>JAESGM010000052.1_pt1 | contig 381829 bp, 374 predicted proteins | sample 9269721 | NCBI WGS metagenome assembly JAESGM01 (sample SAMN15720920, study PRJNA650825) | algae metagenome | isolation source: Komarekiella atlantica HA4396-MV6 and co-occurring heterotrophs from... | place: USA: Theobald House, Kauai, HI | collected 2009-07-29
CCAACGGCGCGCAGGTCATCGACATCAACATGGACGAGGGCCTGCTCGATTCCGAGAAGGCGATGACCGAGTTCTGCAACCTGATCGCCTCGGAGCCGGACATCTCCCGCGTGCCGATCATGGTCGACTCGTCCAAGTTCCACGTCATCGAGGCGGGCCTGAAGACGATCCAGGGCAAGCCGATCGTCAACTCGATCTCGATGAAGGAGGGCGAGGCCGCCTTCCTCGAGCATGCCCGCATCTGCCGCAATTACGGCGCTGCGGTCGTCGTCATGGCCTTCGACGAGACCGGCCAGGCCGACACCTATGAGCGCAAGATCGAGATCTGCACGCGGGCCTACAAGCTTCTGACCGAAGAGGCCGGCTTCCCGCCCGAGGACATCATCTTCGACCCGAACATCTTCGCGGTCGCGACCGGCATCGAGGAACACGACAACTACGGCAACGACTTCATCAACGCGACGCGGACCATCCGCGAGACCCTGCCGCACGCCCATATCTCGGGCGGCGTCTCGAACCTGTCCTTCTCGTTCCGCGGCAACGAGACCGTGCGCGAGGCGATGCACTCGGTCTTCCTCTACCACTGCATCAAGGTCGGGATGGACATGGGCATCGTCAATGCCGGCCAGCTCGGCAGCTATGACGATCTGGACCCCGAGCTGCGCGAGCTCTGCGAGGATGTCGTCCTCAACCGGCGCAAGGATTCGACCGAGCGCCTGCTCGACGCCGCGCCGCGCTTCAAGGGCGACGGCGCGCAGGCCGTCTCGGGCAAGGACCTCGCCTGGCGCGAAGCCGACGTGCACAAGCGGCTCGAGCATGCGCTGGTCAACGGCATCACCGAGTTCATCGAGCGCGACACCGAAGAGGCGAGGGCGCAGGCCGCCAAGCCGCTCGACGTGATCGAGGGGCCGCTGATGGCCGGCATGAACGTGGTCGGCGACCTGTTCGGCGCGGGCAAGATGTTCCTGCCGCAGGTGGTCAAGTCGGCCCGCGTGATGAAGCAGGCCGTCGCCTATCTGATGCCCTATATGGAGGAGGAGAAGCGCCTGAACGGCGGCTCCGAGCGCTCGGCCGCCGGCAAGGTGCTGATGGCGACCGTCAAGGGCGATGTCCACGACATCGGCAAGAACATCGTCGGCGTCGTGCTCCAGTGCAACAATTACGAGGTCATCGATCTCGGCGTGATGGTGCCGACGCAGAAGATCCTCGACACCGCGCGCAAGGAGAAGGTCGACATCATCGGGCTGTCGGGCCTGATCACGCCCTCGCTCGACGAGATGGTGACGGTCGCCTCCGAGATGGAGCGCGAGGGTTTCGACATCCCGCTGCTGATCGGCGGGGCGACGACGAGCCGGGTCCATACAGCGGTGAAGATCCACCCCGCCTATAGCCAGGGCCAGACGGTCTATGTCACCGACGCCTCGCGCGCGGTCGGCGTGGTCTCGAGCCTGCTCTCGCAGGACCAGAAGCCGGCCTATGTCGAGGGCATCCAGGCCGAATATTCCAAGGTCGCCGATGCGCATCGGCGTTCGGAGGCCGACAAGCAGCGGCTGCCGCTGGCCAAGGCGCGCGCCAATGCCTTCAAGCCGGACTGGACGAACTATGCGCCGCCCAAGCCGAGCTTCCTCGGCACCCGCGTGTTCCGGACCTATGACGTCGCCGACCTGGTGCCGCTGATCGACTGGACGCCCTTCTTCCAGACCTGGGAGATGAAGGGCCGCTTCCCGGCGATCCTGGAGGACGAGAAGCAGGGCGAGGCGGCGCGCGCGCTCTGGGACGACGCGCAGGCGATGCTGAAGCGCATCGTCGAGGAGCGCTGGTTCAATCCCAAGGCGGTGATCGGCTTCTGGCCGGCCAACGCGGTCGGCGACGACATCCGGCTCTATACCGGCGAAAGCCGGCAGGAGACGCTCGCGACCTTCCACGGGCTGCGCCAGCAGCTCTCGAAGCGCGACGGCAAGCCGAACATGTGCATCGCCGATTTCGTCGCGCCTGAGGGCATCGAGCGGCCGGACTATGTCGGCGCCTTCGTGGTGACGGCGGGCGCGGAGGAGGAGCGCATCTCCGAGCGCTTCGCCCGCGACAACGACGATTACCGCTCGATCATGGTGAAGGCGCTGGCCGACCGCATCGCGGAGGCTTTCGCCGAGCGCATGCACCAGAAGGTGCGCACCGAGTTCTGGGGCTATGCGCCGGACGAGACCCTCTCGAACGAGGAGCTGATCCGGGAGGAATACCAGGGCATCCGGCCGGCGCCGGGCTATCCGGCCCAGCCCGACCATACCGAGAAGGTGACCCTGTTCGACCTCCTCCAGGCCGAGCCGCGCGTTGGCGTGAAGCTGACCGAGAGCTATGCGATGTGGCCGGGCTCGTCGGTTTCGGGCCTCTATCTCTCGCATCCCGAGGCCTATTATTTCGGCGTCGCCAAGGTCGAGCGCGACCAGGTCGAGGATTATGCGCAGCGCAAGGGCATGGCGATCCACGAGGTCGAGCGCTGGCTCTCGCCGATCCTGAACTACGAGCCGAGCGCCTATCGGCTGGAAGCGGCAGAGTGAAGCTGAGGCCTGCGACGCCTGCCGACCTGCCGCGCATCCATGCCATCCGGCACGGCGTGACGGAGAACGTGCTGCGCGACCCCTCCAAGGTCAGCGACGAGGAGGTCGCCTGGTACATGGAACAGGCGATCTTCCTCGTCAGCGAGGAGGAGGGCGAGGTCGTCGGCTTCACCTGCGCCAACCATCAGACCGGGCTGGTCTGGGCACTGTTCATCGACCCGGCCCATGAGAGGCGCGGCCATGGCCGGGCGCTGCTCGACGAGGCGCTGCGCCTTCTCGCCACGGCCGGCCATCGCCAGGCCTGGCTGACGACGAGCGCCGGAACCCGGGCAGAGCGCTTCTATACGGCGCATGGCTGGCGCGACATGGGCCGCGAGCTCGGCGGACAGGTTGTGTTCGTGAAGGCGGTCTGACGGGCGGTGGCCTGAAAGCTGCTGATGCGCTGCTCTGGGAAGAGCGTGGCGGGTGACCAGAGGGTCTGCTTCCGACCCGTTGCGGACGTTCCTCCGGCAACGGTAGTGTCCCATCAAGTTCCCGATGAGACGCTGCTGCGACTGGACCTATGACAGCCCACGCATACAACATTGTCGGCGCAACGCTGATCGGTGGCGCGATCCTGATGCTTGTTGTCGCTGGCCACTTCGCACGCCGTTATCCGTCCGGCTTCGGCGTTGGAAACTTCGCTACCTTGGTGCCCGCTCTCGCAATTGCTGCTGTGTTAGCCGGGGTTATCTGCCTGCTCAGCGCTATTCTATCGGGCATCGGGCGTCCATAACCGACTTCCACTACCCACCCATCGCGGTCTTCGGCTGCGCCTCTTCGCGGTAGAAGATGTGGCGGCCGATCACGTCCATTTTCTTGAGCTTCTTGGCCCAGTAGGGACTGACATAGTCGGCGTGGTAATGCGTCGAGGCGCCGACCTCCTCCAGATAGGTTCGACCCTCGTAGACGTCGCGGGCGATGCGCACGGCGTCGCGCCAGGGCTCGGGCTCGGTGATGCGCAGCGATTTGCCCTCGCAGGCGAAGGTGAACTGGCAGGCGAGGTAGCGGTGGCGGTTCTGGTAGACGACGCCGCAGACGGAGCCCGGATAAACCCCGCTCCTGACCCGGTTGAGGACGACCTGAGCGACGGCGGCGCGGCCCTCTTCCGCTTCCGAGCGGGCCTCGAAATAGATCGCCTCGGCCAGGCAGCGCTGCTCTTTCACCAGCGTATCTCCGTCGATGACGACGGGCACGCCCGAGAGGATGAGGGACGTGCTCGGCGTATTCGCGGCAAGCGGCTCGACGAAAGCCGAGAGCGCGAGCAACGCCAGCGGGGCGATGCGCTTCATGATACGGGATGCTCCGGGGGTAAGGGCCAGGCCGAGCGCATGCGCCGGCCCATGGGCGGCTGAAGAAGCGGCCCGCTGGCTGGGTCTATTTCAGATGTCTGACGGGGTGAGCGGCTGGGGCTCGATCGGGATCAGGACGATCCCCGCTCTGTACAACGTATAGTGGCAGATTTATGCGCTTTCGATTTCCAACAAAACTTTCTCGTTCCAATCTCAGGGGATGATGTGCGTTGCGCGGGCGGCATATGCGCAGGAAGTTCGACGACTTTGTGGCGGCTATCCTGCGGCAATCGCGCGTGGAACGCTCACTCTGCAAATCAAAGCTGTCGAGGAGCCCCGGGGCGCTGTCCAAGCATCACCCGGCCGCTCAACAGAAAGGGCCGCCCCGGGGGGGGGCGGCCCTCGTGTCGTCATAAGGTGCTCCGCTCAGGCCGGAACGGCCGCGCCGCTGAGCCCCTCGATGGGCCGCTGCTGCTCGGCCGGCTGGCTCGCCGGCACGGTGCGCGAGACCGATTTCCGCTCGGCGTCGATGCGCTCGATCATGAAATAGGCGCGCTCGGCGCTGCCGAGCAGGGCCAGGATCGCGCCGCGCTCGGTCCAGGGCAGCTCGGCGCCGAGCCGCAGGCAGCGTTCGCGCAGCGCCAGCAGCGCCTCGACGCGCGGGGCGGCCTCGGCGCCGACCGGCGGGTTCGGCTGGTCGATCGGGACGATCGCCCGCAGCGCATCCGAGACTTGGTCGATGACGGTGTCGACGAGGCCGCGGCCGAGCTCGCCGAAGGGCTGGCGCTCGACGCGCCGGGCGATCTGGTAGAGCGTCTCGCCGAGGCTCGCGGTGTGGTCCTCTTCCTCGATCAGGCTGGCGATGAGATCGGCCCGGGCATAGGGCATGTCGGGCTGGAACATGCCGGAGGTGTAGGAGCGGATCTCGCGGTTGAGGATGTCGATCGCGGCGTAATGCTCCTCGACCTTGTCGGGCGCGTTCTCGGCTCCCTTGGCGATGTCGAGGAAGAGGCGGGCGGCCTCGAGATAGCGCCCGGTCTCGCGCTGGATCGCCGGGACTGCGAGCGCCGGATCGGCGGCGGCGCCGGGCGTGAGGAAGCGCGGCTGCGAGTAATCCTCGACATCGTCGAGCGTCGAGGCGCCGACCTTCGAGAGGACGCGCTCGAAGACGCCGACGAAGGGGAAGAGCAGGGCGGTGTTGAAGATGTTGAAGAAGGTCGAGTAGAGGCCGATCGCGACCGGGATCAGCGGATAGGTCTCCTTGCCGTCCTTGACGACCGCCACGCCGGGATCGCCGCCGAACCACTGCATCGCCCAGGAGAGGACGTCCATCGAGACGAAGAAGAGCGGTATCGTGACCGCGACGCCAATGATGTTGAAGGAGATATGGGCATAGGCCGCGCGTTTGGCGTTCTTCGAGAGGTTGAGCGAGGCCATCCAGGAGGTGATCGTGGTTCCTAGATCGGCGCCGAGCGAGAAGGCGACGGCGGTCTTCCAATCGAGGATGCCGGCGGCGCCGAGGCCCATGACGATGCCGATCGTCGCCGAGGAGGAGTGGATCATCGCCGTGATGCCGGCGGCGATCAGCACGCAATAGAGCAGGTTGAGATAGGTGTCGGCCCTGAGCGCGGAGATCACGCCCATCACTTCCGGCATGGAACGCAGGGGCCTGAGACCGCCGGTCATCAGGTTGAGGCCGTAGAAGATCAGCGCGAAGCCCATGCAGGCGAGCGCGATGTTCTTGACCTTGTCGGTCTTGGCGAAGATGTGGAGCAGCGCGAAAATGCCGGCGAGCAGCAGGCCGAGCGGCCCGAGCGGCAGCGCGATCAGGCCGTTGCCGAGCGTCGTGCCGATATTGGCGCCCATGATGACGCTGATCGCCGGGCGAAGCCCGATGACGCCGGCATTGACGAGGCCGACGACCATGACGGTCATCGCCGTCGAGGATTGAATGACACCGGTGATGAAGGTACCCGCCATCACGCCCTTGACCGGCGTGCCGGCGATCTTGGCGAGCAGGGCCCGCATCTTGTTGACGGCGAGCGACTGGATGCCGTTGCTCATGAATTCGAGGCCGAGCATGAAGATGCCCAGCCCGCCGATGACCGGCACCACTACCTGCGTAAAAATATCGACCTGCATCTGACCTGCTCCGCAATGGTCGCTCGATCAGGCATGGGAAAGCTGGCGCGGGAACAGACCCCACGCTTCCCTAAGGAACGCCTCTTCAGACGCAACTGACCCCTTAACCCGCCAGCACGATCACGCTAGGCCGTGGGTGCGACAACTTGGTGACTATTGTGAAGGCGCGTTCGCGTGCCCGGCTCGCCTTGGGGCAAGAGGCTCAGCCGATCGCGAGAGCCTGGCGCAGCACCGCCTCGCCATTGGCCTGGCTGCGCAACGGGTCGCCGAAGAGATGCAGGCGGTTGCGGCCGGAGGCCTTGGCGACATAGAGCGCGGAATCGGCTTCGGCGAAGCTCCGGTCGCTCTCGTGGAGCCTGCCGGGCAGCAGGGTCGTCACGCCGATCGAGGCGCTGATCTCGATCAACCGGCCGTTCCAGGCGACAGGCTGCGCAAGGGCCGCCAGCGCATGGTCGAGCCGGCGCAGGATGGCGGGCCTGCCGGCGCGGGAGCAGAGCAGCAGCGCGAACTCGTCGCCGCCGAGGCGGGCGATCATCACGGCGTCACTGAGCGTGGCTTCCAGCCGCAGCGCCACCTGCCGGAGGCATTCATCGCCGGCGGCGTGGCCGAAGCGGTCATTGATCGGCTTGAACATGTCGAGATCGACGAGCGCGAGCGCTCCGATCACCGCGCTGTCGGCCGGGCTGTGGCGCAGCTCGGATAATTGCGCCTCGAACGCGCGCCGGTTGGCGAGGCCGGTGAGCGGGTCGCTATAGGCGAGCCGGCGCAGGCCCTGCCACATCTGCTTCTCGGAGGTGATGTCCTGCTTCGACCCGAAAATGCGGCTGGGCCGTCCCTGGCTGTGCGAGACGGCGGCGCTGAGGCGCATCCAGCGGTCTTCGCCGTCGGCCGTGACGATCCGCGCGTCGAGGACGAAGCCCTGGCCGGTGCGGATCAGGCCGGTGCGAAGCCGCTCCATCTCGGCGCGCGAGTCGTTCCGGTAGAGATCGACGATGGACGGCCGATGCAAGGTCGAGCCGCGGGGCAGGCCGAACAGGTCGTAGACGCCGTCGGTCCAGGTCAATTGCTCGCTCGCGAGCACGCATTCCCAGGCGCCGATCCCGGCCAGTCCGGCGGCCTGATCGTAGAGGCGTCTGGCTTCGGCGTCATGCAGCGGCATGCGGTGATCTCGCCTCCAGGCGACGGCTTCCCCGTGCCGAACCGCCGCCCGGTCGAAGCTAGGCCGAACTGGTTAACGAAGGTTACAGTTTGCCGCTCGCGTCACTCGCGCCGCAGGGCCTCGATCGGGTCGAGCCGGGCCGCCTGCCGGGCCGGATAGAAGCCGAAGAAGACGCCGATCATGCCCGAGACGCCGACGGCGATCAGGATGGTCTCGATCGAGATCACCGAGGGCCAGCCGGCGATGTTGGCGATGGTCAGCGCCGCGGCGATGCCGAGCGCGATGCCGACCGCGCCGCCGATCGTCGCCAGCGTCGTCGCCTCGATCAGGAACTGGGCGAGCACGTCGCGCTGGCGCGCGCCCACCGCCAGCCGCAAGCCGATCTCGCGGGTGCGCTCGGTCACCGAGACGAGCATGATGTTCATGATGCCGATGCCGCCGACCAGCAGCGAGACGCCGGCGACCGCCGCGAGCAGCCAGGAGAGCGTGGTCGCCGCCGCCGTCGCGGTATTGGCGATCTCCGTCAGGTTGCGGACGATGAAATCGTCGTCCTGATCCTCGGCGAGCCGGTGGCGCTGGCGCAGCAGCGCGCTGGTGTCGGCGATGCCGGGCGCGATCGCCTCCTCGCTGGCGAACTTGACCATGATGGTCTGGACCGAGCGGTCGCGGGCATAGTTGCGCCCGACGATGCGGCGCCGGCCGGTGTCGAGCGGCACGAAGATGACGTCGTCCTGGTCCTGCCCGAGCGCCGACTGGCCCTTGGGCGCCATCACGCCGATGACCTTGAACGGCACGTTGCGGATGCGGAACATCTGGTCGATCGGGTCCTCTTCGCCGAAGAGGTTTTTCGCCACGGTCTGGCCGATGATCGCGACGATCTCGCCGCGGCGCAGCTCCTCGGGCTCGAACAGGCGCCCTTCCGCGACGTCCCATTCGCGGGCGGTGAAGAAGTCGAGATCGGTCGCGGTGACCTGCGTCGACCAGTTGGTGCCGCCATAGACGGCCTGGGCGCGGGTGAAGATGACCGGCGCGGCGGCCGTGACGTTCTCGACCTCGGCGAGGACGGCGCGGGCATCCTCGTCGGTCAGGGTCGAGGAGGCGCCGGCGCCGAGGCGCACGCCCCCCTGGGTGACGTTGCCGGACTGGATGATCGCGAGATTGGCGCCGAGCGACTTGATCTGCCCGGTGACGCGCTCGCGTGCGCCGGAGCCGATCGCGACCATGGCGATGACGGCGGCGACGCCGATGATGATGCCGAGCATGGTCAGCGCGGAGCGGAGCGCGTTGGCGCCGATCGCCGAGAGCGCCGAGCGGACGGCTTCCCAGATGCTCATGCCGCGACCTCGCTCGTCGGGGCGGTGTCGAGCGCCGCCAGCGCGGCGCGGGCATCGGCCGCCTCCTGGCGCTCATCGGACAGGAGATGCCCGTCGCGGAAGCGGATGACGCGGCGGGCATGGCGCGCGACCTCGGCGTCATGGGTGACGATGACGACGGTGACGCCCTCGCGGTTGAGGTCCTGGAAGAGCGCGAGGATCTCGAGCGCGGTGCGGCTGTCGAGCGCGCCGGTCGGCTCGTCGGCGAGCAGCAGGCGCGGCTCGTTGACCAGCGCGCGGGCGATGGCGACACGCTGCTGCTGGCCGCCGGAGAGCTGCATCGGCCGGTGATGGGCGCGCTCGGCCAGGCCGACACGGCCGAGCGCGGCGAGCGCCTTCTCGCGCCGCGTCCTGCCGTCGCGCCCGGCATAGACCATCGGCAGCTCGACATTGGCGCAGGCATCGACGCGCGGCAGCAGGTTGAACTGCTGGAAGACGAAGCCGAGCTTGCGGTTGCGCAGCTCCGCCAGGCCGTCGCCCGAGAGCGTCTCGACCGCGACGCCGTCGAGCCGGTACTGGCCGCCGGTCGGCCGGTCGAGACAGCCGATCAGGTTCATGAAGGTCGATTTGCCGGAGCCGGACGGCCCCATCACGGCGACGAGATCGCCGGCCTCGATCTCGAGCGAGATCCGGTCGAGCGCCGTGACGCGCCCGGAATCGAGGTCGTAGACCCGGCTGAGCTCATGCGCCTCGATCAGGGCCATGGGGCGGCTCCTCAGAACAGCCGCGGGCCGCGCATGCGGGGGGGCGGCTGCTCAGGGGCGGCCGCGCGCGGGCCGCCGCCGACAAGAACCTGCACGCCTTCCTTCAGATCGCCCGAGGCGATCTCGGTGAAGGCGCCATCGGTCGGTCCGAGCATGATCGGCACGGCCCTGGGCTGGCCGCCGGCATCGAGCACATAGACGCGGCCCGGCACGCCTTGCTGGGGCGAAGGCCGCGCCTCCTGCATCATCGCCTCGAACTTCGCCTTGCGCTCGGGATCGAGCGCGGCTGCGATCTTGGCCAGCAGCTCGGCGCGCGCTGCGCGGAAGGCGGCGCGGCGCTCCTCCTCGGAGAGCCCGGCGGCGGCCTGGCGTCCACCGCCGCGCCGCTCCTGGAAGACGGCTGCGATCGCCTCTTTTTGCTCGGCGGTCGGCTGCAATTCCGTTTCGATGCGCTCGCGCAGGGCCGCGACGGCGCGCCCGCCACCACGCCCGCCGCGCTCGCCCTGTGCCGCGGCGGGAGCCGCGGAGGCGGCGTTCGCCGGGCCGGCGGTCTGGCCCGCCGGCCGGAAGCGCAAGGCGGCATTGGCGACGCGCAGGACGTTGTCGCGATCCTCGGTCACGACCTGCAGATTGGCCGTCATGCCCGGCAGCAGTGCCATGTCGCGGTTCTCGACGCGCACGACGCCGGTATAGGTCACGACGTTCGAGATGGTCTGGGCGCCGAGCCGCACCATCTCGACCCGGCCCTCGAAGGTGCGGCTGGGATAGGCGTTGACGGTGAAGGAGACCGGCTGGCCGGGCTTCAGCCGGCCGACATCGGCCTCGTCGATATTGGCGTAGATGTCGATGGTGCGCAGGTCCTGCGCGATCTGGAACAGCTCCGGCGCCGACAGCGAGGCGGCGACGGTCTGGCCGAGATTGACCTGGCGCTGCACCACGACGCCGTCCACCGGCGAGCGGATGTCGGTGCGCTCGAGGTCGATCAGGATGTCCTTGAGCTTGGCGTCGCGCGCCGCGACCAGCGCCTCGCCGGACTGGAGCTGGCCCTGCGCCAGCAGGATGTCGGCATCGAGCCCGTTGAGCTCGGCCGTGGCCGAGGCGATCTGCGCCTGCGTCGAGGCGAGGGTGGCGGTCTGGACCTCAACCTGCGTACGGGCGCTGTCGAGGCTCTGCTGCGAGCCGGCCTTGCGGGTGAAGAGCTCGTTCTGGCGGTCGAAGGTGCGCTTCGCATCGGCGAGCTGTGCGGTGACGCGGTCGCGCTGCGCCTCGAGATCCTTGATCGTCGAGTTGGCCTTGAGGCGGCTCGACTTCGCCCGGTCGAGCTGGGCGCGCTTGACGATCAGGTCGGCCCGGCCCTGGGCGAGGTCGGCGGCGGCGGCGTCGCGCCGGGTCTTGATCTGGTCGCTGTTGAGGCGGGCCACGATCTGGCCGGCCTTCACCTGCGAATTATAGTCCGCGAGGATCTCGACGATCTGGCCGGAGAGCTGCGAGCCGACGACGACGGTCGTCATCGGCGTCAGCGTGCCCGTGGCGCGTACGGCCGCGGTGATCTGGCCGCGGTCCACGGTCGCGGTGCGATAGGCGACATCGCTCGCCGCGCCGCCGGTCGGGCGCAGGGCCCAGTATCCGGCGCCGGCGGCGGCCAATCCCAGTCCAGCGGCGATCACCCAGTTGCGCAAGTCTTCGTCCCCAACGCCTGACCTGGCAGGCAAAGCTCGTTCGACCGGACGATGCCAGAATCGCGGGATCGAGGCGAGTTAACTTAACGCAATGTCCAGGTGAGCCGGCGGTCAGGTCGCGCCGTCAGGCGGTCCGGGCCTGGCGGGTCTGCGCCACGAGGTCGCGCAGCGTCGTGATGGTCGACGCGTCGGCGACGCCGTCGACCTTCTCCTGCCGCCAATGGCGCTGGAAGGCGGCGACGACGTCCTCCAGCTTCTGGTCGAAGACGCCATCGACGGCGACGCCATAGCCGAGCATCGCGAACATCGCCTGCAGCGCCTCGACCGGCTGGCCGCGCTCACCGCGCGCCAGGAAGCGGCCGCCGCGGATCGGCGCCGGCTCGGTCCAGAGGCCGACGCCGCCCTCGGCGAAATGCCGCCACGGGAACTTCTCGCCGGGGTCGATCTTGCGGCCGGGCGCGATGTCGGAATGGGCGAGCACGCGCTCGGGCGGGATCGCCCAGCGCTCGCAGATGTCGCGGCTCAGGTTCAGCGTCGCGGCGATCTGCTCGGCCGTAAAGTCGGGCAGGCCGCCGGGGTGGCCGGGATTGGCGATCTCGATGCCGATCGAGCAGGAATTGAGGTCGGTCTCGCCGGCCCAATGCGAAGCGCCGGCATGCCAGGCGCGGCGCTCCTCCGGCACGAGCTGCAGGACATGCCCGTTCTCGAAGACGAAATAATGCGAGGAGACCTGCGAGACCGGGTTGCAGAGCCATTGCAGGGCCTCGCCCGCCTCGCTCATGCCGGTATAGTGCAGGATCAGCATGTCCGGCCGGCGACCGGCAACGCCGTTCGCGCCCATGCGCTCGCCGTGGTTGGGCGAGGGGAAGACCTTGGCGGCGAAGCGGCTGTCGGGTTCGACGACGAGGCTCATGCGGGCTCCGGCTGAAGGACCGCGCCCATGCCGCGCTCCTTCTCGATGCGGTCCCAGGCGGCGTTGATGGCGGCGAGCCGGCGCGTCGCGATCGCCACGGCCTCCTCGGGCAGGCCGCGTGCGATCTCGCGATCGGGATGGGTCTCGGCGACGAGGCGGCGGTAATGGCGCCGCAGCTCGGCATCGCTCATCTCGCGGCTGGCGCCGAGCACCAGATAGGGATCGTCGGGCCGGCGCATGTGGCGGGCCTCGATGCGGGCGAACCCGGCGTCGTCGATCGCGAAGGCCTGGGCGACGTGCTGCAGGTAGGCATGCTCGGCCTCGTGGATCGCGCCGTCGGCCGCAGCGATGAGGAAGAGCCCGTCGAGCACGTCCTCGAGCAGGGCCGGCTCCTCCCTGAAGCTGTCGGCGATCTGCCTGGCATAGGCTTCGAAGCCGGCGCTGGTCTCCTTGGCGAGGTCGAAGAGCTTCTCGATGCGCTCCTGCTGCTCAGGTGGAACGGTGACGATCCGCCGGAAGGCTGCGACCTCGTCCCGCGTCACGACGCCGTCCGAGCGCGCCATCTTGGCCGCCAGCGCGACGAGGCCCGTGGTGAAGATCAGCTCGCGCGGAGCCGGTCCGAAGGGCGCGCCCTCGCGATCGACCAGGACATGGCCGGCGAGCGCACCGACCAGCGCGCCGAGCGGACCGCCCAGAGCCAAGCCCAGGCCGCCGCCGCCCAGCGCGCCCCAGAATGACGAAACCATCGTTCAGGCAACTCCCAGAATCAGCCCTGCGCGAGGTTCGCCCGACCTCCGCCGCCCGTCAAAGCCCGGCGCCGACGGCCCGGATCGTCAGCGGCAATAGAGCCGGCCGCTGCGTCCGCGATAATAGCCGTAAGGACAGCGGCGATGATAGCGGTGATAGCGCGGCGTGGTCGCCGAGCCGATGATGGCCCCGCCCGCCGCGCCGATCACGCCGCCCGCGACGGCGCCACCGGCGCGCCCCGTGGCGAGGCCGCCCACGACGGCTCCCGCCGCGCCGCCGATCAAGGCGCCGGTGCCGGCGCGCTCCTCACGGGCCGTGCAGGCGCCCAGGCTGAGCGCGATTGCGGCGATCGCCAGCGTCTTCTTCATGGTGCTTCTCCCTGCCGATGGCGCGCATTCGGGCGCGCTCGTGGTTGAAAAGTCGCGCGCTCGGCACTCCGGACGGGAAATGCGTCGGCAATGGGGCAATGATTTGCCCCATGGCGGCATGGAGGGAAGATTTCAGAAGGGTCTTCGATCAGGTCGAAAATACATGGTGAATACAGTTCGTAAAGTTCAGTCAAAATAGACATTGACCACCGTTTTGGCCAGATTCGAAGGCCTGGCCTGTCAGATTATCAACACATTCTCCTATCAGATCGCTCGCCCCATCAATCGCCTTCCTGAAGGATGGGATCAGTCAGAAATGAAATATACCTGCATCGGCGCCACCGCGCTCCTGATTTGCCTCGGAGCGTTCCAGTCTGCTCATGCCGGCCCCGTGAATGACGAGAACGACGCGCTGGCCTTCGTCGTCCGGGAGGCGGAGATCAAGCGCGAGAAGCAGGCGCAGGAAGCAGGCGCTCCGGCGCCGAAAACCAAAGCCGAGGCGCCTGTCGTCGCCGATGCCGCAAAGAATGGCCGCAGGGCCGGCAAGAGCCGCAAGGCGCTGGCCGCGCCGGCCGGGTCGGACGGGCTGAAGGCCCTCGTCGCACGCCATGCCGCCGCCAACGGCGTGCCCTTCGCGCTGGCGGATGCCGTCGTGCGCATCGAGAGCCGCTACAATCCCCGCGCCTCCAATGCCGGCAATTACGGCCTGATGCAGATCCGCCATCAGACCGCCCGCGGCATGGGCTATTCGGGCAGCGCCGGAGGCCTGCTCGATGCCGAGACCAATGCGCGCTACGCCATGAAATACCTGGCGCAGGCCTATCGCCTCGCCGGCGGCGACACCTGCAGGACCGTGATGAAATATCAGAGCGGCCATATGACGACGCGGATGAGCGGCGCGAACCGGACCTATTGCGCCAAGGTCCGCACCATCACCGCGCAGAACTGAGCGGCGAAGAAGACCCGCCTCGCTTGACGCGGGGCGGGCGAGGGCGCAGTAGCGCCCTGCCAGTCGGCCGGACGGCCGCTCCCGCAAGAGCTCAGGTTCTTTCGGGGGAGGAAAGTCCGGGCTCCACGGAAACACGGTGCCGGATAACGTCCGGCGGGGGCGACCCCAGGGAAAGCGCCACAGAGATTGAACCGCCTCGCGCTTCGGCGTGAGGTAAGGGTGAAAAGGTGCGGTAAGAGCGCACCGCGGACCCGGCAACGGGGACGGCATGGCAAGCCCCACCGGGAGCAAAACCGAATAGGGACGATGCTGCCTCCGCAAGGAGGGAGGGGCCGGTTTCCAGGTCCGGTCGTCCGGGTTGGTTGCTCGAGGCGCGCAGCAATGCGCGTCCCAGAGGAATGGCCGTCACGCCGGGGGAGCGATCTCCCGGCCATCCAGAACCCGGCTTACAGGCCGGCTGGCGCCCAACACGACGACGAAAAGGGCCGGAGCGATCCGGCCCTTTCGCGTTCCTGCTCAGGCGACCTTCAGCTCGACGTCGATATTGCCCTTGGTCGCGTGCGAATAGGGGCAGACGACATGGGCCTTCTTGACGAGGTCCTCGACCACCGCCTTGTCGACACCCGGCACCGAGATGGTGAGCTTGGCGGCGATGCCGAAGCCCGCGCCATCGTCGCGCGGGCCGATGCCGATATCGGCGCTGACGCGGGCGTCGTCGGGGATCTTCACCTTCTCCTTGCCGGCGACGAATTTCAGCGCGCCGAGGAAGCAGGCCGAATAGCCCATCGAGAAGAGCTGCTCGGGATTGGTGCCGTTGCCGCCCCCGCCGCCGAGCTCCTTGGGCGTGTTGAGCACGAGCTTGACGTTGCCGGTATCCGTCGCGGCCTCGCCCTCGCGCCCGCCGGTGGCCGATCCATGGGCGGTGTAGAGAATCTTCATGACGTGAACTCCTTCGGCTGCAGTGAACTTGCGGAGCAGAATTAGATTGTGCACAATCTAATTGTCAACGATCGAAATGCGGCGATCACGCGACGGTGATTGCGTCCGCGTCGCGGTTGCGGCTTTGTGCCCTGGGTGATGTCAGCCATGCGAAACGAAGAGATGAAGCGGCCAAAGGTTCCCGAAACGCTTCTGCCGAAAGCCCTCCTGCCGAAAGCCGAGGAACAGCTCTGCTTCGCGATCTATTCGGCGGGGCATGCCTTCACCCGGCTCTACCGCAGCGTCCTGGCCGATCTCGGCCTGACCTATCCGCAGTATCTGGTCATGCTCGTGCTGTGGGATCGTGACGCGATCCCGGTAAGGGCGATCGGCGAGCGGCTGATGCTCGATTCAGGCACGCTCACGCCCTTGCTCAAGCGGCTGGAGAGCGTCGGGCTGATCCGCCGCGAGCGCGACCGCAAGGATGAGCGGCAGGTGCGTGTCCACCTGACCGAGGCGGGGCGGGCGCTCAGCGAGCGCGCGCGCGGCGTTCCCGCCAGGATGGCCTGCGCGATCGGCGGCTCGCCCGATCAGGCCGGCCGGCTGGCCGATGACTTGCGGGCCTTGCGCGCCGCGCTGCTGAAGGCCGCCGACGAACCGGGCTGAGCCCGGACTTTTTTTCGGCGCGCTTCGCGGCCGGTTCGCCTCGTGCGGGCAGGTTGGCTGCCAAAAATCCACATGCTTACGGATGCTTAACCTTAACAGGTTGTGATGACGGCTGACCCCGGCGCAACTGTGTCGGCAACCGCGAATCCATTGACGCCCATAATATCCCATGCTATCCCAAATCATCCCGTCGAAGCCGGCAGGCGATAGGCAGATCGGAGGCCGTGTGCCGCGCGGATTCCGGTCATCGCCAATGCCGTGCCTGCTTCGACGGGAGCTTCCGATCCAGCCGCCGCTGCGGCGCCTCGGGATGACAGAGAGCAGGCCGGGGGGCGGCGTTGATGGACCGCTTCGTCTCGAACTTCACCAATCGCCTGGACGCCAAGGGGCGTGTCTCGATTCCCGCGAGCTTCCGGTCGGTCCTGGCGAAGGACGGCTACGAGGGGCTCTACGTCCATCCCGCCCTGGATCTCGAAGCGCTCGATGCCGGAGGCCACGCCCTTCGCGCGACCATCGACGACATCCTGTCGCGCTTCTCGCCGTTCTCGGACGAATGGGAATCGCTCTCGACGGCGCTGAACGGCACGTCGGAGGTGCTGAAGGTCGACCCGGAGGGGCGTATCATGCTGAGCGAGACGCTGCGGTCGCATGCCGGCATCCAGGATGCCGTGACCTTTGTCGGCCATGGCCACAAGTTCCAGATCTGGGAGCCCGGCCGGTTCCAGGTGCATCTCGACACGGCGCGCGCCCGGTTGCGCGACGTCAAGCGCAGCCTTGGTACGCGGGCCGCGGATTCCACGAAGGCATCGGACACATGACGGGCCACGGCAGTCGCGATGGCGACGCCGTTGGCGGACCGGCTCGTCATGTGCCGGTGCTGATGACGGAGGCGCTCGACGCGCTCGCGCTCAAGCCGGGCGGGCGCTATCTCGACGGCACCTTCGGCGCGGGCGGCTATGCGCGCGCGCTGCTCGAGCGCGCTCCGCAGGCGAGCCTGCTCGCGCTCGACCGCGATCCGACCGCCGTTGCCGGCGGGGCCGACCTGGTCGCCGCGATGAACGGACGCCTGACGATCTCGCAGGCGCGGTTCGGCGAGCTGGCGCAGGAGGCCGTGCGCTTCAGGATGGTGCCGCTCGACGGCGTGGTGCTCGATATCGGCGTGTCCTCGATGCAGATCGACGAGGCCGGGCGCGGCTTCTCCTTCCGCTTCGACGGCCCGCTCGACATGCGCATGGGGGCGGACGGGCAAAGCGCCGCCGACCTCGTCAACGAGGCCGAGGAAGGCCTGCTCGCCAATATCTTCTACCATTACGGCGAGGAGCGGCGCTCGCGGGCGGTGGCGCGCGCCGTGATCGAAGCCAGGCGCAAGGCGCCGCTGACCACCACCAAGCAGCTCGCCGACCTCGTGGCCGGCATCGTCAGGGCGGAGCCGGGCGGCGCCCATCCCGCGACGCGGGTCTTCCAGGCGCTGCGCATCGCGGTCAATGACGAGCTCGGCGAGCTGGTGCAGGCCCTGCACGCCGCCGAAGAGGTGCTGGCGCCGGGCGGGCGGCTCGCGGTCGTCACCTTCCATTCGCTCGAGGACCGGATCGTCAAGCAGTTCCTGACGACGCGCTCGGGCCGCGCGCCCGCCGCCTCGCGCCACGCGCCGGCGACGGTCGCGCCCGTCGCGACCTTCAGGCTCGTCACGAAGGGCGCGGTCGCGCCTTCCGAGGCGGAGATGCGGGCCAACCCGCGGGCCCGTTCGGCCAAGCTGCGCGCCGCGGAACGGACCGCCGCCGACGCCCGCCCGCCCGAGCCGGAGCTCGAGGCGCTCGCGAGCGTCCCCCAACCGCAGCCGCGCCGGAGATCCTGAGAATGATCAAGCTCCTGCATGTGGTCGCGATCGGCGCGCTCGTCTCCTCGGCGCTCTACGCCTACACGATCAAATACGAGACGACGCTCGAAGCCGAGCAGCTGCAGAAGCTCAAGGGCAAGGCGCAGCGCGAGCGCGATGCGATCGCCGTGCTGAAGGCCGAATGGCAATATCTCAACCGGCCGGATCGGCTGCAGGCGCTGGCGGACCGCCATCTCGACCTCCAGCCGCTGGCGATCAACCAGATCGTGCGCGTCTCCGACATCCCGAACCGTGGCCCGAAGGTCGATTCCATCGGCCGCAAGCTCGCCGATCTCGGCCTCGGGCTGCCGACCGAGACCCCCAAGGACCGCAAGGCGAGCGGTGTCACAACGCCCGGAGGCCGGCCATGACCGAAGCTCAGGTCTCCACAGCCCGCACGGACGAGGCGGAGCAGGGCCAGGACGCCGCGCAGCGCAGCCGGCTGGCCTTCCTGCGCGACGTCTTCCGGATGAGCGGCGAGAAGAGCCAGCCGCGCGTCGGCCTGGTCATCCTGGGCTTCTCGGCCCTGTTCATCGCGATCACGGGCCGGCTCGTGATGCTCGGCGCCCTGCCGAACGAGCAGGTCGGCCTGCGTCGCGCGACCTCGAACGCGATCTCGGCGGCGCGGCCCGACATCGTCGACCGCAACGGCGTCGTGCTGGCGACCGATGTGCGCTCCGTCTCGGTCTTCGCCGAACCGCGCAACATCATCGACAAGGACGAGGCGACGGAGCTGCTGACGGCGGTCCTGCCCGATCTCAACGCCAAGGAACTGCGCGACAAGCTCGGCACCAGGAAGGGTTTCGTCTGGGTCAAGCGCGAGATCACGCCGCGCCAGCAGCAGGAGGTGCACCGGCTCGGCATCCCCGGCGTCGGCTTCGTGCCCGAGAACAAGCGGGTCTATCCGAACGGACCGGCGGCGGCGCATGTGCTCGGCTTCGCCAATGTCGACAATGTCGGCATCGCCGGCATCGAGAAATACATCGACTCGCAAGGCCTGCAGGACCTCAACGGCGCCGGCCTCGCGACCCAGGCCTCCGACCTGAAGCCGGTGGTGCTGTCGATCGACCTGCGCGTCCAGCACCTGCTGCGCGACGAGCTGATCAAGGGCATGGAGAAATACCGTGCGCTCGCGGCCGCCGGCGCCATCATGGACGTCACCACCGGCGAGATGATCGCCGCCGCCTCGCTGCCCGACTATGATCCGAGCAACCCGGTCGACGCCCAGGAGAAGGACCGGATCAACCGCATCAATGTCGGCGTCTACGAGATGGGCTCGACCTTCAAGGCGCTGACCGTGGCGATGGCGCTGGATTCCGGCAAGGCCAACATCAACTCCACCTATTCGACGGCCGGCGGCATGATGCGCTTCGGCCGCCAGGTCATCCGCGAATATCACGGCACGGGCCGGACCCTGACGGTGCCCGAGGTCTTCGTGCATTCGTCGAACATGGGCTCGGTCAAGATGGCGCTCTCGGTCGGCGTCGAGGGTCACAAGGCCTTCCTGCGCAAGATGGCGCAGCTCGACCGCATGCGCACGGAGCTGCCCGAGAGCGCCGAGCCGATCATTCCGCCGCGCTGGGGCGAGCTCAACACCGCCACCATCGCCTTCGGCCACGGCCTCGCCGTGGCGCCGATCCAGGCGCTGGCCGCCGTCGGCGCGCTGGTCAATGGCGGCAAGCTGATGACGCCGACCTATATCAAGCGCTCTCCGGACGACGCAGAGCGTGCTTCGGTGCGCGTCATCAAGCCCGAGACCTCGGAGGCGATGCGCTACATCATGCGCCTGAACGGCGAACGCGGCTCGGCCCGGAAGGCCGACGTGCCCGGCTATTTCGTCGGCGGCAAAACCGGCACGGCCGAGAAGGTCATCAACGGCCGCTACGCCAAGAACAAGAACTTCACGACCTTCATGGCGATCGTGCCTGCGGACAAGCCGCGTTACCTCTTCCTTGCGATCTATGACGAGCCTAAAGGCTATGCGGAGAGCGGCGGCTATTCGACCGCGGCCTGGAATGCCGGCGTCACCACCGGCAAGCTCGTCGAGCGTGCGGCGCCGATCCTCGGACTGCCGCCGCGCTTCGAGCCGCCGACCGCGCCGTTCCCGCTGATGGCGCGCCTCGGTGCCTGGGGCACGCGCTGACCTGACGGACAGGGAACATGGGACAACGCGGTTTCAGCCTCGGCCAGCTTTTCCCCGGGGCGTTTCCCGACGACGCGGCCCGCCCGGTCGCGGGCGTCACCGCCGACAGCCGTAAAATCGGTGAGGGCGACGTCTTCGTCGCGCTCGCCGGGGCGAAGGCGGATGGCGCGCGCTTCGTCGCGGACGCGGTCGCGCGCGGCGCGGTCGCGATCGTCTCCGACCAGCCCCGGCCGACGGATCTCGCGACCGGCATCGCCTATGGCGTCGTGGCCGAGCCCAGGCTGGCGCTGGCCCAGGCGGCGGCGCGGGTTCATCCGCGCCAACCCGGAACCATCGTCGCGGTGACCGGCACGAGCGGAAAATCCTCGGTGGCCGATTTCACCCGCCAGATCTTCAGCGCGCTCGGCCATGAGGCGGCGAGCCTCGGCACGATCGGTGTCGTCACCTCCAAAGGGGCCGATTACGGCTCGCTGACGACGCCGGACCCGCTCTCGCTGCATCGGTCGCTCGACCGGCTGGCGGCGGACGGCGTGACCCATCTCGCGATGGAAGCGTCCTCGCACGGGCTCGACCAGCACCGCCTCGACGGGGTCAGGCTCAAGGCCGGCGCCTTCCTCAACCTCGGCCATGACCATCTCGACTATCATCCGAGCGTCGAGGCCTATTTCGCGGCCAAGCTGAGGCTCTGGGAGCTGCTGCCGGAGGGTGCGCCGGCAGTCGTCAACCGCGACGAGCCCTATTCGACCGAGGCGGCCGCCGCAGCGCAGGCGAGCCGCCATCCATTGATCGGGGTCGGCCGGGCGGGCGAGACGATCAGGCTCCTCGACGTGGCGCGCGAGGGTTTCTCGCAGCGCCTCTCGCTGCGGACGCAGGCCGGCGAGATGGAGGTCATGCTGCCGCTGGTCGGCGATTTCATGGCGGGCAATGCCCTCGTCGCCGCCGGCCTCGCCATCGCTGCGGGCGAGGACGAGGAGGCGGCGCTGCAGGCGATTTCTGGGCTGCGCGGCGTCGCCGGGCGGCTCGAGCGTGTCGGCGAGGTCAATGGCGGGCTCGTCGTCGTCGACTATGCCCACAAACCCAACGCGCTGGCGGCGGTGCTCTCGACGCTCCGGCCCTATGCGAGCGGCCGGCTGATCTGCGTCTTCGGCTGCGGCGGCGATCGCGACCGCGGCAAGCGCCCGATCATGGGCCGCATCGCCGCTGAGAAGGCGGACATCGCCATCGTCACCGACGACAACCCGCGCAGCGAGGATCCCGCCGCGATCCGGGCCGAGATCCTGGCGGCCGCGCCCGGCCTCACCGAGATCGGCGACCGCACCGAGGCCATCCGCGCCGCGGTCGGCATGATCGGGCCCGGCGATCTCTTGGTGGTAGCCGGAAAAGGCCATGAAACCGGCCAGATCGTGGGCGATCGGACCTTGCCTTTCTCCGATCACGACGTGGTGCGGACGGCCATTGCGGAGATCGAACGATGAGCGACGCGCCTTTGTGGTCCGCAGAGCGCCTGCTTGCCGCGATGGGTGCGCGGTCGCGAGGCAGGATGCCCGCCGCTGTCACCGGCATCTCGATCGACACGCGCACGCTCCAGCCCGGCGACGCCTTCTTCGCCATCCAGGGGGAGGCGCGAGACGGCCATGATTTCGTTGCCGGCGCGCTGGAGAAGGACGCGGCATTCGCGGTGATCGACGAGACGCATTCGGCCGCGTTCAACGGTGCTGGACCCTATGCCGTCGTTCCGGACGTGCTGCGGGCGATGGAACAAGCCGGCATGGCGCGCCGCGCCGAGCTCGACGCAAAGGTCGTGGCGGTGACCGGCTCGGTCGGCAAGACCGGCACCAAGGAGGCGCTCAGGCTGGTGCTGTCGCGGCAGGGGCAGACCCATGCGCCCGTCGCCTCCTACAACAACCATTGGGGCGTGCCGCTGACCCTGACGCGCACGCCGGTATCGGTGCGCTACGGCGTCTACGAGATCGGGATGAACAGCCCCGGCGAGATCCTGCCGCTCGCCATGATGGTCGCGCCGGACGTCGCGGTCGTCACCACGGTGCAGCCGGTGCATCTCGCCGCCTTCGACTCCGTCGAAGGCATCGCCGTCGAAAAGGCCGCGATCTTCAAAGGGCTGAAGCCGGGTGGCACCGCCATCGTCAATGCCGATATCGCCCAGGCCGACTTGCTGAGGCAGCTCGCCGAAAAGAGCCCCGCCGGCCGGATCATCAGCTTCGGCGAGAGCGCCGATGCGGATGTCAGGCTGGTGTCCTGCTCGCTGAAGCCCGACGTCTCGACCGTCGACGCGGTGGTGCTCGGCAAGCCGGTGGCCTACAGGCTCGGCAGCCCGGGCAAGCATATCGTGCTGAACTCGCTCGCCGTCCTGGCGGCGGTGGAAGCGCTGGGAGCCGATCTCGCCTTGGCGGCGCTGGCGCTCGGCGACCTGACACCGCCGGCGGGGCGCGGCGCCCGCCAGGTCCTGAATGCGCCGTCCGGCCCGTTCACGCTGATCGACGAGAGCTATAACGGCAACCCGGCCTCGATGCGTGCCGCGATCGAGAATCTCGGGCGCATACCGGTGAGCGGACGCGGGCGGCGGTTCGCCGTGCTGGGCGACATGCTGGAGCTCGGCCCGCGCGGCCCGGAACTGCATGCGGGCCTGGCCGATGCGATCACCGGGAACGGCATCGACAAGGTCTTTGCCTGCGGAACCTTGATGCGCGGCCTCTACGACATCTTGCCATCCGCCCTCAGAGGCGCTTATGCCCCACAGTCGAGCGGGCTTGCACCGCTCGTCCTGGATGCGATCCGGACCGGCGACGTCGTCACGGTCAAGGGCTCGCTGAGTTCCCGCATGGGCGAGGTCGTCAAGGCCATCACAGCCCGGTTCCCTGCCGTGCCTGCCGACGACTGAGACAAGAGGACCCCCGCCGATGCTCGTCTGGCTCGCCGATTTCTCCGGCGCCTTTCCCATTCTGAACGTGTTCCGCTACATCACGTTCCGGGCGGGCGGCGCGACTGCGACAGCGCTGCTCTTCGTCTTCTTCTTCGGTCCTGCCGCGATCTCCTGGCTGCGCATCAAGCAAGGCAAGGGCCAGCCGATCCGCACCGACGGACCGGAATCGCATCTCGCCAAGCGCGGCACGCCGACCATGGGCGGGCTGATGATCCTGTCGGGCCTGTTCGCCGCCGTCCTGCTCTGGGGCAACCTGCGCAACCCTTATGTCTGGATCGTGCTGTTCGTGACCGTGACCTTCGGCGCGATCGGGTTCTATGACGATTTTCTCAAGGTCACGAAGCAGTCCCACAAGGGCTTCTCGGGCAAGGCGCGGCTGACGCTGGAGATGATCATCGCGCTCGCCGCCTGTGCGGCGGTCATGAATGTCGGCCCGCCGGCGATCTCCTCCGGCTTCGCCATGCCCTTCCTGAAGGAGCTGGTGATTCCGCTCGGCCTGCTGTTCCCGATCGTCACGGCCTTCGTCGTGGTCGGCGCCGGCAACGCGGTCAACCTGACGGACGGGCTCGACGGGCTCGCCATCGTGCCGGTGATGATCGCGGCCGGGACTTTCGGCTTCATCTCCTACCTGACCGGCAACGCGATCTTCGCCAACTACCTGCAGATCCATCATGTGCCGGGCGCCGGCGAGCTCTCGGTGATCTGCGGCGCGGTGATCGGCGCCGGCCTCGGCTTCCTCTGGTTCAACGCTCCGCCGGCGCAGATCTTCATGGGCGACACCGGCTCGCTGGGTCTGGGCGGCCTGCTCGGCGTCATCGCGGTGGCGACCAAGCACGAGATCGTGCTCGCCATCGTCGGCGGCCTCTTCGTGCTCGAGGCGCTCTCGGTGATCATCCAGGTCTTCGTCTTCAAGCGCACGGGCAAGCGCGTCTTCCTGATGGCGCCGATCCACCATCATTTCGAGAAGCTGGGCTGGACCGAGCCGCAGGTGGTGATCCGCTTCTGGATCATCTCCGTGGTGCTGGCGCTGATCGGCCTTGCGACCTTGAAGCTGCGCTAGTGGAGGGCATGATGTCGCCCGAAAACCGGTTCCCACTTTTCGGCATCATGCCCGCATGACACCCGTCACGGTCTTCGCCGGGCGCAAGGTCGCCCTGTTCGGCCTCGGCGGCTCGGGGCTGGCGACGGCACGCGCATTGCTCGCCGGCGGCGCCCAGGTCGCTGCCTGGGACGACAAGGCCGAGAGCCGCGACAAGGCGGCGGCCGAGGGCATCGCGATCGTCGACCTGGCCGAGGCCGACTGGTCGGGCTTCGCCAGCTTCGTGCTGTCGCCGGGCGTGCCGCTGACCCATCCGCAGCCGCACTGGACGATCGGCAAGGCGCAGGTTGCGGGCGTCGAGATCATCGGCGACATCGAGCTGTTCTTCCGCGAGCGCGCCAAGCTCGCCCCGAAGGCGCCGGTGGTCTGCATCACCGGCACAAACGGCAAATCGACCACGACGGCGCTGATCGCCCATGTCCTGCGCGAAGCGGGCCGCGACGTGCAGATGGGCGGCAATATCGGCACGGCCGTGCTCGCCTTGGAGCCGCCGGCAGAGGGCCGCATCCATGTCGTCGAATGCTCGACCTTCCAGATCGACCTGACGCCGTCGCTCAAGCCCACGGTCGGCATCCAGATGAACCTGACGCCCGACCATCTCGACCGGCACGGCACGCTTCAAGCCTATGCCGCGATCAAGGAGCGCATGGTCGCGTCGGCCGATATCGCCATCGTCGGCGTCGATGACGAGCCGTCCAGGCAGATGGCCCGCCGGCGGGCCGCCTCAGGAAAGCCCCTTGTGAAGATCAGCGGCGAGCAGCCGCTCGACGAAGGCGTCTTCGCCGGTGTCACCGCCAATGCAGGCAAGCTCGACACCCGTATCGTCGCGGTCGGCGAGGGCAAGCCGCGCGTGGTCGCCAATCTCGCCGGCATCGGCTCGCTGCGCGGCTCGCACAACGCCCAGAACGCCGCGGCGGCCTTCGCCGCCTGCTCGGCGCTCGGGCTCTCGGACGCCGAGATCGCGGCCGGCTTCCGGAGCTATCCCGGGCTCGCCCATCGCATGGAGGAGCTCGGCCGCGTCGGCCGCGTCGTCTTCATCAACGATTCCAAGGCGACCAATGCCGATTCGACCGAAAAGGCGCTGACCTCCTTCCGCGACATCTTCTGGATCCTCGGCGGCAAGGCCAAGGAGGGCGGCATCGAGAGCCTGCGGCGCTATTTCCCGAACATCGCCAAGGCCTATCTGATCGGCGCGGCGACAGAGATCTTCGCCGCGACCTTCGACGATGACCGCCGCGTCACGTACGAGCGCAGCGGAACACTCGACATTGCCGTCGCCGCGGCTGCCCGCGACGCGGCGGTGCATGGCGGGGATGCGGAGATCGCGGTGCTGCTCTCGCCGGCCTGCGCGTCCTACGACCAGTTCCCGAATTTCGAGGTGCGGGGCGATGCCTTTCGCGCGCTGGTCAAGGCACTGCCGGGATTCGAGCCGTCCGGGGGGCGGTAACTCGCCATTTCCGTCATTGCGAGGAGCGAAGCGACGAAGCAATCCAGCGGGACGTAGAGCTCTGCCGCCCCTGGATTGCTTCGCTGCGCTCGCAATGACGGTTCAGCCGAGCTGAGCCTCTGTCGAACCGTGATAGGTTGGGCCCATCATCAGGAGCCGCGCCCATGCCCAAGATCGACATCGCGGCCGTGCCCGAGCGCAAGGGCTCAGGCTACCCCGCGCCCTTCGACCTGCCTTGTGCCGACCGTGTGCGAAAGCGCCTGGGAGATGCCGGCGGGCTCATCGATTTCGGCGTCAATCTGATGCGGCTGCCGCCCGGGAACTGGTCGAGCCAGCGCCACTGGCATTCGCACGAGGACGAGTTCGTCTATGTGCTCGAAGGCGAGGTGACGCTCGTCGAAGACGATGGCGAGACGGTGCTGCGTGCCGGCGATTGCGCCGCCTTCGCGAAGAATTCCGGCAATGGCCACCACATGATCAACCGGTCGGGCAAGGTCGCGGTCTATCTCGAAGTTGGCAGCCGCCATCCAGCGGACCTCACCACCTGCTCCGACATCGACATGATGAGCGCCAATACCGATGGCCGCTTCGTGCACAAGGACGGCACGCCCTATCCCCGGCCGTGACCGGGCGGCGGAAGCGGAGACCCGGCGCGAAACCCGACGATCGGAATCAATCGGTTAACCATTCATTGACAGAGTGATTCGCCCGGACGGCGCGTTGTTGGCGCCGCCGGCTGATGGAGCCTCAACATGGTCTCGCGCGCGGAACCCAGTCTCAGCGGCCGCTGGTGGTGGTCGATCGACCGCGTCATCCTGACGACGCTGGTCGCCCTGATGGTCTCCGGCGTCGTGCTGCTGATGGCGGGCGGGCCGCCGGTGGCCGAGCGGCTGGGCCTGTCGACCTTCCATTTCGTCAACCGACAGGCGCTCTACCTGGTGGCGGCCTTCGCCATCTTCCTCGCGACCTCCTTCCTGACACCGCGGCAGGTCCGGCGCGCGGCACTGCTGATCTTCGTGGTCTCGCTGGCGATGGTGGTGGCGACGCTCTATCTCGGCGTCGAGGTCAAGGGCGCGCGCCGCTGGCTGACGCTGGGCCCGCTCGGCTCGGTCCAGCCTTCGGAATTCCTGAAGCCGGCCTTCGTGGTGCTCGCCGCCTGGGCCTTCGCCGAGGGCACGCGTCGGCCCGATCTGCCGGGAACCACGCTCGCCTTCCTGCTGCTGCCTATGACGATCGTGCCGCTCGTGCTCCAGCCCGATTTCGGCCAGACCGTGCTGATCAGCCTGGTCTGGGGCGGGCTGTTCTTCGTGGCGGGGCTGCACTGGTTCTGGGTGATCGGGCTCGGTGGGGCCGGTATGGGCGGCGTGCTCGTCGCCTATCAGCTCATCCCGCATGTGCGCGCCCGTATCGAGCGCTTCATGGACAAGGGCTCGGGCGACACCTTCCAGATCGACACGGCGCTGGAGAGCTTCGCGCAGGGCGGCTGGTTCGGCAAAGGCCCGGGCGAGGGCACCGTGAAGCGCATCCTGCCCGACGCGCATACCGATTTCATCTTCGCGGTCACGGCCGAGGAGTTCGGCATCGTCGTCTGCATCGTCCTGGTCGCGCTGTTCGCGCTGATCGTGCTGCGCGCGCTGTTCGTGGCGCAGCGGGCCGAGGATCCCTTCGTGCGGCTGGCGGTCACGGGGCTCGCCCTGCTGTTCGGCGTGCAGGCCGCGATCAACATGATGGTCAATCTCCACATGATGCCGGCCAAGGGCATGACCTTGCCCTTCATCTCCTATGGCGGCTCCTCGCTGCTCTCGCTGGCGCTCGGCACCGGCTTCCTGCTGGCGCTGACCCGCAAACGACCGCGGGCCGAGGGTTTTGGCGACTTCGGACGCTGACGGCGATGGCAAAGGTTCCGCTCGTCGTCCTCGCCGCCGGCGGCACCGGCGGCCATCTCTTTCCCGCCGAGGCGCTGAGCCATGCCCTGGCCAGGCTCGGCGCCCGGGTCGCGCTCGTCACCGACGCGCGGGCGGTCGAGTATGCCGGCAGCTTCCCGGCCGAATCCGTGCACCCGGTCCCGGCCGCGACCCCGTCCGGCCGCTCGCCGCTGAAAATGGCCGGCGCGGCGCTGGAGCTGACCAAGGGACTTTTCGTCGCGCGGCGGGTGATCAAGGCGCTCGAGCCAGCGATCGTCGTCGGTTTCGGCGGCTACCCGACGGTGCCGCCGGTGCTCGCCGCCTCGCTGATGGGCGTGAAGACGATGGTGCATGAGCAGAATGCCGTGATCGGCCGCGCCAACCGCTTCCTGGCGGGGCGTGTCCACACCATCGCGACCGGCTTCGCCGAGGTCGGCGGGCTCGACGGCGCCCGCGCGGCGAAGTGCCGGCAGGTCGGCAACCCGGTGCGGCCGGCGGTGATCGAGGCGGTCTCGCCCTATCCCGACCCGACGACGGGGCCGCTCAGGCTCTTGGTCTTCGGCGGCAGCCAGGGCGCCCGGATCATGGCCGACATCGTGCCGCCGGCGATCCAGCTCCTCACGCCCGAGGAGCGCGCGCGCCTTCATATCATGCAGCAGGCGCGCGCCGAGGACGACGAACGGGTGCGCCGGATCTATGCCGGGCTCGGCGTGACGGCGGAGATCGAGCCCTTCTTCAAGGACATGCCGACCCGCATGGCGGCGTCGCATCTCGTGGTGGCGCGCTCGGGCGCCTCGACGATCGCGGAGCTGACCGTGATCGGCCGCCCTTCCATCCTGGTGCCGCTGCCGGGCGCGCTCGACCAGGACCAGGCCGCCAATGCGGCGGTGCTGGAACGGGCGGGCGGAACCATCCGCATCCTGCAGCCCGATTTCACGCCGCGCCGGCTGGCGGGCGAGCTTTCCGCCCTGATCGCCGAGCCTGGGCGCTTGACTGCCCTGGCCGCGAGCGCCAAGAGCGCCGGTATCCCTGATGCCGCCGACCGACTCGCCCGCCTCGTCCTCGAGGTCGCGGGTCTCAGATCCCACGGAGACGCCTGAGTCATGAAGTTGCCGCCGAAACTCGGCTCCATCCATTTCGTCGGCATCGGCGGCATCGGCATGTCCGGTATCGCCGAGGTGCTGCACAATCTCGGCTACAAGGTCCAGGGCTCGGACGCTTCCGACAACGCCAATGTCCGCCGCCTTGCCGAGAAGGGCATCAAGACCTTCGTCGGCCATGCGGCCGAGAACATCGCCGACGCCGAGGTCGTCGTCGTCTCGACCGCGATCAAGCGCGACAATCCCGAACTCGCCGCGGCGCGCGAGCAGCGCCTGCCGGTCGTGCGCCGGGCCGAGATGCTGGCCGAGCTGATGCGGCTGAAATCCTGCGTCGCCATCGCCGGCACCCATGGCAAGACCACGACGACCTCGCTGGTCGCGACGCTGCTGGAGAAGGGCGGGCTCGACCCGACGGTGATCAATGGCGGCATCATCAACGCCTACGGCACCAATGCGCGCATGGGCGAGAGCGACTGGATGGTGGTCGAGGCCGACGAATCGGACGGCACCTTCCTGAAGCTGCCGGCCGACGTCGCGATCGTCACCAATATCGACCCCGAGCATCTCGACCACTTCAAGACCTTCGACGCGATCAAGGAGGCCTTCCGTTCCTTCGTCGAGAACCTGCCCTTCTACGGCTTCGCCGTGATGTGCATCGACCATCCGACGGTGCAGGGTCTCGTCGGCCAGATCGAGGACCGGCGCGTCGTCACCTATGGCGAGAACCCGCAGGCCGATTTCCGGCTGATCGACATCGACCTCTCGGGCGGGCAGGCGAAGTTCACGCTGCTGATCCGCGACCGCAAGCGCGGCCGCGACGAGGTGGTGCGCGACCTCCTGATGCCGATGCCCGGCCACCACAACGCGCTCAACGCCACCGCCGCGATCGCTGTCGCCTATGATCTCGGCATCCCGGTCGAGGCGATCCGCGAGGGGCTCGCCGGTTTCGGCGGCGTCAAGCGCCGCTTCACCAAGACCGGCGAATGGAACGGCGCGCTGATCTTCGACGATTACGGCCATCACCCGGTCGAGATCGCGGCCGTGCTCAAGGCGGCGCGCGCCTCGACCAAGAGCAAGGTCGTCGCGGTGGTCCAGCCGCATCGCTATACGAGGCTCTCCAGCCTGTTCGACGATTTCGCGGCCTGTTTCAACGATGCCGACACGGTGATCGTCGCCGACACCTATGCCGCCGGCGAGGCGCCGATTCCGGGCGCCGATCGCGACAGCCTGGTCTCCGGCATCCGGGCACGCGGCCATCGCCATGTGCTGCCGCTCGAAGCGCCGGAGAAGCTCGCCGGCATGGTGGCGGAGCTCGCCGGGCCGGGCGACTATGTCGTGCTGCTCGGCGCCGGCAACATCACGCAATGGGCCTATGCCCTGCCGGGGGAGCTTCAGGCGCTGCGTTGACCCTTCTCCCCTCGGGGGAGAAGGTGGCTCGGCGAAGCCGAGACGGATGAGGGAAGGGCGTGCTGGAGCGCAAGAATTCGGCGGAGACGCTCGACTTCGCCCGCGATCAGCGTCGCCAGCCCACGCGGGCCGAAGCCGCATTCTGGCAAGCGGTCCGTGGCCGTCGCTTCAATGGCCTGAAGTTCAAGCGCCAGATGGCGATCGGTCCGTTCATCGCGGATTTCTGTTGCTTCGAGCGGCGGGTCATCGTGGAGCTCGACGGCGAGGCGCATCTGGGCGACGAAGCCAAGGGCAGGGATGCCCGGCGAGACGCTTACCTGAGGCGGGAAGGCTATCGGGTCTTGCGCTTTCCGAACGAGCGGGTTCTAGGAAACCTCGAATTCGTGCTGCGCGAGATCAGGGAAACCATCGATCCCGCCAGACTTCCCTCATCCGACCCGGCTTCGCCGGGCCACCTTCTCCCCCGAGGGGAGAAGGACTAGCGCGGCGGCCGTCATGCCTTTCGAAGACATCATCCCCGATCTCCGCGCCGCCGCGCCAGAGCTGCGCGGCCGGCTTCTCGCCAACCAGGAGATGGCGGGGCTGACCTGGTTCCGCGTCGGCGGGCCGGCGCAGGTGCTGTTCACCCCGGCCGACGAGCAGGACCTCGCCTATCTGCTCTCGAAACTGCCGGCCGAGATCCCGGTCACCGTGGTCGGGCTCGGCTCGAACCTGATCGTGCGCGACGGCGGCATTCCCGGCGTCGTCATTCGCCTCGGCGGAAAGGGATTTGGGGAGATCGCGCTGGAGGAGGGCGACAGGCTGCGCAGCGGCACGGCGGTTCCCGACGTCAAGGTGGCGCGTGCGGCGGCCGACGCTTCGCTCGACGGGCTCGCCTTCTATCGCGGCATTCCCGGCTGCATCGGCGGGGCGCTGCGCATGAATGCCGGTGCGCATGGCGGCGAGACGACCGATGTGCTGGTCGAGGCGCGCGGCGTCACCCGCAAGGGCGAGATCGTCACGCTCTCGCACGCGCAGATGGGCTTCACCTATCGCAACAGCGCGGCCGCGACGATGGATGTCATCTTCACCTCGGCGCTGTTCCAGGGGCGGCCGGGCGATCAGGCCGCGATCCAGGCCGAGATGGACCGTGTGACGGCGGCGCGCGAGGCGGCGCAGCCGATCAAGGAGCGCACCGGCGGCTCGACCTTCAAGAATCCGCAAGGCGGCAAGGCCTGGCAGCTGATCGACGCCGCCGGCTGCCGGGGCCTGCGGGTCGGCGGCGCGCAGGTTTCCGAGATGCATTGCAACTTCCTGATCAATACCGGCGGGGCGTCCGCGGCCGATATCGAGGGGCTGGGCGAGGAGGTCCGCCGGCGGGTCAAGGAGAGCTCCGGCTACGAGCTGCACTGGGAGATCAAGCGGCTCGGCGTCGCGGCCTGAACCGGGGATCTTAACCTTCCATTAACCATCACTGGTCGAGGTTCGGCGCATCACGCGGAGCAGGGACCAGCATGACCAGACACGTCGCAGTTCTGATGGGCGGATGGTCGGTCGAGCGCGAGGTCAGCCTCAATAGCGGCGCGGCCTGCGCCAGGGCGCTGGAGAGCCTCGGCTACCGCGTCACCCGCATCGAGGCGCAGCGCGACATTGCCACCGTCCTCGACACGCTCCGGCCCGATGTCGCCTTCAACGCGCTGCATGGCCGCTACGGCGAGGACGGCACGATCCAGGGCATGCTCGAGATCCTGCGCATTCCCTATACCCATTCCGGCGTGCTCGCTTCGGCGCTCGCCATCCGCAAGGACAAGGCCAAGATGGTCGCGGCCGCCGCCGGCGTGCCGGTCGCGCACGGCCTCAACGTCTCGCGCTTCGAGGCCGCCAAGAAGCACGTCCTGCAGCCGCCCTATGTGCTGAAGCCGATCGACGAGGGCTCCTCCGTCGGCGTCGTCATCGTCAAGAAGGGGCGCGAGCACCCGCCGCAGGAAATCGCGCGCGAGGACTGGCCCTGCGGGGAGATGCTGCTGGCCGAAACCTTCATTTCCGGCCGGGAGCTGACCTGCGCCGTGATGGGCGGCAAATCGCTGGGTGTGACGGAAATACAAGCCGCCACGGGCGAGTTCTACGACTATGACGCGAAGTACGCGAAAGGTGGATCGATCCACATCTGCCCGGCTCAAATTTTACCGAAAATTTACCAGCAGATCGAAGAGTGTGCGTTAACGGCGCATCAAGCAATCGGGTGCCGGGGCGTCAGCCGTTCTGACTTCCGCTACGACGACGAGACCGACACGCTCGTCTGGTTGGAGGTCAACACGCAGCCCGGCATGACCGAAACCAGCCTGGTGCCCGAATTGGCTGCCCACGCGGGCCTGAACTTCGGTGAGCTCGTCAAATGGATGGTGGAGGACGCCTCCCTCGATCGGTGAAAGCGGTGGCGGTGGCCAAGCGCTCGTCGATGCCGGCCGTCGTGCCGCAATTGCTGGTCGGTGAGCGTTCGCGCCGCTGGTTCCGGTCGTCGCGGCGCAGCGCCGTGCCGCTGGCGCAGCGCATGCCGCAGCGGATCGGCACCTGGCTGGCGCTGGGTTTCCTCGGGTTGAGCATTGGAACGGGCTGCGTGCTGGGTGGACATATCGACAGGCTGCAGGAGACCTATGGCGCGCCGCGGGACATGCTGGCGCGGCTGGTCGGGCTCGGCCTCGACCGGGTGACGATCTCGGGCCTGACGGAGCTGTCGGAGATCGAGGTCCTGGTCGCCGCGGGAATCGACACCAAGACCTCGCTCGCCTTCTTCGACGCCGACGAGGCGCGCCGCCGGCTGGAGGCGACGCCGATGATTCGCCAGGCGACCGTGCGCAAGCTCTATCCCGGCGAGATCGCGATCACCCTGACCGAGCGCGAGCCCTATGCGCTCTGGCAGGTGAAGGGCGAGCTCTTCCTGATCGCCGCCGACGGCACCGTGATCGACAAGATGGATGACGGCCGCTTCGTGAACCTGCCGCTGGTCGTCGGCGCGGAGGCGAACAACCGCGCCGGCGAATATCTCAAGCTGCTCGCGGATGCCGGGTCGCTGGCCCCGCGCATCCGCGCCGGCAGCCTCGTCGCCGGGCGGCGCTGGAACCTGAAGCTCGACAACGGCATGGATATCCGCCTGCCGGAGACAGCGCCGGCCGAGGCGCTGAAGCGACTCGCCGGCCTCGAAAGCGATTTCCATCTGCTCGACAAGGATCTGCTGGCGATCGACCTGCGCCAGCCGGACCGGGTCGTGATGCGCCTGACGGAAGAGGGCGCCGCCGCCCGCGCCGAACAGCTCAAGACCAAGACCAAGAAGAAGGGAGGCGAGGCGTGAACTTCACCTCCCAGGGCCTGACGCCGCGGATGCGGCCGCTCTCGTCGCGCAAGAGCGCGACCTTGTCGATTCTGGACATCGGCACGAGCAAGGTCGTCTGCCTCATCGCCGAGCTCAACCCGGCCGAGGCGAACGAGCGGCTGCGCGGGCGCACCCATGTCGCGCGCATCATCGGCATCGGCCATCAGCGCTCGCTCGGGGTGAAGGGCGGCGCGATCATCGATCTCGAGAATGCCGAGCGCGCCATCCGAGCCGCCGTCGACGCGGCCGAGCGCATGGCCAAGGTCGAGGTGCAGTCGGTCATCGTCAACCTGACCGGCGGCCGCATCGGCTCGCAGCATTATGCGGCGAGCGTCGACCTGCGCGGCGGCTCGGTCGGCGATTCGGACGTGAAGCGGGTGCTGGCGGTCGCGGCGACGCACGCGATCCGGCCGGGCAGGGCGGTGCTGCATGCGCTCCCGACCGGCTATGCGCTCGATGGGCTGCCCGGCGTGCTCGATCCGCGCGGCCTGGTCGGCGGCAAGCTCTCGGTCGACATGCATGTCGTCGCCGCCGAGGCGGCCGCTGCCCGCAACGTCATGCTCGCAGTGGAGCGCTGCCACCTCGAGATCGAGGCGGTCGTGGCGACGCCCTATGCGTCGGGCCTGTCGGTGCTGGTCGACGACGAGGCGGAGATGGGCGTGGTCACCGTCGACATGGGCGGCGGCACCACCAGCCTCGGCGTCTTCGCCGGCGGCCATCTGATGCATGCCGACGCCATCGCCGTCGGCGGCAACCACATCACCATGGACGTGGCGCGCGGCCTCTCGACGCGGGTGTCGGCGGCCGAGCGCCTGAAGACCCTGCACGGCTCGGCCATCGCCAGCGCCTCGGACGAGCGCGACATGATCTCGGTGCCGCAGGTCGACGACGACGAGCGGGACACGCCGAACCATCTCGCCAAGTCGCATCTCGTGCGCATCATCAAGCCGCGCGTCGAGGAGATCGTCGAACTGGTGCGCGACCGGCTGAACGCCGCGGGCTTCTCGGCCCAGGCCGGACGGCGGGTGGTGCTCACCGGCGGGGCCTGCCAGCTCACCGGCTTGCCGGAAGTGGCGCGCCGCGTCCTCGGCGGGCAGGTCCGCACGGGGCGCCCGCTCGGCATCAAGGGATTGCCGGAGGCGGGCAAGGGCCCGGCCTTCGCCGCAGCGGTCGGCCTGCTGGTCTATCCGCAGGTGGCGCATGTCGAACATTTCGAGCCGCGCGCGAGCGGCGCTTATTTCGCAACGGGTACGGACGGGTATTTCTCGCGTGTCGGGCGTTGGCTGAAAGAGAGTTTCTAAGGGTATCGGCCCGAGCGGCGCGGCGTCGCTTCGGACCAAGAGTAACAACGTAGCAATCGGGACGGCACCCGCCAGGCGCCGGACAAGGATCAAAAGAGGCAACCATGGCGATGAATCTGCAAGCCCCAGACATCCGGGAACTCAAGCCCCGGATCACCGTGTTCGGCGTCGGCGGTGCCGGCGGCAACGCCGTCAACAACATGATCGAGGCCGGCCTCGACGGCGTCGATTTCGTCGTCGCCAACACCGACGCGCAGGCGCTGGCGCTCTCGCGCGCCTCCCGCATCGTGCAGATGGGCCTGCAGGTCACCGAGGGTCTCGGCGCCGGCTCGCAGCCTGAGGTCGGGCGCGCGGCCGCCGAGGAGGTGATCGACGAGATCCGCGATCACCTCGCCGGGGCGCACATGGTCTTCATCACCGCCGGCATGGGCGGCGGCACCGGCACGGGCGCGGCTCCGGCCATCGCCCGCGTCGCCCGCGACATGGGCATCCTGACCGTCGGCGTCGTCACCAAGCCGTTCCAGTTCGAGGGCCATCGCCGCATGCGCATGGCGGAAGCGGGCATCGGCGAGCTGACCGAGACGGTCGACACGCTGATCGTCATCCCGAACCAAAACCTCTTCCGCGTGGCCAACGAGACCACCGGCTTCGCCGACGCCTTCGGCATGGCCGACCAGGTGCTCTACTCGGGCGTCGCCTGCATCACCGACCTGATGGTGCGGCCCGGCCTGATCAATCTCGACTTCGCCGACGTGCGCGCCGTGATGCGCGGCATGGGCAAAGCGATGATGGGCACCGGCGAGGCGCAGGGCGAGAAGCGCGCGCTGACCGCGGCCCAGGCCGCGATCAACAACCCGCTGCTCGACGACGTCTCGATGAAGGGCGCGCGCGGCCTGCTGATCTCGATCACCGGCGGGCGCGACATGAAGCTCTACGAGGTCGACGAGGCCGCCACCCGCATCCGCGAGGAGGTCGATTCCGAGGCCAACATCATCGTCGGCGCCACCTTCGACGAATCGCTCGAAGGCGTGGTGCGCGTCTCGGTCGTCGCGACCGGCATCGACAAGCCGATCTCGACCCAGGCCGAGATCGACGATACCGAGGCCCGCATCGCCCAGGTCGCCGAGCGGCTCAAGGCCGAAGCGCGCCTGCGCAACACCGCCACCGCGCCCCGTCCCGCCACCGCGCCGGCCCATGCCGACCCGGTGATGGACCATCGCGCGCCGGTGAATGTCGAGACCACGCGCCCGGCCGCGATCGCGCAGCCGAGCCTGCCCGAGGATGTCCGCATCGAGCCGGCGCAGCCGCGCCCGGTGATCGCGGCCGCTCCGATCGTCGAGCCGGTCATGGTCGAGGAGCCGGTGCTGCGCCCCGACGACAGCTTCATCGCTCCGGCGCCTGAACGCGCCCTGGTCCGGCCGACGCGGATGCCGCGGATCGAGGATCTGCCGATGCCGGCGCAGAACCAGATCGCCGCTAGCCGTGGCGTGCAGCCCGTGCCGCAGCCGCCCGCCTCGGCGGACCAGAAGCGCATGTCGCTGATGCAGCGGCTCGCCTCGGTCGGCTTCGGCCGCAAGGACGAGGAGGCGGCCGAGCCGCAGCCTGCCCCGGCGCGTCAGGCGCCGCCGCCGGTCCAGGCCGCGGCGCCGGCTCCCAGCCCGGCCCATGCCGAATATATGCGCCGGCCGGCGCAGCCCGCCTCGCGCCCGGCCCAGGGGCAGCTCGACCAGCTCGGCCGCACTGCGCCGAATCGCGCGAGCGAGGAGGATCAGCTCGAGATTCCGGCCTTCCTCCGCCGGCAGGCGAACTGACCGCCGCACCGATTGCGACGACGTTGTAACAGAGCCCGGGGCGGCCGCCCGCCCCGGGCTCTGTTTACGTTTGAAAAACCATATATCTCAATGAGATGATTAGGGGTTACTGCTTGAGTGGCGTTGTTACAGAGCGAAAGAAAGCGTGATTTTGTCGACCTCTCCCTAAGAGGTATGTTGCACTCGCTCAAAAGGGGCATGACGGCACAGGCAACCGCCCGGTGCCGACCCAGAGAAAGGATCGCAGACGATTTCAGGCAGCCCGCCTTTTTGCGCCGCCGTGTCGTTCGCGTTCGAGATTGGATACCGGAATGAACTTTGATCGGCAGACCACCCTCCGCGCGCCCGTGTCCCTCCAGGGTATCGGCGTTCACTCCGGAGCTCCCGCTGGAATCTGCCTCAAGCCTTCCAGCGCGAATTCCGGGATCGTCTTCCTCCGCAAGGAGGCCGAGGGCGGCCCCTCCCACCTCATCCACGCCCGCCACACCAAGGTCAGCGCCACGGAGCTGTGCACGGTGATCGGCGATCGCTCGGGCGCCTCCGTCTCCACGATCGAGCATCTGATGTCGGCCTGCGCCGGCCTTGGGCTCGACAATGTGCTGATCGAGATCGACGGGCCGGAAATGCCGATCATGGACGGCAGCGCGGCCGAGTTCGTCGCCGCGATCGAGGCGACAGGCATCGTCGCGCTCGGCGCCACCCGCCGCTATCTCAAGATCCTGCAGCCGGTGCGCGTCGAGAACGGACGCGCCTTCGCCGAGCTCGTTCCCTTCGACGACGGCTTCCGCCTCGATGTCGAGATCGATTTCGACACGCCGGTGATCGGCCGCCAGCGCAAGGTCTTCGACCTCGAGCCGGTCGCCTATGCCAGCGAGATTTCGCGCGCGCGGACCTTCGGCTTCATGCGCGAGGTCGAGCAGCTCTGGAAGGCGGGCTTTGCGCTCGGCGCCTCGCTCGACAACACCGTCGCGATCGGCGACGACAAGGTGGTCAACCCCGAAGGTCTGCGCTACGCGGACGAGTTCGTGCGCCACAAGGTGCTCGACGCGGTCGGCGATCTCGCCCTGGCCGGCTATCCGATTCTCGGCGAGTTCCGCTCCTATTGCGGCGGGCATCGCCTGAACGTGCGCATCCTGGAAGCGCTGTTCGCGGATCGTGCGAATTATGCGGTGATCGAGGCCGAGCCGGTCTACGCCCATCGCGCCACGCAGATGGCGGCGGCTGCGCCCGCGGCCTTCGCGCCGGATCTGCACTGATCGCCAGAGGCTGACCGTCCGCGCCTTGCATTCGCCCGTTTTATGTCGAATGCAGCGGAGGCTTCGCATGTTCGTAACCTGCCTTTCGACGGTAGCGTGTGCGCTGCGTCTGAGGTAAAGGCATCCTTCGCCATCTTGCGGTGACGATCGAAAGAGGAACGGACGACGTGAGCGTCATGCGGCTGAACACCCCGGTTTCCCAAAGCGCCCGACCGATGCGGAAGGGTTTTGCCCTCACGCTCGGCGTCGCCTTGCTGCTCGGCGGCTGCGACACGCTCTCCTCGCTCAATCCGTTCGACCGGCCCGAGGTCTACAAGCCCGAGATCGTGCCGGACGTGCCGGCGGACAAGCTCTATAACGAGGGTCTCGCCCGCGCCCAGAACGGCGACAGCGAAGGCGCCGTGAAGAAATTCGAGGAAATCGACAAGAACGCGCCGTTCTCGCCCTACGCGAAGAAGGGCCTGATCATGACGGCCTACACCAATTACAACGCGTCGAAATGGGAGGAGGCGATCACCGCCTCCAAGCGCTTCCTGGCGCAGAACCCGGCGAGCCCCGACGCGGCCTATGCGCAGTACATCCTGGCGATGTCCTATTACAACCAGATCCCGGACGCGACACGCGACCAGGAGCGCACCAATCTCGCGCTCGCGGCGATGCAGCAGCTGCTCGACCGCTATCCGAAGTCGGAGTATGTGCTCGACGTGAGGGAAAAGATGCTGGTGGCGCGAGACCAGCTCGCCGGCAAGGAGATGAATGTCGGGCGCTACTACCTCGAGAAGCGCAACTATACCGGCGCGGTGAACCGCTTCCGCGACGTGATCACCAAGTACCAGACCACCCGCCATGTCGAGGAGGCGCTGATGCGCCTGACCGAGGCCTATATGGCGCTGGGCATCACCAACGAGGCGCAGACGGCGGCGGCCGTGCTCGGGCACAACTTCCCCGACAGCCCGTGGTACAAGGACGCCTACACGCTGCTGCAGAGCGGCGGCCTCGAGCCCCGCGAGGATCGCGGCTCCTATATCAGCCGGCTGTTCAACGGCTTCACCCGGTCGGTCATCGGCCTCGTACGCTGACCGAACAGGCGATGGGCGGGCTGATGGACCGCATGACCCTTCCCTCGATCGCCCGCTGAGCGCCATGCTGGCGCAGCTCTCGATCCGTGACATCGTCCTGATCGATCGGCTCGATCTGGCCTTCGGCGTGGGACTGAGCGTGCTGACCGGCGAGACCGGCGCCGGCAAGTCGATCCTGCTCGACGGCTTCGCGCTCGCGCTCGGCGGCCGGGGCGATGGCGGCCTTGTGCGCCATGGCGAGGCTCAGGGCCAGGTCAGCGCGGTCTTCGACCTGCCGCTCGACCATCCGGCCCGCAAGCTGGCGCAGGCGCAGGAAATCGACACGGACGGCGACCTCATCCTGCGCCGGGTGCAATATGCCGATGGCCGGACCCGCGCCTTCGTCAACGACCAGCCGGTGAGCGTCCAGATCCTGCGGATGATCGGCGCGACGATCGTCGAGATCCACGGCCAGCACGACGACCGGGCGCTGACCGACGCCGCCCAGCACCGCGCGATACTCGACGGCTTCGGCGGCCTCGACAGGCAGGCGGATGCAACCGCGGCGGCGAGCGACGTCCTGAAACGGGCCCGCCAGGCGCTGCAGACCCAGCGCATCCGCGTCGAGGCCGCGCGCAAGGAGGCCGATTTCCTGCGCCATGCCGTGGCCGAACTCGGCAAGCTCGCGCCCGAGCAAGGCGAGGAGGAGGCGCTCGCCACCCGGCGCCAGGGCATGATGCAGGCGGAGAAGGTGACGCGGGATCTCGCCGACGCCTATGAGGCCGTCGGCGGTCATGGGTCGCCGGTTCCAGCTCTGGCGGCGGTGCTGCGGCGGCTGGAGCGGCGCGGCGCGCAGGCTCCCGAACTCGTCGACCCGTCCTCGGCCGCGCTCAACACCGCGATCGTCGCGCTGGAAGAAGCGGGCGAGGCGCTCGCGGCGGCGGTGCGTGCGGCCGAATACGATCCCCAGGAGCAGGAGCGCGTCGAGGAACGCCTGTTCGCGTTACGGGCGGCGGGGCGCAAATTCGACGTGCCGGTCGATGCCCTCGCCGATCTCGCAGAGCGGATGAGCGCCGATCTGGCCGAGCTCGACGAGAGCGAAGGCTCGCTCGCCCGGCTGGAGGCCGAGCTGGCCGCGGCGGAGGCCGGTTATCTGTCGCAGGCGCGGGCCCTGTCTGCGGCTCGCCGCGAGGCGGCGGCCAGGCTCGACAAGGCGGTCAAGGCCGAGCTGCCGCCGCTCAAGCTCGAGCGCGCCCGGTTCATCACCCAGATCGACAGCGACGAGACGGCGCGCGGCCCGGAAGGCTTCGACCGGGTCGAGTTCTGGGTCGAGACCAATCCCGGCACGCGGCCGGGCCCGATGATGAAGGTGGCCTCCGGCGGCGAGCTCTCGCGCTTCATGCTGGCGCTCAAGGTCGTGCTGGCCGAACGCGGCTCGGCGCCGACGCTGGTCTTCGACGAGATCGACACCGGCGTCGGCGGCGCGGTCGCCGATGCGATCGGCGAGCGGCTGGCGCGGCTGGCGCGGCAGGTCCAGGTGATTTCCGTGACGCATGCGCCGCAGGTCGCGGCCAAGGCCGGCCGGCATTTCCTGATCTCGAAATCGGCCCTGCAGAACGATGCGGCGGCGCGGACGGTGACCCGGGTCCTGCCGCTGGAGGATCAGACGCGGCGCGAGGAGATCGCCAGGATGCTGGCGGGGGCGAGCATCACGGAAGAGGCGCGGGCAGCGGCCGGGCGGCTTCTGGGCGCGGCCGGAGTGCGGGTCTGAGGCCGATCAGGCCGGGACCAGTTCGTATCCCGCGCCATTCCCTTTTCCCCCGATTTCCTCTATGTGCAGCGCAATATCGCGGCGCCTCGTCCGGCGCCGCCCCTCGATCTGCGTGCTGCCGACCCGCCAGCTGCAACCTAAGGCCCGACACCGATGTCCTTCCTTCCCACGAGCCCGCCGCTCGCGCGTGCGCTCGCCGAACGCAACTACAACGATCCCACCCCCGTGCAGAACGCGGTGCTGGAGGAGGCGGCCGCCGGCCGCGACCTCCTGGTCTCGTCGCAGACCGGCTCCGGCAAGACCGTCGCCTATGGGCTCGCCATCGGCGAGACGCTGCTCAGCGGAGCGGAGACGCTCGGCCGCGCCGGCCAGCCGCTGGCGCTGATCATCGCGCCGACGCGCGAGCTGGCGCTGCAGGTCCAGCGCGAGCTGGCCTGGCTCTACAAGCACGTCAATGCCCGCGTGATCTCCTGTGTCGGCGGCATGGACCCGCGGCGCGAGGCGGCGCTTCTGGACGAGGGCGCCCATATTGTCGTCGGCACGCCGGGGCGGCTGCGCGACCATATCGAGCGGCATCGGCTCGACGTCTCGGCGCTGAAGGCGGTCGTGCTCGACGAGGCCGACGAGATGCTCGATCTCGGCTTCCGCGACGACCTCGAATTCATCCTGAAGACTGCGCCGGCCGAGCGCCGCAGCCTGCTGTTCTCGGCGACCCTACCGAAGGCGATCATCGCGCTCGCCCGCAGCTACCAGCGCGACGCGCTGCGCATCGAGGTCACGGGCGGGGCGAGGGGCCACGCCGATATCGAGTACCGCGCCATCCGGGTCTGGCCGAAGGAGGCCGAGCTCGCCGTCGTCAACCTGCTGCGTTTCCACGATTCGCCCTGCGCGCTGGTGTTCTGCAACACGCGCAACGCGGTGCGCCATCTCGAGGCGATCCTGCTCGAGCGCGGCTTCTCGGCGGTGGCGCTCTCGGGCGAGCTCAGCCAGAGCGAGCGCAATTCGGCGCTGCAGGCGCTGCGCGACGGGCGGGCGCGGGTCTGCGTCGCGACCGATGTCGCGGCCCGCGGCATCGACCTGCCGGGGCTGACGCTGGTGATCCATGCCGAGCTGCCGAACGATCCCGAGGTGATGCAGCATCGCAGCGGCCGCACCGGGCGCGCCGGCAAGAAGGGTACGAGCGTGCTGCTGGTGCCGGCCTCGCGCCGTCGCAAGGCCGAGATGCTGCTGTCCGAGGCCAAGGTCGAGGCCGTCTGGGCCGGGCCCCCGACGCAGGACGAGATCCGCGCGCTCGACCAGGAGCGCCTGCTCCAGGATCCGCTGCTCAGCGGCGAGACCAGCGAGGACGACGCCGGCATGGTCGAGGCGCTGCTCGCCGGGCGCTCCGCGCCGGAGATCGCGGCGGCGCTGGTCAGGGTCTATCGCTCGCGTCTGCCGGCGGCGGAAGAGGTCGGGGATCCCAATTTCGGCCGCGACGAGCGGCGGCCCGCGCGCGGCGCGGAAGCCTATGCCGAGGGCCGTGCCGGTAGCCGCTTCGAGCGCGACCGTTCCGACAGTCCGAGGGCCGACGGGCCGCGCAAGGCCGGGCCGCGTGGTGAGACGGTGTGGTTCAGGCTGAATATCGGCCGCAAGGATGGGGCGGACCCGCGCCAGCTGCTGCCGATGCTGTGCCGCCGCGGCAAGATCACCCGCGACGAGGTCGGCGCGATCCGGATCTTCGACAAGGAAACCAAGGTCGAGATCGACGCCGACGTGGCCGAGCGCTTCGCGGCGCTGGCAAGCGCGGCCGATCGCGACAAGATCGTCATCGAGCCGGTGACCGGCGAGGCGGAGCGCCGCCCGGCGAAGCCCTTCGCCGAGAAGGCGAGCCATGGCCAGCGGCATCAGGCCGAGGGCGAGAGGGGCGAGGCCCCGTTCGCCGGACAGCGGAAGCCGTATGAAGGGAAGGGCAAGCCCTTCGCCAAGAAGCCCTACGACCCGACGCGGCGCGACCGCGAGCCCGTCTATGACGAGAACGCCGTGCTGCGGCCGGGCGAGCGCGCCTTCGAGCGCAAGACCGGCCCGGCCGACAGGCCGTTCGCCAAGGGCAAGCCTCACGCGGGCGCCAAGCCGTTCGCCGGGAAGCCGGGCGGCGGCAAGAGCTTCGGGCAGGGCAAGAGCTTCGGTGAAGGCAAGAGCTTTGGCCAAGGCAAGGGCCCTGGCAGGCCGGAGACGGGGTATTCGGGTGGACCGGGCGGCAAGCCTCCGGGCAAGCCGTTCAACCGCAAGAAGCCACGGCGCGACGATCGCGGCTGAGCGACCAGCGGGCCGTCTGCGTCATTGCGAGGAGCGTCAGCGACGAAGCAATCCAGGAGGGCCGTGCGAGCCCTCCTGGATCGCTTCGCTGTGCTCGCAATGACGGTTCAGCCGGGGACTGATCAGGCGGCCGCGCGATCAGCGCAGCCCGAGGAAGGACAGGATGGCGAGAACGACGACAATCAGCCCGACGATATAAATGATGTTGTTCATGAAAAGGCCCCGGCTTTGGGCGGGCCGGCAGGCCCGCATGGTCACATCCGCCGCAAAATCGTGGCGATGCCGAAATGAACCGCTGCCGGCAGCAAAGGTTCCCGTTTTGTCGTATTGCCGTAGCAATCGCGCTACACTCCCCCCAAGGCCGTCATCCGAACGCCAGCAGGGGGAATATCCATGTCCATCACGCGCAGGGCGCTTTGCGCCATAGCCCTATCGACCGGCCTGATCGCGCCGGCCGCCGCACAGGACCGCCTCGTCATCGCCGGCCGCGATGCCGGCTTCGCGCCGGCGCTCGCCAAGATGGTCGAGCTCTACCAGGCGAAGAATCCGGGCGTGAAGATCGAGCGCCTCGAATTGCCGGGCGGCCCGCTCTACGAGCGCCTCGCGATCGGCGCTCGCGAGAAAACGGCTGCGACCGATGTCGCGATGCTGGACGACATCTGGGCGCCGGAATTCATGGCGCGCGGCTGGCTCGCCGATCTCGACGGGCTCGGCGGATTGCCGGGCGATTTCGTCAAATCGGCCATGGATGTCTCGCGGCGCGACGGCAAGCTCTATGCCGCGCCCTTCGTCGGCAATATCGCGATGTTCGCCTATCGCAAGGACCTGCTCGCCAAGCACGGCTTCGAGCGCCCCAAGACCTGGAGCGAGGTCGTCAAGGCGGCGCAGGTGATCCAGTCGAAGGAGGAGGGCGTCTCCGGCCTCGTCTTCCGCGGCATCAAGGGCAACCCGATCGTCACCTCCTTCCTGCCGGTGCTCTGGGCCCATGGCGGCCAGGTCGTCGACGACAATGGCAAGGCCGTGCTCGACACGCCCGAGGCCCTGAAGGCGCTGACCCAGTTCCTCTCCTTCAAGGCGCTCGCGCCCAAGGGCGTCGAGACCTACAACGCCACCGAACTGCGCGACGCGATCCATCAGGGCCGGGCGGCGATCGCCGTCGAGATGTGGTCGTCCTGGGCCGGTTCGCTCGACGACGCCAAGGTCTCGAAGGTCGGCGGTCAGGTCGAGGTCGTGGCCTCGCCGGGCGAGGTCAAGGGGCCGGCGCCGATGCTCGGCGCCTGGCTGCTCGGCATTCCCGCCGACTCGCCCAACAAGCAGCGCGCCGCGGATTTCATCCGCTTCGTCACCTCGGCCGAGAACCAGAAGCTGATCGCGCTCGAGACCGGCAATCCGCCGACCCGCGCCAGCCTGTTCACCGACAAGGATCTCGTCGCGAAATATCGCTGGTATCCGGCCCAGCTCGAGGCGCTCAACGTCGCGCAGGCGCGCCCGCGCATCGCGCAATGGGCCCGCGTCGAGACCATTCTCGGCGACTATCTTCAGCTCGCCCTGATCGGCCAGATGCAGCCGCAGCAGGCGCTGACCGAAGCCAACGCCCAGATCGCACGAGCGCTGACACGTTGATCCGGAGGGCGCGCCGGTTTCCGGCGCGCCGCCAGCCATGATCGCGCATCACCGCCTGTTGCCGTGGCTCCTGCTGGCGCCGGCCGTCCTGCTCCTGGGAGGGCTGACGCTCTACCCGCTCGGCAGGACGCTGGCGCTCTCGGCTTTCGCGACCGATTACGGCTTCGCAGGCGCGACCTTCGTCGGGCTCGATAACTACCGCGACCTGCTGGGAGATCGCTTCTTCCGGCAGGCCGTGCTCAATACCGTCGTCTTCACGCTGGCTGCGACGGCGATCGAGTTGGCGCTCGGGCTCGGTCTCGCGCTGCTGCTCGACAAGGCGTTCGCGGGACGCAGCCTGGTGATGACGCTGCTGCTCGCGCCCTTCGTGCTCTCGACGATGGTGGTGACGGCGATCTGGCGGGCCTGGTTCCATTACGATCTCGGCTATCTCAACAACCTGCTGCGGGCGGTCGGCTTGCCGGCCGTCTCCTGGCTCTTCGATCCGTCACTGGCGCTCTGGTCGATCGTGCTGGTCGATGTCTGGCAGAGCACGCCCTTCGCCTTCCTGATCCTGCTGGCCGGGCTGCGGCTGATCCCGCGCGACGTCTACGAGGCGGCGCGGATCGACGGGGCGGGCGCCTGGCGCCGCTTCGTCGACATGACCTTGCCGCTGCTCGCGCCCTATCTCGTCATCGTCGCGCTGCTGCGCAGCGTCGACAGCTTCAAGCTCTTCGACAAGGTCTATGCGATGACCGGCGGCGGGCCGGGCAACGCCACCGAGACGATCTCGCTCTATGTCTTCCGGCAGGGCTTTCGCTTCTTCGACATCGGCATGGCGTCGGCCGCGGCGGTGGTGATGATCGCGGTCGCGGGCGTGCTCGCCGCCTTCTACGCGCTGTCGCTGATGCGGGGGGCGGGCCGATGATCCGCGCCTTCGCCGCCTTCGCCATCGCGCTCCTGTCGCTTCTTCCGCTGATCTGGATGGTCGCGACCTCGTTCAAGCCGCCGCTCGAATATGTCTCGACCTCGATCTCGCTCCTGCCGCGGGAGCCGACGCTGGCGCATTACCGGGCGCTGGCCGAGGCCGAGCTGTGGCGGCAGGGGCTGAACAGCATTGTCGTCGCCATCGGCACGGTGGCGCTGGCGCTGCTGACCGCGCTGCCGGCGGCCTATGGCCTGGTGCGGCTGCACCTGCCGAAGCGGCTCGATCTCCTGTTCCTCGGCTTCGTGCTGGTGATCAAGCTCGCGCCGCCGATCGCGCTGGCGATCCCGCTCTATCAGCTGCTGCGGGCCATCGGCCTGATCGACAGCCTCGCCGGGCTGATCATCGTCAACCAGATCTATGCGCTGCCCTTCGCCATCTGGATGCTGCTCGGCTTCGTGCGCGACGTTCCCGTCGCCTTCGAGGAGGCCGCGATGATGGACGGGGCGGGCTTCCTGCGCCGGATGCGCGACATCGTCATGCCGCTGTTGATGCCTGGCCTGATCGCCACCGGCGTCTTCGTCGCGATCATGAGCTGGAACGAGTTCCTGTTCGCGCTGCTCTTCGTCCAGACGCCGTCGAACTTCACACTGCCGGCCTATATCGCGACGCTGATCAACGAGGACGAGACGCTGTGGGGCAGGCTCGCGGCGATCGGGCTCTTGGCCTCGCTGCCGGTGCTGGCTTCGGTCGGGCTGGTGCGCAAGGGGCTGCTGCGCGACATCGCCACAGACCAGCATTGAGGGAGCCGGATCGCTCCGGCTCCCCGCATGAAAGGCATCTGCGTTCAGCGGCAGATGGTGACGGGACGGACGACCCGGCCGACGCCCGGGACGAAGCGGCTGCGCCAGACCTTGTAGCAGCCATAATAGCCGCCGGCGTAGAAGGGACGGTAGCCCCAGCCCCAGTGCGGGCGGTGATGGAAGCCATGGCCGAAATGGCCGTGATGGCCCTTGCCGTGCCAGCTCTTGCCGCTGAGGGGCAGGGCTTCGGCGGAGGTCGAGGTGGCGAGCGAGCCGCCGATGAGGGCGCCGGCGCCCAGGACGAAGGCGGTGGCGAGGCCGGCGAAGGTGATGCGAGCGGACATGATGGTCTCCCTTGGCTTTGGCGAGGCCGCACCACGCGGCCTCATGATCCTTGGTCGCGGGCAGCGCGATGCAGGTTCAAAGCGTCGGAAGATTTTTTTGGAGAGGGCCGTCGCGACCGGGCCAGCCGCCCGGTCGCAGGTTAGGACAGCCTATTTTTCCACAACCTTGCGATAGAGATGCCAGGTGGCGTGGCCGAGGATCGGCATGACCAGGACGAGCCCGACCAGCACGGGCAGGCAGCCGAGCACCAGCAATCCGGTGACGATGAGGCCCCAGATCATCATGACGCGCGGATTGGCCTCGACCGCCGCGATCGAGGTGCGGATGGCGGTCGCGACATCGACATGCCTGTCGAGCACCAGCGGGAAGGAGATCACCGTCAGGGTGAAGGCCGTGATCGCGAACAGGGCGCCGGCGGCGTTGCCGATGATGATCAGGGTCCAGCCATTGGCCGTGGTCAGCACCTCCGTCAGGAAGCCGCTGATCGAGGTCACCGGCGCGCCGCCCAGCAGCCAGCGATAGAGCAGCCAGGCGACGAGCAGCCAGGCGAGGAAGAGGCCGGTCAGCATCGCGCCGAGCGCGGCGATCGTGCCGATCGAGCGCGACCTGAGCACCGCGAAGGCATGGGCCCAGGACGTGTTCATGCCGAGCTCGCGCCGCCGGCTGATCTCGTAGAGCCCGATCGCGGCGAAGGGACCGAGCAGCGCGAAGCCGCCGAGCAGCGGAAAGAGCAGGGGGAAGATGTTGTAGCTCACGGTGAGCTGGGCGAGCATGACGCCGGCGATCGGGTAGATCAGCCCGATGAAGGCGAGATGGCTCGGCTGCGCCTTGAAATCCTCATAGCCGCGCCAGAGCGCGTCGCGGAGATCCGCGGTGGTGATGGTGCGCACGCGCAAGGTCGATAGCGGCCCCGAGATCGCGTCGCGTTCAGCTTTGGTGATGACGCCGTCGAGATTGGCCATGGCGGTCCTCCCGGTTCTAGCCCGGTGCGCCCAGCGGTCCTGACGCGATCCTTGGGTCAAGCCGCCAAAGGCGTCGAGCATCCAATTCAGCCTGATCACTATACGCCTGATGACGGATTTTGTCGCATCCCGGTGAGAACAAGACGGTGAGAAATCTCCGCCGCCGCTGCGACGGCCTTCCGCCGCCTTAGCATCTCGCCTAAGAAAACGGTCATGAGCGAAGCTGATCCCGTTCCCGTCGAAGACCTCACCTCGCGCCAGGCGCGCGCCGAGCACAAGGCGCTGGCGGCCGAGATCGCACAGGCCGACCGCGCCTATTTCCAGGACGACGCGCCGATCCTCGACGACGCAGCCTATGATGCGAAGCGCCGCCGCCTGGTCGCGCTCGAGGAAGGCTTTCCGGATCTGAAGGGCGGCGAGGCGCTGAGCGACAAGGTCGGTGCGAAACCGTCCTCGAAATTCGCCAAGATCCGGCATCGCGTGCAGATGCTGTCGCTCGCCAATGCGTTCTCCGACGAGGACATCGCCGATTTCGTCGCGCGCGTGCGCAGCTTCCTCGGCCGCAAGGACGAGAGCGAGATCGCCTTCACCGCCGAGCCGAAGATCGACGGGCTGTCGCTGTCGCTGCGCTATGAGAAGGGCGCGCTCGTCCATGCGGCGACGCGCGGCGACGGCGAGGAGGGTGAGGACGTCACGCTCAATGCCCGCACCATCTCCGAGATCCCGCACGAGCTCGCTGGCGCGGACGTGCCGGAGATCGCCGAGATCCGCGGCGAGGTCTATCTCGGCCATGCCGATTTCGCCGGGATCAACGAGCGCCAGCGCGAGAAGGGCGAGCGCGAATTCGCCAATCCGCGCAATGCCGCGGCCGGCTCGCTGCGCCAGCTCGACGTCTCGATCACGGCAGATCGCCCGCTGCGCTTCTTCGCCTATGCCTGGGGCGAGATGTCGGCGCTGCCGGCGACGACGCAGTTCGGCGTGGTCGAGGCTTTTCGGCGCTGGGGCTTCAAGACCAATCCGCTGATGCGCCGCTGCGAGCGCGTCTCCGAGCTCCTGGCGCATTATCGCGCCATCGAGGCGCAGCGTGCCACGCTCGGCTACGATATCGACGGCGTCGTCTACAAGGTCGACGAGCTCGCACTGCAGACCCGTCTCGGCTTCGTCGCCCGAGCGCCGCGCTGGGCGATCGCGCATAAATTCCCGGCCGAGCTCGCGACCACCATCCTCGAGGCGATCGACATCCAGGTCGGCCGCACCGGTGCGCTCTCGCCCGTGGCGCGGCTGAAGCCGGTCACGGTCGGCGGCGTCGTCGTCACCAACGCGACGCTGCACAACGAGGACTATATCCGCGGCTTCGATTCCAGGGGGCTGCCGATCCGCGACGGCGCCGATATCCGCATCGGCGACACGGTGACGGTGAAGCGCGCGGGGGACGTGATCCCGCGTGTCGAGGCGGTCGACCTCAGCAAGCGGCCCTCGGATTCGCAGCCTTATGTCTTCCCGACGCTCTGCCCGGTCTGCGGCAGCCATGCGACCCGCGAGATCAATCCTCGCACCGGCAAGGAAGACGCAGTGCGCCGCTGCACGGGCGGGCTGATCTGCCAGGCGCAAGCGGTCGAGCGGCTGAAGCATTTCGTCTCGCGCGACGCGCTCGACATCGACGGGCTCGGCGACAAGCAGATCGAGTTCTTCCATGCCGATCCCGACCTGCCGGTGCGCGAGCCGGCCGAGATCTTCACGCTGGCGGCGCGCGACACGGCCAATCTCAAGAAGCTCAAGGACAAGGAAGGTTTTGGCGCGCAAAGCGTCGCCAAGCTCTTCGCCGCGATCGAGGACCGGCGCAGCCCGCCGCTGAACCGCTTCATCTTCGGCCTCGGCATCCGGCATGTCGGGGAAACCACGGCGCGGCTGCTGGCGCGGCATTACGGCTCGTTCGAGGCCCTGCGCGCGGCGGCGACGGCGGCCGATCCGCTCTCGCCCGAACGGCAGGAACTCGACGCGATCGACGGCATCGGCCCGACCGTGGTCGAGGCCCTGGTGCAGTTCTTCGCCGAAGAACACAATCAGGAGACGCTGGATAGGCTTTTGGCGCAGGTGACGCCGCAGCCGCTGGAGGCCGTCGCCTCGACCAGCCCCGTCGCCGGCAGGATCGTCGTCTTCACCGGCGCGCTGGAGCAAATGACCCGCGACGAGGCCAAGGCGATGGCCGAGCGTCTCGGGGCCAAGGTCGCGGGCTCGGTCTCCTCGAAGACCGACCTCCTGGTCGCGGGGCCGGGCGCCGGTTCGAAGCTCAAGGACGCCGCCAAGCATGGCGTGCAGGTGATCGACGAGGCCGGCTGGTTCACGCTGGTCGGCGGGTAGGGGCGGACTTAGCCTCGCATCGCGTGGAGCGAGCCGGTGTCAGGCCGATTTCTCCTTGCCGCTCGGCCTGGCGCGACGGGATGCTTTCAAGGCGGCCCAGTTCGGCGCGATATAGGGCGGTGACCAGATCAGGAAACCGGCCAGAAATCCCACCACGAAGACGATCTTCGTGACGACGCCGAGGACGGTGCCGCTCAACCCGACCCAGAACTTGGCGCGACGGGGATCCGTTCGCCGCTCGATCCAGTTGTGCAACATCCTGCCGCCGTCGAGCGGGTAGGCCGGCAGCAGGTTCACGGCGCCGAGTGCGAGATTGATCCACCCCAGCCAATGCAAGGCTCGAAACAAGATCGGGTCCGGCCGGGGCGGCGGAGACGAGAACAGGGGCCTGCCGGTCGTGGGATCGAGGATTTCGATCGGTGGCGGCAGAAGCAGCTCGTACGCGGCGAGGCAGGCCAATCCGATCAGGAGATTGACGAGCGGGCCAGCCAGCAGGACCTTCTGCTCATCCGAGCGTATCCAGTTTCTGGCGGCCCATTCCATGTCGCCACCGGCAGCATGCAGACGAATCAGCACGGGCTTCATGCCGACGCGTTTGGCCACGATGGCGTGCCCCAGTTCATGGGCAAGGACCGACGATATGATGCCCAGCGCCACGAGCGCTGCGGTGGCCAGGCCTTGTAGATGGAAGCCGCGCCACAATGGTACGGTCAGGAGGAGCGCGACGAGCGGCATGCCGATATAAAGCCGGATCGGCGGCAGCCTCGAAATCCGGAACTCGAGGCCGCCATCCTGGGGCTTCACCTGCAACAAGGTGGCGTCTCCGATCCGATTGGCCGAGATTAGCGTCGACCGTTCGCAAGAGTTGGATTGCCGCTGCCGGTATCCGTCAAGAGCCTCGGCCCGCCTTTGCAGTGTTATGAGCCGATGAACTGCTGAGGCATTGACGTTGCCGGCCTCGCTCCGCTGTCGGGCGCGCTCGGTTCCGCTGTCCTGTAGTGGCTCGGCGGCTTGCCGACGACGCGCTTGAAGGCGCGGCTGAAGGAGGCTTCGGAATCATAGCCGAGGCGGCGGGCGACGACGCCGATCCTAAGCTTGTCGCGTTCGAGCCATTGCCGGGCCTGCTGCATGCGCACCTGCGCGACGTATCGCGCCGGCGTTTCACCAACCACCGCCGCGAAGCGCTCGGCGAAGGCGGAGCGCGAAGCGCGCATGACCTCCGCCAGCGCCGCCACCGTCCAGTCCTTCGCCGGATCGAGATGGATCGCGGCGAGCACCCGGCCGATATCGGGGTCGCGGGCTGCCGCGATCCAGCCCTTCGCGTCGCCGCAGCCGCGTTCGACCCAGGAGCGGATCAGCGCGGCCGCGACCACATCGGCCAGCCGGGTCAGGATGCCGCCGGCGCCGACGCGGTCGAGCGCCAGTTCACAGGACATGGTGCTCAGCAAAGGCGGGATGCCGGGCTCATGCACGGCCATCTCATGGACCCACATCAGCTCCGGCATCATGCAGAGCACCGGATGGCGGGCATCGACATTGAAGTCGAGGCTGGCGCTGAAGAACACCGTCGCCTCGCCTTCGCCGCCGCCGCGGGCCTCGGCAATCTCGCCGCAGCAGCTTTGGAACTGGCAGTTCCCGAGTTGGGTGGCGCAGGCCCCCGGCTCGCTCGCGAGCGCATGTTCGGCGCCGCGCGGCAGCAGCACGGCGTCGCCGGGCTCGAGCCGGACCCAGTCCCCGTCCGGCGTGCGCAGCCAGCAGCCGCGTTCCGCCACGAAATGGAAGCGGGCCGCGGCCTGGGCCGGGAACAGCAGTCCCCAGGGCTCGGTCATGCGGTAGCGGGCGTAGTCGACGCCATCCAGCCGCAAACCACGGAGCATCGCGGTCAAAGGGTCAGCGGAGGGTGGCTGATTTCTGGACGAACGGTCAAGCATTTCGGGTTTTCTAGCATGGAATGTCCAGAGGGTCATCGCCAATTCTTCGACCTCATCCTTTGGAGCTGCCTATGTCCGATTCCCTTACCGCTACGGCCGATCCGGACCTCGTCGCCGATGTCGAAGACCGCAGCACGGCCGCCTGGCCCGCCGTCTTTTCGCTCGCAATGGGCGTGTTCGCTCTGGTCAGCGCGGAGTTCCTGCCCGCCAGTGTCCTGACCTCGATCGCGACCGATCTGTCGATCAGCATCGGCGCCGCAGGACAAACCGTCACGGTGACGTCGCTGGTCGGGGTCGCCGCCGCCATCTTCACGCCGATCGTCACCAGCCGTTTCGACCGGCACCTGGTGCTATGGGCGCTGATATCGCTCCTGGCGCTGTCGAGCATCGTCACGGCCCTGGCCAATGGTTTCGTGATGCTGCTGGCGGCGCGCTTCCTGCTGGGCCTCAGCCTCGGCGGCTTCTGGTCGATGGCGCCGGCGCTGTCACTGCGGCTCGTGCCGGTGCAGGCCGTACCGCGGGCGCTGGCGATCATCTCGGCCGGCGTCTCGGCTGCCTTCATCGGCGGGGGGCCGCTCGGGGCCTATCTCGACGCCCTGATCGGCTGGCGGATGGTGTTTGCGCTTTCGGCCGGGCTCGCCGGCATCGCCCTGTTGGCGCTGATGACGACGATGCCGCGCCTGCCGTCGCAAACGGCGCCGAAACTGGGCACGCTGGCGGTGTTGCTCTCGCGGTCGAGCGTGCGCCTGATGCTGATCTCCATCCTGATCATCATTTCCGGGCAGTTCACGGGCTTCACCTATGTCCGGCCGTTTCTCGAACAGGTTCCGCAGCTCGGTGTCGCGGCGATCACCTCCGTTCTGCTCGGTTACGGCGTCGGCAACGTCATCGGCAATTTTGCCGGCGGCGCCGTCGCGGCGCGGGGCGTCAAGCTCGCCATCGTCTCCTTCGCGCTGGTGATCGCTGCCCTGGCGCTGGGCATGATCCTGTTCGGAGCCTCGCCGATCGTATCGGGGATCGCTGTCGCGTTCTGGGGGTTCGCATTCGGCTTCGCGCCGGTCGGTTTCCAGAGCTGGATGGTGCGGACGGCCGCCGATCACGCCGAAGCGGCGAGCGGGTTGGTGACCGCCGCCTTCCTGGTCGCGATCGCCGGCGGTGCGGTCTTTGGCGGCCTGCTTGTCGATCATGTCGGAGGTTGGGCGCCGATCGGCTACATGGCGGCGGCTACGCTCGCCGGCGCTGTGCTGGTGCTCGTCGCCGGCAAGGAGCCGCCGCGTCCCTGACCCGCAGCTTGCACCATCGATGGCGACGCTCGCGTGATCGTCGCCATCACTTTTCTTCAAGACAGGCCCGAGCGCTTTCGCGATATGCTTTCGCCATGGATCTGATCAGCCAGGGCGATGCGTTGCTGGAGATGCCGCTCCAGGCGGGCGAGCATGCCCGCCTGTTCACGGCGGCGCGCTTTTCCGGACTCGAATGCCTCGCGGCCAGATTCTCGACCCACACCTATTCGCCGCATGCCCACGAGACCTATGCGATCGGCACGATCCTGTCGGGCTGCGAGGTCTGGCATGCGCGCGGCCGCAAGCTCTTCGCCCGCACCGGCGACCTCGTCTTCAACCAACCGCTCGATGTCCATGACGGCGCGCCGAGCGAGGGCGGCTATCGCTACCGAATGACCTATCCGACGATCGAGCTGATGCGCGAGGTCGCGGCCTCGCTCACCGGCCGCGACGATGTCGGCACGCCATTCTTCCGCGAGCCGACCGTGCAGGACCCGGAAGGCTCGGCGCTGTTCAGCGCCGCGCACCGGGCGCTGGAGGAGGGCGGCGATGCGCTCGCCGGCGAGGAAGGGCTGCTGCGCGCCTATGCCTATTGCCTCGGACGCCATGCCGACCTCTCGGTTCGTCCGGTCGGGCGCGAGGGCGGGCCGATCGCCGAGACCCGCGAATTGCTCGAAGAGCGCTATGACGAGGACCTGTCGCTGGCGGAGATGGCGCGCCGCTCCGGCCTGCCGCGCCATCATCTGATCCGTGCCTTCCGCCGCGAGACCGGGCTGACGCCCCATGCCTATCTCGTCGATATCCGCGTGCGCCGGGCGCGCGAGCGCCTGCGGAACGGCGAGACGCCGGGCGAGGTCGCGGCGGCGACCGGCTTCTGCGACCAGGCGCATCTGACCCGGGCCTTCAAGGCGCGGCTCGGTGTCACGCCCGGCGTCTTCCGCGCCGCCCATCTCGGCTGAACGGAGCGTCCATGCGCGCGATCGAGGATGCCCGTCTCGGGTTCAGCGACATTTGGCCGGCACTGCTGGCGGCCATACCGATAGGCATGCTCTTCGGCGCGCTCGCCGCCGGCAAGGGGCTCTCGCCGCTCGAGACCTTCCTGATGAGCGTCCTCGTCTTCGCCGGCGGCGCACAGTTCGCCGCGATCGAGCTCTGGGCGCAGCCTGCGCCGGTCTGGACGATCGTGTTCTCGACCCTGCTGATCAATGCCCGCCATATCCTGATGAGCGCCTCGCTGGCGCCGAAGCTCACCGGCTTCGGGCCTGGGCAGAAGCTGGCGGCGCTCTACTACATGGCCGACGAGAACTGGGCGCTGGCCGAGAAGCGGGCCCGCACGCGGCGCCTCTCGCTCGCCTATTGGCTCGGCATGACGGTGCCCTTCGTGCTCGGCTGGCTGACCTCCTCGACGATCGGCGTCACGGTCGGCGCCGCGCTCGGCGACCCGCGCCGGCTCGGGGCGGATTTCGCCTTCACCGCCCTGTTCATCGCGCTGGTCGCGGCCTTCTGGAAGGGGCGCGTCACCGCCTGGACGGTCGCGGCCGCGGGCATCGCCTCGGCCTTGACCTATCGGCTCGCCGGCCCGCCCTGGCATGTCGCGGCCGGTGCGATCTGCGGGCTTCTGGCAGCCTGGCTCGCGGCCGGGGGCGAGGAGCAACCTGTGACCGAGGGCGCGCAGCCATGACGCTCGACCCGACCAATCTCGTCGCCATCCTGGGGATGGCGATCGTGACCTATTTCACCCGCATCGCGGGGCTCGCGCTCGCCGGGAGGCTCGATCTCTCGCCGCGGGCGCAGGCTGCCTTCGACGCGATCCCGCCCGCCGTGCTGATCGCGGTGATCGCGCCGAGCGCGCTGGCGACCGGCTGGGCCGAGACGGGCGCGGCGGCGATCGCGGCGCTGGCGGCGACGCGACTGCCGCTGCTGGCGGTGGTGGCGGTCGGCGTCGTCGCGGTGGTGGCGCTGCGGGCGGTGCTGTGAATCCTTCTCCCCTCGGGGGAGAAGGTGGCCCGGCGAAGCCGGGTCGGATGAGGGCCGTCTCGCGCTGTCCTTCCCTCATCCGCCTCGCTGCGCTCGGCACCCTCTCCCCCGAGGGGAGAAGGGCAGCGCTCACAACGGCAAACAGGCCCGCTCCAGCCAGGCTTTCGCCTCACCCTCGACCAGCGGGGCGAGATTGCTCCAGACCTGGGCATGATAGGCGTCGATCCAGGCGATTTCGCCATCGTCGAGCAAAGACAGGTCGATCAGCGCCCGCTCATAGGGCGCCCAGGTGATGGTCTCGAAACCGTAGATCGTCCGGTCTCCGCCGGGGATGACCCGCTCCTCGACGACGATCAGGTTCTCGATGCGGATGCCGTATTCGCCTTCCTTGTAATAGCCGGGCTCATTGGAGAGGATCATGCCGGGCTCCAGCGGCGTGGTGCCGAGCTTGGAGAGCCGCTGCGGCCCCTCATGCACCGAGAGGTAGCTGCCGACGCCATGGCCGGTGCCATGGTCGAAATCGAGCCCGGCCTGCCAGAGCGGCAGGCGCGCCAGCGCATCGAGCTGCGCGCCCGAGGTGCCCTTGACGAAAACGACGCGCGAGATCGCGAGATGGCCCTTGAGGACGCGGGTATAGCGGTCGCGCATCTCGGGCGTCGGCTCGCCGATCGCGATCGTGCGGGTGATGTCGGTGGTGCCGTCCTCGTATTGCGCGCCTGAATCGACCAGGAAGATGCCGGGCTCCAGCCGGCGGTTGCTGGCCTCGCTGACGCGGTAATGCGGCAGGGCGGCGTTGGGGCCGGCGCCGGCGATGGTGGTGAAGGAGACGTCCTTGAGCAGGCCGGTCTTCAGGCGCTCGGCCTCCAGCGCAGCGACGGCGTCGATCTCGGTCAGCCTGCCCGTCAGTGCCTCGCGGGCGAGCCACGACAGATAGCGCGCCATGGCCGCGCCGTCGCGGATATGGGCGTCGCGCGCGCCTTTCAGCTCGGCTTCGTTCTTGCGCGCCTTCATCAGCGCGATCGGGTCGGCGCCGGCGTCGGGCGTGCCGCCGGCCTCGCGGATCAGGGTAGCCAGCGCCGAGGCGGCGGTGCTCGCGTCGAGGCGGACCTTGGCCTTGGCGGCGCCGAGCGCCGCGATCTGCTTCTCGAGAGCGGCGGGCGGGGCGATCTCGCCGACCGCACCAATGGCGTCGCCGGCCTCGTTGGTGACCTTCTCGGGTGCGAGGAAGACGGTCGGGCGGCCCTCGCGCGGGACGATGCCGTAGCCGAGCGGCAGCGGCGTATGCTCGACATCGCCGCCGCGGATGTTGAAGGTCCAGGCGAGCGCGTGCGGGTCCGAGATCACCAGCGCATCGACCTTGGCCTTGACCAGCGCCTCCTGGATGCGGGCGAGCTTGCTGGCGGTGTCCTCGCCGGCATGGTCGGCGCGGTGCGCCTTGACGGCTGCGGTGGGCGGGGCAGGGCGATCGCGCCAGAGCGCGTCGATCGGATTTGGCGCGACGGGGAGCAGAAAGCCGCCGGCGCTCGCGACCGCCTTTTCCAGCCTGGCGACGCCGTCGACCGTATGCAGCCAGGGATCGTAGCCGAGCCGCGCGCCTTCGGGCAGGTTGGCCTCGATCCACTTGTCGAGCGGCGTCTCCTCCATCTTCACCGGCGTGACGACGGCGGTGTCGGTCTGCTCGGCGGACTGGATGGTGTAGCGGCCATCCACGATGAGCACCGCCTTGTCGGCGAGGATCACCGCGTTGCCGGCCGAGCCGGTGAAGCCGGTGAGCCAGGCGAGACGGGCCATATGGGCCGGCACATATTCGCCCTGGTGCTCGTCGGCGCGCGGGACGATGAAGCCGTCGAGCCCCTGCGCGGCCAGCGCCTTGCGCAGGGCCGCGACGCGGGGCGCGACCTCGGCCGGATCGCTCGGTTCGGAGAAGGACTGGAAGCGGCAGGTCGGCAGGGCGGGCGCAGGCGATTCGGTCATGGCGGGTCCGGATTGGCGATTTCCGGCATCGTCGCGCCTGGGCGGGCGGAAGACCAGCGCAAAAGCAGCATTTGGCCCTGCTGTCCCGGTAGGCGGCGAGGGCCGCGGATTTGGGCGTTCTGCCTTTTTGCTATGCGAACAGCGCAATCCTTAACGAAATCCGCGTCAGCCCATGCAAAAGACGCATATCTCGCATCTGCGAAATCATCTTCTCGCAAGTGCGAAGACGTACCACTTTGGGAGCATAAGAGAACGAGGAAGCGACCGGGACTGTCCTTCGTTTATCTGAGGAGATGGACCTGTGACCTATGTACTGAATTCGACCGCGAGCGTTGCGCCCGCCAAGTCGATCAACACCGCCGGGCTGACCTTCTGGCAGCGCCTCTATGTCGCGATGATCGAGAGCCGCCGCCGCTCCGCGATCCGCGAGCTGCGGGCCCGTTCCTACCTCGTCAACGAGGCGGAGATCGTTCTCGGCGGCTTCCCGCAGACGGCGCAAAGCCAGGATGCGGCGCTTCCCTTCAACCGCTGATTTCAACGCCGCGCCCGCAGGGGCCGCGCTGCGTCACCAAAGGACAAGACCATGATCGCCATCATCAAGCACGCCATCGAATGGGTCGTCGATGCGGCCCGCTTCACCGCCGCTGTCTGGCATGACGCCCGCGCCCTGCAGGCCGAGGCTGAACAGAAGTACGGCCATATCGACTTCTGAGCGAAGGCTCGAAGCGAGAAGCATCCAAGGGTGCAGCTGGCCTAGTAGGGGCGACGCGGTCTTGGGGCCGCGCCGCCCTTTTTCATGACCAGCGTGGCCCAGCCCTCGCGCAGCGACCGGCGCGCCAGATAGAGACCCTGGTGCCGGTAGGTCGAGACGATGCCGGCGACATCCATTGCCAGCAGGCCCGACAGGATCACCGTGCCGTCCGGCGCGAGCACGCGGGCGATGGCGGGCGCGAGGCGCCTGAGCGGGCCGGCCAGGATATTGGCGAAGACGAGATCGAAATGGCCGGGCCTGTCCGCCTTGGCATGGCGCAGGCCGGGCGCGACATAGAGATCGAGCGCGCGCGGCGCGTGATTGACCCGCGCGTTATGCGCCGCAACCTCGACCGCCGTCAGATCGATGTCGCCGGCGACGACGCGCTGCCTCGTCTGCTTGGCCAAGGCCAGCGCCAGGATGCCGGTGCCGGTGCCGACATCGAGCGCGAATTGCGGCCGGCGCTGCTTCAGTACGGCGTCGAGCGCGAGCAGGCAGCCGGCCGTGGTGCCGTGATGGCCGGTGCCGAAGGCGAGCGCGGCCTCGATCTCGATGGCGACGTCGTTGACGCGCACGCTCTCGCGGTCATGGGCGCCATGGACGAGGACGCGCCCGGCCCGCACCGGCTGCAGCCCCTGAAGGCTGGCCGCGACCCAGTCCTTCTGGTTGACCGAGGTGAAGGGCGTCGCATCCACCACCGTGCCGACGATCGGGCGCAGCATGTCGCGCACCGCTTCTTCGTCGGGATGGCTGGCGAAATAGATCTCGACCTTCCAGGGCGCGTTCAGCGAGAGCGTGGTGACGCCGTCCTCGATCTCGAAGGCGGAAATCGCCGTCTCGGTCGGGTCGAAGACCTCACCTAGGAGTTCGGTCAGCGCGCGCGCCTTGTCGCCGCTGGTCGAGAGTTCGAGGACGGTCGCGACCGTCGCGGGGAGGAGGCCTTCGCGCATCGCGGCGGGATAGCAGGGTGACGGGAGCTTGTCATGGGGTTGGGACACCCTCCGCAGTCGTCCCGGACAAGTGGCGAAGCCGCGCCGATCCGGGACCCATGCCTGACCGTTCCGGAATGGGTCCCGGGTCTGCGCTTCGCTTCGCCCGGGACGACCGGCAGGTGGTGTCGGCTCGCGCTCAGCTATGCTGCGCGTTCAGCTGGGCGAAGACCGCGGCGACCTGGCCGTTCTCGGCGGCGAAGCGCAGGGGCTTGCAGCGCTCGACGATGATCTCGCCCGATTCGGGCCGGCTTTCGAGCAGCGCCATCACCTCGGCGATGAACTCGGCCAGCGGCATCGCAGCCGGATCGACCGCCTGCTGCGGGCCGAGCAGCTCGGTCTGGACGTAAGGAGGCGCGATCTCGATGACCTCGACCGAGGTCTTCTTGAGCTGCTCGCGCAGCCCCATCGACCAGGAATGGATCGCCGCCTTGGTGGCGCTGTAGGTCGGCGTCGTCGCCAGCGGCACGAAGGCGAGGCCGGAGGAGACGGTCAGGATCGCCGAGCGCGGTTGCGCCATGAGATGCGGCAGCAGCGCAGCCGTGAGCCGGATCGGTCCGAGCAGATTGGTCGCGACGGTCTCCTCGGCGGTCGCGAGGAATCCGCCGGCTGCGATCGTCTCGCTGCGCATGATGCCGGCATTGTTGACGACGACGTTGAGCGCCGGGAAGGCCTCGACGGCGTGCCGCGCGAAGGCCGCGACATCGTCCTTGTCCTGGATGTCGAGCAGGAGCGCCTCCATGCCCGGATTGGCGCTCGTCACCTCGTCGAGCAGCGTCTCGCGCCGGCCGGCGATGACGACCTGGTTGCCGGCCTTGTGGAAGGCCTCGGCCAGCGCCCGGCCGATGCCCGAGCCGCCGCCGGTGATGAGGATGGTGTTGCCGCTGATGTTCATCGCAAGTCCCTTTCCTGGTTGCGGACCTTCAGCTGGCGTCGGTACTCTTCAACGGAAAGTAGGCGCTCGAAAGTTCGATACGCACCAAAAGGAGAGTGTCAAATGCATGCGATCCGCGAGGCCATGGCGGTGATGCACAAGCGCAGCGAAGAGATTCCTCCGGTCTCGCCCGCGGTCGAGTCGCTGGTGCGCCAGATGATCGCGCAGGTCGCCGACAAATGGACGATGCTGGTGCTGGAGGCGCTGGAGGAGCACGGCACGCTGCGCTTCACCGAGGTCGGACGCGTCGTCGGCGGCATCAGCCAGAAGATGCTGACCAAGACGCTGCGCGAGATGGAGCGCGACGGGCTCGTCGTCCGGACCGTTCACCCGGTCATTCCGCCGCATGTGGACTACACGCTGACCGAGCTCGGCCGCGAGCTCAGCGCCGCCTTCTGCGGCGTCTGGACCTGGGCGGAGACCTATTACGCCGAAGTCTCGGCGGCGCGGCGGGCGTTCCGGGAGCGGGAGGAGGGGTAGGGGCGGCAGCTACTCCTGGCTCAAACGCCGCGCTTTCCGTCATGGTCGGGCTTGTCCCGACCATCCACGCCTTTCTTGGGCGAAGGCGGTGTTCAAGACGTGGATGCTCGGCACAAGGCCGAGCATGACGGGGAGGCTCTGGCGGCTACTCCGCCGCCGGCTGGAAAGCTAAGCGCGGCGCTGGAATGAGCGCGATCGCATGGGTTGCCATGTCGGCCGCGACCTCGGGGTCGGCCTTCAGCTCGCTCGGTGTGCGGGCGCGCGGGATCGGCTTGCCGTCCTGCACCATCGACTCGATCCAGAGCGTCAGGGCTTCCGGCGCATTCGCCATGGCTTCGTCCAGCGTGTCCCCGGCCGAGAAGCATCCGGGCAAATCCGGGAACCAGATGCCGACGGCGTAGTCGGGGCCGGTGTCCTCGATGATGGCGACGTAATGGGTCATTTCAATCGCGCGGCCAGCCTGCCTGCTTGTAAATCGTTAGCACGAGACCAGGGCGGAGTGTCACAACGATACCGCACGAATCGTTCAAGCATGGATCTGCGCCACAAAGGCGCTGACTTCGAAATTCGGAGAAACGCTATGACGACGACATTGTCGGCGGCCGATGGCGGCTTGCCTTCCGATCATTCCATTCTTGAAGCATACCGCCAGTGGCTACACTATGAAGCCCGGTTGTGCGCGATGGAATTATACCCTGAGTTAGGCACAGAGGCCGAAGGATTCATTCCTGAAACATTCGCTGCGAGCTTTCATTTCCCACAAGCTAAACATTGGAATGAAGTCCCGAAGCCATCTACTCGTGCACAAGCAGTCCTTCAAGCTGTTGGAGTATTGCCGGAGGATACACCAGCGACAGAGGCCCAATGGGCAAGCATGGAGTTTGAACCCTGGGAGCACGAGCCAGGCGAATGGGTACCGCCCTCAAATCAGGAGTGGGCGGAACTCGCTAACCCACATCTAATCAGCATCCGGATGGCATGGATAACGCTGTACAAGAGAAAATCTGAACTAATGGATGTAATAGACAGGATGGACTCTGATACGGGGGTTACATTTCTGGAGAGTCTCGATTCAACAGCGCAGTTCTTCAAGGGGATTTTGATGATACTTGAGGCTGCTGAAACTCGCTTCCTATGTGCAGGCGCGGCTGTCCTTGCACGCGACACCATCAAAACAAACGCTTTGCAATAAAGGGAAAATTGGCGAGAGGCGGGTGGTTACCCTGCCCGCTTCTCGTCCAATGTGCGGCCTCACCCCGCCTTCTGCACAAAGCTGTCCAGCACCATCTTGCGCCCGGCCTTGTCGAAATCGACGGTCAGCTTGTTGCCGTCGACGCTGGCGACCGAGCCGGGGCCGAACTTGATGTGGAAGACGCGGGCGCCCGCGTCGAAGGCCGAGGCGCCCGTCGATTTCGCGGTGAGCTCGCCCTCGATCAGCAGCGGGCCGCGCTGGCGGCTTGTCCCGAAGCCACCTTGGCCGAATCCGCCCTGGCCGAAGCCGCGGCCGCTCTCTGAGAAGCCCGAGCCGCCGCCCGACCTGGCCCGGTTCTCCTGGGCGCGCTGCCAGCCGGGCGTGTTGTAGCTCGAGCCGAAACTTTCCATGCGGTCGAAGCGCGAGGCGCCGTAGCCGCCCTGGCTATAGGTCGAGGGCGCCTGGACGACCTCGACATGCTCCTCCGGCAATTCGTCGATGAAGCGGCTCGGCAGGCTCGACTGCCAGAGCCCGTGGATGCGGCGGTTCGAGGCGAAATAGAGCTTCAGGCGCTTGCGCGCGCGGGTCAGGCCGACATGGGCGAGGCGGCGCTCTTCCTCCAGCCCGGCGCGGCCGTTCTCGTCGAGGGCGCGCTGGTTGGGGAACAGACCTTCCTCCCAGCCGGGCAGGAAGACGGTGTCGAATTCCAGCCCCTTGGCGGCGTGCAGCGTCATGATCGAGACACGCTCGGCCGTCTCGCCGGAATCGGCGTCCATCACCAGGGAGACATGCTCGAGGAAGGCCGGCAGGTCGGGGAACTCGTCGAGCGAGCGCACCAGCTCCTTGAGGTTCTCGAGCCGGCCGGCGGCATCGGCCGAGCGGTCCTTCTGCCACATCTCGGTATAGCCGCTCTCCTCGAGCACGAGCTCGGCGAGCTCGCCCTGCTTCATGTGCTCGGCGCGTCCCGTCCAGCGGGCGAATGCCTCGACCAGCTCGCGCAGGGCCGTGCGGGCCTTGGGCTTGAGCTCCTCGGTCTCGACCACGGCGCGGGCCGATTGCAGCAGCGAAAGCCCGGTCAGGCGGGCATGGTTGTGCAGGAGCTGGATGGTCGCGTCGCCCAGGCCGCGCTTGGGCACATTGACGATGCGCTCGAAGGCGAGATCGTCGGTCTGGCTGACGACGCAGCGCAAATAGGCCATGGCGTCGCGGATCTCGGCCCGCTCGTAGAAGCGCGGGCCGCCGATGACGCGATAGGGCACGCCGACATGAACGAAGCGCTCCTCGATCTCGCGCATCTGCGCCGAGATGCGCACGAGAATGGCGATCTCGGCGAGGTTCTCGCCCTTGCTCTGCATCGCCTCGACTTCGTCGCTGATCAGCCGGGCCTCCTCCTGGCTGTCCCAGGAGCCGGTGATGCTAACCTTCTCGCCGGGCTCGTCCTCGGTGCGCAGGGTCTTGCCGAGTCTTCCCTCGTTGCGGGCGATCAGCTTCGAGGCGGTGGCGAGGATATGGCCGGTCGAGCGATAGTTCCGCTCCAGCCGGATCACGGTCGCGCCGGGAAAATCGTGCTCGAAGCGCAGGATGTTGTCGACCTCGGCGCCGCGCCAGCCATAGATCGACTGGTCGTCGTCGCCGACGCAGGCGATGTTGCGTCGTCCCTGGGCGAGCAGCCTGAGCCAGAGATATTGCGCCGTGTTGGTGTCCTGGTACTCGTCGACCAGGATGTAGCGGAAGCGCTCGTGATAGCTCGCCAGCACATCGGCATGCTCGCGGAACAGCGTCAGGCAATGCAGCAGCAGGTCGCCGAAATCGACGGCATTGAGCGTCTTCAGCCGCTCCTGATAGGCGCCATAGAGCGCGCCGCCCTTGCCGTTGGCGAAGACGGCGGCCTCGCCAGGGGGGACGTCCTTCGGCGCCAGGCCGCGATTCTTCCACGAATCGATGAAGCCAGCGAGCATCCGGCCGGGCCAGCGCTTCTCGTCGATATCGGCGGCGGTGATCACCTGCTTCATCAGGCGGATCTGGTCGTCCGTGTCGAGGATGGTGAAATCCGAGCGCAGGTCGAGCAGCTCGGCATGGCGGCGCAGGATTTTTGCCGAGATCGAGTGGAAGGTGCCGAGCCAGGGCATGCCCTCGGCGACCGGGCCGACGAGGCTTGCGACGCGCTCCTTCATCTCGCGCGCCGCCTTGTTGGTGAAGGTCACCGACAGGATCTGCGAGGGCCAGGCGCGGCTGGTCGCGATCAGATGGGCGATGCGGGTGGTCAGCACCCGGGTCTTGCCGGTGCCGGCGCCGGCCAGCACCAGGACCGGGCCGTCCGTGGCCTCGACGGCCTTGCGCTGCTCCGGGTTCAGCCCGGCGAGATAGCCGGCCGCCGGCTGCGCCGCGGCGCGCGAGGCGAGGCCGCCGGGACGGGGCAGGGGAGCGGAGGTGGAATAGGGGTCGGACAAGATGCGCTCGGTCGTGATTCGTTCTGGCGTCAATATAGGGCGTCGCCCCCGGCATTGCTCGCCCTGTCGCGGCCCGCCGGCGATTGCGCTGGGGACGGCACAGGCAGGCCGGAGACGGCGATCTCGGCCCGCCCGAGCCAAAGGCGCTTGATGTACGCGCTGCCTTAAGGGCATTGCATCATGGCGATCCTTGATCGTTCTGCCGGGGGGAGCAGGCATTTTCATGTCCGTCGACGTCTTCAACCTTGCCGCCCGGCTCGACCCGGCGCGGGTCCAGCATCTCGTCCTGGCCGGCGGCCTGCCGCGCAGCGGCACGACCTTCGCCGAGGCGGTGGTCGACGCGCATCCGCAGGTGCTGAGCTTCGACGAGTACATGCCGCTGAAATCGTCGGAATTCGCACATTTCCTGCGCTTCTTCGCCGATCTGACCGCGGCGGAGCGCAGGGTCTGGGTCGATGCCGGCGGCAATAACTGGCGCGGCTATTCCGCGGACGAGGAGCGCAGCCGCTTCCTGCGTTTCCTGATCACCAGCTTCGCCGCGACGACCCGCCACGAGCGCATCGCTGCCAAATCGCCGAGCCAAGTCCGCGTCTTGTTCTGCAAGACGCCGAGCTGCGAGGTGCCGCTGACGGTGCTGGCCGATGCGCTGGCGCGCTCGCCCGGCGGCGGGCTGCCGCTGCGCTATGTCCATTGCGTGCGCGAGCCGCTCGCCTGCGCGCGCTCGAACTGGGACATGCCCTGGGTGCCGGAGATGCCGCTGCGGACCTGGGTCGCGGGGTTCGCGAACATGCTCGGAGCCTCGCTCGCGGGATATCGGGCGATCGTCGCCGCGGGGATTCCGGCGCATGTCCTGCGCAGCGACCGGCTCTGGCAGGGGAGCTCGCGTCCCGGCGAACTGGCGGCGCTGGCGGACTTCCTCGGCATCGCGCCGACGGGCCGTCAGGAGGAGATCGCGGCCGGCGCCCGCGTCGACCCCTGGCCGCAGGAGCGGCGCCGCCAGCCCGCCGAGGCCTTCGACGAGGAGATCGCCCGCCTGTTCGACGAGCAGCCGGCGGTGATCGCCTGGCGCGAGGCGTTCGGCTTCCCGGCCGGGAGCGGGTGCGTCCCGGCCTAGTTCGATCGCCGCGGGACGCCTATCTTCGTCTCGAAGATCGATCCGGGGCCGAAGCGGAGACGCCAGCATGACAGCCGCAGATCCTGCCGCCGCCACGGACGAGGTCCTCAACCAGGTCCCGCCTCTGGCCGATTACGACGCCTTCGCCAGCGACCCGGTGCTGCCTGCGGCGATCGCGGCCTTCGGGGCCGGCTGGGCGGCCGAGCGGCTGCATGACGCGGGGCGGGTCGTGGCTTCTGCGCATGTGCAGGAGCTGGCCCGGCTCGCCAACAAGTTCACGCCTGAGCTCAGGACGCATGACCGCTTCGGCAATCGCATCGACGAGATCGCGTTCCATCCGGCCTGGCACGAGCTGATGGGGCTCGCGATCGGCCAGGAGACGCATGCGCTCGCCTGGAACAGGCCCGGCCCGGGCGCGCAGGTGGCGCGGGCCGCCCTGCAATATCTCTGGTATGGGGCCGAGAGCGGCATCTGCTGCCCGATCAGCATGACCTATGCCGCGATCCCGATCCTGAAGGGCGATCCGGCGCGCTGGGCCGACTGGGGCGGCCTGATCAGCTCGAACCGCTACGACCCGCGCCAGATCGCGGCGGGAGGCAAGACCGGCGCGACCGTCGGCACGGCGATGACCGAGAAGCAGGGCGGCTCGGACCTGCGCCAGACCCAGACGGTGGCGCATGACAACGGCGACGGCACCTGGTCGCTGAGCGGGCATAAATGGTTCTTCTCGGTGCCGCATTCCGACCTGTTCCTGACCCTGGCGCGCACGGCCGAGGGCATCTCCTGCTTCGTCGTGCCGGGCTGGCTGCCGGACGGGACGCGCAACGGCGTCGCGCTGCAGCGTCTCAAGGAGAAATGCGGCAACCGCTCCAATGCCTCCTCCGAGGTCGAGTTTCGCGGCGCGATCGGCCATATGATCGGCGAGCCCGGCCGTGGCTTGCGCACGGGCCTGGCCATGAACCAGGGCTCGCGGCTCGACATCGCGGCCGCCTCGGCCGGGCTGATGCGCCAGGCGTTGGCGCAGGCGGCGCATCACGCCCAATACCGGCGCGCCTTCCAGAAGGCGCTGATCGACCAGCCGATCATGCAGAACGTGCTCGCCGATCTCGCCATCGAGGCGGAAGCCGCGACATGGCTCGCCTTGCGCCTGTTCGCGGCGCTCGATCGCCAGGGAGAGAGCGAGAGCGAAAGGCTGCTCGCCCGGATCGGCGCGCCGATCGCCAAGTACTGGGTGGCGAAGCGGGCGCCGGCCGTGGTGGTCGAGGCGCTGGAATGCATCGGCGGCAATGGCTTCATCGAGGAACACCCGATGGCGCGGCTCTATCGCGAGGCGCCGCTGAACAGCATCTGGGAAGGCTCGGGCAACGTCATTTGCCTCGACGTACTGCGCTCGCTGGCGCGCGAGCCCGGCTCGCTCGACGCGCTGCGCGAGGAGCTGCGCGCGGCGCGCGGGGCCGACCGGCGCTATGACGCGCAGCTCGCGGGGCTCGACGGCGAGCTCGGCGATCTCGGCGGCCAGGAAGGGCAGGCGCGGCGGCTGGTCGAGCGGCTGGCGCTGATGCTGCAGGCCTCGCTGCTGCTGCGGCATGCGCCGCATGCGGTGGCGGACGCCTTCGTCGCGAGCCGCCTGGAGGGCGGCTGGTCGGGGCAATTCGGCGCGCTGCCGGCCTCGGTCGACGCGGCGGCGCTGGCGCGGCGGGCGGTGCCGGAGCTGGTTTAGGCCGACGCTCCGTCTGTCGAAAAGCCCGTTCCAACCTGTTAGTAGGGTACAACAGGTTTCGATTAATTATGGGCGCCCATCAAAGGGATTTTCGAGGTGAGAGGCTTTCTGCTCACTGTTCTCTTGGTCCTGCAACTGGTCGGAATTGGGCCTGCCTCGGCGCACTCCCCTTATGTCAGTAGGGTTGAACCGATTTTGTTACCTGACGGCCGTGCAGGCGAAGTGCGACGTTTGCATGGTGATGGAATATTTTTCGGTGATCCGGAGCGCATCATCGTTGTGGATCAGAACGGTCGCCTGCTCGCTCGAAGTCAACGCGGCGGACCGATGTCGCTGGTTTGCAAGGATCGAATCTGCGCCGGTTATGATCACGCGCGCGATCAAGTTCTCAATCTCGATGCGGCTACCTTCAGAGCCGGTGGACCGGTCGTTCCAGACAAATACTCAAACTCATGGGAGCTTGATCGAGATATCTGGCAGATCGAGGATGGGGAAGAGCATTGGGGCTTCAAGGTCCATGATGCCAGCTACTCGGAGTGGCTGAGCGCAGAGTTCGCCTTGGTACGCGAACGCTTCTTGGCCCTCGTCATCATGAGTATTCCGAGTGGCGCCGCCACATTGGGAGCTTTGGTCGTCCGCAGGGCGCTGATCTCGCGCGGTCGAAGCAAGCTTATGATTCTGATCAGGATCGCTGTGGGATTAGCCGGCTGCGCCGGAGTTGTCGTGGCGTTGTTCGTGGCGCTCTACCTGGCCGCCCTTATCCCCATGAGCACGAGCGCTTTTTTGGTAGGCTTGAGTTTCGGGGGGATACTCGTCGCACTCGCGGCCCACGTGCTTCGCAGGTTGGTGAGGAGCAATCGCGCGCATCCTACCCAACCGCTTTCAGTATAGTTCCTGGCGAGATACTGCGCTGGCCGCCTCAGGAATGCCTGCCGCCGGCCTCATTGCCCCAGAGCTCGTTCAGGCGCCGGTCGCGGCCGCAGCCGGTCCGGTAGATTTTGTAGCGGATCGGGTTCTTCGTGTAATAGTCCTGATGGTAGTCCTCGGCCGGATAGAAGGCCGTCTGGGCGACGATTTCGGTCGTGATCGGCTGCTTGAAGCGCTTGGCCACCTCGGCCTTCGACGCCTCCGCGAGTTCACGTTCCTTCTCCGACCCGTAATAGATGCCGGCACGGTACTGGCTGCCATGGTCGCAGAACTGGCCGTTCGCGGTCACCGGGTCGTGATTGCGCCAGAAGACATGGAGCAGCGTCTCGTAGCTGACCTTGGCCGGGTCGTAGACGATCTTCATCGCCTCGGTATGGCCGGTCTTGCCGGCCGAGACCTGCTGATAGGTCGGGTTCGGCGTCTGCCCGGACGTGTAGCCCGAGGTCGTCGAGATCACGCCGGGCAGGGCGTCGAAAGGCGGTTCCATGCACCAGAAGCAGCCGCCGGCGAAGATCGCGACCGCCGTCTTCGCGCCGGCGGGCTGGGCGGGCTGCTGCGCCAGGCTCGCGCCTGTCAGCGCCAGCGCCGCCGCCAGCCCGAGCCCGGCGAGAAACCCGCGCCGGGTCACGGCCGTGTCTCCGCCTCGCCGGCGGGCTCGAAATCCATCGCCACGCCGTTGATGCAATAGCGCAGGCCGGTCGGCGGCGGGCCGTCGGGGAAGACATGGCCGAGATGGCCGCCGCAATTGGCGCAATGGACCTCGACCCGGCGCATGCCGAAGCTGTGGTCCTCGCTGGTCTCGACCGCGCCTTCGAGCGGCTGGTCGAAGCTCGGCCAGCCGGTGCCGCTCTCGAATTTCTTGCCGGACTTGAACAATTTCTGGCCGCAGCCGGCGCAGGAGAAGATGCCGGCGCGCTTCTCGTAGTTGAGGGCGCAGGAGCCGGCCCGCTCGGTGCCATGGCCGCGCAGGACCCGGTATTGCTCCGGCGTCAGGCGCTCGCGCCATTGCGCGTCGGAGAGCTTGAACGGGAAGTCACCTTTGTCTTTGGTCGCGCCGCCGAACAATTCGCTGAGGCCCATTTCGGCTCTCCCTTCATTTCGCTCGCCCCAATATGGGGATGATCGCGCCTCGCGTCAGCCCGGCATCCGCGCACGGGCGATCACGAGCCCGTGGCGCATCGCGCGGCGGGCCGGGGCACGTCACCCAACCGTCACGCGACTCCTCTAGTCGGCTCGCCATCGCAACTGGCCGCGCGGGGAGCAACAGATGCAGACGGCGCGTACGGTCCGGCGGGAAACCACGCTGGGGCTGACCTCCGCGGTCCATCGCAGCAAGGCGCTGTCCAAGGCCGGCCTGCTCGAGCGCATGTTCACCCTGGCTTTCTCGGGGCTGGTCTATCCGCAGATCTGGGAGGACCCGGTCGTCGACATGATGGCGCTGGACTTGCGCCCCGACGATCATGTCGTGGCGATCGCGTCGGGCTCCTGTAACATCCTGTCCTATCTCACCGCCGCTCCGGCGCGAGTCAGCGCGGTCGATCTCAACGGTGCGCATATCGCGCTCGGCAAGCTCAAGCTCGCGGCGCTCGCCACCCTGACGCGGCACGAGGATTTCCTGCGCTTCTTCGGCCAGGCGCAATCACGGGACAATGTCGCCCTCTATGATCGTGCGATCGCGCCGCGGCTCGATCCCGTGTCGCGCAGCTATTGGGAAGGGCGCAATCTCGCCGGGCGCCGACGCATCGAGGTCTTCGCCCGGAACTTCTACCGCTACGGGCTGCTCGGCCGCTTCATCGGCGCGGGGCATCTGCTCGGGCGCCTGCTCGGCTGCGATCCGCGCGTGATGCTGAAGGCGCGCGACATGGCCGAGCAGCGCGCGCTGTTCGAGCGGCATCTGGCGCCGGTCTTCGAGAAGCGGCTGGTGCGCTGGCTGATCCGCCAGCCGGCCTCGCTCTACGGGCTCGGCATTCCTCCGGCCCAGTACAAGGCGCTCGCGGCCGACCGGCCGGACGGGATCAAGGCCGTGCTGCATCACCGGCTGGAGCGGCTGGCCTGCGGCTTCGACCTGCGATCGAACTATTTCGCGCGCCAGGCTTTTGGGCGCGGCTACGCGGCGGGACCGGACGCCTCCGTGCCGCCCTATCTGGAGCGAGGCCATTTCGAGACGGTGCGCGAGCGGGCCGGACGCGTCAGCTACCATCAGAGCGCGATCACGGCCTATCTCGCGAGCCTGCCGGCCGAGAGCTGCGACGCCTATGTGCTGCTCGACGCGCAGGACTGGATGAACGACGCCGACCTCACGGCTTTATGGACGCAGATCACCCGCACGGCCCGGCCGGGCGCGCGCGTGATCTTCCGCACCGCCGCCGACGAGCGCCTGCTGCCGGGCCGCGTGCCGGCAACGATCCTCGATCGCTGGCGCTACGAGGCGGATCGCAGCCGCGAGCTCGGAGACCAGGACCGTTCCTCGATCTACGGGGCCTTCCACCTCTATGTCCTGCCGGGAGCGCCGGCGTGAGCGCGGTGGCGCCCGGGGGCGAGGCCGCCGGCCTGATGGACCGGATGTACCGGCACCAGCGTCATGTCTACGACGCGAGCCGCAAGTTCTATCTGCTCGGCCGGGACGAGCTCATCGCCGGCCTCCACCCGCCTCGTGGCGGCGCCGTCCTGGAGATCGGCTGCGGCACCGGGCGCAACCTGATCAAGCTCGCCCGGGCCTATCCCGACGCTGCCTGCTACGGTCTCGACGTGTCGGAGGAGATGCTGGCGACTGCGCGGCGGAATGTGGCGCGTGCCGGGCTTTCCGAACGGATCCGGCTCGAGCAGGCCGATGCGACCGATTTCGACGCCGAGGCGCTGTTCGGCCGCGCGGGCTTCGAGCGGATCGTGATCTCCTATGCGCTGTCGATGATCCCGCCCTGGCAGGGCGTGGTGGCGCAGGCGCTGCGGACGCTGGCGCCCGGCGGCTCTCTGCATATCGTCGATTTCGGCGACCAGGCCGGATTGCCGGGCCCCTTCCGGGCGGCGCTCAACCGCTGGCTCGCCCTGTTCCACGTCACGCCGCGCGGGGACCTCGCGACGGTGCTGGATGGGCTTGCCCAAGCCGAAGGTGCACAGGGCCGCACGACCCGGCTCTATCGCGGCTATGCCGTCCATGCGGTGGCGACGCGGCCGCCGGACTGAACGCCCGGCGCTGGACGCCTCACTCCGCGCATTGTAAGCGCCGCTTGATGGCCGAAGAGACCACCTCCGAACCCGAAGGTCGCATGGAGCAGCTGCGCAACCGCCTGCGGCAGCTCTATCACGGGCGTTCGCCCGCCGCCGTCAGGTTCCAGCTCGCGACCACGGTGGTCGATCTGCTGATAATCGCCTTCTTCGTGGCGACGCCGCTGATCCGCGACCGGCCGGCCTTCCTCTGGATCGACTATTCGGTCGCGGTGATCCTGATCGCCGAGATCGCCGCCCGGATGCTGGCCTCGACCAATGTGCTGCGGTTGATGCGTCAGCCGAGCATGCTGCTCGATCTGATCATCCTTGCGACGCTTCTCGCCCCGCAGTGGCTGGAGAATTTCGGCTTCCTGCGCATCCTGCGCCTGTGGTCGCTGTCGCAGCGCGGCCTGATCTGGGAGCAGCTGCGCGCCACGCGCTATCGCGAATGGGAGGATGTCGCGCGGGCGCTGATCAACATCGTGACCTTCCTGTTCGTGGTCACCGGCTTCATCTACACGTTCTTCTTCCAGGGCACCTCCGGCTTCGAGGGCTATGTCGATGCCTTCTATTTCACGGTCACCACGGTGACGACCACCGGTTTCGGCGACATCACGCTACCCGGGACCGCCGGCAAGCTCACCTCGATCGCGGTGATGATCGTCGGCATCTCGCTGTTCGTGCGCCTGGCCCAGATGGTGTTTCGGCCGAACAAGGTCACCTTTCCCTGCCCGAAATGCGCGTTGCAGCGCCACGAGCCCGACGCCGTGCACTGCAAGGCCTGCGGGCACGTCCTGAAGATCCCCGATCACGCGGATTGATCAGGAGACCTCGACGCCTTTCCAGAAGGCGATGCGGCCCTTGATCTCGGCCGCGGCCGGCTGCGGGTCGGCATAGTACCAGGCCGCATCCTTGTTCTGCGCGCCGTCGACGACGATCGAACGGTAATTCGCCGTGCCCTTCCAGGGGCAGACCGAGGTCGTGTCGCTCGGCCTGAAGAACTCGCTCCGGATCGTCTGCGGCGGGAAATAATGGTTGCCTTCGACGACCACGGTGTCGTCGGACTCGGCCAGCACGGCGCCGTTCCAGCTTGCCTTCACCATCGCGATTGCCTTTCGAACATGGGTCGACCGGCCGAATCCGGGTGTCCCCGGCCAATTCGACGGTGCGAGAAGATGAGACTGCAGGCCTGCTCAGTGCCGGGTCTCGACCTCTCGCTCGGCCTTCACGCTTTCGACCGTGATCGCCGTCTTTTTCGGCATGCCGATCATGCGGCCGATCGTGGCGGGCAGGGGCATCCGGCTATGGGCAGCCTTCATCAGCGCGAGATTGGCGAGGATGTCGGCCGGGAAGGGCGAAACCTTCCGGCTCGTCATGTCGACGTGAAGCGACAGGTTCTCGCTCGTCGCGGCCAGCCAGCCCTCGCTCGCATGGCGCATCTCGAGGTAGTAGTGCAGGCGCTTCTCGTCGAAGGCGATGAGCTGTGCCGTGACGCGGACGAGATCGCTCTCGGTCAGTTCGCGCTTGTAGAGAATGTGGCACTCGACCGCAAAATAGGAGGCGTGGCGCGTGTCGACATAGTCCTGCGTCAGGCCGACGAGCGAGAAGACCTCGTCGACCGCGCGGTCGAACAGCACATGATAATACGCCATGTTGAGATGGCCGTTATAGTCGATCCATTGCGGCTCGACCCGCATCGCGGACGAAACGAAAGGTGCGAAGAACAGCGCCGGAGCGCGGATCTCGTCTTTCATGGCCGCCTCCCGCTCAGGTTACGCGCGGCGGAACGGGCTTCCCACTCGCACTCGTTGCTCTTCCGAAGACGCCGCCTGCAGGCGATGCTTCGACTCGTGCTGCGCCTCCCATGCGCCAATCCATCTTGCCGCCGATTGCGACAGGTCAGATAAAGACGTCTGCAGCCACCACGGGCCCGCTTCATCGAATTCAACTGATTGAGAAGCCGACCAGTTCCAAGTTAAGCGCCAGAACCGGAAAAACACAATGAGCCTGCCCGCGCCCGCCCTTCATGCCGCCTCCTCGCCTGCCGCAACCCTGCCGCCGTCCCCCGAGGCCGTCGCCGCCGTGACGCGGGCGCTGGCCGCCAGCTTCGGCAACCGGCTGGTGACGAGCCTGGCGGTGCGCCAGCAGCATGGCCATACGCTGACCTGGATCACGAACCAGCCGCCGGATGCGGTCGTGTTTCCGCACAGCACGCAGGAGGTGGCCGAGATCGTCAGGCTGTGCGCAAGCCATGGCGTGCCGGTGATCGCCTTCGGCACGGGCACTTCGCTGGAAGGCCATGTGAATGCGCCCTATGGCGGCGTCTCGGTCGATCTCAGCCAGATGAAGCGCATCATCGCGGTCCATGGCGAGGACCTGGACTGCGTCGTCGAGGCCGGCGTGACCCGCAAGGAGCTGAACGAGCACTTGCGCGACCAGGGCCTGTTCTTTCCGATCGACCCGGGCGCCGACGCCTCGATCGGCGGGATGGCGGCGACGCGCGCCTCGGGCACCAACGCGGTGCGCTACGGCACGATGAAGGACAACGTTCTGGCGCTGACCGCGGTGTTGGCCGACGGCTCGATCGTGAAGACCTCGAGCCGGGCGCGGAAGACTTCGGCGGGCTATGACCTGACGCGGCTTCTGGTCGGCTCGGAGGGCACGCTCGGCATCATCACGGAGGTGACGCTCAAGCTGCACGGCATTCCCGAGGCGGTCTCGGCCGGCGTCTGCCCGTTCCCGTCGATCAAGGCGGCCTGCGACACCGCGATCATGACGATCCAGACCGGCCTGCCGGTGGCGCGGATCGAATTGCTCGACGACGTGATGATCCGCGGCGTGAACCTGCATTCCAAGCTCGGCCTGCCCGAGACGACGATGCTCTTCGTCGAGTTCCATGGCACGGAAGCCTGGGTGAAGGAGCAGGCCGAGCGCTTCGGCGAGATCGCCGCCGAGTTCGGTGGCGGCCCGTTCGACTGGGCGACCAAGGCCGAGGACCGCACGCGGCTCTGGCAGGCGCGGCATGACGGCTACTGGGCCGGGCGCGCGCTCAGGCCGGGCGCGGATACGCTCGCGACCGATGTCTGCGTGCCGATCTCGCGGCTGGCAGAATGCGTCGAGGAGACCAAGCGCGACATCGAGGCGAGCGGCCTGATCGCGCCGATCGCGGGGCATGTCGGCGACGGCAATTTCCACACCCAGCCCCTGGTCGATCTCGCCGACGAAGACGAGATGGAACGCTGCCGCGGCTTCATCGACCGGCTCGTCAAGCGGGCGCTCGCGATGGACGGCACCTGCACCGGCGAGCATGGCGTCGGCCAGAAGAAGGTCAAATATCTCGAGGCCGAGCACGGCGCCCCGGCGCTCGAGATGATGCGCCTGATCAAGCGCTCGCTCGACCCGCAGAACATCCTCAACCCAGGAAAGATCCTCATCTTGTGACATCCCTCAGGTTGCGTTGCCGGAAACGGAGCAAGAATGTCGTGATCTCGCCGCGTCTTGGCGGCACTATCCTGGCGGCGAGATCGCGAAACCGTTCGCAAGAGGGATGATGCTGCAAGGTGCGTGAAAGCCTGACCGTTCTGGCCGGTCTGCTTGTGCTGGCGCTGCTCGCTGCCCTGATCGGGCCGCATTTCGTCGACTGGCGCCTGTACCGGCCCCAGATCGAGGCCCGGCTGAGCACGGCGCTCGGCGTCGAGACGCGTGTCGCGGGCGGCATCGGGCTGAGGCTGCTGCCGTCGCCGCGGTTGAATCTCGGTGAGGTCCGCATTGGCGACCAGAGCGGCGATACGAGCGCGGCGACGGCCGAACAGGTCACCGTCGAGCTGGCCCTGACCGCGCTCGCGCGCGGCGATTTCCGCTTCTCCGACGCCGAGATCGAGGGTGCGACCCTGTCCCTCGTCGCCGACGAGACCGGTGCGATCCGGCTGCCGAACCGATCCGGAGCCGGCCTGCCCGCCCAGACCAGCCTGGACCGCTTCAGCATCCGCCGCTCGGCCGTGATCTGGCGCGAGGCCGACAAGGAGCCGGTGACGGTGTCTCCCATCTCGGCCGAGCTCACGGCGGTGAGCCTCGCCGGGCCCTGGCGGATCGAAGGCGAGGCGGCGGGCGCCTCGCTGCGCCTCGCGACCGGCGTGATCGAGCCGGACGGCCGCATGCGCGCCAAGGCCACGATCATCGGCGAGGAGGCGCAGCTCGGCTTCGACGGCGCCTTCCTGCTGCCGGGAGGTGCGGACGGCATCAGGCCAGGCCTGGACGGCGCCTTCACGGTCGCGCCCGGCGGAGCGCTCAGCCTTGCCGGGCAGGTGAAGGGCGACGGCCGCAAGCTCGAGATCGCCGGGCTCTCGGTCGACATCGCCGGCGGCGCGGCGAAGCTCGAAGGCGAGGGCCAATACCTGCCGGCGACGGGGTCGGGCTCGCTCGGATTGCGGGCGCGACGCGTCGATGCCGACGCCCTGATCGCGGCCCTCGGCGAGCGCGCGGGTTTCGCGCGGGCGCTCCGCGCGCTTCCCGGGACGCTCGATCTCGGTCTCGAACTCGATCAACTGGTCTGGCGCGGCGAGGATTTTTCCGCCGTCGCGCTGCGCGGGAAACTGGACGCGGAGGGGTTGGAGCGCGCGTCGGCCTCGATCAAGGTCGCCGGAGCGCTGATCGAGGCCAGCGGCGCCGCCAACGCCGCCGGCCTGCGCGGCAAGGCCAATCTCAAGGCTGAGGACGCGCGCCGCCTCGCGCTCGTCCTGGCCCGGGCCGGGCTCGATGCGGCGCTGGCGGACGCGATCGCGAATCTGGGGCGGGTCGATGCCGAGATGGTCGGCGACTGGGCGCCCGAGCGGCTGCATCTGGAGCGCTTCACGGTCGCCGGTGCCTCCGGCGTCAGGTTCGACGGGACCGGCGAGGTTGCCGCGGACCGGCTCGGCGCGACGCTGGCGGTGCAGGGGCTCGATCTCAACGGCCTGCCGCCGGGCGAGAGCTTTGCCGGCCTGATCGGCGATCGCGATCTTGCCCTCGACCTTTCGCTGAACGGGGCGCGTTTCCGCAGCGCGCCGCCCGGATCGGCAAAGCTCGCTCTCAGCCGCGATGGCGCCAGCTGGCGCTTGAGCCGCCTCGCGATCGACGGTTTCGGCGGCGTTTCGGTGACCGGGGCAGGCGCGCTTCTGCACGAGGGCGGCGAGATTTCAGGTCGCATTCGCGCGCCGCGCTTCGAGACGCTGGCCGCGCTCGTCGGGCCGCTCCTGCCTGAAGCCGTCCGCCAGCCGCTGGCGCGCGTCGGCGACGGGCTGTCGCGCCTCGACGCGAGCTATCGCCTGACCCGGGCGACGGCCGGCGATACGGCGGTTGCGGTGGAGGGCATGGCACAGGCCGGCACGCTGGCGCTGAATGCGCGGCTGGACCAGGCTGGCGCCTGGTCGGCCGCCGATCTGCGCTTCGACCTCGGCGACCGGCGCCAGGCCTTCGCGGCGCTCGGCTTGCCGCTGCCGATGCAGGGCGGGCCCGGCCGCCTGATCCTCGAGAGCAGGCCGGGCCAGTTGAAGGGATCGCTGGCGGGGAGAGGGCTCTCGATCGTGCTCGACGGGGAGGGCGGTGCGGACGCGCCGCGCCTGACGCTGCAGGCCGACGGACCGGGCCAGGTCCTGCCGGAAGGAACCGTGCGCCTGCTGCGCGATGCGGTGCTCGATGCGCATGGCCGCGTGAGCTTTGCCGCGGAGCAGACACGGTTCGACGACCTGGTCGCCAATCTCGGCGGACGCAGCGCGCGGGGCGCGCTGTCGCTGGCGCGCGAGGGGGCCGTGTCCGGGAAGCTCACCCTGCAGCGGGTCGATCTGCGCAACCTGCTCGGCGCCTCGCTCGGTGCAGCCACCGCGCCCGCGAATGCGGTCTGGTCGACCGCGCGCTTCGGTGCGATGCCCGGCCTCGGCGACCTGCGACTGGCCGTGGAGGCGGCGGCGCTGCGCGTCAGTGACGACGTCGAACTGGCCAATGCGAGTTTCGTGCTCGATGCCGGGGCGACCGGGATCCGGATCGGCAACCTCTCGGGGGCTTATGGCGGCGGCACGGTCTCGGGCCAGTTCTCGGCGCATCGGGAGGGCGGGCTCGCACAGGTTTCTGGCCGGGTCGCGGTGGCGGGGATCGACCTCGCCACGCTGACCGGAAACGCGCTCGCCGGCCGGCTGACCGGTCAGTTCGAGGGCGGCGGCTCGGGCGAGAGCCCGGCGCGGCTGGTGGCGAGCCTGGGAGGCTCCGGCACGCTTTCCCTCACTGGGGCGAGCCTCGCCCGCTTCGATCCCGGCGGCTACGCCCGGGTCATCGCCGCCACGGGGGAGGATGCCTCGGAGAGCGAAAGCGGGCGGCTTCAGGCACGGCTTGCCGAGGCGCTCGGCCGCGGCGCCTGGAGGCTGGGCGACATCACACTGCCCTTCACACTGGCCGGCGGCATCGCGCGGCTCGCGCCGCAAGTGCTCGAGCGTTCCGATCTGCGCGCCGAGACGAGCGGTGTCGTCGATCTCAGGGCGCTCACGGCCGACCTGCGGCTGGGCTTGCGTCCGCTCGGCCCGATGCCGAAGGGCTGGAGCCAGGCGGCGCCCGTGCTCGGCGTGGCCTGGCGGGGCCCGCTCTCGGCGCTGAACCGCGAGACCGATGTCGGGGCCTTGTCCAACGCCGTCGCGGCCAGGGCCCTGGCGCGCGAGATCGAGCGCGTCGAGGCTTTCGAGGCCGATGCGCGCGAACGCGCGATGCATGCGCGCCGCCTGAGGGCCGAACGCGAGACCCGCGAGAACGAGCGCAAGCTGGCCGATTTCCTGCGGGCCGAGGAGGAGCGCCGCCTCGCCGAGGAGAAGCGGGCCGAGGACGAGCGGAGGGCCATGGAAGCGCGGGCCCTGGAGGAGACCAGGCGGGCGCAGGAGGCGCTGCGGCTCGACGAGGTCCGGCGGGCGGAGGAGGCCCGCAAGGTCGAGGACACGCGGCGGCGGGCAGAGGCCGAGGCGCGTGCCGCCGCGGCGCGGGCCGTGCAGACCCAGACCGGTCCGCTGATCCTGCCCGGCGCTCCGCGCGAGAATTTCCCCGCGCCCAGCCCGGGATTGCCGGCGCTCGGCCCGCCGATCCAGATCGAGCCCGTGCCGCGGCCGTTCTCGCGTGGCGTCCAGCCGAATTGAGGCCGATGCCTCGCAAATCGATTCAAGTCGCTCCGATCCTGATTCAAGGCGCGGCGGCAAGTCGCTGGCGCGGAATCGTTTTCGCTGGCGGGCGGTTTCAGCGCTCTTCCGCCAGGGCCTGATAATGCGCCAGGACATGCAGGCGCAAAGCCGAGGACAGGTTGGTCTCGCCGCGCCGCGAATCCACGTCTGAGACCAGCGCCGCCAGGGTCAGCTTCTCATGCGCGGCGATTGCCTTGAGGGCGACCCAGAACGGCTCCTCGAGCGAGACGCTGGTGCGGTGCCCGGCGATCGCCAGCGAATGCTTGCGCTCGCCGGTCACGGCGACGGCTCGTCCTCGCCGCCTCCCGGAGCGGGCAGGCGGTGCCCGTCGAGCTCGCGGGCGGCCTTGTCTTGCCGGGCGTCGGCAAGATTGCGCTCGGCCTTGCTGCGCCCGAAGCTGATGCGATTCTGGTCGGCCTGCTTTTCGGCCGTCGCGCGCTCACGCTGCTTGCGGGCGCGCCGAAGATTGACGATTTCGGCCATGGCGGGCGCGTTCAGGACGGGCCGAGCATGCGCTCGGGCCTGACGGTTTCGTCGAAGAGCTCCGCATCGACGCCGGCCCGCAGCGCTTCATCGCGCAGGGTCGTGCCGTTGTGATGAGCGGCCTTGGCGATGTTGGCGGCCTTGTCGTAGCCGATGGCCGGGGCCAGCGCGGTGACGAGCATCAGCGAGCGCGAGAGCAGCTCGGCGAGCCGGTCCTCGTTCGCGACGATGCCCTCGACGCAATGGACGCGGAAGCTCTCCGCGGCATCGGCAAGAAGCCTGACCGATTGCAGGAAGGCGGCGGCGATCACCGGCTTGAAGACGTTGAGCTCGAAATGGCCCTGGCTCGCGGCGAAGCCGATCGTGGCCTGATTGCCGTGGACCTGCGTCGCCACCATGGTCAGCGCCTCGGCCTGGGTCGGGTTGACCTTGCCGGGCATGATCGAGGAGCCGGGCTCGTTCTCGGGCAGGCTGATCTCGCCGAGGCCCGAGCGCGGGCCGGAGCCCATCAGCCGGATGTCGTTGGCGATCTTGAACAGGTCCATGGCCAATGCGTCGAGCGCGCCATGGGCCGCCAACAGCGCGCCGTGGCTCGCCAGCGCCTCGAAAGCGTTTCCCGCCGGGCGGAAGGGCAGGCCGGTGAGCGAGGCGACCTCCTTGGCGAAGAAGGCGGCGAAGTCGCGATGGGTGTTGAGGCCGGTGCCGACCGCCGTGCCGCCCTGCGCCAGCGCGTGAAGCCCGCCAAGCGAAGCCTCGATCCGGCTGATGCCGAGATGCAGCTGCATGGTATAGCCGGAGAATTCCTGGCCGAGCGTGACCGGCGTCGCGTCCTGGAGATGGGTGCGGCCGATCTTGATCAGGTCGGCAAAACTCTCGGCCTTGGCCTGCAGCGCCTGCTCGAGCTTGCGCAGGGCCGGCAGCAGGAGGCGCGAGACCTCGAGCGCGGCGGCGATGTGCATCGCGGTCGGGAAGCAGTCGTTCGAGGACTGGCCCCGGTTGACCTGGTCATTGGGATGCACCGGGCTCTTGGCGCCGAGGCCCGCCCCGAGGATCTCGTTGGCGCGATTGGCCAGAACCTCGTTGACGTTCATATTGCTCTGGGTGCCCGAGCCGGTCTGCCAGACGACGAGCGGGAAATGGTCGTCGAAACGCCCGGCCAGCGCCTCGTCGGCGGCCTGGCCGATGGCGCCGGCAGCGCGCTGGTCGACCAGCCCCAGCCGCGCATTGACGTGGGCCGCGGCCTTCTTGACCAGGACGAGCGCGTGGATCAGCGGCAGCGGCATGCGCTCGCGCGGGCCGCCGATGCGGAAATTCTCGAGCGAGCGCTGGGTCTGGGCGCCCCAGTAGCGATCCGAAGGGACGGCGATCGGGCCGAAGGAATCGGTTTCGGTGCGGGTGTCGGCCATTGGCGGCGATCAGGTCTTCTTGCGGAAGGAATCGAGGCTGACGACCTGCGCGCCGCCGGCATCGTCATCGTCCGCCGCCTCGACTTCGGCGTCCGCCTTCTTGTCGGCCGATTTCGCGGGCGATCCGTCGTCGCGGCCAGCGGTCTTGCCCTTCGTGGCCGGGAGGCCGGCGGGGGCAGGCTTGACCGGGAGCGCGAGCGGCGCCGGCGGCGCCACGCTCGGCTCCGATCCCGCCCCGCGCGGGGTCTTGGCCCCGCCCGGCGCCTGATCGTTGTTCGAGGCCTCCTCGGGCGCGTCCTGGGTCTCGAATTTCAGCCCGAACTGGACGGACGGATCGAAGAAGGTGGTGATCGCATCGAACGGGACGAGCAGCCTTTCGGGCACGCCCGAGAAGGACAGGCCGACCTCGAAGGCGTGCTCGCCGACATTCAGGTCCCAGAACTGATGCTGGAGGACGATCGTCATCTCGTCGGGATGCTTGTCGCGCAGCCGCTGCGAGAGGCGCACGCCCGGCGCGGTGGTGCGGAAGGTGACGTAGAAATGATGATCGCCCGGAAGGCCGTCCCGGCTCGCCTCGGTCAGGATCTTGCGTACGACTCCCTTCAGCGCGTCCTGCACCATGAGATCGTAGCGAAGAATGTCCTGTACCATCGTGTCGATTATCCGTGTGCGCATCCGGGCAGGGCGGAGAGCGGGGAGGTCCCTGCCATAAAAAAGTGGAGGCTTCTGTTGCCAGGCGCCTCCGAGCCCCGCCTTACGCGGCTAAACGCAAGGACTTTGGTTTGGGAACCAGCACCGCTTACGCGGCGACAGCAACCCGAGCATTGTTGTCGTTGGCAACTATGCTTTTGGCCCGATAACGGCGGAACCATGCCGAGCAAAAGAACGACCTTTACACCCTCGTCGATCCTATTTCGCCCCCGCCGCAGCCCTGCAGCCGGAGCTGCAGGTTCCCCTGTCGCTTGCGCCACGGTGTCCCGTGCTGCGCACCGCAGGGCTGTGGTGGAGGCGCCGGGTACCGCCCCCGGGTCCGAAAAGCTTATTCCGACGTCCGTTTATCGCCATAGCCGTTCTTGCGAACGGCAAGACGAATATAGGCACTGAGCGCGCGCGGGGAAAGAGAGCATCTCGCGTCCCCCTTTCGATCGATGTGAATCGACGGCCGCATGCCGGGGCGGGTCCGGGACGAGGTCCGTTCAGCGCAGCACGGCGCCCTTTTTCGCATCGACATCGATGGCGAGCTCGAGATTCTCCCGGTCGCGGCCGGCGATCTCCCAACGGTCGCCGTGGAACGCGATCTCCTCGATATGGACGATGCCATTGCGCCAGGCGATGCGGCGGGCGTCGTTCTCGTCGATGAGCGAATGAACTTTCGTCATGACCTGCGGCTCGGTGCGAATCGCGACGGGCGTGGGCGCAGGCCAGGTCGAAGCGAGCAGGAAAGAGACAAGGCACGCGGCTTTGCTCATGGCAGTGACCTCATCGGTATCGAATCCGTAACGGCCCGCGACTAGGCGACCGGATTGCGGCCAGCTTCCGGCGAATTCCGCGCCCTGCGATCAAGGCTTTTCGCATTTGCGTGAGCCATCCGGCGTCAGGAGCCGGGCGAGCCGGGAGATGTCCGCCCGTCATGCGCCAACCGCGCATCAATCGGCTCTGGATGACGCGCGCCGGAGCCTTGGGGCGAGCCACCGAACCCGGCTATTGCTTGGCCATGCGCCAGTACCATGACCTCGAGCAACGCGTCCTGACGGAGGGCACCCGCATGGACGACCGCGCCGGCACGGGCGTCCTCGCGGTGTTCGGCCACCAGATGCGCTTCGATCTGGCGCAGGGCTTTCCGCTGGTGACGACCAAGACGCTGCGCCTGAAATCGATCGTGCACGAGCTGATCTGGTTCCTGCACGGCGACACCAATGTCCGCACCCGCAGGAGAACGGCGTCAGGGCCTGGGACGACTGGCCGACGCCAATGGCGATCTCAGCTCCGTCTACGGACGGCAGTGGCACTCCTGGCCGGCGAGATCCGGCGCAATCGGACCCGCGGCGCCGTGCCATTGCCTGTTCCAGCTCTTCGTGCGGCCGCCATCAGATGGCCCCGGCAAGCTCTCCTGCCAGCTCTGCCAGCGCTTGGCCGATGTCTTTCTCGGCGCGCCCTTCCTTTCCGACGCAGCGAGAGGCGCCCCTGCTGCAACCCATTGATTCATCTACATTATTTCGCTTCGGTGCAGGACGGCGCCATCCTGCGCGACTATCCAAACTGTGTGGCACGTGAGATTTGACGCTGGCCGTTTCTTGGCCATCATGGCGCCCAGACGGGCGGCGATTGGGGGTTTTCTGTGAGTTACGCGGACGTCCAGTATCACAATATGGTTCGGCGCGTGCTCGATAAGGGCGACGACCGAATGGACCGGACCGGTGTTGGAACCCGTTCCGCTTTCGGCGAGATGATTCGGTTTGATCTCTCGAGTGGTGAGATGCCGATTCTGACGACAAAAAGGATCTATTGGAAAACCGCGATCAGGGAGATGCTTTGGTTCCTGACAGGCGGAACAAACATCCAAGAGCTTCTCCGGGTGAATGTGAGGATTTGGTCAGATTGGCCGCTTGCTCGCTACCGCAAGGCGACCGGTTCATCGATCTCCCAAGCCGATTTTGAAGACAGGGTGCTCGCCGACGACGCCTTCGCCGCTGAATGGGGAGAGCTCGGCCCAGTCTACGGCAAGCAGTGGCGGCGGTGGCTCGACTCAAATGGCCAGCAACACGATCAAATCGCGACGCTTATTCGTGCACTCCGAGACAATCCTTCCAGTAGAAGAATGCTGTTCCATGGCTGGAACGTAGGTGAAATCGATAAAATGGCCTTGCCGCCATGCCATATGGTATATCAATTTCATGTAAATACATCAAGAAAGCAACTTAATTGCCTTCTTTTTCAGAGGAGCGCAGACGTCCTGGCTGGAGTTCCCTTCAACTGGACGGGCGCCGCTGCCTTGCTGCTCATGCTTGCGCAGCAGGCCGATTTGTCGCCAGGCGAGCTCGTCTGGGTTGGCGGTGACGTGCACATCTACGCCAATCATATGGAGCAACTGCGAGAACAGCTAACGCGTCAGCCGCGGGCGGCACCCACGATGCGGCTTGCGCGGCGCCCGCCATCAATCGACGAGTACCAAATAGAAGACTTCATCGTTGAAGGGTACGACCCTCATCCTGCGATCAAAGCAGAGATTGCGGTTTGAGGTAGGCTGCCGTGACCAAGGGCGGAGGCTCGGTCACCCGGGCTCTCGCGACGGCTTGCGACGACGCGTATGTGTCGAACGTCCAGTGGATCGGATTCGGCGAGCATTGCGCGCCGGTCAGATCCGATACGGCGGCGCCCGCCGATCACGAACAGGAACATCACCACCCCGAGCTCCGAGACATGCAGGATGGATTGGGCATCCGTGAACAGTCCGAGCACCGGCCCCACCAGCACGCCGGCGGCGAATTAGCCCAGAACCGAGCCGAGGCCGAGCCGCCGGAACAGCGGCACGGCAACGACGGCGGCCGCCATAAGAACCACCGCAGGAGCAATCATCTGCCCCAAGCCCGCTTCAGCCATCAGGTCGCCTTCTCGGTTTCGTGCGTGGCCGCCCGGACGATCGGCGCGACTTCAGTGCCCAGAAGTTCGATGGAACGTTTCATCGCAGCCGTTTCGAGCGAGGCGGTGCTCATCTGGAAGGTGATGCGCGAGACGCCGCCCAGCACCTCGCTCGCCTGAAGCATCTTGGCTGCGACCGTCGCCGGATCGCCGATCAGGAACGCGCCTTCCGGGCTCGCCATGGCGTCGAACTGCTGGCGCGACGGCGGCGGCCAGCCGCGCTCGCGGCCGATCCTTTCCGTCAGGTGCGCCCAGCCGGGGAAGAACGCCTCCCTGGCGGCCATGTCGGTCTCGCCGACGAAACCCATCGCGTGGACGCCCACCTTGAGTTTGTCGGGCCGGTGTCCCGCGTTCATGCCGGCCTCGCGATAGAGATCGACGAGCGGGCGGAAGCGCTCGAAGGTTCCCCCGATGATCGCCACCATCAACGGCAGGCCGAGCGTGCCGGCGCGAGCGAAGGATTGCGGTGTACCGCCAACACCGACCCAGAGCGGCAGCTGCGGCTGATGCGGACGCGGATAGACGCCCTGTCCCTCCAGCGCAGCGCGGAAGCGCCCCTTCCAGATCGGATAGGTCGTCTCGTTGAGCTTCAGGAGCAGATCGAGCTTCTCGGCGAAGAGCTCGTCATAGTCCCGCGGGTCCGCGCCGAACAGCGGATAGGCTTCGCCGAACGAGCCCCGCCCGACGACGATCTCAGCGCGGCCCCCGGCGATCAGGTCCAGCGTCGCGAACTCCTGGAAGATCCGGACCGGGTCGGCGGCGCTCAGCACCGTTACCGCGCTGGTCAGTCGGATCTGGCTGGTGCGGGCCGCGGCCGCCGCCAGGATGATCGGCGGCGCGGAATCGAGGAACTCGGCGCGATGATGCTCGCCGATGCCGAAGACATCGAGCCCGGCCCGGTCGGCGACCTCGATCTCGTCGAGGAGATCGGCCATGCGATCGGTCGGCGAGGGAGGTTTGCCCGTCGCCGGATCGGGGAGGATCGCTGCAAAACTGTCGATACCGATTTCCATGGATGATCCTTGCAGGCTGATTTGGCGGCGCGACCTGGGGAAACGGGTCCGGGAGCAGCGAATGACCGCACGGTCAGAACCGGTCGTTCGCCATGACGCCGACCCGTTTTGTGACCTGCGCCGCGCCTGTTTCTCTGATGAAGGTTCCTGGGTCGAAGGCGCCGATCGACGCCGACAGGAGAGCTCCGGCGTCGCCTGCAAGAACAGGTCGAGCTGTCGCCGCGAAAGCGATGGCCCATTTTCGCGCCGACGGCTGTTGCAGGCGTCCGCGAAAGCAGCGGCTGGGCCGCCTGGCTCTTGCGACGCATGGAAAGGGGATGGCGAGCCGCGACACCAGGCCCGCTGTTTCGCACCGCATCTCGCCGCTTCTCGCCATCCGGCTTGATCAGCCCGCGGCGCTCGGGACCGGCGTGTTGAGCAGTTGCTGCTCCCACAGATACGCCATGCCGCTACCGGCCATGTGATCCTTGAGGAGCTCGACCAATGCGGGGAGGGTCTCTGCCCTCGTGTAGTCGCGCTGCCATTCGCACGCGAGCGCCATCCACGTCATCATGTTGCAGCCCGCCGCGATCATGCGCTGGATCGCCACCTCATGGGCTTCAACGGACACACCGCCGCAGGCGTCCGTAATGACCGTCACGTCCCAGCCTTCGCCGGCAGCCTGGATCGCCGGCATTGCCACGCAGATCTCCGTGAACAGACCGGCGATGATCAGCTGCTTGCGGCCGGTCTTCTTGACCGCGTCGACGACCTTCTGGTCTTCCCAGGTGTTGATGAGCATCCGGTCGATCACCTCCTGGCCGGGGAAGACGTCGGTGATCTGCGGGAAGATGAGCCCACCTCGGTCAGCGAGCACGCTCGTGAGGATGGTCGGGACGCTGAATGCCTTGGCGGCTTTCGCCAGGCCCGTAGCATTGTTGACCGCCATATGCGGGTCGTGACTGTTCAGGTTGGTGAGCTGATAAGGCTGATGGTCGATCAGAACGAGAACCGAGTCTTCGGGACGAAGGAGCGACTTCAGGCCGTTGCGAAAGGTCATGACTATCCTCTTCTGACGAGCGGAAATGGTGCCGGGCGATCACGCCAAGGCAGCGCGACCTTGTCATGCCGTTCCCCAACGCATTAGGATAGCCTCGAAGAACGGCACGCTGTGTCGCAGAATGAGGAACACTCGGTTTGGAGATCGAGGATCTGCAGACATTCGTGGACGTTGCCGACGCTCGGGGCGTCTCGTCTGCCGCACGCCGGCTTGGGGTTTCCAAATCCATCGTAAGTCGCCGGCTCCGCCGCCTCGAAGCCGATCTTGGAGTCCAGCTCCTGGCGCGAACCACCCGCGGGGCTGCTCTCACGGAAGCCGGGGCGCTGTTCCGGGACTACGCAGCCAGAGCCTGCGCCGAGATCGACACTGCCAGGGAAACGATCATGCCGAACGGCGACCTCCGCGGCCGCCTGCGGATTGCCGTGCCGCTAACCTTCGGCCCTACGCACTTCGCGCCCATGCTCGCGGAAATGATGCGCCGCCATCCCGGACTCCACATCCATGCCTTCTATAGCGATCGTTTCGTCGATCTCGTCGCAGAGGGTTTCGATTGCGCGATCCGGGTCGGCTTCCTTCGGGACTCGAACCTGGTCGCGAGGCGCGTCGGGCCAATCTATGGAAAGATTGTCGCAAGCCCAGACTATATCAAAGCCCATGGTTCACCCGAGGTGCCGGCTGACATCCTTGGCCATCAGGCGCTCATGCAGGGCACCGAAAGCTGGCAGTTCATGGACGGCGACACCGTCATCACGATTCAGCCACAAGGACGCTTCAAGGCCGATAACGGGACGGCCCTTGCTGTCGCTGCCGCAGCCGGACTAGGCATAGCCTGGCTTCCCGACTGCATCATCCACGAGTATGTGGTCTCTGGCGCGCTCGTTCCGATCATGACGGGCTATCCCCCGCCTACGGCCGGCGCCTATGTCGTTCGCCCGCCGGGGCAACATCCCGAACGGAAGATCCGGGTCCTGACCGACTTGCTGGTCGAATTGTTCGAACAGGATTCGCGCTTCGCGGACATTGGCCGCTAGCGCGCCGATCGGCTCCGGCTCTAGCGCGCAACCAGCGAAACTCTTCGGTCAGCGACGAGTTCCGCTTTTCGCGACTAGCTGCAGAAGCTGGCTCCCGCCAGGTCGGCAGTCCATTGGAGGCCGTCAACTTGCTCTGGGGCGCACAACCACCTTGCGGCCTCACGCCATGGACAGCGCGCCCTGATTCCTCGGGACGCCGCCCATCGCCTGCGTTCGGCCCAGCCAATCCGGGTCGATCTCCGGAACGGAGGAGATCAGCAGCCCCGTATAGGGATCGTAGGGCGGGGACAGCACCTCGTCCTTCCGGCCCTGCCTGACGACACCGCCCTTGCGCAACACGACGACGTCGTCGGCGATGGCCCGAACCGTCGCAAGATCATGGGTGATGAAGAGATAGGTGATGCCGAGCTCGCGCTGCAACCGGCCCAGCAGGTCCAGGATGTCGCGCTGGACGATCTGGTCGAGCGCCGAGGTCACCTCGTCGCAGACGATGATGTCCGGCTTTGCGGCGAGCGCGCGAGCGATGGCGACGCGCTGCTTCTCGCCGCCCGATAATTCGCCGGGCCGCCTGTGCTGGCAGCCGCGCGGCAGCCCGACCATGTCGAGCAACTCGGCCACGGCCTCGCGCTGCCGCGCGCGCGGCACGCCCTGGAAAACGGCGAGCGGCCGCGCCAGGCTCTGCTCGACGGTTCGGCGCGGATTGAGCGCGCTGTCGGGATTCTGGTGGACGAGCTGGATCCGGCGCAACTGGTCCGTCGATCTGCGGCGCAGGTCGCGGGGCAGCACCATGCCGTCGAACGCGACCTCTCCGGCCGTCGACGGGAGGACGCCGGTGACGACCTTGGCGATCGTGGATTTGCCCGACCCCGATTCCCCCACCAGTGCGACCGTATGGCCGCGCTGAACGGCGATGTCGATGCCATGCAGGATCGGCAGATCGCCATAGGCAGCCCGGATGCCGGTCAGGGTGAGCAGCGGCACTGACGGCGCCGCCGGGTTCTTCTGCAGCTGGCGCACCGCCCAAAGCGAGCGCGTATACGGGTCTTTCGGCTTGGCCAGCATCGCGCGGGTCGGCGCGCATTCCACGACGCGGCCATAGCGCAGCACGAGGATGCGATGCGCCACCTGCGTCACCAGCGCGAGGTCATGGGTGACGTAGATCGCCGACATGTCCCGGCTTTCGACCAGCGACTTGATCGACCGCAGCACCTCGATCTGTGTGGTGACGTCGAGCGCCGTCGTCGGCTCGTCGAAGATGACGAGATCGGGGTCCGACATCAGCGCCATCGCGATCATCGCACGCTGGAGCTGTCCGCCCGACACCTGATGCGGGAACCTGTCACCGAAATGCGCCGGTTCGGGCAGCTGGAGCTGGGCGTAGAGATCCTTCGCCCTGGCGACGGCCGCTTCGCGCGACAACAGGCCATGGACGAGGCTGCCTTCGATCGTCTGCGCGAGGAGCCTGTGAGCCGGGTTGAACGAGGCGATCGCACTTTGCGCGACATAGGCGATCCGTCCGCCGCGCAGCCTGCGTGCGGCATCCTGGGCGGCTCCAAACAGTGGGATGCCGTCGAAGCTCGCGCCGCCGGCCGCCACGCGGCAGCCCGGCCGGGTCAGCCCGAGCGCCGCGAGGCCGATGGTCGATTTGCCCGCGCCCGACTCGCCGATGACGCCGAGAACCTCGCCGCGCCTGACCTCGAGATCGACGCCGTGCAGGATCGGCCCGCCGCCCTGGCCGGTGGTTTCGACCCGCAGCCCGCGCATCGCGAGCAGGATGTCGGCGTGGCCGCTTTCAATGGCCATCTTTGAGCCCGCCCACGACATGAAGATACCAGTCGATGACCACATTGACGCTGATCGTGAGGATGGCGATGGCGATCGCCGGCAGCAACGGCGTGGGGTCGCCATAGGTGATCAAGGTTGCAGTCTCCCGCACCATCGATCCCCAGTCGGCCGCCGGTGGCTGGATGCCGACCCCGAGGAAGGACAGCGCCGCGATGGTGAGGAAGACGAAGCAGAAGCGCAGGCCGAACTCCGCGACGATGGTGGAGGCCATGTTGGGCAGGATCTCGTGGAGCAGGATCCAGAGCTTCGTCTCGCCCCGCAATTGCGCGACCTGCACGAATTCCTGCGCCGCGATGTTCATCGCGACCGACCGACTGAGCCGGAAGACGCGCGTCGAGTCGATGATCGCCATGATCAGGATCAGGTTGAGCACCGACGTGCCGAAGATGGCGAGCAGGACCAGCGCGAAGACGAGCTGCGGAATCGCCATGAAGGCGTCGACGGTGCGCGACAGCGCATGGTCCAGCCAGCCAGGCGACAGCGCCGCAAAGGAGCCGAGCAGAATGCCGATGAGAAAGGCGAGGCAGGTGGTCGCGAACGCGATTCCGATGGTGTTCTGGGCGCCGTAGATCAGACGGCTGAAGACATCGCGGCCGAGCTGGTCGGTCCCAAGCAGGAAGGGGCTGCCCCAGGCCTCGAAGGGAACGCGCGAGACGATCTCGGCCTGGCCGTACGGGGCGATCCAACCCGCGAAGATCGCGGCGATCACATAGAGCCCAATGACGGCGAAGGCGATCGCGACCGCCGGGGTCAGGCGCCAGCGACGCGCTGGCGGGCCTTCTCCGGCGGGGCGGTCATGCACGGCGTCCGGGGATAGGGAGGTGTCGCTCATCGGGCGTACATCAGCTTGGGATTGGTCGCGATCGCGATCGCGTCGGCGAGCAGGTTCACCACGATATAGGTCGCGGCGAAGATCAGCGCGCAGGCCTGGATGACCGGCACATCGCGCGTGCGCACGGCGTCGATCATCGTCTGCCCGATGCCCGGATAGGCGAAAGCGACCTCCACGACGACGACGCCGACGACGAGATAGGACAGGTTGAACGCGATGACGTTGACGATCGGCGCCCAGGCGTTGGGCAGCGCGTGCCGCAGCAGGATCCGGCTTTGCGAGAGACCCTTGCAGCGCGCCATCTCGATATAGGGGTTGGCGAGCACGTCGAGCACGGCGGTGCGCGTCATCCGCATCATATGCGCGGTGATGATCAGGGTCAGCGTCATGACCGGTAGCACGATCCGCTGGAGCTTGGCGAAGAGATCCATGCCGGGCCCGACCGTCGCCAGCGAATAGAAGACGTTGAAATGGACCGAGAGCATCAGCATCAGCAGATAGGCCATGAAGAATTCCGGGCAGGAGATCGCGGCCAGCGTCGTGCTGTTGAGGATGCGGTCGAGCCAGCTTCCGCGGAAGCGGGCCGCCAGGATGCCGAGCCCGACCGAGAGCGGCACCGCGACGAGCGCGGTGACGCCGGCCAGGAAGAAGGAGTTCATCAGGCGTATGCCGATAATGTCGGAGACCAGGCGGGCATTGCCGTCATGGGAGGCGTAGGAGCGCCCGAGATCGCCCCGGAACAGGCCCATGAGCCAGGTGAGGTAGCGCTGCAGCGCCGGCTCGTCGAGGCCGAGTTCGTGGCGGAAGCGGGCGACGATGTCGGGCGTCGCGCTCTGGCCGAGGATCTCGGTCGCATAGTCGCCCGGCAGCAGGCCGACGCTGAAGAAGATGATCATGGAGACGACGAGCAGCGTCGCCAGCCCCATGAGGACGCGCATCGCCAGCAGACGCAAGACCCGGGTTCCCATGGCCGCCTCCTTCAGGCGCGGCGCGGCCGGAGGGGCCGCGCCCATCGCTCGCCTCATGCCATCCACCAGCGTTCCGTCAGCTTGAAATTGTCCATGGGGTAGACCCCGCCGATCTCGCCGCTGGCGATTTTGGTCGAACAGCCGTCGAGATAGTTGGCGAAGGCGACGACGATCATGCCGCCTTCGTCGTGGACGATCTGCTGCATCTCGCGGTAGATCGCGGCGCGCTTGCCCTCGTCCGTCTCGATCCGCCCTTGCTCGAGCAGCTCGTTGAAGCGCGCATGGTCGAATTTCGTGTCGTTCCAGGCCGCGCCCCGGGCGAGCGTGGTCGAGAACAGCCAGTCGACGGTCGGCCTGCCGTACCAGTCGACGCCGGCAAAGGGCTTCTGGCGCCAGATCTTGCTCCAGTAGCCGTCGTCCGGTTCGCGCACGACGTTCACCGTGATGCCGGCGCGGGCCGCCTGGTCCTTGAAGAGCAGCGCGGCCGCGACGGCGCCGGGAAAGGCGGCGTCCGACACCGACAGGTCGACCGTGACGGAGGTCAGGCCGGCCTGCTTCAGATGCTCCTTCGCCTTCTCCACGTCGTATTTGTACTGGGGCGGCGTTTCGGCCCAGAACTTCAGGCTCCTGGCGACGTTGTTGTCGTTGCCGACCGTCGCATTGCCGAAGAAGACCTTGTCCAGGATCTCCTCGCGGTCGATCGCGTATTTCAGGGCCAGCCTGACATGCGGGTTGTCGAAGGGCGCCACCTGCGTGTTCATGTCGAAGGCGAAGTGGCGCATGCTCGGCGTGCTGTTGACGCGGATGTTGCGGTTGCGCCGCAGCATCGCCAGCGTCTTGATGTCAAGATTGTTGATGAACTGGACCTCGCCGGTGAGAAGCGCATTCGTGCGCGCGACCACGTCCGGGATCGGTACGAACTCCACTTCGTCGAAATAGGGCTTGTTGTTCTTGTGGTAGTTCGGATTCCGCCTGAACTTCGCCGGACTGCCCGGCACCCAATGCTCCAGCACGAACGGCCCGGTGCCGATGGGCTTGGAGACGTCGATCGCGCCGTCCTCCTTCGCCGGCATGATCGGCAGGTGGTAATCCGACAGCATGTAGGGAAAGTCGGGGCTGCTGCCCTTGAGGGTGAAGACGACCGTCCTGTCGTCCTCGGCCTTGACCGTGTCGAGCTGCGCGAAGATGACCTTGGCCGGAGACTTCGTGTTCGCCCCGACGTGGTGCATCATCGAGGCGACGACGTCTTTCGCGGTGAGGCTGCGGCCGTCATGGAAGGTCACGCCCTTCTGCAGCTTGAAGACCCAGCGCTTCGACTGATCCGAACCCTCGAAGCTTTCGGCGAGATCTCCGGCGACGCTGCGGTCCGGCAGGATCTCGGTCAGGTTGTTGCACATCGAGCCGCCGAAGGCGCCGCCGGTGAACGAGCCGGGCCAGGTGGCGGGGTCGAGCGAGTCGGTCTGCGAACCGTCATTCGTGCCGACCCGCATGAAGCCGCCGCGCTTGGGGGCGGCGAAGGCCTCGCGGCCAAGGAGCGGCAGCGAGGCGGTTGCGGCGGCGGCTGCGAGCATCTCGCGGCGGGACAGGCCATTCCCTCGGTGATCGTCGGACATCGTCTTTCCCCTTCTTTTTGGTTGGTGATGGTTCGGGTCGTCGCGAGGCGTTCTCCTCAGAGCCGCAACAGGCGGGCGGCATTGCCGTAGAGCCAGAGGTCGCGCGTCTCGTCGTCGAGCGGCAGCTCGTCGATCTCCGCCAGCGCGGAATCGAGCGGCAGGCTGGGATAGCCGGAGCCGAAGATGATCCGGTCGCGCAGCATCTTCTTGCCGTATTGCAGCAGCGGCCCGTAGCCCGACTCCGGCACGCTCAGATATTTCGGCCGCACGAAGACGAGGCCGATCATCAGGCTGGTATGCTTCCAGGCCACCGCGATCAGTTCATGCACCCAGGGCCAGCCGGGGGGCGCGGCGCAGGCGCGCAGGCCCGGGAACGCGATCATCACCTCGTCGAGGAGATAGGGCCGGCCATAGGCCATCGAGGCCTGCGTCGAAAAATTGACGCCGCAATGGATGTTCACCGGGATGTCGAGTTCGAGGCATTTGGCATAGAGCGGGTAGAGCAGCGGGTCGTTGATCGCGAGCTTGTGCTCGAAGCACTGGATGTTCAGCCCCTTCAGGCCGAGCTCCTTGATCGCATGCTCGAGTTCGCGCAGCGCCGCCGGTCCCTTGTGCGGATCGACGCCGGCAAAGCCGATGAAGCGCTCGCCATGCCGGGCGCAGAAGGCGGCGACGTCGGCGTTGGAGATCTTGACGCCGAAGGTGCTCTCGAGGTCGCGCGCCTTGACGACGACATGGTCGGCACCGGCGGCGTCATAGGCGGCGAGATAGCGCTGGAGGGCTTCCTCGGCCGTTTCCTCCCGCGCTTCCGGAATCGTCGAGGCATAGACGCGGTCGTAGTTCTTCAGATGCGCGGATTTGATCGAGGTCTCCGGCAAAGGCGGCTTCGTCGACCAGTCGATGAGCCGGCGGCGGGCCGGTGCGGGAGCGCTCGCAATGGAGGGGGCGGTGGTTGTCATCGGCGCAGATCCCTCGCGATTTCCCGGGCGGCGTTGTGACCGGGAACGCCGGTCACGCCGCCGCCAGGATGGGTCGAGGAACTCGACAGATAGAGGCCCGGGATCGGCGAGCGGTAGTCGGCAAAGCCGCCGACGGGCCGGTTGGTGAAGGCCTGGTCCAGCGTCTGGTCGCCGTGATGGACATGGCCGCCCGGCAGGTCGAAGCGCTCTTCCAGATCGTTCGGCGTCAGCACCTCGCTGTGCAGCACATGCGGGCGGAAGCCCGGCGCATGGCGTTCGATCGTCGCGAGCACACGATCGAGGATCGTCGCGCGAAGCTGGGCCAGGCCCGAGGGATCGTCCTGATAGGCGACATGGCCGCCCATGATGGAGAGAAGGTGCTGCCCGGCGGGGACGAGCGAAGAATCGTGCACGCTCGGCGCCATGATCGTCAGGAACGGTTCGTCCGATACCGGCTGGTGCTTCGCGTCGTCGAAGGCCTTTTCGAGATAGGCGACCGAGGAGCCGATGCGGATGGCGCTGGGATAGGGCAGTCCGGGCGACGGCGAAAAGGCCGTGTAGCCCGGCAGTTTCGAGACGCCCAGATGCACCTTGAAGATGCCCGAGCGCGTCCGGATGTTGCGGATGCTCGCCCGAAAGGGGGCCGGCAGCGCGGCCGGCGGGAGAAGCTTGAGAAAGGTCGTCTTGGCGTTGGCGTTGGAGACGACGCAGCGGGCCCTGACGGTCTCGCCATCGGCGAGCTCGACCCCGGCGGCCCGCCCGTTCTCGATGAGGATACGCGCCACGGCGGCGTTCGTGCGCAGGTCGAGGCCGTGCGCGGCGCCGCTGCGCGCGATCGCCTCCGAGATCGCGCCCATCCCGCCGCGCACGAAGCCGCCGCCGCCCGCCGCGGTCGTGTTGTCGCGCACGAGCGGCCGGATGCAGGAAAAGGCCGTCGCCGGCATCGTCATCGAGGCGTTCGTGCCGCCGCCGGTGACGTAGTAGCCGAGCAGGGCGATGACGGTGTCGTTCTCGAACCAGCGCGTCAGATAGTCGTACGCGCTCATCGTCATGATGTCGTAGATGTCGTTGAACAGGTGCCGGTACTTGAAATACTTCACCGCGAAACGGGCCGAGCCGAGAAGCTTGCCGATGCTCTTTGCGGCGATATCCGGCGGCGTCTCCCAGATGATCTCGCGAATGAAGGGCGTCATCCGGGCGAGATGGGCCCGGTACTCGCGATAGGCATCGGCATCGCGCGTCGAGAGCGCCGCGATCTCGCCGTGGAGACGCTCGGCATCCGCCCAGAAGGTGAAGCTGCGCCCGCCGTCGAGAAGCGCCGTGGTCGGCGCCGATTCGAGCACTTCGAGACCGTGCTTCTTCAGCTCGAGGTCGAGGATGACCTTCGGCTGCAGCAGCGACATCAGATAGGAGGCCGACGACACCTTGTAGCCCGGCCAGGGACTTTCGGTGACGCAGGCTCCGCCGATGAGGCCGCGGCGTTCGAGGGCCAGAACCTTGTAGCCGGCCTTGGCGAGATAGGCGCCGCAGACCAGGCCATTATGTCCCGCTCCGATGATGACGACGTCATGCATGCCGGGACCCGCCTTCATGGTGATGTGGCGGCCGGGGCCGCGCGATCATAGACGGGGGCGAGCGGATTCTGGACGCCGGCGGTCAGTTGATGCTTGGCGATCTTGCCTGAAGAGGTCTTGGGCAGCTCGGCGACGAACTGGAAATAGCGCGGCACCTTGAACGGCGCGAGGTTGCGCTGGCAGTGGGCGACCAGCGCGGTCAGCTCCTGCTCGGCCGGGACGCCGCCGTTCCAGACGACGAGCGCCTTGATCTCCTCGCCGCGTGTCGCGTCCGGGACCGGAACCGCCGCCGCTTCGGCCACGCCGTCGAAGGAGTTGAGGACGGCTTCGACCTCGCGCGCGGCGATGTTCTCGCCGCTGCGGCGGATCGCGTCCTTGATCCGCCCGACGATGTAGAGATAGCCGCGCTCATCCATCCGGAAGAGATCGCCCGTGCGGAACCAGTCGCCGTGGAAGGCATCGCGCGTGGCTTCGGGGCGGTTGTAATAGCCCTTGAGGATGCCGGGTCCGCGCACGAGCAGTTCGCCGATCTCCCCCGCCGGCAGGCTGTTGCCGTGCTCGTCGGCGATGCGCACCTCGCGGAACGGGCAGGGGACGCCACAGGAGCCGGAGCCGACCATGTCGACGGCCTCGATCGGCATGAACAGCGTCGGGCCGATCTCGGTCATGCCGAAGGCTTCGCGGGCGCAGAGATCGAAGCGCTCCTCGAGCGCGGCATGGGTCAGTTTGGAGACACCGTAGACGTTCGAGCGGATGACGGCGTTGTTGCGGTCGTCCGCATGCGCCCGCTGCTTGATGGTGAGCACCGGCAGCAGGCAGAACTCGATCTCGTAGCTGCGCACCCAGTCCATGAAACGCGAGGCGCTCTGGCGCTTCGCCACATGGAGGGTCGCTCCCTGATAGAGGCTCATCAGCAGCAGCCAGAGCGGGTCCATGTAATAGAACGGCGTCGAGGCCAGGATATTGCGGTAGCGCCGCCCGTCGCGGAAGGCATTCACCTTGCCGGCGCCGATCCAGTAGCGCTGCGACAGCATGCAGCCCTTCGGGAAGCCGGTCGTGCCCGAGGTGTACTGGATGTTGAGCAGGTCGTCATGACCGACCGTCTCATCGACGAAGGCGGAACCCGGCCGATGCAGCATCAGCGCCTCGAGGCTGCGATAGGAGCAGTGCGCATCGCCGCAGACGACGATCTTGGCCGGGTCGAGCGCGAGCTCGCCGCGCGTCAGGACGTTTTCGACGGCGGCAAGGCAGCTCTCGTCCACCACCGCATATTCCGCCTCGCTGTCACTGAGGACATAGACGATCTCGCGCTCGCTATAGCTGTTGTTGACCGGCACCATGACGGCCCCGATCGTGGCGATGGCCAGCCAGGTCAGCGGCATCGCCGCCTTGTTCGGCAGCATCACCGCGACATGGCTGCCGCGGCGGACCCCGATCGAGCGCAGCCCGTCGGCGAGCGCATGAACGCGCGGCTCGAGCTCACCATAGGTCAGCGTTTCGCCGCTTTCGAAGAAGTTCCAGACCAGCTTCTCGCCGCCGGCCCGGCTCGCCTTGGCGATCAGCGCGGCGATGTTGCGCGGCAACGGCTCGGCCTCGATCGCAAGGCGGCGCTCGGCGACGGACGGCACCGGCTCGGCTGCGACGCGCTCGCGCCTGGACAGGGTGGCGACCTCAGCAGGCATACCAGGTCGCCTTCCAGTCGGTGTATTTCTCGATGGCGTGGAGCGACTTGTCCCGGCCGTGGCCGGATTGCTTGAAGCCCCCGAACGGCACCGACATGTTGCCGCGGTCGAAGCAGTTGACCCAGACGACGCCGGCGCGGATGGCCTTGGCGGCGCGCTGCGCCCTGCGGATGTCGTTGGTCCAGACGCCTGCGGCGAGGCCGTAGATCGTGTCGTTCGCGACCGCCACGCCCTCCTCGAAGCTGTCGACCGCGATCGTGGACAGCACCGGCCCGAAGATCTCCTCCTGCGCGATCGTCATGCCGTTGCCGACGTCGTCGAAGACGGTCGGCTCGATGAAATAGCCTTCGGCCTGGGCCGCGGGGCGCCCGCCGCCGGTGACGACCGTGGCGCCTTGCGTGCGGCCGGACGCGATATAGCCCAGCACGCGCTCATGCTGCTCCTTGCTCACCAGCGGGCCGAGCCTGGTGGCGGGATCGAAGGGGTCGCCGATCTTGAGGGCGCCGGCATGCTTGACGATGCGCTCGAGCAGTTCGTCCTTGACCTTGCGCTCGACGACGAGGCGGGAGCCGGCATTGCAGACCTGGCCGGCATTGGCGAAGATTCCCGCCGCCACGCCCGCTGCCGCCGCGTCGAGATCGCTGTCGGCCAGCACGAGCTGGGGCGACTTGCCGCCGAGTTCGAGGCTCACGCGCTTGGCGTTGCTCTCGCCGGCATAGCGCATGAACAGCTTGCCGACCTCGGTCGAGCCGGTGAAGGTCACGCAGTCGACATCCATATGCCGGCCGAGCGCCTGCCCGGCCGTGGCGCCGTAGCCGGATATCACATTGAGGACGCCTTCCGGCAGCCCGGCCTCCACCGCCAGCGCTGCGACCCGCAGCGCGGTATAGGGCGATTGCTCGGCAGGCTTCAGGATCACCGAATTGCCGGCGGCGAGGGCGGGCCCGAGCTTCCAGGCCGCCATCGAGAGCGGATAGTTCCAGGGCACCACCGCGGCGACCACGCCCAGCGGCTCGCGCGTCAGCACGGCGGTCAGGTCATGCGGCGTCGGTCCGACCTCGCCATACATCTTGTCGATCGCCTCGCCGAACCAGGCGATGCAGGCGGCGGCGGAGGGGATGTCGCCGTTCTGCGCATTGGCGAAGGGTTTGCCGACATTGAGTGTCTCGAGGGTCGCGAGCTCGTCGCGATGGGCGAGGATGAGCTCGGAAAAGCGCAGCAGCACCTTGCGGCGCTCCTGGGGGGCCATGCGCGACCAGTGGCCGGCGTCGAACGCTTTCCTCGCCGAGGCGACCGCGGCGTCGACATCCGCCGCGTCGCAGGCCGCGACATGGCCGAGCAGCTTGCCGTCGCCCGGGAAGATGCAGGGCAGCGTTTCGCCCGAGAGCGCGGAGACATAGCGGCCGTCGATGAAGGCCTGGCTCGGCAGGGAGACGCGCATCGCGGCGCCGGGCGGATATGCGGGGTGGGCGGTCATGGCTCTGCTCGTCGTCTGCACGCCCGTGGTCGGCGTGATCGGTGTCCGAGCAACGAGGCTATGAACAGAAAACCATCACCACAAATAGAAATATCGCAGTTGAAAAATTCCCTAAAGTTATGGCTTCTGACGGCAAGCCGGCAAGCCGGCAAGCCGGCAAGCCGGCATGCGGCATCGGGAGGCGACCCATGATCAACGTCCGGCATCTGGCCGTTTTCCGGGCCGTGATGAAGACGGGCAGCGTTTCCGCGGCCGCACGCCTGCTGGCGGTGTCGCAGCCTGCCGTCACCAAGACCCTGCAGCAGATCGAGTGGGAGGTCGGCGTCCCGCTGTTTCGGCGGATCAAGGGGCGGCTGCAGCCCACGCCGGAAAGCATGCTGCTCCTGCCGAAGGTCGATCAGGTGTTCGGCGCGGTCGAGGAGGTCGAGCGGCTGGCGGCGGAGATCGGGGGCGGGGATGTCGGCCAGGTCTCGATCGCGACGGCGACGACGCTGGCCGCCTCGATCGTGGCATCCGCCGTCGCCGAGTATCGGGCCAGGCGACCGCAGGCTCTCGTCAGGGTTCGGGCGCTCGCCACACGGCAAGTCGTGGAGGAGGTGGCGAATAATCAGGTCGATATCGGCCTGACCGACGCCGCCACCGTCGAGGGCACGTTGCGGACCGAGGAACTCTGCCGCGCCCATATCGGCTGCGTGGTCGCGCGCGGACATCGGCTCGCCAGGAAGCGCCTGATCCAGCTAGGCGACCTGAGGGGCGAGAACATCATCACCTTCTTCGAGGAAACCTTGATCGGGCTGCAGATCAGGCAGCGTCTCAGCGCGCTCGACATGTCGTCGGTGATTCCGCTCTCGACGAACCAGTCGCTGATCGCCTGTGTCATGGCGAGCAAGGGGTTGGGTGTCGGGCTGATCGATCCCTTCACGCCGTTGTCCGGCTTGTTTCCCGAGGTGGTGATCAAGCCCTTGTCTCCGACGCTGGAGATCAGGCCTCGCTTCGTCTTCCCGCCCAACCGGCCCTTGTCGATCGCCGCGACGGAATTCCTTCAGATCATCCGCGGCGTCTTCGCCACCAACGCCTCCGACGAGAATCTGATTTTCCGACTGTGAGTTTGAGCGGCGGAGGGCGAGACACCCCGCCGCCCGGGAGCCGAAGCGCAGCGAGCCGAGCCTTTTCAGCGCGCAAATTGGCTGGCATATCAAAGCGATGAAATCGCCGATCAGCAGAAAGATCGCAAAGCCGAAATCGTTGACGGCCCTCGCTCTGGACAAGATCCGGACAGGCATCGTCACGGGGCTCTACCCGCTCGGGTCGCCCCTCTACGAAAAAGTCCTCGCCGATGAATTCGGGATCAGCAAGACACCGGTGCGCGAAGCCCTCGTGCAATTGCAGCGCGAAGGGTTGGTGGTCGTGGTGCCTCATTCCGGCACCTTCGTCTTCGAGCTCGCCAATGGCGAAGTCACCGAACTCTGCGAGCTGCGGCTGATCCTGGAGGTGAACGCCTTGCGGCTGGCCATGCATCGCGGTGCGGGCCGGCTCGTCGCCGATATCGTCAACATCACCGCGGCCATGCGCGCGGCGCTCGACAAGGGCATGGTGGAGCGATACCGCGAGCTGGATTCGCAGTTCCATCTGACGTTCTTCGCCCATTGCGGCAACGCCTATCTGGCCAATAATTACGGCATGATCGAAGCGAAGGTCACCACGCTGCGCGCGCATCTCAACGCGCCGCGGCCGGACGAACCGGTGTCCTCCCTCATCGAACATGAAAAGATCGCTCGACACCTCTCTGCCGGCGACATCGAGGGTGCGACGGCGCTTCTGACCGCGCAGATCAAGCGTTTCCGGACCCTGATGCGCAGCTCGATGGAAATCGACCCCGCTCCCATCGACATCTTCTCGGCCTGACACCGGCATCGCCATCGGCTGTGATCTGGCATGTTGACACAACAGATATATCGGATATCTGATGTCGGCAACAAGCAGGCGAACGAGGAAACGCGATGGTGGGGAAGGTTGCGCTTGTCGCCGGTGGCGCACAGGGGCTGGGTGCTGCTGCGGCCCTGCTGATGGCCAAGCGCGGATGGGTCACGGCGGTCGCCGACATCAATGCCGCCGGCGCGCGCGAGACCGCATCGGCCTGCGCCGCGCTGACACCGGGCGCCATCCCGATCGCCGTCGATCTCGCCTCCCCGGACGGGGCCGATCATATGGTCGCGCAGACCTTGTCCTCGGCCGGGCGTCTCGATGTCCTGATCAATTGTGCGGCGTTCGCACCGGCCGAAGACTTCCTCGCCATGACGGCGCGCGCCTGGGAGTTGGCGCTGCTGATCAATGTGCGCGCGATCGCACTTGCGATGGCCGCGGCGGGACGGGCGATGGCGGCTCAGGGCAGCGGCCGCATCATCAACGTCACTTCGGCCGCGGCCCGCATGGCGCTGCCGCACTATGCAGCCTATGCCGCGACCAAGGCCGCGGTGGATTCGCTGACGCGCAGCGGCGCCGTCGCCCTGGCGCCGCACGGCATCCGCGTGAACAGCCTGTCTCCCGGCATGATGGACACGCCGCTGCAGGAGCGCACCGAGGCGATCTTCTGCGAGCTCGCGGGGCGAAGCGATCTTGCGGCCTTCAAGGCCGAACGCACGGCACGTATTCCGCTCGGCCGGCGCACCGACGCGCAGGAGATGGCGGAGATGATCGCCTGGCTGGCGGTCGACGCGCCCGACTACATGACCGCCGAAAGACTGAACGTCACCGGCGGGCTCGACAAAGATTGAGCAAGGGGAGGAAAAGAAAAATGGAAAGCCAGATCGAGAAAGCCGTGGTCGGCAAGCTGTACCGCCGGATCGTGTATTTCGCCTGCCTGCTGTTCTTCTTCAACTATATCGACAGGGTGAACATCGGCTTCGCCGCCCTGAAGATGAATGAGGACCTCAAATTCTCGGCGGCAGCCTATGGCTTCGGCGCCGGCATCTTCTTCATCAGCTATGCGCTTCTCGAGGTGCCGAGCAACCTGATCCTGAACCGGGTCGGGCCGCGAATCTGGCTCGCGCGCATCATGGTCACCTGGGGCATCATTTCGTCCTGCTTCGCCTTCGTGCAGACCGAGATGCAGTTCTACGTCTTGCGCTTCCTGCTCGGTGCGGCAGAGGCGGGCTTCGTGCCCGGTATCGTCCTCTACTTCACCTATTGGTTCCCCAACGCCCACCGCGGCAAGGCCTTCGCAGCGTTCTTCAGCGCCGCTCAGGTCTCCTCGATCATCGGTGCGCCGCTCTCGGGCTGGCTGATCCAGTCCACCGCCGGCATCGGCGGCTATAGCGGCTGGCAGTGGATGTTCATCATCGAGGGGCTGCCATCCGTCGTCCTGGGCGTCGTGATCCTGTTCTACCTGACCGACCGCCCGGAGCAATCGCGCTGGCTGAACGAACAGGAGAAATCCTGGCTGATCGGCACGCTGGAAGCGGAAAGCCGCGCGAACCCGGCCGTCGCACATGGTTCGATCGGATCCTTCCTGCGTGATAGGCGCGTGCTGGCCCTGACCGCGATCTATTTCTTCTATGCCGTCAGCGTCTACGGCGTGCTGTTCTGGCTGCCGCTGATCATCAAGGGTTTTGGCGACCTGACACCGCTGCAGATCGGCTTCCTCACCAGCGTCCCCTATATCTGCGCTTTCGCCTCCGTGCTGCTGGTCGCGCGCCACTCCGACAAGACCGGCGAGCGCAAGTTCCATGTCGCGATCAGCGCATTGGTCGGCGGGATCGGCCTCTTCGCCAGCGCGATGGCAGGCTCGCCGGCGCTCGCCTTCATCCTGCTCTGCGTCGCGGCGATCGGCGTTTGGGGCCAGAACGGCGTGTTCTGGACCTTGCCGACGAGCTATCTGGTCGGCGCTTCGGCGGCCGGCGGCATCGCCTTCATCAACTCCGTCGCGCAGTTCGGCGGCTTTCTCGGGCCTTACATGGTCGGTTGGGTGCGCGATGCGACGGGCAATTTCAGCCTGTCGCTGATGGTCCTGGCATGCGCCTCCTTCATGGTCGCGATCATCGCCTCCTCGCTGCGCATGAAGCCCGATCTCCCTGCATCCGCGCCCGCCGGGCGCGTCGCGGCGGCACAGCGCCCGTGAGCCGCGTGGAGGGGAGCGAGGGCCGGCGATGAACGGGAAGCGCTTTGCGGGACGGTCGGCGCTGGTGACGGGTGGCGGCAGCGGCATCGGCCGGGCGGTCGCGCATCGCCTGGCTGCCGATGGAGCGACCGTCGCGATCCTCGACCGAAGCCGGGAGGCGGCCACGAGCGTCGCTCTGGAGATCGAGAAGGCCGGCGGCAACGCCCTGCCGCTTGCCGCCGACGTCACCGATGCGCGTGAGGTCGATGCTGCGGTGGGCGCCGCCATCTCCGGCCTCGGCGGCCTGCACATCCTGGTGACGAGCGCCGGGCTCAGCCGGGCCGTCAAGCTTCTCGATATGACGCCGGAGGTCTGGAACCTGGTCCTCGGCGTCAACCTGACCGGCACCTTCCTGTGCACGCGCGCCGTCGCGCCGCATCTGACGGCGCAGGGCCGGGGCCGTATCGTCATGATCGGCTCGACATGCGCGCAGCGGGGCTTCTCCTACCGCAGCGCCTATTGCGCCTCGAAGGGCGGCGTCATCAGCCTGATGCAGGCGGCCGCCGTCGAGCTCGCGGAGCACGGCGTCACCGTCAACGCCGTTTCGCCCGGCCCGGTCGAATCGCCCATGACGAAGGTCAACCACACGCCGGCGATCCGGGCCGCGATCGCGCAGGCGACTCCGATACGGCGCTACGGCCAGCCCGAGGAGGTCGCCGCTTCCGTCGCGTTCCTCGCTTCGGACGAGGCCGCCTACGTGACCGGGCAGGAATTCAGCGTCGACGGCGGCTTCGGCGCCGCCGGCATCATGTACCGGGACTGAGCCGAGCTTCGGCCGCCACTGGACCTCGAGGACTGCCATGACTGCGACGAAAGCCAAGACTCGGCCGACCCTGCCGCCGGGCGCCAATCTCCGCGCCGATCCGGAGACGATGCTGCGCTTGTTCGAGACGATGACGCGCATCCGCCGCTTCGAGGAACATGCCATCGACCTGTTCAAGAAGGGCATCATCAAGGGCACGGCCCACAGCTATGCCGGCGAGGAGGCGATCGCCGCCGGCACCTGCTTCCACCTCACCGCTGAGGACTATGTCGGCAGCTATCATCGCGGCCATGGCCACTGCATCGCCAAGGGGGCCGATGTCGGGCGCATGATGGCCGAGCTGATGGGGCGCGAGAGCGGCTATTGCCGTGGCCTCGGCGGTTCCATGCACATCGCCGATCTCGATTTGAACATCCTCGGCGCCAACGGCATCGTCGGCGCCACCATGCCGATCGGCACCGGCGCCGCTCTCGCCGCGAAGCTGCGCGGTACGCGCCAGGTCACGATCGCCTTTTTCGGCGACGGCGCCGCCAATCAGGGCGTCTTCCACGAGGCGATGAACCTCGCGGCGGTCTGGAAGCTGCCGATGGTCTTCGTCTGCGAGAACAACCACTACGCGCTCAACACCGCCTTCCACCAGACGACCTCGGTCGCGCAGATCGCCATGCGCGCCAGCGCCTATGGGGTGCCTGGAACGACGATCGACGGCAACGACGCGGTCGAGGTCATGGCCGTGCTCGGCGAAGCGGTCGAGCGGGCGCGGGCCGGCGAGGGGCCGAGCCTGGTCGAAGCGATGACCTGGCGCTGGGGGCCGCACAGCATGCGCGCCAATCTGCGCGAGCCGCGCAGCGACGACGACATGGCCTGGTGGATCGCGCGCGACCCGCTCGTGCGGCTGGAGGAGCGCATGCGGGGCGAGGCCGGCATCGGCCAGGAGCGCATCGACGCCGTGAAGACCGCCGTTGAAGCCGAGCTGGAAGAGGCCATCGCCTTCGCGACGCGCAGCCCCGAGCCGCCCCTGCGCATTCTCGATACCGCGGTCTGCTCGCCGCATGTCGCGCATCGCGAGCCGGGCTCGACGGGATCGCGCGAATTGACCTTCACCGAAGCGCTGAACGAGGCGCTGCGGCAGGAGATGGAGCGCGACAAGGACGTTTTCATCCTCGGTGAGGACATCGCCGAGACCGGCGGCATCTTCCAGGTGACCAACGGCCTCGTCGAGCAGTTCGGGCAGGAGCGCGTCCGCGACACGCCGATCAGCGAGGCGGCGTTCTGCGGCACCGGGGTCGGCGCCGCCATCGCAGGCTTGAGGCCGGTCGTCGAGGTTCAGATCTTCGACTTCGTCACCCAGATGATGGATATGATCGTCAACCAGGCCGCCAAGTTCCGCTTCATGAATGGCGGCACGGCGAGGGTGCCGCTGGTCATCAGGGGGCCGCAGGGCGGCGGCATCCGCCTCGCCGCGCAGCACAGCCAGAGCCTGGAGGCCTGGTTTGCGCATATCCCCGGCCTCGTCGTGATCGCACCGTCCACGCCCTATGACGCCAAGGGCCTGCTGACCGCCGCGATCCGGGACGACAACCCGGTGGTCTTCCTCGAGCACAAGATGCTCTATCTCGGACAGTCCGGCCCGGTACCGGAAGAGCCATACGCGATTCCCATCGGCAAGGCCGCGATCCGGCGCGAGGGCAGGGACGTCACCATCGTGGCGACCCAGGCGATGGTCGCCCGCGCCCTGTCGGCTGCCGTGCAGCTCGAACGCGAAGGCATCAGCGTCGAGGTCATCGATCCGCGCACCATCAGGCCGCTCGACGAGGAGACGATCCTCACCTCGGTCCGCAAGACCAAGCGTCTGGCGATCGTGCACGAGGCCTGCCGAACCGGCGGTTTCGGCGCCGAACTCTCCGCGACCGTGATGGAAAAAGCCTTCGACTGGCTCGATGCACCCGTCGCCCGGGTCGCGGCGCTCGACGTGCCGATGCCGTTCAACGACCGGCTAGAATCGGCCGTGATCCCCTCGCAGGAGCGCATCATCGAGACTGTCCGCGCCCTGATGGAAGGGGGGCGCTGAACCGTGGCCATCGACATCGTCATGCCGGCGCTTTCTCCTGGCATGGAGAAGGGCCATCTCGCCCGCTGGCTGAAGTGCGAGGGCGACGCCATCGCGGCCGGCGACATCATCGCCGAGATCGAGACCGACAAGGCGACGCTCGAGCTCGAAGCGAGCGAGGCCGGCATCCTGAGCCAGATCGTCGTGCCCGCCGGCTCCAGCGACGTTCCGGTGAACCAGCGCATCGCGGTGCTGCGCGAGGCCGCCGCGGCGCATATCGACCAGACACCCGCGGTGATCGCGCCACCGGTGGTTCCAAGCGCCGCAACGGAGGGCCCGATCGCGATAGAAGCGCCGGCGCGTGTGAAGGGGGCGGAGCCAAGCGACCGCCTGCTCGCTTCGCCGCGCGCGCGCCGACTGGCCGGAGAGCTCGGCGTCGATCTGGCGAGGCTGCGTGGTTCGGGTCCGCTGGGACGCATCCTCGAATGCAATGTGCGCGATGCGATAGCGACCGCCATGGCGCAGCTTCGCGCTGATCCCGCTGCCTCGGCGCCCGCCTTGCGCGGCGACAGGGCCACCGGGGCGGTCTCGCACGCGACGGAACGCAGCGCCGGGGCGGACATGCGCGGCAGCGTCGCTCCGACCTATCTCACCAGCCATATCGAGGTCGATGCGCTGATCGCGCTGCTGGAGCGGATCAACGAGGTCGTGCCGCGCGGCGCCGATGGCCCGTCCGGCTATGCGGCCACGCTCGATGACCTCGTCGTCAAGGCCTGGGCGCAGGCGTTGAGCGAAACGCCCGATGCCAATCTGTCGCTGGAGGATGGAGAGGCGATCCGCCGTGACGCCGCCGCCATCGCCATCATATGCCAGGGCGCGCCGATCGCGCCGGTGCTGCGCCTGGCCGCGACCAAGAGCATCGCCGCGATCGCGCGCGAAAGGGAAGATCTCGCCGCCCGAGCCAGGGCCGGAACCCTGCAGGCTGGGGAGTGCGCGGGCAGCACCAGCGCCATCTCCGGTCTTGGAATCTTCGGTGTCGAGGCCATCGCGGCCAGTCTCCACCCTACCCATGCGACCGCGCTGGCATGCGGCGCGATCGAGAAGCGGATGGTCGTCCGGGACGATGCGGCGGTCCTCGCGCGGGTGATGACGGTGACCCTCTCGCTCGATCCGGGCGTGATCAGCGTCGCCACCGGCGCTGCGCTCGTGGCTGCGTTCCGGTCGCGCCTGGAAGCGCCGATGCGCCTGCTCGCCTGACGGCACGATGAGCGGAACGAACCGGAATGCCGGGATGAGGAGCCGACCATGGCCCGCGTGAACCACCCCGTCGATCCTGCGCCGATCGCCTTCCTGCAAGGCAAGGCACTCGCTCTGCGCCGGCACATGATGGGCATGGCCCGCCAGTTGGGGCAGGGCTATATCGGTCAGGGGCTCGGCATCGCCGATGCGCTCGCCGCGCTCTATTTCCACGAATTGCGCTACGACCCCCGCGATACGGAATGGGCGGACCGCGACCGCTTCGTGCTGTCGACGGGGCATTATTCGATCGCGCTCTGGGCGGCATTGGCCGAGGCGGGCGTCATCCCGGTCGAGGAACTGGCGACTTATGGCGCTGATGGCAGCCGGCTCGACATGTCGACGCTCGACACCACGCCGGGCGTCGAGATGACGGGCGGCTCGCTTGGCCACGGCCTCGGCCAGAGCGTCGGCATGGCGCTCGGCCTGCGCCTCGACGGCGGCGCGGCGCGCGTCTTCGTCGAATTGTCCGACGGCGAGTTGCAGGAAGGCTCTACCTGGGAAGCTGCGATGTCGGCCGGGCATTTCGGCCTCGACAACCTGATCGCGCTGATCGACTGCAACGGCATCCAGGCCGACGGCAAGGTCGTGATCGAGATCGAGCCCGTCGCCGACAAATGGCGCGCCTTCGGCTGGGTCGTCAGCGAGATCGACGGCAACGACATGGGTCAGCTCGTGCACGCCCTGCATGGCGCGCGCAGCCGTGACGGCAGACCCAAGGCGATCATCCTGAGGACCTTGCCCGGCAAGGGCGTGCCGACGCTCGAGCAGCGCGAAAAGGCCCATTTCGTCCGGGTCGAGCCTGACGAATGGGATGGTCTTCTCGCCGAGATGGAGGCGAATGCCCATGGCTGAAGCGGCGAGGGGCGGGCGTACGCTCGCAATGGGCGAAAGCGAGCAGGTCGCCGGCGCGAGCGTCGAGGCCCCGTTCGGAAAGGCGCTGGTCGAACTCGGCCATGCACGCCAGGATATCGTCGGGCTGACGGCCGATCTCGGCAAGTACACCGACATCTACCCGTTCCGGGATGCGTTCCCGGAGCGCTTCTTCAATGTCGGCATGGCCGAGCAGAACCTCGTCGCCGTCTCCGCCGGTCTTGCCCATACCGGTCGCACGGCGTTTTGCACCACCTATGGCGTCTTCGCGACGCGGCGCGCCTATGATTTCGTCGCCATCGCCTGCGCGCATGCGAAGCTCAACGTCAAGATCGTCGCGGGCCTGCCCGGACTGACGACGGGCTATGGCGGCACCCATCAGGCGACCGAGGACCTCGCCTTGATGCGCATGGTGCCGGGGCTGGTGGTCATCGACCCCTGTGACGCGACCGAGATCATGCAGGCGACGCACGCGATCGCGGAGCATGACGGCCCGGTCTATATGCGCCTGCTGCGCGCAACCGTGCCCGTCGTGCTCGATCCATCGCGATACCGATTCACGATCGGCAGAGCCGCGCTTGTCCGCGACGGCGACGATGTCGGCATCATATCGACCGGCTTCATGACGCAGCGCGCGCTCGATGCCGCCGCGATCCTGGCCCGACAGGGCATCGATGCCGCCGTGCTGCACATGCCGACGCTGAAACCCTTCGACGCCGAGGCCGTCGCAGCTCTTGCAAGCCGGGTCGATCGCCTGGTCGTGGCCGAGAACCACGTCTCTACGGGCGGTCTGGCGAGCCAGGTCGCCGAGGCCTTGTTCGATCACGGCCTGCAGCCTCGCCTGCAGCGGGTGGGACTGCCGGATGCCTTCATCGAATGCGGCTCCGTGCCGTTTCTCCAGGAAAAATACGGGATCCTGGCAGAACACATCGTGCGGGCGGTCACGCAACCCTAGGCACGCGCAGCTGCTCACATGGCTTGTCCGGCTACAGCGCTATGCGGCGCGCCGGCAAGCCATGTGCACAAGCCCCGATCATCGTGTAAGCGACGATTTCTACGCTACGTTGATTCCACTTCATCCCGGCATCGAGGCTCCGATCGCGGCATGACGCTCTCCATCCGTTCCGCCCGACCCGACGAGGCCGGACTCGTTCTGAGCTTCATCAGGGAACTCGCCGAATACGAGAAGCTGCTGCACGAGGTCACGGCGAGCGAGGCGGAGCTGGCAAAGGCCCTTTTCGGGCCGGACCCCAGGGTGTCCTGCGACATCGCCGAATGGGATGGTGCTCCGGCCGGCTTCGCCGTCTGGTTCTACACCTATTCGACCTTCTCGGGCCGGCACGGCATCTGGCTGGAGGACCTCTATGTCCGGCCCGAGCATCGCGGCCGCGGCATCGGCAAGGCGCTGATGGCAGGGCTCGCGAAGCGCTGCGTCGATGAGGGCCTGCCGCGCCTCGCCTGGTGGGTGCTGAACTGGAACGAGCCGTCGCGCGTGTTCTATCGCTCGCTGGGCGCGACGGCGCAGGCCGAGTGGACGGTGAAGCGCCTGGAAGGCGATGCGCTGGCGCGGCTGGGGCAAGAGCGGCGGGAGCAAGAGGCATGAGCGGGCCGGGGCGGCTGCCGTTCGTCCTCGTCGCGGCGGTTGCCGATAATGGCGTGATCGGCGACGACAACCGCCTGATCTGGCGCCTCAGGACGGACATGCGGCATTTTCGCAGCCTGACCAATGGCTGCCCCCTGCTGATGGGTCGCAAGACCTATCTGTCGATCGGCAAGCCGCTGCCGGGGCGCGAAACCATCATCTTGACGCGGGATCCGGGCTTCAGCGCCGATGGCGTCCATGTCGCGCATTCGCTGGAGGAAGGGCTGGAGCTGGGGCAGCGTCTGGGCCGGGCCATGGGCGCGCATTCCGTGATCATCGCCGGGGGCACGGAGATCTACGCCCAGGCACTGCCCCGTATGGACCGGCTCGAGCTGACATTGGTCCATGCGGAGCCGTCGGGCGACGCGCATTTTCCCGAATGGGACCGGGCCGCGTTCGAGCTGACGGCCCAGGAGTCTCGTCCACAGGGCCCCGAAGATGAACATCCATTCACCTTCGCGACGTTTCGCCGCCGGTCGTAACGGCGCTTTGCATTGACATTGAAGGGCTTGCGTCGTTGACGAATCCGTGTCCGATGACCAAGTCACGGGCTCGCGTACCGTAAGGACGCTGACAAACAGCCGCCGTTCGCCTATGGCACGTGTGGTACAGATGTGAGGAACGGCGACAGTATGCCTTGGAGCAACCAGAGCGGCGGTGGCAGTGGCGGGGGCGGTGGCCCCTGGGGCCAGCGCGGAGGAAGCGGCGGCGGGGGCGGTGGTCCCTGGGGCCAGGGTCCCGGCGGCAGCGGCGGCGGCTCGCCGCCCGATCTGGAAGAGATCCTACGGCGCAGCCAGGACCGGCTGAAGAATTTGCTGCCGGGCGGCAATCTCGGCGGGCGCGGTCTCGTGCTCGGCATCCTCGCCCTGATCGTGGTCTGGCTCCTGACCGGCTGGTACATCGTCCGTCCGAACGAGGTCGGCCTCAATCTCCGCTTCGGCAAGTTCGTCGGCAAGACCGGCGAAGGCCTGAACTACAACTGGCCCTATCCGATCGGCAGCGTGATCAAGCCTCAGGTGACCAATGTCGTCACCACCGAGGTCGGCTTCCGCACGGTCGAATCCGTGCGCACCTCGCGCCAGACCGATGTCGGCGAGGAGAGCCTGATGCTGACGGGCGACGAGAACATCGTCGATATCGACGTGATCGTGCAGTGGCAGATCGACCCGGCCGCGCCGGAGAACTACGTCTTCAACATCCAGGACCCGCCGGGCACCGTGAAGGCGGTGGCCGAGAGCGCGATGCGCGAGGTCATCGGCCAGCGCAACATCCAGCCGGTGCTGACCACCGACCGCGGCCAGATCGAGACCGAGGTCCGCCAGCTGATGCAGGAGACGCTCAACAGCTACAATGCCGGCGTGCAGATCCGCCTCGTCCAGCTGCAGAAGGTCGACCCGCCGCAGCAGGTCATCGACGCCTTCCGCGACGTCCAGGCGGCGCGCGCCGACCAGGAGCGCCTGCGCAACGAGGCCCAGACCTATGCCAACCGCGTCGTGCCGGAATCGCGCGGCCGCGCGGCCCAGCTCGTCCAGGCGGCGGAAGCCTACAAGGAGCAGACCGTGGCAGAAGCCTATGGTCAGGCGAGCCGCTTCAATGCCGTCTATGACCAGTACAAGAACGCGCCGGCGGTGACCCGCGAGCGTCTCTTCCTCGAGACGATGGAGCGCGTCCTCGGCGGCACCGACAAGATCATCCTCGACCAGAGGGGCAACGGGCAGGGCGTCGTGCCCTATCTGCCGCTGAACGAACTTCCGCAACGGCGCGCCGCGCCGCCCGCCGCGCCGCAGACGGGAGCAACCCGATGAACGGTTCCGCCCTGCGCGTCGGCGCACTCGTCGTCCTCGCCGTCGCCGCGATCGTCTTCTATGCGGCGACCTTCGTGGTCCAGCAGACCCAGTCCGCCATCGTGCTGCGCTTCGGCGCTGTGCGAAGCGTCGTCACCGAACCGGGCCTCTACCTGAAGCTGCCCGCGCCTTTCGAGCAGGTGACGCTGCTCGACAACCGCATCCTCGATCTCGACCTGCCGGCCCAGGAAATCATCGCCTCGGACCAGAAGCGGCTCGTGGTCGATGCCTTCACGCGCTACCGGATCTCCGATCCGCTGCGCTTCTACCAGGCGGTCAACAACATCCCGCGCGCCAACTCCCAGCTCGCCTCGATCGTCAACGGTCAGGTGCGCTCGGTGCTGGCCGAGGCCTCGTTCACCGCGATGGTGCGCACCGACCGCTCGCGGCTGATGAACCGCATCCGCGACGACGTGAACCGCGAAGCCGCCCGTTTCGGCATGACCGTCGTCGACGTGCGGCTGCGCCGGGTCGATCTGCCGCAGGCGAACTCGCAGGCGATTTTCCAGCGCATGCAGACCGAGCGTCAGCGCGAGGCCGCCGAGGCCCGCGCGCTCGGCGCGCAGCAGGCGCAGGAGATCCGGGCCAGGGCCGACCGCGACGCGACGGTCATCGTCGCCGAGGCGCAGCGTCGCTCGGACGAGGTCCGAGGCGAGGGCGAGGGCGAGCGCAACAAGGTCTTCGCCGACGCTTTCGGCAAGGATCCGGAGTTCTTCGCCTTCTACCGTTCGATGCAGGCCTATGAGGCGAGCATCAAGGCTGGCGACACGCGGCTGCTGCTCTCGCCGGATTCGTCGTTCTTCCGCTTTTTCAACGGCGCTTCAGGCAGCGCCGGCGGGACGGCGGCGGCAGCGCCGGCTCCGGCGGCAAGACCCTGATCGATAGCGAGCGTCGCGCATGCTGGATTTCATCGCGGCGCTCGGCCTCGTCTTCGCCATCGAAGGCATCCTGTTCGCAGCGATCCCGAACCTGGCGAAGGACGCGCTGCGCAGCGCCGCCGAGACGCCGCCGGAGCGGATGCGCCTGATCGGCATCGGCTCGGCGGTGCTCGGCGTGCTGCTGGTCTGGCTGGTGCGCGGCGGTGGCTAGGATCTGCTCGGTGACGGAGAGGTGACATGATCGTGTGTCGCCCTTCCGCCGCATTTTGAGGTTCAATCTCTGGCCTAGCGTTTTCGGCCGCACGATCGGCCCCTTCATCGTCACGAGGATACCGATGGCACTGAAAATCGTCTCCGCTTCCCGTCTCACACGGGTCGCGCTCGCAGCCGGCATGGTCGCGCTGCCGCTGGCTCCGGTCGCACTCGCCCAGGCTCCGACCGCTGCCGCGCCGCTGGCGACAGGACAGATCTCGCTCGCCGACCTCGCTGAACGCGTGATGCCGGCCGTCGTCAACATCTCGGCCGTCACCACCAGCGATTCCCGCAACCGCACGCTGCCGCAATTGCCGCAGCTCGGCCCCGACACGCCCTTCGGCGACCTGTTCGAGGAATTCTTCAACCGCCGCGGCCAGGGTCAGCAAGGCCAGGGGCCGGGCCAGCCGCCGCAGCAGCGCCGCTCGCAATCGGCCGGCTCCGGCTTCGTGATCGACCCGTCGGGCATCATCGTCACCAACAACCACGTCATCGGCGACGCCAACGAGATCACCGTGATCTTCAACAGCGGCCTGCGCCTGAAGGCCGAGATCGTCGGCAAGGACACCAAGGTCGACCTCGCGGTGCTGCGGGTGAAGCACGACAAGCCGCTCGAATCCGTCAAGTTCGGCGATTCCGACAAGATGCGGATCGGCGACCCGGTGATGGCGATCGGCAACCCGTTCGGCCTCGGCGGCTCGGTCTCGTCCGGCATCGTCTCGGCCCGCAACCGCGACATCCAGCAGGGCCCCTACGACACCTATATCCAGACCGACGCGGCCATCAACAAGGGCAATTCCGGCGGCCCGCTCTTCAACATGGCGGGCGAGGTCATCGGCATCAACACGGCGATCCTGTCGCCGACCGGCGGCTCGGTCGGCATCGGCTTCGCGGTCCCGTCTTCGCTCGCGACGAACATCGTCGATCAGCTGCGCGAGTTCGGCGAGACGCGGCGCGGCTGGCTCGGCGTCCGCATCCAGAGCGTCGATGACGCCACGGCCGAGGCGCTCGGCCTCGGCACGGCGCGCGGCGCGCTGATCGCCGGCGTGGACGAGAAGGGGCCGGCCAAGCCCGGCGGGCTCGATGTCGGCGACGTCATCGTCAAGTTCGACGGCAAGGAGGTCAAGGATTCCCGCGACCTGCCGCGCATCGTCGCCGGCACCGCGGTCGGCAAGGACGTGCCCGTCATCATCATCCGCAAGGGCAAGGAAGAGACCAAGACGATCAAGCTCGGCCGGCTCGAGGATGGTGAGAAGGTCCAGCCGGCCTCGGCCCGTCCTAATGCCGAACCGGCGAAGCCGGCGGTGACCTCGGCGCTCGGCCTGGAGCTCTCGCCGCAGACCGAGGAGCTGAAGAAGCGCTACTCGATCAAGGACGGCACCAAGGGCGTGGTGATCACCAAGGTCGATCCCAATTCCAACGCCGCCGACAAGCGCATCTCGATCGGCGAGCTGATCGTCGAGGTCGGCCAGGAGGCGGTGAATTCGCCCGAGGATGTGACCAAGCGGCTGGACGCGCTGAAGAAGGAGGGCAAGAAATCGGCTCTGCTTCTGGTCTCGAACGCGCAGGGCGAGGTGCGGTTCGTCGCGGTGTCGATGAACTGAGCGCCCCGACCTTTCACTATGATCGAGGGCGGCCCCGATGGCCGCCCTTTTTCGTTGGGGATCGCTGAAGAGCGCGATGAGCGTTTTTGATTGGCCGCCTTCGGCCGGGCATGCCAGTGATCGCGCGATCAAGGAGGCGAGCGGCCATGCGGATGAGTGAGATTCCCTTCGGGACCGTCGACTGGAGTTCTGTCGAGCCGGAGCGCCATGCCGGCGAGGAGGGCGAGGCGCTCTGGCGCACGCGTTTCGTCGGCCCTGCGGACAATGCCATCCGGGTCAGGATGGTCGAGTATTCGGCGGGCTATGTCTCGGATCACTGGTGCTCGAAAGGGCACATCCTGCTCTGCCTCGAAGGAGAGCTCGAGACCACGCTGGAGGACGGGCGCGTCTTCACGCTGAAGCCCGGCACGAGCTACCAGGTCGCCGACCAGGCCGAGCCGCACCGCTCCAGGGCGCCCAGGGGCGCGAAACTCTTCATCGTCGACTAGGTGCGGATGATCTCGTCGCCGCAATAGCCCTGCGCGTAGAGGAGGGCGGTCAGGTCGGCATGGTCGAGACGGGCGTCGGCCGCTGCGGCGACGGCCGGTTTCGCCCGGAACGCGATGCCGAGCCCGGCCTCGCCGAGCATGGCGAGATCGTTGGCGCCGTCCCCGATCGCCAGCGTCGCGGCCGGGGCGAGGCCGAGGCGCGCGCGCAGCTCGATCAGCGCGTGGAGCTTGGCCTGCTTCCCGAGGATCGGCTCCGCGACCTCGCCGGTGAGGATGCCGTCTTCGACGAGGAGCCGGTTGGAGCGGTCCTCGTCGAAGCCGATCGTGGCGCCGAGCGGGCCGGTGAAGACGGTGAAGCCGCCCGAGACCAGCGCTGTGTAGCTGCCATTTTTCCGCATGGTGCGGACCAGAGCCGATCCCCCCGGCGTCAGCGTGATGCGCTCGCGAATGATCTCGTCGACGACCGAGGCCGAAATCCCCTTCAGCAGCGCCACGCGCTCGCGCAAAGCCGGCTCGAAGGCGATCTCGCCGCGCATCGCGCGCTCGGTGATGCCCGAGACCTTGTCCTTGAGCCCGACATAGGCGGCGAGCTCGTCGATGCATTCCTGGCCGATCATCGTCGAATCCATGTCGGCGAGGAACAGCGCCTTGCGACGGCTCGCGGCCGGCTGGACGATGAGGTCGATGGCGGCGTCGCCCAGCGCATCGCGGAGATCGACTTCGAGCTTGCGCGCGTCGGTGACATCCGCGAAGAGGTCGGCGGCGATCTCGCCGTCGAGGCGGGTCGGGCCGACCGAGCCCGGCACCGAGGCGGCGAGCCGCGTCAGCAGGCCGTCCGTCAGCAGGGCTTGACCATGGGCGGAAACGAGCGTGGCGACGAGCATGAGGGGGACCGGGTGAAGCTGGCTTGCAGGGCGGTGCTCATCGCAGGTCCGACGGCGAGCGGCAAGTCCGCCCTCGCGATCGAGATCGCGCGGCGTTGCGGCGGTACCGTCGTCAACGCCGATTCGATGCAGGTCTATGCCGATCTGCGGATCATCACCGCTCGCCCCAGCGCCGCCGAGGAGGCCTCGGTTCCGCATCGGCTCTATGGCCATGTCGACGGCGCGGTGAACCATTCCGCGATGCGCTATGTCGCCGATGTCGAGGCGGTGCTGGCCGAGCTCGAGGCGCGCGGCTCGCTGCCCGTCCTGGTCGGTGGCACAGGCCTCTATTTCAAGGCGCTGACCGAGGGCTTTTCGGAGATCCCGCCAGTTCCGGAGCCGGTCCGCGCGGCTTTTCGCGCGCGCGCCGAGGGCGTCGCCACAGCGGAGCTTCATGCCGAGCTGGAAGGCCTCGATCCGGCGATGGCGCAGCGGCTGCGGCCGAGCGACCGCATGCGGATCATGCGGGCGATCGAGGTTTTCCGCGCAACCGGGCGCTCGCTCGCAGCGTTCCAGGGGGCACGGCGGCCCGGGCCGCTTGGAGACGCTGCCCTGCTCCGGCTTTTCGTGGCGCCCGAACGGGAGCTGGTGCGCGCCCGGATCGACCGGCGCTTCGAGGAGATGATGGGGCAGGGTGCGCTCGACGAGGTCGCGGCGCTGCGGGCGCGCCGGCTCGACCCGCTGCTGCCGGTGATGCGCGCCCATGGCGTGCCCGGCCTGATCGACCATCTCGACGGAAAGCTCGGCCTGGACGAGGCGATCGCGCGCGGCCAGGCCGACACCCGCGCTTATGCGAAACGCCAGGTGACGTGGTTCCGCCACCAGATGACGAACTGGCGCGCCGTCGCGCCCGAGGACGCGCTCGATCTGGCGCTGCGCGAGCTGAGCGCCGTCGCCTGATCAGGCCGCCACCGCGATATCGGCCCCGGCGAAGCGGATGCAGTCGCGGCCCTCGTGCTTGGCGCGATAGAGGGCGCCGTCGGCGCGCTCGAAGAAATCCGCGAAGCTCTCCTCGCCCGCGCGCGTCGCCACGCCGAGGCTGGCGGTGACGCGCAGCGACAGGGTCTCGGAAGCCGGGAGCTCGCGCAGCGTCAGCGCGTCCTTGATGCGCTGGGCGATGCGCATGGCCGCGCTCGCGCCGGTGCGCGGCAGGAAGACGGCGAACTCCTCGCCGCCGAAGCGGCCGACGAGATCGCGGTCCAGCCTGACCAGGCCAAGCAGGAGATCGGCGAAGGCGCGGATCACGGCATCGCCGGCGGGATGGCCGTGGCTGTCGTTGACACTCTTGAAATGGTCGATATCGACGATGATCAGCGAGGCGTCGTCGCCGTCCGCTTCGCAAGCCTGGATCTCGACACTTGCCTTCTCGATGAAGGAGCGCCGGTTGAGCAGCGTCGTCAGCGGATCGGTCTCGGCCAGGCGCCGCAATTCCTGCTCGCGTTCCTCGCGCTGGCCGATTTCGTCGGAGAGCGCGCGGCGGGTCGCGCGCTCCCGGCCGATCTCGAGCGCCAGCGTCGCCGCGCGGCTCTGCAGCGTCAGGTTCGCGATCATCAGCTCGGAGACATCGGTTAGGGTGATGACCAGCCCGTCGCCGAGCGGGGCGAGCGCGAGCTGGAGCCAGATCTCGCGTCCGTTCACGGTGAAGCAGGATTCGAACATGTCGTTGCGGCGCAGCTCGATCGCATAGAGGCAGCGGCGCCAGACCATGTTGTCGGCGAGGAAGGGCAGGCTCGTGCGGGCATCCGTATCGAGCAGCCGCTCGTCGTCGTGGCCGGCAATGACGGCCGCGCGGCGGTTCGCGGTGATGATGATGGCGCGCTCGACATTGCCTTCGTCGTCGCGGACGGCGCGCAGCGCCACGATCCCGCAGGGCGAGGTGTCGAGGACCGTGGCCAGCAGCTCCTCGCGGAACTGCAGCGGGCGGCTGAAGACGATCAGGAAGCGATCGCCATTGGCCGCGGTGGTCGGCAGGATCAGGCGCTCCCACAGGCTGACGCGGACACTGGTGAGCGCACGGTGCACGGTATAGGCCGGCTTGCCGTCCGCCAGCGCCCGATCATAGCAATCGGCCGTGAAGCGGGCGACCTTGGGCGGCATTTGCGAGAGGCGCTCGCCGAGCCGCGAGCCGCCGATGTAACGGATGATCTCGCGGCCGAAATGCCGATAGATGTAGTCGCCGTCGCCAGTCGGGGCGAGGACCATCAGGTCGTCGCCGAAATCCGCCATGAGGTCCTGGACCAGAGGCTCGTGAGGCGCGCCGGCCTCGGCCCGGGCGCAGAGGCCGAAGCGCCGCAACAGTTCGGCGACCTCGGGAGCATGAGCGCGCTCCGCGATGTTTTGGGTGTGGACTTCCTGATACATGATGGTCCTGCTTCGAGCGCGCGGAGGCTAGCAGGGGCGGTCTTGAGAAAGTGTTCCCTTGGGTCATGGGATTTTCGACAACCGCGGCAACCCTTGCGAAACGCGTGCTGTTTGCGGCTTGACCCCGTTCCGGCGCTCGTCTAGCGTGCCGCAATTACCGAGAAGGGCGAGAAGCGCGATGCGCAAGCTTATTATCGTACGGGTGCGCTGGTAGGGGCCGGTTTTCCAAAACCGCGCGTCCCCTGACGCCAGCGCACGCCCAGGCCCCCTCGTGGGCCTTTTTTATTGCCCGAATTCCACCGACAAAGACCGAAGACCTCCGAGGAGAGCGACATGAGCGAGATGATGACCGGCGCCGAGATGGTCGTCCGCGCGCTTCAGGACCAGGGCGTCGAACACCTGTTCGGCTATCCCGGCGGCGCCGTGCTGCCGATCTATGACGCGCTCTTCCTCCAGGACAAGGTCAAGCATGTCCTCGTCCGCCACGAGCAGGGCGCCGTCCATTCGGCCGAGGGCTATGCGCGCTCCTCCGGCAAGGTCGGCTGCGTGCTGGTCACCTCCGGACCCGGCGCGACCAACGCCGTCACCGGGCTGACCGACGCCCTGCTCGACTCGATCCCGGTCGTCGTCATCACGGGCCAGGTCCCGACGCATCTGATCGGCTCCGACGCCTTCCAGGAATGCGACACGGTCGGCATCACGCGCTCCTGCACCAAGCACAACTATCTGGTGAAGAGCATCGCGGACCTGCCGCGCATCCTGCACGAGGCCTTCTATGTCGCGGCCAATGGCCGGCCGGGCCCGGTCGTCGTCGACATCCCGAAGGACATCCAGTTCGCCAAGGGCGACTATACCCGCCCGCGCGACAACCAGCACAAGACCTATCGCCCGACGGTCAAGGGCGATCTCGACAGGATCAAAGCCGCCGTCGAGCTGATGGCCAAGGCGAAGCGGCCGATCTTCTACACCGGCGGCGGCGTCATCAATTCCGGCCCGCATGCCTCGGCGCTGCTGCGCGAACTGGCGCGGCTGACCGGCTATCCCGTGACCTCGACTCTGATGGGCCTGGGCGCCTTCCCGGCCGCCGACCGGCAATGGCTCGGCATGCTGGGCATGCACGGCACCTACGAGTCGAACCTGGCGATGCATGATTGCGACGTCATGATCAATATCGGCGCGCGCTTCGACGACCGCATCACGGGCAGGCTCGACGCCTTCTCGCCGCGCTCGAAGAAGATCCATGTCGATATCGACCCGTCCTCGATCAACAAGAACGTCAAGGTCGATATCGGCATCATCGGCGACTGCGCCCATGTGCTCGAGGACATGGTCCGGATCTGGCGCGAGACCAGCCCGCAGGTCGACAAGGAGGCGCTGAAGAGCTGGTGGGGCCAGATCGACGGCTGGCGCGCGCGCAACAGCCTCGGCTACAAGCAGTCCGGCTCGGTGATCAAGCCGCAATACGCGATCGAGCGGCTCTACCAGCTGACCAGGGACAGGGACGTCTACGTCACCACCGAGGTCGGCCAGCACCAGATGTGGGCGGCGCAGTATTTCCATTTCGAGGAGCCGAACCGCTGGATGACCTCGGGCGGGCTCGGCACGATGGGCTACGGCCTGCCGGCTGCGATCGGCGTGCAGATGGCGCATCCGAAGGCGCTGGTCGTCGACATCGCCGGCGAGGCCTCGATCCTGATGAACATGCAGGAGATGTCGACGGCGGTGCAGCACCGGCTGCCGGTCAAGATCTTCATCCTCAACAACGAATATATGGGCATGGTCCGGCAGTGGCAGGAATTGCTGCATGGCGGGCGCTATTCCGAGAGCTACTCGGCCTCGCTGCCGGATTTCGTCAAGCTCGCCGAAGCCTATGGCGGCCACGGCATCCGCTGCTCCGATCCGGCCAAGCTCGACGAGGCGATCATGGAAATGATCGACACGCCGAAGCCGGTGATCTTCGACTGCCTCGTCGCGAAGGAGGAGAACTGCTTCCCGATGATCCCGTCGGGCAAGGCGCATAACGAGATGATCCTGCCGGACTTCGAGGGCGACACCGGCCAGATCATCGACGCCAAGGGCAAGCAGCTGGTTTGATGAAACACCGTCATGCTCGGGCTTGACCCGAGCATCTCCGGCCGGATGGGGCGCCCCATCCTGCACAGGATTCTCGGGTCTGCGCTTCGCTTCGCCCGAGAATGACGGCCTCGACGCGACATGGGGGATTACATGGCGACCATCGGACTGATCGGCGGCATGAGCTGGGAATCGACGGCTGTCTATTACCGGCTGCTGAACGAAGGCGTGCGGCAGCGCCGGGGCGGGCTGCATTCGGCCGATCTCTTGCTGCATTCGCTCGATTTCGCGCCGATCGCCGAGATGCAGGCGAATGGCGACTGGGCGGCGGCGGGCGCGGCCATGGCCGAGAGCGCGCGCCGGCTCGAACGCGCCGGAGTCGGTTGCATCCTCTTGTGCACCAATACGATGCACAAGCTCGCAGACAAGATCACGACCGCGACGAATGTGCCGTTCCTGCATCTCGCCGACGTCACCGCGAAGGCGATCCGCAAGAGCGCCTCGCGCAAGCCGCTGCTGCTGGCGACGCGCTTCACCATGGAGCAGGATTTCTACCGCGACCGGTTGGCTGCCTTCGGCGTCGAGGCGATGGTGCCCGACACCGCCGAGCGCAACGACGTGCACCGCATCATCTATGAGGAGCTTTGCCAGGGCAGGGTCGAGGCGGCGTCGAAGGCGCGCTATCTCGGGATCGTCGCGGACGCCGTGAAACGGGGCGCCGACGGCGTCATCCTCGGCTGCACGGAGATCACGCTTCTGGTCTCGCAGGCGGATTTTGCGGTTCCCGTCTTCGACACCACCGCGCTCCATGTCGAGTCCGCGCTCGATTTCGGCCTCGAAGCTGCGAGCCAGGCGGCATGAAACTGCTCATCGGCAATAAATGCTATTCGTCCTGGTCGCTGCGGGCCTGGCTGCTGCTGCGCGCCAAGGGCATCGGTTTCGAGGAGAAGCTCGTCCCGCTCGACGAGCCGGGCTTCAAGGAGGCGATCTTTACAGAGGCGCCCGGCAGCGGCGGCACGGTGCCGACCCTGGTCGACGGCGAGGTCGCGGTCTGGGAGACGCTGGCGATCATGGAATATCTGCATGACCGGCATCCCGAGCTCGGCATCTGGCCGAAGGGCCGGGCCGCGCGCGCCCATGCCCGGGCCGCATCGAGCGAGATGCATGCCGGCTTCCGGGCGCTTCGCAATGCCTGCCCGATGAATCTCGGCAAGCGTTTCGCCGCGAGGGATCGCGGGGAGGAGGTGGCGAAGGACGTGGCGCGGATCACGGCGCTCTGGCGCGAGGCGCGCTCACGCTTCGGCGAGACGGGCGAGGGGGCGTTCCTCTACGGCGACTTCTGCGCGGCCGACGCGATGTTCGCGCCGGTGGTCGCGCGGCTCGACACCTATGCCATCCCGGTCGACCCGGTCAGCGCAGCCTATATGGGCGCGATCCTCGAGCACCCGTCCTATCGCGAATGGCTCGAGGCGGCGCTTGCCGAGCCCTGGATCGTCGCCCAGGACGAGGTCGACGAGCCCGCTGCAGCCAATCTCCGTCAAGCCTAGTTCAACCTCCCCGATTTCAGCTTCCGCAGGTTCCCGATGCCGACCTCCGCCACGCATTATCCGAACGCCCCCAAGACGCAGCCCGCCGCCCGCCACACCCTGGCGGTGATCGTCGACAACGAACCTGGGGTTCTGGCCCGCATCGCCGGGCTGTTCTCGGGCCGTGGCTACAATATCGAGAGCCTCACCGTCTCCGAGACGGAGCACGACAAGCATATCTCGCGCATCACGGTCGTGACCTCGGGCACGGCCAATGTGATCGAGCAGATCAAGGCGCATCTCGACCGGCTGGTGCCGGTGCATCGCGTCGTCGACCTGACGCTGCAGGGCGAGGCGCTCGAACGCGAGCTCGCTCTGGTGAAGGTCGTGGGCAAGGGCGACCACCGCGTCGAGGCGATGCGGCTGGCCTCGGCTTTCGGCGCGCGCACGCTCGACGCCTCGCTGACCTCCTTCGTCTTCGAGCTGACCGGCTCGACCGACGAAATCGAGCGCTTCATCAAGCTGATGACGGTGGTCGGCCTGACCGAGGTCTCACGCACCGGCATCGCGGCGATGAGCCGCGGCCCCGAGGCGATGTAGCCCGCCGCCCGGGATGACGCGACGCCGTGAGATCGCCGTTGCCGGTTGCGGTCCTGCCGGGCTCGCCGCGGCGCTGCTGCTGGAGCGCGCCGGCCACCAGGTCACGCTGATCGAGCGCTTCAAGGATCCGCAGCCGCTCGGTTCGGGGTTGATCCTGCAGCCGAGCGGGCTCGCCGTGCTGCACGAGCTCGGGCTCGCCGCGCCGCTGGTGGCGGCCGGGAGCCGGATCGACCGGCTGTTCGGATTGAACGCGACCTCTGGCTCGGTGGTGCTCGATATACGCTACGACGCACTGAAGAACGGCTCCTTCGGCATCGGCATCCATCGCGCCGCCTTGTTCGATGCCCTGTTCGCGGCGGTGAAGGCGCGTCCGATCGCGATCGAGACCGGCATCGAGATCGCCGATGCCGAGCCCAGTGCAGATGGCCGTCCGGCGTTCGTCACGGCGACGGGCCGCCGGGTCGGCCCGTTCGACCTCGCCATCGACGCCTCCGGGACGCGTTCTCCTCTGCTCGGCCGCGCCGCCCGCCCGGCGGTTCGGCGACCGCTCTCCTATGGCGCGCTCTGGGCCAATGTCCCGCTGGGCGAAGACGGTTTCGACCCGCATGCGCTGGAGCAACGCTATCAGCGCGCCAGCATCATGGTCGGCGTCCTGCCGATCGGCCGTCATGCGGCGGAGCCCGGTCCGCTCGCCTCGGTCTTCTGGAGCCTCAAGCCCGAGGCCTATTCGCGCTGGCGCAGCGCCGGCCTGGCCTCCTGGAAATCGGAGGCCGAGCGCTACTGGCCGGCGATCACGCCGCTGCTGGCGAGGATCGTCGATCCGGATCAGTTCACGCTCGCCAGCTATCGCCACCAGACCCTGCCGCTTCCCTATGGCGACCGGCTCGCCTTCATCGGCGATGCGGCTCATTCGACCAGCCCGCAACTGGGGCAGGGGGCCAATATGGCGCTGCTCGATGCCCTGGCGCTGACCCGGGCGCTGGCGGCTGAGGCCGATCTCGACCGGGCGCTGCGCCATTATGCCGGTTTGCGTCGCTGGCATGTGCGGCTCTATCAGGCGGCGAGCCGGATGTTCACGCCGTTCTATCAATCCGACAGCTTGCTCCTGCCGATGATCCGCGATCATCTGGTGCCGCCGCTGGCGCGCCTGCCCGGCAGCGGCCGCCTGCTGGCCTCGCTGGTGTCGGGGCTGGTCGGGGACCCGCTGCAAAAACTCGACCTGAAGGAGCCCAGCATGGATGGTGCAATCGGCCGCCTGGCCTTCGCCGGCGAGGGGACGCGCGGATGACGATCAGCTTGAACCAGATCGCGCTCGGCCTCGGCATCCTGGGCTTCGCCTGCTTCGCCTGGCCGATCATGCAGCGGCTCAGCGGCAAGGCGCCGCCCGAGGCGCCGGGCAGCGGCAAGAGCCTGCGCTCGCCGCTCTGGTGGGCGGGATTCGTGCTGACGGTCGCTGCGATCTTCCTGCAGCGCATGGCGGCGCAGCAGGCCGGCGGTGGCTGAGATCTGTGAACGTCCCGCGGTTCAGCTGGTGGCGATCGGCCCTTGATCGCACCGGATCATTGGCGGCAAATGCTGTTCGCATGATCCCTGGCGCATGAGCAGGTTATGTCGATCCATCTCGAAATCCGCAGCTATCGCGGCGGCGATCGCCACCGCCACGACTACAGCCAGATCCTGTTGCCGATGCACGGCGCCATGCGGCTCGATGTCGAGGGGCGCGTCAACGTCGTTTCGAGTAACTGCCTCGCCGTGATCCCGCGCGATCACGAGCATGATTTCGAGCCGAGCCAGGATTGCAGCATGCTCATCCTCGATGTCGAGGCGACGGCGTTCGCCGCCGGGGCGGCTCCTGCCCTGCTGCGCGATTCCTTGCCGTCGCTGACGCGGATCGAGCCCTGGCTGTGGCGGATGTTCCGCCAGCTCGGCGCCGAGGTCGAGGCCGGCGCATGCCGGGCGAGCGATGCCGCCCGGATGATGCTGGCCGGGCTCGACCTCGTCGAGCCGGCGGCGGCGCCTCGGCCCTGGTCGCGGTCGGAAACCCGCGTTCTCGACGTTGCCGGTGGGGCGCAGCCGGGGAGCGTGGCGGCGATGGCCAGGATGGCCGGCCTCGGCCAGAGCCGGTTCCACGCGCTGTTCCGGGCGACCACCGGCCAGTCGCCGAAGCAGCTGCAGCTCGGCCGGCTGTTCGACGAGGCCGTCGAGAGACTGGTCTCGACGTCGATGCCGGTCTCCGAGATCGCCTACGGGCTGGGCTATCAGAACGCTTCGTCCTTCAACCGGCAGTTCAAGCGGCGCTTCGGCCTGACGCCGTCCGAGTTCCGCACGGCGAACCGGAGCCGGGCGTCCGGCTGAGCCACCGCAGCGGAGCTTTGGTCAAGCCGTTCGGAGTTCCGGCTCATCACGGCATCGCCGGTGCGCGCTAAGGTCGGGGCCTGTGATCCGCCGTATAGGAACTGCTCTGATGAAGCTCACCGATTTCAAGGTTCTGACGTTCGATTGCTACGGCACGCTGATCGACTGGGAGACCGGGATCTGGAATGCGCTGCAGCCGCTCTTGAGTGCCGGCCGGCTCGATCTGGGTCGAGAGGAGGCGCTCGTGCACTTCAGCCGCATCGAGAGCGAGCTGGAGGAGGCGGCACCGTCGTTGCGCTATCCCACGTTGCTCGCCGCCGTCCATGCACGCCTGGCCAAGGATCTCGGCGTGCCGATCCATGCCGATCTGAACGAGCGCTTCGGCGGCTCCGTGCCGGACTGGCCGGCCTTCCCGGACTCGGCCGAGGCGCTCGCCTACCTCAAGCGCCACTACAAGCTGGTGATCCTCTCCAATGTCGACCGTGCGAGCTTCGCGGCCAGCAACCGCAAGCTCGGCGTCAGCTTCGATGCGATCTACACCGCCGAGGACGTCGGCTCCTACAAGCCCGATCCGCGCAATTTCGCGCATCTGCTCGCGCATCTGGAGGCGGAGCTCGGCCTCACGGCCGGAGAGGTGCTGCACACCGCGCAGAGCCTCTTCCATGACCATGTCCCGGCGGAGCGGGCAGGGCTGGCGCGCGCCTGGATCGACCGGCGCTTCGGCATGGCGGGGAGCGGCGCGACGCAGGTGCCCGCGAACCGGCCGAAGGTGGACTTCCATTTCAAGAGCATGGCCGAATTGGCGAAGGCTCACCGCGACGCCGCCGGGGGCTGACCGGGCAACGCTTCGGCCCGCATTGCGAGGCGGCTTCAGCCCTTGAAGCCGCCGGCGTCGAGGAAGGCGCGCTCCTCCTGCGTCGTCTCGCGGCCGAGCACGTCGTTGCGATGGGGGAAGCGGCCGAAATCGCGAATGATGTCGCGATGGATGATCGCGTATTTGGTGCTGTCCTCGTCACCCGAGGCGCGGCTGAGCTCGATGCAGCGTTCCTGATCCGCCAGATCCTCGGAATGCATGAAGGGCATGTAGAAGAAGCGCCGCTCGGGATTGTCGAACCGCGCGTCGAAGCCGCGCGCCAGGGCGCGTTTCGCGACCGCCACGGCCAGCGCGTCGCTGGCAAAGGCCTCGGGCGTGCCGCGGTAGAGATTGCGCGGGAACTGGTCGAGGAGGATGAGGAGGGCGTAGACGCCCTCCGGCGTGGCTTCCCAGGCACTGAGCGCGCCTGCGGCGGCGGTCCGCTGGGCCTCGAGGAAGCGCCTGCGGATCTCGGCGTCGAAGGCGTCGTCCTTGGCGAACCATTTGTCCGGGCCGGCTTCCCGCCAGAAGGCGACGATCTCGGCGGCGTCAGGCAGGCTCATGTTCTGTCTCCATGTCGCGCGCAGACTGGCGCATCGCGAGCCGAAACGGAACCCGGCACGACATCGGACGCAACTGGCCATGGTCCTACTTGCGCCGGGAAAATCCTTGCTGTAGAGACCGAACCGTAACGTACGGTACTGACCCTTGGCCGCCACCCCCGACCCGATCAGCGACGGACCGACCGCCCGACAGCAGGCGGTGCTCGATGCCGTGCTCGGCCTGATGGTGGAGAGGGGCGAGCAGCTGACGATGACGGCGGTCGCCCGGCGCGCGAGCTGCTCGAAGGAAACGCTCTACAAGTGGTTCGGCGACCGCGACGGGCTGCTCACCGCGACGGTGCAATGGCAGGCCTCGAAAGTACGGGCGGGCAATTATGACCGCCAGAAGCTCGACGCCCTAACCCTTCGCGAGAGCCTGATGCGGTTCGCCGCGAACTGGCTCAGCGTGATCTCGAGCGAGACCTCGATCGCGCTCAACCGCATCGCGATCAGCCAGTCCGGCTCGAAGGACGGCACGCTCGGCGCCATCGTGCTGGCGAATGGGCGCGTCGCCATCGGCGAGCGGCTGAAGCCGGTGCTCGATGCCGGCCGCGATGCCGGCCTGCTCGCCTTCGACGACACGGAGACGGCATTCCGGACCTTTTTCGGGCTCGTCGGCCGGGACGTGCAGATCCGCCTGCTGCTCGGCGACGCGCTCAAGCTCAACGCGGCCGAGATCGAGCGCGACGCCGCCCGCGCCACGGACCAGTTCCTCGCACTTCACGGGCGGCCTGCGGCCGCACCGAAAGCTTGAAGAAACCAGCCATCCAAGGAAGGACATTGCAATGCGCGTTTATTACGACCGCGACGCGGACATCAATCTGATCAAGGGCAAGAAGGTCTGCATCGTCGGCTACGGCTCGCAGGGCCATGCGCATGCGCTCAACCTGCGCGATTCCGGCGTCAAGGAGGTCGCGATCGCGCTCAAGGCCGGCTCGGCCACCCGCAAGAAGGTCGAGGCTGCCGGCTTCAAGGTGATGACGCCGAGCGAGGCCGCCAAATGGGCCGACGTGATGATGATGCTGACGCCGGACGAGCTCCAGGCCGACATCTATCGCGACGAGCTGCACGGCAACATGAAGGAAGGCGCGGCGCTGCTCTTCGCGCACGGGCTCAACGTGCATTTCAACCTGATCGAGGCCCGCAAGGACCTGGACGTGCTGATGGTCGCCCCGAAGGGCCCGGGCCACACCGTCCGTTCCGAATATGAGCGCGGCGGCGGCGTGCCGACCCTGATCGCGATCCATCAGGACGCGACCGGCAACGCACATGACCTTGGCCTGTCCTATGCCTCGGCCAATGGCGGCGGCCGCGCCGGCATCATCGAGACGACCTTCAAGGAAGAGTGCGAGACCGACCTGTTCGGCGAGCAGGTCGTGCTCTGCGGTGGCCTGGTCGAGCTGATCAAGGCCGGCTACGAGACGCTGACCGAGGCCGGCTATGCGCCCGAGATGGCCTATTTCGAGTGCCTGCACGAAGTGAAGCTGATCGTCGACCTGATCTACGAGGGCGGCATCGCCAACATGAACTACTCGATCTCGAACACGGCCGAGTTCGGCGAGTATGTCACCGGGCCGCGCATCATCACCGCCGAGACCAAGGCCGAGATGAAGCGCGTGCTCAACGACATTCAGTCGGGCAAGTTCACCCGCGACTGGATGCTGGAGAACAAGGTCAATCAGACCTCGTTCAAGGCGACCCGCGCCCGCATGGCCGCGCATCCGATCGAGGAAGTCGGCGCCAAGCTGCGCGACATGATGCCCTGGATCAAGGCGAAGGCTCTGGTCGACAAGAGCAAGAACTGAGGGTTGATCCACGGTTCTTTGTTTCGCGACGGCCCGGCTGCCGCCGGGCCTTTGGGATCAAGGCCAAGGCGCTGGTCCACAAGACCAAGAACTGAGCCTCGCATCCTGATTCAAGTCGATCGGAACCTGATTCAGGTTTTTCGGGCTAGATCTTGAAATGATTGAGCAAACGGGCGCCTTAGGGCGCCCGTTTCCGTGTTGGGCCCGGTTTGCCTTTGCCGATAGGGAACAGCGCGGGCTCCCGGCGCGTTGATGGCCAGCGACGAAATCGGGAGCTTGCGATGAGCGGGAACGAATGGCGGCGCAGTCGCCTGGCCGACGGGGTCTGGGACAGGGGCAGGGCGGCGCGTGTCGTCCCGATGCCGGACCGTGACATCGGCGAGAGCACGGCCCTGGCCATTCTGATCGTCAGCGCCACGATCGCGATCGTGGCCAGCGCGCTCGCCACGACGTTGCTGTGAGCGGCGACGTCATCCGAAAGGAGCGGTCATGTCGACGGATGTGAAGAACCCGAAGGACGATCGATTAGAGGATCTGAAGGGTGGCGACCCGATTCCGCCGATGCGGGCGGACGACCACACCACCGAGGATCCGGCGGTGGAGACGCCGGTCGAGGCGCGGCAGGGCTTTCTGGGCCGGCCGGTCCTGATGGTGCTGATCGGCGGCCTCGCCCTGGCAGTGCTCGCCTGGATCCTGGTGGAGCTGGTTGCCTACTGAGAAACACATGCGTGCAAGGGAGGCGGCGATGAGGACGATGAACCTGACTCGGGTGATCGACAGCCCGGCCTTCGCACGGGTCCTGCTCGGCGTGTCGCTCGCGATCGTGCTGGCGGCCGTGTTCGGGCTTTTCAGCTACTAGAGTTTGCTGCGCCGGCTCGGCACTGGCGCGTCATTCCGGGCTTGGCTTCGGATCCATCGCAAAGTTCAGGAGCTTTACGATGGATCCCGGAGCGGCGCGGCTTCGCCGCTTGTCCGGGATGACGGCGTGTTCAGGCCGTAGACCGAGCGCCCTAGGTCAGCGCGCCAGCAATTCGGCGAGGCGTCCGGCGCCGTAAAGCAGGCCGAAGCCCCAGGCGAAGGACGCAAACCAGTTGGCGAGCTGGAACTGCAGGAACGGCATCTTCACGATGCCGGCGACGATCGCGATGACGGCGCGCAGCGGCCCGAAGAAATGGCCGATCACGATGCTGAGGACGCCCCATTTCTCGAAGAAGGCGTGCCCCCGGTCGAGCAATTGCGGCTTCTTGTTGAGCGGCCAGACCTCGCCGACACGCGGGCCGAGCGCGAGGCCGGCCCAATAGGAGACCCAGAAGCCGCTGCCGGCGCCGAGCGCCGCTGCGAAAGCCAGCGGGACGAGGTTGAGGCCCGAGGCACCCGCGACCGCTCCGAAGGCGGTGAAGAACACGGTTGCCGGCACGAGCCAGGACAGCACCGCGACACATTCCGCGAAAGCCACCAGATAGACGATCGGAATCGCCCATTGCTGGTTCTCGCGCATGAACGTGACGAGTTCCTGCATCAGGCTTTCGAGTTGCGGCATGGCGGTCCGGATCGTTCGGAGGAGGGCGTTGGCTTATCGCCGGGCCGGAGCGTCGATGCAACCGGGCTGGTGTGGCGGCGCGGCAGGTGCGACAGCGAGGCGCGACGAAAGCCGGGTTGCCTTCCGGGGCTGATCGCCTAGAGTTTTCGCAAAGACGAACAGGATGATCGGCCGGCGCTGATGCGCCGCGTGCCGACGGGGAACGCGAATGGAGCCTCAGAGCCGCCCGCAGCTTGATGCGGGTCACGCCGGTATGTCCCGGGGGGACGCTGCGCCGGCCGTCGGCCTCCATGGGCTCGACATCACCTTCAATCTCGAGCGCGGCAAGCGCTACAAGGCGGTGACCGGGATCGACCTTTCCGTTTCGGAGGGCGAGTTCGTCTCCGTGGTGGGGCCGACCGGCTGCGGCAAGTCGACCTTGCTGAACGCCGCGGCGGGGCTGCTGATCCCCTCGGCCGGCAAGGTCGAGATCTTTGGAAAGCCGCTTTCGGGGCTGAACGGGCGCGCCGGCTACCTGTTCCAGCAGGACGCGCTGATGCCGTGGAAGACGGCGCTCGACAACGTCAAGGTGGCGCTGGAGCCGATGGGCGTGTCCGACGCCGAGGCCGACAAGCGCGCCCGCGAATGGCTCGCCCGCGTCGGCCTGCGCGCCTTCGTCGACCGCTATCCGCACATGCTCTCGGGCGGCCAGCGCAAGCGCGTCAGCCTGGCGCAGATGCTGATCCGCAATCCAGAGATCCTGCTGATGGACGAGCCCTTCGGCCCGCTCGACGCGCAGACCCGGCAGATCATGGGCAACCTGCTGCTCGATCTCTGGTCGAAGGACCGCAAGGCGCTGATCTTCGTCACCCATGACCTGGAGGAGGCGATCGCACTCTCCGACCGCGTCGTCGTGATGTCCGCCGGCCCGGCTGCCGGGATCGTCGCCGATTATAGGGTCGATCTGCCGCGGCCGCGCGACATCGCCGAGATCAGACTGGAGAAAGCCTTCCACGAGATCCATCGCGACATCTGGTCCTCGCTCCGGGTCGAGGTGCAGAAGGCCTATGCGATGGGCGAGGGCAAGGAACTGGTCGAAGGAGAGAAGGCGTGAACCGGTTCGTACTGCTTGCGCTGCAGATCCTCGTCGCGCTGGTCTTCCTGCTGATCTGGCATGTGGTGACCGCCTATCCGATCTTCGGCGAGACCAAGACGATCCAGTTCTTCTTCTCGACGCCGGTCGAGGTGCTGGCGCGCACATTCAAGCAACTGACCGGGGGCGAGATCTACTACCATCTCGGCATCACGCTGACCGAAACCGTGCTCGCCTTCGTCATCGGCTCGGCGGCCGGCATCTTCTTCGGCTTCACCTTCGCCCGGCGCGAATTGCTGGCGGCGGTGTTCGACCCCTATATCAAGGCGGCCAACGCCCTGCCTCGCGTCGTGCTGGCGCCGATCTTCGCGCTCTGGTTCGGGCTCGGCATCTGGTCGAAGGTGGCGCTCGGCTTCACGCTCGTCTTCTTCATCGTCTTCTTCAACGTCTATCAGGGCGTGCGCGAGGTCTCGCCGACGGTGCTGGCCAATGCCCGCATGCTCGGCATGAACGAGCGCCAGCTCTTCCGCCACGTCTACTGGCCCTCGGCGCTGACCTGGATGTTCTCTTCCTTGCACACCTCGGTCGGCTTCGCGCTGGTCGGCGCGGTGGTGGGCGAATATCTCGGCTCGTCGGCCGGGCTCGGCTACAAGATCCACGAGGCTGAGAGCGTCTTCGACGTCACCGGCGTCTTCGCCGGCATGCTGATCCTGGCGATCTTCGTGATCGCGATCGATTCGCTGGTGACGCTGGTCGAGAAGCGGCTCCTGGTCTGGCGGCCGGGGCAGAGCTCGACCACGACCACGTGAGCGCGGTTGCCCCGCCCGAGCCATCTCGCCTATCGTCACCAAGACAGCGCCCGAGAGAAGCGCGAACCTTATCCAACCGGAGGAAAACCCATGATCTTCACCCGCCGCGGCGCGCTCGCCGCGCTCGCCCTCTCGACCGCGCTCGGCTTCTCGCCCTATGGCGCGCTGGCCCAGAACGCCGAGAAGCCGAAGCTGACGCTCGGCGTCGGCGGCAAGCAATTGCTCTATTATCTGCCGCTGACGGTCGCGGAGAAGAAGGGCTTCTTCAAGGAGCAGGGTCTCGAGGTCGAGATCAACGATTTCGGCGGCGGCGCCAAGTCGCTGCAGGCGCTGGTCGGCGGCTCGGTCGATGTCGTGACCGGCGCCTATGAGCACACCATCCGCATGCAGGCCAAGGGCCAGGACATCCGGGCGGTGATCGAGCTCGGCCGCTTCCCGGCGATCACGATCGCGGTGCGCAAGGACCTCGCCGACAAGGTCAAGACGGCGGCCGATTTCAAGGGGCTGAAGATCGGCGTCACCGCGCCGGGCTCCTCGACGGCACTGACCGCGCAATACGCCATGGTCAAGGCCGGGCTGAAGGCGACCGACGCGCCGATCATCGGCGTCGGCGCCGGCGCCAGCGCGGTCGCCGCGATCAAGCAGAAGCAGGTCGACCTGATCTCGCATCTCGATCCGGTGACCTCGAAGCTCGAGGCCGATGGCGATGTCGTCGCGCTGATCGACACGCGCACCGAAGCCGGCACCAAGGCGCTGTTCGGCGGCGCGAACCCGGCCGCCGTGCTCTATCTCAAGAACGACTTTGCCGAGAAGAACCCGGTGACCACGCAGAAGCTGGTCAACGCACTGATGAAGTCGCTGAAATGGCTGGAGACGGCCAAGCCCGAGGACGTCGCCGACCTGGTGCCGCCGGAATACCATCTCGGCGACAAGCCGCTCTATCTGCGCGCCGTGAAGAATTCCCAGGAGAGCTATTCCCGTACCGGCATCTCGACGCCCGACGCGATGAAGAGCATGTACGATTCGCTGAAGCTACTCGACCCCGAGCTGGCGACGTCGAATGTCGACCTGTCGAAGACCTTCATCGACAGCTTCGCGAAGAAGGCGGCGGCCGGGTCGTAAGGCGCGGCTGAGCCCCTTCTCCCCCTGGGGATTCTTCTGCGAAACCGGACGAAGCGCGGAGAACCCCTCCCCCTTGTGGGGAGGGGCAGGGGTGGGGGGCGAAAAGTCGAGCCGAATCCGCCGGAAACCGACCCGATCCACCCCTACAACCGATCCTGTGCCCAGTCGCTCGCCCCCCATCCCCAACCCTTCCCCACAAGGGGGAAGGGAGAAGCCGAGGCCACCGGCGTTTCGCGGAGGAATCTGGATGGGAGAAGGGGAGGCGCGGTTCTGATCGCTTCCTTCACGGCTTTCGATTTGCGCGCGGCGCGGCAACCGTTAGGTTCGGCCGCGTCGTTTCGTTGAAGGCCGTGCCTGCCCGCCATGAATATCCTCTCGATCCAGTCCCATGTCGCCTATGGCCATGTGGGCAATGCCTCAGCCGTCTTCCCGATGCAGCGGCTCGGCGTCGATGTCTGGCCGATCCATACGGTGCAGTTCTCGAATCACACCGGCTACGGCGCCTGGAAGGGCCGGGTCTTCGATGGCGGCATGATCGACGAGGTGATGGAGGGCATCGCCGAGCGCGGCGTGCTGCCGTCCTGTGACGGCGTCCTCTCAGGCTATATGGGCTCGGCCGATATCGGCCACGCCATCCTCTCGGCCGTCGAGCGCGTGCGCGCCGCCAATCCCAAGGCGCTCTATTGCTGCGATCCGGTGATCGGCGATGTCGGGCGCGGCGTCTTCGTCCGGCCGGGCATCCCCGAATTCATGCGCGAGCAGGCGGTGCCGGCGGCCGATATCGTGACGCCCAACCAGTTCGAGCTCGAGCTCCTGACCGATATCGAGGTGAAGACGCTGGCGGATGCGCATCGCGCCGTCGAGACCCTGCGCGATGCCGGGCCGAAGGTCGTGCTGGTGACCTCGCTGGTGACGGAGGAGACGCCGGACGACGCCATCGACATGATGGCCGCCGATGCGCAGGGCGCCTTCCGGGTGCGCACGCCGAAGATCGATATCAGCGTCAACGGAGCAGGGGATGCGATCGCTGCGCTGTTCTTCGTTCACTACCTGCGCGATGGATCGGCGGCGTCGGCGCTCGGCAAGGCCGCGTCCTCGATCTACGGGTTATTGAAGCGGACGAAGGAGGCCGGCTCGCGCGAGATCCTGACGGTCGCCGCGCAGGACGAGTTCGTGACGCCGTCTCAGCCATTCGTCCCCGAAGCGCTCTGAGCGGCGGCCGAAGCGATGAAGCTGCGCGTCGGCACCTTCAATGTCGAGAACCTGCTGACCCGCCACCGCTTCGAGAATGGCGGGCGGATCGACACCGCCGCGGCGATGTCGCTGTTCCATTTCCCGCGCGCCGACCAGCGCGACGCGGTCGAGCGCTCACTCGCGGTGGCGCTGGAGGACGACAAGCGCCAGATGACGGCGCTCGCCATCGCCGAGGCGAATGCCGACCTCTGGATGCTGCAGGAGGTCGATTCGCTGGCCAGCCTGCAGGCTTTCTTCGCCAATTACGTCCATCGCATCGCCGATCACCGCTATGGCCATTTCGCGTTGCTCGACGGCAATGACCGGCGCGACATCGACATCGGCTTCGCGGCGCGGCGCGATCTGGTGACGCCGCAGGCGATCCGCGTCGTCTCGCACAAGGAGATGAGCTTTGCGGCGGCCGGGGCCTATGACGCCGCCGCCTTGTCGCCGTTCGGCATCCGCGACAGCGACCGGGTCTTCGCCCGCGATTGCCTGGCGGTGGAATTGAGCTTCGGCGACCATTCGCTGACGCTGTTCGGCTGCCACCTGAAATCGATGAACAACGGCCGCGAGGACGGGCGAGCCGTGACCTTGCCGATCCGCCGGGCCGAGGCGCTGGCGGTCAGGCATATCGTCAAATCCTGGTTCGGGCCGGGCTGGCGCGAGGCGAACTGGATCGTACTCGGCGATCTCAACGGCTACCGCATCGGGCTCGGGCCGCAGGCCGAGCCGGTCGACGAGGGCGATAGCGGCATCGAGCCGCTGCTCGAGGATTTCGCCGTCGATCCGATGGGGAGCCTGCCGGCGCATGAGCGCTGGACGCATTTCCGGCGCTACTGGTCGGAGGAGCGCCAGCAGCTCGTCGAGAGCCACATGCCGCTCGACCATATCCTGCTTTCGCCGGCGCTCGCCGCCGCCAATCCCAAGCCCGTCATGCAGATGATCCGCCGTGGCTTGCCCTATCGCGTGCCGCTCGACCCGCGCGAGCCCGACCGCTCGATGGCGCGGCTGGCGACGAGCGGGGACCGCTATCCGCGCGTCGGCTGGGACCGGCCCAAGGCGTCGGATCATTGCCCGCTGACCGTCGATCTCGTCCTGCCTAAGACGGACATGCCGGCGACCGGACGCGGCGGATGAGCGGCGTGGTGGACGGGACCATCGTCGCGCTCGATACGGTCGAGGCTGTCGTCGAGCCCTATGACTGGGCTTTCGCGCGGCAGAACGAGGCCGCCATCGCGGCGCATTGGGCCACGATCAGCGCCGGCAAGCCGGCGATGTTCAACGGCCGGATCATGCTGCAGCACCGTGCCGCCATCGCGGACGGCGTCTTCCGCGCCGGCTATTTCGAGACCGACTACGCCGCCTTCATGACCTGGCGCGATCTCGATCATCCCGGCCCCGTGGTCCGCAACGGCTATGCGATGGCGGCGCTGCGTGCGGCGGATGGCGCCTTTCTTTGCGGGAGAATGGGCGACCATACGGCCAATGGCGGCAAGGTCTATTTCGCGGCCGGGACGCCCGACCGGGATGACCTGCGCCCGGACGGCACGCTCGATCTCGCTGGCAGCGTCACGCGCGAACTCTGCGAGGAAACTGGGCTGACGCTGGACGAGGTCGAGGTGGGAGAGGGCTGGACCGCCGTGATCATGCAGGGGCGCGTCGCCTTCATGCGGCCGGTCGCCCTGGCCTGGGCGGCGGAGGAGGCGCGCGACATCATGCTGTCGCGCATCGGCCGGCAAGCCGAGCCGGAACTCTCCGATATCGTCATCATCCGCGAGGCCGCCGATTGCGATGGCCTCGACATGCCGCCCTTCATGCGACGCTATCTCGCCCATATCTACGGGCAGAGCTGATCCCGCCCGTTTCCCGGAAAGTGTCGAGATGACCACGCCAGAAGCCTTGACCGCGCCAGAAGCCTTGCCGCTGTCCGCCGCCAACCCTTTCGCCGAAAAGTGGCAGACGCCCTTCGGCCTGCCGCCCTTCGCCGCGATCACGTCGGAGCATATCCCGCCCGCCTTCGAGGCGGCGCTGGCCAAGCACAAGGCGGAGATCGCGGCGATCGCCGCAGACGAGGCAAAGCCCGATTTCGCCAATGTCATCGAAGCGCTGGAGCGGGCGGGCAGGGCGCTCTCGCGCGTCGGCGGCGTCTTCTACAACCTCACCGGCGCGAATACGAACGAAGCGCTGCAGGCGATCGAGCGCGAGATGTCGCCGGTCACTTCGCGGCATTGGTCCGCGATCATGATGGATCCCGGCCTCTTCGCCCGGGTCGATGCCGTCTTCGCGCGGCGTGACGAGCTCGGCCTCGATGCCGAGCAGATGCGGCTGCTGGAGCGCACGCATCGCGGCTTCGTCCGCTCGGGCGCGCAACTTGGCCCCGAGGACAAGAAGCGGCTCGCCGCGATCAACGAGCGGCTGGCCGCGCTCGGCACGCAGTTCGGCCAGAACGTGCTCAAGGACGAATCCGCCTATGCGCTCGTGCTCGACGACGAGGCCGCGCTCGCCGGCCTGCCACCCTTCCTCAAGGCTGCGATGGCGCGCGCCGCCGCCGATCGCGGCCATGCCGGCAAGCACGCCGTGACGCTGTCGCGCTCGATCATCGAGCCCTTCCTGACCTTCTCGACCCGGCGTGACCTGCGCGAGGAGGCCTTCGCTGCCTGGAGCAAGCGCGGCGAGAATGGCGGGGGGAGCGACAACCGCGCCATCGTCGCCGAGATGGTGGCGCTGCGGGCCGAGAAGGCGGCGCTGCTTGGCTTCGCCACCTTCGCGCATTTCAAGCTTGACGATTGCATGGCGAAGACGCCGGAAGCCGTACGCGAGCTGCTCGAGCTGGTCTGGAAGCCGGCCAAAGCGCGCGCGGCGCAGGAGGCTGCCGACCTTACGGCGCTGGCGCAGGGCGAGGGCGAGAACGGTCCGATCCGGCCCTGGGACTGGCGCCACTACGCCGAGAAGGTGCGGCAGCAGACCTATGCGCTCGACGAGGCGGTGCTGAAGCCTTATCTCCAGCTCGACCGCATCGTCACTGCTGCCTTCGACACCGCGGGCAAGCTCTTCGGCCTGGCTTTCGAGGAAAAGCCGGAACTCGCCGGCTATCACCCGGACGTGCGGATCTGGGAGGTCAGGGAGGCGGCGAGCGGGCGCCATGTCGGCCTCTTCCTCGGCGATTATTTCGCCCGACCCTCGAAGCGCTCCGGCGCCTGGATGAGCGCCTATCGCGGCCAGCGCAAGCTCGGCGGCGAGGTCCGGCCGATCATCGTCAATGTCTGCAATTTCGCCAAGCCCGAGGCGGGGAAGCCGGCGCTGCTCTCGATCGACGACGCGCGCACGTTGTTCCATGAATTCGGCCACGCCCTGCACGGGCTGCTCTCGGACGTGACCTATGGCTCGCTCGCCGGCACCTCGGTCGCGCGGGATTTCGTGGAGCTGCCCTCGCAGCTCTACGAGCACTGGTTCCTGACCCGGGAGGTGATGCAGCGCTACTGCCTGCATGCCGAGACCGGTGAGCCGATTCCGGACGCGCTGATCGAGAAGATCAAGCGGGCGCAGACCTTCAACCAGGGTTTCGCGACGGTGGAATATACCTCATCGGCGCTGGTCGATCTCGCCTTCCATTCGCTGAAGCAGCCGGCGCAGGTCGATCCGCTCGCCTTCGAGGCTGCCGAGCTCGCGCGCATCGGCATGCCGGCCGAGATCACGATGCGTCACCGCACGCCGCATTTCACCCATGTCTTCTCGGGGGACGGCTATTCGGCCGGCTATTACAGCTATCTTTGGTCGGAGGTGATGGACGCCGACGCCTTCAATGCCTTCCTCGAAGCCGGTGACGTCTTTGCGCCCGAGATAGCAGGGAGGCTGAAGCGCTTCATCTATTCGGCCGGCGACACGCGCGACCCGGCCGAGGCCTATAGGCTGTTCCGCGGCCGGCTGCCGACGCCCGACGCGCTCCTGGAGAAGCGGGGGCTGGCGGTGTGAGCTTCCTTCTCCCCTCGGGGAGAAGGTCCCGGCAGGGGGATGAGGGTGGCTCGACCGGGTGAGCCCATTCTTCCCTCATCCGTCAGCGCTGCGCGCTGCCGCCTTCTCCCCCGAGGGGAGAAGGGAAGAACTCACGGATAGCCGAACTTCGTCCTGGTCGCGCGCACCCGCGCGATGGCGCCGCCTTCATTGCCGGCGGCGCAGGTCGAGCGCGCCGTCGCGATCTCGGCGCTGACTCGGCCGTGGACGCCCTTGGTGGTGTGGCCGCTCGCCAGGTCGTTGTCCATGATCGCCTGGAAACGCTCGACCTCGCCGGCACAGCCTGTCCCCGTCGGCATGCGGAAGGTGCTCGGCGTCACGCCGGGAGGCGCCTGCCCCGGCGCAGGGGCGGGCGGCGGGCCCGACGTCTGGCAGGCGGCCAGCACCAGACCGAGGCCGGCAAGGAGAGCATGGATGCGCATGGGGCACTCCGGAGACTGGATGACGATGCGACAATGGCTGATTCCAAAGGCCGCGTGAACGCCGCCTTGCATCTCTCCCCGGCAATCGGTTACACAGTTCGCAATCAAACGAGGAACGCCTGTGGCCGCATCCGCCACCCATGCCCCGATCCTGAACCGCGCCACCGCGCGGCCGGCCGGCATGCGCGCTCCTCTCGGCCTTGGTCAGCTTCTTCTCCTTAGCCGCCCCTGAGGGCCGGCCGGGCATGCATGCCTGGGCGCTCAGGGGAGTGACGAGAACCGCCTTCCAGACCTAAGAGCGCCTGCCTCGACGATAGCGGCGCCACCCCTACCAGGATGACGACCATGACCAACGCTCCGCAGACCGCCTCGTCCAAGGACCGGGTGCTGATCTTCGACACGACCTTGCGCGACGGCGAGCAGTGCCCCGGCGCCACCATGACCTTCGAGGAGAAGCTCGAGGTCGCCGATGTTCTGGACGCGATGGGGGTCGACATCATCGAGGCCGGGTTCCCGATCGCCTCCGACGGCGATTTCGAGGCCGTCTCCGCGATCGCCAGGCGCATCAAGCGCGCGACCGTCGCGGGCCTGGCCCGCGCGATCAGCGCCGATATCGCCCGCGCCGGCGAGGCGGTGCGTCACGCCGTGAAGCCGCGCATCCACACCTTCGTCTCGACCTCGCCGATTCATCTGCAGCATCAGATGCGCAAGACCGAGGAAGACGTGCTGGAGATCATCACCAAGACCGTGACCCAGGCGCGCAACCTCGTCGAGGACGTGGAATGGTCGGCGATGGACGCGACCCGTACGCCGATCGACTATCTCTGCCGGACGGTCGAAACCGCGATCAAGGCCGGCGCCACCACGATCAACCTGCCCGACACGGTCGGCTATGCCACGCCGGACGAGTATCGCGAGATGTTCCGCGCCATTCGCGCGCGCGTGCCCAATGCCGACAAGGCGATCTTCTCGGTGCATTGCCACAACGATCTCGGTCTGGCGGTGGCCAATTCGCTGGCCGGCATCGAGGGCGGCGCGCGCCAGGTCGAATGCACCATCAACGGCATCGGCGAGCGGGCCGGCAATGCCGCGCTGGAAGAGGTGGTGATGGCGCTGCGCGTGCGCGGCGACGTCCTGCCCTATGATACCGGCATCGAGGCGCCCCTGTTGACGCGCGCCTCCAAGGCGGTGGCGACCGCCTGCTCTTTCCCGGTGCAGTACAACAAGGCGATCGTCGGCCGGAACGCCTTCGCGCATGAGAGCGGCATCCATCAGGACGGCATGTTGAAGCACCAGCAGACCTACGAGATCATGACCCCGGCCTCGGTCGGCGTCTCCAAGACCTCGCTGGTGATGGGCAAGCATTCGGGCCGCGCCGCCTTCCGCTCGAAGCTGAAGGAGATGGGTTACGATCTCGGCGACAACCAGCTCGAGGACGCCTTCACCCGGTTCAAGGCCCTGGCCGACCGCAAGAAGCACGTCTATGACGAGGATATCGAGGCGCTGGTCGACGAGAACATCGCCTCGGCCCATGACCGCGTGAAGTTGGTCTCGCTGACGGTGATCGCCGGCACGCGTGGCCCGCAGCGGGCGACGATGAAGCTCGACGTCGACGGGCGGATCGTCACGGAGGAGGCCGAAGGCAATGGCCCGGTCGATGCCGTGTTCAACGCGATCAAGGCGATCGTGCCGCATGAAGCCGTGCTGGAGCTCTACCAGGTCCATGCCGTCACCGAAGGCACGGACGCACAGGCCGAGGTCTCGGTCAGGCTCTCGGAAGGCGGCGCGTCGGTGACCGGCCGCGGTGCCGATCCCGATACGCTGGTCTCGTCGGCCAAGGCCTATCTCACCGCGCTCAACAAGCTGATCGCGCGTGGCGTGCGCGTGCACCCGCAGGCCGCGGCGGAATAGGCGGGCATTTTTCCACCCCCCGGGAGGGTTACCTCCCGGGGGGTGTTTCCCGGCTGGACAGCGTCTTCGGCCTCACCTTATGGTTCCGGTGGGGCAAGCCTTGGGACGTTGCATGGCTGGGAGGGCGTTCCTGTGGCCGAGCGTGATCGCGCTCGGCCTTTCTATCGGTGCCGGAAGCGCCGTGGCGGAGCGCCGCTTCACGGCGGTGGACGGCCTCGCCGACCTCACCGAGATCTGCGCCTCCGATCAAGCCGGGCCGCGCGAGCGGATCGCCGCCTGCGATCGGGCGCTGGCCCTGGAAACGCGGCGATTTCGCAGGGCGACGCTCCTCTCCTTGCGCGGCTGGCAGAAGCGTCGCGACAACAGGCTTGCCGAGGCGCTGCGCGATTTCGAAGCCGCCCTGAAGATCACCCCCTCCGCCTATGCCGCGCAGCGCGGGCAGGCGGTGACCTTCTCCGACCTTGGCCGCTATGACGAGGCCGAGCGCGCGCTGACGGCCATGCTCAAGACCGACGAGACGCTCGCGATCCTCTATTACGATCGCGGCCTCGTCCGTTCCCGCAGCGGGCGCAAGGACGAGGCTCTGTCGGATTACAGCGCCGCGGTCTCGCTCGACCCGACGGATATCGACATGCGGCTGCAGCGCGGGCGGCTCAACCTGTCGCGCCGCGAGCCCGATGCGGCGCTCGCCGATTTCGAGATGGCCGTCACGGCCGAGCCGGACAGCACGGAAGCCCTGCATTGGCGGGGGCTCGCGCGAAGCGCGAAGGGCGAGCACCGCGCCGCCGTGCTCGACTTCAACCGCGTGCTGAAACTGGACGCCGACGCGGTCGGAAGCTGGCTCGAGCGCGGCAAGGCGCTGGAGCTGCTAGGCGAGAATGCCCGCGCCCTGCGATCCTACGACCTCGGCCTGAAGCATAAGCCCGGGCACGGCGCCCTGCTGTTCCGCAGAGCCTATGTGCTGGTGCGGCTCGACCGCTATGACGAGGCGATCCGCGCCTATGGCGCCGCGATCGAGGCCGATGCCGCCGAGGTTGCGAGTTTTTGCAATCGCGCCTGGCTTTTCGCCGAAAAGGGATTGCGCGACGAGGCCCTGAAAGACATCCGGCGGGCGCTGCAGCTCAATCCGGACAGCGCCCAAGCTCATTACGTGCGCGGCATCGTGCAGTTCAATGCGGGCAAATACGCCGCCGCGCTCCGTGATATCGACAGGTCACTGGCGCTCGGGCGCGAGAAATCTGCCAGCCTGCTCAACTATCGCGGCCGGGCATTGCTGAACCTGAACCGCTATCGCGAGGCGGAACAGCAATTCGACGCCATCGCGCGAAGCACGCCCGACGCGCTCTATGCCCATTACAATCGCGGCCTCGCCTTGGAGGGGCTTCAGCGCTGGCAAGAGGCGCTGCAGCTCTATGAACGGGGGCTGGAGATCGAGCCCGGCGACGCGGACACGGTGCGCCACCGCGATGCGATGCTCGTCAAGCTCGGTCGCGAGCCGGAGGTCTGGCGGCTGCGTCTGGCTGAGACGGCGCAAGGCTGGCGGCGCGCGGCGCAGACCTTCAAGGCGAAGCAGGATGCCGCCGCGCCCGCCGCGACGCGCGCCGATCGCCTGAGCGGGCTCGATGCAGTGCTCGAGCTCGACCCCTATGACGTCAGCAAGCGCCTGGAACGCGCCCGCCTGCTCGCCGAGGACGGCGCCATGCGTGCGAGAGCGATCGCCGATCTCGATGCGCTGCTGGCCATCGAGCCCGACCATGCCGAAGGGCTGATCCAGCGGGCACGCTTGCGCGTGAGCGAGAGGCGCTTTGCCGAGGGTCTCACTGACGCCGAGCGTGTGCTCGCCAGGAATCCGCGCAGCGGCGGCGCGCTGTTCCAGCGCGCGCGGGCGAAGACGGGTCTCAACCAGGCGCAGGGCGCCATCGACGACTATTCGGCCGCCATCTCGCTGCTGCCGCGCTTCCAGGCAGCCTGGTTCAACCGGGGCCTGCTGCGCTATCGCACCGGCTCCTTCGACGCGGCGGCCGCGGATTTCGACGAAGCGGTCCGCCTCGAGCCGACCGACCATGAAGCCTGGCGCCGCCGCGGCCAGGTCAGGAGGGCGCAGAAGCGCCTGGAGGAGGCGGCCGCGGACCTGAGCGAGGCCGTTCGCCTCGCGCCGTCCGATCGGCCTTCCATCATCGATCTGGGCAATGTCCTCGCCGATCTCGAACGATACGAGGCCGCGATCACCGTGCTCACCGGGGCGATCGAGCGCAATGTCCGCAGCGCGGTGATCTGGAACAACCGTTGCTTCTTCCGCAGCCGCGTTGGCGATCTCGCCGGTGCCGTGGACGATTGCAACGAGGCGCTCAGAAGCGAGCCGCGTTATGTGAACGCCTATCACAGCCGTGGCCTCGCCTGGCTCCGGAAAGGCGATCTCGATGCGGCCATGGCCGATTTCGACAAGGCGATCTCGGTCGATCCGAGCTATGCCTATGCGCAGTTCGGCCGGGCCATCGTGCTCAAACGCAGGGGCGCTGTGGATGTCGCCGCAGATGCCTTCGCCAATGCCCGCAAGCTCGACGCCTCGATCGACACGCGCTATCGCGCCTTCGGAATCGACCCCTGAGGGAGCTTCACACCGGCCAGCCCCTGTCCGGCTTGATCGTCGCGAGCACGAAGGAGGAGCGCATGTCGGCGATGCCGGGCAAGGTCAGCAGGCGCTGCATCGCGAACTCGCCATAGGCCTCGATGTCGTCGGCGACGATATGAACCAATAGGTCGCATTCGCCGGTCATGGCCTGGCAGGAAATCACCTCCTCGAAGGCCTTCAGCTTCTCGACCAGCCGGGTGCGCCAGTCCGGGTCAGATTGCGCGAGCTTGACGAAGGCATAGGCCTCGACGCCATGGCCGAGCGCGCGACGGTCGAGCACCGCGCGGTAGCCTGTGACGATTCCGGTCTCCTCCAGCGCCTTCAACCGGCGCAGACACGGCGAGGCCGCCATGCCGATCTCATCGGCCAGCGCGGCGTTGGTGATGCGGCCGTTGCGCTGTATGGCGCGCAGGATGCGCCGATCGGTTTCGTCGAAACGTGACGCCTTGCTGGCGGTGTTTGGCATGATCGGACCCGTTGTTCTTATTGGAGGTCATATTCTGCCGATAGTGCTTGGATGAGACAAGAAATAGTCAGGACCTGACCGCCGGGCGGCGCGATCATCCCTTCAGCAAGGGAGGTGCGCCATGTCCGATCCTTTCATCCGCTCCGGCCTGAAGCCCGATGAGATTCCGGCCGATTTCGTCGTCGATCAGCGCTTCGAATCCTATTCGGCCGCTGATCACGAGACCTGGTCGAAGCTGCACAGCCGTCAGGCCGAGCTGCTGCGCGGCCGCGTTTGCGACGAGTTCTTCGAGGGGCTGACCGCGCTCGGCATCGCGGCGGACGGTATTCCCGATTTCCGTGCCATGAACCGGGTGCTCGAGCCGGCGACCGGCTGGGAGGTCGTCGCCGTGCCCGGCCTCGTGCCGGACCGGGTCTTCTTCACCCATCTGGCGGAGCGGCGCTTTCCGGCAGGCTTCTGGATCAGGCGGCCGGAAGAGTTCGACTATATCGAGGAACCGGACATCTTCCATGACGTCTTCGGCCATGTGCCGCTCTTGATGAACCCGGCCTATGCCGATTTCGTCGCGGCCTATGGCGAGGCCGGGCTGCGAGCACAGACGCCAGAGGATCTGGCGCGGCTGGCGCGGCTCTACTGGTACAGCGTCGAGTTCGGGCTGATCGAGACCGATGCGGGCCTGCGCATCTTCGGCGCCGGCATCGCCTCCTCGCCGGGCGAAACGCTCTTCGCGCTGGAGAGCGCCTCGCCCAACCGGATCGGCTTCGACACGGTACGGGTGATGCGGACGCGCTACCGGATCGACGACTACCAGCAGAGCTATTTCGTGATGCCGGGCTTCAAGGCGATGCCGGCGCTGGACGAGGCGTCGGTCGAGGCGGCGATGGCGCAGGCGCGCGACCGGGCCGATATCGCCCCCGAAATCGTGCTGCCGCGCGACCGCGTGTTCCAGCGTGGCGACGGCAGCCACCACGACACGGCGAAGATCGCCTCCTGAGCGGCGGATCACGGCGGTTTTCCCCTGAAATCACGCTGTTTCCGGCGTGGTCGGCTTGGCGGCGGCCGGGCTCTCGCCTTTCATGCCGGGTGACGGCGCGTATGGTCGCGGCCTGGCTGGGGAGCGTGAGCATGGGCTATTTTCCGAACTGGACCCTGAAGAGTTCCGGCGCGGTGATGCCGGATGAGAGACTGCCGACAGGGCAGACGATCATCGCCGGCCTGCAGCATGTCGTCGCCATGTTCGGCGCCACCGTGCTGGCGCCCGTCCTGATGGGCTTCGACCCGAATGTCGCGATCTTCTTCTCGGGCATCGCGACGCTGCTTTTCTTCGTCGTCACGCGCGGGCAATTGCCGAGCTATCTCGGCTCGTCCTTCGCCTTCATCGGCGTGGTCATCGCCGCGACCGGCTATGCCGGCTCCGGCCCCAACCCCAATATCGGCGTGGCGCTCGGCGGCATCATCGCCTGCGGCGCGCTGTATTTCCTCATCGGCCTGATCGTCCAAGCGGTCGGCACCAACTGGATCGAGAAGCTGCTGCCGCCTGTCGTGACCGGCGCGGTCGTCGCCGCGATCGGTCTCAACCTGACGGCGGTCGCGATGAACATGATCGCGGCCAGCCCCTACACGAAATGGATCGCGCTGCTGACCGTCGTCGCGGTCGCGCTGGTCGCGGTCTATGGGCGCGGCCTGGCGCAGCGCCTGCCGGTGCTGATCGGCGGGCTCGCGGCCTATCTGATCTATGCCGCGACGGCTTCGTCCTTCGGCGCGCCGACGATCGATTTCGGCAAGATCGCGGCCGCCTCCTGGTTCGGCCTGCCGAACTTCGTCGCGCCGGTCTTCGATGCGCGAGCAATGGCGCTGATCGCACCGGTCGCGATCATCCTGGTTGCGGAAAATCTCGGGCATATCAAGGGCATAGCGGTGATGACCGGGCGCAATCTCGACCCGCTGATCGGGCGCGGCTTCATGGCCGACGGGCTCGCCACCATGATCGCCGGCTCGGGCGGCGGCACGGGCGTCACCACCTATGCCGAGAACATGGGCGTGATGGCGGTGACGCGGGTCTATTCGACACTGGTCTTCGTCGCTGCCGGCGTGATCGCGCTGATCCTCGGCTTCTCACCCAAGTTCGGGGCGGTGATCGGCACGATCCCCGTTGCGGTGCTGGGTGGCCTCGCCATCGTGGTCTTCGGCCTGATCGCCGCGACGGCCGGCAGGATCTGGGTCGAGAACAAGGTCGATTTCTCCGAGCCGAAGAACCTGCTGACGGTGGCGACGGCGCTGATCCTCGGCGCGGGCGATCTCAAGCTGCCGATCTTCGGCTTCGAGCTCGGCGGCATCGGGACGGCGACCTTCGGGGCGATCGCGCTCTACCATCTGCTGAACCGCAAGGCGGCGTGAGCGCCGAACGCAGCCAGACGCAAGCTTTTCGTCCGGCTGCATATTTCTGTCGCAAACGGGGTGGACAGGGCAGGGGGCGTTTGCTACATCGCCGGCCTGCCTGACGCGGTCTTGAGCCGCGCCGGCGACGCTTCGTGGCGTATGGGTGATTAGCTCAGTTGGTAGAGCAGCTGACTCTTAATCAGCGGGTCGTAGGTTCGAGCCCTACATCACCCACCACGGACCTTTCCTGACCAGATCCGATCAAGCAACCTGCCGGCTTCGCGCCGCGCCGGCGATGGTCAGTTCTTGGGAAGCTCGGTGTTCTTCTCGGTCGGCCTCAGGCGCCCGACATCGCCGATCCGGACATAGAGTTCGAGCAGCGGCCTGACCATCTTCTGGGTCGCTTCGTTGACCTGGGCCTGATAGGCGGCGGTCTCGGCCTCGCTCTCGATGGTCTTTCCGGCATTCGCGAAGAGCACGCCCATCATGCCGAGCATCGCCGCGTTCACCTCGGCGGTCGCCTTCGGGCCGGCCTCGGTCGTGAACATGGGCAGCAGCGACAGGTTCTGGGCGCTGACGCGGGCGGTCAGTTCCTGCAGCTTGAAAACATCGGCACGGACATCCTCGCCCGCGGCGAGCTTCTGGGCGGTCACGGCATAAAGTCCCTGGAAATCCTCCATCTTCGTCCGGAGATCGCTGTAATTGCGAATGACGAAGTCGGATTTGAACTTCTGGGCCTCGAATTCAGCATTCACCCGCGGCGCGAGGAAATAGGTTCCGCCGCCGCCGAGCAGCAGCGCGAACAGCGTGAACCACATCGGCGTCCTGTCGGCCACCAGAAAGGTCTTGATCGCTTCGCGTCTGCGCGTGCGCGGCTCGTCGGAAGGTTCCGGTGTCTCGCTCACGGGGCGTATCTCCGGTCAGGGCCGCCAGCATGCGCGGCGACGCGAACAGCCATCTCTCCGATTTCGTGCCGGAGCGGGCTCGTCATGGCAAGCCCGTGGTGAAACGGCGCCTGAATCGCCGTCCGGTCGCGTGGCTCACGCGGAGCCGGAAAGCGCAGAAGCGCCGGCGTCGGTTGACGCCCCGCCCGGATCGGGAAATAGGCTTGATCTCACGCCGGCCGGGACATCCGAATGCATCCCGAATTCGACCTGATTCTGAAGCTGATCGCCGGCATGGCGGCGGGCGTCGCCGTCGGCTGGGAGCGTACGCTCAAGCAGAAGAGCGCCGGCATCCGCACCTTCGGCCTCGTGGGTCTCGGAACGGCGGCCGCGGCCGGCATCTTCACCGAGCCGGAGCATGCCGACGCCGCCAGCCGCGTGGTGCAGGGCGTGCTCACCGGCATCGGCTTCCTCGGCGCCGGCGTGATCATCCTGCGCGACAACGAGACGACGCCGCGCGGGCTGACCACGGCGGCGGCGATCTGGGTGACGGCCGCGCTCGGCTGCGCGGCCGGGCTCGGGCACTGGCGCATCGTGCTGACGGCGACGGCGCTTGCGCTCGTGCTCCTGGCGATAGACCACTCGATCGAGCGCTGGGCGGGACGGCGGCGCTCGACCGGGAAGGCCGAAGCGGACGCCTCGACCGGTCAGACCTTGGGCGGCAGCGAGCCGCGCTCGAAGACCGGCACCGAATCCGGCGATCCTTCCGGATCCTGACCCGTCGGAACGTCCTCGGCGGCGTGGCGGACGGCCTCTTCGGATTCCGTCAGTCCGTCGGCCGTGTCGTTGGCGTCGCTTCCGGCGTCGTGACGCTTGCTGCGGGGATCGGGCGGCGCGCCTTCGGTGACGACATCTTCGACATCGGGGCGCGATACCGGCCCCTTGAGCCTATCGTCATCGAGGCGGGCGGGGTTTTCGCGTGGCCTGTCGGGCTGGTCCATGGCAGCTCTCCTCCAATTGCGGTTCTGCCGAACCAAGCATTTGCGCCTGCCATTGTTCCGGGCAGCGGCATTAACGCACGGGCGCGAACCTTGGCCGCCGCGACGCGTTATCCACCAACAGGAGCCTGGAATGAACGCGACGATCAAGGCACAGGGAAATGATCCGGGTGGCGTGCCCCAGCCGCCGAAACCGCCGCCGGAGGCGCCGCCTCTGACGCCGGGCGAGGTTCCGCCGGCGCCGCCGGTCGAATCGCCGCCGGAGGAGGAGCCCATTGGGGTTCCGCGTGATCCGCCGCCGGAGCTGCCGCCGAACGCGCCCCCGGAAACCCCGCCGGCGACGCCGTTCGACCTGCCGCCGGACCGGCCGCCGCGCGAGCCGAACGAGCCTGCTCCATGACGGTGGGACCGGGAACGGGACGATGGACGACGATCTCTCGGAGATGACCCGCGAGCAGCTGATCGACGAGATCAGGCGGCTGCGCGCCGGCATTCGTGCGCATCGCGACGCCACCGGTCATGACCTGTGCTGGCATCATCCGCAGCTCTGGGCGTTGCTGCCGGAGCCAATAGACCCGGCGGTCGCGGTGCCGCCCTGGCCGAAATTCCTGCGTGGCTGCCTGCTTTATCGCGAGAGTCTCGACCGGCAGCGGCCGGACGCGCCGGAGTTCGATGAAGAATACCGTGACGGATCGACGGGCTGATGGCGTGGTGTCCAGGCCTGCTCGTCATGGTCGGGCTTGTCCCGACCATCCACGTCTTCGCTTTTGACAGCCGTTCAAGAGGTGGATGCTCGCCGCGACGGCGAGCATGACGGAGGAGGCTCCGGAAAGCCCTCAGACCGGAGGCGTGTTCCCCTCACCGAGGTCCCAGTAGAGGCCGGCCATCAAGCCCAGCGCCTCGCGGGCGATGGCGACGGGCAGATGTTCGTCGGGCGCGTGCTGCGAGCAGCCGGGATAGGAGTGCGGCACCCAGATCGTGCGCATGCCGACGATGTCCGCGAAGATGTCGTTGGGCAGGCCGCCCCCGAGATTGGGCAGGAGGGCCGGCTTCTTGCCGGTGCTCCGGGCGAGGGAGGCCAGCGCCCATTCCACCCACGGATCGTCGGGATCGAGCCGCGTCGCATTGAAGACCGCTTCGCGCGCCTTGGTGACCTCGATCATGTCGAAGCCATGGCGCTTCAGATGCCGCTGCAGCGCCGGGATGACGTCGTCGGGGTCGATGCCGACGACGAAGCGCAGGGCGCAGCGCGCCCAGGCGCTGGGCGGCACGGCGTTGACCGGGGTCTCCGGCACGCCGGACTTCATCGCCAGCACATCGAAGGAGCACCAGCCGAAGACCTGTTCGGCCGGCGAAAGGCCGGGCTCGCCCCATTCGGGATCGATGGTGGGGCCATCGGGCCCGCCGTCGATCTCGCAATCGGCCAGCGCCTTGCGCACGGCGGCCGGCAGTTCCTTCGGCACCCATTCATGGATGCGGATCTGGCCGGTCAGCGAGGTGATCGAGGCGATGGCGTGAGCGAGCTGGATCGCCGGGTCGGAGAGGATGCCGCCCCAGTTGCCGGAATGGTGACCGCCCTCGCGCGCATTGATGGTGAGGTCGAAGGTGACGCCGCCGCGAGCACCGAGGAAGATGGTAGGGCGCTCGGCGTTGAGGCGCGGCCCGTCGGAGGCGATCAGCACATCCGACTTGAACAGCTCCTTCTGCTCGGTGCAGAGCTCGCGCAGGCCGGGCGAGCCGCATTCCTCGCCCATCTCGATCAGGTATTTGGCGTTGAAGCCAAGCTTTCCGCGCGATTCAAGAACGGCACGCAAGGCATTGATATTGATGACATGCTGGCCCTTGTTGTCGACGACGCCGCGGCCGTACCAGCGGTCGCCGCGCTCGGTCAGCGTCCAGGGCGAGAGGCCCTCGGCCCATTGCGCGTCGAGGCCGCGAATGACGTCGCCATGGCCGTAGCCGAAGATCGTCGGCAGGCCCGGATCCTCGATACGCTCCGCGAAGAGGAAGGGGCCGCGCGCCTTGGGATGGGTCAGCATCGTGCAGGTGAAGCCGAGCTTTTCGAGCAGCGGCCGCATCTCGGTCTCGAGATAATCGGCGAGGACCGGCGCGCGTTCGGGGTTCTGGCTCTCGGTCGGCATCGCGACGAGGCGGGAGAGGTCGCTCTTGAAGGCGCCCGAATCGAAATAATCATGCGCGTTCGCGATGGCCTGGGTGCGGGTCATGGTGGCGTCTCCTCGATCTCTGCGACGTGTCGTTCAGGCCCGCAGGCGGGCAGGGTTGCCGAGCGCGGTCGCGCCGGGCGGGATGTCGCGCGTCACGACGCTGCCGGCGCCGATGATCGCGTCGTCGCCGATCTGCACGCCGGGAAGGATCAGCGCGCCCGCGCCGATCCAGACATTGCGGCCGATCGCGACCGGGCGGCCGAATTCGAGCCCGACCTTGCGCTGCGCCGGATCGCGGGGATGGTCAGCGGTCAGAATCTGGACGCCGGGGCCGATCTGCGCGCCGTCGCCGATCGTCACCGCGACGACGTCGAGGATCACGCAGTTGAAATTCAGGAAGACGCCCGCTCCGAGGCTGATATTGAAGCCGTAATCGCAATGGAAAGGCGGGCGGACGACGCAGCCCGGCCCGACGGTGGCGAAACGCTCCGCCAGCAGGGCGTGCCGTTCCGTGGCCGGCATGGCGAGCGCCGCGTTGTAGCGGGCGAGCCAGGCCATGGTCCCGGCGAGATCGGCCTGAAGCTCCGGGGCCGAGGCGTCGTAGAGCTCCCCGGCCAGCATCTTGTCCTTCTCGCTGCGCATCGCGCCGTCCTCAGCTCAGCGTCGCTTCGGCGGGGCCGTAGAGATGGCAGGCGACGAGCCCGCTTTCGTGCTGTCGCAGCTTGGGCGTCACCGTCTCGCAATGGGCCATCTTCTGCGGGCAGCGCGGATGAAAGGGACAGCCTGGCGGCGGGTTGAGCGGGTCGGGGAAGGCAAGGCCGAGCCCGGTCTCCGGGATGCCGAGGCCGGGCTCCGGCGTCAGCACCGAGGCGAGCAGCGCCCTGGTATAGGGGTGGCGCGGGGCCTTGAAGAGCGTCGCGGTGTCGGTCAGCTCGACGACGCGGCCGAGATACATCACCGCGACGCGCGTCGCGATATGCTCCACCACCACGAGATTATGGCTGATGAAGACATAGGTCAGGCCAAGTTCGCGGCGCAGGTCGTTGAGAAGATTGAGGATCTGCGACTGCACCGAGACGTCGAGCGCCGAGGTTGGCTCGTCGCAGACCACCATCTCCGGATTGAGGATCAGGGCACGGGCGATGGCGACGCGCTGGCGCTGGCCGCCCGAGAGCTCGCGTGGATAGCGGTCGGCGAAGCGTTTCGGCAGGCCGACCTTCTCCAGGATGTCGATGGCCCGCCTGCGCCGCTCAGCGGAGGTGCCGATGCCCTGCACGGCGAGCGGCAGCGCCACGATCGAGGCGATGGTCCGGCGCGGGTTCAACGAGGAATAGGGGTCCTGGAACACCGGTTGGACCCGCCTGGCCATGCCGAGCCTGCCGAGCTTGCCGACATTCTCGCCCGACAAAGCGATCTCGCCGCTCGACGGCGCCAGCAGCCCCAGCAGCATGCGCGCCAGCGTGGACTTGCCGCAGCCGGATTCGCCGACGATGCCGAGCACCTCGCCCCTGGCGATGGCGAGCGAAACGCCGTTGACCGCATGCAGAGTGCGCTTGCCCTTGAACATGCCCTGGCTGACCGAGAAGGAGCGGGTCAGATCGCGGGCTTCGAGCAAGGTATCGGATTTGGGAAGAGCGTTCATGCCGCGTCCTCCAGGATGCAGCGCCAGTTATGGCCGTCGGGCCGGTGGCGGACGGGCGGCGCCTCGGCGCAAATCGGCTGGGCATGCTTGCAGCGGTCGCGGAAGCTGCAGCCCCTGATCTCGCCGACGAGGGAGGGAACGACGCCGGGGATGACGCCGAGCGTGCCGCCGGGCTCGGTGCGGCCCGGCACGGGAATGCAGTCGATCAGCCCCCGGGTATAGGGATGGCGGGGCGAGCGGAAGATCGCCTCGGTCGGGCCCTCCTCGACGATCTGGCCGGCATACATCACCCCGACCCAGTCGGCGATGCGCGCGACGATGCCGAGATCATGGGTGATCAGGACCATGGCGATGCCGAGCTCCTGCTGGAGATCGGCGAGCAGGCGCAGGATCTGAGCCTGGATGGTGACGTCGAGCGCGGTGGTCGGCTCGTCGGCGATCAGGAGCTCCGGCCCGCACATCAGCGCCATGGCGATCATCACGCGCTGGCGCAGGCCGCCCGAGAGCTGATGCGGATATTGGCCAAGACGCTGGGTCGCGTTTGCGATGCCGACCTTGCCGAGGAGCTGGATGGCGCGCTCGCGGGCCTCGGCCTCGTTCGCCTTCTTGTGGAGGCGATAGGCCTCGGTCATCTGGTCGCCGACGGTGTAGGCCGGGTTCAGCGCCGTCATCGGCTCCTGGAAGATCATCGCCATGCGGTTGCCGCGCAGGCTGTTGATGCGCTTCGCGCCGGCCTTCGAGAGATCCTCGCCGGCGAAGCCGAGCTTGCGTGCGCTGCGCGTCGCCGCCTTCGGCAGCAGGTCCATGATCGCCAGCGAGGTCATCGACTTGCCGCAGCCGGATTCGCCGACGAGGCAAAGCGTCTTGCCGCGCTCGACCCTGAAGGAGAGATCGCGCACGGCGTGGAGCTGTCCGCGCGGCGTGGCGATGTCGACGGTCAGGCCGTCGACATCCAGGATAGCTGTGCTGTCGGATATCTGCATCAGGTGCGACCCTCCGGCGAGATCACGTCGCGCAGGCCGTCGCCGGCGAGGTTGATCGCGAAGATCAGCAAGGCGAGCGCCGAGCCGGGCAGGGCGATGAGCCAGAACGAGAAGAACATGTAGGCCTTGGCTTCGGAGATCATCAGGCCCCAGGAGGGCAGGGGCGGCTGCACGCCGAGCCCGAGGAAGGAGAGCGCCGCCTCGAGCAGGATGGCGCTGGCGGCTTCGAGCGTCGCGACGACGATGAGATGCGGGGCGATATTGGGCAGGACCTCGCCGAGGATGATGCGCGTGGTCGAGGCCCCGGCCGCCTGGGCCGCGGCGACATAGTCGAGCGAGCGCACCTGTTGCGTGGCGCTGCGCATGACGACGGCGAACCGGTCCCATTTCAGCAGGCCGAGCACCAGGATGACGATCCAGAGCGAAGAGCCGACGATGGCGACGACGGCGAGCGCGACGAGGATGACCGGCATGGAGAGGCGCGTCGTCACCAGGAAGGTCATCAGCATGTCGATGCGGCCGCCGAAATAGCCGGCGAGCAGTCCCATGGTCGTGCCGATCAGGCCGGAGATGATGACGACGCTGATGCCGATCAGCAGCGAGATGCGCGCGCCGTAGAGCAGGCGCGAGAGATAGTCGCGGCCGAGCGGGTCGGTGCCGAGCGGGTGGACCCAGTTGCCCTTCTCGTACCAGAAGGGCGGCACGTTGCGGGCTGTCAGGTTCTGCAGATAGGGGTCGTGCGGCGCCAGGACCGGCGCGAGCAGCGCCACCGCGATGAAGAGCAGCAGCAGGCCGACGCCGACGACGAAGGCCTTCTGGCCAAGCACGCGGCGCAGCAGCTTGCGGCCTTCCGAAAGTTCGGGCGCGTCGCTGACGGAAAGGACAGTTTCGCTCATGGTCAGGCCACCCTGATGCGCGGGTCGAGCCAGGCATTGGCGATGTCGGCCGCCAGCGTCAGCAGGACATAGACCACGGAGAGCAGCAGGACGACGACCTGCATGACCGGGAAATCCTTGTAGGTGATGCTTTGATAGGCGAGGTAGCCGAGCCCATCGAGCGCGAAGATCGTCTCGATCACCACCGAGCCGCCGAGCAGGAAGCCGAGTTGTACGGCGGCGAGCGCGACCACCGGCACGACCGCGTTGCGCAGCGCGTGCTTGAACACGACCTTGCCGGCCGGCAGGCCCTTGGCGCGGGCGGTGCGGATATAGTCGGCGGACAGCACCTCGATCATGCCGGCGCGGATCAGCCGCATGAAGGCCGGGGCCGCGTAATAGCCGAGCGCCACCGTCGGCATGACGTAATGCAGCCAGCTATCCGAGCCCGAGACCGGCAGCCAGCGCAGCGTGATCGAGAACAGCATCACCAGGATCAGCGCGAAGAAGAAGTTCGGCATGGCCTGGCCGACGACGGCGATGGCGAGCGCCAGCCGGTCGATCCAGCTATTGGAATAGATCGCGGCGAGCACGCCGAGCGGGATCGAGATCAGGAGCGCGAAGGCGAGCGAAGTCAGGCCGAGGATCAGCGTCACCGGCAGCTTGGCGAGGACGAGCGAGGCGACGTCGGTCTTGAAATAGATCGAGGTGCCGAGATCGCCTGATAGCGTCTTCCAGAGCCAGTCGAGATATTGCACGATGATAGGGCGGTTGAGCCCATAGGTCTCGCGGATCAGGTCGATATCGGCCTGCTGGGCGCCTTCGCCGGCGATCGCGACCGCGACATCGCCCGAGAGGCGCAGCAGGAAGAAGGCGATGGCCGAGACCGCGAGCGCGACGAGGAGCGCGAGGCCGAGCCGTTTGAGGATGAAGCCTAACATGGGGCATTCTTCCGTGTGCGAGGGGCGCCCATGGCCGCTGCGAGCGGAACCAGGGCGTCATGGTCGGCCCTGAGCCGACCATCTCTGGCAGGAGATTCTCGGGTCTACGCTTCGCTGCGCCCGGGAATGACGCTGTGCGTCACTTCCAGCTCATCTCCCAGAAGCGCACCAGCTCGTCCGGATAGGCCTTGAAGGCCAGGTCCTTGCTGGCGACGTAGTAGACCGGCAGCGAATAGAGCGGCACGGCATAGGCCTTCTCCGCGATGATCTTCAGCGCCTCCTTGTAGGCGTCCTTGCGCACCTGCGGCTCGACCGAGTTGTTGCCCTTGTTGAGCAAGTCGCGGACCTGCGCATCGCGGGTGATGTCCTCGCTGCGGAAGGCGAAATAGTTCGGCGTCGCGGCCGAGACGTCGTTGACCGAGAACGAGCCCCAGGTCTGGTGCGTCAGCATCGCCTTGCCGGTGGCGATCTGCTCGCGCATCGCGGCATATTGCAGGAAGCGCAGATTGGTCTTGATGCCGACGGCCTGGAGATAGCCGATCAGGGCCTCGGTCTGGTTGCGCTCGCGATAGGCGACGATGTCCATCGTCAGGCCGCCGGTGAAGCCGGCCTCGGCCAGCAGGGCCTTGGCTTTGGCGGGGTCGTAGGCGTAGCGCGGCGCGCCTTCGTCGGTGCAGCCGAACTGCGAGGGGAAGCAGATCGTGTTGATGACGCGCGAGCCCTCGCCGACGATGTTCTTGACCATGGCCTCGCGGTCGATGGCGTGGATGATCGCCTTGCGGACGCGCTCGTCCTTGAGGGCCTGGGCCGGGGAGTTCTCGAGGATGTTCATCTGCATGAAGACGATGCGCATCGTCTCGCCGGAGACGACCTGCAGCGTCGGCACGGTCTTGAGCTGGTCGGCCTGATCCTTCGGCACATGCATGATCAGGTCGCCGCCGCCCGAGAGCATCTCGGCCATCTGAGTCTGGCGGTCGGGGATGAAGCGGATCTCGATCTTGGCGACCTTGCCCTGCGCCTTGGGCGAATCCTTGAAATAGTCCTTGTTGGCCTCGAGCGTGATCGACTTGCCGGGGACGTAATTCGTCACCTTGTAAGGGCCCGAGCCCACCGGCTTCTCGTTCTGCCCCTTCGGGCCGACCTTCTCGTAATATTCGTTGGGGTGGATCACGACCGGCCCGGCGAGATACTCGATCGCGGCGGGGAATATCTCCTTGGTGGTCAACCGGACCTTGTACTTGTCAAGCTTCTCGGCCTTCTCGATCCAGTTGACATTGCCCTGGGTGACGACCTTGTTCTCGGGCTTGGCGATGAAGTTCAGCGTGTAGACGACATCGTCGGCGTCGAACTCCTCGCCATTGTGGAACTTGACGCCCTCGCGCAGCTCGAACTCGATGGTCTTGTCGTCGATCTGCTTCCAGCTCTTGGCGAGCTGGCCCTTGTACTCGTTGGTGTCGGGATCGCGATAGATCAGCGTGTCCCAGACATTGGCGCCGATGATCACGCCGATGCGGACATTGTTGAAGAAGGGATCGACGTTCTCGGGCGCCTGGTCATAGGCGAAGCGGATGGTGTTGGAGGCCTTCTGGGCGAATGCGGGCGTCGCGAGCCCGGTCGCTACCAGGGCCGTCGAAGCCATGGCCAGTACGAAAGCCTTCGTGATCGATCTCATCTCTGTTCCCCTCGCAGCGTTGTCGCTCGTCTTGGTGGAGCGGCGCATGGTGACGATCGGTCCACCGCGCGGCGCGCGGAGAGAAATCTGCCCAAGGATTGACTTTGCCGCCATAAGAATGAATCGAACGGATCGTTGCCATTTCGGCAAATACAGGATGCAGCATGCAGAGTTCGGCCCTGCGCTATTTCCTCGAAGTGGCGCTGACGGGCTCGGTCAGCGCCGCGGCGCAGCGGCTGCGGGTCGCCGCCTCCGCCGTCAGCCGCCAGGTCGCCAATCTCGAGAAGGAGCTCGACGCCAGCCTGTTCGAGCGGCGCTCGCGCGGGATGATCCTGACCCAGGCCGGGCAGGTGCTGGCGAGCTATGCCCAGCGCCTCGCGCTCGAGAGCGAGGCGGTCGTCAACGAGGTGCGCGAGCTCAACAGCGCGGGGCGGGGGCTGGTCCGGCTCGGCGTCACCGAAGGTTTTGCCGTCAGCTTCATTCCGGAGGTGATTCATCTCTTCCGCAAGCGCCATCCCCATGCCGCCTTCGACATCAAGGTGATGTCGCCGGCCGTGGTGACGGAGCATGTCCGGACCGGCGCGATCGACATCGGTGCCACCTTCGCCCTGCAGCAGGAACGCGGCATCACCATCCACTGGCAGCGGCCGATCCCGACCTATGCCTTCGTCGCGCCGGATCATCCGCTGATGGCGCGTCCGGAAGTGACCATCGACGAGGTCTTCGCCTATCCGATCGCGATGCTGGACAGCGGCGCCACGGTCAGGCGCGTGATGGACCTCTATTGCTCCGCGCGCGGGCTGACGCTCGATCCGGTGCTGACCTCGACCAATGTCACCAGCCTGCTGCATTTCTGCCGGCTCGGCGGCGCCGTGATGTTCTCCAGCAGCATCTCCTTCAACGCCTATATGCGCGACGGCACCATCGTCGCCTTGCCGCTGAAGGAGCCGGACCTGCCGTTGCGCAGCCTGCAGGTCCAGACCATGTCGGGGCGCGCGCTGCCCCGCGTGGTCAGGAGCTTCCTGGAGCTGCTGGCCTCCGAGCTCGAGGTCTTCGACACCACGAGCCCGCCTCGGCGGCAGGAGGGCGCGCCGGCCACGGCGCCGCGGCGGGCCCATGGCTGATCGTCCGCGAACCTCTGCTTCACGGATGGCCGACGAGAGCTTCGTCTTCACACCGCATCGCCACCAGGAGGTCGCGCGCGAGGCCATCCTTGCGGCACGTGCCGTCGGCAAGCCGGGCTTCCTGCTCGGCGACCTGACCGGGCTCGGCAAGACGCTGTCCGCCTGGCTCGCCATTGCCGCGATGCCGGAGGACGAGGTGCTGGTGATCTGCCCGAAAGGCGCGATCCCGCAATGGCGGCGCACCATCGCGCATGCCGGCGTGGCGCAAAAGCGCGTGACGCTGATGAATTTCGAGCGAACGAAATCGCTGCTCGCCCCGGTGCCTGAGAGCAAGAAGCGCTCGACGCGGGCCAAGAACAACGAGATCGCCAAGCACGGAAGGCCAAAGCGGGTCTGGCCGATCGTCGTGATCGACGAGGCGCACCGCATCCGCAATCCGAACTCGCAGCAGGGGCTGGTCTGCCGGCAGATGGCGGCCGCCGCGCGCTTCGCGATCTATATGAGCGCGACGGCGGGACAATCGCCGCACGAACTCTCCTATCTCGGGCCGCTTCTGGCAGGGGCGGCCGGCATGCCGAGCGCCGATCTCGACGGGTTCCGGGCGTTGATGAAGCGGCTGAAGATCGGCCGCGCCAAGGGGCGCTGGAAGAACTGGAGCTGGGAGCCGAACGAGGCCGACCGCAGACTGATGTCCGAGCTGCTCTACAAGGGCCGGAACGCCATCGGGCTGCGCCGCCGGCCGGAGGAGATCGCGGGCTGGCCGGAGGTGCAGCGCGAGCTCGCGCCGATCGCGCTCGATGCCCCGGCGCGCCGGCTCTATGACGCGACCTGGCGCGAGTTTCGCCGCGAGCTCGGCCTGGCCGGAGGCTCGACCCGCAAGCCGGCGGGCTGGGCCGCCGATCTGCGCTTCCGCCAGAAGGCGAGCCTGCTGCGCATCCCCGGCACGGCCGATTTCGTCGAGGACCTGCTCGGCAACGACCAGCAGGTCGCGATCTCGGTCGCCTTCCTCGAGACCAGCGCCATGCTGGCCGAGATGCTGCGCGGCCGGGGCTGGCGGGTCGGCGAGATCAATGGCGAGCGTTCCGGCGCGGTCAACGAGGAGACGCGGCTCGCCTTCCAGACCGGCGAGCTCGACGTGGTCGTCTTCACCGTGACCGAGTCGATCTCGCTGCATCGCGGCGAGATGCCTGGGGGAGAGCGCGAACGCTCGCTCGTCGTCCACGACATGCGCCACAGCGCGATCCAGCTCCAGCAGATCGAGGGGCGCTGCCATCGCGACGGCCAGCACGCGACGATCTTCTATGCCTATGCCGAGGACACGGTGGAGGAGGCCGTCGCGGCGACCGTGATCACCCGCATGTCGGCGATGGACGGCCTTGCCGGCGACGACACTCAGATGCTGGATGCGATCGCGGCGCTGGTCGAGGAGCGCGCGGCGGCCTGAGTTACGGGAGCTATGGCTTCGTGCTCTCCACCGCCGAATTGGTCAGCCCGACAATGTTCGACCAGATGCCGCGGGTATAGGCGCCCTGATGCACGACCGCGTCATAGCCGACCGCGATGACGACGATGACCAGAAGAATGCGGAACATATGATCCCTCCTTGCCGAAGCCTGAATCAACGCCGATCCTCGCTCTCGGTTCCGCAGCGCAGCATTTCCCGGCTCGCGACATGATCGCTCCGGCCTGTTGACCTCGACATTCCGGCGGTGTCCCTTCGCCGCTCGCGACGCATCGGAGAAGCGGCATGTTCGAGGATCTGACCGGCAAGCGCGTGCTGGTGACCGGGGCGTCCTCAGGGCTCGGCGCGCATTTCGCGCGGCTTCTTACCGGGCGCGGCGCTCTGGTCGCCGCCGCGGCGCGCCGGCTCGACAGGCTGGAGGAGCTGGCGCGGAGCTGCGAGGGCCTGCCCGGCAAGGTCACGCCGCTTGCCCTCGACGTCGCGTCGGTTGCGGCGATCGAAGCCGGCGTCGCCGAGGCACGGGCAGCCCTCGGCGGGCTCGACGTGCTGGTCAACAATGCCGGCATCGCCGACCCGGAACGCGCGCTGGAGCTGAGCGAGGCGCAGTGGGACGCCCATCTCGACGTCAACCTGAAGGGCTGCTTTTTCGCTGCGCAGGCGGCGGCGCGGATCATGGCGGAGCAGGCAAACGGCGGCGCCATCGTCAATATCGCCTCGATCCTGGGCGAGCGCGTCGCGCTCAGCGTCGCGCCCTATGCGATCTCGAAGGCCGGGCTGATCCAGATGACCAAGGCGCTGGCGCTGGAATGGGCGCGCCACAAGGTCCGGGTCAACGCGCTGGCGCCGGGCTATGTCGTCACCGACATCAACCGCGCCTTCTTCGAGGGCGACGACGGCAAGGCCCTGATCAAGCGCATTCCGATGCGCCGCGCCGGCGAGCTGGCGGACCTCAACGGGCCGTTCCTGCTGCTCTGCTCCAACGCGTCGGGCTTCATGACCGGCTCGGTGCTCGCCGCCGATGGCGGGCACCTGGTGAGCGGACTCTAGCCGCCGCTCAGGAACAGCGTCCGGATTCCGACGTTGCGGTCACCAATAGGGAGATTCCGATGCACAAGCCCGAAGGCCACAACGCTGTCTCGCCCTATCTGATCGTGCCCGATGCCGAGAAGGCGCTCGCCTTCGCCAAGGCCGCGTTCGGTGTCGAACCGATCTTCGTCGCCCGCGGCGACGACGGAGGGATCATGCATTGCGAGATCCGGATCGATGATTCCGTGGTGATGATCGGCGAGATGGAGGGCGGGCCGGAAAGCCATGTCCATGTCTATGTCGCCGATCCCGACGCCGTGTTCGAGCGTGCCAAGGCGGCCGGCGCGATCGTGGTGCAGGAGCTGATGGCGAAGGGCGACGGCGACCGGCGTGGCGGCGTCAAGGATCCGACAGGCACGACCTGGTGGCTGGCCGAGTGCGTCGATCCCGCCGCGCGCGAGCGGACGAACCGGCTCTAGCCACCCGGCAGCAACTCCTTCAGCCGCAGCAGGGCGATCTTCTCGACCTGTTCGAGCGCCGTCTCGAATTCCTGCTCCGGCGTGCTCGTCAGGCGCTCCTCGAAGGCCGCGAGGATCTCGTCCTTGCGAAGCCCCTTCACCGCGATGATGAAGGGGATGCCGAACCGGGCCTTGTAGGCTTCGTTCAGCGCGGTGAAGCGGGCGCGCTCGTCGCTGCTCAGCCGGTCGAGCCCGGCCGATGCCTGCTCGATGGTCGATTCAGGCGTCAGCTCCTTCGCGGCGGCGAGCTTTCCGGCGAGATCGGGATGGGCGAGGAGGAGGGCGCGCTTCTGCTCCGGCGTCCCGGCGCGCATCGCTTTAACCATGGCGGCGTGCAGCCCCTCTGCGCTGTCCTGTTCGGTGCTCAGGCCCGCGTCATAGGCGGCTTCCGCCACCCAGGGCGAGTGCTCCCAGACGCGGCCGAAGACCTCGGTGAACAGCGCTTTCGGAAGGGCCGAGGGCCGGTAACCGCCGGGGGGCGGGTGAAGCCTGATCCAGTGGCGGGCGATGTCGAGCCTGGTCGCGACCCAGACCCGTTCGTGGCTGCGGACATAATCGAGGAAGCGCGCCAGCGCCGCGGCGCGGCCCGGCCGCCCGACGAGCCGGCAATGCAGGCCGATCGAGAGCATTTTCGGGGCGGTTTCGCCCTCGGCATAGAGCGTGTCGAAGGAATCCTTCAGATAGGCAAAGAACTGGTCGCCCGAATTGAAGCCCTGCGGCGTCGCGAAGCGCATGTCGTTGGTGTCGAGCGTATAGGGCACCGTGAGCTGCGGTCCCTTCGGCCCGGCGATCCAGTAGGGCAGGTCGTCGGCATAGGCGTCGGCCGTGTAGAGGAAGCCGCCTTCCTCCATCATCAGCGGCGTCGTGTTCTGCGAGGAGCGGCCCTGGTAGAAGCCAAGCGGGCGCTCGCCGGTGATCTCGCGCTGGATGCGGATGGCCTCAGTGATGTCGGCACGCTCCTGCTCGGGCGGCGTGTCGCGATAGTCGATCCATTTCAGGCCATGGGTGGCGATCTCCCAGCCCGCCTCCTGCATCGAGGCGGCGATCCCGGGGTAGCGCGCGAGCGCGCTCGCCACCGCGAAGACGGTGACCGGCATCCGGCGCTCGGTGAACATGCGCCAGAGCCGCCAATAGCCGGCGCGCGAGCCGTATTCGTAGATCGACTCCATGTTCATGTGGCGCTGGCCGGGCCAGGGTGCGGCGCCGACGATCTCGGAGAGGAAGGCCTCGGAGGCGGCGTCGCCATGCAGGATGCAGTTCTCGCCGCCTTCCTCGTAGTTGATCACGAATTGCAGCGCGATGCGGGCCTCGCCCGGCCAGTGCGGGTGCGGCGGAGTGCGGCCGTAGCCGGCCATGTCACGCGGGTAGGGAGAGGCGTTCATAGGCTGATTCAAGTCCATGAGACGGTGATTCAGGAACGGCGCGCAAGCCGTTGGCGATGGATTCGAATTGCCGGCTAGCTGCCGCGATAGGTCGCGTAGCTCCAGGGCGAGGCCAGCAGCGGCACGTGATAATGCCCGGCCGGATCGGCGATGCCGAAACGGATCGGCACGATGTCGAGAAAGGCGGGTTCGGGCAGGGCGGTGCCGAGCGCACGGAAATAGGCGCCGATGGCGAAGGTCAGCTCATAGGTGCCGGGTTCAAGCGTATCGCCCGCGAGCAGCGGCTGGTCGGTGCGGCCATCGGCATTGGTCGTGGTCTCGGCGATGCGCCGGCGCGAGGCATCGGGCGCCAGCCGGTCGAGCGTCAGCCTGACGCCCGCTGCCGGCCTGCCATTGACGGTGTCGAGCACATGCGTCGAGAGACGTCCCATCTCGTGTCGTTCCTCGCGGATTTCGTCCCGCCGGGCGCTCGATGCGCTGTCCGGACGAAGCTTGCTTTCGCAAAAGCGCCGATCCTAGTCTCGCCGCAGCATGAGAGTTCCATCCCGGATTCGCCAGTGTCAATCGTTCGCGCGGCCCGTGGGGAAGGGGCTCGCGGATGCTTGACGCCTATCTCCTCGAATGGGGCGGCATGCTGCTGCGCTGGCTGCATGTGATCACGGCGATCGCCTGGATCGGCTCGTCCTTCTTCTTCATCCATCTCGATGCCAGCCTGCGGCCCGCCGCCGACATCCCGCCGGGCGAGGGTGGGCGCGCCTGGCAGGTGCATGGCGGCGGCTTCTACGAGATGCGGAAATACCTGGTCGCGCCGCCGCGCATGCCCGAAGAGCTGACCTGGCATAAATGGCAGAGCTACTGGACCTGGATCTCGGGCTTCTTCCTGCTGGTCTGGGTCTATTACGCCCAGTCGGAGCTCTATCTGATCGATCCGGCGGTGATGCAGCTTTCGCCGCTGGCCGCGGGGGCGATCGGCATCGTCGCATTGGCCCTCGGCTGGCTGTTCTATGATTTTCTCTGCAAGTCGCCGCTCGGCCGCAACGAGGTCGTGCTCGGCCTGCTCGGCTTCGGCTATGTCGTCGCGGCGAGCTGGGCGTTCTCCCAGGTGTTCTCGGGCCGCGGCGCGCTGATTCATACCGGCGCGCTGATGGCGACGATCATGACCGCCAACGTCTTCTTCGTGATCATGCCGGGCCAGCGCAAGGTCATCGCGGCACTGACGGCGGGCGAGACGCCCGATCCGAAGCTCGGCAAGCAGGCCAAGCAGCGCTCGACGCACAACAACTACATCACCCTGCCGGTGCTGTTCCTGATGCTGTCGAACCACTATCCGGTGACCTATGCCAATCCGGCGGTGATCCCGGCGCTGGTGGCGCTGATCATCGTCGCCGGGGCGCTGATCCGGCATTTCTACAATGTCCGGCACGCCGATCATGCGAGATCGCCCTGGTGGACCTGGGCCGTGGCATTGCTGGCGCTCTGGCTCGCCTTCTGGCTGGCGATGGCCTCCTCGCCCGGCGGGCGCGAGCGGCTCGGGCTGAAGCCGGCCGAGCCGGCGAAGGCGACGCTGCTGGCCGGGATGAGCCTGCCGCCCACCGAGGTCGCCGACATCGTCACCGGCCGCTGCGCCATGTGCCATGCGCCGGAGCCGTCCTGGCCGGGCCTCCAGATCGCGCCCAAGGGCGTCTGGCTGCACGAGCCGGAGCGGATCGCCGTTCAGGCGCGCGCGATCCGGACGCAGGCGGTGATGACGCATGCGATGCCGCCGAACAACCTGACCGGCATGACCGAGGCGGAGCGCCGTGTGCTGGCGAGCTGGCTGGCAGGATCGCGCTAGGCGGGGCCCGTTCACGGCCCGCACACGAAACCGTGAATTCATTCAGTTTCGGTTCACATCGCGGGGGGCATTGTCCGGCCCACTGACTGGGCTGGATCAAGGTTCCGATACCGGGACCGTCCGTGCCGGGGGACCTTGGGGGTCCAGTGAAGCGGTTTCAAGGACAGGCTGCCAGCTACTGGCTGGCGGCGGCAGGTTTCGTTTGCGCGTGGACCATCCTGTGCTGGCCCTGGCTGTCGGGGGCGGTGACGATTCCGTTCGACGCCAAGGCGCATTTCCAGGCCCAGATCCAGTTCCTGGCACAGGCCCTGCACAGTGGCCAGTCTCCGTTCTGGACGCATAACGTCTTCGGCGGCTCGCCGCAGGTCGCGGATCCGCAATCGCTGATCTTCTCGCCCGCCATCATCCTGGCCCTGCTCAGCCCCTCGCCGAGCTTCCGGATGGTCGATGCCTATGTGCTGGCGCATCTGCTCGCCGGCGGCCTCGCCTTCCTGATGTTCTTCCGGGATCGCGGCTGGCATCCGGCCGGCGGCCTGCTGGCGGCGCTCGTCTTCGCCTTCGGCGCTTCGGCCGCCTGGCGCGTGCAGCATGTCGGCCAGATCGCCAGCCTCGCCTTCTTCGCCATCGCCTTCTGGCTGACGGCGCGGATGCTGCAGCGTTCCTCGGTGCTGTCGGGCGCGCTCGCCGGCCTCGCCGCCGGCTTGATGGTGCTCGAGCCGGACCAGGTCGCGCTGCTCGGCGCCTATATCCTGATCGGCATGGTCGTCGCGCATTGGCTGTCGGGCGGCTGGCCGGCGGTTCGCGCCAGCCTGGCGCCGGTCACCGTCGCGAGTATCGCCGGTCTCGCCGTCATCCTGCTGCCGCTGGTCTGGACATGGCTGTTCGCCGAGGCGACGACGCGTCCGGAGGTCGACCTCGCGGAAGCGGGGCGCGGCTCGCTGCACCCGGCATCGCTGCTCACCGCCTTCGTCGCCGATCTCTTCGGCGCGCGCGATCCGGCGGTCGATTTCTGGGGCCCCTACAGCCCCGGATGGAACGCCAGCGAGCTCTTCCTCTCGCAGAACATGGGGCAGGTCTATGTCGGGGCGCTGCCGCTCCTGCTGCTGATCGCGCCCGGCCTCAGCCGCGGATGGCTCTGGGACAGGGCCATCCGGCCTCTGACAGTGCTGCTCGCCCTGATGGTGCTGTTCGCGCTCGGGCGCTACACGCCCTTCTTCCATCTCGCCTACGAGTACCTGCCCGGCGTGAAGGCGTTCCGCCGTCCGGCCGACGCGACCTTCCTGATCGGGGCGCTCGGCGCGGTGCTCTCCGGCTACCTGCTGCACCGGATCCTCAACGAGACGGAGATGGGTTCGCTGCGGCGCGACCTCGGCTTCGCCGCGGCGGCCGTCGCGGGGCTGGTCGGCGTGGCGCTCGTCGTCTCGAACCGGGAAGGCCACCTGATCGACGCCTGGTGGCCGAGCCTGAGCGCGGTCCTGTGGTTCCTGGCGGCCGGGTTCGTCGTGCTGGTGCTGACGCGCTGGCGCCGGACGGTGGCGCCGCTGGCGAGCATGCTTCTGGTCACGGGCGTGGTCGGCGCCGATCTCGGCGTGAACAACGGCCCCAACGAGTCGACGGCGCTGCCGCCGCAGCTCTACGACATCCTGCGGCCAGAGACCAAGAACGAGACGGTTGCCGCGCTCAAGAGCCTGCTCGCGCAGCCTCCGGGCTCGCCCAGGCGCGACCGCGTCGAGCTGCTCGGCATGGGCTTCGAATGGCCCAATGCCGGCATGGTCCACGGCTTCGACCACACGCTGGGTTACAATCCACTCCGGTTGGCTGACTTTTCCGACGCCGTCGGCACCCGCGATTCGATCGCCGGGCCGGACCAGCGCAAGTTCACTCCGCTCTTCCCGTCCTATCGCTGCCGGATGGCCGATCTGCTCGGGCTGCGCTACATCGCGACGCGCGTGCCCATCGGCCAGGTCGACCATGCGCTCAAGCCGAACGACCTCAAGCTCGTCGCCTTCACCAAGGACGGCTACATCTACGAGAACCCGCGCGCCCTGCCGCGCGTGCAGTTCGTCGGCGGCTGGCAGCTCGCCGATTTCGACGGCATGAAGACGGCCGGGCAATGGCCCGACACCGATCCCCAGCAGGTGGTCCTGCTCGACACCGTGCCGCCCGACGCGGTGCCGGAGGGGCCGGTGGTGACGCAGGCCGAGGTCAAGCTGACGCGCTATGGCAACACGAATGTCGAGATCTCGGTCAGCACGGACAAGCCCGGCTTCATCGTCCTGAACGACATCTGGCATCCGTGGTGGCGGGCCGCGCTCGACGGCGTCGAGGTCGATATCCTGAAGGCGAACGTGCTGTTCCGCGCCGTGCAGGTGCCGGCCGGCCGGCACAAGGTGAGTTTCAACTTCCGGCCGGTCGAAGGGGCTCTCGCCGAGCTGCGCGACCGCGTCGAGCCGCCCGAGGCCGAGGAGCCGCCGTTGCTGGTCGAGCCGCGGGTCGCCTCGACGCCGGGCGCAGTGTCACGGCCGAGCGCTCCCGCGGATGGGAGCTGGCACGAGAGCCGCGGGCACGAGCCCGCGCCGCCCTCGACGTTCGTCCAGTAGAGCCGGCCTCTCGCTCAGGCGACGCCGAGCTTCTTCTGCAGGCTCGTCGAGGAGGTGGTGTACTGGAAGGTCAGCCGCTTCTCCGGATAGACGTAGCGGTGCACCTTCTGGGCCGCGAGCGCGGCCTCGTGGAAGCCCGAGAGGATCAGCTTGAGCTTGCCGGGATAGGTGTTGATGTCGCCGATGGCGAAGATGCCGGGCACGTTCGTCTCGAATTTCTCGGTGTCGGCCGGGATCAGGTTCTCGTGCAGGTTCAGGCCCCAGTCGGCGATCGGGCCGAGCTTCATGGTCAGCCCGAAGAAGGGCAGGAGCGTGTTGCAGGCGACCTCGAAGGTCTCGCCGGCATTGTCGCGGCAGATCGCGGCTTCCAGGCTGGCGCCTTCGCCGCGCAGCCCCGTGACCTGGCCGATCGCGAGATCCATCTTGCCGGCGGCGACCAGTGCCCGCATCTGCTCGACCGAATGCGGCGCGGCGCGGAAATCGTCGCGGCGGTGCATCAGCGTCACGCGGTTGGCGATGGGCTGCAGGTTCAAGGTCCAGTCGAGCGCGGAATCGCCGCCGCCGACGATCAGGATGTCGCGGCCGCGGAAGGCCTCCATCTTGCGCACGGCGTAGAAGACGCTGCTGCCCTCATAGGCCTCGATGCCCGGGATCGGCGGCTTCTTCGGCAGGAAGGAGCCGCCGCCGGCGGCGACGATCACCGTCTTGGTGTCGAAGACCGTGCCGGCATCGGTGCGGACGAGGAAACGCGGCGCTTCGGCTGTCCCGGTCGGCTGGAGCGACTCGATCATCTGGTTGAGATGGAAGGTCGCGCCGAATGGCTTGATCTGCTCGACCAGGTTGTCGACCAGCCCCTGCCCGGTGACCATGGGGAAGCCGGGGATGTCGTAGATCGGCTTCTCGGGATAGAGCTCGGCGCATTGGCCGCCCACCTTCGGCAGGATGTCGACGAGATGGGCGCGGATATCGAGCAGGCCGAGTTCGAAGACCGCGAACAAGCCGCAAGGACCGGCGCCGACGATGACCACGTCGGTCTCGATGATCTCGCTGGCGGTGAGGTTCTGGTTGGCGGTCTCGGCGTTCATCATGAAATCCCTTGGGATGTCCCGGCGGTCATGCGCGGCAGCCGATGCAGTAAATTCTGCTGCGATGCAATGAAAATGACCGCCGTGACCCGGGCGCCGGCTAAAAAAGAGAAGATTCTTCCGTCTCAGGCCCCGGTGTCAGCAGCAAGCCCTACAGCGGCGATGCCGGCTGCCGCTGCCGCCTCGTCATTGTCGGAGGTATCGCCCGAAATGCCAATCGCGCCAAGCAGGGCGCCGCCGGCATCGCGAATGAGCACGCCGCCGGGAACGGGCACGAGCGAGCCGCCGACCGCATGCGTCGCGGCCTCGACGAAATAGGGGCGTTCCAGGGCCATCTTGTGCAGGGCGCGCGTGCCGATGCCGAGCGCGACGGCGCCATGGGCCTTGCCGAGGGCGATCTCGCCGCGCTTCAGGCTGGTGCCGTCCTGTGCGGCGAAGGCCTTCTGCGCGCCGCGCGCATCGAGGATCGCGATGGCGAGCGGCTTGAGGCCGGCCTTGTCGGCATGGGCGAGGGCGCCTGAGAGAATGGCCTGGGCCTGGGCGAGCGTGAGCATGAAAATCGAGCCTTCCGTTGTCGGAAGAGCTTCTTGCCAGCAGGGTCCCGCCGAGGGAAGTCATCGTGCCGAGCAAGCTGTTTTGCCGTGAGGAACGCATCGCCGCGTGCATTCTTTTTCAACGGTGTCGTCGAATTCAACTTGAACTTGCAAATCCGAGCGGGCTTCATGGCCCTCCCGACATTGGAGGATAGACTATGGGTCTCTTCAGTTTCATCAAGGAAGCCGGCGCAAAGCTCTTCGGTGCGAGCCCGGCCCAGGCCGCGACGCCCGAGGCGCTGCAGAAGGAACTCGCCGGCCACGGACTTCCTTCCGACGTCAACATCCAGATCGACGGCGACAAGGTGAAGGTCTCCGGCAAGGCGGTGTCGACCGAGGAGGCGGAGAAGATCATCCTCGCGCTCGGCAACACCACCGGCGTGGCGCAGGTCGAGTCCGATCTCGCCGTGAACAACGAAGCCGCCGCGGCGGTGTTCTACACGGTGAAGAAGGGCGACACGCTCTGGAAGATCGCCGAGGCCCATTACGGCAAGGGGCAGGGCGCGAAATACACCGAGATCGTCAAGGCCAACACGCCGCCGGTGAAGAACCCCGACCTGATCCTGCCGGGCTGGGTGCTGCGCATTCCGCCGCAAGACGCCGCCAAGGCCTGAGGCACCTAACCGCATCGATCGGGCCGGCATGCACGCAGCATGCCGGCCCGACGACGTTCAGGGGCCCGCGCGTCGGCGCCAGGGCCCGCGTTTCCTAGCCTATCGATGAAGGCTCTTTTGTGCCCGCGGCTCTTGCATCGGCCGCGCTTTAGCGCTCATGCTCGCATGACGACACGGCAGACGAGCCATTCCTGTCGAGTATGGCAGTCCTGGTGCCGCAAGAGCTCCTGGGGAGGGGACGAATGACCTTTGATCGCCGCAGATTCCTGACACTGGCCGGCTCCGCCGTTGCCGCGCCGGCGGTCCTGCGCGCCACCCGCGCCAATGCGCAGGAGGTGACGCTCAGGATGCACCATTTCCTGCCGCCGGTCGCCAATGGCCACGCCAAGTTCCTGAAGCCCTGGGCCGACAAGGTCGGCGCCCAATCGAACGGCCGGATCAAGATCGACATCTTCCCTTCGATGCAGCTCGGCGGCACGCCGCCGCAGCTCTATGACCAGGCGCGTGACGGCGTCGCCGACATCGTCTGGACCCTGCCGGGCAACACGCCGGGCCGCTTCACCGGCATCGAGGCCTTCGAGTTGCCGTTCGTGCCCAACAAGCGCGCGCTGGTGAACTCGCTGGCGCTGACCGACTATGCCGAGCAGCACCTCAAGGACGAATTCAAGGAGATCCATCCGATCTGCTTCTGGGCGCACGATCACGGGCTGATCCACGCCAACAAGCAGGTGAAGACGATGGAGGACCTCAAGGGTCTGAAACTGCGCTTCCCGACGCGCCTTGCCGGCGAGGCGCTCCGCACGCTCGGCGCCAACGCGATCGGCATGCCGATTCCGCAGGTGCCGGAATCGCTGGCGCAGCGCGTCATCGACGGCTGCGTCGTGCCCTGGGAGGTGGTGCCGTCGATCAAGGTGCAGGAACTCGTGAAGTACCATACCGAGATCCCCGGCTCGCCGACCTTCTACGTGGCGACCTTCGTCCTCGCGATGAACCGGGCGAAATACGACGCGCTCGCGCCCGACCTGAAGGCGGTCATCGACAAGAACTCGGGCGCGGCGGCGGCCGCCATGGCGGGCAAGGTCTGGGACGAGCAGGCCGTGGTGGTCTCGGAAATGGTCAAGAAGCGCGGCAACACGATCACCATGCTCGACGAGGCCGAGGCGGCGCGCTGGCGCAAGACGACCGAGCCGGTGATCGAAGGCTGGGTCAAGACGGCCAAGGAGAAGGGGCTCGACGGCACGAAGCTGCTCGAGAGCGCCAAGGCGGCGCTGGCCAAGCACGAAAAGGCGGCCTGACGGCGAATCATGGCTGAGGGAAGCGGGCAGGTGCCGGCGTCGGGCTTCGACGCCGCGGTGCGGGCGATCGCCATCATCGGCGGCGTCCTGCTGATCGCGCTCGCGGCGATGGTCGTGGTCAGCGTCACCTTGCGCAGCGATCTCGTCGGGGCGGCCGGCGTGCCGGGCGATTTCGAGCTCGTGCAGATGGCGACGGCGGTCGCCGCCTTCTGCTTTCTGCCCTATTGCCAGCTCAGGCGCGGCAACATCTTCGTCGACACCTTCACGCTCAAGCTGCCGCTGCGCTGGCAGCGCAGGATCGACGCGATCTGGGACATCGTCTACGCGCTCGCGATGGCGCTGATCGCCTGGCGCCTCGCGGCCGGGGCCGCCTCCGCCTTCGCCAGCGGCGAGAACACCATGGTCCTGCAATTGCCAAGCTATTTGCCGATCGCGCTCTGCGCGGCGCTGGCCGCGCTCGTCTCGGTGACCTCCGTGGTCAGCGCGGCGCGGCTCGTGAGGTCGCGCCGGTGAGCGGCTTCAGCCTCGCCGTCACCGGCTTCGCGGCGCTTTTGCTGCTGATGGCGGTGAGACTGCCGATCGGGCTCGCGATGATGCTCGTCGGCAGCTTGGGCTATATCCAGCTCAACGGGCTCGAGCCCTTCCTGGCCTATATCAAGACCACTCCCTACCAAATCTTCGCCAATTACACGCTGTCGGTGATCCCGCTTTTCGTGCTGATGGGCGCCTTCGCCGAGCGCTCGGGACTGGCCACTGACCTGTTCAAGGCGGCCTCCGCCTTCGTCGGCCATCGCCGCGGGGGCCTGGGCATGGCGATGATCGGCGCCTGCACCGGCTTCGGCGCGATCTGCGGCTCGTCGGTGGCGACGACCGCGACTTTCGCGCGCGCGGCGCTGCCGCATCTGCGCGGCTACCGCTACGATCCCGGCTTCGCCTGCGGGGTGACGGCGGTCGGCGGCACGCTCGGCATCCTGATCCCGCCTTCGGTGATCCTGGTGGTCTATGCGATCTCGACCGAGCAGAACATCGCGAAACTGTTCAAGGCGGCGCTGATCCCCGGGCTGATGGCGGCGGCGATGTATTGCATCACCATCGCGATCATGACGCGGCTCGGACCGACGCTCGGGCCGGCGCATGAGAGGGTGGCCTGGCGGGACCGGTGGCGGCCCCTGCTCGGCGTGATTCCGGCCATGCTGGTGGCTGTGATCGTCGTCGGCGGCATCTATGGTGGCATCTTCACGCCGACCGAAGGCGCCTCGGTCGGGGCCTTCATCATGCTGCTGATCGGCCTCGTCCGGCGGACGCTGGGCTTCAAGGAGATCGGCGAGGCGATCCTGCAGACCGCCGAGACCTCGGCGATGATCTTCGCCATCCTGCTCGGCGCCGAGGTCTTCAACGCCTTTCTGGCGCTGACCCAGGTGCCGACGGCGGCGGCTGAGATGATCGCGGCGTCGGGCTGGCAGCCCTATACGATCCTGATCGGGCTCCTGATGTTCTACATCGTGCTCGGCGGCGTCATGGACGAGCTCGCGATGATCCTGCTGACGCTGCCGGTGTTCTTCCCGATCGTGACCGCGCTCGATTTCGGCATGCCGGTCGACGATATCGCGATCTGGTTCGGCATCCTCGTGCTGATCGTCGTCGGAATCGGCATGACCTGCCCGCCGATCGGGCTCAACGTCTTCGTCGTCGCCTCGCTGGCGCGCGACGTGCCGGTGACGCGGATCTATCGCGGCGTGCTGCCCTTCGTGCTCTCGGACATCATCCGCCTCGGCATCGTGGTGGCATTTCCAATCCTCACTCTCTATCTGGTGAGATTGCTGGACTGAAATTCTACCAGCGTGGCCGTCTGACGCGGCTGTCTGCACTTCCGGTGCTCGCGTACTGATGTACGCTCCGCTCCGGTTCTCCACAGCCACGCCAGCCGACTCGCACTGGCGAATTTCAGGAAATCCCGAAGGCCGTCCCATGACCGTGAACGATCTCGATATCGACGACATCAAGGCCGGGCTGGCCGCCGGCTCCATCCTGCTGGTCGACGTGCGCGAGCCGCATGAATTCGCGGCGGGCCGCATTCCCGGCTCGGTGTCGCGGCCGCTCTCGCAATTCGATCCGGCCGACCTTCCCGATGTTCCGGGCAAGCGGATCGTGCTCTCCTGCGCCGCCGGCGTGCGCTCGCTGCGCGCGCTCGAATTCGCCCAGTCGGCCGGGCTCGACGTCGACAGCCATTACCTCGGCGGCTTCAAGGACTGGGCGATGCGGGGCGAGCCCGTCGAGCGCTGACAGGCGTCATGCTGCGTTTCGGTTGCAGCGGCCAGCGCCAGCGTCGATAACGTGGCGCGGCCTCGATCCGGCCGCGGCCGAAAAAGGTGTCCGATGACGGCTTCCCGCTTGCTCCACCTGTCCCTCGCAGCCCTGCTCTGTACCGCCTCCGCAGCGCCGGCTGCGTTCGCGCAGGCCTCCCCGCAGAACGCGGCGAAGCGGTCGGCCCAGGATCCGGACCTGCAGGCGGCCATCGCCAAGTCGAACGCCTATACCGCGCTGGCCAACCGCACGCTGCGCGCTAACGAATCCTGGGGTCGCTACAAGAGCTGGGTCGATCTGAAGCGTGGCCCGACCGGCAAGGAGCGTTACATCTCGTATGGGCTCTACAGCCTCTACGACGTCAAGAGCGAGATCGAGAAGGCGCAAGCGGCGACGGCCCAGCCGCCGGCGCAGCCCGAGCTCGACGAGACCGTGAAGCGCTTCATCGCCGCCTATGAGGAGCTGGCGCCGCTGATCACCCGCGCCTACCGCTACTATGATCGCAAGGACTATACCGGCGACGGCGCCGCGGAAGGGCGCGAGCTGCATGGGAAGATGGTGCCTGCGGCGGAAGCCTTTCTGCGCGAGCGGGCTGTGTTCGACACGCAGCTCAACGCCTTCAAGAAGGGCATCGACGCGCGCGAGATGGCGGCGATCGAGGCCGCAGAGGGCCGCTCGGCGCGCTGGCAGCTGCGCAACATCATGGTCAATGCGCGCGGCGTCATGGACGTGATGCCGAGCAACGACAACCCGATCGTCGATCTCAAGGCCTTCGATACGGCGCTGGCGAGCTATGCCGCGGCGATCAAGGAGATGGACGCGTTCAAGGACAAGAACCAGTCCGGCGTGCCGATGATCGAGAGCTCCGCCGGCTCCTGGCTCGGCTCGCTGCGCGATTTCCGCGAGAAGCTCGGAAAGTCCAAAGGGGATGTGCGCAAAAGCGCAGCCAGCGACGCCAACCGCCTCGTCTCCAGCTACAACATGATGGTGAGCATGTCCGACAGCGCCGCGCGCATGATCCGCTGAGTTTCAGGTCCCGTCCGCCTGCGCCCGGCGCATCCCGGACCCAGCATGGATCGGGATGACGACGCGGCCATCCTGCGCCAGTCTTTCTCATTCGAACGATACGAAGGAAGTTTGCCGATGCGTCCGATGAAGTTCGGAATGGGCCAGCCGGTTCGGCGGGTCGAGGATCAGCGCCTGACCACGGGGACGGGACGCTATACCGACGACACCGCCGTCGAGGGCGCGCTTCACGCCTTCGTGCTACGCTCGCAATATGCGCATGCGACATTCAAGGTCCGTGACAAGGACGCCGCCCGCAAGATGAAGGGCGTGAAGCTGATCCTGACCGGCGAGGATGTCGCCCATCTCGGCGACATCCCGTGCAAGGGGCTGATCAAGACCGTCTCCGGCGAGAACGTAAAACCCAATCCCGTGCCGGTGCTGCCGACCGACACGGTCCATCATGTCGGCGAGGCGGTCGCCTTCGTCGTCGCCGAGACGCTGAACCAGGCGCGCGACGCGGCCGAGGCGATCGACATTGCCTGGGAGACGCTGCCCTCCGTCACCGGCATCGGCGAGGCGCTTGATCCGAAGGCGCCGCAGGTCTGGCCGGATCGGAAGGGCAACGTCGCCTTCGAGGCCGAGCAGGGCAACCGGGAGAAGACCGAGAAGGCCTTCACCAAGGCCGACAGGACGGTCTCGATCACGATCGTCAACAACCGGCTCGCCTCCAACTACATGGAGACGCGTGCCTGCATCGGCGAATACGACAAGGGCGCGAAGCGCTGGACGCTGACGCTCGGCAGCCAGGGCAGCCACGGTACGCGCGACATCCTCGCCAAGAACATCCTCAAGGTCGACCCGGCGCGCATCCGCGTGGTGACGCCGGATGTCGGCGGCGGCTTCGGCACCAAGATCTTCATGTACCGGGAATACCCGTTGGTGCTGGTCGCGGCCGAGAAGCTGAAGCGGCCGGTGCGCTGGGTCGCCGATCGCACCGAGCATTTTCTCGCCGACACCCATGGCCGCGCCAACCTGACCACGGCCACGATGGCGCTCGACAAGAAGGGCAGATTCATCGGCCTCAAGGTCGACCTCGCGGCCGATATGGGGGCCTATCTCTCGCAATATGGGCCCTTCATTCCCTGGGTGGGCACCACCATGACGCCGGGCTGCTACAACATCCCGGCGGTGCATGTGCGCTTCCGCGGCGTCTTCACCAACACCACGCCGGTCGATGCCTATCGCGGCGCCGGCCGGCCGGAAGCGGCCTATCTGATCGAGCGGCTGGTCGACGCGATCGCGCGCGAGACCGGCAAAACGCCCGATGCTGTCAGGGCGCAGAACTTCGTCAAGCCGAGCGAGATGCCGCATTCGACCCAGACCGGGCCGGTCTATGATTCCGGTGAGTTCGAGGGCCATATGCGCCGCGCCATGGATGTCGCGGACTGGAAGGGGTTCAAGGCCCGGCTGAAGAGCTCGACCAAGGCCGGCAAGATCCGCGGCATCGGCATGGCCTGCTATATCGAGGCCTGCGGCGGCGGCGGCCCCGAGAGCTCGACCGTGATCCTGGAGAAGGACGGCACGGTGACGGTGCTGATCGGCACCCAGTCGAACGGGCAGGGACACGAGACCGCCTATTCCCAGCTCGTCGCGCAGCATCTCGACATCCCGATGGACCGGATCAAGGTGATCCAGGGCGACACGGACAAGGTCGAGACCGGTTCGGGCACCGGCGGCTCGCGCTCGATCCCGGTCGGCGGCGCGGCGCTCGACAAGGCCTCGTCGATCCTGACCGACAATCTCAAGCAACTCGCCTCCGAGAAGCTCGAGGCCGGCATCGGCGATCTCGAGGTCGTCGACGGCGCGGTACGGATCGTCGGCACCGACAAGGCGCTCGACCTCAAGGCGATCGCGGCGCTGCCGGGCGCGACCCAGGACAAGCTGAGGGTGCATCAGAGCTGGGAGCCGCCGGAAGCGACCTATCCGAACGGCACCCATATCTGCGAGCTCGAGATCGATCCCGGAACCGGCGGCACTGAGATCACCAACTATATCGTGGTTGACGATTTCGGCGTGACGCTGAACCCGCTGATGCTCGAGGGCCAGGTCCATGGCGGCGCGGCGCAGGGCATCGGCCAGGCGCTGATGGAGGAGATCCGCTTCGACGGCTCCGGCCAGATGCTGACGGCGACCTTCATGGACTATGCGTTGCCGCGCGCGGCCGATGTTCCCAACTTCCATTTCGAGACCCGCAACGTGCGTTGCGTCACCAATGCGCTCGGCGTGAAGGGCGCGGGCGAGGCCGGTGCGATCGGCGCCTGCCCGGCGGTGATGAACGCGATGGTCGATGCGCTCGACCGCGCCGCCGGCATCAAGGCGATCGACATGCCGGCGACGCCGAACAAGGTCTTTGGAGCGTTGAAGGCGGCCGGCTATCGGCTGTGATGCAAGATCCGCCTTGTGCAAGCGCAAGGCGGATCACGAAAATGCGACTTGGCGCTGTCATGGCGATAGGCTGATCTGGAGAGGTTCTAAGCTGTGCCGCCCCGGCGCCGCTGCCTGCGAGGATATGCCTGGATGATCCGTACCGCTCTTGTCGCCGCCGGCCTCGTGCTCGGCCTCTCGGCTGTCCTTGCGCAATCGGACCCGATTGCCGAACGCCGCAACACGATGAAGGGCGTCGGTGGCGCCACGCGTGACGGCGCCGCCATGGCGAAGGGCGAGGTCGCCTTCGATGCGGCCAAGGCCCAGACCATCTTCAAGGTCTATGCCGATGCGGCCAAGAAGATGCCTGGCCTCTATCCCGACACTGCCAGGACAGGCGGCGAGAGCACGGCCGCGCCGAAGATCTGGGAGGACCAGGCCGGCTTCAAGGCCGCTTTCGCCAAGTTCGAGACCGATGCTGCCGCCGGCTCGGCGGCCAAGGATCTCGACGGCTTCCGCAGCGCCTTCGGGGCCGCGACCAAGAATTGCGGCGGCTGCCACGAGGCCTATCGCATCAAGAAGTAGGCCGGCCTGCGGTTGCGCCGCCTGGTCGATCATGACCTGATGGGCGGACTCCATGCGATGGGGTTCGCCCGTTCTCGTCTCGGACGCGTGCCGGACCCATCGGCGCCTTTGCGCGTTAAGGTTGCTGCAAACCGGAAAAACCTCCATGCGCCGCCTCTTCATCACGCTGGCCGTCTTCATCCTGCTGGGGCTCGCCGGCTTCTTCGTACTGACCGATCCGCGCCTGGTCTCGCCGGCGCCCGAGATCGGCACCTTGCCGGCGCCGAATGTCGAGAACGGCAAATTGCTGTTCGCGGCGGGGGGCTGCGCCTCCTGTCATGCGACGCCCGGCCAGGGCGACAAGCTGCGCCTGGGCGGGGGGGTGGCGCTGGCCTCCGCCTTCGGCACCTTCAACGTGCCCAATATCTCGCCGCATACGCGCGACGGCATCGGCAACTGGGGCGTCAAGGATTTCGTCGATGCGATGGCGACGGGCGTCTCGCCCTCTGGCCAGCACTACTACCCGTCCTTCCCCTACACCTCCTACCGGCTGATGCCGCCCAAGGCGCTGGCCGACCTCTTCGCCTATATCCGGACCTTGCAGCCGGTCGAGGGCAGGGCCCCCGGCCATGATCTCGCCTTCCCCTTCAACATCCGCCGCGTCGTCGGCGGCTGGAAGCTGCTCTATTTCGACGGGGCGCCCTTCAGGCCGGACCCGGCCAAGAGCGAGGAATGGAATCGCGGCGCCTATCTGGTGCAGGGGCCGGGCCATTGCGCCGAATGCCATTCGAGCCGCAACACGCTCGGCGCGATCGTCCAGGCGACGCGCTTCGCGGGCGGGCCCGATCCCGAGGGCAAGGGCTGGGTGCCGAACATCACCCAGCATGAGGACGGGCTCGGCAAATGGTCGAAGGCAGAGATCGCCGAGCTGCTGAAGAGCGGCTTCACGCCGGATTTCGACAGCGTCGGCGGCACGATGGCGGCGGTGGTGCGCAATACCGCGCAGCTTTCGGATGCGGACCGGCTGGCGATCGCGGAATATCTGAAGTCGCTGCCGGCGGTGCAGGGCCCGCCGCGGCCGGTGAAGACGGGAAGCTGACGGTTCCGTCAGCGCCGGGCTGATCCTGCCGCGGTCGCGCGAGCGGGGCGGATGAGGAGACCATCATGGACATCACGCGCAGCGGCTCGCAGCCCTCGAAGCCCGGGCCGGCCGAGTATTTTTCCGGGACGGTCCGGATCGACGCCCCGTTCCAGCGCGAGGCGCCCGCCCGCATCGGCGGCGCCACGGTGACCTTCGAGCCCGGCGCGCGCACGGCCTGGCACACTCATCCGCTGGGGCAGACCCTGATCGTCACCGCGGGCTGCGGCTGGGCCCAGCGCGAAGGCGGCCCGGTTGAGGAGATCAGGCCGGGCGACATCGTCTGGTTCGCGCCGGGCGAGAAGCACTGGCATGGCGCGACCGCCACGACCGGCATGACGCATCTCGCCATCGCCGAGCTTCTCGACGGACGGGCGGTCGACTGGCTGGAGAAGGTCGCGGAGGCGGATTACCGGCGCTGAGCGCGGCGGCTGGCCGGCTTACTCCATCACCGCCGCCTTGAGGATGCAGACCATCAGGGCGGAGCCGGGCTGGTTGCCGACGCAGCGCACGATGTGGCGGCGGTCGCAGCGGTAGCGCAGCGTCTCGCCGGCCTTGGCGCGCTGGATCACGTCGCCGACCTCTACCTCGAACTCGCCGGCAGTGACCGAGAGCGATTCGATCGAGCCGCGCTGATGGCCCTCGGAGTCGAGCTCGCCGCCGGGCTCCGACTGGACATCGTACCATTGCAGCCATTCGACCGTCTTGATCCAGCCGATGATCGCGAGCCTGAGCTTGCCGTCCTCGGAGACCAGGATCGGCGTGTCGGCGCGGGTGGTCTTGTCGATGAAGGCCTCTTCCTCGCCGCTCGAGAGCACGCGCTCGATCGAGATGTCGAGGGCCTGCGACAGCCGCCAGATCGTCGCCAGCGTCGGGTTGGTCTCGTTGCGCTCGATCTGGCTGATGATCGACTTGGCGACGCCCGACTGTTCGGCGAGCTCCGAGAGCGAGAGGTTATAGGCCTTGCGCAGACGCTGGATCGTCTTGCCGAGCTGGCCCGAGATCACCTGGGCGCCCGATTCGAGCTCGCGCCCGCCACGTTCCTTCGTCTCGATGCCCATGCGGCTCAGCCTGCCCGTCGCGTCGTTTGTGAAAGCGAACACAATCGTTTGTTCAAGCGGACAATGCCCGTTCCGGGCCGCAGGAGCAAGCCGAGCTCAGGTCGCGCGCGTGGAGCCGACCTCGCGCTGCTCGCGCTTGAGCAGGCCGAGCTGCTGCTCACGGAGGATCACATAGATGCCCGAGGCGATGACGATGGCCGAGCCGATGAAGACCGACATGGCCGGCCAGTCGCCGAACATGAACCAGCCGATCGCCACCGCCCAGAGCATGGTCGAATATTCGAAGGGCGCGATCAGCGAGGCGTCGCCATAGCGATAGGCCTGCACGATGAGGATCTGCCCGAACCCGCCGAGGATGCCGATGGTGAAGAGCAGCAGCGCATCCTGCCAGGTCGGCATGGTCCAGCCGAGGAGGCTGGTCGAAAGGCCGAGCAGGGCGGTCATCACCATGAAATAGAAGACGATGGCGCCGGTGCGCTCGGTGCTGGTCAGGAGCCTGACCTCGATCGAGGCGAAGGCCGAGCAGAAGGCGCCGGCGAGCGCCAGCGCCGCGCCGATGGCGGGGCCGCCCGAGAATCCAAGCGCGCCGCCGCCGAGATAGGGCGAGAGCATCAAGAGCACACCGAGGAAGCCGATCGTCACCGCCGTCCAGCGATAGATGCGCACACGCTCCTTCAGGATGACCACCGCGAGCACGACGACGATCAGCGGGCCGGCATAGCCGAGCGCGACCGCATCGGGCAAAGGCAGGAAGCCGAGCGCGGCGAAGCCGAGGAACATGCCGGTCGAGCCGATGACGCCGCGTTTCAGGTGTCCGCGCAGGTTCCTGGTCTTGAGCGCCGACGGGAATTCCGAGCGCCAGGCCAGCCAAATGATCAACGGGATCAGCGCGAAGAAGGAACGGCAGAAGACGATCTGGCCGGTCGGATACCGGGCTGCGACCGCCTTGATGCCGGCCGACATCAAGGTGAAGGCCAGGGCCGAGACGAGCTTGAAAGTGATGCCGAGAAGCGGGGACAAGATGCGCGGGCGCCGAAGGAGAAAGAGTCTTGCAGAAGACTTCCTCCCTCTAGATCACGTTCATGCGACGGGTCCAAGCGCAAAGCACGCAACCCTGACCACCGCCGCGCAGTTGGGCCTCAGACCAGGACGTTGACGCCGCTCATATAGATGCCGGCATAGGCGATCCTGCCCTCGCGCAAATGGTAGAAGGAAGCGTTGTACTTGCGGTGCTCGGCGCCGGACGGCTCCATGTTGATCACGTCGAGCTGGCAGGCGAGGATTTGCTCCCGCTCGTCGAAGACCCAGCGGAAATTGCCGTGCCAGATCCGCTCGTAGCGGGCGAAGAGACGCTCGAACATCGTGCGGACGCCGCTATCCCGGCCGAGATGGTCGAGCTGGTCGGATTCGATGCGGAAATGGCAATCGCCGGTGAGGCAATCCAGGACCCCGGCCATGTCCTTGTCGTCGACGCAGCGGAAATAGCGCTCCACCAGCGCGATGGCGGCCTGGCGGGTGAGAGGCACGGCTTCGGTCATGAGGGACATCCTGGAGGAGGAAAGCGCGGAATCGATGGAAGTCGTCCCGGAGAGCGGCTTGGAGCCCTCCGGAACGGAATGTCGGCCAGCCGCCGCTCAGAAGCTGCCCCTGAACGAGCCGCCGTCGATCAGGAGGTTCTGGCCGGTGATGTAGCCGGCATGGGCGCTGGCGAGGAAGGCGCAGGCCTTGCCGAACTCGTCGGCCGTGCCGAAGCGCTTGGCCGGGATCTCCGCCATGCGGATCTTGGCGATCTCCTCGATCGTCACGCCCTTGATCGCCGCCATCTTCGTGGTCGAGCTCTTCAGGCGGTCGGTGTCGAAGGCGCCGGGCAGGATGTTGTTGATCGTGACATTGGCATGGGCGATCTCGCGGGCGACGCCGGCGAGGAAGGCGGTCAGCCCGGCGCGGGCGCCCGAGGAGACGTCGAGCCCGGTCAGCGGCGTCAGCACGCTCGCCGAGGTGATGTTGACGATGCGGCCGAAGCGGCGGGCGATCATGCCGTCGACGACGCGCTGCACGAGCTGGATCGGCGTCGCCATGTTCTGGACCACGCCTTCGAGCAGGGCTTCGCGCGAGACCTCGCGGAAGGATTTGGGCGGCGGGCCGCCATTGTTGTTGACCAGGATGTCGGGTTCGGGCGCCGCCGCGAGCAGCGCGTCCTGACCGGCCTTCGTCGAGACATCGGCGACGACGGCGATGACGGTCGCTCCGGTGCTGGCCCGAATCTGGCTCGCCGTCGCTTCGAGCGAGGCCGCGTCGCGGCCGTTGATCACCACCGTGCAGCCGGCTTCGGCCAGCGCCTCGGCGCAGCCACGGCCCAGGCCCTTGCTGGAGGCGCAAATAATGGCCGTGCGGCCGGCGATTCCCAAATCCATGGCGTCTCTCCTGAAGATCCTGCGGCCTCTAGAGCCGGATCCGATCAGGTTGAATCAACCTGATCGGTGAATCCGCCTCTAAACTCTTGATAGAGAACGCGTGATCCGATCGGATTGCTGCGCAATCTGATCGGCGCGTGCTCTAGCGAGCCAAACCACGGATTCAGGCCTACGTCATCAAAGCGCAATGCAAATCAGACACACGCCGCAAGCATCGCAACAGGACAGGCTGGCGGGCATGAGCGACGACGACGAGGCCAAGCAAGTTCGCAGCATCTTCATTTCCGATCTGCATCTGGGCACCCGCGGGGCCCAGGCCGATCTGGTGCTGGAGTTCCTGCGCGCCTATGACGCGCCGCGGATTTATCTCGTCGGCGACATCATCGACGGCTGGCGGCTGAAGAACGGCTGGTATTTCCCGCAGGCGCATAACGACGTCGTGCAGAAGCTGCTGCGCAAGGTGCGCAAGGGCTCACGGCTGATCTACATCACCGGCAACCATGACGACTTCCTGCGCGATTTCACCGGCAGCCAGTTCGGCGGCATCCGGATCGCCGACCATGCCCTGCACGACACCGCCGACGGCAAGCGCCTGCTGGTGATCCATGGCGACCTGTTCGACCTCGTGGTGCGCAACGCCAAATGGCTCGCCCTGCTCGGCGACTGGGCCTACACGGTCGCGCTCGCCTCGAACACGGTGGTGAACAAGGCCCGCCACCTGTTCGGCCTGCCGCATTGGTCGCTCTCGGCCTGGGCCAAGCTCAAGGTCAAGAACGCGGTCAACTATATCGGGGAGTTCGAGACCTGCCTCGCCGCCGAGGCGCGCCGGCACGAGGCCGACGGGGTCATTTGCGGGCATATCCACCATGCCGCCCATCGTGAGATCGACGGGCTGACCTATATCAATACCGGCGACTGGGTCGAAAGCTGCACGGCCGTGGTCGAGCATCATGACGGCCGGTTCGAGGTCATCCGCTGGCCGCAATACCGCCTGAAGAGCGAGCCGCTCCGCCCGATCCCGATGCCGGCATTGGTCGGCGAGGCGGCCTGATGCGCGTTCTGATCGCGACGGACGCCTGGCGACCCCAGATCAACGGGGTCGTCCGGTCGCTGGAGCGGATGTTCGAGGCCGGGCCGTCACATGGCGTGACGCCGCACATGCTGACGCCGGAGGGCTTCCGGCAGATCGGCCTGCCATCCTATCCGGATATCCGCATCGCGCTCGCGACGCAGGGAGCCGTCGCCCGGCGCATCGCCGATTTCGGGCCCGACCATGTCCATATCGCGACCGAAGGCCCGATCGGCTGGCTGACGCGCGCGGTCTGCCTGGCGCAGAAGCGCACCTTCACGACGAGCTATCACACCCGTTTCCCGCAATATGTCGCGGCGCGCTGGCCGATCCCGGAAAGCTGGAGCTACACCTTCCTGCGCCGTTTCCACGGCCCGGCGGCCGGCGTGATGGTCTCGACCGGGACGGTGGAGGCGGAGCTCAGGCGCAACGGCTTCGAGCGCATCCTGCGCTGGGGCCGCGGCGTCGATCTCGCGCAGTTCCATCCGCGGCCGGACAGCGTCCTCGACCTGCCGCGGCCGATCTTCCTCAGCGTCGGGCGGGTCGCGGTCGAGAAGAATCTCGAGGCCTTCCTCTCGCTGCGGCTGCCCGGCAGCAAGGTGGTCGTCGGCGACGGTCCGGCCCGCGTCGACCTGCAGCGGGCCTTTCCGGAGGCGACCTTCCTCGGCACGCGCGAGGGCGAGGACCTGGCTGCGATCTACGCCTCGTCCGACGTCTTCGTCTTCCCGAGCCTGACCGACACCTTCGGCATCGTCCTGCTCGAGGCGGCCGCGAGTGGCCTGCCGGTCGCGGCATTTCCGGTGCAGGGCCCGAGCGACGTCTTCGCCGGCAGCGGGGCTGCGGTGCTCGACGAGGATCTGAGAGGAGCCGCGCTCGCGGCCCTGCGCATTCCGCGCGAAGCCTGCCTCGAGCTCGCCGCCCGCCATAGCTGGCAAAGCAGCGCCGACCAGTTCTACGGCCATATCCGCCGGATCGCGCGGCGCGCGGCGACGGCGCAGAACGTCACAACCTTCGCGAGCGCCCATGCCGGGGAAGGGCAGGCGCGGGAGCGCCAGCGGGCTTGAGCTCCCGGCGGAAGACGTCGCGCCGCTCGTGAATCGAGGCGATGACGAGACCCATCGGCACGCCGAGCCCGACCAGAGCCGCTTCCGACAATTGCAGGCTGGCCTCGATGGTCTCCGGCACCGCGTCATTGACGCCGATCTCGTAAAGATGGCGGGCATGGGCGGCATCGCGCGCGCGGGCGACGATGACGAGGTCGGGCCGCAGCGCCCGCGCCGCCTTCACGGTCTCGTCGACCGCGTGCGAGTTGTCGATGGTGATGATGAGCGCGGTGGCGTCATCGAGGCCGCAGAGCTTCAGGAAGTCCGGCTTGGTCGCGTTCCCGAAGAAGGCCGGACGTCCGGCCTTGCGCTGGGCGGACACGAGCATGGGGTCGGAATCGATCGCGATATAGGGCTTCCTGTGCTCTTCGAGCATGGCGCCGACGAGCCTGCCGACGCGCCCGCAGCCGATGACGATGGCGCGCCCGGCATGGTCGTCCGGCGGCAGGATCTGCGCCTCCTCGGGCAGGATGACCTGGGGAGCGAGCCTTGCCGCCATGTTGCGCGCCATCCGCGCCGCCAGTGGCAGAGCGACCATGGTGAGCGAGACCGCCGCCAGGACGAGGCTCGCCGCGTTCTGCTCCACCAGGTTGGCGGCCGCCGCGGCATTGAGCAGCACGAAGGCGAATTCGCCGCCCGGGGCGACCATGATCGCCGTCTCGATCGCGGTCGAGGCCGAAAGGGTGAAGAGCTGGGCCAGGCCCATGACCACCGCGATCTTGACGAGCACGAGTCCCGCGGCGATGCCCAGGATGGCGAGGGGCTGGGCCACGAGCTGGGCCGGATCGACGCCCATGCCGACGGTCAGGAAGAAGACGCCGATCAGCAGGGATTTGAACGGCTCGATCGTGACCTCGATGGCGCGGCGATACTCGGTCTCGGCCAGAAGCAGCCCGGCGATGAAGGCGCCCAGGCCCATGGACAGGCCGGCCGCCGCGGCGACCAGCCCCGTGCCGAGCGCGACCAGCAGCGTCGCCGCCAGGAAGCTCTCGGAGCTGTCGGTCGAGGCGACGAGGCGGAAGAGCGGCCGCAGGGCCAAGCGCCCGATCACGACGATCGCGGCGATCGCCGCGAAGGCATGGACCAGCGCCTGGGCGAATCCGGCGACCAGCGAGCCGCCGTTCTGCGCGCCCAGCACGGCGATGAGGAAGAGCAGCGGCACGACCGCGATGTCCTGGCACAGCAGGATCGCGAAGCTGCTGCGGCCGGCCGCGGTCATCATGCGCCGGCGCGCCGACAGCAGCTCGACCACCATCGCCGTCGAGGAGAGCGCGATGCCGAAGCCGATGATCAGTGCAGCGGCCGCCGGCTGCCCGAGAAAATAGGCGATGCCTCCGATCAGACCGGCGGAGAGCGCGACCTGCCCGAGCCCGAGGCCGAAGACGAGCCGGCGCATCGTCACCAGGCGCTCGAAGGAGAGCTCGAGCCCGATGACGAAGAGCAGGAAGGCGACGCCGATCTCCGCCGGCCCCGCGAGCGCATTGGGATCGGAGACGGTGATCGTGCGCAGGAGCGGCACCGAGGCGACGAGGCCACCCAGGCCGAAGGGGCCGAGCGCTGCGCCACAGGCCATGAAGGCCACGATCGAATTGACCCGGAAGCGCTTGGCGAAGGGCACGATCACGCCTGCCGTGGCGAGAACGACGATGGCGTCCTTATAGGCCGAAGGGTCGATCGTCGAAGCCAAGTCAGCCCTCACGCTGCCGATTCAGGGGTTGATTCATGTTTGCGGCGCAAGGCGTTGCGATACAAGCAATTCCGAGCCTGTCAGCAAAAAACTTGCCGTTCCCGGACCCGGCCCGTAGCTTCCGGCCCCTCGGATCATCGAAAGGCCTTCCATGCGTTTTGCCGGCACCGAATCCTATGTCGCCACCGAGGACCTTACGGTCGCCGTCAATGCCGCGATCCGGCTGGAACGGCCCTTGCTGGTCAAGGGCGAGCCCGGCACCGGCAAGACCGTGCTGGCCGAGGAGATCGCCTCGGCCCTGAAGGCGCCGCTGATCACCTGGCACATCAAGTCGACGACCAAGGCCCAGCAGGGGCTCTACGAATATGACGCGGTCAGTCGGCTGCGCGACAGCCAGCTCGGTGATCCACGCGTCTCGGAGATCGGCAACTACATCAAGCGCGGCAAGCTTTGGGATGCCTTCGCCTCGGCCGATCGGCCGGTTCTGCTGATCGACGAGATCGACAAGGCCGATATCGAATTCCCCAATGACCTCCTGCTCGAGCTCGACCGCATGGAGTTCCATGTCTACGAGACCGGCGAGACGGTCCGCGCGGCGCAGCGCCCGGTGATGATCATCACCTCGAACAACGAGAAGGAACTGCCCGACGCCTTCCTGCGCCGCTGCTTCTTCCACTATATCCGCTTCCCCGACGCGGAGACGATGCAGGCCATCGTCGAGGTGCATTTCCCGGGCATCAAGAAGCGGCTGATGGAGGAGGCGCTGAAGCTCTTCTTCGAGGTGCGCGAGGTGCCCGGCATCAAGAAGAAGCCCTCGACCTCCGAATTGCTCGACTGGCTGAAGCTGCTCGTCGCCGAGGATATCGGCCCCGAAGTGCTGCGCGAGCGCGATCCGCGCAAGCTGATCCCGCCGCTGCACGGCGCGCTGCTGAAGAACGAACAGGATGTCAGCCTGTTCGAGAAGCTGGCCTTCATGACGCGGCGCGAGAGCCGTTGAGGCCGCTCGATACTTCTACCGGGGCGGCCGCCTGACGCGGCCATCTGCGCTTCCGGTGCTCACGGACGAGAGTCCGCTCCGCTCCGGTTCTCGACGGCCACGCCAGTCGACTCACCCCGGCGAAGTCTCGAGTGACCTCGATGAGGTCAACCCAACCCCAGCAGCGGCTTGGCGCTCAACGCGGCGAAGAGCGTCTGCAGGGTCACGGCGGCGTAGGCGGCCGAGAACAGGGCGACCGCAGCGCGCCCGACCCGCGGCTGCCGGGTCAACGACCAGACCAGGAGGCCGAAGCCCGGGATCAGCTGCAGCGCGTGCAGGCCGAGGAAATGGGCGAGGCGCAGATCGCCGATGGCGAGCGACCAGCCGAAGCCCGGAACGGCCGGGTTCTGCGCCGGAATCGCTCCGACGAAGTGGCTGCCATTGCCCGAGAGCAGGGCGCCGGTGGCGATACCGAGGAGGCAGGTGAGGGCGAAGCCAGCGACCAGCGACCAGCGCAGCGCCGGCGCGAGCGGGGCGGCGTCGCGCCGGGCGAGGCCCCAGGCGAGGGCACCGGCGCCGAGCGTGATCATCACCGCGCCGACGCCCATTATGTTGTAGAGCGTCGTGCTCAGCCAGGTCTCGTGATTGTAATGCGAGGCCTCGGCCCGGGAGGCGCGCCAGCCGATATAGGCGACCTCCAGGAAGCCGGCGGGAACGACGCCCCAGAACACGTAGCGACCGAGCCGCGAGCTCTGGAAGGCCGCGCTGGTCAGCGGCAGGACGAGCGCCAGCGTCAGGAAGTAGACGACCAGCGAGAGCTCGAATTTCAGCGGCTTCAGCCAGACGCTCACGCCCTCGATCGAGCGTGGATCGACCGCGAAGGCGAGCACGGTCGGGACGATCAGCGCCAGCATGGCGAGGCCCGCCGCCGTCAGGCGTGGTTCCAGCTCCAGCTCGCGCAGCCAGCCCGGCAGCCTCGCCTGGAGCCGGGCGATCCGGTCGTCCCGGGTGGCGCGGATGCTCGCCCGCAGCAGCAGGAAGGCGAGATAGCCGATCGGCCCGAACAGGAAGGTGGCGAGCAGGACGGGCACCATCGTCCAATGCGGCAGCTCCGCCTCCTGGGCGCGCCGCAGGATCCAGTTGCCGAGGAACAGGTCGAAAGCGAGGTAGTGCAACCAGCCGGTAAGGAGCAGCGGCCTGGAGGCGAAGAGGTCGGCGACGCCGTCGAGCGAGGAGAAGCCGCCCTTCGCTTCGCTCCAGAACACGGCGATCAGCACGACATAGCCGATCGAGAGCGCGGCGGGGATGATGACGCCCGCCAGCAGCGCCGAGACGCCGCGCCAGCGCGGCAGCAGGATGAGGCTGAGCCAGCCGAGGATCGCGAGGCGGGACCCCAGGTCAAAAGCGTCGTCGAGCGTCGCGGGCAGCATGAGGAGCTCCATTTGAACGCTGTTAAGTTGTGGTTTCGTCCTAAATCGCTATCTTGACGGCGTCAAGATTGATTTTGACGGTGTTCAGATTATGGCGATCAGCGAAAACGACGACACGCAACCGGGCCGGCCCGGCTATCATCACGGCGATCTGCGCCAGGGGATGATCGAGGCTGCCGAGGCGGTTCTCGCGGAAAAGGGGGCCGCCGGCTTCACCTTGCGCGAATGCGCGCGCCGCGCCGGCGTATCGCCTGCGGCGCCGGCGCATCATTTCGGCAACCTCGCCGGGCTGCTGACCGCGATCGCGACGCTCGGTTTCGACGGTCTCTCGGAGGCGATGGAGGAGGCGGCCGCGGCTGCGACGGCGGCCGGACGCAACCGTCTGGCGGCGATCTGCGACGCCTATCTGGCGACCGCGCTCGACCGACCCGGACGATTCCGCGTCGTCTTCGGCCTGCGGAGCCTGAACAAGCATGACCAGGCGTTGCTGCGGGCCTCAGCACGGGCCTTCGGCATCCTGGTGCGCGAAACGCGGGCCGAGCTCGGGGCCGACCGCAACGACGATCTCTTCTCCCGCCTGCCATCGAGCTTCGCGGACGATCCCAATCTGCCGGAGATCCTGCTCGTCTGGTCGGTGACGCATGGATTCTCGACGCTGCTGCTCGACGGGCAGATCGATTTCCTGACGCCGGCGGGCGGCCGGGACGCCATGCTCGGCCTCTATTCGCAGCGGCTGGTGGCGCTGCTGCTCGGCGCGCTGGCGCCGCGACCGTAAGCGGGCGAGAGGCCTCGCAAAAGCGCCGGCAGATGGTTAGGTTTGCCGGATGCGACGCCTTCTCCTCCTGCGCCACGCCAAATCCAACTGGTCGACCGGGCTCACCGATCGGGAACGCCCCCTGGCGGCGCGGGGGCGGGAAGCGGCTCCCGTGATGGGCCGCTATCTGGCGGAGGAGATGCTCCTGCCCGATCTCGTGCTCGTCTCGCCGGCGCGGCGCACCACCGAGACCTGGGAGCTCGTCGGGCCGATGCTGTCGGAGCGGCCGGGAAGCCATCTCGAGCCGCGCATCTACGAGGCCAAGCCAGAGCGGCTGCTGGAGGTCGTCAAGGAAACCGAGGCGAATGTCCGCACGCTCCTGCTGATCGGCCATAACCCCGGTTTCGAGGAGCTCGCCGCGAAGCTGGCCGGGCATGGCGATCGCTATGCGGCGGCGCGGATGGCGCAGAAATACCCGACCTGCGGGCTCGCCGTGCTCGATTTCGCGGTGGAGGACTGGCGTGACGTCACTGCGCGCAGCGGGCGGCTCGACCGTTTCGTGACGCCGGCCTCGCTGGGCGAGGGGCCGGACGAATGAGCCGGATGCCCGCGCTCGCAGCCGCATGAGTTCGCCATCCTATCTCGACGAGGCCCGCAATGCGGCGCTGGCCTTCGGTGACAGCCTGCTCGGGTTGGCGCGGCCGCGGCTGCGACTCGGCGTCACCGGCCTGTCGCGCTCGGGCAAGACCGTCTTCACCACGGCGCTGATCCAGAATCTGATCGAGGGCGCGCGCCTGCCGGTGCTCAAGGCCGCCGCCGAGGGCCGGATCACGCGGGTCAGGCTGGTGCCGCAGCCGGACCCCGACGTGCCGCGCTTTCCATACGAGGCGCATCGCGCCGCCCTGTCGGGGCCGGACCGGCGCTGGCCCGATTCCACCCGGCGGATCTCGGAGCTGCGCGTCGAGATCGACTACGAGCGCGCCCAGGGCTGGTTCAAGGGGCCGGCGACCCTGACGCTGGACATCGTCGACTATCCTGGCGAATGGCTGCTCGACCTCGCCCTGATCGGGCTCGACTACAAGGCCTGGTCGCGGCAGGCGATCGCCGATGCGCGCAAGGCGCACCGGCTGGAGGCCGCAGGGCCCTGGCTCGCCGACCTCGCCCTGCGCGATCCCGCCGGCGCGCCGGACGAGCTGGCGGCCGAGGCAGCGAGCGATCTGTTCAAGGCCTATCTCGCCCGGGTGCGGGCCGATCCCGAGGCGGTGGCGGTGACTCCGCCGGGGCGCTTCCTGATGCCGGGCGACCTCGACGGCTCGCCGGCGCTGACCTTCGCGCCGCTCGACATCGCGCCCGATTCAGAGGTCGTGCCCGGCACGCTGGCCGGGCTGATGGCCGAGCGCTTCGAGGCCTATAAGCGGCTCGTGGTGACGCCGTTCTTCCGCGACCATTTCGCCAGGCTCGACCGGCAGATCGTGCTGGTCGACGCGCTGGCGGCGCTCGATGCCGGGCCGCCGGCGCTGGCCGATCTCGAGACGGCGCTCGGCCAGGCGCTGGCCGCGTTCCAGGTCGGGCGCAATTCCTGGCTGTCGAGCCTGTTCTCGCCACGCATCGAGCGCGTGCTGTTCGCAGCGACCAAGGCGGATCACATCCACCACACCAGCCACGACCGGCTGGCGGCGGTGATGTCGCTGCTGGTCGCGCGGGCCGCCTCGCGGGCGCAGGGCGCCGGCGCCAAGGTCGAGGCGATGGCGTTCGCCGCAGTGCGCGCGACCCGGGAGGTCAGGATCAAGGAAGGTCGCCAGGACCTGCCGGCGATCGCGGGCGTGCCCGAGGCGGGCGAGACCGTCGGCGGCGAGGTCTTCGATGGCGTGGCCGAGGCGGCGATCTTTCCCGGCGAATTGCCGGAACGCCCCGAGGCGATATTCGACAAGGCCGCGCCGCACTGGCAGATCCGTGCCCCGCGCTTCCGGCCACCGCTGGTGACGCCGGATGCCGGCGGCCGGACCCAGCCGCCGCCGCAGATCCGGCTCGACCGCGCGCTGGAATTCCTGATCGGCGACCGGTTGGCATGATGCAAGGAGGCCATCCATGAGCAAGGCTCCGCGCGCCGTGCGCCTCGATGCGAGTTCCATCGAGGCAGAGCCGCTGCCACGCGCGACCGGCATCACGATCCTGCCCGAGAGCGAGCCGTTCGACCCGGTGGAGCCCGCCGCCGTGCCGGTGAAGCCGCGGCGCGGCTTCAGCTGGGGCAGCCTGTTCGTCGCCGGGCTCTCGGCCTTCCTGACGCTGTCGATCGGCGTCTGGGCGGAGCGGACGATCACCTCGCTGATGAACGAGAGTCCGGTGCTGGGCTATGCGGCGCTCGTTGCTGCCGCGGTCGCGCTGCTGGCGCTGGTCGTGATGCTCGGCCGGGTCCTACGCGACATCCTGCGCGAGCGGCGCGTCGAGGCGCTACGCCTGCGCGCGACCGAGGTGCTGGCGGGCGGCAGCCTTGACGAGGCCAAGGCCATCGCCGGCGAGCTCCGGCGCCTCTATGCGAGCCGGCCGGAGACGGCCAAGGGCCGGGCCGAACTCGAGGACAGCCTGCCTCAGCTCTTCGCCGCCCGCGATGTCCTGACGGTCGCCGAACGCAGCCTAATGGCGCCGCTCGACGCTGCGGCGCAAGTGCAGATCGCGCTGGCTGCCAGGCGCGTCTCGCTGGTCACCGCGGTAAGCCCGCGCGCGCTGATCGACGTGGTCTTCGTGCTCGTGGCCTGCGCCAGGCTGCTGCGCGCAATCGCCGGCATCTATGCCGGGCGCCCCGGCGCGCTCGGCCTGCTGCGGCTGGCGCGGCAGGTGCTCGGCCATCTGGTCGTCACCGGCGGCATCGCTGCGGGCGATGCGCTGGTCCAGCAGGTGGTGGGGCAGGGGCTCGCCGCGCGCCTTTCGGCGAAGCTGGGCGAGGGCGTGCTCAACGGCCTGCTGACCGCGCGGATCGGGCTGGCCGCGCTCGCGGTCTGCCGGCCCTTGCCCTTCGTCGAGGCGCAGCCGCCGACGCTGTCCGACGTCGCGAGCGATCTCGCCTCATGGCGTGGCGGGACAGCGGGCGACTGAGCCCCCACCCGGCAAGATTTGCCGCCCGTGGCCGAATCGACCCGGTCGAATCCGCCACGATACGCTTCGTAAACCACCCAACCCACTGAAATCTAAAGAAGCCACGCATGGCATAGCCCGTGCAAAGCCGGCCTCGACGTATCGCGCGGCCATCCGGCCGCCTGGGTTGAGGCGAGGGGTATCATGGGTGTCTTCAGTGCGCTGACGACGGCGGTTTCCGGCATGCAGGCGCAGTCCTATGCGCTCGAGAACATCTCCGGCAACATCGCCAATTCACGAACGGCGGGTTTCAAGCGCGTCGACACGAGCTTCTCGGACCTGGTGCCGGATTCGGCGCTGAACCGGCAGGTCGCCGGCTCGGTCGCGGCCTATAGCCGCTCGACCAACACCATCCAGGGCGATCTCTCGGCGACGAGCATCAGCACCAATGTCGCGATCAATGGCGACGGCTTCTTCGTGGTCGACCAGCGCCTGAGCGGGCTCGGCGCCAATACGCAATTCGCCAACCAGAACCTCTATACCCGCCGCGGCGATTTCGACTTCGACGCCGACGGCTACCTGGTCAACGGCGCCGGCTACTACCTCAAGGGCCTCAAGCTCGACTCGGTGACGGGGCAGCTCATCGGCACCCAGCCGGAGGTGCTGCGCATCACCAAGGAGCAGTTCCCGGCCAAGGCGACGACCTCGATCGAATACCGCGCCAACCTGCCTTCCACCCCCTCGACCAAGAACCACCGCGACAACCCGACCGTGGCGGGTTCGGAATTGCTCGACCCGGCCGATTTCACCGGCGCCAATCCGATGACCACCAACACGGTCGTCGGCAGCGACATGACCACCTTCCTCAACCAGTCGATCGCCGGCGGCTCGGTCACCGTCTACGATTCGCTCGGTCAGGCGACCAGCGTCGAGCTGCGCTGGGCCAAGACGGCGAAGGCCTCGGCCGGCCCGCCGGCCGTCGAGGATACCTGGAGCCTGTTCGTCGCAGAGAATACCGGCGCGACCGGCGCCGCCGTCGCCTATCGCCGCGTGCCGTCCAACATCACCTTCGGCCCGACCGGCCAGCTGACCTCGGGCGCGACCATCGCCTTGCCGACCATGACGATCGGCGGCACCACGGTGACGGGCATCAGCCTGACCACGGGCGGCAACGGCCTGACCCAGAACGGCGACGTCAGCGGCGAGGTCGATGCCCGCAGCATCCGCCAGGACGGCTACACCGCCGGCACGCTCGACCGCGTCTCGGTCTCGGCCGAAGGCATGGTGGTCGGCACCTTCAGCAACGGCCAGGTCGTGGCGCTGGCCCAGCTCTCGGTAGCGCAGTTCAATGCCGCCAACGCGCTCAAGCGGCTCGATGGCGGCGCCTTCGAGGAGACGATCGAATCCGGCGCTCCGATCGTCGGTCTCGGCACCTCGCAGCTCATCGGCGGCAATGTCGAGCAGTCCAATACCGACATCGCCGACGAGTTCTCGAAGATGATCGTCACCCAGCAGGCCTATTCGGCCAACACCAAGGTCATCACCACGGCGCAGGAGATGCTGCGCGACGTGTTCAGCATCATCCGCTGAGGCGCGAGGCGCCGCGAGTAACCGGGACGCGTCCCAGGAGGGGCGCGGACGAGGAGGGGGTAGACGATGGGTCTCAGCACATCCCTGAACACGGCGGTTTCCGGCATGCGCGCGACGCAGGTCGGAATCGGTGTCGTTTCGCAGAACGTCGCCAATGCCGGCACAGCCGGCTATGTCCGGCGCGTCGTCAACACCCTCGACACCGTCAGCGGCAATACGGTCGGCACCTCGACCAGCCAGGTCCAGCGCCTGCTCGACAAGATCGTCCAGCATCAGCTCTGGCAGGAGAGCGCCGGCGCCGCCTATACCTCGACGCGGGCCAACGCGCTCTCCAGCCTCGACAAGCTCTATGGCGCGCCGGGCAGCTCGACGGCGCTCGATTCCGTCTACAGCGCCTTCACCAACTCGCTGCAGGCGCTGCAGAACGACCCGTCCTCCTATGCCAACCGGACCGCGGTGATCGACGCCGCCTCCCAGCTCGCGAGCCGGCTGAACGGCCTGTCCGACGGCGTCCAGACCCTGCGCACGCAGGCCGAGGCCGGGATCGGCAACGCGGTCACCCAGGTCAACGAGCTGCTGAACGCGCTGACCACGGTCAATGCCCGCATCGTCAACGGCCAGAACGACCACTCGACCGCCGGGCTGAAGGACCAGCGCGATCGCATCGTCGCCGAGCTCTCGCAATATATGGACATCAAGACGAGCGAGGACGTGCGCGGCTCGCTCAGCATCGTCACCGGCTCGGGCGCCCAGATCTTCGACGGCCGCCCGTCGGTCACCTTCGGCTTCGACGAGCATTCTGCGCTCGGCCCGGAATCGCAGTGGAGCCCGGTGGCCTCCGAGCGCGGCGTCGGCACCATCACGATGACCGACAGCTCGGGAAACACGCGCGACGCGATCGCCAACAACGTGTTCCGCTCGGGCGAGATCGCCGCCTTCATCGAACTGCGCGACAAGACCCTGGTGCAGGCGCAGGCCCAGCTCGACGAGATCGCGGCGCAGATGTCGAGCGCGCTCTCCGACCGCGAGATCGCCGGCACGGCGGTCACGGCCGGAGCCGCGACCGGGTTCGAGGTCGACCTCGCCGGGCTGCAATCCGGCAACAGCGTGACGCTCGACTATCGCGTGACGCCGGGCGGCGCGACGCGGCGCTTCACCTTCGTGCGGGTCGAATCGGGCGCCTCGCTGCCCTTGCCGGCCTCGGCCACCGGCGACGCCAACAACACCGTCGTCGGCATCGACTTCTCCGGCGGGCCGGCTTCGGTTGCGGCCCAGATCCAGGCGGCGATCGGCGGCGGCTTCACCGTCTCGAATACCGGCTCGACGCTGCGCATCGTCGATGACGGCGCCGGCAATACGCGCGACGTGCTCGGCCTGACGGCGCGGCCGACTGCGAGCGGCCTGCAATCGGGATCGGCCGAACTGCCCTTCTTCGTCGACGGTGCGCGCCCCTATACCGGTTCCTTCGAAGGCGGCTCGCAGGCGCTCGGCTATGCCGGGCGCATCGCGATCAACCCGGACCTGATCGCCGACCGGTCGAAGCTCGTCGTCTTCAACACGACCCCCGCGACGCCGCAGGGCGACGACACGCGGGCGAAGCTGATGCTGGAGCGGCTGACCCAGAGCCAGCGCAGCTTCACCAACGCGACCTCGCTCGACGGTTCCAAGGCGACCTCGACCGCGACCATATCGAGCTTCGTGCAGCGGGTGGTCGCCTCGCAGGGCCAGGCAGTCGAGACCGCCAAGCGCCTCGACGAGGGCCAGCAGGTCGCGCTCGCCTCGGTGCAGAGCCGCTTCGCCGAGACCGCCCAGGTCAATGTCGATCAGGAAATGACCATGCTGATCGAGCTGCAGAACGCCTATGCCGCCAATGCCCGCATCATCTCCACGGTGAAGGAGATGATGGATCTGCTGATGAGAGTCTGAGGACAGCGCCGCCATGACGATCACCGCAACCGGATCGGGCGCCTACCGCGCCGCCAAGCCCAATGAGTTCGTCTCGACCCGGGCCCAGTTCGACGACCTGCAGCGCCAGCTCTCGACCGGCAAGAGGGTCACGAGCTATGGCGATCTCGGCATGGACCGGCGCACCAGCCTCGATCTCAACGCCAAGATGGCGTCGATCGATTCCTGGCTCTCCGGCATCCAGCTCGGCGACATCAATCTCAAGCTGCAGACCCAGGCCGTCGAGAACTACGCGAAGCTGGTGACCGAGACCAAGAACGACGTGCGGCCGGGCAGCTACACGGCCAATGCCAGCGGCCGCTCGGCGCCGCAGATCATGGCCGAGGAGAAGTTCAAGCAGGTGCTCGACCTGCTCAACAGCAATGTCAACGGCCGCTACCTGTTCTCCGGCCGCACTTCGGATGTCGAGCCGACGGTCAGCTATTCGCTGATCATGGAGGGCGACGGCACCCGGGCAGGCGTGAAGCAGCTCATCGCCGAGCGCAAGGAGGCCGATCTCGGCACGACCGGGCTCGGCCGGCTGACGGCGGGTGGCGCCGGCACCACGGCGACGATCGCCGAGGAGGCTGGCAACCCGAATTACGGCTTCAAGCTCACCGGCGCCTCGACGAGCGGCGCCGCACTGGTCCCGAGCTATACGGCCGGCCCTCCGGCCAATCTCTCGGTCGATGTGGCCGGTCAGCCGCTTCCCGGCGAAACCCTCCGGATCCAGCTCGACCTGCCCGACGGCACCAAGCAGGAGGTCGTCCTGACCGCGCGCGCTGCCGGCACCGACGGCAGCTCGGCCACCACCTTCGAGATCGGCGCCGATGAGGCTGCGACGGCCGCGAACCTGCGCGCCTCGATCAGCGCCGCGCTCGGCAAGGAGGCGCAGACCAGCCTGTCGGCCGCCTCGGCCTCGGTCGCGGCCGAGAATTTCTTCGCGGGCAGCACGAGCAACCCGCCGCTGCGGGTGCCGGGCCCGCCCTTCGCGACCGCCACGGCCGCTCCCGCTCCGGGCACTGCCGCCAATACCGTGATCTGGTACCAGGGCGATGACGGGCCGGGGCCTGCACGCGGCACGGCGACGGTCCAGGTCGACCAGAGCCAGATCGTCGGCACCGGGGCGCGCGCCAACGAGGAGACCTTCCGGATCGGGCTGGCGCAATTCGCCGTGCTCGCCACCGAGACCTTCCCGGCCACCGACCCGAATTCGCAAGCGCGCTACGAGGCCATGGCGAGCCGGGCGCAGAACAAGCTCGGCTTCGGCGACGGCGTGCAAAAGCCGGCCGAGATCATCACCGAGCTCGGCACGGCCCAGACCTCGCTGGCGCGCGCCAAGGAGCGGCATGAAAGCACCCAGAACTACCTGACCACGGCGCTGGGCGGCATCGAGAACGTCACCACCGAGGAGGTCGCGGTGCAGATCCTGGCGCTGCAGACCCGCCTGCAGGCGAGCTACCAGACCACCGCGATCCTGTCGCAGCTGACGCTGACGAAATATCTCTGAGCGGCGCGGCTGGTCAGACGAGTCGCTGCCCGTCCGCGAAGACCTGGCGCCAGCGCAACACGCGGACGGAGCGGCGCAGCCCGGTCGGCCAGAACGGGTCGCTCTCGTAGAGGCGGCGCACCACGGCTTCGTCCTTCGCCTCGACAAGCCAGAGGCCGCCGGCCGCCGCCTCGTCTTCGCGAAGCGGGCCCGCGGCCCGGATCGTGTCGCTGTTGCGTTCAAGGAAGGCGAGATGGTCGGGCATCAGGCGGTCGCGCGCCCCGGCATGGGCTGGATCGTCGATGAACAGAACGGCGAACAGCATGGGCAGTCTCCTTGCTTGAAGCATGGAGGCTGGAGCCGAATAGCCTGCAAGAAAATGCAGGCGGCTGCCGCATCGATCTGCAAATATGCAGGCATGGACTGGAACGATCTTCGCTACGCGCTGGCGATCGCCCGGGCGGGTACGCTCGCGGGCGCCGCACGCAGGCTGGATGTCGACCAGACCACCGTGGCGCGCCGACTCGCAGCGCTCGAAGCGGCGCTCGGTGCCAGCCTGTTCGCGCGCAGCGACGGCAAGCTGCGGCCGACCGCGGTGGGCGAATTGGCGTTGGCGCGGGCGGCACAGGTCGAACAGGAGATCGAGGCACTGGCGGCCCTGGCCACGGTTCCCGGGCTCGTCGCTGGGGTCGTGCGGCTGAGCGCCGTGCCGATCTTGGTGAACCATGTGCTGATGCCGGCCCTGCCTGAGCTGCTGGCGCCGCATCCGGCGCTTCGGCTCGATCTGATCGCCGAGGGACGCAATCTCAGCCTGAGTCGGCTTCAGGCCGATATCGTGCTGCGCCTGGGGCGGCCACAGGCGGAGGCGGCCGCGCTGGCACGCCGCCTCGGCACGGTCGATTTCGCGCCCTATGCGGCGCGTGGCCGCGAAGCCGCGGCGCTGCCATGGATCGGGTATGAGGAGGGCAGCCAGCATCTGCCGCAGGCGCAATGGCTGGCGCGCGCGGCCCAAGCGGACGCCAGGGCCGGATTTGCGGTCAACGATGTGCAGAGCGCCCATGCGGCGGTGAAGGCTGGGCTCGGCAGGTCGCTGCTGCCCTGCCGCGTCGCCGATGCCGATGCGGATCTCGAGCGGAGCGAGGCGGGCGGGCCGTCATTGTCGCGCGAGATCTGGCTGATGACCCGCCGCGACATCCGCAAGGAGGCGCGAATCGAGACGGTGATCGGCTGGCTCGACGGGCTGAGTTGGGGCCGCTAGAGCTTCGGACCGAAAAGGAATCCACTTTTCGGAGAGATCCGACGCTGTAAAAGCTGGATCGCCTCTTCGCGTCCGATAGACAGGCGCATCTGCCAATGCGCGGACGGAGTTCTAGCTCTGTCGGCGATGTCGGTCATGGCGCGAACTTACGGGCGCGCGCGGACTCTCAGCGAGGTGGCGATGACAGGCGAAAGCTGCCTGCGTAAATGCTAATCGCTGATTTGAAGGCGATGCACGGGGGCAGGCCTTGGAGCACGGGTGGTTGGTTTCGTTCGCAGCGTTCGTTGGAACCTGCGGAGGCATCGGGGTGGCTATAGATTTCTTCCTTGGCCAGAAAAGGCAGGAGGAAATTCGCGCGCGGCTCACGAAATGGCGCAGCATGGTCGCTGATATCAACCCCCGGAACTTTGGCCGCAAGGAAGCGCTGTGGGCTTCGTCTTTACTGGAGAAAATGTTTGGGCGGTTTTTCTCAGAGCATCGCGTAATGGTTTTAGGCGCTATCTATTTTCCTTTTTTTGCATTTTCAATCATAAATGAACTTTTCTTGAAGAAATTTCAATTTACTGCACGGGGAGATGCATTTGAATTCTTGCTCGATGCGTTCATGTTGAGCGCTTCGATAAGTGCTACAATTTCATTCTCAAAATTTACTGCTCGCATCATTCCAACATCGACGATATTAAATTTTCTATACTTTGTATTAATTTATATTATTCAATGCTTTTTGATGTCTTTATCTTTTGCATCTTCGGCATTTTTATCCTCGCAACTGATGCAGCTTATAACTAAATACGCCGTGATAGGATACTCATCGCCGACAGAGTATTTTATAATCTTAATTAAGGCCGGATTTTCCAATTTTCAACAAGGGGTAATATTCAATCCATTTATCTTGCTCGAATCTATGAAAACTTTTCTAGGAGAAAATTACAACGATTTAGATTTGAGGGTAGTTGTTGCATTGATTTTGAGCGTGTCTTTGGGATTGCTCAGATTAGGTATTGCCGTTGTGTTCCTTGCGAGCCTCCTATTTCGGCCGATGTACCGCTTCTTTGACTTATTCGCTTTGAGATTGATCGAGGAGAAGAAGCCGATTTTCACCGCTTTGTTCGGTGGGGCCGCTGCTGCGGTCAAAATCGTCATCGACCTGGTGAAGCTCGCGACGGGCGCGCCAGTCGGCGGCTAGTGCTAAGTCGAGCCGGAGGCGCGGGCGCTCATGTCGCGCCCCGTCGGACGGATCCTTGACGTCGATATTGAGCTTGGCGTCGGCATGGGGTCTCGATCCGCTGCACATGCGTCGTCGGATCGTGCTCGTTAGGGCGCAGCGATCCAGTCCGGCCGGATCAGCGGCCGCGCAGGCCGGCGGCGACGTCGCGGTTGATGTTGATGAGCACGGCGAGGCCTGCCGGCGCCTGCTGGGCCGCGATCCGGAAGGTCTGGTTGAAGATGAAATTCGCCAGCGTCAGGATGCTGCGCTTGATCTCGACCGGAAGCGGGTTGTCTTCCTTGATCACGGCCGAAACCAGCAGCGTCCAGAGCTTGCGGTTATAGCCGAGCGCGTCGTCGAGCTCGCTTTCGCGGGCTGCCCAGTCGTCGACGACGGCCTGAAGCCTGACGGCGGCCTTGAGGAGGAGCGTGGCTTCGAGTTCGCGGGGGGAGACGGTGGCTTGCGCGGTCCTTGCGGCCGCGCCGTAGGCGTTAAACCCGTGTTGCATTCTCGATGAGTTCCGCTTCGTAAGCGATCAGCTTCTTGGCTGCCTTCAATGCCTTGTAGAGATCGCCGCTTAAGATGCAGTTATTGATCTCTGTCATATGCGGCAGGGCGCTTGGCGCGGCCTGCAGGAAATCGCGCACCAGCTGGAAATAGGTGGCGTGCTGGTGCGTCGGATCTTGCGCCAGGTACATGAGCTGGATCGAGAGATAGATCTTCTTGGCCGGGCTGTCGGCATTGGCAGCGGTAAGAATGTCCTTCTCGCGCAGGATCGGCGCCTCGCCCTCGATGAAGAAGCGAGTGCGCTGCTCGTCGTTGCGAATGACGACGGACCCGATGATGATGCGCTCGTTCGGCTTGAGCTCGACCTTGAGGGCCATGTCTTGATCTGCCTTCTGGCTGACGGGGAGGGCGGGACTCTCGGGATCAGCCGAAGAGCCGGAGCACGCCCTGATCGGCCTGCGAGGCGAGCGACAAAGCCGTCTGGGAGAGCTGCTGGCGCGTATTGAGGGCCAGCAGCTTGGCGCCTTCCTCGTTCGAGTCGGCCAGGACGAGGTTGTCGGCGCCGATCGTCAGCGTATTGACCAGGTTCTTGGTGAAATCCTGGCGGGTCTGGACGACCGAAAGCTGCGAGCCGAGCGACGAGGCGGTCGAGCGCAGCGAGGTCAGCGCATTGGTCAGGGCGTCCGAAGCGTTTGCGAGGTCGGTGTCGTTCTGGAAGTCGATGCCGCCGGCGCCCGCCTGCCCAATGCCGAGATTCGCGGCCGTGATCTCCTCGCCCTGGATATTGAGCTTGTTCTGCGCCGCGCCGGTCTTCTCGTTGAAGACGACCGAGAGCGCGTCGCCGGCCAGGAGGTTGATGCCGTTATAGCTCGCGTCCGTGGCGAGCTCGTTGATCTGGTTCCGCAGCTCGTTGAACTGGTCGACCAGATTGGCGCGCACGTCGGAGTTCGCGGTTGCGCCTGTATGGGTTCCGTTGAGGCCGGCGGCCGTGACCGCGTCGGCGCCGGCGATGACGAGGTTGTCGGAGCCGGTGCCCTTGATCGTCAGCTCGCCGGCATTGTTGACGGCAGCGGTCGCGATGCCGGAGTCGTTGATCTTGTTGACCACGTCGCGAATGGTCTCGGTCGCGCCCACCGTGATCGAATAGGTCGTGTTGCCTGCGGTGATGTCGATCGTGCCGGCGGCGGTCACCGTGGCGCCGAGAGCCGCGGCCTTGGTGGCGCCGAGCGAGGCGCTGGTCGCCGTCGGGCGGTTCTGCGCAGCGTCAGCCTGCGCCTGCTTGATCGTCGATTGCGCCGACTGGACCAGCTTGATGATGCCGTCGATGCCCTTCGAGGCCGACTGGATGGTCTGGATACCGTTCGAGATGCCGTCGAGCAGGCCGTTGAGCTGACCGGCGCGGTCGTTCAGCCCGGCGGCGGTGAAGAAGTTGATCGGGTTGTCGATCGCAGAGTTGACGCGCCGGCCCGTGGCAAGGCGGTTCTGGATCGCCCCTTGTTCAGCCGTCGTCTGCTGGAGGGTGAGCAGGTTGTTGCGCACGCCGCTGGTAAGAATCGTGTTGGCCATCTCTCGGTCCCCTGAAAGCGCGGCTCAACGCCTGCTCGGATTGCCCTGGACCGATCATCATTCGTTAAGGCTAATAAAACGTTAAGCGCGGGCGCGCGGGCGTAAGAATCGCGTGCGTGAGAATCAAGAAAGGCGGCGGGTCGATGACCCGCCGCCTTTCCTTGTCTCCGGCCCACGTCCTGTGGGCTTGCCCGCTTCTGCGGGACGAAGGATCAGAACAGACGCAGCACTGCCTGGTCGGCCTGGCTCGACAGGCTGAGGGCGGTCTGCGAGAGCTGCTGACGGGTCTGCAGCGCAAGCAGCTTGGCGCCTTCCTCGTTCGTGTCCGCCAGCACCAGGTTGTCGGCGCCCTGGGTGAGGGTGCTGATCAGGTCCTTGGAGAAATCCTGGCGGGCCTGGACGACGCCGAGGCTCGAACCCAGCGACGAAGCCGTCGAGCGCAGCGAGGTCAGCGCGTTGGTCAGCGCGTCGGCAGCGTTCGAGAGGTCGGTATCGTCCTGGAAGTCGATGCCGGCAGCGCCGGCTTCCTGGATGCCGAGATTGGCAGCCGTGATCTCCTCGCCCTGAATGTCGAGCTTGTTCTGAGCGGCGCCGGTCTTCTCGTTGAAGACGACCGACAGCGCGTCGCCGGACAGCAGGTTGATGCCGTTATAGCCGGCATCCTTGGCGAGCTGGTCGATCTGGGTGCGCAGCTCGTTGAACTGGTCGACGAGGCTGGCGCGGACGTCCGAGTTGCCGGTCGCCGTGGCGGTGCCGTCGAGGCCGGCGGCCAGGGTGGCGTTGGCGCCTGCGATGACCAGATCCGCCGAGCCAGAGCCCTTGATCGTCAGCTCGCCGGCATTGTTCACCGAAGCCGTCGCGATGCCCGAGTCGTTGATCTTGTTGACGGCGTCACGGATCGTGTCGGTCGCCGTGAGAGTGACCGAGAATTCCGTGCTGCCGGCAGTCAAGGTGAGGGTGCCGGCGCCGACGACCGTCGAGGCCAGAGCAGCCGCCTTGGTCGCGCCGAGAGACGCGGTGGTGACGCTGGGGCGGTTCTGGGCGGCGTCGGCCTGAGCCTGCTTGATCGTCGACTGGGCGGACTGGACCAGCTTGGTGATCGCGTCGATGCCCTTCGAGGCCGACGTGATCGTCTGGATGCCGTTCGAGATGCCGTCCAGGAGGTTGGTGAACTGCCCGGCGCGGTCGTTGAGGCCGGCCGCGGTGAAGAAGTTCACGGCGTTGTCGACAGCCGAATTGACCTTCTTGCCGGTGGCGAGACGGTACTGACCCTGCTGCGAGGCGGAGGTGGTCTGGGCGAGGGAGGAAAGCGCGGAGCGCACGCCCGAGGAGAGCGAGATGGTGGAGGCCATGTGAATATACCCTTCTGGTATGGTGCCTTCTGGCGTCGTGGCCTTCTGGCCGCGACCCGAGGACACTTGGTCGCCAGCCCGTAACAACTCGTAAATTTCAGAGGGCGAATTGCCGCGAATTTGGGCAAAGCCACGGCATGGTTAAGCACGTCCTAAGGGCGAGGGATGGCTTGGCTTCGCGCAAACCGGGCGGCTGAACGCAAGCTGCCCGCGCAAGGCGGGCGGCGGGCCGGGGCAGGGGTTGGTCGGGATCTAGGCCGTGCGCTCGACGCGGGGCTGCTGCGGCTCGTCCACCTCGCGCGCCTCGCGGGCGCGTTCGGCGAGCTCGCGGGAGAAGACGCGCAGTTTCAGCATGGTCTCGTCGGGCAGCTGCGACACGGTCTCGCCGGTCTCGCGGTTCTTCTTCTGGTAGACGATCGTGCGGGTGCGCGGCTCGATGACGATGCGGCGCTCGATGACATCGCGCAGATCCCGCTCGCGCAGGCGCTGGCTCTGCTGTTCCGACGAAGCGCGCTGCTGCGCGGCGGCGGCATCACGGGCAGCCTGCTCGGAGCGTCCACGCAAATCGAGGCGCACGGCCTCGCCGGCGGCGGCCGATTGCACGGTCTTGGCGGGTGGCAATTCGACGGGGATGCTGCCGCTCGTCGCGACCGCGTCGCTCCTGGCGGGAACGTTGAAGGGGCCAATCGCGGTCGCCCTGTTGGCGCTGCCGAAATCCATCGCTCACTCCTTCTGGAGCCAGGCAGCGGCTGACGGCCACGGCCATGATCCTCGAAGCCCCGGACAGGCCGAGCCCATCGGATCACGCCGATCATGTCTATAAAAATTGAATCTTACGTAAGGGAATTAGGTAAATATTGACGAATGGTGGCGCAGCGCGAGGTTTCAAAGGCTCCGCGATACGACCAGCGGCCCCGAGTTCGGGCGCGCGAAGGCGCCGGCACCGACCGTGGCCGCAGGCCCGTAGCCCGCGGCGCGGGCCGGGCGGTTCGCCTCCGCGGCCAGATCGCGGACGATCGATTCCGAGACCGCGCGCGCCGTGGCCAGCACGATCTGGTTGGTCTCGATCAGGTCCTGGAAGGCGACATGGGCGGCCTTGAGGCGCTTGACCTCGTCAGGTACGAAGCGCGCCAGCGCGACCGCGTTGAGCTTCACCTGCTCGACGCCGCGCATATAGATGCCGGCGAGCTCGGCCTTGCGCGGTTCGCGCTCCATCGCATCGGGGAGGCGGCCGGCCCGCACCAGCTCGGTTTCCTCGCCGACGACATGGGAGAGCGCACCGAGCGTCTCGAGCACGGTCTCGATCAGCGCGCGGGCCTCGATCGCGGTCGCGACGCGCGGCCGCTCGTCCAATACGCGCCTAGCCACCGACATGAGCCGCTCCGGTCGCCGGCTTGGCATTGCCGGCCTGTTCCTGGACCTGCAGCAGATCGCGCATGATCGTGTCCGACAGCCCGATGCCGCCGGCCTTCTGGATATGGCGGGCATATTCCTGGGTGAGCATCGAACGATAGACGCCGCCGCCGGTGCCGTTCTCGCCGAGCGGACCTTCGTTCTCCGTCGTCGCGAAGAGCTTGTCGGTCATCTGCTCGAGAAACATGGTCTCGAACTCGTCGGCCTGTTTCCTGGCTTTCGCCTTGGCCGGGTCGAGCGCGCCGGCGATGCCGTCGATCAGGCTGCCGGCGGCATTGACCGCGAGCCGGGCGGCGGGGAGGGCGAGGGCGGCAGTCATCACATCACCTCGATTTCTGCTTGCAGCGCTCCGGCCGTCTTGATGGCCTGGAGGATGGAGATCAGGTCGCGCGGGCCGATGCCGAGGGCGTTCAGCCCGTCGACGAGCTCGGCCAGCGTGACGCTTTCCTTGACAAGGGCGAGCTTGTTGCCGCCTTCGGTGTCGACCTTGACGCTGGTGCGCGGGGTCACGACGGTCTCGCCCCGGCTGAAGGGCTCGGGCTGGCTGACCTGCGGCTGCTCGCTGATCGTGACCGTCAGGTTGCCCTGCGCGACCGCGACGGTGGAGACCCGGACATCCTTGCCCATGACGATGATGCCGGAGCGCTCGTCGATGACGACCCGGGCGAGCTGGTCCGGCTCGACGCGCAGCTGTTCGATCTCGGTCAGCATCCGGATCATGTTGCCCTGGAAGCGCGCGGGGATCTGCAGCACGACGGTCGAGGGATCGGTCGGCTCGGCGGCGTCGCCGCCGAGGAAGCTGTTGATCGCGGCGGCGACACGGCGCGCCGTGGTGAAATCGGGATTGCGCAGCGAGAGCCGCAGCGTCTTCAGCTTGTTCAGCGCGAAGTCGATCTCGCGCTCGACGAGGCCGCCATTGGCGATGCGGCCGACCGTCGGCACGCCGCGCGTGATCTTGCTGGCCTCGCCCTCGGCCGAGAAGCCCGAGATCGCGACCGGCCCCTGCGAGACGGCATAGACCTCGCCATCGGCGCCGAGCAGAGGCGTCGCCAGCAAGGTGCCGCCCTGCAGGGATTTTGCGTCGCCGAGCGCCGAGACCGTGACGTCGAGCCGGGTGCCCTGCGTCGCGAAGGGCGGCAGGCTCGCCGTGACCATCACCGCCGCGACATTGGCCGTGCGCATATTGGCGCCGCGCGTGTTGACGCCGAGCCGCTCCAGCATCGCCGTCAGCGACTGCTTGGTGAAGGGCGCGTTGTTGAGCGTGTCGCCGGTGCCGTTGAGGCCGACCACGATGCCGTAGCCCAGGATCTGGTTGGTGCGGACGCCTTCGACCGAGGCCAGGTCCTTGATCCGCGATAGCGCCGCGGCGGGGTTCGCCGCCAAGGCGAGGCCGAGGCCGAGCAGGATCGCCAGCGGCGTCACGAGGCGTTTCAGGGCAGTCGGGCGGAACATGGGGCACCGGCTTCAAGCGAGTTCGTTGCGCTCTGCGCCTTGCGAGGGCCGTGCCAGGATCGAGAAAGCTTGAAAGTCGTTGTTTGCCAGTCGTTTGGAAATTCCGGGGCAGGATCGCGGCGGCGTCGGCGCAGGGCCGATCCTGCCTCCCCCGGCAGTTTCTGCCGGGTGGTTTACCGGCTGTTAACCATGCGGGACCAGGCTTGCCGCACCATCCATCGAGGTCATCATGATCCGCATCGACCCGCGCGCGCCCGTGATCGGGACCGGCCCGGCCGGCCAGGGCAGGCGGGCGGGGGCGTCGTCCTTCACGCTGCCGGCGCGCGAGAGCGCGACCTCGGCGCCGAGCGCCGGGGTCTCCAGCGCGGGCTCGCTCGACACGCTGCTCGCGGTGCAGGCCGAAGGGGACGCGACCGAGCGCAAGAAGCGTCAGGCGCGGCGCGGGCACGACCTGCTCGACGGGCTCGACCGGCTGAAGTCGGCGCTGCTCTCGGGGCGGGTCCAGATCGCCGAGCTCGAGCGTCTGAAGACCATGCTGTCGGCGCGGCGCGAGGCGACCGACGATCCCCGCCTCGACGACGTGCTCGCCCATATCGAGCTCAGGGCGGCGGTGGAGCTCGCCAAGCTCGGGCGTTAGCCGTCATTGCGAGGAGGCGCAGCCGACAACGCAATCCAGGGGGACGTCGAGCGAGACCTCCTGGATTGCTTCGCTGCGCTTGCAATGACGGCGAGCGCGCGAGGCCCTCTCAGCGAATGAACTGGTCCGCGTACTCCGCCCCCAGCCCGTTCGTGGCGTAATGGGCGCGGCATTTGTCGAGCCGGGTGAAGACGTCGTCATAGCCCAGGCATTTGCCATCCGGATCGACATAGATCATCGCGCCGTTGACCTGGAACATCGTGATCATCTCCTCGACCTCGGGATCGACCACGAGCGTGTGCGTCTCGCCGGGGGCCTCGTAGACATAGGAGCCCTCGGTCGCGACCCAGTCATGCTCGAGATAGCGCCATTGGCCCTTGATCACGTAGCCATGCACCGGCAGCGGGTGGCGATGGCGCGAGAGCACGCCGGCGCGGCGGACCTTGAGCAGGTTCATCCAGTAGCCGCGCGTCACGCAGAAGAGCAGGGGCCGAAACCAGACATTGTCGTCGACCGGCACCCAGACGCGCTCGTCGGTCGGGATGACGTTCGGCACGATCAGCTCCGGCGGCGAATCCTTCGGCTGCGGGTGGCGATAGGGCGTCCAGCGTTCTTCGGCGCTTGCCGCGACGGGTATCGGGCTGGGATTGGGCTTGTCCATGGCGTCTTCCCTTGAAACTTTGATTCAAGGCCTTGCCGGCCTGATTCCGGAAGCGGCTGCATGTGCCTGCCGCATCTGCGTTTTTCCAAACTAACGGCGAGGGCTTCAGATCGCCAGATAGCCGCCGTCGACGGGTAGGATCGCGCCGGTGACGAACTTTGCCGCGTCGGACAGCAGGAAGAGGATCGCGCCGCCGACATCGGCCGGCTCGCCCCAGCGGCCCTGCGGCGTGCGGGCGAGGATCGGCGCCGAGCGGTCCTCGTCCTCGACCAGCGGCCGCGTCAGCTCGGTCGCGATCCAGCCGGGCGCGACGGCGTTGACGCGAATGCCGTCGGGGGCCCAGGCCGCGGCGAGCGACTTGGTGAGCTGGCCGACGCCGCCCTTGGAGGCGGCATAGCCGGGGGCGAAGGGCGAGCCGTGGAAGGTCAGCATCGAGGCGGTGTTGACGATGGCGCCCTTGCTCGCCGCGAGCTTTTCGCGTGCAGCGAGGCACATCCGCATCGAGCCGGTCAGGTTGACCTCGACCGTCAGCCTGAAGGCCTCGATCTCGAACTCCTTGCCGCCGCGCTGGATCATCCCGGCGCAGTTCACCAGCGCATCGAGGCGGGGGCAGGTCGCGACGATGGCGGCGACCTGGGCATCGCTGGTGACGTCGAGCTGCGCATGCCGGACCATGGGGTGAGGGGGGGCGGCTGCGACCTCCTTCTCGGTGAGGCCGGTGGCAAGGACATCATAGCCGGCCTGGGCGAGCGCGAGTGCGGCGCCGGCGCCGATGCCGCTCGTGCCGCCGGTGACGAGAGCGAATTTGGGGGAAGGGTCTGTCATGGCGGCACGCTAGAATGGCGCGCCGGCGACGGGAAGGGCGGCCGCCGCATGCGGCTGCGGACGAAACGAGGATGATTGCGGGAAATCCTGTTCAGCGCAGCGTGTAATTGAGCCGGAGCATGGCCGAGGCGCTGGTGTCGAACTCGCTGGCGGCGAGCGGAACCTGCCGGCTCAGCTTCACGTCGAGCACGGTCTTCCAGGGGCTCGCCATCGGCTGGCTGAGATCGGCCAGGACCTGGAGCTGCGGCGTGACCGTGGCCGCGAAGAGATTGTCGGCCGCGAAGGCATAGCTCGATGCGAACGCGACCTGCGAGGTCAGCGTGACATGGTCGAAGAGCCGGGTTCGAAAGCCCAATGCGGCGCCGGCGCGCTGCTCCGCCGTGCCGGAGAAGCCGATTCCGCCGCCGGTATTGGCGTCCCAGACCAGGCCGAGCGCATCGGCGGGCAGGTTTCGGGAAAGCGCCCAGTCGAAGCGCGTATCGGCCGCCTGCCAGGCGCCGTTTCCCGTGACGAAGGACGTCGCCAGCGCGAACCGGTCGGGCTCGAGCTTTATGCCGACCGCGCGTTCGGTCGCCGGCGCCAGCCCGCGCGCCGTTGTCGAGAGCCCCTGGCGAATGATCGTCGTCTTGACCGGCGGGCGGATCAGCCCGTTGCGCTCTGCGCGCGCCTGATAGGCGGCGTTCCTGTCGAGGCGTGGCGAGACGAAGATCGGGACGGCCAGGACGGGGTCAGGCGCCGCCTCCCATGTGACCTCGTCCGACAGCGCGTCGAAGGCATAACGGGCAGGGGCCGGCTTCTTGGCGGTTTCGGACGGCGAGGCGCTTCCGGCCCAGCCGGGCGCCACGGCGAACAAGGCCAGACCGGCGGCCATGCTCAACGCAGCCGGACGCGGCCGCAATCCTGACTGACAATGTGTTTCGGGCAAACGATCGTCCCGCTGCGACGATGGCTGAGACGGGATGCTGCCACCCGAAGTTGCAGATTTTGCGGCGCTGCAGCAAAATTTCTAATCGAGCGGGCCGCGCTGGGCGGCCCGCCCTGCCCAAAAGGCCGGCTTCCCCCTGCGCGCGTAACCCGCTAGGAAGCGCGCGGGCGGGCCGTGGCGTCGCTGCTGCAGCCCGGAAACGTTCCAGTCTGGCCAGAAGCAGGGGTCGAAATCACATGAGCAAGATCAAGGTCGCCAATCCCGTCGTCGACATGGACGGCGACGAGATGACCCGCATCATCTGGCAGAAGATCAAGGAGACCCTGATCTTCCCCTATCTCGACCTCGAGCTGGATTACTTCGACCTGTCCGTCGAGAACCGCGACGCGACCAACGACCAGGTCACGATCGACGCCGCCAACGCCACCAAGAAGCATGGCGTCGCGGTGAAATGCGCGACGATCACGCCGGACGAGGCGCGCGTGAAGGAATTCAACCTGAAGCAGATGTGGAAGTCGCCGAACGGCACCATCCGCAACATCCTGGGCGGCGTCATCTTCCGCGAGCCGATCATCTGCAAGAACGTGCCGCGCCTCGTTCCGGGCTGGACCCAGCCGATCGTGATCGGCCGCCATGCCTATGGCGACCAGTACCGCGCGACGGACTTCAAGTTCCCGGGCAAGGGCACGCTGTCGATCAAGTTCGTCGGCGAGGACGGCCAGGTCATCGAGAAGGAGGTCTTCAAGGCCCCCGACGCCGGCGTCGCGATGGCCATGTACAATCTCGACGACTCGATCCGCGATTTTGCCCGTGCGTCGCTGAACTACGGCCTGATCCGCAAATATCCGGTCTATCTCTCGACCAAGAACACCATTCTCAAGACCTATGACGGCCGCTTCAAGGACATCTTCCAGGAGATCTACGAGGCCGAGTTCAAGGCCGAGTTCGACAAGCTCGGCATCACCTACGAGCATCGCCTGATCGACGACATGGTCGCCTCGGCGATGAAGTGGTCGGGCGGCTATGTCTGGGCCTGCAAGAACTATGATGGCGACGTGCAGTCGGACACCGTGGCGCAGGGCTTCGGCTCGCTCGGCCTGATGACCTCGGTGCTGATGACGCCGGACGGCAAGACCGTCGAGGCAGAAGCCGCCCACGGCACGGTGACGCGCCATTACCGCGAGCACCAGAAGGGCAAGGAGACCTCGACCAACTCGATCGCTTCGATCTTCGCCTGGACCCGCGGCCTCAGCCACCGCGCCAAGCTCGACAACAATGCCGAGCTCGCCAAGTTCGCGACGCTGCTGGAGAAGGTCACGGTCGACACCGTCGAGGCCGGCGACATGACCAAGGATCTGGCGCTGCTGGTCGGCCCCGATCAGAAGTTCCTCTCGACCACCGGCTTCCTCGAGAAGGTCAGCGAGAACATGCGCAAGGCGATGGCTGCCTGATCCGATCATCCCCAGTCAGGATGAGGGAAGCGCCCGGGTTTCGATCCGGGCGCTTTTTTTGCGTGCCGCGGGCGGGCTATGCTCTCGCGAGATCGAGCGGAGGGAACGCCGTGGTCGAAGGGACGAAACCGATCACCGGAGGCTGCCAGTGCGGCGCCGTGCGCTATCGCCTGGAGCGGCCGCCGAGCAAGGTCTCGGTCTGCTTTTGCCGGATGTGCCAGAAGGCGGTCGGCGGCTATTTCGGGGCCTATGCCAGCTCGGCTGCGGCGGACGTGGTCTGGACGCGCGGCCGCCCCAGCGTCTTCGCTTCCTCGGAAGCGGCCGAGCGCGGCTTTTGCGAAGGCTGCGGCACGCCGCTGACCTTTTCCTATCGCGGCAGCGGCCGGCTCTCCGTCAGTGCCGGCAGCCTCGACGACCCTGTGGCGATGCCGCCGACGCTCGCCTATGGACTCGAGGGAAGGGCGCCCTGGTTCGACGATCTGTGCCGGCTCGGCGGCACGCGCACCGAGGATGATGTCCCGGAAGAGGAGCTGCAGCGCTATCGCTCGCGGCAGCATCCTGACCGCGATCCATGATGCGGCTCGGGTCGGCTGTGCTCACTCGACCGTCAATGGCCGCCGGGCCAGGATGCGTTCTCCGCTCACCGGCGCGTTCATGACATAGCGCAATTCGTAGGCGCCGGGCTTGTCCGGGGCCTCGAGCGTCGCCTCGACATTCTCGGCGGGAAGAAAGCTTGGTCCCGCCGCGTCGACCGGCGCATCCGGCGCGGTGATGACGACGCGATCGCGGCCGCCATTGGGGCCGATGCCGCGCGCCGGAAAGCTCGCACCGGCCTTGACCTTGTCGGGCGCCGCCAGTGTCGCCGAGGCCGCTGTCGTCGCAAGCGGCTGGCGCGCCAGGATCTCGCTCTTGCCGGCCTTCTCGCGCAGCAGGCGCAGCTCGTAGAGGCCCGCCTCGCCCGGTGTCGTGATCGAGCTCGCCGAGACGACGCCGAGCGGGACCGAGACGAAGGCGGTTTCCGGTGCGTCGGAAGGCCGGGCGATCGCCAGAATCGCTGCGTCCGGCGCCTTGCCGACGAAAACCGAGAGCATCGTGCCCGCCATGACGCTGCGCGAGGCCGACAGGGTGGGGGGCGCCGGCGGGCGTTGCTGCGCAAGCGATGTGCCGATGCCGGCCGACACAGCCGCCGCCAGCAGCAGGGCGATGAGGATCCTGGTCATGCTCGTGAAGCAATGCACGGGCGTTCGACCGGTTCCGGGCGCCTTGCCACGCGGGCCCTGCTCAGCCCATGGCGGTGGCGACCGCATCGAGCGCCGCCTGTGCATTGGCCCCGTCCGGCCCGCCGGCCTGGGCCATGTCGCGGCGCCCGCCGCCGCCCTTGCCGCCGAGCTTCTCGGACGCCGCGCGCACCAGTGCGACCGCGTCGAAGCGGGAGGTCAGGTCCTCGGTGACGGCGACGACGACGCCGGCCTTGCCGTCCTCGGCGACGCCGACGATGGCGACGACGCCCGAGCCGACGCGGGCCTTGGCCTCGTCGGCGAGGCTCTTCAGATCCTTCATCTCGACGCCGGTGACGGCGCGCGCCAGCAGCCTGACGCCCGCGATCTCGCGGATCGGATCCTCGGCCGCGCCGCCGCCGCCCATGGCGAGCTTCTTGCGGGCCTCGGTCAGCTCGCGGTCGAGCTTCCGGCGTTCCTCGACGAGCGCGGCGACGCGCGCCGGCAGCTCCGCGACGGGCGCCTTGAGCAGCCCGGCCATCTCGTCGAGCGCGACGCTCTCCTCACGCAGGTGGCGGCGCGCCGCCTCGCCGGTGAGCGCCTCGAGCCGACGCACGCCGGCCGCGACGCCGGCCTCGGACAGGACCGCGACGAGGCCGATGTCGCCGGTTCGGGCGACATGGGTGCCGCCGCAGAGCTCGATCGAGAAGGTCTTCGGCTCGGCCGCGTCGCGGTCCGTGCCCATCGAAACGACGCGGACCTCGTCGCCGTATTTCTCGCCGAACAGCGCCCGCGCGCCCGACGCGATCGCGTCGTCGACCGACATCAGCTTGGTCGTGACCGGCTCGTTCTGCAGCGCCAGGCGGTTCGCCATCTCCTCGACCCGCGCCAGCTCCTCGCGGGCCAGCGGCTTGGGATGGCTGAAATCGAAGCGCAGGCGCTCGGGTGCCACCTGCGAACCCTTCTGCGCGACATGATCGCCGAGCACGCGCCGCAGCGCCTCGTGCAGGAGATGCGTTGCCGAATGGTTGGCGCGGATCGCGCCGCGGCGCGCGTGGTCGACCGTCAATTCGGCCGCCACGCCGGTGCGGATCTCGCCCGAGACGACCTTGACCTGATGGGCGAAGACGTCGCCGAGCTTCTTCTGCACGTCGGTGACCTCGGCCTTGAAACCCGCGCCGGAGATCGTGCCGGTGTCGCCGACCTGGCCGCCGGATTCGCCGTAGAACGGTGTCTGGTTCAGCAGGACAATGCCGCTATCGCCTTCCTTCAGCGCCTCGACCTCGGCATTGTCGCGGATCAGCGCGGTGACCACGCCCTCGGCGCTCTCGGTGTCATAGCCGAGGAATTCGGTCGCGCCGACGCGGTCGCGCAGCGGGAACCAGAGCTTTTCGGTCGCCGCTTCGCCGGTGCCGGACCAGGCGGCGCGCGCCTTGGCCTTCTGCTGCTGCATGGCCGTGTCGAAGCCCTCGACATCGACGCCGACGCCGCGGGCGCGAAGCGCGTCCTGGGTGAGGTCGAGCGGGAAGCCGTACGTGTCGTAAAGGGTGAAGGCGACGTCGCCCTTGAGGCTCTGGCCGGAGCTCAGGTCCCTGGCGGCGTCGTCGAGGATGGTCAGGCCGCGCGCCAGCGTCGTGCGGAAGCGGGTCTCCTCGAGCTTCAGCGTTTCGGTGATCAGGGCCTCCGCGCGCAACAGCTCGGGATAGGCCTGGCCCATCTCGCGGGTCAGGGCGGGTACGAGGCGGTAGAGCAGCGGCTCCTTGGCGCCGAGCAGCTGCGCATGGCGCATGCCGCGGCGCATGATCCGGCGCAGGACATAGCCGCGGCCTTCGTTCGAGGGCAGCACGCCGTCGGCGATCAGGAAGGCGGAGCAGCGCAAATGGTCGGCGATGACGCGATGGCTCGCCTTCATCGGGCCGTCCGACGCGACCGAGGTGAAATCGGCGATCGTGCGGATCAGCGTCGCGAAGAGATCGATCTCGTAATTGTCATGGGTGCCCTGCAGCACCGCCGCGACCCGCTCCAGCCCCATGCCGGTATCGATCGAGGGGTGCGGCAGGTTCGTGCGGATGCCGCCGGCGGCTTCCTCGTACTGCATGAAGACGAGGTTCCAGATCTCGATGAAGCGGTCACCATCCTCGTCGGGCGAGCCGGGCGGGCCGCCGGGGATGTGGTCGCCGTGATCGTAGAAGATCTCGGAGCAGGGGCCGCAGGGGCCGGTATCGCCCATGCGCCAGAAATTGTCCGAGGTCGGAATGCGGATGATCTTCGAGTCCGACAGGCCGGCGATCTTCTTCCAGAGGCCGTGCGCCTCGTCGTCCTCGGAATAGACGGTGACGGTGAGCTTGTCGGCGGGCAGGCCGAATTCCTTGGTGACCAGCTTCCAGGCGAGCTCGATCGCGCGATCCTTGAAATAGTCGCCGAACGAGAAATTCCCGAGCATCTCGAAGAAGGTGTGATGGCGGGCGGTGTAGCCGACATTGTCGAGGTCGTTGTGCTTGCCGCCGGCGCGCACGCATTTCTGCGCGGTGGTGGCGCGCGCATAGGGCCGCTTCTCCTGCCCGGTGAAGACGTTCTTGAACTGCACCATGCCGGAATTGGCGAACATCAGCGTCGGGTCGTTGCGCGGCACGAGCGGGCTCGAGGGCACGGCCTCATGGCCGGCCGACTTGAAATAGTCGAGGAAGGTGGACCTGATCTCGTTGACGCCGCTCATCGCAATTCGAACTCTGCTTCAGGATTGGTGGCCGGGCAGGCCGTCTGGTGCGGATCGGTTCTAGAGCCGGATGATTTCAGATGGAATCACGAAGTGACCCCATCTGAAATCTGAATCCGTCTCTCATCAAAAAGTTAGAGCAGGATCGATGTGAAAAACCGGTTCCCACTTTTTCACATCCTGCTCTAGAGCATGGCGCGAAAAAGTGGGAACCGGTTTTTCGCGGAGGCCATGCGCGTGTTTCCGTCCGAATACGAGGGACGTGATCTACCCAGCGGACTTGCGCCTGTCCAGAAATCCGGCGCTGGGCCTCGCGGCAAGACAGAGCCTTGGCGCATACGGAAACGGGCGGCCCCGCGAGGCCGCCCGTCACCTGATCCGTTGCCGGAAAGAGAGGCTCAGGCCTCGCCCTCGTCGAGATCGTCGTCGCTCGGCGTCGCCTCGTCGAGGATGCGCTCGGCGACGAGACCGGAGTTCTGCCGGATCGTCGCCTCGATGCGGGCGGCCATGTCGGGATTGGCCTTGAGGAAGGACTTTGCGTTCTCGCGGCCCTGGCCGAGGCGCTGGCTGTCGAAGGAGAACCAGGCGCCGGATTTCTCGACCATGCCGGCCTTGACGCCGAGGTCGATGAGCTCGCCGACCTTCGAGATGCCCTCGCCGAACATGATGTCGAACTCGACCTGCTTGAAGGGGGGCGCGACCTTGTTCTTGACGACCTTGACGCGGACCTGGTTGCCGGTGGCCTCGTCGCGCTCCTTCAGGGTCGAGACGCGGCGGATGTCGAGCCGGACCGAGGCGTAGAACTTCAGCGCGTTGCCGCCGGTGGTGGTCTCGGGCGAGCCGTACATCACGCCGATCTTCATGCGGATCTGGTTGATGAAGATGACCATGCAGTTCGAGCGCGAGATCGAGGCGGTGAGCTTGCGCAGGGCCTGGCTCATCAGGCGGGCCTGCAGGCCGGGCTGGACATCGCCCATCTCGCCTTCGATCTCGGCGCGCGGCGTCAGCGCCGCGACCGAATCGACGACGAGCACGTCGATCGCGCCGGAGCGTACCAGCGTGTCGGTGATCTCCAGCGCCTGCTCGCCGGTGTCGGGCTGCGAGATCAGGAGGTCGTCGAGATTGACGCCGAGCTTGCGGGCATAGACCGGGTCGAGCGCGTGCTCGGCATCGACGAAGGCGCAGACGCCGCCCTTCTTCTGGGCCTCGGCGATGGTGTGCAGCGCCAGCGTCGTCTTGCCGGAGGATTCAGGCCCGTAGATCTCGATGACGCGGCCCTTGGGCAGTCCGCCGACGCCGAGCGCGATATCGAGCCCGAGCGAGCCGGTCGAGATCGTCTCGATCTCGATCGCCTGCTGGTTCTTGCCGAGCCGCATGATCGAGCCCTTGCCGAAGGCGCGTTCGATCTGCGAGAGCGCTGCATCCAGCGCCTTGGCCTTGTCCATCGAAGAGCCTTCCACGAGCCTGAGATTCGCCTGATTCACGACTTGCGCTCCTTATGGCAGGGGCGCGACCACATCTCAATGCGCGCCATGCGCAATTATGATCATGGTTTGTTCTCGCCTTCAAGTTCTTTTTTTGTTCTCGCCGGGGTAAAGCGATCGCGGGCCTCGCGGGCCGCTCCTGACCATGGTCGATGCTGGCTGGCTTTCGCCACAAGCTGACCTTGGCGATCTGTCTGAACGCGGATGCGAGTGGCTCGGGGCGAGATGTCGGCTCCCGACCCAGCCGAGATGTTGTCCGGTCATGGGATCACAAGTCATTCAACGAGAGAGCTATTTAGCTGAGCGCACGTTCTTCTTGTACTCGCTTGGTTCGATCAAGATAAGTGGTCAAGATCGCCCCGCACATGATAACTGCGCTAGGAATAACAAAATTTTGTTCGAGTGGTTCGCCAAAAAGGAGCGCGCCGGCAACTGCGAGTGCCGGAATACGCAAGGTATCGAGGGCTGAGACCTGAACTGCCGTGCCATGGCGCGTCGCTTGGCTCAGTGACGCTTGAGTCATGTAGCCGGAAACAGCCATCAAAACGATCGCAAACATGAATGTTGCGGTTCCGTGCGTGAAGAGTGACGTCGTGGACATGGAGGAGGACGGAAGTTGGAGAATTTCGGTCGTCATCATGCTCAATGTCAAGAATATTACTAATTGTGCTGCGTTCATGAGGAATAATATCGAATGTGTAGACTGTCTCTGACTTAGAGTTCCTAGCATGATATTAGTGCATGTCAGGGCTGCGACGCCAGCAAACGGAATGATAAGCGTGAGGCCAAGGACGTCTTTATACTGAAATACGATAGCCGCAGCTCCGGCGAAAATTAAACAGAGCCCAATCCACGCGGATCCGGCTGGTGGTCGCCGGAACGCGAAAATACCGATTGCGGCCGCGAACAACGGCCCACTGAATTCAATGCTCGCCACGAGGCCCAGCGGCAGATTGGCGACACTCCAGACCACCGCGATCGCACCTACGGCATGCAGAGCGCTTCGAACGAGATGCAGCGGCAGGCGCGAGTGCCGGACCTCGCGAAACAACCTACGGTCGCGCCAACCCAGGACGAGACCGATCGCCAACCCACCGGCCGAGCGGATGGCGAGAATTTCCGGATACGACAGATCGAGCTTCAGTTGACGGATCGCGACAGCGAGGAGGAAATAGGCGAAGACGTTTCCGGCCATCCAGGCCGCGAACGCGAAGGAGATCGCCCCGCCCAGCGCCGGCCCGCGAGCATGCGGCTGAGAACCGCCATCCGAATTGGAACCGAGAGCCGGACCTGTTCGAAGTACGCGGCGTTCGGGAGGCTGTCGCATGACTTGTCTGTCTCGGAATGCCGCGGCAGGGGGTTCATAATCATCGTTTTTGACCGGTTTCTAAGGATCTTTTCGGCCGTCAATGTAAATTTCTCGTCCTCAATCCTTTGAATCGCATCCATCTCGCCAATACGCCCGCTGATGATACTGGATGCTTTCTGAGTTTGGATCGAGAGAACGTCGTGATCCAGCGTGGCCTCTACGTCGTCCACCCTATCGATAGTCGTGCCGCAATGCCTCAAGTCATCAATCGCAGCCGCAGCGACGTTGGATAATTTCGTCTCAGATGCGAGGCAAAGGGTGAAGCGCCGCGGGGGGCGCAATGCGAGCAGTTTCATGAAGGAGAGGGCATGGCGGGCGGTCGGATCGCACGACAGTGCCACCGATAGCTCCCTGACGTCTCCAAGGCGCCGCTCGATCGTGAAGAGATCGACTAGGGCTTGAGTCGGATGCTCTCCAATTCCGTTTCCGCCGTTGACCACGGGAAGATGCGTAAGGCGCGCGATCTCTTCGACCGTCGCGACATGTTCGGTCCTGGCGACGATGAGATCGCAATACTCCGAGACCGTCCGAACGTGATCCTCCAGATCTTCGCCTTGAGCCTTGCCGAGCCGACTGCCCGGCGAAGCCGAGATATCGACGATATGGTGGCGGAGTCGGGAGGCCGCGACGTCGAAACCTATCCTGGTCCTCGTGCTTTCCTGCTCGAAGAAAAGGCCGATCATCTTGGGGCTGGTCCGTGGGGGCAACTTTCCGTCGGCGATTGCCGCGGCCTTGTTCAAGACGTCGATCAGGTCCGATTCGTCGATATCATCGGCCGACAGGAGGTCTTTGACGCCTACGCCAGCCATAGGGCCCTGGCTCCGTTGCTAGGAAGCAGAACATATCCTGTTTAGGCTGCGGAGGAACGGCCCTTTTTGGGCACGGATGTGGAAGGCCGGTCGATGGCGGGAAGCGCGACGCGCCGATCGATGATCGGATCGATATTTTCTTTCGGCATGGGTCGCGCGAACAGGAAGCCCTGAACGCCATAGGGGGCGAAGCGCGTCACCGCTTCGAACTGCTCTGGCGTCTCTACGCCCTCGACGACCATCGGCACGTTCAAATCGCCCGCCAAACCGGTGATCGCCCGCATCAACGATCTCGCCTTGGTACTCGTGGCGATGCTGCCGACGAAGGCCCGGTCGATCTTCAACATGTCGATTGGGAGCTCGGCAAAGTAGCTCAGCGACGAGTATCCCGTGCCGAAATCATCCAGAGCGACCTTCACGCCCAGCGCGCGTATCCGGTGCAGGGTCGCGATCACGAATTCCTTATCTTCCGCAAGCGTCGTCTCGGTGACCTCGATGGTCACCCGGTGAGGCGCAACCCCGGTCCGCCACAGCGCGTCTTCGATGATGCCGACCAGATCATGATCCCGGTGGAACTGCTTGGCGGATACGTTGACGCTGACGCCGATCGGCTGCGGCCAGCTGGTCGCAGCTTTCAGCGCCTGCTCGATCGCAAAGGAACCGAGGCTCCTGATCAGCCCATTCTGCTCGGCAAGGGGGACGAATTCCGCAGGGCTGACCGAGCCGCGCGTTGGATGCCTCCAGCGCATCAACGCCTCACACATCAATATCGTGCGACCGCGCGGGCTATAGATCGGCTGGTAATGGAGCTCGAATTGACCTTCTACAATGGCCTTGGCCAAGTCCTGCTCCAATTCGATCCGGCGATCATAGGCTTCGCTCAACTCCGGCACATACGATTGCCAGCGGTTTTTCCCTTCAGCCTTCGCCTTGTAGAGAGCCAAATCGCAGTGCTTGAGTGAACGCTCGATCGACTCGCCGGTCGCATTGGCGAGGCCGATACTGACCGAAACCGAAAGAGTGGCTTTGCCGACGCATATGGGGTCTGCAAAGAGGCCAACCACTAGTGCAGCCAGCTCGGCAACATCTTCGCTGGCGCGATCGGACACGATCATGAACTCGTCGCCGCCGATTCGCGCGGCTTTGTCGCTGGGCTCCAGAACCGACGAGATGCGAGCGGCTACCAGAGACAGCAGGGCATCGCCGACGTCGTGGCCCAGGGTGTCGTTGACTGTTTTGAAGTCATCGACGTCCACGGACAGAAGGTAGGTTCGTCTTGCTGACGAAAGCCGTTCTTCCACCTCCTCGATGAACCCGCGCCTGTTGAGCAGCGAGGTGATGCTGTCGGTTTTCGCGATGGTCTGAAGATCGCGTGTTGTGCGAAAATTCGACACGAACACGCGGTGTATGACGTCCGAGGACGAGATCGTCAGCACGACGGTCATCAACAGCGCGCCAGCGATCACGACGAATGCAGGGATTTGAGATGCGACCAGCGCGCCGGCGAAGGGTAGTGCTGCGAAAGTGACCTGGACATTGGTGATGAACGGGCGGGAGCTATTGCGGCCCCCAATTCCGGCGATGTAGCCGATGGTCTGCGCAACCGCCAACGTCACGATACGGTCGTCGGAGTGAACCGTAACGGCATATGCACCGAAGCAGCTCATCGTGAGGGCGGTCGCCCACGCACCGGCATATGCCAGACGCTCGAACACGACAGTCGAAAGTGATGATTGCTTCCGTCTATAAAGAACCTGTGCTCCGAAGCGGAATGCGCCCACGCAACCCATGACGGCGCTGAGGAGAGCGAAAGTGGCGTCACCGGTGATGGCAGCGCAAGCTGCGATCACCGTCGTTGCGATCGTCATCCCGATCGGGATCGCCCATGGCGTGCCATAGAGCGCACGCACCATGACTTTCCGAAGCTCAGGATCATAGAGGACAGTCGTGGAAGCACGCGTCTTCATTAGTGTCGAAATCCGAGCCCCAGCCTCTTACCGGCCCGACACTCTTGCAAGGCAATCGTCGATAATTCGTTGACGCGGGCGAGGTCTGGACCGCGCCGGGTCCATTCGGAAGCTCGCGATTCCCGTGTGAGCACCGTGCAAGCAATCGAAGCGGCGCGTTCAAAGGCGGGGATCGAGTTCATTGAGCGTAGCGAAAGGGGTGATGGAGTGAGCCTCCGGAACGCGGACGTGTGAACTACACGAGCCGCTAGCTGATCCACCGCGAAGAGGGTACTCAGATTTCGGCCGACCTTTCCGAATGCACATGCACCTAATGTTCTGATCAGAAGCAGTACGCGTCGTCAGCCATCGCTATGCCCGTTTTGTTCTCGGCCGAGGTATCTTTCGACGTGAAATTTGACGCTGGTCAACAAGCTCGCCTCGGCCTTCCAGTCTGCTTGTCGGCGCCGACACGCCGCAAGGATCCTTTGCTCGTGAAGCGAGTGCCATGAGTAACATGAACCGGATTGGGCTGATGCTGAGAGGCCGAGACAGGCTTCGCAGAGCTTGGCTCGAATCCGGCGTGCGTGCCCTCCGCCCAATTGGCCCAAGCTGGACCTTCAATTCTCGATGGGGAAAGTTGCGAACCGCCGGGCTTTTCAGGCCCTCGTCTGCCCCGTCGCGACCAATCGAGTTTTCCGCCTTCTGGCTGATACGGTCGGTACGGAAGACCATGATCGCCGCAGTCCGTTATCGGCCGAAGCCACCCTAGTTTCGAGCGCCTGACAAGGCCCGGCACGTGCCGGGCGGTGCGGCCGGATACGCAGCGCGCCAGAACGCGGATCTTCGGGCGCTACCTCCGCTCATTTCTTCTCTTCAAACCGCACGGCTTCGCCGCATTGCGCTTCCGGAAGCGCGCCCTCGCGCGGGCGGCGATCCCTGCCGACACCCAGGTCGTCATGACACTCACCGTTTTGCAAGGCGCCCGCGCAGTCGCGGCGCTCGCGGTATTGCAGATGCACGCGATCCAGGCCACGGAGAAGCGCGGGGGAGCAAGTGGTCCCAGATGGCTCACGTACATTCTGGAGCACGGTTATCTCGGTGTGGACTTCTTCTTCGTTCTGAGCGGCTTCATCATCCTCCATGCTCACGGGCGCGACCCGCAAGGCGTCGAGGCCGCAGTCTCATATCTGAGAAAACGGCTGACGCGCATCTATGTCCCATACCTGCCCATCGCGGGAGCAGTTGTTGCGCTCTATATTGTGTTTCCCGAGGCGGCATCAAACAAGAACTGGAGTTTCATCACTAGTCTGACGTTGGTTCCGGCAGAATTTCCACCATCTCCCGCCTTGTCGGTGGCCTGGACACTCGTGCACGAGATGGTGTTCTATCTCATCTTTCTGGCCTCGTACTTCGTGCGTTGCTTTCGTTGCCTCATCACGGTCTGGGTTGCCCTCATAGCGAGCGCCGCCTATTACAAGGCCGCGATACCCTACGACGCCCTCGAGCCCTTCGTTGGCGGTGTCGTCCAAACCATCCTTGCCCCGATCAATCTCGAGTTCGTGGCCGGCATGTTGTCGGCGTGGGCCGTTCGATCTCTCCCGAATTCCTGGAGCGGACCATTCCTGGCGGCAGGACTCCTCGGCCTCGTGCTTTTCCTCTCCCCACTCGGCGAAGGCGCCTCACGCGTGTGGTTCGGGGTGGCGATGGCATTCGTGGTCGCAGGGCTCGTCTGGCGCGAGCTTGAAGGGAAGATCGCCACTCCGCTCTGGCTTGTGTTCCTCGGCAACGCTTCGTACGCCATATACCTCGTCCACGCCTCGGCCATCTCGATCGGATGGCGGCTGGCCGAGCGGTTCGGCCTTTCCCTGACCTGGCCCGCAGGAGCCATCCTGAGCTGTGCCCTCGGTCTTATCTGTGGAGTGCTCTATCACGTCCTCTATGAGAGGCCCGCGTTAAAGAGCGCGAATAGTTGGCGAAGATCGGGGCAACCGCCAACTATGCCGCCTCGCACCATCTGACGGCGTTCAAGGAGCACCTCACGTCCCGCTCTCTCCGACGTCCTCTTGAGAAGACGTGCCGCAAAGCGTGCGAAGCAGCGTCAGCCGGGCTCGCCCGGACCTCGCGCAGGGGAGCGCCCCTGAAATGCGTTGCCGAGGCGCTCCAGCTCCAGCGTATAGCAATAGAGAGCGAACAGAATGGCGATGAGGAGTGCGCCGCGCCAGCTCAGGTCGAGATAGCCGAGATCAAGCGCCGGCACATGCCGCAGGAAATAAAGCGAAAACAGCGCTCCGCCGAAGATGAAGCCGATCCTGCTGGTGAAGGCGAGCAGGTGGCCGAGAAAGATGTTTCGGTAGGAGCTTGGAACCGTGACCTTGCGCAGGCGCCACCAATAGCAGGCCTGCCCGGCGAGGGCCGCCAGGAGCAGCTGGACGACGCCGGCTATCGGTGCGGCGTTCGCCTTGCCGATGCTGTCGAGCAGGAGGCGGAAGAACGCTTGGATATGATGGAGGACGATCGCCGCACAGACCGTTTGAGCGAGAAGCAGGATCAGATATCTGCGTGAGTTCCCGGTCCACATCGCAGGCGTCCATCCCTTTGCCGATGCGGGAAGCCTCGCGCCGGCGCTGCCGCCGCCTCACCCCATTGTCGCCTTCACCGTCTCGACCAGCTGTTTCATCGTGAAGGGTTTTGGCAGGAAGTGGAATTCCTCGCCCTCCGGCAGGTTCTTGCGGAAGGCTTCCTCGGCGTAGCCGGAGACGAAGACCACCTTGGTCGCCGGGTTGCGCTGGCGCAGCTGGCCGAGCAGGGTCGGCCCGTCCATCTCGGGCATGACGACGTCGGAGACGACGAGGTCGATCTTGCCGTCATGCTGGAGGAAGATGTCGAGCGCCTCGACGCCGGAGGCGGCCTCGTGGACGGTGTAGCCGCGCGAGACCAGCATGCGGGCATTGAGCGCGCGCACCGCGTCCTCGTCCTCGACCAGGAGGATGACGCCGGCCCCGGTATGGTCGGCCGCGACCTTCTTTGGGGCCTCCCTGGCGGCGAGATCGGCGGCGATCTCCTCTTCGGTCGCGACGTGCCGCGGCAGCAGGATGCGGAAGGTCGTGCCCTTGCCGAGCGTCGAATCGACGAAGACGAAGCCGCCGGTCTGCTTGACGATGCCATAGACCATCGAGAGCCCGAGGCCGGTGCCCTTGCCGACCTCCTTGGTGGTGAAGAAGGGCTCGAAGATCTTGTCGAGATGCTCGGCCGGGATGCCGGTGCCGCTATCCTCGACCTCGAGCATGACGTAATCGGCCGCGGGCAGCGCCTGGTGGCCGAGCGCCGCGCATTCATCGGCCGGAACGTTGCGGGTGCGGACATGCAGCTTGCCGCCGTCGGGCATGGCGTCGCGGGCGTTCACCGCGAGGTTGACGATGACCTGCTCGAGCTGGCCGAGATCGGCCTTGACCGGCCAGAGGTCCCGGCCTTGACGCACGTCGAGCGTGACCTTGTCGGCGACGACGCGCTTCAGCATCAGCGAGAGGTCGGAGAGCACGTCGCCGAGCTCGAGCACCTGCGGGCGCAAGGTCTGGCGGCGCGAGAAGGCGAGCAGCTGCCTGACCAGCGCCGCGGCGCGATAGGCATTCTGCTTGATCTGCATGATGTCGGGGAAGGAGGGATCGGTCGGCCGGTGGCTGGCGAGCAGGAATTCCGAGGCGTTGATGATCACTTGCAGCACGTTGTTGAAGTCGTGCGCGATGCCGCCGGCGAGCTGGCCGACCGCCTGCATCTTCTGGGCCTGGTCGATATTGTCCTTCAGCTTGCGCTCGGAGGTGGTCTCCAGCGCGTAGACGATGGCGCGCTCTCCGTCCTCGTCCTCGGTCGCCGCGACCGGCGACAGGTAGAGCCTGGCCGAGCGGCCATCCTCGCCGGCGAGCGTGGCGTCGAGCGGGGCGATGTCGCCGCTGCCCGCCATGGCTGCCGCGAGGGCCTCGTCTAGGGCGTCGGCCGGCGCGACGAGATCCTGGATCGTCGCCGGCTGCGCGCCTTGCTGGGCGAGGCGGGCGAAGGCGGCGTTGGAGCGCAGGATGGCGCCGTTGCGGTCTACCGTCGCGATCGCCATCGGCGTCGAATGGAAGAAGCGGGCGAAGCGCACCTCTGCGTCGCTGCGCCCGTCCGAGCCCGCCTCGCCGGCGGTGCGATTGAGCACGAGCGTGCGCGAGGGGCCGGCGCGGCCATCGCTGCCGAAGGCGACCTGGTGGTGCAGGCGCACGGGCAGGGTGGCGCCGTTGCGCCGGCGCAGGTCGACATCCAGCACCTCGACGCGGACGTCGCCCGCCTGGCCGCGGATGGCCTGGATCAGGGCCGCGGCATTCGAGGTGGCGATATCGTCGAGATGCAGGCCGCCGGAGCCGAAGCGGGCGAGATCGTAGTCGAGCCAGCCGGAGAGCGTGGCGTTGAGATAGGAGACCTCGCCATCGGCATCGATCGAGAGGAAGCCGGCCGGCGCATGGTCGAGATAGTCGATCGCGTGCTGGAGTTCCTGGAAGGCGTTCTCCTGGCGCTCGCGCTCCGGGGTGACGTCGGAGACGCTCCAGAGCATGGCGGGACGGCCGTCTCGCCGCACGGGCGAGACGCGGATGCGGTACCAGCCGACCGCGCCGCGCCCGTTCAGGGCCGGCTCGAGGCGGACCTCCTCGCCGAGCTTGCGGCCCTCGCGCGCGGCGGTGGCGAGGCGGTAAATCGCCTCGGAGACCTCGGCGCGGCCGGTGAAGAGCCGCTCGACCGGGCGGATGTCGGTGGCGCCGCGGGCGCCCGCGAGCGCGAGATAGGCCTCGTTGGCATAGACGATACGGTTCTCGCCCTCGGTGACGACGACGCCGTCATCGGCGCTGTCGACGATCGCCTTGGTCAGGTCGTTGCGCGCGGCCCGGCCGGAAAACTGCACAAGGCCGATGGCGAAGGCGAAGAGCCCGAAGACGCCGATCACCGAGAGCAACGCGAGCAGCCCGAGGATCAGCGGCTGCGCCCATTCGTTGGCGATGAAGCCGAGCGCGATCGCCGCGCCGACCAGGAGGCCGGCGACGAGCAGGATCACGCCGACATGGCCCGGCTTGTCGGAGCGATCGATCGCGGTTGTCGCCGTGGTTCCGCTCATGCGGCAGATCCGTCCCGTTGATGTCCCGCCGCCTCCGTGACGGGTGGCCCGCCACGCAGTTCGCGCAAGATGCGAGTTAGGCGCGCCGGCCCTTCAGGCGCAAGACGTAACCGATGACTTCGGCGACCGCCTGATAGTGTTCGACAGGAATTTCTTCGTCGATATCGACCGTGGCGTAGAGCGCGCGCGCCAGAGGCGGGTTCTCGATGATCGGCACCCGATGCTCGCCGGCGACCTCGCGGATCTTCAGCGCGATCGCGTCGACGCCCTTGGCGAGGCAGAGCGGTGCGCCCATGCCGGGCTCGTATTGCAGCGCGACGGCGAAGTGGGTCGGGTTGGTGATGATCACGGTCGCCTTGGGCACGGCGGCCATCATGCGCTTCCGGACGCGCTGAGCCCGGATCTGGCGCAGCTTGGCCTTGACCTCGGGATTGCCCTCGGAATTCTTGAACTCGTCCTTCAGCTCCTGCTTGGTCATGCGCTGGCGCCGGTGCCAGGTGAAGCGCTGATAGACGAAATCGCCGATCGCGATCACGGCGAAGAGCGCGAGCACGCTCGCCATCAGCTTGATGGTCAGCGCCAGCGTCGCGGGCATCAGCGCGGCGACGCTCATCTGGGCGAAGCTCTCGAGCCGGTCGTGCTCCTTCCACAAGGTCAGGCTGACGACGATGCCGATCAAGGCGATCTTGGCGAGACCCTTGGCGAAATTGAACCAGGCTTCCTTGCCGAAGACGCGCTTGGCGCCGGCCATCAGCGAGATGCGGTTGAATTTCGGCATCATCGGCTCGGTGGTCCAGAGCGGCTTGTGCTGGATCAGCGCGCCGGCGAGCGCGGCGCAGAGGATGAAGGCGAAGGGCAGGCCGAGCGCCATGAAGCCGGTCATGACGCCCTGTTTGGTGACGTTGAAGAAGGCGTCGCCGCTGGAGGGAACCTGATGCGCGTTCATCAGGAAGGAGCGCAGCGAGAGCGCCGCGTGGCTGGTCGACCAGCCGGCTGCGACGAGCAACGCGAGCGTGAAGCCGCACAGGACGAAGAAGGTGCCGATCTCCTGCGAGCGGGCGACGTCGCCCTTCTCGATCGCCTGATCGAGCTTTCGCTGGGTCGGTTCTTCTGTCCTGTCGTCGTTTTCGGCTTCCTCGGACATCGTGGCCTCTCAGTTGCCGGTGAACTGGCGCAGGAAGCCGCCGAGATCGTCGAGGAAGACGCCCATCATCACGCCGACCACGGCGAGCAGCACGAGCATGCCGCCGAGGATCGAGGCCGGGACGGCGAGGAAGAAGACCTGGAGCTGCGGCATCATCCGCGCCAGCACGCCGAGGCCGAGATTGAAGAGCAGGCCGAAGACGATGAAGGGCGCCGAGATCTGCACCGCCAGCGCAAAACCCTGCGTCGTCGCCCGGATCGCCAGGGTCATGACGTCGCTGACCTCCGGGAAGCCGCCCGGAGGCAGCAGCCGATAGCTCTCATGGATGGCGGCGATCGCGACATGGTGCAGGTCTGTGACCAGGATCAGCGTGATCCCGAGCATCGAGAGCAGGTTGCCGATCGAGGGGTTCTGCAGGCCGCCCGTGGGATCGACCGTCATCGCGAAGCCCAGGCCCATGGTCTGCGCCACGATGGCGCCGGCGCTCTGCAGGCAAGCCATGACGAGGCGCACGCAAACGCCGATCGTCAGGCCGATCAGGATCTCGCTGACGAGCAGGCCAACAAGGCTAAGGACGTCGGCGGGCGGTGTGATCAGGCTGCGCGCCATCGGCACGATCATCAAGGCGATGAAGAAAGCGAGCGAGAGCCTGGCGCGCGAAAAGATGAAGCGCTCGCCGATGCCGGGCATGAGCATGACGAGCGTGCCGACCCGCGCGAAGACGAGCACAAAAATGGCGCTGATCTCGGGCAGGATCGCGATCTGCATCGTGCCGGCTTGGCCCCTTCGCCGCGCGGGACGCCGCGTCGGCAGGCCCGAGGCGAGAGCCGGCTGCAGCAGCGACGGGCTCATTCGCCCGTGGCGATTCGGACGGCGACCCGTCCCATATAACCTGCAAGCGCGTCTCCCATGAACGGGAGAAACAGCAGCATCGTGGCGAAGACGGCGATGATCTTGGGGACGAAGACCAGGGTCTGCTCCTGGATCTGCGTCAGGGCCTGGACCAGCGAGACTGCAAGGCCGACGCCCAGCGCGACCATCATCAGGGGGCCGCCGGCCTTGAGGAAGACGACGATACCGTCGCGCGCGACGTCGAGAATGGCTGCGGAGGTCATGATATCGTCCCGATCGGCCCGGCCATCACACCGGCATCCGCATGATTTCTTCATAGGCGGCGATGACGCGGTCGCGCACGGCGACCAGCGTCTCGATCGCAGCCTCGCTCTCGGCGACGGCCGTGACGACATCGACGATGTCGGAGCGGCCGGCGGCGACATTGGCGGCCTGGGTGTCGGCCTTGCGGCCGGCATCGGCCGTGGCTTCCAGCGCCTGGCCGACGAGGGCCGAGAAATCGGGCATGCCGGCCGCGGCGCCCGTGGCGGCACCGAGCGGCTTGCGCATCAGGTTGCCCGCGCCCAATCCCTGCATCGAGGCATAGGCGCCGGCGGCGAAGCTGGAGGTGGCCATGATCCGGGTTCCGTTCGGCTAAGTCAGACGCGCAGGATGTCGATGGTGCGCTGGATCATCCGGCGCGTGGACGAGATCAGGTTGAGATTGGCCTCGTAGCTGCGCTGGGCCTCGCGCATGTCCATGGTCTCGACCAGCGAGTTGACATTGGGCATGCGGACGTTGCCTTCGGCGTCGGCGACCGGATTGCCGGGCTCGAACTTGACCTTGAAGGCGCTCTGGTCGCGCTGGACGCGGCCGAGATCGACCACCTGGGCCTCGAGCTCGCGGTCGACCCGGCGCTGGAAGGTCGGGATCTTGCGGCGATAGGGGTCGGCGCCGGCACGGTCCGGGCCTGAATCGGCATTCGCCAGGTTCTCGGCGATGATCCGCATCCGGCCCGACTGGCTGCGCAGGCCGGAGGTCGCGACCGCGATGCTCTTGAGAAGATCCATGGCGTCTGCCCTCTTTCCCTAGACCTAGCGGCCCTTGCCGATCGCGATCTTCATCAACCCGAGCCCCTTGCTGTAGAGCGAGGCGGCGAGCTGATAGTCGGACTGGTTCTGCGCGACCTTCATCATCTCATCCTCGAGATTGACGCCGTTGCCGTTGGGCGTGATCTCGAAGCGCGGGGCGTTGTTCGCGTCGAAGCCATTGCGCCGGCCGGTGGGACCGAGATGGCCGGGAGAGGTTTGCGCCAGCGTGACCCCGCCGGCGCCGGTGGCGGGCGCCTTGAGATCGTGAGGACGGAAGCCCGGACTGTCGGCATTGGCGACGTTCTCGGCCAGGACCTTCTGGCGCGACTGATGCCAGTGCATGCGCGTCTTCAGCGCCTGCATCAGATTACCGCCCGCGCCCAAGCTGTTGCCAGACATGGCTTTTGTCCCATCCTTACGGCGCGGCCCGATGGTCGGACCCGGCCGCGGGCTCCGATGTCGAGCCGTTCCAGTGGGAAAATATTGCCGGGTGCATGGTTAATGCCGCGTTAAGGGCGGCCGGTTTCGCACATCGAATTAACCAAGCGCTAACCGTGTTTCCCGATAGTGCGGGCGTTATGCTATAGCCAACGTGTTGAACCTTGTGCGGAATATGGGCCGCCAAGGCTGTCGCCGTCGCTCAATGAGGCAAACCTTGCAGACGTTGTTTGGCTTCGAATTATCGACCGGCCTACGCTGGATCATCGCGTTCGCTATCGTCCTCATCCTGGTCGCGCTGTTCGCGTTCCTGCTGCGGCGCATCACGGGCGGGCGTCTCAGAGCGAGGGGCCAGGGCGGGGGCAGGGCGCGCCAGCCCCGTCTCGGCGTGGTCGATATCCATGATCTCGACCGGCAGCGGCAGCTGGTGCTGATCCGGCGCGACAATGTCGAGCATCTGGTGATGATCGGCGGCGCTTCTGATGTCGTGGTCGAGACCAATATCCTGCGTGGCGGCGCGCGCGTCGCGGTGCCGGCCCAGGCCGAGTTCCAGGGCTCCGAGCGCCCGCTGGCGATCGATCCCGCGCTGTCCTCCGATGCGTTTCGCACGGATATCCCCGAGGAACCGCGCCGCAGTTCGGCCGGCGTGTCGCAGCCGTCCGGCCCGCAGCCGGAGGCGCTGCCGCCCTTGCCGCACCGTTCGCCGCCGCCCGTGCCGCGCGCCGAGCCCGCGGCTACGCCGGCCGGCGCCTCTGTCGCCAGCGCAGCCGCTGCCGCGGCAGGCGCCGCCGTCTCCTCTAGCCAGGCGCCGAATTTCGGCCGCAGCCAGGCTCCCGCCCCGAGCGCGAGCTCCGGCGAGCTCGACGATATGACGCGGCAGCTCGAGGAGGCCCTGAAGCGGCCGTTCTCGGCCGTGCGACCCGCCAATGCGCCTGCCGAGCCGGCTGCGCCGCAGGAGGCGCCGAAACCTCCGGCTCCTCCCGCGCCATCGACCCCTCCTGCGCCCCCGGCGCCCCCCGTCGCCAGGCAGGAGCCTGCGAAGCCGGATGTGGCCGCGCCGGCGCTCACGCCGGTTCCCACGGCTCCGCCGCCGGTCTTCGGCCGGCCGGTCGGCGTGCCGCCCGATGTCGCGGCCGAACTCGAGATGGCGCTCGGCCTGAAGCCGGAGCCGGACGGGCCCAAGGCCAAATCCGCGCCGCCGGTCGAGGCGCCGCGCAAGCCCGAGCCGCCGAAGCCGGCCGATGCGCCGAAATCCGCCTCCGAGCCGTCGCCGGATTCGGGCAAGCGCGGCGAGCCGTCGCCGGCCGAGCAGCCGGAGTCGAAAGCGGCTGCGCCGAAGCCGGCCGGCCCTGATGCCAAGGCTCAGGCGCAGGGCGCGAATGACGACGCAGGCGCCGATAGCGGCGAAGGCGAGCCGAGCGAGGCGCGCAAGGGCAAGAAGACCGCCGAGGCAGAGGCTCCGGAGAAGAGCGAAGCGAAGCCCGAGGAGAAGCCGGCCCAGATCGATCCGTTCTCGGTCGACGCGATCGAGGCCGAGTTCGCGCGGCTGCTCGGGCGCGACCCGAAGCCGAAATCCTGACGGACGCGCGTTCGCGACGCGATCAACAGGATTGTCGGGGCGGGCCGGCGGCGAGGCTGTGCCGTCGGTTGCCGAATGGCTCGGCAGCGCCTTAGCGTCGTGCGGCCCGATCAGCTGAGTCGGGCGGGACCGGCGGCTTCGTGTGATCCAGATTTCGAGGGGTGCGAGACGGCGTCACGGCTGTCGCGTCGCTGGCGCGGGCGCGCTGCTGGCCGTCGCGCTCTGCATTCCGGCCGCGGCCCAGACGCTCTCGCTCGATCTCGGGCAGGGCGGGGGCGTCGCCGAGCGGGCGCTTCAGCTCATCGCCGTCATCACGGTGCTGTCGCTGGCGCCGTCGATCCTGATCATGGTGACGTCGTTCACGCGGATCGCGGTGGTGCTCTCGCTGCTGCGCTCGGCGATCGGCACGCAGACCGCGCCGCCCAATGCCGTGATCATCGGCCTGGCGCTGTTCCTCACCGGTTTCGTGATGGCGCCGACTTTGCGCGAGGCCTACCGCGTCTCGATCGAGCCCTTGGTCGCGGGCCAGATCCAGCCGCAGGAGGCCTATAACCGCGGCGTCGTCCCGTTCAAGACGTTCATGCTGAAGCATGTCCGCGAGAAGGACCTGCAGCTTTTCGTCGAGATGTCGCGCGAGCCGCCGCCGGCGACGCCGGAGGACATCCAGATCCAGGTGCTGGTGCCGGCCTTCATGATCTCCGAGCTGCGGCGCGCCTTCGAGATCGGCTTCCTGCTGTTCGTGCCGTTCCTGATCATCGATCTCGTGGTCGCCTCGATCCTGATGTCGGTCGGCATGATGATGCTGCCGCCGGTGACGGTGGCGCTGCCGTTCAAGCTGATCTTCTTCGTGCTGGTGGATGGCTGGGGGCTGGTGGCCGGCTCCCTGGTGAAGAGCTATACCGGATAGGCCCGCGCTCAGCCGCGCCCGGCGCCCGCCACGGGGCTGGCCTCAGCCCCGGTCGAGGTGTCCGGCGGCGGCGCGGCTTCGGGCTTCGCCGGGGTCCGGATCGTCGTCGAGTAGGCCGGGTAGCGCTCGCGATAGGCCTTCATGAAGTCCGACAGGTTGTCGGCGCCGGCCGCGGTCCGCGCCATGTCGCGGATGTCGGCGGCGTTGGCGCGGCTGGCCCCGGTGACGAAGGCGAAGGTGCGTGCGTCGGTGCTCTCCGCCATCTTGGTTGCGAATTTGGTGCGCAGCCGGTCGAGCGAAAGAGCCTCGCTCGACATGACATAGGAGATGGCCGCGCGCATCACGTCGGCGCGCTCGCGCTCGCTCAGCGGGGCGTTGCCGCGCCAGCTCTCGCCGAGGATGCGCTCATGCGCCTCGCCGGACTCGCGCCAGCGCCGGCCCGTCCAGTAGATGTCGGTGCGCAGGCGATCGACCTCGGGACCGCGCTCGGCTTCCAGCAGCTCCAGCGCCTGGTCGGTGCGGGACAGGTCGGACAGGGCCTTGGCCTCGAGCAGCAGGCGCGCGCGCTTGACGTCGCCGGGCAATTCGATCAGCCGCGTCGAGGCCAGCGCCTGCAGCGCTTCCGCCGGCTTGCCGTTCATCAGGGCGATCATCGCCAGCCGCGCGGCGACCGTCGAGCGCGCCGCCCCGGTCAGCCGCGCCTGCATCTGGTAACGCAGGATCTCGCTCGCCTGGTCGAGCAGGTCGAGCTCGACCAAACGGTCGGCCAGGAGCCGCGTGATCTCGTCGCCGCGTCGTCCGACCGGCAGGAATTCCTTGAAGTCATAGAACAGTGCCAGCGCCTCGATGCGCGGCAGCTGCTCCTCCGTCGCGTCGCGGTTGCCGAACAGCTCCGCGAAGCGTTGCGCCGTCTCGTCGTGCAGGCGGCGGGTCAGCGGGTTGTCGGGATAGTTCTCGTTGGCGCGCCTTGCGGTCTGGAAAGCGTCGCGCCAGCGTCGCTGCTCGATATAGAGCCGGCCGAGCTCGGCCAGGGCCTCGATCTCGATCTCGCCGCCGCGCCAGGTGATCGAGACGGTTTCGAGACGGGCGATCGCCTCGTCCAGCGGCATGTCAGCCCGCTTCTCCGCCTGGATCAGCTTGACGGCCCGCAATTGCGCCTCGGCGGCGACGGGGCGGCTGGCGGCCTCGAATAGCGGCCGGTAGCCGTTGAGCGCGGCTTCCGGCCTGCCGCTGACATCGTCGAGCATGGCGCGCAGCAGCGCGAGGTCATCCTTGGCGACCCATTCGCGTGGCAGGTCGGCAAAACGCTCGAGCTGGCGTTCGGCGGTGGTCATGTCCTGCATCGCCATGGCGGCGCGCGCCATGGCCGGTCGGAGCAGGGCCTGCAGATCGTCCGGATAGCCATCGAGCATGGGTTCGGCTCGGCGGAAATCGGCGAGGGCCTGGGCATTGCGCCCGAGCCTCTGCTCGGCCAGCGCGCGCCAGAGCCCGGCCTCGGGATCCTCCTTGAGCGGCCCGGCGTCGAGAGCCGCGATGGCCTCCTGGTTCCGGTGCATCTTGGCTGCGATCACGCCCTTCAGGAACAGGGCCTCGCGGTTGCCGCGCATCGCCGGGTCGTCGGCCAGCAGGGCCTGAAGCGGACCAGCCGCCTCGGGCATGAGGTCGTTGGCGGCATAGAAGCGGGCGAGCGCAAGCCGTGCCTCCGACTTGCGGGCCCGGGAGGCGTCGGCGACGTCGCGCAGCAGCTCGCGGGCGCGCTCGCGCACCGCCGGCCCGCGCAGCTTCGCCCAGGCCTCGGGGTCGAGCAGCGCCGGTTGCGCGCCGGCCGATGTCCTGGGCGTGTCGGCTTCGGCCTGAGGCAGGTCCAGCGTCACCGTCAATCCGCCTGAGCGGCCGATCAGCGCCTGCTCGGTACCGGCGCGGACGGCGATGTCGTCCGAACGGGGGATGACGGCGATGCCGTGGGCGGTCTGCAGCAGGCCGAACTCGACGAAGCGATAGGGTTTGACCACGGCCCGCGTCGGCCCGACGGCCGTCGCGACGGCGATCGGCGTGCCGGCGGGGCCGGTTTCGAGCCAATGGACGCCGGTCATGCCGGGCAGCGGCACGGAGAGGATGGTCTGGCCGCGCTCGTCGACCGCGCGATGCGGCGCGACCGGGTCGGCCGGCCTGCCGGCCTGATCGCCGAACGCGAGCGACCAGGCGATGCCGTCGTCGCTCAGGTGGACGAGTTGCTGGCTCGACAGGCGGAGCCGCACGAGCGTGACCTTGCCCTCGCGCGTCACGACCGCGTCGTCGATCAATTTGGGCAAGATCTGCCTGAAGCTGGCGGGGTCGATCGTGTCGCGCGTATCGAAGACGAGGGTGACGATCCCGGAATCGAGGAAGGCGGCGGCTCCGGTCGGCCGCGGGAAGCGGAAGTCGATCCTGCTGCCCTTCGCGTCGGTCGCGGCCTCGATCCTGACCGGTTGCGGGGCGGGATCCACGGCCGGAGGGGCTTCGACGGCGGGCTTCGCGGATTGGCGCGTCTGCTCGGCGGGTTTCGGCGCCGCCTCGTTTGCGCCGGGCGGCTTGCCTGTCGTCGCAGGCGAGGGGACCTTGTCGGCCGGCCGTCCCGCGTCGGCTTGCAGGCTGGCGAGGCTCAGCGTGTCCGGCTTGCCCGGACGCAGGAGGTCGACGACGAGCTTGTCCTCGTCGCGGAAGCTGCGAACCTGCCAGTCCTTGGGCAATGTCAGGTCGAGCTGCGTGCCCTCGGCGGTGGTCTCTGCGGAGGCGAGCGTCACGCCGTCCGGCAGCGAGGCCCTGATCGCGGCCGCCTCGGCCACCAGCGGCTGGTCGAAGCTCAGCCTCAGCGAACCCTCGGCCAGCTCGTGCTTGAGCTTGGTGTCGGCGGGCGCCTGGAACATCAGCCGCTCGAGCGTCGGCAGCTTCGCGCTGCGCAGCAGGAGCGGCCTGGGAGCCGGCGGCGGCCTGCGGTCGATCTCGCGCGCTCGCGCTTCCGCGAGGCGGACACGCTCGGCCAGGGCTGCGATCACCTCCGGGGGTGGCCCGGGCATCAGGCCGGTCCAGCTCTCCGGCAGCAGGTCGATGAAGGCCTTGTCACCAGCCTCGATCAGGTTGGCCTTGTAGGGCCGGGACAACGCGAAACGCATGCCGCGCCCGTCAGGGTCGATGCGCGCGATCGCGACATAGTCCGGCAGTTCCTTGGCGATCTTGTTCAGGTCGATCTTCACCGGAGCGCCGAAGGCCACGACAAGGACGCCGTTGGCGACCCGCGCGCGCAGCGGGATCGGCTCGTCGAAGGTGAGGGACAGGCGTCCGAAGCCGGGCGGCATGGCGGCGCCGTGCAGGGTCGCGGTCGCAGCCGAAGATGGCATGGGCAGGCCGGCGGCGACGCTGAGCGCAGCCAACCCGACGCCGAAGGCAAGGGAACGCGGGAAACGCAAACCGGCAAACTCACGCAACGCGACACGAGCGCACGAGCGCGACATCAACAAGCCGGCCCGAACGCGACGGACGCTAGCGCGTCAAGGATAATGCCGGGTTAAGGCCGGGTCGGCGGGGCCGCGCGGCGGGCGCGCCGCCGGCTTCGTTCACTCGAGCGCGCAGAGCCCTTCACAGCGCTGGTCCGACATCGCCTTGATGAAGGCCTGCATCCTGGTCCGCGAGGCCGGCGCCAGCGCGGGCAGAACCGTCTCCATGGTGGCGGCGGTGGCCTTGCGATCGGCCAGCGTCGTGCCCTGCGCCAGGGCGGCCGCATTGTCGGCGAAGCTCGCGACGACCAGCGCCTTGTTTTCCGGCGTCAGACCGTCGCTGCGCAGGCTCAGCGCGGCACTGCTCACGATCTGCTGCATGCCGAGCCGCATCTGTCTCAGGCCCTTCGCGCGGGCCTCTGTCATCTCGCCGGGCTTGAGCGCGCCGATGAACGCTCCCAGTGCGGGCATGACGGCGCCCGCCGTGCGGACGAGGAAAGCATGCGAGCGCATGACCTCGTCCTGGAAGGTGACGGAGTTCTGGGCGGTATCCGGCGGTGTGATGGGACTGGGTGAGAAGAACACGTACATCTTCAGCACCTGCGACTGCTTCTCGACGATGGTGATCAGCCGCGGCACGTCATCGGCCGCGTAAGGCGGCTTGCCCAGAATCGCAGGCGCGTCCCAGAATCGGGCGAGAACCTTGGCTACCGCCGGATCGGACAGGCGCGGTACGGTGCCGGCATCGCGCTTTTGCCGGTAGAGCTGGTCGAGCTCGGCATAGGCGGCGTCCAGTTGCGCGATGCCGCTGGCGGGGATCTCGGTCCGGCCAGGCCCGGCCGTCACCAGGAACACGAGGGTGGCGGCGAGGGTGAGGCCGGTCTTGAGTCTGGCGATGATCATGGCCGCTTCATCGCACCGGGCAGGGCGCTTTGCAACGCCGAAGGGTCGCGGGGGCTCGCCGCTAGCGCCGGGCCGCCGGGGCTATGGCGGGCAGTTCGTTCGGCGGCAGCTGGGCTGCGTTCCGATTCATGCGCTCCGCGCCGGCGCTGCGGCCGGAGGTCGCGAGCGCCACAGTCAGCTTTTCCGCGGTGCCCGGCGACATCGCCGCCAGGACATCGGACATCTTGCGCGGGTTCATCTGCTGCACCACCGGGACCAGGACGTCGAGGCTCAACCGGTCGAAGACGCGGGCGGCGTCCTTGGGCTTCATCGCCTCGTACATGATGACGAGATTGCGGATCGCCTTGGCCTCTTCCTCCGCCGGCTTGGCGTTGGGGCCTTCGACCTTGTCCTCGAGCTGCTTCAGGTCGCCGACGCGTCCGTCGAGTTTCTTCTCGGCGGTGTCGAGCAGGCGCTCGCGCATCTCGAGCTCGCGCATGCGCGATTCGATCTCCTCGCGCCGCTCGCCGAGGCGCTCGAGAATGGCGCGCTCGGCCGGCGAGACCGGCGCCGCCGTGCCGTTGGCGATACCGGCCTTGTTGTTGGGGTTGGCGGCGCGCGCGGCTTCGTCGGCGGCCGTCGGCTTGGGCTTGGGAGGGTCGATCGTGCCCGTCGTCTCGGGATCGAGCATGCCATCGGGGGCATGCGCGCGGGCTATGACCTTGGCGAGAGCCCAGACCTGCGGTTCCGCCTTCGCCACCGGGGCGGTGCTCGATGAGGGGAACAGGGACGCCTCGGTGACGGGCACCTTGCCGGGATAGGGTTCGGAGGTCCAGGCGAGCAGCTTCAGCGCCAGGAGGCCCATGGCGCCGAGGATGACGGCCGGGATCAGGCGGGGTCTTTCGATCACGCCGCCTGGCCCTCCAGGCGCTTGGCGGCGCGCATGCGGATCGCCGCGGCCAGCTCGGCAGCGTTCGTCATGCGCGAGATCGCGGTCGGCTCCTCGGGAGCAGTCTCGACCGGCTTCGGCGCCACCAGCGTGGCGGCGGTGACGATCTGCGAGATGCGCTCCATCACGCCCTGGCCGGCCTCGACCTGGGCGGCGAGATCGGCCGCATAGCGCTCGGCCGTGCGCAGGCGCTCGGCCAGCGTGCGGTCACAGTCGCCAAGGGTGAGCTTCAGGCCGGCAATGGCGCGCTCGGCGGTATCGGTGGCGGAGATCAGGGCGCCGATGGTCTGGCGCATCGCGCTCTCGTCGGCCTTCAGCCGCTCGATGCGCTTGGCCAGGACGTAGCAGGTGATGATCGTGGCGACGAGGAGGCTGGCAACCAGCGCATCGGCGATGAGGGTGATCGTCATGGCTTGTTTCCGAGGCTTCAGGCCGGGGAGCCGAGATGGCTGGTGATGGTGTCGAACGCGGCGATCGTCGTCTTGGAACGGCGCAGCGGGCTGACGACCTGGACGGCGATCTTGTCGTCGACGCGCCCGATCCGGCCTTCGCTCACCATGAAGTCGCCGCAGCGCAGCGCGACCACCGAATCCGGGCGGGCGTCGAACATCAGCGTGTCGCCGATCTCGAGCTTCATCACGCGCTTCAGCGGCATCCTGGTCTCGTGCAGCACGCATTTCACCGCGACATCGGTCTGCCAGACCTCGGTCGCGAGGTGGTTTTCCCAGATCGGGTCGCGGCCGAGCTTCTCGCCCATGAAGCTCTCGAGCAGCAGCTCGCGGATCGGCTCGATCGTGGCATAGGGCAGGAGGATGTGGAGCGAGCCGCCGCGCCCTTCCATGTCGAAGCGCAGCTCGACGCGGATCGCGGCATTGGCCGGGCGCGAGATCGAGACGAAGCGCGGGTTGGACTCGACGCGGTCGACCTTGAAGGTGACCGGCGAGAGCGGGCCGAAAGCAGCCTCGGCATCGCTGAGCACGAGCCCGATCACGCGCTTGAGCAGGTTGAGCTCGATCGAGGTGAAGGGCCTGCCGTCGACACGGGCGGCGGGCTGGCCGCGCTTGCCGCCGAGCATCGTGTCGAGCACCGAGTAGATCAGGGCCGATTCGATGGTGACGAGGCCGAAATTGTCCCATTCCTCCGCCTTGAAGACGGAGAGCATGGCGGGCAGCGAGATCGAGTTGATGTAGTCGCCGAAGCGGACCGAGCGGATGCTCTCGAGCGAGACCTCGACATTGTCGGTGAAGAAGTTGCGCAGGCTGGTGGAGAGCAGCCTGACCATGCGCTCGAAAATGATCTCGAGCATCGGCAGGCGCTCATAGGAGACCGAGCCGGAATCGACGATCGCCTGAATGCCGTTGCGGCTGTCCTTATCGTCCCCGGCCGAGAAGCCGAGCATCGTGTCGATCTCGTCCTGGGACATCAGGCGGTCGGTGCCGCCCTCGACCTCGCCTTCCTCCTCGATGCCCTCGGGCATGGCAGCCCATTCCGCCGCCATGTTCTCCGGCGTCAGCGGCTCGTCCTTAGGCATTGCGCCGGTCTGTTCGAGGTCGTTGTCCGTCATGCGTCTGTCGTCGCTCTGGATAGGGGCATCGGGCCGGGGGGGGCGGCTCACTGGACCAGCAATTCCTTGAACAGCACTGCGTCGACCTTGGCCGGATAGACCGTGACGTTGACGCGCCGCAGCAGTTCTTCCTTCAAACGGTACATGCCGGCCGAGCCGTCGAGATCGGCGGGGCGCAGCTCGCGCATGAAGACCTGGAAGGCATCCTCGACGCGCGGCAGCAGCGGCTTGATCTCCTCGGAGACCTTCGCGTCGGCGATCTCGAGCACGACCTTGATCTTGATGATCGGCTGGCGGTCTTGCTGGCCGCCGCTGGAAATGCCGATCATCATGTCCTTCATCTCGACGAAGGTCGCCGGCTTCTTGACCTGCTTGGCGGCCTCGGCCGCGGCGAGCTGCTCGGCCGAGGGCTTCTTGAACACGAACCAGCCGCCGCCGAGCGCCGCCAGCAGGGCGACGCCGCCGGCGATCATGACGAGCTTCTTCTTGCCGGGCTTGGGCGGCTGCGCCCCCTCGGCGGCTTCGTCGTCGGTTGTCGGCTTCTTGGACATCTGCGTCTGGCCCGGGTCCGGAGCACGGCACCGTCCTGGGCGGCTCACCCCGTCAACCTGCCGAAACAGGGTTAACGCGTCGTTAAGGACGGCAGTTTTTGCCGGGTTGTTTCTGCCTGGAGCCTCGTCCTTGCCGAGCTTCGGCGGTCTGCTCCATATGGATATAATCGTTATATTTCATATGGATGAGGCGGATTAACCATGTTGGCACGGCTGTTGCGGGGATGGCGGTGCGGAGACTGCGCTGGGGAGCGTCGAGGTCTTCGCGGGACATGATCGGGAGATTTCGCCGTGGAGAACGCGCTTCTCGTCGGCCTGTCGCGTCAGATGGCTCTGGCGCGTGAGCTGGATGTCATCGCCAACAACATGGCGAATGTCGGCACGAACGGCTTCAAAGCGCGTTCGGCGCGCTTCAACGAGTTCCTGATGCCGGTCGCCAGCGCCGAGGGCTTCAAGGGCTTCGACCGCAAGCTTTCCTATGTCATCGACAAGGGCACGCCGATCGACCTGACGCAGGGCGTCATCGAGCGCACCGGCAACCCGCTCGACGTCGCCCTGCGCGGCGACAATTTCCTGGTGGTGCAGACGCCGCAGGGCGAGCGCTATACCCGGGCAGGCTCGCTCTCGATCAACCCCCGCGGCCAGCTCGTGACCCAGAGCGGCCAGCCGGTGATGGGCGAGGGCGGCCCGATCCAGTTCGGCGACACCGAGACCAATATCGGCATCGCCGTCGATGGCACGGTCTCCAGCAATCTCGGCACGCGCGGCAAGCTGCGCATGGTGCGGTTCGACAATCCGCGTGCACTGAGCAGCGACGGCGCCAACCTCTTTGCATCCCCCGCGCCGGCATTGCCGGCCGGTCCGCAGGCTCGCCTGGAGCCCGGTGCGATCGAGACCTCCAACGTCAAGGCCGTGATCGAGATGACGCGCCTGATGGAGGTGCAGCGCTCCTACCAGAGCATCGCGAACCTGATGTCGAAATCCGATGAACTGCGCAGCCGGGCGATCTCGCGCCTGGCCGACCAGCAAGCCTGACCGGAAAGAGGAGCAGCACCATGCGCGCCCTTCAGACAGCCGCCACCGGCATGATGGCCCAGGAACTCAACGTCCAGGTCATCTCCAACAATATCGCGAACGTGCGCACCACCGGCTACAAGCGCCAGCGCGTGCATTTCCAGGATCTGCTCTACGAGAACTTCCGCAGGGCCGGCTCGGCGACCTCGGACCAGAACACGCAGGTGCCGGCCGGCACCTTCATCGGCTCGGGCGTCAAGACGGTCTCGACCGGCCGGGTCATGACCCAGGGCAACACCACGCCGACCGAGAAGCAATACGACGTCGCCATCCGGGGCGAGGGCTTCTTCAAGATCCGGATGCCGGACGGGCGCACCGCCTATTCGCGGGATGGCTCCTTCGACCTCGATTCGCAGGGCCAGCTCGTCACCCGCGACGGCTACCAGGTCGAGCCCGGGATCACGATCCCGAACAACGCGACCAGCGTCAGCATCAACGCGCAGGGCACGGTCGAGGTCCAGCTGCCGGGGCAGACGGCGCTGCAGCAGATCGGCCAGCTCCAGCTCACCCGCTTCATCAACAAGGTCGGGCTGGAATCGATCGGCGACAACCTGTTCCTGGAGACGGCGGCCTCGGGCCAGGCGATCGACGGGCTCGGCGGCGGCGAGGGGTTCGGCACCCTGCAGCAATATTACCTGGAGGAAGGCAACGTCCAGGCCGTCACCGAGCTCTCCTCGCTGATTGCGGCGCAGCGCGCCTACGAGATGAACTCCAAGGTCATCACCGCCGCCGACCAGATGATGTCGGCGACGACCCAGATGTTCCGCGGCTGAGGGCAGCGTCATGATCCGCTCCTCCATTCTTCTCGCCACGCTCGCGCTGGTCGGCTCCGCGCTTGCCGGCCCGCTGCAGGACGGCGCCGTCGCGACCGCGGCCTTGTCGCCGGGCGCGGTGCGGCAGGCTCCTGCCCTGCACAAGCCGCTGCTGCGCGGCGAGCTGACCCTGTCGCGCGACCTCGTGACCTTCGGCGACCTGATCGCCGGATTGCCGGCGCAGGATGCCGCGATGCCGGCCTTCCGCGCCCCGGCGCTGGGCGAGACCGGCACAATCCAGGTCGCGCGCATCCTCGAGGCCGCCAAAAGCGGCGGCATCATCCGCGACGCCGCCGATCTCGACAGCCAGGGCATCGCGCAGGTCGTCGTCAGCCGCGCCGCGCGCCGGATCATGGCGTCGGACATCGAGGCCGCGGTGAAGGTCGGGTTGCGCGAGCGCTTCGGCGTCGACAGCCACGCCTTCGCGCTGGCGGTGGATGGCGGCGCGCCCTCGATCGCGGTCGAGCCCGAGCTGACCGGCGCGATGAGCGTGCTCGACCTCAGCTTCGACCCGCGCTCGCGCCGGCTCCAAGCCCGGCTGACCGTGCCGGGCAGCGCGGCGATGCGGCTGAAGCCCGTCCGCATCTCCGGGCAGCTCGTCGAGACCGTCGAGGTCGTGGTGCCGCGCCGTGGGATCGCCCGCGGTGAGACGCTGACGGCGGCCGACGTCGTCATCGAGCGCCGTCCGCGCGACGGACAGAGCGGCGAGCTGATCGGCGAGATGCAGGGCGCCGTCGACAAGGTGGCCAGGCGCGCCCTGCTGGCCGGCCTGCCGCTACGCAACGGCGACGTGCAGCGCGAGGAGATCGTCGGTCGCGGCGATCTCGTCACCATCGTCTACGAGGCGCCCGGCCTGCGCATCACCATGCGCGGACGTGCCGGCGAGGCGGGCGCGATGGGCGACGTCGTCTCGGTCACCAATCCCCAGTCGAAGCGCGTGCTGCAGGGCACGGTCAGCGGGCCCGGTCAGGTCTCGGTCAAGCCGACCATGGCCGGCCATATCGCCAGCGCGCGCTGATCTCGAGCATCCGGAACATTGCCATGACCTCACGCACGATCCTCAAGCTCTCCGGCGTCCTCGCCCTCGGGCTCACGCTCGGCGCCTGCGGCGCTGCCGACAGACTCGCCAATGTCGGCCAAGCCCCGGCGCTCTCGCCGATCGAGGACCCGACCGCGACCAAGGGCTACAAGCCCGTGCAGATGCCGATGCCGGCGGTGGAGCATGCCTCCTTCGCGCCGAACTCGCTCTGGCGCACCGGCTCGCGCGCCTTCTTCAAGGATCAGCGCGCCCGCATGGTCGGCGACCTGGTCACGGTCCGGGTGCGCGTCACCGACAGGGCCCAGCTCGACAACACCACCAAGCGCAGCCGCAAGAACGGCGAGGATTTCGGCGCCGAGAACATCTTCGGCTTCGAGAACAGGCTCGGCGCCGTGCTGCCGAAGGGCGCCGACGCCTCTTCCCTGCTCAAGCTCGATTCGGAGGGCACCAGCGAGGGCTCCGGCTCGGTGCGCCGGGCCGAGCAGCTCGCCACCAATGTCGCCGCCGTGGTCACGCAGACCCTGCCGAACGGCAATCTCGTGATCGAGGGCAAGCAGGAGATCAGGGTGAATTTCGAGGTCCGCGAGCTGATCGTCGCCGGCGTGATCCGGCCGGAGGACATCGAATCGGACAACACGATCGATTCGACCAAGATCGCCCAGGCCCGCATCGCCTATGGCGGGCGCGGGCAGATCACCGACGTCCAGCAGCCGCGCTACGGCCAGCAGGTGATGGACATCCTGCTGCCCTTCTGAGGCTCCCGAGAAGTCCCGGCCCGGCGCGGAACGCTCCCCGCTTTCCCCGCGCCGGCCGGCGGGCCGTTTCTCCCGAGGCGGCCTTGCTCCCGGCCACCGACTACGCTCCCCAAGCTTCACCGTCGGTGCCCATGAAGCCCCGTGCCTCCCGCGCGGGGCTTCGCCCATGAAAAAAGCCTCCCGCCGGAGCAGGAGGCCTGTTGCCTGGGCGCGCTGCCCGCAAGCCGTCAGTCGTCGCGGAAGACCCGCTCGTTGCGCTCGTGGCGCTCCTGGGCCTCCAGCGACAGCGTCGCGATCGGCCGGGCTTCGAGGCGCTTCAGCGAGATCGGCTCGCCGGTCTCCTCGCAATAGCCATAGGAGCCCTCGTCGATCCGCGCGATCGCGGCTTCGATCTTGGCGATCAGCTTGCGCTGGCGGTCGCGGGCGCGGAGCTCGATGGCGCGATCGGTCTCGGAGGAGGCCCGGTCGGCGATGTCGGGGTGATTCTCGCTCTCGCTCTGCAGCGTGACCAGCGTCTCCTTGGCTTCCTTGAGGATCTCGTCCTTCCAGGCCAGCAGCTTGCTGCGGAAATACTCGCGCTGCCGCTCGTTCATGAAGGGTTCCGAGTCGGAGGGGCGGTAGTCCGCATCGAGAATGATCTGTTTCGACATAGGCGCGCTCTCTGAGTGTCTGTGCCGGCGTGCCTACCGACTTTGCCTTAGTCGGGCCGCCGATTTGGCGCCCTTATAGCGGGGGAGGCGAACGGGAACAATCGCGTTCGACAGGGATTCAATCTCATTCCCTAGATATTTGATATCTATAGGTTATTTTGCGCCGCGAGATATATTTGGTTACCCCTGTGGGCATTGCCGCCTGCGCCCTGGCCGCTATCGGGGCCCGAGTCGCGCCACCGCTCACGGGAATGTGCGCGCCTGGCTTTGCCGCGCTCAGAACTGGAAATAGATGAACTCGTAGTTGGCGTCGTCGCCGATCTTGAACAGCACCAGCACGAAGAGCACCGCCGCCAGCACCGCGAGCCAGCGCGCCGGCGGCAGGCGGTGGACCAGCGTCCAGGCGGTCGGTCCGATGATCGCGAAAGCGGCGGCGGGCAGCAGGGCGCGCCATTTGAAGCCCGATCCCCAGGGCGCGAAGCCGAAGAGGCCCTTGTAGATCGTCAGCGCGGCCTCGAAGGAGGTAGCGCGGAACAGGATCCAGCACAGCATCACGAAGACGAAGGTCAGGAGCCAGCCGAGCAGGGGCGGCATCGGCAGCCCGGCCCGCCGCCAGAACAGGGCGACGATCAGCGCCAGGCCATGGGCGACGCCCCAGGCGACGAAGGTCAGCCCCGCGCCATGCCAGAGCCCCCCCAGCGCCATGGTCGCGAACAGCGCCCAGACTTGGGTCGGCAGGCCGTGCCGCGAGCCGCCGAGCCCGATATAGAGATAGTCGCGCAGGAAGCGCGACAGCGTCATGTGCCAGCGCCGCCAGAAATCCTGGATGCTCGCGCTGCGATAGGGCGCATCGAAGTTCTGCGGCAGGACGATGCCGAAGAGCAGGGCGAGGCCCAGCGCCATGTCGGTATAGCCGGAGAAGTCGAAATAGATCTGGAAGGTGAAGGCGAGCGTGCCTTGCCAAGCCTCGGCCATCGACACGGCCTGCCCGGCCGCCGCTGCGGCGAAGACCGGGTTGGCATATTCCGCCAGCGGGTCGCCGAGCAGGACCTTCTTGGCGAGGCCGACCGTCAGCAGCATCAACCCGCGCGCGATGCGCTCGGCCGCATCGGGGCGCAGATACGGGCGCTCGTCGAGCTGGTGCATGATCTCGCGCCAGCGCACCAGCGGCCCGGCCAGGACCTGCGGGAAGAAGGCGATATAGAGCGCGTAGCGGACCAGATCGTAGCGCGGCGCCTCGCCGCGCCGCAGATCGGTCAGGTACATCACATGGTGGAAGGTGAAGAAGGAGATGCCGAGCGGCAGAGCCAGGTCGAGCCTGGGCGCCGGCAAACCGGGAATCATGCCAGCGAGATCGGCGAAGAAGTTGAAGTATTTGAACAGCGCCAGCACGGCGAGGTTGAGGACGATCGCCAGCGTGATCAGGGTGCCGCACTTGGTCTTCAGAAAGGCCTCGGCGATCCACCAGTTGAGCAGGATCGAGAAGGCGAGCAGCGGAATGAAGCGCCAGTCCCAGTAGCCGTAGAAGGCGAAGGACAGGGCTGCGAGCACCGGCAGCCGCCAGCTTGGCCGGAAGCGCTCGGCCAGCCAGTGCATGGCGAAGGCGAGGGGCAGGAAGCCGAGCAGGAAGACGAAGGAGTTGAACAGCATCGAGGACGGCGGTTTCTCTGGGTCGAGGCCGCCTTAGACGATCGTGGCGCGGGAGTCATGTCGCGAGGTTTTCCGCGGCTTCCTTCTCCCCTTGCGGGAGAAGGAATACTCCCGCCGGGAGAAAGCTTCCGCCCTCACAGCGGAATATTGTCGTGCTTGCGCCAGGGCCGCTCGACGCTCTTGGTGCGCAGCATGGCCAGCGCCCGCGCGATCCGCCGCCTGGTCGAGTGCGGCATGATCACCTCGTCGACATAGCCGCGCTCGGCCGCGACGAAGGGGCTCATGAAGCGATCCTCGTATTCCCTGGTCTGGCGCGCGATCGTCTCGGCGTCGCCGCCGCGGAAGATGATCTCGACCGCGCCCTTGGCGCCCATCACCGCGATCTGCGCCGTCGGCCAGGCATAGTTGACGTCGGCGCCGATATGTTTCGACGCCATCACGTCATAGGCGCCGCCGAAGGCCTTGCGGGTGATGATCGTGACCAGCGGCACGGTGCATTCCGAATAGGCGAAGAGCAGCTTGGCGCCGTGCTTGATCAGGCCGCCATATTCCTGGGCTGTGCCCGGCAGGAAGCCCGGCACGTCGACGAAGGTGACGATCGGGATCTCGAAGGCGTCGCAATAGCGCACGAAGCGGGCCGCCTTGCGCGAGGCGTCCGAGTCGAGCACACCGGCCAGCACCATCGGCTGGTTGGCGACGACGCCCACCGTGCGGCCCTCGATGCGGCCGAAGCCGGTGACGATGTTCCTGGCGTAGGCTTCCTGGATCTCGAAGAAATCGCCCTCGTCGAGCGTCTTCAGGATCAGCTCCTTGATGTCGTAGGGCTTGTTCGGATTGTCCGGCACGAGCGTGTCGAGGCTCATGTCGATGCGGTCCGGCACGTCGAAGGACGGCCACTCCGGCACGCCCACCGTGTTGTTGGCCGGCAGGAAGTCGATCAGGCGGCGCACCTGCAGCAGCGCCTCGACATCGTTCTCGAAGGAGCCGTCCGCGACTGAGGATTTCGAGGTGTGGACCTTGGCGCCCCCCAGCTCCTCGGAGGTCACGGTCTCGTTGGTGACGGTCTTCACCACCTCGGGGCCGGTGACGAACATGTAGCTCGTGTCGCGGACCATGAAGATGAAGTCGGTCATCGCCGGCGAATAGACGTCGCCGCCGGCGCAGGGGCCCATGATCACCGAGATCTGCGGGATGACGCCGGAGGCCGCGACATTGCGCTTGAAGACCTCGCCATAGCCGCCGAGCGCCGCGACGCCTTCCTGGATGCGGGCGCCGCCGGCGTCGAAGATGCCGACGATGGGCGCGCGCATCTTCAGCGCCATGTCCTGGATCTTGATGATCTTCTGGGCGTGGGTCTCGGAGAGCGAGCCGCCGAAGACGGTGAAATCCTTGGAGAAGACGAAGACGGTGCGGCCATTGACCGTGCCCCAGCCGGTGACGACGCCGTCGCCTGGGATCTTCTCGGCCTTGTCCATGCCGAAATCGACGGCGCGATGCTGCACGAACATGTCGAACTCCTCGAAGGAGTCCTTGTCGAGCAGCAGCTCGATGCGCTCGCGCGCCGTCAGCTTGCCGCGCTTGTGCTGCGCCTCGATGCGCCGTTCGCCGCCGCCCTTGCGGGCGCCCTCACGGCGCTCTTCGAGCTGTTCGAGAATGTCCTTCATGGAATGCCCCGTCGCCAGCCTGGAACCTGTGGTCCGGCTTAAGGGGCCGCGGGCAGGCTGTCCATCGGCCGTTCGTTCGCCGGCGCGCTATCCGTGTTGGAGGAGCAGCACGGCGGCCGCGAATTCGCGCCGCCGCGTGGCGCGCCGTTCCGCGGCTTCCTCATCCTGGCCCCAGATCGCGATCTGGTAGTCCTCGTCGAGATGGGCGGCCGTCCAGGCCTGCTCCTCGTCGAGCCGGCCGTCGGCCAATGCCAGCATCAGGATGGCGGAGCCGGTCAAGGTCATCACGCTATGGGCGCCGGCAAGCGTCAGCGGGGCCGGAAGCTGCGCGACGCGGCGGGCGACGGCGTCCAGCACGGGCGCCGGCTGCTCGGCGAAGACGATGCCCTCCGCCAAGACGAAGCGGGCGCCGAGCGCGGCTTCGGTCGCGGCGATGATCGGATCCCAGACCGCGCGCTGGCGCTCGACGAGATTGTCCGGCTCGCCGGCGCGATAGCAGAGCGCATCGCTGCCGGCATAGCGCAGGATCTCGGCGCGAACCGCCGCGGCCTGATCCGCGACGCCGTCGAGGGCGGAATTGACCAGTCGGGTCAGCGGCATCGCGGCGGGGTCGATACGCTCGGCCTGCGCCTGCCATTCGGCGGCGAGCGCCTCCGCGACGCGGCGCGAGGTGACGGCGAGCGCGTTGCGCGCCGGGGTGCGCGCCGTCCTGCCGTCGAGCGCGACATGGAACAGCCCATCCTTTTCCAGCACGGCGGCGGTCTCATAGAAGCGCTTGGGCAAGGCGTTGCGCATCGCGCCCTGTGCCGCGGCGACGGGGTCGGGCTGGCGCGCGCCGGGCGCGCCGGGCGCGCCGAAACGCTGGAGGAATGCATCGGTCGACATGCCCGCCCCATAGCGCATTTGCGGCGGGCGGGAAACGGGCGCTGCCGGCCATGATGGGCCGTGATCCGGGCCGATCGCCGCCCGCGAAGCCGTCGGCGCCGCATTGACGCCGCGAAAGCCGTCCCCTAAACGGCAGCTCCGCCGGCGCCGATGCGCCGGGCGACCTTGTTCGGGGGTTTTATGTTGGAGATTGCGGGAACCCGCTGACGTTCCGCTGAAGCGGAACGTGGCGCGACGCTGGATCTGAAACGCCGCAACTGATGCGCGCGTTCGAGCCGGCGTCTGTCATGGTTTCATGCACAGGCTTCCAACATGAATATCTCCAGGGGCGAGCAGCGCGTGCTGCACGTGCTGGCCCAGGGCGGGCGTATCCGCCACCATCGCGGCGAGGATGGCCGCATTGTCCATATCGACTGCTTCACGCGCGAGGGTCATGTCCTGACCGACTGCACGCTCGATCTGTTCGCAAGGCTCCGGCGCAAGCGGCTGATCGAGTCCCGGAACGGCGAGCCCTACCGCATCTCGCGGCAAGGCAGGCTTTCCGTGCGCGCCCAGGGTGACAACCGCTGAAGCGATCCTGCATTCAAGGAGTTCGACATGACCAATATCGAAGAATCCGCAATGCGGGCCGACCTGCCGCTTCAGCGAGAGAGGGACGGCGATGATCATCAGGGATGAAAGCCCGCAGGATATCCGGGTCATCCGCGAGCTCGTCGCCGAGGCTTTCGAGCAGGCAGCGCATAGCAGCGGGACGGAAGCCGCCATCGTCGACGGCCTGCGCGAAGCCGGCGCACTCACGCTCTCGCTCGTCGCCGTCGAGGGCGAGAGGGTGCTGGGCCATGTCGCGTTCTCACCCGTCACGATCGACGGGCGGGAGCGCGGCTGGTTCGGGCTCGGCCCGCTCGCGGTGCAGCCGCAGGCGCAAGGGCAGGGCATGGGCCAGGCGCTGGTCCGCGCCGGCCTCGCCCGGTTGCGTGGCTCGGCGGCCGGGGGCTGTGTACTGCTCGGCGCGCCGGGCTACTACGGCCGCTTCGGCTTCGCAGCTTGCCCGCGACTCTGGCTGGCCGATGTGCCGGCCGAGTATTTCCTGGCCCTGTCTTTTGCAGGCGAGCCGCCGGCCGGCGAGGTCCGCTACCATCCTGCGTTCCTGATCAGCGGGACATAGGATGCGGTCGGGTCCGGGAGGCGGCCGAAAGGCTCTTTCCGGACCTGCTCAGGCCGCCCGGATCCGGCCCAGGAAGCGGGCCACCTCGAGATCGAGCTGCGCCGACTGCTCGGCCAGGCGGTCGGCGGATTCGGCGACATAGGTGGCGGCGTCTCCCGTCTCGGCGGCGACGCGGCTGACGATCCCGATATTCTCCGAGGCCGCCACCGTCTCCTGGGCTGCGACCTCGATATTATAGGCGATGCCGGCAGTCGCGGCGTTCTGCTGCTCCATCACGGTCGCGACCGCTGCGGAGACCTCGTTGAGCGAACCTATGGTCGCGTTCATCGCGTCGATGGCGCGGATCGCCTCTTCGCCCGAGGCGTGGATCGCCTCGATCTGGGCCTGGATCTCGTCGGTCGCATGGGAGGTCTGATTGGCCAGCGCCTTGACCTCCTGAGCGACCACGGCAAAGCCGCTGCCGGAATGGCCGAAGCGCGCCGCCTCGATGGCGGCGTTGAGCGCGAGCAGGTTGGTCTGCGACGCGATCGTCGAGATCAGCCCGACGATATTGCCGACATCGTCGGCCTTCTTCGAGAGCTCGTTGACCGTGGCGAGGACCGTGCGCGCCTTCATCGTGGTCGAACCGACGATGCGCGCGGTCTCGCCGACCTGCTTGTCGATCTCGCCGATCGAAAGGGCGAGCTCGGTCGTCGCCTGCGTCACCGCGACGACATTGGAAGAGGTGTGCTGCGAGGAGATCGAGGCGGCGCCGGAGCGTTCGGCGACCTGCGTGGCGCCCGCCCTCATCTGCTGCGAGGCCGCGCGCAAGGTCTGGACCGACGAGATCACGTCCCTTGCGATGCCGGCGATCTTGCTCTCGAAATCGTCAGCGACCGCGAACAGCACCGTCTGCCGTTCGGCCGCCGCCTGTTGTGTGGTCGTCGCCACTTCGTTGCGCGCCTCCTCGGCCGCGAGCTTGGCGTCCGTGGCGGCGCGGCGCTCGCTCTCCGATGCCACCAGCGCCCCCCGCAGCGAGATCACGACCCAGCCGAGCGCGGTCGCCTGCACCACGACGATGAGGGCGTGAAGCAGCACCCGGCTGGCGCTGCCACCGTTCAGAAAGACGCCGGAGGGATAGACGATGCTCAGGATGCCGTGATGCGCGGCGATCGCGATCGTCGCCGTGACGAAGATGCGCCAATCGAGCCAGCCGGAGAGCACGGCCAGCATGGCGAAGAAATACATATGGATGTCGGCCTGATAGGGGTGCTGGGCAAAGGCATAGACCAGCAGCATCACCTGGCCCATCGTGGCGACCGAGGAGACCTGCCGGGACAGCCATTTCGTGCCGTCCACCCACCAGGCCAAGGTCGCCAGGAGCGCGAGCGCCAGGCTGGCTCCGACGAGCATCGCCGGATTGTCGACCCCGGTGATCTGGCCCGCGAGCGCCAGAAGCGCGGTGTTCGCCCAGAGCACCGCGATCAGTACATAGGCGAAGCGCGTCCTGAGCTTCTCGACATCGGTCATGTGCTGACGTCCCGCAGGCGGTTCATGCAAAGCCGGGCCAGGGACGCGTCGGTCACCAGCCAGGCGCCCGCGCGATAGAGTTCGGCCGTGTAGTCCGAGCGGTCTCCGATGCTGATGACGAGCGACGGGTTCTCGCCGATCTGCAGAAGGCGGCCCCCGGCCAGGGCGACCGCTTGCGCGGCCTCGACCGCGGTCGCTTCCGGAAAATAGGACATCACGGGGCGTCCCGGGACCGGCCATGCCGCAGCGAGGAACGCGGCCAGCGCGACGACGAGACTGAAAGCGACGCCGAAGGCGATCTCACGCATGTGCTGCAGCCTGTATCGATGAACGCGCCAGCGGCGCAAGGCAGTCAACGAGAGTATGGCAGTGCAACCTTTGAGTGCATCATTATGCAGCTTCCAATGTTTCCAGTCTGTAAATGCAAAGGGTGAGTGACCTATCGGCAGATCGTGCCGGAGCGCGGCGGTGCGGTCAGCGTCCGAACCGGTCCTTCCAGGACGGCTGGGCCTTCGCGAAGGGCAGGGCGGTGGCGGCATGGACACCGCGCGCGACGGCGCGCGCCAGGACGTCAGCCGCCGTCGCGCAGAGCTCGGTCATTGCGAAGGCGTCCGAGGGCGCCCCGCTATGCCCGGTCGCGGCGGCGAAGACGATGTCGCCGTCGAGCGGCGCATGGGCCGGCCTGAGCGCGCGGGCGAGCCCGTCATGGGCGGCGAGCGCCAGGCGCTTCGCCTGCGCCTTGGTCAGCATGGCGTCGGTCGCGACGAGCGCGATCGTGGTGTTCTGGCCGGCGCCGCCCTTGAAGCGCAGGCCGAGATCCTCGGGCGTGATCGCGCCGGGCCAACCGAGCCCGCCGAACTCGCCGTCGCACTCGTAGGGCGCACTCCAGAAATGCGGGCCGTCGCCGATCGTGGCGCTGCCCACGGCATTGACCGCGACGAGCGCGCCGACGACCTGGCCGGTCGCCGCCCGGGCGCTGGCCGAACCGAGGCCGCCCTTGAGGGTGGCTGTGGTCGCGCCATGGCCCGCGCCGACGCTGCCGAGTTCGAAGTCCGGCCCGGCGGCCTCCGTCGCCGCCCGCGCCAGCGCGCGATAGGGCGCCTCTCCGCCGCCTTTCGCCCAGCTCTTGTCGCCGCCGTTCAAGAGGTCGAACAGGATCGCCTGCGGCACGATCGGCACGCGCAGCCCGCCGACGGGGAAGCCGCGCCCTTGCGCCGCGAGCGCCGCCATCACGCCGTCGGCCGCGGCCAGCCCCCAGGCGGAGCCGCCGGAGATCACGATGGCGTCGACATGCTCGACGGTCATTTCCGGCTCGAGCAGGGCCGTCTCGCGTGTGCCGGGCGCGCCGCCGAGAATGGCGAGCGAGGCGATGGTCGGCCGCTCGAAGAGGGCGACGGTGACGCCGCTGGCGGCAGCGGCGTCATGGGCCTGGCCGACCAGGAGGCCGCGGACATCGGTGATGAGATTGCGCATCGGGACCAGGAACAGACGGAAGCTGACGATGGAACTTCGCGCTGGCTGGCGCGTCATCGCCACATTACGATCTTTTCATGCTTGCGCCATCGCCGGGACACGGCTGTGAGGCCACCTTTGCGAGCATCGCGAACCGGCTTCGAGACCCGCTCAGCGACCCGACCTTGTCGATAAGACAGATGGAGACCGAAGATGAAACGCATTGCCCTCATCGCAGCTTCGTCGGCGGCAGCGTTAGCCGCGACGCTGGCAATCGCTCAGCCCCAGCCGCTCCCGCAGGCCGGCGGCTCCGATCGCGACAATACCCGTCAGGAGCGCGCCGAACAGCGCGAGCAGCGCCGGACCGAATGGCGCGAGCGTCGCGCCGAGCGGATGCAGGCCCGCCTGAACGAGCGCCTCGCCAAGCTGCGCACCGACATGAATCTCAAGCCCGAGCAGGTGCCGCTGTTCGAGGCAGTCGAGAATGCGGTCAAGAAGAATGCCGAGCAGCGCCGCGAGCGCTGGACCGCGATGCGCGAGCGGCGCGAGACCTATCGCCATGCCGACATCATGGAAAAGCTCGACATGACGGCCAACCGTCAGGCCGAACGCGCCGCCCGCAGCAAGGAGCTCGCCGACACGGTGCGTCCGCTCTGGGCGACACTCAGCGACGAGCAGAAGACCGTGGCGCGCCGCGCCGTGCGTGAGGCCATCGCCGATGGGCGCGGCCGCATGGAGCGGATGCGCGAGCGCTGGAACGACCGCCGCGGCGGTCGTGACGGTGACGACGATCACGGCCCGCGCCGCTGGCGCGACCGCGGGCATGACGGCGATCGCGGTTGGGGCGATCGTAATTGGAGCGACCGTGGCTGGGGCGACCGTGACTGAGCGCGGCGTTCTGCCGAGGAAGACGGGGCGGCCGCAGGGCCGCCCTTTTTTTGTCGAGTCGATTCAGGCGCTTGCGGCCTCTTGCCGGGGCGGCGCTTCAAGCTGCCCGCGGCGGGCCAACCCGGCATGGCTCGCGTCCGGAGTCCACCCGGACCCCGAGGGCATGCATGTGGCCGAGAGCGGGCGAGGTCACGCCTGAGCTATGGATAACGCCAGTTTACCATAGATATTCAAATTGAGTTCACTTTTAAACGCCTAGGGTTCGGCAGTAACTCTCGCGAGAGGGAGAATGCCGTGAAGACTTCATGGTTAACATGGCTGATGAGATCCTTCATCGCCCTCGTCTTCGTGCTGTGCCTGTTCGGCCCTTATGGCCTTTCGATCCTGATCGGCTGCGTCGGGGTGGGTTGCTATTTCTTCCGCAACGAGGTCGGCTCGCATCTGTGACCGGGCCGGGTCCGTGCGGCCTACGGCATGCCGGCGGCAAACGAAAAGGGCGGCTCCTGCGAGCCGCCCTTTCTGATTCCGGCCAGAGGCTTGCGGCCGCCGGCTATGAGATCGAATCAGCGCGAATAGAACTCGATGACCAGGTTCGGCTCCATCTGCACCGCGTAGGGCACGTCCGTCAGGGTCGGCGTGCGGGTGAAGGTGGCGGTCGACTTGTTGTGGTCGGCGTCGATGTAGTCGGGCACGTCGCGCTCGGCCAGCGTGGCCGATTCGATGACGATGGCGAGCTGGCGCGAGCTCTCCTTGACCGCGACCACGTCGCCCGGCTTGACCTGGTAGGACGAGATGTTGACGCGCTTGCCGTTCACGGTGACATGGCCGTGATTGACGAACTGGCGGGCGGCGAAGACGGTCGGCACGAACTTGGCGCGGTAGATCACCGCGTCGAGACGGCGCTCGAGCAGGCCGACCAGGTTCTCGCCCGAGTCGCCCTTGAGGCGGATCGCCTCGGCGTAATAGCGGCGGAACTGCTTCTCGGAGATCGAGCCGTAATAGCCCTTGAGCTTCTGCTTGGCGCGCAGCTGCGTGCCGAAATCGGACGGCTTGCCCTTGCGGCGCTGGCCGTGCTGGCCGGGGCCGTATTCGCGGCGGTTGACCGGGGACTTCGGACGGCCCCAGATGTTCTGACCGAGACGGCGGTCAATCTTGTATTTCGCCTCGTGGCGCTTCGACATGTCGCGTGTCCTCGTAAGGTTGCGAGTTGAGGACCGCGCCCTCCTGTCCCCGTCTCCGGGGCGACAGACCCGGCCCTGAAGGGGGCGGATCACGGGTGCGGAAAAAGCCACGCGGCCCCGTGAGGAGCCGCGCGACGCCGGCTTAGAACCATGCGGAGCCGGATTTGTCAAACCTGGAGCGTCATGACGGCCGTCAATTGGCCAGCGGGACGGGCTCCAGCACGACCTGCGTCAAGCCATAGCCTGCGAGCGCGATGCGGAGAGGGCCGGTGATGCCGGCGCCGCTGGTGAAGATCGCGGGCGCGTCGCCGGCAGCGTCGACGGCATGATCGCCGGCCGGCCCGAGCAACTGCGCCACGCGCCGGGCGATCGCGGGGGCAGGGTCGATCCAGGTCACGGGCCAGGGCGCCAGCCGCCGCATCCGCTCCAGCAGCAGCGGGTAATGGGTGCAGGAGAGCGTCACGACGTCGGTGTGCGCGCCGTCGCGCTCGACGAAGCAGGGCGCGAGCTCGGCGCGGATCGCCTCGTCGTCGACCGCCTCGCCTTTGAGCGCCGCCTCGGCCAGGCCGGCCAGACGCGTCGAGCCGACCAGCGTCACCTCGCAGGTCGAGGCATAGGCCTCGATCAGGCCGCGCGTGTAGTCGCGCGCGACCGTGCCGGGCGTCGCCAGCACCGAGATCAGGCCGCTGCGCGTGAGCTCGGCCGCCGGCTTGATCGCTGGAACCGTGCCGACGAAGGGAATGGTGAAGCGTGCCCGCAATGCCGGCAGCACCAGGGTCGAGGCCGTGTTGCAGGCGATGATCACGAGATCGGGATGGCAGCGGGCGACCAGGCGCTCCATCACCTGCAGCACGCGGCCGACCAGCTCGGCTTCGCTCAGCCGGCCATAGGGAAAGCCGGCATCGTCGGCGGCGTAGACGATGCGCGCATCGGGGCGGGCGCGAACCGCCTCGCTCAGCACGGTCAGTCCGCCGAGGCCTGAATCGAAAGCGAGAATCGTGGGACGGCGCTTCGGGATCACGGCAGCGCCATAGGTTGTTCCGGCCAGGAGATCGACCTGCATGCGCCAAGGCCTGCTCGGGAATGGACAAGGATCCGATTGGGCCAGAGGCCGGTTAAGGAGTGGTCAAGGGTCGCTGAGAGCGCTTGTCTCGATTTAGTTGACTCAGTCCACTAACTGGTGAAATGGTCCGCGCCGGAGGCAGGCGATGCAACTCAATGACTCATTGGCCGTGGCGGCGATCCGTCGTTTCAACCGGTTCCACACCCGCTGGATCGGCGCGCTCGGCGGCAGCCTGCATGGCTCCGGCTTCGCGCTGACCGAGGCGCGGGTGCTCTATGAGCTGGCGCAGCGCGACGACTGGCTCGCCGGCGAGCTGGCGCGCGAGCTCGATCTCGATCCGGCCTATCTCTCGCGCATCCTCAAGCGCTTCGCGGCATTGGGTTGGCTCCTGCGCGAGCGTTCGCAGCAGGATCGCCGTGCGTTGAGATTGCGGCTGACGCGGGACGGGCATGCGGCGTTCCGGCCGCTGGACATGGCCTCGCGCGATCAGGCCGGCGCGATCCTGGCGCGGCTGCAGCCCACCGAGCAGCAGCGGCTGGTTGCGGCGCTCGATCAGGCAGAGGCGCTGTTGTCGGGAAGGGCGTCGCGTGCGGCCCGTCCGCTCATTCGCGAGCACCGGCCGGGCGATATCGGCTGGGTGGTCTCGGCTCATGGCCGGCTCTATGCGCGGGACTATGGCTGGGACGTCAGTTTCGAGGCGCTCGTCGCCGAGATCGCGGCAAAATTCCTGCGCGAGTTCCAGCCGGTGAAGGAGCGCTGCTTCATCGCCGAGCTCGATGGCGCGCCGGTTGGATCGGCTTTCGTCGTGCGCGAGTCGGACGAGGTCGCCAAGCTTCGTCTCGTGCTGGTCGAGGCGCACGCGCAAGGCTTCGGCCTCGGCAAGCGGCTGGTGCAGGAAGCGATCGGCTTCGCGCGCGCTTCCGGCTATACGCGCATGGTGCTGTGGACCAACGATGTCCTGCACGCAGCGCGCGGCATCTATATCGCCGAGGGCTTCAGGCTGGTCGCCGAGGAGAAGCATCATTCCTTCGGGCAGGATTTGGTCGGGCAGAACTGGGAGCTGACGCTGTAGCGTCAGCGTCGGGAGAGGCGCCCGGCCAGAACAGAAGCCAAAGCAGCGCGGCGATCGAGAGCAGCCCACCGGGCAGCGTCATGGTCTCGAGCGGCTCGGGCAGGCGCGCCGCGAACAGGCGCGGGAAGAGCGCGTATTCGAGCAGCTCCAATGCGATCAGCGCCGCGATCCAGGGCAGGGGCGGAAAGCCCATGTCGCGGATGCGCTGGACCGCGAGCGCGAGCAGCACCCAGTAGAACAGCAGCAGGACGGCGGCGTTCGGCACGGCCTCCCGAAACAGACCCGGATCCGTTTCCTCGGCCAGGGTCAGACCGAACACATATTCCGCCGCGAGCGCCACCAGCAGGAAAAGCGCGAGCACCACGGCCAGGCGCCCGGCATAGCCAGCGCGGCCGAGCCGGCCGCCAAGGCGCCACAGGCTCGCGAGGAAGGCCGCCACCTATTGCACTGCGGTCAGCGCCGCGCGCTGGAAGGTCCCGCGCTTCTGCTGGTGAAGATTGGCATCGCCGCTGGTGACGACCGAGAACATGACGAAGCCGCCCTGCTTGCGGGGCAGCACGTAATATTCGGAATAGCGCGTCGCGCCGTTGTTCTCGCAGGAGGAGAAGCCGCGCAGCACGCTGCCGCCCTCCGTGGCGTCGGTGGTGCGGCCGGAGGCGAACTTGCCCTGGCAGCCGCGCGCATCGGAGGCGGAGACCGCGGCGGCGACGTCGATGTCCTTCTGGTTCGGGGCCGACACGATCCGAACAATGCCGGTCGCGCCATCGGCCCGCCAGCCGACGGCGTTGGCGCCGATGCCGCTGGGCGCCTCGCCGCCGCTCAGCACCTTCGGCTCGGGCAATTGCGTCCGGAGCAGGAAATTGGTGGCGAGGGTCACCGCCTCGAGCTGCAGCGCGCCGTCATTGCCCGTGGGCGCGGGCGCATTGCCGCCGGCGGCGACCTTGAGACCCGCATTCGCCTTCACGCAATCGACCAGGGCCGGCAGCATCTGCGCGGTCGAGGTCAGGCGGAAGGTGTAGCGCGCACCGAGCATGGCGGCTTCGAGGAACTCGGCGCCGCGAAAGGCGCGGATGATGTCGGAATTGGCCGGCATCGAGACCACGACGAGCTGGGCGCGCACCGCCTTGGCGTTGATCCTCACCGTGTCGTTGCGGTCGAAGACCAGTTCAAGCGGCACGTCTGCGCCCGGTTTCAGTCCCCAGGCCCGGTTGGAGAAGCCGAGATTCCAGCCGAAACCCGAAGTCACCGAGGCGTGCATGCTGACGCCGCTCTTGTAGGTGGCGGAGACAGCGCAATGCGAGAACTGGCCGCTGTCGTTGTGGGTGAAGGCGCCCCCGCTCCAGTTGCCGACCGAGAATTTGGCGAAGGGCCCGGCGGCCAGCGCCGGGAAGGCCAGCAACGTGCCGGCGAGAACGATCGACATCCTCATGTCAAAGCTCCGCTTACGGTTCCCAGCGGGCCCATGGTGGCAGGGTTGGATCGGTTTGGGCAAGCCGTGTCATGCGCCTTAAGGGCGCAGGCGCCGCGTATCCGCGGCGTTCAGGCCTTCAGCCGCGCGACCGCTGCAGCGGCCGCCCGGCCTGCCAGGGTCGCGCCACCAACCGTCATCGCGCCACCGCCGGCCGTGGCCTCGCCGGCGAACCAGATGCGCCCGCCGACCGGTTCGGCGAGCCTGTCGCGGGCGGCTTCCGAGCCGGGAAGGCAGACCGAATAGGAGCCGCGCGAGAACGGATCGGTCCACCAGGCCGGGAAGGAGACGCCGGTGACCGCCTTGCGGACATTCTCGCCGACCATCTTCGCGAGCAGGTCCGTGACATGGGCCCGCGCCTCATTGGCGCCGGCGTGCGACAAGTCGCGGGCATGGTCGCCACCGCAGGTGGCGATGACCAGGTTCCTGTCATCGGGGAAGAGATCGAGATTCATCATTGCCCGAGGCGAGCCGGCTTCGAGATAGCTCATGCCCGGGCTGATGCCGAAGCGGTCGCCCTCGACCTTGAGCGCGATCTTGGTCAGCGCGCCCATGCCGATGCCGTCGAGCGCGTCGCGCGTGCCTGATGGCAGCTCGGGCGTGAAACGGATGGAGCCGGCCTTGAGCACACCGACCGGCACGGTGAGGATGCAGGCGCGGGCCCGCAACGTGCCGGACGGTGTCGTGATCTCCACCCCCGGGCCGTCCCAGCGAATGGCGCTGACCGGCTCACTCAGGCGAATATCGAGGCCCTCGCCATGGCGCGCGACGAGGTTGCCGTAGCCTGACGGCACCACCAGATCGTCGCCGGCCCAAAGACGCTGGTAATCGCGCGCCGAGATCCGGTCCGATTCCTCGCCGATCGAGAGCAGCAGTCCGGAGGCGGCGACCGGCGCCATCTCGGGGCCGAGATCGCCGAGAAGCTCCGCGACCGAGAGGTCGCGCTTGCCGATGTCGATGGTCTCGAGCCGGCGATCGATCTGACCGAAGACGGCGCGCCGCTTCATGCGATCGGCATCGGGCATCGGGCGCCCATCGGCGAAGACCCTGAAGCCACCGCCCCAGGACTCGCTAGGCGTTGCGATCCCGAGGTCAGCTGCGATCTTCACCCAGGGATTGCGCTCGGCCCAATGGATGAACATCGCGCCGGCATCATAGGACGGGCCGAGCGTGGCGTCGGTGAAGGCCCGGCCGCCGAGCCGGTCGCGCGCCTCGATGACCAGGACTTGGCGGCCGGCCGCCTTGAGCTCGCGGGCAGCCGCGATCCCGGCCGCGCCAGCGCCGATGACGACGACGTCGAGATCGGCAGCGAAGGCCATCCGAGGCGCTCCAGCGAGAGACGCGGCGGTGGCGCCCGTGTGCATGAGGAAGGTCCGGCGATTGAGCATTGATCCGGCGATCTGTGATGCGCCCCCGGGCCGCATGATGCGGCTCGGCTTGTGCGTTGCAATACACAACGACGTTTGCGGCGGGATGACGGCGATCACGAGATCGGGAGCAGGTGGGGACCGTCGCGGGAGGCTGTCGGGTCATGCCGTAATATAGAAGTATTACAAAGTGTGCCCGATTTCTTTTTACAATAATTCTATAATTCTGAAATGCGCCCAGAATCGATTGACAGGCTCTGACTCAATTTCTATCGGATAACGGCTTTATTACGAATGGTAAAGCTTAGTTTTCAGCAATTTTAAACTGCAGATTACGCAGCCAATCCTTGGGTGCTGTCTGCAGGGACGGGGTCTGGCGATGGGTGGGCATTCTGGCGGGCTGCACTATGGTGTGGCGCTTGGCGTTCTTGCGTTGATCATGACGGCGCCCAAGGCCGGGGCGCAGCAGCAAGGCAGCGCGCCGCCGGCCGCATCGGGCGAGGCGGTGGTCCTCGACACCATCACCGTGCAGGGCCAACGCCAGGCCGAGCCGCTCGCCGAGGGACCGACCACGACGACGACGACCCGCGAGGAACTCGACCGCCAGCAGGTGCAGAATCTCTCGGACCTCGCCAACCGGGTCGAGGCCGGCATCGCCTTCAATCCGAAGACCGGTCTTCTCAACATCCGCGGTCTCGACGGCCCGCGGGTGCTGGTCACCGTCGACGGCATCCGCCAGTCCTACAATGTCGATCTCAACCGCACCAATGCCGACCGCAGCGTCAGCCGCGGCCCGCAGGCGGCCTTCGATTTCGATTCGCTCTCGACGCTCGACCTGCTGCGCGGTCCGAGCGGCACCAGCACGCTCGGCGGTGGCAGTCTCGGCGGCGCGCTCGCGGTGCGCACGCTCGATCCCGAGGACATCATCCGCAACGGCCGCTCCTACGGTGCGCTGGCCAAGACCGGCTACGACAGCGCGGACAGGGCCTGGTTCGGCAGCGCCGCGGCGGCCGCGCGCTGGAACGATACCTCGGTCCTCCTCCAGGGCGGTTTCCGCACCGGCCACGAGACCGAGAACCGCGGTTCCCTGAAGTCGATCGGCCCGACGCGCACCGCGCCGAACCCGGCGGATTTCGACCAGTACAACTTCCTCGCCAAGCTCTACCAGCAGGTCGACGGCGTGCACCGGTTCGGTCTGCAGGGCGAATTCTTCAAGCGTTCCGACCGCTTCCAGATCCGCACGAACACGGTCTCGCTCACCGGCAACTATCGCCCGGGAGCCTATCAGACGGGGGAGGACCTCGAGCGGAACCGCGTCTCGCTGAGCTATGATTTCAAGCTGCCCGGCGCCTTCATCGACGAGGCCCATGCCGTCGCCTATTGGCAGCGGGTCAAGAGCAACAACCTGGTCAGCGCCTGGCGCTACACCAGCGTCGTCGGACCCTATGGCCGCAACAGCGAGGTCGAGGAGAACGCCTTCGGCTTCAACGGCCATATCGTGAAGAACTTCCAGACCGGCTTCGCGACCCATGGCCTGACGATCGGCACCGAGCTGCGCGCGACCTCGCTGACGCAGTACTCGGCCGGCATCGACAATTGCCGGCGGCCCTATACCGGCGCCTTCACGGCCTGCAACAACCTGCACACCAACCAGGCCGACCAGCCGGACGTCGACGGCAAGGCGTTCGGCCTCTACGTCCATGACGAGATCGGGATGCTCGACAACCGGCTGCGGGTCACGCCGGGCGTGCGCTTCGACTGGTACGAGGAGAAGCCGCAGGACACTCCGGCCTATACCACGAGCTCGTCCTATCCCGGCTCGCTGCCGCCGTCCTCCAGCGACTCCGCCTGGTCGCCGCGCGTGCGCCTCGAATACGACATCCTCAAGAACGCGCCGGTGGTGAAGGACCTGACCTTCTTCGCGCAATGGGCCAAGTCGTTCCGCGCACCGACCGCGGGCGAGCTCTACGGCCGCTTCGGCGGGCCGGGCACCTATCTGCGCACCGGCAATCCCAACCTGCGACCAGAGATCGGCAACGGCGTCGATGTCGGCTTCAAGGTCGGCGACAGGGAGCTCGGCGGCTCCGTCACCTATTTCCACACCAATTACCGCAACTTCATCGAGGTCTACCAGGCCGCGCCTCCCGGCGGCGACTATCCGCAGGGCGGCATCAGCAGCTTCCGCAACATCAACCGCGCCGAGATCAAGGGCGTCGAGCTCAATGCCCATTACGCCTTCGCGCCGAACTGGCTGCTGCGCGGCTCCTTCGCCTATACGCGCGGCGTCAACAAGGACCAGCACACCTATCTGAATTCGATCCCGCCGGTGCAGGGCATCGTCGCCGTGGCCTATGGAACGCAGAACTGGGGCGCCGAGGTCTCGGCCAAGCTCGCCGGCCGCCGTGATCATGTCGAGGCGGTCACCGGCACGAATGCGGGCTTCCGCGCGCCGGGCTATGCGATCTTCAACGCCTCGGCCTGGTGGCGGCCCGTGCCGCAGATCGCGGACCTCGAGCTTCAGGTCGGCGTCTACAATATCTTCGATCGCAAGTACTGGGATGCCGTCAACGTGCCGACCGGCAATCTGGCCCAGGCGAAGGAGTACTACACCGAGCCGGGCCGCACGGTGAAGGCGACGCTGAAGTATCAGTTCTGACCGGGACGTTTCGAGACCCCGACCAGCAAGGGAGGCCGGCCTTTCGGGGCCGGCCTTTCTCATTCCGGACCTGTACCCGGCCCGGCTGTCGGAAGCCGCTTCTTCTTCGGCCCCTCGGCGAGCGACTTGAACACCCCGCGCAAGGTGCGCGCCTCCTGCTCGGTCATCTCCAGGCGATGCAGGATGTCGCGCAGGTTCGCGGTCATGACCGGCTTTTTGCCGGGCGGGAAGAAGCCGCAGCGCTCGAGCTCGCCCTCGAGATAGTCGAACATCGAGAATACCGTCTCGCGGCTCGCCGGGGGGGAAGGGTTGCTCTCGCGGAAAGGCGGCTCGCCGCCGGTGGCCTTGAACCATTCATAGCCGGTGAGCAGCACGGCCTGAGCGAGGTTGAGCGAGGCAAAGGCGGGGCTGACCGGGAAGGTCAGGATCGCGTCGGCAAGCGAGATCTCCTCATTGGTGAGGCCGATGCGCTCACGCCCGAACAGGATGCCGACGCGCTCGCCGCCACCGACGCGCTCGGCGAGCACCGGCATCGCCTCGGCCGGCGTGACGACGCGCTTCATCTGGCCGCGCTCGCGGGCGGTGGTCGCCAGCACATGGTTGAGGTCGGCGATCGCCACCGCCGCATCGGGATAGAGCCGGGCATTGTCGAGGATATGGGTCGCGCCCGAGGCGGCCGAGGTCGCGCCCTTCTTCAAGCCGCCGCCACTCGGCCAGCCATCGCGCGGCGCGACGAGGCGCATCTCGGAGAGGCCGAAATTCGCCATGGCGCGGGCGCACATGCCGATATTCTCGGCGAGCTGCGGCTCGACCAGGATGACGACCGGAGCGGCGGCCTGCGTCGCGGGGCGGGTGCGGTCGGTGCCGGAACCGGGCATGGGGAGACTCGTCGTTGTCGGCCGGGCATGCGCTGTCATTGCCGAGCGAAGCGAAGAACCGGCAATCTCAGGAAAGAGACGCCCGGGTCAAGCCCGGGCATGACGGCAAGCGTTCAGTCGGCCGCCGCCTCCACGGCGCGCATGACGCGCAGCAGGTTGCCGCCGGCGAGCTTCTCCAGGTTCTGCTCCGACCAGCCCCGGCGGATCAGCTCGGCGATCAGCGAGGGGTAGACCGAATTGTCCTCCAGCCCCTCGGGGACGGCGCCGCCGAAGAAATCCGAGCCGATGCCGATATGGTCGTGCCCGACGCGCCTGGCGAGATAGTCGAGATGGTCGCAGAATTCCGCCAGGGTCGCCTTGGGGCGGGGGCCCGCCTTCGCGGTGATCTCCGCCTCGGCCTTCTTGTAGTCCAGCCCGTCCGGCGTCTTGCCATACTGGTCCTTGGCCGGCCGGTGCCAGTCGCGCGAGGCCTGGCTGATGAAATCCGGCACGAAGGTCGCCATGACGAGGCCGCTCGCGCCGAAGACGCGGTCGAGCACGTCGTCGGGTACGTTGCGCGGATGGTCGCAGAGCGAGAAGGCGTTCGAGTGCGACCAGACCACCGGAGCACGACTGACGTCGAGCACGTCATGCATCGCCTTGGGCGCGACATGGGCGAGGTCGACGATCATGCCGAGCCGGTTCATGCGGCGGATGACCCGCATGCCGAAGGAGGAGAGCCCGTCATGGCGCGGCGCGTCGGTGGCGGAATCGCACCAGTCATGCGTGCCGTTATGGCAGAGCGTCATCAGCCGCACGCCGAGCGCGTAATAGGCGTCGAGCGCGTCGAGCTCGTTGTCGATCGCCGAGCCGTTCTCGATCGTCATGAACAGCGCGATCCTGCCCTCGGCCTTGGCCGCCTCGACATCGTCGGCGGAGAGCCCGGGGCGGAAGACGTCGGCGTGCCTGGCCAGGATGTCGCGCATCAGCGCGATCTGGGCGAGCGCGAAGCCGGCGGGTTTTGGATGGTTCGGCGGGACATAGGCCGCGAAGAACTGCCCGGCGAGCTTGCCGGCCTGCATGCGCGGGATGTCGGTGTCGGTCTCGGGATGGACCCTGGTCAGATCATAGGCGGCGACGTCGCCCTTCGCCTCGCGGTCGAGCCGGATGACATAGGGCAGGTCGTTATGGCCGTCGATCATCGGCGCGCGCTCGAGCAGGGCGAGCGCGGCCGCATAGGCATTGTCCTGGATCGGTGTCTTGGCGAGGGCCATGGCGCAACCTTGGGTCAGAATCGAAAGCGGCGGCGATGGTGGCAGGGCTCGGCGCGGGAGGCGAGGGGGCGTGACGCATGTCCGTTCGCTTCATCACGCGCACCACGTCATCCCGGCCGCAGCGAAGCGGAGCGCCGGGATCCATGCCGGAACGCGGCCCGCAAGGGCTCAGGCATGGATTCCGGGTCGACCTTCGGTCGCCCGGGATGACGGCGGGGACGATGTTAGCCGAAGCGCGCCGGTGAGAACGGGGCCGGATCGACGAAGACCTTCTCGCCCGTCACCATTTCGGCGACCATGCGGCCGGTGACCGCGGCCAGCGTCAATCCGTGATGGGCATGGCCGAAGGAGAACCAGAGGTTCCGGTGCTTCGGCGCCGGGCCGATGATCGGCATCATGTCGGGCGTGCAGGGGCGGTTGCCGAGCCAGGGCTCGGGGTCGAGCCGTTCGCCGAGCGGGAACAGGGTTTTTGCGATCGGCTCGGCGCGGGCGAGCTGCACCGGCGTCTTGGGCGCATCGCGCAGCGCGAATTCGGCGCCGGTCGTCAGGCGCACGCCCTGCAGCATCGGCGCCAGGAAATAGCCGCGCTCGGTGTCGAGCACGGGGTGGTTCAGGACCGCGTTGCCGAGAGGCTTGTAGTGCATGTGGTAGCCGCGCTTGACCGCCAGCGGCAGCTGGTAGCCAAGACGGTTGGTCAGCACATCGGCCCAGGGGCCGAGCGCCACGACGGCATCATGGGCGCTGGCGCGGGTGCCGTCGGCCAGCGTCACGCTCCAGCCCTGGCCGTCCTGCGCCAGCGTGCCGGCATCGCCCTGCGCGAGCTTGCCGCCGAGCGTCTCGAACAGCGCGACATAGGCCTTGGAGAGGCCGTGCGGATCGACCACCGTCACCGGGTCGGTCCAGTGCAGGCCGCCGATCAGGCTCTGGTCGAGATGCGGCTCCTCGGTGCGCAGCGCCGCGACGTCTAGCGGCCGGTAGTTCAGGCCGAATTCCTTGTTCCAGCGCTCGGCCTCGGCGAGGCGCTCGTCCTGCTGGGCCGCGGTGCGAAAGACCTTCATCCAGCCCTTGCGACGCAGGAGTTGCGTCGCGCCGGCCTCCGTCGCCAGCGCATCGTGCTCGGTGACGCAATGTTCGATCAGCGTCGCGTATTGATGGGCGATCGCCTGGTGCTTCGAGGGACGCGAATGCATCCAGTAGGACCACAGGAAGGGCGCGAGCTTCGGGATCGCGTTCCAATGGTAGGAGGCGTCGATGGTGTTGTTCATCGCATAGCGGAACAGCGCCCCGAAATCATGCGGGAAGCCGTAGGGATAGACGCCCTCGCGCTGGATCAGGCCGGCATTGCCGTAGCTGGTCTCTTCTCCCGGTCCGCGCCTGTCGACCAGCAGCACGGAGCGGCCGGCCTTCTGGAGATGCAAGGCCACCGAGATGCCGACGATCCCCGCTCCGAGAACGATCGTATCGGTCCGCATTGCCTGCTCCTGTCAGCCCCTGGTTCGACCCTGAAAATAGCGGCCCCGGCCGCGATGTCAGCGTCGTGGTGTATTTTTGCGGTCATATCGCAAAACTTTCGCAAGTTTTGCGCCAGCTCAACAAAGAACATTCCAATGAACGCCAAAACAGCAGTTTTGACGCAAGATTCTGCCTGCGCTCAGCGGGTCTGCGGGAGGAGCGGGTGACGCAGCGGCCGTGATCGGCCAGTGTGACACGGGTTTCTCACCGATTCAGGCCTTCATGCTCTCGCGTTTCGCTGCCTTCCTCGCCGCCGGCCTCGCCCTTCTGGGACGCTATGGCACGCAAGGCTTCGCCCTCTCGATCTTCCTCGGCCTGGCCCTGCCGCAATTCTCGGCGGCTGCCCGGCCGTTGCTCCCGGTGACGATTTTTTGCTTCACCACGGTTGTCTTCCTGCGCGCCGATTTCAGCGTCATTGCGGGGCTCGTCCGGCGTCCCGCCAAGCTGATCCTGGCATGCGTATGGCTCATCCTCGGGCCGGCCCTGATGATCGGCGGAGCGTTCCTGCTCGTCGGGCGCGCCGCGCTCGATCCCGGCCTGATCCTCGGGCTGGCGATCATGGGAGCGGCACCGCCGATCATGTCGTCGCCTGCGGTCGCGATCCTCTACGGTTTCGAGCCGTCGCTGATCATCGCGGGCGTGGTGGTCACGACGGTGATCAGCCCCGTCGTCGCGCCGGTCGTGGTCGAATTGCTGGCCGGCGCCGCCGTTCCGCTCGATCGCTGGGCCCTGACGCTCCGGCTCGTGCTCTTCGTCGGCGGGGGCATGGTCGTCGCGGCGATCCTGCGCCATTGGCTCGGCGTCGCGCGCATCCGGGCGATGAAGGCCAATCTCGATGGTTTCGGCGTGCTGATGTATTTCATCTTCGCCATCGCGGCGATGGATGGTGTGACGCGAGCCGCCATGGCCAATCCCGGCCAGGTCCTATTCTTCCTCGCGATCGCCTTCGCCGTCTCGGCCGCCGGCTTGCTGCTCTCGCTGCTGCTGTTGCGCCCCTTCCGGCGCTCGGAGCGCTTCATGATCGGCTATGGCACCGGCCAGCGGAACATGGGGCTCCTGGTCGCGGCGCTCGGAGCAGGCGTGCCGCCGACCACTTTTCTCTTTTTCGCTCTGGCGCAGTTCCCGATCTATCTGCTTCCCTGGCTGCTGCGCGGGGTGGCCGCACGGATCAGGCGCACAGAGCCGCCTGCTGACGCGAGCTGACCATAGGACCTGCGAGCCTCGCTCCACCATGTCAGGGAGCGTTGCCATGATCACCCTCTATTCCGGACCGCTGAGCCTGTTCTCGCGCAAGGTCGAGATCGCGCTGCGGGAGAAGGGTCTCGCCTTCGAGCGCATCATGGTGCCGTTCAACCAGACGACCGGCTATGAGCCGCGCCATCCCGAGGTGCTGGCTATGAACCCGAAGCGCCAGGTCCCGGTGCTCAACGACGCCGGGCTCGTGCTCTACGATTCGACGCTGATCCTCGAATATCTCGACGAGGCCTATCCGCAGCCGCAGCTCTTTCCGCGGACGCCGGCCGAGCGGGCGCTCTGCAGGCTCGACGAGCTCCATGCCGACGAAATCATGTTCGCGGCGGTGCGCCCGCTGATGCATCGCTCGGCGCCGCCAACCAGCGACCGCGACCGGCGTGCGGCGCAGGAGACCGACGCGCTGATCGCCGAAGCCGAGCTCGAGCGGCACTATGCGCGGCTTGATGAGAAGCTGACGGGGCGGGATTTCCTCGGCGAGGCGCTCTCCGTCGCCGATATCGCGACCTTCATGACCGTGCTCTGGGCGCTGCGCCTCGGCGCTCCGCCGCTCGATGCCTTCAAGGCGTTGTCCGGATGGTGGCGGCGGTTGTCGGAGCGCCCGGCCTTCGCCACGGCGGCCGAAGAGATTGCCGAAGCGGACAGGCGGCTGTCATTTCCGGTGAAACGACGCGGACAGGCGGCTTGATTCAATTGCGGCGGCGGTCGGCGGGCGCTAAACGCTTCGGCCATGACCAGCCCCATCCGCATCGCTCCCTCGATCCTCTCCGCCGATTTCTCCAGGCTTGGCGAGGAGGTTCGCGCCATCGACGCGGCCGGGGCGGACTGGATCCATTGCGATGTGATGGACGGGCATTTCGTGCCCAATATCAGCTTCGGCCCCGATGTGCTGAAGGCGATCCGCCCGCATACGAAGAAGTTCTTCGACGTCCATCTGATGATCGCGCCGGTCGACCCTTACGTCGAAGCCTTCGCCAAGGCTGGCGCCGACCTGATCTCCTTCCATGTCGAGGCAGGGCCGCATAGTCACCGGACGTTGCAGGCGATCAGGGCCCAGGGCAAGCAGGCCGGCATCGTGCTCAATCCGGGAACGCCCGAAAGCGCGGTCGAGCCTTTGCTCGACGATCTCGACCTGATCCTCCTGATGAGCGTCAATCCCGGCTTCGGCGGCCAGAGCTTCATCCGTTCCGTGGTCGAGAAGATCGCCCGCATGCGTGCGCTGATCGGCGAGCGACCGATCGCGCTCGAGGTCGATGGCGGCGTGACGCCGGAAACCGCGCCGCTCGCCGTCAAGGCCGGCGCCGACACGCTCGTCGCGGGATCGGCCGCCTTCAAGGGCGGGCCGGCGAACTACGCCGCCAATATCGCGGCGATCCGCAAGGCGGCCGAAGCCGCCCGCGGCGATTGGGTGTAGCCGCCTCTCAGGCCGCCATATCGATCTCAGCGAAGCCGCCATAGATCAGGCGCTTGCCGTCGAAGGGCATCGGGTTGGCGTCCGGCTGCATGCGCGGATCGGCCATGAGCTTCTGCCAGGCCGCGTCGCGGGCCTCCTTGCTCGGCCACTCGATCCACGAGAAGACGACCACCTCGTCCTCCTTCGCCTCGACGGCGCGAAAGAAATCGGTCTGCTTGCCGCGCATGACGTCGTCGCCCCAGCACTCCATGACGCGCGTGGCGCCATGTTCCTTGAAGAGCGGCGCGGCCTTGCGGGCATGCTCGGCATAGGCCTCGCGATTGGCGGCGGGCACGGCGGCGACGAAACCATCGATATAGGACATGAGCGTTCTCCTCTGATGATTGGCTGTGGTCAGGACGGTGAATAGAGCGAAAGACCCGGATCAGAGCTTTGGCCGAGCCGAGCTTGTCAGCTCCTCGATGCGGCGCTGAAGACCGCCAGCTGAGCCTCGAAGGCACGCTTGTAGGCGGGCCGCGCCTCGCCGCGGGCGACATAGGCGGCGAGGTTCGGATAGTCTTCGAGCATACCCGATCCGTGCAGCCTGCGCAGCACCGTCACCATCAGCAGGTCACCGGCACTGAACGCACCGTCGAGCCAGTCGGCATCGCCAAGCTGACGCGAAAGGTCGTCCAGCCGCTTCCGGATGCTGACCTCGAGGGCATGCAGGCGCTGCTCGTACCAGGGCTCCTCGCGCTCGAGGATCTTGACGAGGCTGCGGTCGAAGATCGGTGGCTCAACCGTGTTGAGCGCGGCGAACATCCATGTGATCGCGCGCGCCCGGGCATTCACATCGCGCGGCAGCAGGCCCGCATGGCGCTCGGCGATATGGAACACGATCGCCCCCGACTCGAACAGGGCGAGATCGCCGTCCTCATAGGTCGGGATCTGCCCGAAGGGATGAAGCGCGAGATGCGCGGGCTTCTTCATCTCGCTGAACGAGACAAGACGGACGTCGTAAGGCTGGCCTACTTCCTCGAGCGCCCAGCGGACACGCATGTCACGCGCCAGTCCCTTGCCGCGATCCGGCGAGCGTTCGAAGGCGGTGATGGTGATGGTCATGGCGAGTCCTCGGATGATGTCCGCGACGCCGTCGCGCGCCGGGCAAGCGGGCGCGATATCCCGCTACTGGTTGATTTCAGGCGTCACGAGCTTTTCCAGCTTGTGCAATGAATCCTGCCATCCAAGGTAGCAAGCTTCGGTCGGGATCACGTCTGGAATACCGGTTTGCTCGATGTTGACTTCGGTGCCGACGGAGACAGCCTTCAGGCTGACCGTGACCTTCATTTCGCCCGGCAGATTGGGGTCGTCGAACTTGTCCGTATAGACAAGGCGCTCGGCTGGAACGAGTTCCCGATAGGTGCCGCCAAAGGAATGGCTGTCGCCCGTGGTGAAGTTGCGGAACGACATCCTGTGGGTGCCGCCCACCTTCGCATCCAGTTCATGGACGGTGCAGAGAAACCCGAACGGCGGAAGCCAGCTCGCCACGGCATCAGGTTCGAGAAATGCCCGATAGATTTTCTCGGGCTTGGTGGCGATGACACGATGCAGACGGACGATTCCCGGCATGGCTTTCTCCTTCAGGCGTGGTTCCGATTGGAATTTTCGACATCCGCCGCGAACAGGAACTGCAGATACCGGGTGAGGTGATCGATGCTCTCGGCGGCGATCTCCGCTCCGCCTTTCGCCTTGGCGAGAATGAAGGCGCCCTGAAGGACGGCCTGGGTGTGGAGCGCGAGCGACCTGGCGGTCCAATTGGGTGACATGCCGCGATCCCGCATCGCCGCTGCGATATCGGCTTCCAGCGTCTCGGCATGGCCGCTGATGCTGCGGTCACAGGCATCGCGAATGGCCGGAGCGGTCTCGTAGGTTTCCTGAACCATGGTGCCGACAAGGCAGGTGAACTCGGGCACGCCGCCTTGCAGCAGCTCCTTGCGAAAGGCGACATAGCCGAGGACGCGATCGAGCGCGTCGGCATGATCGTGATACGGGGCCTTGGCGAACAGGGCGCCGGTCGTTTCCGACCAAAGGTCCGCGGCAGCGACGCCGAGCTCGTCCTTGCTCTTGAAGTGATGGAAGAAGGCGCCCTTGGTTACGCCGGCGGCGGCGCAAAGATCGTTGACCGAGGTCCCTGCATAGCCATGCCGGCGGATCAGCGTGACGGCTGCTGCAAGCAGGCGGCTGCGGGCATCGCCGGAGGCTTGTTCGATGGTGGATGCGGTGTTCATTTCGCCTACATACCAACCGGTCGGTATCGTGTCAATCGCGCCAAATCCCGCACTCCGCATGCGACCGCCGTTTCGCGTCGGGCCGGCGCGTGCTAGCGAGCGCGGACGCAATCAAAATTCAACGCGAGTGAGACGATGATCCCGCGCTATTCCCGCCCCGAGATGGTCGCGATCTGGGAGCCGCAGACGCGGTTCCGGATCTGGTTCGAGATCGAGGCTCACGCCACCGACAAGCTGGCCGAGCTCGGCGTGGTGCCGAAGGAGGCCGCCGCGACGATCTGGGCCAAGGCGAAGGACGCCACCTTCGACGTCGCGCGCATCGACGAGATCGAGCGCGTCACCAAGCACGACGTCATCGCCTTCCTGACGCATCTGGCCGAGATCGTCGGGCCGGAGGCCCGCTTCGTCCATCAGGGCATGACCTCGTCCGACATCCTCGACACGACGTTGTCGGTGCAACTGGCGCGGGCGACCGACATCCTGATCGCCGATGTCGACGCGCTGCTCGCCGCGATCAAGCGCCGCGCCTTCGAGCACAAGCTGACCCCGACCATCGGCCGCTCGCACGGCATCCATGCCGAGCCGGTGACCTTCGGGCTCAAGCTGGCGCAGGCCTATGCCGAATTCAGCCGCTGCCGCGAGCGGCTGGTGGCGGCCCGCGCCGAGATCGCGACCTGCGCCATTTCGGGCGCCGTCGGCACCTTCGCCAATATCGACCCTCAGGTCGAAGACCATGTCGCGCAGAAGATGGGGCTGACGGTCGAGCCGGTCTCGACCCAGGTCATCCCGCGTGACCGGCATGCGATGTATTTTGCGACGCTCGGCGTCGTCGCCTCCTGCGTCGAGCGGCTGGCGGTCGAGATCCGGCATCTGCAGCGCACCGAGGTCTACGAGGCGGAGGAGTTCTTCTCGCCGGGCCAGAAGGGCTCCTCGGCGATGCCGCACAAGCGCAATCCGGTGCTGACCGAGAACCTGACCGGGCTCGCCCGGCTGGTGCGCGGCATGGTCACCCCGGCGCTGGAGAACGTCGCGCTCTGGCATGAGCGCGACATCTCGCATTCCTCGGTGGAACGCATGATCGGCCCCGACGCCACGGTGACGCTCGATTTCGCCCTGGCGCGGCTCACCGGCGTCGTCGACAAGCTGCTGATCTATCCGCAGAACATGCGCAAGAATCTCGACCGGTTAGGGGGCTTGCACAACTCCCAGCGCGTGCTGCTCGCCCTGACCCAGGCGGGCGCGAGCCGCGAGGAGAGCTATTCGCTGGTCCAGCGCAACGCGATGCGCACCTGGGAGCATGGCGAGGACTTTTTGACCAACCTCAAGGCCGACACGGACGTCACGGCGAAGCTCTCGGCAGCCGAGCTCGAGGCGATGTTCGACGAGGGCTATCACTTCAAGCATGTCGATACGATCTTTGCCCGGGTGTTCGGGGAGGGGTGATGTATGCGGATCGCCGTTCTCGCCGATATCCACGGCAATTTCGCCGCGCTGGAGGCCGTCGTCGACGATCTGGAGCGGAGCAGGCCGGATCTGGTCGTGAACCTCGGCGATTGCCTGTCCGGACCGCTGCGTGCGCGCGAGACGGCCGACTTTCTGATGACGAAGGAATGGCTGACGGTTCGCGGCAATCATGATCGCTATCTGATCGAAACAGGTTTTGACGGGCTAGCGCCGTCGGATCGCGCCGCCGCCGAGCAATTGGAGGGGCGGCATTTCGCCTGGCTACGCTCGCTCCCGTTCTCCGCGCGCGTGGCGGATGATGTTGCCCTTTTTCATGCGACGCCGACCGCAGACGACGAGTATTTGACCGAATGCCCGCATCTGCACGGGCACGAGTTGCGGTCGGACGAACAGGTGCGCGAGAGCCTCGCCGGTGTAGAGGCAAAGCTCATCCTTTGCGGCCACTCGCATGTGCCGCGAGTGATGGAGCTCTCGGACGGGCGCTGCGTCTTCAATCCGGGCAGTGTCGGCCTACCGGCCTATGACGACGACCATCCATCCTGGCATTTCATGCAGGCCGAGAGCCAGCATGCCCGCTACGGCATTGCTGAGCGCTGTCGTGCCGGCTGGCGGTTTTCCTTCCACGCCCTACGCTATGACTGGGCCGCGGCGTCGGAACTGGCCCTGTCCCGAGGGCGGCGGGACTGGGCCTATGCTCTATCCTGCGGTCTCGCCCTCAAGCCCGATTGATCACTCATGAAATCCTCCGAAGCCGACATCCTCATCATCCCCGGCTGGTCCGGGTCCGGGCCGGACCACTGGCAGAGCCGCTGGGTCGCCAAGCTGCCGACAGCGCGCGTCGTCGAGCAGGCCGACTGGTATAAGCCGGAGCGAGAAGACTGGTCGCGGCGCATCGTCGAGGCGGTCCGGGCCGCGACGCGGCCGGTGGTGCTCGTCGCGCATTCTGCCGGGGTCAGCGCGGTCGCGCATGCGGCCGAGCATCTGAAGCCCGGCGAGGTGGCGGGCGGCTTCCTCGTGGCTCCGCCATCCGAGAAGGCCAAGCGCGCCATTCCCGGCATGGAGGCGGCCTTCGCCGAGCACCGGCTGGAGAAGCTGCCGTTCCCGGCCGTGGTCATCGCGAGCGCGACCGACCCCTATTGCTCGCAGGACGAGGCGCGGGCGCTGGCCGCGGCCTGGGGCGCCGAGTTCGTCGATGCCGGCGATGGCGGCCATCTCAACAGCGAATCCGGCCATGGACCGTGGCCGGACGGCCTGCTGCGCTTCGCGACTTTCCTCAAGGGGCTGTGACGACGCCCTTGGGCGGCGGCTCGATCTCGACCGTCGCCTCGCCCCGGTTGTTGGCATAGCCCGGCTGCCAGCGCCCGAAGGGCAGAACCACGTCATTGACGTAAAGATAGAGCGGGCCTTCGCGTTTCGGCGTGATCTGGGCCTTCAGCCGGGTTTCCGTTCCGGTCGGCAATGACCAGTCCTCGGGATAGAGCGGATACTCGTCGTCGCCGAGGCCGCCGATCCGCGCGATCGGCTGATGCCAGAAGCGGCTGATCTGGCGGCGGAGCAGCACGAGCGGCCGGGCATAGAGCGGCTGGCTGTCGACGGGGGAGCCAAGAGGGCCGGTCACGGTCTCCCCGTCGCGCCAGGCCTTCGCGGCCTCCGATGGAACTGTCAGGGTGATGGTGTAGCGCTTGCCTTTCTCCAGCACGGCTCCGTTCGTCCAGCACGGGTCGTTCGTCGTGAACGGCGTCGCCGGCATGTACTGGGCAGGCGCCTTGCCGCAGATCAGGCCGGTCGAGGACGCGGCGCTGACGAGCACGCGGCTCAGGCCGGCCGCGATCAGCAACACGGCCAGCACGCCGGCGAGGCTCGGCATCACGATCCGCTTCAGCAGGTCGAAGCCGCGCTGATAGGCGCGCGAGCTGCGCAGCCGGAACAGCCGGCTGTCGGGCAGGGGGGCGATCCGGGCCGGCGGCTTGCCATTGGCCGCGCCGAGCGGGCCGAGCAAAGGCCGCATCCGGTCGTCGATCCGGGTTTTCAGCACATCGCCGGCCTTGACCAGCGCCAGCAGCGCCAGGGCGAATGTCAGGAAGGTTCCGGGATGGCTGCGATAGGTCGCGAGCCAGGTCTCGGCGAAGCCGGGCAGGAACGACCCCAGCGCATCGAGCGCCGGCGTGACGAAGCAGGCCGGGCCGGTGCAGACGTCCTCCGCCGGCGTCAGCAGCGGCAGCGCGACCAGAAGGAGCGCGACGAAGATCGAGCTGAAATAGGCGACCCGCTTGGCCCAGACGAGATTCCAGACCCATTCCTGCGCGTTGGCGCGGCTTTCGCCCTGCAGCCGGTGCTCGATCGGCAAGGCCGGCCGGGCAGCGCGCTTGCCGTCGGGCATGGCGAGGATCGCGCCGTCATTGCGGGCCACGGCGTAGTGGTCCGGCAGCACGATCGGCGCATAGCCGGTCACGCCGCTGGCGATGCGCTTCATCACGCTCTCATGGATCTTGACCCGATGGACCAGCACCGGATTGCGCGGATCGAGTGTGTCGAGGGAGAGCTCGGCCAGCTTGCGCGGCCGGTAGCGATAGGTGCCGCCGAAGCCCTGGCGGGAATCGGCCATCGGCGCGTCCGGATCGGCGAGAAGCCTGATCCGTTCCGGCTCGTTCGCGTTGAAGCGTAGCCCCTCAGTGCCCAGCGGTCCGCTTTCGCTGACCTGCTGCATCATCCAGTCCAGCGTGACATAGGCGAGGCCGTCGAGCGGGTAGCTGCCGCCGACATTGGAATGCATGCCGGCGAACCAGACCTGGCTGATGCGCTCGTCGGCGATATGGTCGCGGGCCGGCTCAAGCGCCTCGTTCCACAAGACGGGATGGAAGGTGTTGCGCTCGTCGTCGAGGGCGAGCGCATGGCAGGCGCGCAGGACGCGCGGATGCAGGTCCCGGTCCGGGATCGAGAGCGGGAAGATGGCGTCCCAGGCGCGAGTCAGTTCGTCGATCGGCAGGCCATAGGCCGCGACCGTGTCCCAGAGGCCCATGAAGCGGACTTCGAGCGTGTCGCGATGGGCGCCGAATTCGCGCTTGCGATTCAAAAGCTTGTCGAAAGCTGCGAGGGCGGCGTCGCGCAGGGCGCGGAAGCCGGTGAGTATGGCGTGGAAAACGCGGCTCTTGCTGACGAAATCCTGCCTGTAGAGGCGGAACGCGGCCTGCGCGCTGCGGCGCATCTCGGCTTCGCCGCCCTTTGCGACCAGGCCCTGCTTCATGACGAGGCCGGCGAGGATGCGGATCGTGAAGGCGCCGCGGCTGAAGCCGAACATGTAGATCCGGTCACCCGGCCGGTAGGTCCGGCTGAGCTGGACGTAGAGATCGAGCACGTTGCGCTTCAGGCCGAAGCCGAAGGCGCCGCCCAGAATGGCGAGCGGCTTGAAGGTCGAGGTGCCGACCCCGTCATCATAGAAGGCGACCTGGTCCTTCAGGGACAGGTCGAGCGCCTGGTACAGCCGGAAGACATTGGTCTTGAACAAGGCCGCGGCACTGTTGCCGGTGCCGTCCGAGAGCAGGATGATCTTCCTGGGTGGGTCGTGATCCGCCATTGCGTGCCCCCCGCGCGCCAATGACTGCACTCTATGGCCGGCAGCGTAGGGCGGGGATTGCGCACCGCGCAAGCGCCGTGGAGGGATGAGCTCAAACGAAACCCGCCCCGGATCGCTCCGGGGCGGGCCTGGTGTCGATCAAGGCGATCAGGCGCCGGGATCAGTTCTCGATATAGGTGAGCTTGCCGTCGGCCTGCTTTTTCCAGGTATAGACGGTGTAGTCGGGGCGGGTGATGTCGCCCTTCTTGTCGAAGGCGATGTCGCCGATCACGGTCTTGACCGGCTGCCCGCCCTGGAGCGCGGTGGCGATCTTCTTGGGATCGACCGAGTTCGCGCGCTTGGCGCCTTCCGCCATGATCTGCACGGCGGCGTAGCTGTACAGCGTATAGGCTTCCGGCTTGAACTTGCGGGCCTCGAACTTCGCCAGGACGGCCGCAGCCTCCGGACGCTTCTGCGGGTCCGGCGGGAAGGTCATCAGCGTGCCTTCGACACCGGGGCCGCCGATCGTGGCGAACTCGTCGGTGGTGATGCCGTCGCCGGAGACCAGCACGGTCTTCAGGCCCTGGTCGCGCATCTGGCGCACGATTAAGCCGCCTTCGGTGTGCAGGCCGCCCCAGTAGAGGTAATCGGCACCAGCGGCCTTGATCTTGGAGACGAGCGCCGAGAAATCCTTCTCGCCGGCGTTGACGCCTTCATAGAGCACTTCCTTGACGCCGCCGGCATTGAGACCCTTCTTGGTCTCGTCGGCGAGGCCCTGGCCATAGGTCGTCTTGTCGTGGACGACGGCGATCTTCTTGTCCTTGAAGTTCTTCAGGAGATAGGCCGAGGCAACGCCGCCCTGCTGATCGTCCCGGCCGCAGGTCCGGAAGGTGTTCCACAGGCCGCGCTCGGTGATCTTCGGGTTGGTGGCCGAGGGGCTGATCATCAGGATGCCGTTCTCGGCATAGACTTCGGAGGCCGGCATGGTGACGCCGGAGTTGAAGTGGCCGACCACCCATTTGACGCCGTCGCCGACGAACTTGTTGGCGACCGAGACGCCCTGCTTCGGATCGGAGACGTCGTCGCCGATGGTGACCGAGATCTTCTGGCCGAGCACGCCGCCGGCCGCATTGATGTCCTCCACCGCCTGCTCGACGCCGTTCTTGAGCTGCGCCCCGAAGGCCGCATTCGGACCGGTGATCGGGCCGCCGACGCCGAGCTTGATCTGAGCATTGGCCACGCCGGAAAAGGCGAGGACCGCGCCGAGCGCAATACCGCCCAACAGCAGTTTCTTCATGAGATGAGACTCCCCTGTATGTCACTATGAACGGGCCAGATGGTCGGCCCGTCTCGGCGCGTGGTGCCACCGTGAAATGCAGTCTTGCGCTTTTTCAACGGTCTGTCACGCGGCAAGCTCGATGCGGTTTTTGCCTCTTTCGGAGGGGGTTAGCCGCCTTCACGGGCCTTCCAGCCGAAGGGGCTGGTGCGCTCGTAGAGCCAGCGATATTGCGTCGTCATCTGCCGGGTGCGGTAGTAGCGCCAACCGGCGAAACCGAAGGCCATGAGCACGATGGTGTCGATGACGTAATAGTGCAGCGTCAGCAGCGTCGCCTCGAACAGCGCGAAGTGGATGAAGCGCACGAAGAGGCCGAGCACCAGGATGTAAAGGACGAGCTGGAAAAGCGGCCGCCAGGTGATCGCGACCGCGCGCCCGGTCATCCAGGCCGCCCAGCCGCCGAACACGACCGTCACGAGCAGGAAAAGCCAGACCGTCGGCTCTTCGTAGATTACGCCTTGCATCGCCGCGCTCCGATCAATGCCGCCCGCCTTCGAGATAGGCCGACTGGACCTGCGGGTTGGCCAGCAATTCCTTGCCGCTGCCGCTCATGGTGATCACGCCGTTGACCATGACATAGCCTCGATGCGCGAGCTTCAGCGCATGGAAGGCGTTCTGCTCGACCAGGAAGACCGTCAGTCCCTGGGTGCGGTTGAGCTCGCGGATCGCCTCGAAGATCTGCCTGACGATCAACGGCGCCAGGCCGAGCGAGGGTTCGTCAAGCAGGAGCAGCTTGGGGCGCGCCATCAGGGCGCGCGCGATCGCGACCATCTGCTGCTCGCCGCCCGAGAGCGTGCCGCCGCGCTGCTGCAACCGCTCGCGGATGCGCGGGAAGAGCGTGCAGATCTTCTCGAGATCCTCGTCGAAATGGCTGAGATCGCGCAGGGCCGCGCCCATCTGCAGGTTTTCGTAGACCGTCATGCGCGGGAAGATGCGCCGGCCTTCCGGCGACTGCGCGATGCCGAGCCGCGCGATCTCGTGGCTCGGCATCCTGGTGATGTCGCGGCCTTCATAGGTGACCGTGCCCTCGCGGGCCTGCGGATTGCCGAAGATCGTCATCATCAGCGTCGACTTGCCGGCGCCGTTGGCGCCGATCATCGTGACGATCTCACCCGCGTGAATGTCGATATCGACACCCTTGAGCGCGATGATCTTGCCGTAGAAGGTCTTGACCCCGCGAACGGAGAGCAGCGGCGCGGTATCCGTGGTCACAGCCCGACCTCCGCTTCCACCGCCGCGACTTCCTCGTCATCGACGCCGAGATAGGCCGCGATCACCCGCGGATCGGCCTGGATCTCGGCCGGCGTGCCGTCGGCGATCTTGGTGCCGTAATCGAGAACCACGACATGATCCGAGATCTGCATCACCACGGACATGTCATGCTCGATCAGGAGCAGCGCGGTGCCGAGATCCTTGCGGATCGAGAGCAGGAGCTCGTTGAGGTCGTGGCTCTCGCGTGGATTGAGACCCGCGGCCGGCTCGTCGAGGCAAAGCAGGACCGGGTCGGTACACATGGCGCGCGCGATCTCGAGGCGGCGCTGGTCGCCATAGGGCAAGTCGGCGGCAGGGTCGTCGGCGCGGTGGATCAGGTTGATCTTCTCGAGCCAGAACTTGGCCTTCTCGATTGCCTCCTTCTCGCGCGCCTTGTAGCCGCCGATGCCGAGCACGCCGAGGAAGGTGAAGCCGGACGCGATCATCAGCGGGTTGTGCTGCGCGACGAGCAAATTCTCCAGCACCGTCATGCCGCCGAAGAGGCGGATGTTCTGGAAGGTGCGGGCGACCTTGGCTTTCCAGGAGATGCGAAAATCGGGCATGCGTTCGAGCAGGTAGCTCGCGCCGCTGTCCTGCGTCAGCGTCATCATGCCTTCGGTCGGCTTGTAGAAGCCGGTGATGCAGTTGAACACCGTGGTCTTGCCGGCCCCGTTGGGGCCGATCAAAGCCGTGATGTCGCCCTTGCGGGCCTCGAAGGACAGGTCGTTGACGGCGGTCAGGCCGCCGAAGCGCATCGTCAGATGCTCGACCTTCAGAAGCGGGGTGCCGGGCGGGGCGACCGTGGCGGCGGTGGTGGCTGAGGCGGTCTCGACAGCGTCGCTCATCAGCCGTGGCCCTCCTGGACCAGATCGGCCGAGATCGTCTTCTTCTCCTTGAGATAGGCCGTCGGCTCCCGCGTCGAGATCAGCCCGCGCGGCTTCCAGATCATGACCGCGACCATGGCGAAGCCGAAGATCAGCATGCGGTATTTGGTCGGGTCGAAATCGGGGCCGAAGATCTGCTTCAGCCAGTCGAGCTCGCGCAAGAGCTCGGTGCCGCCGATCATGGCGATGGCGGCGATCGCGCAGCCCCAGAGCGAGCCCATGCCGCCGAGCACGACGATGGCGAGGATGATCGCCGATTCCATGAAGACGAAGGATTCAGGCGAGATGAAGCCCTGGCGCGCGGCGAAGAAGGAGCCAGCGAAGCCGCCGAACATGGCGCCGAGCGAGAAGGCGGTGAGCTTGGTGTTGGTGGTGTTGATGCCGAGCGAGCGGCAGGCGATCTCATCCTCGCGCAGGGCTTCCCAGGCTCGGCCGACCGGCAGGCGACGCAGCCTGAGCGTCACGAAGGCGGTCAGAAGCGCCAGCGCCAGGATGACGTAATAGAGGAAGATAGTGCGGTAGAGCGGCGTGAATTCGAGCCCGAACACGGCCGCGAAGCCATTGTCGGCCGCGGTGAACGGGATGCCGAAGAAAGTCGGGCGCGGAATGCCCGAGATGCCGGCATAGCCGTTCGAGAAATCGACCCAGTTGATCAGGACGAGCCGGATGATCTCGCCGAAGGCGAGCGTCACGATGGCGAGATAATCGCCGCGCAGCCTGAGCACTGGGAAGCCGAGAAGCATGCCCCAGAAGGCGGCGAGGATGCCGGAGAGCGGCAGCAGGATCCAGAAGGAGAGGCCGAAATTCTTGGCGAGCAGCGCGTAGGAATAGGCGCCGACCGCATAGAAGGCGACATAGCCGAGATCGAGCAGGCCGGCGAGGCCGACGACGATGTTCAGGCCCCAGCCGAGCATGACGTAGATCAGGATCTGGACGCCGAAATTATCGATCCATTTCAGCGCGCCGCCCCAGCCCGCCAGCGAGATCGCGATGATCGGGAAGGTCACCAGGAAGCCGAGGCCGAACAGCGAGAAGATGCGCGAATGGCGCTGGAAGAAGCCGACCGTCCCGTGCGGCAGCAGCCGCACCGCCGGTTTGCCTTCCGCCTTCCTGAGCTGACGCAGCGCCAGGACGAAGCGGCCGACGAAGACGATTGCGACGGCCCAGGCGACGGCGTCCCAGCGCGGGTCGAGCTCGAGGACGTTGTTGATGTTCTGGCGCGTGCCCCAGGCGATGATCGGGATGCACAGGCCGAAGGTGACGAGCGCGGCGAAGGCGGCTTCCTTGAGCGCCTTGACCATGTCGGCCTGCCGGGCCGCCGGGGTCTGGGAGACGGGGGACATGCGTCAGACCTTCTCGACTTCCGGCCGGCCAAGGATGCCGGACGGCATGAAGACCAGCACCAGGGCGAGAATGCAGAAGGCGGCGACGTCCTTGTAGTCGATGGTGAAATAGGCCGACCACATCACCTCGATCAGGCCGATGAGCAGGCCGCCGATCACCGCGCCGGGCAGCGAGCCGATGCCGCCGAGCACCGCGGCCGTGAATGCCTTCACGCCCGGCACGAAGCCGTCGTGAAAGGAGACCACGCCGTAGAGCACGAGATACATCACGCCGGCCACGGCCGCGAGCGCGGCGCCCATCACGAAGGTGATCGAGATGGTGCGGTCGACGTCGATGCCGAGGAGCGAGGCCATCTTGCGGTCCTGCTCGCAGGCGCGCTGGGCCCGGCCGAGCGGCGTCTTCTGCACGATGTACCAGAAGGCGGCGAGGAGCAGGGCCGTCGTCACGATGATGACGATCTGCTTGTATGAGATGGTGACGGCGTAGCTGGTGCTGTCGATCAGCGTGATCGACTGGTTGAGCATCGGCGGCGTCGACTTGTTGCGCGGGCCCTGCACGACCTGGACGAAATTCATCAGGAAGATCGACATGCCGATCGCGGAGATCAGCGGGGCGAGGCGGAAGGAGCCGCGCAGAGGCCTATAGGCCACGCGCTCGATGGTCCAGCTCCAGAGCGAGGTGAAGAACATCGCCAGGAAGAGCACGGCGATCAGCGCCAGCATGATCATGCCGGCTCCGATGCCGACCACGGCCGTGATCAGCATGAAGAAGATCAGCGCGATGAAGGCCGAGAGCATGAAGACATCGCCGTGGGCGAAATTGACCATGCCGATGATGCCGAAAACCATCGTGTAGCCGATGGCGATGAGGCCGTAGATCGACCCCAGGGTCAGCCCATTGATGAGCTGCTGGAGGAATACTTCCATTGAGACGCCTAACCCCTCGAACCAGCCCCGTTCTTCTGCCGACATGACGCCGGCGCATGCGGGATGCGATTGCTACGCAGAGCTACCAATGGCTTGCGCCTGCGACAATCCACCCGGTCCATATTTCTGTCAAAAGCAATCTCGCGCGATTTGCTCTCGAAATGGGCAGAACTCTGTGCGGTGGAGCGTCAATTCGGCGCAACATGATTGTCCGCTGTGCGGTGCAAAACTCCCCGCGGTCGCCAATAACGTGTGCTTTACAAGCCTTGTCAGAGCCGATCCGTGACCTGGAAGCCGTGCGCGAGCGGATCGCGGTCGTCGATGAAGATCGTGTTGTAGCCGGTCATCCGGGCCCAGCCCTCGATCGAAGGTATAATGCCGTCACGGTCGCCGACCTTGGCCGCCGCCTCGACGCGGCCGCGAAAAAGGGTGCCGATGATGCTCTCGTGGACGAACTCGTCGCCGACCTTCAGCCTCCCTTGGGCGGCCCATTGGGCCATGCGCGAGGAGGTGCCGGTGCCGCAGGGCGAGCGGTCGAGCGCCTTGTCGCCGTAGAACACGGCATTGCGGGCATGGGCGTCGGGCTTGGTCGGCTTGCCGGTCCAGAGCACGTGGCTGAGCCCGTTGATCGCCGGGTTCTCGGGATGGATGAACTGGTATTTTGCGCCGAAGGCTGCCCTGAGCTTGGGGCTCCAGCGCAGCAGATCGGACGGGTTGACCTCGGCAATGTCGCGGAAAACTTCCTGCGGATCGACGATCGCGTAGAAATTGCCGCCATAGGCGACATCGACCGTGACCTCGCCCAGACCCTCGACTTCGGCGCTCAGGCCGGTCGCATGCAGATAGGCCGGAACATTGGTGATGCGGACGCTGTCGACATAGGGGCCGTTCTGGACATAGGTCGCGGTGACGAGCCCGGCCGGCGTGTCGATCTTGAGCACGCCCGGCGTCCTCGGCGTCACCAGCCCGCGCTCCAGCGCCATGGTGACGGTGCCGATCGTGCCGTGGCCGCACATCGGCAGGCAGCCCGAGGTCTCGATGAAGAGGAAGGCGATGTCGGCGTCGTCGCGGGTCGGCGGATAGAGGATCGCGCCCGACATCATGTCGTGGCCGCGCGGCTCGAACATCAGGCCGGTGCGGATCCAGTCGAACTCGCCAAGAAAATGCGCGCGCTTCTCGACCATGTTCGTGCCCTTCAAGGCCGGGCCGCCGCCGGCGACGAGACGCACGGGATTGCCGCAGGTATGGCCGTCGACGCAGAAGAAGGTGTGGGTCGTCATGATGATCCTCGGCTATCTCAGAATCTGCAGGCTAATCCTCACGATGAGGGCCACGTAGTTTCAGACGAACTGTCGAACCTCTTGCCCGCTGGAGCGGCAGCGTGAAATCGGACGTTCATCACAAGGAAGCTGAATCCGCTCATCAGCTTGCGTCGCCGGGCTGAGAGTCCGATTCAGCCGCTTCAGCGCCTGATTCAAGCAGCGCCCGGCAGCGCTCGGCGAGGATCGTGGCGGCCTGCTCGGCCGCGAGCTCGCTGACATCGAGCTCGATCAGCGGCAGGCCTTCGGCTTTAAGCAACCGGCAACTGGCGCGCAGCGAGGCCAGCACCGCCTCGCTGGTCAGCTTGTGGCGCTCAGTGCGGCCGGGTGCGGTCAGGCGTTCACGATTGCGTTCGGGCGAGCAGTCCAGCACCACGGCGACAAGGGTTGCGCCGCGTGTCGCGGCCAGCACGCGGTAATCGTCGAAGACGGCGCTGTCGGAGGCATCGTCCGAGAGCGCGTCGGTCAGGATCAGCGGCGTGCCCGGCTTCATCCTGCCGACATGCTCGAAGATCGCCGTCCGCAAGGCCTTGCGCAGCGAGCGGTTGAGTGGATCGCGCCGGTCGAACAGCGCTTCGGCCGGGTTGATGATTGTGTGGTTGTCGAGAACGCGCGCGCCGAGCTGCTTCGCCAATTCGCGTGCAATGGTGAGCTTGCCGCTCCCCGGCCAGCCATTGATGTGGACGATCAGGTCGGGAGCGGCCATGCGACGCCTCAGAAGCGGCTCGGGCTGAAATGGCCGAGGTCGATCGGCGGCGGCCTGTTCCCGATCAGGTCGGCGACGAGGCCGCCCGTCACCGCCGATTGCGTCATGCCGTAATGGCCGTGGCCGAAGGCGAGGACGACGCTGGGATTGCGGGCGACCTTGCCGATGACCGGCAGCGAATCCGGCAGCGAGGGCCTGAAGCCCATCCAGAGCCGACCGCTGTCGAAGGCCGGCAGCCCGTCGACGAAGCGGCTCGCCTTGTCATAGAGCGCACGCGTGCGCGCATGATTGGGCGGCGCCTCCAATCCGCCGAACTCGACCGCGCCGCCGATCCGCAAGCCGCTGTCGAGCGGCGTCATCACGAAGCCGTGGCCCTCGAAGCCGATCGGGCGCGAGGTCAGGCCGGTGACGCCCGGAAAGCTGACATTGTAGCCGCGCTCGGTGTCGAGCGGCACGGGGTTGCCCAATGCGGCGGCGAGCGGCTTCGACCAGGCCCCGGCGGCGATCACGGCGCGGTCGACGACGCGCTGCCAGCCGCCAGGACCGATCAGCGCCGGGCGCTCTGCCATCGAGAGATTGGTGACCTCCGCCTTTTCGTAGGTCGCGCCGCGCGCCAGCGCCGCCTCGAACAGCGCGAGCGTCAGCTCGCGCGGGTCGCTGATATGGGCGGCGCCGGGATGGAAGGCCGCGCCGACGAAGCCGCTCTTCAGCGCGCGCTCGAGCTGGCGCAGCTCATGGGGGCCGATCATCTCGACCTTGATGCCGAATTCCGCCTGCCGTTTCGCGATATGGCCGGCCTCGTCGAAAGCAGCCTTGTCGGTGAAGACGTAGAGACCGCCCTTGCGGTGGAGATGTCCGGTCAGCTTCGTCGCCTCGGCCAGCTTCAGCCAGGCGGGCAAGGCGCGCTGCTGGAGCGCCGCCAGGCCCCGGATCGAGCGTTCGTAAGCGTCCGGGCGCGCAGCGAGGAGGAAACGCGCGAGCCAGGGCAGGAGTTTTGGCAGATAGGCCGGGCGGATGGAGAGCGGGCCGAGCGGGTCGGTCAGGAATTTAGGGACCTGACGCAGGTTCTTCGGGCTCGCGATCGGCAGGATGTCGGTATGCGCCACCCAGCCCGCATTGCCGCGCGAGGGGCCGAAGGCCGGCTCCTCCTTGTCGAGGATCAGGACCTCGTGACCGTCGTCGAGCAAGGCGTGTGCGGTGGCGACGCCGACGATGCCGGCTCCGACGATCGCGACCTTCATGACAGGCTGAGCTCCTTGAGCGCGCCCGGCCGCTTCACCTCGATCTCGATGAAGGCGATCGGGTGCTGCGAGCCGTTCATCACGTCATGCTCGATGCCGGCCGGCCGCATATAGGCCTGGCCCTGGGCCAGCGGCACGTCGGTGATCTTCGCGCCGTCATGAATGCTGAGCGTGCCCTCGACCAGCATGATCACGAAATAGGGCCAGCCATGGCTGTGCCAGCCGGTCACGGCGCCCGGCTCGAAATCCCAGCGCGTGATGCGGATCGCCTCGTCGTCCTGCTGGACGGTCGGGACGGCGGGCGTCGTACAGGCGAATGCCATGGGGCCTCCGTTCAGAAGGAGGGCAGCGTCGGCCTCCTGGCTTCCGCAGCCTCGATGATGGCCGTCAGGCGCGCACGCTCCGCGCCTTCCAGCGCGATGCGCGGCGCGCGGCAGCGATCATTGGAGCCGATCACCAGCGCTTCGACCAGCTTGATGTTCTGGACGAGTCGAGCCGAGACGTCGAGGTCGAGCAGCGGGCGGAACCAGCGATAGATTGCGATGGCCTCTGCCATGCGGCCGGCCTTCGCGAGCTCGTAGACCGCCACCGTCTCGCGCGGATAGGCGACGACGAGGCCGGCGACCCAGCCGTCGGCACCCATCGCCAGGCTCTCCAGCGCCAGGTTGTCGACGCCGGTCAGAACCGCGAAACGGTCGCCGCAGCGCGACTTGATCTCGCTGACGCGGCGGATGTCGTCGGAGGATTCCTTGATCGCGGTAAAGAGCGGCTCGTCGGCGAGCTCGGTCAGCATGGCCGGCGGGATGTCGACGCCATAGGCGACCGGGTTGTTGTAGATCATCACCGGCAGGCCGCCGGCTTTGGTGACGGTGCGGTAATGGGCCGCGGTCTCCCGCGGCTCGGATTTATAGGGAATGCCGGGCAGGACCATGAAGCCCGCCGCGCCCGCCCTGGCGCCGTCCTCTGCCAGCTTGCAGGCGTTCTGCGTCGAGCCCTGCGCGACGGTCAGCAACACCGGGATCTTGCCGTTCGCGACGCGCAGCGCCGTCTTCAGGACCTCGATCTTCTCCTCGGGCTCCAGCGTCGAGGCTTCGCCCAGCGAGCCGGCGACGATCAGGCCATGCACGCCGGCCTCGACCTGGAAGGCGAAGCAGCGCTCCATCTCGGCGATGTCGAGCCTGTCGTCAGCGGTGAATTTCGTCGTGACGGCGGGGAGTACGCCGGTCCATTTCGTCATGGCAGAATGCTCCTTGCGCGTGAGGCCGTTTCGCTTGCAGATTGCAGTTCTATTGTCTCTGGCCTGTTTCCTGGAGATTGATATATCAATGCCGAACATCGCGTCAATCCTGGGCTCGCGGTGCTGGAGGGCAAGATGACAGGCAAGATGACAGGCAAGACGACAGGGCAGTCGGGCTTCGATCCTCGCTCTGCCGCGAGCGAGGAAGACCCACGTCTCGGGTCGTCGGCGGCGACGAGCCTGGCCGAGATCGCCTATCGCCGGCTCGAGGAGGCGATCGTGACGCTTTCGCTGAAGCCGGGCGCGATCCTGACCGAAGCCCAGCTGATCGATCTCGTTGGCGTCGGCCGCACGCCGGTGCGCGAGGCGCTGATCCGGCTGGCGCAGCAGGGCCTGGTCGAGATCCTGCCGCGCAAGGGTGTCGCCGTCACCGACATCAATGCGATCGACATCATGGCCGCCCTCGATGCGCGCGAGGTTCTGGAGCGGCTGATCGTGTCCGATGCGGCGAAACGGGCCAGTCCGGGCGAGCGCATCGCCATCATCGACAAGGCTCGGGCGATGCGCGCGGCGGCCGAGATGGGCGATGCGAATGCCTATATGCGGCTCGACAAGGAGCTCGACGCCATGGTCGCGACGGCGGCGCGCAGCCCCTATGCGACACGCGCGGTCGAACCGCTCCAGGCCCTGATCCGGCGGGCCTGGTACTATTTCGAGCGGCAGGACGACCTCGTGCCGGCGGCGACGCATCACGTCGCCTTCGCGCAGGCGCTGGCGACGGCCGATCCGGTTGCTGCAGGCGCGGCGAGCGATGCGCTGATGCTGCATCTGCGCAACGGCCTGCTCGCGACCCTGAGGCGCGATTGACGGAGTGCGGGGGCGGCGTCAGCCTGTGCGAAAGCCACTGTGATATATCTTTCTCGGCAACTTTGAGGCGTATCGCGGAACGGCATTGCCGGCATGTGCTGGCCTTCGCACCGCAAAGCCCCTACATCAGCCGGCAAAGACCTTCACTCCTGTAGATCGGGCTGATGACCAAGACGTTCCAGGCCGTGCCGCATGCGACGGCCATTCCCGACGGGCCGGCCTTTCGCCAGGCGATGGCGCAGGTCACCAGCGCCGTGCACGTCGTCACCACGCGCGGTCCTCAGGGCAGGGCTGGTTTGACCGCGACCTCGGTCGCCTCGGTCTCGGACGCGCCGCCGACCATGCTGGTCTGCGTCGACGGCATCAGCCGCACGCTTGCGACGATCGAGGCGAGCGGCTCGTTCTGCATCAACGCCCTGACCGGAGGCGATGCCGAGCTCGCGGAGATCTTTGCGCGCCGCAGGGGCATCGAGGGCGAGGCGCGTTTCGCCACCGCCGCCTGGACGACCCTGGCGACCGGTGCGCCGGCCCTGGCCGGTGCCCTCGTCGCCTTCGACTGCCGGCTGATCGAGGTCCACCGCGTCGCCACGCACCGCATCCTCATCGGCGAGGTCGTGGCGATCGGCGGCGTCGGGCAGGGCAGTGGGTTGATCTACCGGCAGCGCGGCTTCTCGGCGACCTGACGGCGCTCAGCTTTTCGCGGCTTCGGCGTCGATCTCGGCGAAGACGCTGGCGGCCTCCTTGAAGGCATGGTTCGCCGCCGGCACGCCGGCATAGATCGCCGCCTGCATCAGCACTTCCTTGATCTCGTCGCGGGTCAGGCCGTTGTTCAGCGCGCCGCGGACATGGATGCGGAACTCGCCCCAGGCGCCGAGCGCAGCGGCGATCGAGAGAACGATGATCGAGCGCTCGCGCCGCACCAGCCCCGGCCGGTTCCAGATGTCGTTCCAGGCCGTGCGGGTGATGAAATCCTGCCAGTCGCGGTTGAACTCGGTGATCCCGGCGCTGGCCTTGTCGACATAGGCTTCGCCGAGCACGGCGCGGCGCGTCTTCATGCCATTGGCATGGCGGGCGGTTTCGTCCATCGCGTATTCCTTTCAGGCGCTTGCAATCTCAGCCCTCATCCTGAGGAGCCGCGAAGCGGCGTCTCGAAGGATGAGGGCCGAGGATGTTTCAGATCGGCTAGGCGTTCAGGAAATCGAGCACGGCCTTGGTGAAGGCCTCGGGCTGCTCGAGATTCGAGAGGTGGGCGGCGTCGAGCTCGGCGAGCTCGGCACCGTGGATCGCGCCGGCGATCTGCTGGCCGGCGGCGGGCGGAGTCGCGGGGTCGAGGGCGCCGACGATGACCAGCACGGGCAGGATCACAGCCGAGATCGCCTCGCGCTGGTCCATGTCGCGGATCGCGGCGCAGCAGCCGGCATAGCCGAGCGGCGGCGTCGCGCCGAACATCTCGCTGACCTTGGCGACGGTCTCCTCGTCGCGCTCGCGGAAACCCTTGCTGAACCAGCGCTCCAATGTCGGTTGCACCAGCGGGGTCATGCCGTTGGCGCGGACATTGCGGATGCGGCCGTTCCAGAGGTCCGGTGGGCCCATATGGGCCGAGGTATTGGCCAGCACCACCCGGTCCAGACGCTTGCCGGCATGGGTCGCCAGCCACTGCCCGACCATGCCGCCCTTGGAGAGGCCGCACCAATGCACCTTGTCGATGCCGAAATGGTCCATGATCGCAATGGCGTCGCTGCCCAGTTCCGCGATCGAATAGGGCCGGTCGGGCGCTGTCGACTGGCCATGGCCGCGCGAATCGTAACGCAGGACCCGGAAATGGCTCGCCCATTCGGGGATTTGCGGATCCCACATGTGCAGATTGGTGCCGAGCGAGTTCGACAGCATCAGCACCGGCCGGTCCTCCGCTCCATCGAACCGGATGTTGAAGGGTTCGCCCCGGATGGTCTCGATCGGCATCGGCGTCTCTCCGTCGTTATTCTGTATCGTTATTCCGTCGCGATGGTTCCGTCGCTGGATACCAGAAGCCTGCGTCCGGCGAGAGCGGCCTGCGCGGCCGCAGGCAGCCGCAGCGCCGGCGGCGTCTTCCAGCCCATCTCGCGCGCGACGATGAGGCCGAGCAGCAGGATCGCGTCCGGCGCATCCATCAGGATCGCGGCCGGTGCCTTGCCGGCATGCACGAGCTCGAGCAGCACGGCCGATGCGGATGACGAGCCGATCGTGCCCGGCAGCGCAAGGACGGTGCCGGCGATGTCGCGATCGCGCTCGGGATGGCGCGCATCGATGATGAGGCCCGTGCGTGGATCGACGCCGCCCCAGAAGCTGATCGGCGCGGTGAGCGCCAGGCATTCGCCCGAGGCGTCCTCGCCGGGAATCAGGATCTCGCCCGTCACGACCATGCGCGCGGCTCCCTGACGAGGCGGCCCGCGACCGCGCTCTCGACGCATTCGGCAAGCGAGCCATAGGTCACGGCATAGCCGGTATTGCCAGGCGCATAATGCGCGAATTTGCCGGAATTGGTCATCAACACGGCGTTCTCGATCTCGGGCAGGATCGGCGTGACGACGACGCAGGTGTCGACGACGAAGACGACGCCGGCCTGCTCCAGCGCCTTGCGCCGCCCTTGCGTCTCCAGCGGAGCCAGCACATGGCGGCCGGTATTGGCGTAGAGCGGCCGCGCGAGCCGGCGCCCGGCGATCAGCCGTTCCAGATCCGCGATCTCGGCCAAGGAGAGATGCGGGGAGCCGATCGCGACGGCGTCGATCCTGTCGGTCCGGCCGGCCGTGGAGAGTCGGGCGAGCGTCGCCTGGACCTGTTCCGGCGTCAGCAGGATGCGCTCGCGCGGTGGCTCGTCGCCCAACACCGTCGCGAGGTCGGGGGCCTCCGGCGTGACGCCGGCGACATGGAACAGGCCGACGCCGCCGGCGGAGGCGGCTGCCGCGCCGAGCGCCTTGAGGCGATCCTCGGTGGTGCAGCCCTGGAGCCCGTCGACGACCGCGACCGTGCCGCCGGCGCTGCGGCCGAGAAAGGTGCCGAGCACGGGATAGAACACGTCCGAACGGCGCAAGGCCTCGGACAATCCGCCGACATCGATCACCAGGCTGGCGATACGGTTCTCGGGCCGATGCAGGCCGTAATCGGGGGCTCGTCCGGCAATGGCGCAGGCGATGTCGAGGAAGTCGCCATAGCGGTTTGTGCGCGCGCCCAGCACCGAGTTGCAGAAGACGACGGCATTGGATTCGCCCCAGGCGACGTCGCTGCCTCGGGCCGGGCGGTGCCCGGCCTGATAGGGCGCGCAGGTCCAGCTCGGTTCGCAGCCCATGGCCTCGTAGGCGCGCATCATGCGCTCGGCCATGTTCCGATCATGCGCAGGCAGCCGGATCGCGGCGCAGCCGGCGGGTGCGAGCGAGCCGACATTCAGCGTCGCGCGCACCGCGACCCGCCCGCCGCCCTCGACCAGCCTTTCCGCGAAGAGCGTGCCGGAATCGCCGTGATAGAGCGCGCCGTCGATATGGGCCGAGGCGACGGGGATCAGCCGCGGCGCGCCCATCAGCCGGGCGGTTTCCACGACGATGCGCAACGCGGTCGCGGCCGCTTCGCCGCGGGCGCCAGCGACGGCCGCTTGCTCCTCGGCGGAGAGTTCAACCATTGCCGCTCATGTATTCGCGCTCCTCCTCGTAGAGCACGAGGATACGATCGATGATGGCGTCGCTCGCGCCGCGATAGGTCGTGGGATCGAACAGGTCGTCGAGCTCGCCGGGAGAGAGACGGTCGGCCAGCGCCGGATGACCGACCAGCACCTGCTTGAGGTGGCGGCCGCTGGCGATGCAGTCGCGGCTCGCCTCCTCGAGCAAATGGTGCGCCTCGCCGCGGCCGAGCGTGGCCGCGAGGGCGAGCGAGACGCGCTCGGCCATGACGAGCCCGTTGGTGAGGTCGAGATTGTACTGCATCTGCTCTGGGAAGACCTGGAGCCCCTCGATCAGCGTCACGGCCCGATCCAGGGCCGAGCCGGCCATCAGGAAGAGCTCGCGCAATGTCGGCCACTCGGCATGCCAGCCGCCCACGGCGCGCTCGTGCTCCTGCGGCATCGCGGCTAGCATGGTTGCGACCAGCCCCGGCGCGCGCCTGGCGGTGGCGAGGATCAGCGTGCACAGCACCGGGTTGCGCTTGTGCGGCATGGCCGAGGAGCCGCCCTTGCCGGGCGCCTCCGGCTCGGCCAGCTCGCCGATCTCGGTCTGCGCCATCAGGGCGATGTCCTGTGCCATCTTGCCGAGATGGCCGAGGAGCAGGCCGAGCTCGGCCCCGATGCGGGCGGGGCGCCTGCGCTCGCTGTGCCAGGGCACGCGCATGGCGCCGATCGACGGCATCGTCCTGGCGAAGGCTTCCGACACCGCATCGGCCTTGTCGCCGAGGGCGGCGAGGCTTCCGGCAGCGCCGCCGAGCTGGTGCGCGGACTGGCCCCAGACCATGAAGTCGTCGTGGAAGGAGACGATGGGAGCGAGCCAGTTCGCCGCCTTGAGGCCGAAGGAGATCGGCACCGCATGCTGCAGGAAGGTGCGGCCGATCATCGGCGTCCGGCGATGCTCCCTGGCGAGACCGGCCAGCGCATGGGCGAGGCGGGCCGAGCGGGCGAGAACGACCTCCTGGGCGGCGCGATGTTGCTGCGCATGGCCCGAATCGATCACGTCCTGGCTGGTCGCGCCGTAATGGACCCATTTCGCCGCCTCGGCATCGACGGCCGCGACGCGGGCGGTCAGGGCCTTGACCAGTGGAATCGCCGGGTTGCCGGCGAGCGCCGCGGCCCTGCCGATCGCGGCGATGTCGTAGAGCCCGGCCCGGCACTGCGTGGCGATCGCCTCGGCGGCCGCAGCCGGAACGACGCCGGCCTGCGCCTCGGCGCGGGCGAGCGCGGCCTCGAAATCGAGCATGCCCTGCAGCGCGGCCTGGTCGTCGAGCAGCCTCGCCATCTCCCGGTCGGCGAAGAGCTCGCCGTAAAGGCCGCCATGCTCATTCATGCCGGCACGGTCCGTCGGACGAAGCGGCAGCTGCAGACCACATCCGAGTTTGCTCCCCTTGTGCGCAGTGGCGCTTTCCGGTCATGGAATAGGCTGACTTGGATAGACCCGAGGCGGGCCGGGCTGCAATACGCCGGGCGCCTCAGGAAAAGCGACGAGGAGCAAGGCCCATGGCGATGACGATGAATGGCGAGGCGACCTTGCCGGCCAGCAAGGCGGTGGTCTGGGCCAAGCTCAACGATCCCGAGGTGCTGAAGGCCTGCATTCCCGGCTGCGAACAGCTCACCAAGGACGACGATACGCATTTCTCGGCGGTGGTGAAGGTCAAGCTCGGCCCGGTCAAGGCGACTTTTCGCGGCAAGGTCGAGCTGACCGATCTCGACCCGCCGAACGGCTACCGGATCGCCGGGGAAGGCGAGGGCGGCATCGCCGGCTTCGCCAAGGGCGGCGCCAGGGTCGCGCTCAGCGATGCCGATGCGGGCCACACGCTGCTGCGCTACGATGTCGAGGCGCAGGTCGGCGGCAAGCTGATGCAGCTCGGCTCGCGCCTGATCGATTCGGTGTCCAAGAAGCTCGCCGACGAGTTCTTCGCCAATTTCGCCAAGGCCGTCAGCGAAGGCTGAACCGGGTCGTCACGATGCCTGGCGCAGCGAGTCCAGCGCGCCGCTGACGGTGGCCTCGGCCGCGCCGACCTGCATTGCGATATCGGCCGCGGCCGCATTGGCGCGCTCGAGCGCCCGGGCCGTGGTCTCGAGGCTGTCATTGACCGCATTGGCGCTGGCGATAGCCTCGTCCGAACTGCCGGCGACCTCGGCCGCGTCGCGGGCGATGCTGGTCGTGACGTTGCTCTGCTGGGCGACCGCGTCCGAGATCGCCTCGGAATCGATCCTGATCTCGCCGATCGTCTCGCCGATCGAGGCCGCGCGGACGCTGCAGACCTCGGCGCTGGCGGCCAGTTCGGCGATTTGCCGGGCAATGTCGTCGGTCGCGCTCGCGGTCTGCGTCGCCAGCGACTTCACCTCGGAGGCGACCACGGCGAAGCCGCGCCCGGCCTCACCGGCGCGGGCGGCTTCGATCGTGGCGTTGAGGGCGAGCAGGTTGGTCTGCGCGGCGATGTCGGCGATCAGTCCGACGACGGTGCCGATGCTGCCGGTGACCTCGCGCAGCCGGGCGATCGCCTCGTTCATCGCCTCGGCGTCGCCGACGGCACGGTTGGCGATCTCCAGGCTCTGGCGGGCGCGATGACCGATCTCGGCGATATTGGCCGACATCTCTTCGGTGGCGGCGGCGGTCTGGATCGCCTTCTCGCGCACCAAAGCCGAGGCGCGGGCGACGCCGCCGACCTGGTCCTTGATGAAGGCGGTCGCTTCCGTGGTTTCGCCCGAGGTCGCGACGAACTGCTCGACGGCGCCGCTGATCGTGGTGTCAAGCGTGCCGATGCGGGATTTCATCGTGGCGGCGGCCTCATCGAGCGCGACCCGGCGGCGGGCGGCTTCGCCGGCCTCGATCTGCTGGTCGATCGTGATCGCCGTGTTGACGTCATAGGTCAGGATGCGCTCGATGATGTAGAGGTCGCGCGTGACCTTCCGCGGCGACAGCACCAGCCGCAGGCGGCTTTCCACCGCGATCGCCCGCATCAGGGTGAAGGCGATCGAGGCGCGCGGGCGCGGGCCGACCTTGGCGACGCGCTCGAGATGGCAGAGCCGTTCGATCGAGGCGCTGTACGTATCATCGAAATCGCCGGCGAAGAGCAGCCGGAAATGCTCGGCCTCGGCCGGGAAGAGCGTGTCGGCGACGGGCTCGACCGACTCGCGCAGGCTGGCATGGATCGAGAAGGCGCGGGCGAAGTCTTTGGAGACGATGTCTTCGATCACCCGGTCGACGATCGCGCGGTAGACCCTCAGCCGGGCGCGCTGGGCCTCGTCGTAGCCGATCGCCCGCAGCCGGCGCTGGATCTGATCGGATATGGTCGACACCGAAGAACTCATGACCCGACTGCTCGGAATGGCTGTCGATCCTTAAACCTGCTGCGGTGGCGTTAACATTCTGCGAATGCGGCCATGGTGGCGAGCGACCCGACCTCACCCGAAACCCAGGATAGGCGCCGAACGTCAAGAATCGGGCCAAAAACACCGCAAAATCAGCATTTCAGCCAATCGCGATCGCGCTTGACCGCGCAAAATCCCGGGTCCACACTCCGTTTCGAGCTGTTCCAAGGAAAAGCTGCCCGAGGGGGATTCAGCGGTTCCGGGAAGTCGCGGCTCCAAAACGCGTCGCGGTTGCCCATTGTCGGCGGCCGGACGCCAGACGGGTACAGGAGGTATGCTCATGGCCACCGTTTCGCTGACGGTCAACGGCAAGGCCGTTACCGCCACGGTCGATCCTCGCACCTTGCTGGTGCAGCTCCTGCGCGAGAATTTGAGGCTGACGGGGACGCATGTCGGCTGCGATACGAGCCAGTGCGGAGCCTGCGTCGTGCATCTCGACGGCAAGGCGGTGAAGTCCTGCACCACGCTCGCGGTTTCGGCGGAGGGCGCCTCGGTGACGACCATCGAAGGGCTTGCCACGAATGGCGCGCTGCATCCGATGCAGGAGGCGTTTCGCGAGCATCACGGCCTGCAATGCGGATATTGCACGCCGGGTATGATCATGGCCGCCGTCGACATGGTGAACCGTCGTGGTCACGTGCTCGACGAGGTGACGATCCGCGAGGATCTGGACGGCAATATCTGCCGCTGCACCGGCTATCACAACATCGTCAAGGCGATCGCGGCCGGGGCGCAGGCGATGGGCAAGGGCGCCAAGCCGGTGCGCCGGGCCGCCGAGTGACGCCTTCGGCCCGCGCCATCCCGCGCGAGCCGGTTCTCATGCCATGAGGCGCCCGTCAGAGGCGCTGCGCGAGGAGGGAACACCATGTCCGCAACCGGAATCGGCGCCGCCGTGCGCCGCAAGGAAGATCACCGCTTCATCACCGGCCAGGGCCGCTATACCGACGACATCAACCGCCCCGGGCAGGCCCATGCCTATTTCCTGCGCTCGCCGCACGCTCATGCGACGCTCAAGAAAATCGATGCCAAGGCCGCGGCCAAGATGCCCGGCGTGCTCGGCATCTTCACCGGCGACGATCTCGCCGCCGACAAGGTCGGCGGGCTGATCTGCGGCTGGATGATCCATAACAAGGACGGCTCGCCGATGCGCGCCGGGCCGCATCCGGCACTGGCGCAAGGCAAGGTGCGCTATGTCGGCGACCATGTCGCCGTCGTGGTGGCCGAGACGCTGGCGCAGGCCCGCGACGCCGCCGAGGCGATTGTCGTCGATTATGGCGTGCTGCCGGCGGTGGTCGATACCGCGAGCGCCGCGAAGGCCAGGACGGCGATCCATAGCGAGGCGCCGGACAACACGGTGTTCAACTGGCATCTCGGCAACAAGGATGCGACGGACAAGGCCTTCAAGGCGGCCAAGCACGTCACCAGGCTCGACATCGTCAACAACCGCCTGGTGCCGAACCCGATGGAGCCGCGCGCGGCCGTCGGCGACTACGACCAGGGCGAGGGCGCCTTCACGCTCTACACCACCAGCCAGAACCCGCATGTCGCGCGGCTCGTGCTCTCGGCCTTCATCGGCATCGCGCCGGAGAACAAGCTGCGGGTGATCGCGCCGGATGTCGGCGGCGGCTTCGGCTCGAAGATCTTCATCTATGCCGAGGAGACGGTGTGTGTCTGGGCGGCCAAGAAGGTCGGCCGGCCAGTGAAATGGACCTCGGACCGCACCGAGGCCTTCCTCGCCGACGCCCATGGCCGCGACCATGTCACCCATGCCGAACTGGCGACCGACGCGGACGGCAAGATGCTCGGCCTGCGGGTCAAGACCACGGCCAATCTCGGCGCCTATCTTTCGACCTTCTCGTCCTCGGTGCCGACCTATCTCTACGCACCGCTGCTGTCGGGCCAATACGACATCCCGGCGATCTATGCCGAGGTCGACGCGGTCTATACCAACACCGCGCCGGTCGATGCCTATCGCGGCGCCGGGCGGCCCGAAGCGACCTTCGTGGTCGAGCGGCTGGTCGAGGTCGCGGCGCGCGAGCTCGGCAAGGACCCGGCCAGGTTCCGGATGCAGAACTATATCAAGAAGTTCCCGCATCAGACGCCGGTGATCATGATGTATGACGCCGGCAACTATGCCGCCTCGATGAAGAAGGCGCTGGAGATCATCGACTACAAGGGGCTCGGCAAGCGCAAGCGCGACTCGGCGCGCAAGGGCAAGCTGCGCGGCATCGGCTTCTCCTCCTATATCGAGGCCTGCGGCATCGCGCCTTCGGCGGCCGTCGGCTCGCTCGGCGCCGGCGTCGGCTTGTGGGAATCGGCCGAGGTCAGGGTCAACCCGATCGGCACGGTCGAGGTGCTGACCGGCTCGCACAGCCACGGCCAGGGCCACGAGACGACCTTCGCGCAGCTCGTCAGCGATCGGCTCGGCATCCCGATCGACAATGTCTCGATCGTCCATGGCGACACCGACAAGGTGCAGATGGGCATGGGCACCTATGGCTCGCGCTCCGGCGCGGTCGGCATGTCGGCGATCGCCAAGGCCGTCGACAAGGTGATCGCCAAGGGCAAGAAGGTCGCGGCCTATGTGCTCGAGGCCGACGAGGCCGATATCGACTTCAAGGACGGCAATTTCCGGGTGAAGGGCACCGACAGGACGCTCGATTTCGGCTCCTGCGCGCTGCAGGCCTATGTCGCGCACAAGTTCAACGGGCAGGACCTGGAGCCGGGGCTGAAGGAGGGCGCGTTTTACGATCCGACCAACTTCACCTTCCCCGCCGGCGTCCATATCTGCGAGGTCGAGATCGATCCCGAGACCGGCATCACCAAGATCGAGCGCTGGGCGGCGGTCGACGATTTCGGCATCGTCATCAACCCGATGATCGTCGAGGGCCAGGTCCATGGCGGCATCGCCCAGGGCGTCGGCCAGGCGCTGCTCGAAGGCGCGCGCTACAATGCTGACGGCCAGCTCCTGACCGCCAGTTTCATGGACTATTGCATGCCGCGCGCGGACGATCTGCCGTCCTTCGATGTCGGCATGACGGTGACGCCTTGCCCTTCCAACCCGCTCGGCATCAAGGGCTGCGGCGAAGCGGGCGCCATCGCCTCGCCGCCGGCCGTGATCAATGCCATCACCGACGCGCTCGGCCATGAGGAGGTCACCATGCCGGCGACGCCGCAGGTGGTCTGGCGCGCCGCGCAGAAGAGCATCAGGCGCATGGCCGCAGAGTGATCTGAAAGGACAAGAGATGTACGCTTTCACCTATCATCGCCCGGCCACGGCGCGTCAGGCCGCTGGCCTTCTCGCCAAGAAGGAAGACGCCAAGCTGCTGGCCGGCGGGCACACGCTGCTGCCGACGATGAAGCAGCGGCTGGCTTCGCCCACGCATCTGGTCGATCTCGCGGGCTGCGCCGATCTCAAGGGCATCGAGCGCAAGGGCCGCAATATCGTCATCGGCGCGATGACGACCCATGCCGAGGTGGCGGAGTCGGCCGTGGTGCAGGAGGCGATCCCGGCTCTCGCCTATCTCGCCGCCCATATCGGCGATCCGCATGTGCGCCATCGCGGCACGATCGGCGGCTCGGTCGCCAATAACGACCCGGCCGCCGACTATCCCGCCGCTTTGCTGGCGCTCGGCGCCACCGTCGTCACCAACAAGCGCAAGCTTTCGGCCGAGGAGTTCTTCACCGGCCTGTACGAGACGGCGCTGGACGAGGGCGAGGTCATCACCAGGGTCTCGTTCCCGCTGGTCTCGAAAGCGGGCTACGCCAAGTTCCGCAACCCGGCTTCGCGTTATGCGCTGGTCGGCGTCTTCGTCGCAAAGCGCGGCTCCGAGACCTGCGTCGCTGTCACCGGAGCGGGCGAGGGCGGCGTCTTCCGCTGGCCGGAAGCCGAGGCGGCGCTGAAGGCGCGCTTCGCGGTGAAATCGCTCGACGGGCTGAAAGCCTCGGCCAAGGGCATCAATGCCGACATGCATGCCGATGCCGAATATCGCGCCCATCTGATCGGCGTGATGGCGAAGGAGGCGGTCGCCAGGGCGACGGGCAAGTAGCCCGACCGCGGCGTCCGCCGCGCTTCTTCAGGCGGCGCGCCGCCCGTCATCGCGAGGAGCGCAGCGACGCGGCGATCCAGGGGGACTGCGCGAGACCCCCTGGATTGCTTCGCTGCGCTCGCAATGACGGTGGGCTTCGGGACCGTTCCCGACATTCGAGGGAGTGCTATGGACAAGACCGTCATTGCCGCCCCCGAGGCGCCCGAAGCCGCCGGCGGCTATGCCCAGGCGCTGCTGGTCTCGGGCACCACGCGCCAGCTCTATATCAGCGGGCAAATCCCGAGCACGCGCGACGGCGTCGTGCCGGACAGCTTCGCCGAGCAGTCGCTGCTGGCCTGGCACAATGTCGAGGCGCAGCTCCACGCGGCCGGCATGACGCTCGATAATCTCGTCAAGGTCACGACCTTCCTGTCGGACCGGCGCTATGCCGCGGAAAGCCGCCGGACGCGCAAGGAGATCCTCGGTGACCGCAAGGTCGCGCTCACCGTGATCGTCGCGGGCATTTTCGACGAAGCCTGGCTCCTCGAGATCGAAGCCATCGCCGCGGCCTGAGCCGATCGGATGCCGGTGTCAGTAGAAGAACCGCTCTTCGACGATCTTGCCGTCCTTCACGGTATAGAGGCCGATCTCCGCCATCTTGCGCCGCTCGCCGCTCTCCTTGACCGTGACGTCGAAATAGAAGCGCACGGCGAACTGGTCGCCGTTCAGGAACGGTCCCTCGGTCGTGAATTCATGCACCTCGTGATTGGCGACCCACCATTCGCCCTTCGCCTTCACCGCGTCCTTGCCGCTGCAGGCGGACATCGGCCCTTCCATGTTCTCATAGCTGGCGATGTCGTCGGCATTGTAGCGTTCGCCCGCCTCGTCATGCTTGCCGGCCTTGAGCAGCTCGGTGAAATCCTGTGCGAGAGCCTGCGTCGTCATATCGATCTCCTCCGTTTCGATGCCGTGATCCCGACGCGATCCACGCGGATCGCGTCGGGCCCCGTGAAGCGATCCTTCCACCTCCCTGTCGCCACAGCATGACAGCAGCCTCGCCGGACATGCCGAACCCGCTTCGAGTTTTCGCCATCCTGCACTAAAGGTCGCGCATGCCTGAAACCGCTTCCCCGCCCGCCTCCATCAACGCCACCCTCTCGCTGCTGCAATCGCAGGGCTATGTCGCCGACCGGGCGCTGGCCACGGTGCTTTTCCTGGCGCTCCGGATGAAGCGGCCGCTGCTGCTGGAAGGCGAAGCCGGCACCGGCAAGACCGAGATCGCCAAGGTGCTCGCGTCGGGACTCGGGCGCCGGCTGATCCGGCTGCAATGCTATGAGGGGCTCGATCTCGCCTCGGCCGTCTATGAGTGGAACTATGCCGGCCAGATGATGGCGATCCGGCTGGCGGAGGCGGGCGGCGCGGCCGGCGATCGCGACCGGCTCGAATCCGACATCTTCTCCGAGCGCTATCTCGTGAAGCGCCCGCTGCTGCAGGCGCTGGAGCCGCAGGAGGGCGGAGCGCCGATCCTGCTGATCGACGAACTCGACCGGACCGACGAGGCTTTCGAGGCCTTCCTGCTCGAGGTCCTTGCCGATGCGCAGGTCACGATCCCCGAACTCGGCACGATCAAGGCGGCAGAACCGCCGATCGTGATCCTGACCTCGAACCGCACCCGCGAGATCCATGACGCGCTGAAGCGCCGCTGCCTCTATCACTGGGTCGGCTATCCTGACACCGCGCGCGAGCTCGCCATCCTCAAGGCGCGCGCGCCTGAGGCGCCGGCCCGTCTCGCCAAGCAGGTCGTCTCCTTCGTGCAGGCGATCCGCAAGGAGGAGCTGTTCAAGGCACCCGGCGTCGCCGAGACGCTGGACTGGGCGAGCGCGCTGGTCGAGCTCGACGCGGTGGCACTCGATCCGGCCATCGTCTCCGACACGCTCGGCGCGCTGCTGAAGTACCAGGACGACATCCAGGCGATGCAGGGCTCGAAGGTGAAGGAGCTGCTGGATCAGGTGAAGGCGGAGGCGCGGGCCTAGCGACCCGTCATTCTCGAGCGGAGCGCAGCGCAGACCCGAGAATCTCGGGCAGGATGAAACTGATTTCCGAGATGCCCGGGTCAAGCCCGAGCATGACGCGCTTGAAGCGGAGCAGACCATGAACGACGACATCAAGGCGATCGAGGCCGCGACCTGGACCTATCTCGACGGGCTCTACGAGGGCGATGTCGATAAGCTCGGGCAGGTCTTTCACTCGACCAGCGCACTGACGCAGTCGCTTGAGGGCGAGCTCAAGATCGTGCCGCGGGCCGAGTGGTTCGAGGCGGTGCGCAACCGGGCCTCGCCGAAGGCGGCGGGCCTCGCGCGCGGCGACCATGTCCTGACGATCGACCTCGTCGGGCCGTCGCTGGCGTTGGTCAAGGTCAAGTGCCAGATGCCGCCGCGCTATTTCACCGATCTGCTTTCCTTCGTGAAGGTCGACGGCAAATGGGTCGTGGCGCAGAAGGTGTTCATGACCGAGACGGCATGAGGCCGACATCACCGTGACCGGCAAGCTGCCCGAGAACATCGTCTATTTCGCCAGGGCCTTGCGCATCGCCGGCGTGCCGGTCGGCGCCGGCGCGGTGGTCGAGGCGGTCGAGGCGCTGGCCGATGGCGCACTTGGCGGACGCGAGGACGTCTATTGGGCGCTGCATGCGATCTTCGTGAAGCGGCATGAGGATACGGCGGTCTACGATCAGGCCTTCCGGCTGTTCTGGCGTCGCCGCAACCTGATCGAGAAGATCATGGCGCAGATGTCGCCGGTCTCGCCAGGCGGCGACAGCCAGCCGGAAAAGGCCGAGGCCGGCGCCTTGCGGGTCGCGGAGGCTTTTGCGCCGCCGCGTGACGAGCGCGAGGAACCGGTCGAGCTGACCGAGCTCTCGGCGCGGCTCACGGTCTCCGACCGCGAGATGCTCAAGTCGCGCGATTTCGCGCAAATGAGCGCGGCCGAGATCGCGAGGGCGAAGCAGCTCATCGCCGAGCTGCGCCTGCCCGACGACACGGTGCCGACGCGGCGCTTCCAGGCGGCGCATGCCGGCGCCCGGATCGACCCGCGCCGCACCTTCCGGCGCTCGCTGAGGGGCGGGGGAGGCTCGATCGACCTCGCCTTCCGCGAACGGGCCGAGATCCATCCGCCGGTGGTCGCGCTCGTCGACATCTCGGGCTCGATGGCGGAGTATTCGCGCATCTTCCTGCATTTCCTGCACGCGATCACCGAGAAGCGCCGGCGCGTGCATTCCTTCGTCTTCGGCACGCGGCTGACCAATGTCACCCGCATGTTGCGGGCACGCGACCCCGACGAGGCGCTGGCGCTGGCGGGCAAGGCGGCGCCCGACTGGGAGGGCGGTACGCGCATCGCTGATGCGCTGCACAGCTTCAACCGGGTCTGGTCGCGGCGCGTGCTTTCGGGCGGTGCGGTGGTGCTGCTCTTCACCGACGGGCTGGAGCGGCATCTCGACGGGGAGCTCGGTTTCGAGATGGACCGGCTGCACCGCTCCTGCCGCCAGCTCGTCTGGCTCAACCCGCTGCTGCGCTTCGACGCCTTCGAGGCGCGCGCCAGCGGCATCCGGGCGATGCTGCCCCATGTCGACTCATTCAGGCCGATCCACAACCTCGCGGCGATGGCCGATCTCTGCGCTGCGCTCTCGCCGGACGCAGACCGGAGAAGCGATCCGCGCCTGTGGTTGAAGAAGGCGGGGTGAGGCATGATATTTTGTGCTGAAGGTTTTCTCGTCATTGCGAGGAGCGAAGCGACGACGCAATCCAGGTGCACGGAGCGAGCCCTCCTGGATTGCTTCGCTGCACTCGCAATGACGATGACGGCCGTCCGCTCGTCTCACGAGGTCTCCCCATGATCAGCACCGACACCGACATCCTCGCCACCGCGGAGAGCTGGGCCAAGGCCGGGCGCGGGGTGGCGCTCGCCACCGTGATCGAGACCTGGGGCTCGGCGCCGCGGCCGGTCGGCTCGCATCTCGTCATCGACGGGGAGGGCAATTTCCTCGGCTCGGTCTCGGGCGGCTGCGTCGAGGGCGCGGTGGTGGAGGAAGCGTCCGACGTCATCGCCGACGGCAAGGCGCGCACGCTCGAATTCGGCGTTGCCGACGAGACGGCCTGGAAGGTCGGCCTCTCCTGCGGCGGGCGCATCAAGGTCTATGTCGAGAAGGTGAACTGATGGCCTCCTGGGAAACACTCCTCGCCTTCGCGACGCTGACGCTGCTCGTCGCCTATTTCCCAGGTCCGGCGCTGCTCTACACGGCGGCGCAGACCATCGCGCATGGCAAGAAGGCCGGCCTGATGGCGATGCTCGGCATCCATCTCGGCTGCTATCTGCATGTCTTCGCCGCAGCCTTCGGCCTTTCGGCCGTCTTCAAGCACGTGCCGGAACTCTATCTCGCGGTGAAGCTCGCCGGTGCGCTTTATCTGGTCTGGCTCGGCATCGGCATGATCCGCTCCAGGCTCGGCACGGCCGAGCCGCAGGCGGTCGCGCCGCAAAAGACAGTGAAGCGCGCCTTGATCGATTCCTTCATCGTCGAGGTGCTGAACCCGAAGGTCGCGCTGTTCTTCATCGCTCTGCTGCCGCAATTCGTCGATCCGGCAGGCTCGCTGCCGGTCTGGGCGCAGTTCCTGATCCTGGGCACGATCGTCAATTTCGCCTTTTCCTCAGCCGATCTCGTCACCGTCTTCGGCGCGAGCCTGGTGATGAAGACGATGAAGGCGAGCCGCGCCGGCTTCGCGTTCGGGCGCTGGCTCGGTGGCTCGCTGATGATCGGACTCGGCGTCAAGCTCGCGACCGACAGGGGCTGACGCGATGGACCTGTCGCTGCTCTCCGCGCTGAATGCCGAGCGCGCCGCCCGCCGCGCGGCCGTGCTGGTCACCGATACCGGTTCCGGCACACAGCGGCTGGTGAAAGCTGGCGACCTCGCCGCCGATCCGTTGGCCGAACTGCTCGACAAGCAGTTGCGCACCGGCAAGAGCGGCACCGTGGAGACCGGAGGAAACAGCTATTTCCTGACCGTGCAGGCGCCGCCGCCGCGCGTGATCGTCACCGGCGCCGTGCATATCTCGCAGGCCATGGCGCCGATGGCGAAGCTGCTCGACCTCGACCTCGCGATCATCGACCCGCGCACCGCTTTCGCGACGCCGGAGCGCTTTCCCGATGTCACCTTGCTGACCGAATGGCCGGACGCCGCGCTCGCCTCGCTCGGGCTCGATTCCTACAGCGCCTTCGTGGCTCTGACCCATGATCCCAAGATCGACGACCCCGGGCTGGAGGCGGCCTTGCGCTCCGACTGCTTCTATATCGGCGCGCTCGGCAGCCGGAAGACGCATGGCAGGCGCATCGAGCGGCTGACCGCCGCCGGGTTCGACGAGGCGGTGCTCGGCCGCATCCATGCACCGATCGGGCTCGATATCGGTGCGGTCTCGCCGGCCGAGATCGCGCTCGCCATCCTCGGCGAGATCATCAGCACCCTGCGCGGCCCGCGGCGGCAAAAGCCATGAAGTTCGGCTCGATCGCGGTCACCGAGGCGGCCGGATCCGTCGCTGCGCATTCCGTGCGCGCCGGCGACGTCATCGTCCGCAAGGGCGCGACGATCACCGAGGAGGATGTCCGCCGTCTCACAGCTGCCGGCGTCGGCGAGCTTGTCGCCGTCCGGCTCGAGGCTGGCGATGTCGATGAGAACGCGGCGGCGGAGCGGCTGGCGAGGGCGCTGGCCGGGCGCGGCGTCGTCACCGAGGCGCCCTTCACCGGGCGGGTCAATCTCTTCGCCGCGGCGGCCGGGATCTTGACGCTCGATGTCGCGGCGCTCGACGCCTTCAATGCCATCGACGAGGCGATCACTGTCGCGACCCTGCCGGCGCTGAAGGCGGTCGTCGCCGGCGAGATGGTGGCGACCGTGAAGATCATTCCCTATGGCGTCGCCGGCGACCGCGTCGAGGATGCGCTGGGGCGGATCGGTGCCGTCAAGCCGATCGCGATCACCGAATACCAGCTCGCATCGGTCGCCGTCGTCTCGACGCTGCTGCCCGGCCTGAAGCCCTCGGTGGTCGACAAGACCTTGCGGGTGATGGCCGAACGCGTCGCCCCGGCCGGCGCGCGGGTCGTGTCCGACGAGCGCGTTCCGCATCAGGCCGCGCCGGTTGCCGTGGCGATCCGCGAGGCGGTGGCGGGACCGGCCGAGATCGTCGTCGTCTTCGGCGCCTCCGCGATCACCGACCGCCGCGACGTGATCCCGCAGGCGTTGATCGAGGCGGGGGGGCGCATCGAGCATCTCGGCATGCCGGTCGATCCTGGCAATCTCCTGCTGATCGGGGAGCTCGACGGCAAGCCGGTGATCGGCGCGCCCGGCTGCGCCCGCTCGCCCAAGGAGAACGGGTTCGACTGGGTGCTGCAGCGCTGCCTTGCGGGCATTCCGGTGACGCGGGCCGATGTCCAGAAAATGGGCGTGGGCGGGCTGCTGATGGAGATCGTCTCGCGGCCGCAGCCGCGCGCGCCGGGCCACGCGGCGACGGCGCCAGTGGCCGGGCTGGTGCTCGCGGCCGGCCGGTCGACGCGCATGGGCGAGCGCAACAAGTTGCTGCAGCCGGTGCGCGGCGAGACGCTGGTTCGGCACGCGGTCAAGGCGCAGCTGGCATCTCGCGCGGCCCCGGTGCTGGTCGTCACCGGCCATCAGCAGGACGAGATCAGGGCCGCGCTCGCCGGCCTCGATGTGACATTCGTGCACAATCCCGATTTCGCCTCGGGGCTCGCCGGCTCGGTCAAGGCCGGGATCGCGGCCCTGCCGACGGACGCGCCCGGCGTGGTCGTGTCGCTCGGCGACATGCCCAACGTGACGCCGCAGGTGATCGACCGTTTGGCGGAAGCCTTCGCGGACCGGCCGGACGCGCCCGCCGTGGTGCCGACATTGTTCGGCCAGCGCGGCAATCCCGTGCTGTTGTCCCGCGCGCTGTTTGCCCGGGTCGAACGGCTATCGGGCGACGAAGGCGCGCGACGCCTGCTCGATTCCGCCGGCGACGCGATCGTCGAGGTGCCGCTCGACGATCCCGCGATCGCGCTCGATGTCGATACGCCGGAGGCGCTGAAGGCGCTGACGAGCTAGGCTTCTGCCGGTCTCATCGCCGCCAGTGCAGGCCCAGCGTCGCATAGGCTTCCGACGCCCGGTGGTTCGTGCGCTGCCAGCCGCCGGCCAGCCGCCAGGTCAGGCCGAAAAGCCTCAGGCCGGTCAAATGAAGCCCAACCCGGAGCTTGCGATAGCCGTGCTGCCGGTAGAGCTCGATCTCGGGGCCGGCATAAAGCTCTTCCCGGATCGTCCAGCCCGGCGCGAGCCGCAGCCAGGCGCGCCGATCGAGCGAGGAGACATAGGCGGCGGCCTGGACCATCGTCGTCTCGGTGGGTCTCGCCCAGAGATCTGCCTGCAGGCGCGGGCCCATCCTGACGATGTAGGACGAGACATTCCACTGCTCCCGGTACTCGCCTTCGACATCGGAGCCGGCATAGAGAGCGAGAAAATTGTCGCCGAAGCGCCATTCATAGCCGAACAGCGCCTGGCTCTCGGCCTTGTAGGCGATGCCGCGCGGGCGGGTGCGGCTTGCTGCTTCGCGGGCGGCTCCGACTTTCAGTAGCGTGCGGAATCCGCTGGCATCGAGCCCGGCGCCACCCCAGGCCTGTTTGATGCCGATCGTCGCCAATGTCTTCGAGGCCCCGGCCTCGAGCGAGCCGAAGAGCACGGCCGAGACTGGAGAAGGCGGCTCCTCCTCATCATCATCGGCGGCCGCCGGCGCAGCGGCGAGCACACCGGCCAAGACGACCAGCCGCGCCCGCCCCAACCGCGCGCCACGCCACGCCACGCACGCCCCCCGTACTTGCTCGGGCGCCTCCGAGGGGCGCTCTCACACGTTCAGATTGCAGCAGCTTGGCAGCAGGCTGGCAAGGTTTTGTTAACCAAGCGGGCGCAGCCTCTGAAAATCGGCTAAGCTTTCATCGCATCGCGACGAGGGAGGTGGCGATGGTGTCAGAGGATTTCATCCGGCAGCTCAAGGGCTATGGTCTGACGACGGCGACGATCCTCTATCGCATGCCGGATCATCCCAGCGTGCTGCAGACCTTCATCTGGCAGCAATATGATCTGGCGCCGCGGTTCCCGGCCCTGCACGATTTCCTCGATTTCTGGAAACGAGAGCTCGACGGCCCGCTGCATTCCGTCGTCGTCGCGCATGCGCGGCTGATCCGACCTGCCGAGATCGTGAACGTGAACGGCGTGCTGACCTTGCATTGAGCGTCTGCGCCGGCGGAGCTTGTTGCACGAAGCGGGGGCGTGCTAGGCCGCAGCTTCCGCCACGGCTCGGCCACGACGCTTGTCATCTCCTCTGCGCACATCCGGACTTCTCACGGCCCTCGCCAGCTTGCCCGGGGACCGGATCCCGGTCGCAGCGATCGTCGCGGCGCTGAAGGACCGGACCTACGCGCTGCTCGTCGTCCTGCTCGGCCTGCCGAATTGCCTGCCGATGCCGCCGCCGATCCCGCTGGTCTGCGGGCTGGTGCTCGCCTTCGTCGCGGTGCAGATGCTGACCGGGCGCGCCATGCCCTGGCTGCCGCAGGGGCTGCTCGGGAAGACCATCGGCAAGCCGGAACTGGCGCGGGCGGTTTCGCGCGCCTTGCCTCCGCTGATCAGGCTGGAGCGGATTTCGCGGCCGAGGCTGACCATGCTGGGCGGAGCCGTCGCGATCCCGATCCTCGGCCTGCTGATCCTGGTGCTGGCGCTCGGCCTCGTGGTGTCGGCCCCTTTCATCGGGCAGATCCCGCTTGGTCTCGCCGTCTGCCTGGTCGGGCTTGGGCTGGTCGAGCGCGACGGGCTTTTCATCATCGCCGGCGCGTTGGTCGGAGCGGGTGGGCTGCTGCTGAGCGCCGGCTTCGCCTATGCGATCGTGAGCGGTATCTCGGGCCTCTTCTGAGCGCCGGCCTTAGAGCAGGATGCGAAAAAGTGGGAGCCGGTTTTTCGTATCGATCCGGCTCTAGGCCGCGGCAAGGCTGTCGGCGAAGGGCGCGTCGAGGGTGAGAAGTCGGTCGATCTCGTCGGGTGCGACCGCTTTCGAGAACAGGAAGCCCTGCAGTTCGTGACAGCCGATCGCCTGTAGGAAGCGGTGCTGCTCGGTGGTTTCGACACCTTCCGCGCAGACCCGCAATCCCAGCGCCCGGCCAAGATGCACCACCGAATGGACGAGGATGGCGGATTCGCCCGTGGTCTCCATGTATTCGAGGAAGGAGCGGTCGATCTTGATCTTGTCGAAGGCGAAACGCCGCAGATAGATCAGGCTGGAATAGCCGATCCCGAAATCGTCCAGCGCCAGGCCGATGCCGTGGGCGCGCAGATCCATCAGCGCGGTTTCGGCCGCGTCCGCATCTTCGACGACGACGCCCTCGGTCAGCTCCAACTCCAGGCGCGCCGGATCGAAACCGGTCTCCTCGATGATGCGGATGACGTTGCGGACGAAATCCTTGTGACGGAACTGGACCGGCGAGATGTTGACCGCAAGCTTGAGGCGATCCCAGCGCTTCGCCTCCAGGCAAGCGCGGCGCAGCACCCATTCGCTCAACGGCACGATCAGCCCGCGCTCCTCGGCGATGCTGATGAATTCCGAGGGCGGGACCATGCCATGCACCGGGTGGGGCCAGCGCACCAGCGCCTCGACCCCCGTGATGGTCGAGCCATCGACGGAAACCTGGGGCTGGAAATGCAGGAGCAACTCGTCGTTGGCGATGGCCTTGCGCAGATCGTCCTCGACCAGGCGCTTGAGCTGCAGCGAGCGGTTCATCCGCGCCTCGAAGAAGGAATAGCGGTTCCGCCCCTCGTTCTTCGATTGGTAGAGCGCGGTGTCGGCGAGCTTCAGCAGGGTCTCGCGGTCGCTGCCGTCCTGCGGCGCGAGGGCGATGCCGATCGAGCAGCCGATGATGGTGTCGATCCCCATCAGGTCGAAGGGCCGGGTCAGAGCTTCGAGAATGCGCTCGCCCAGGGCGGCGCAGCCGGCCGCGTCCTGGAGATTGGTCTGGATGATGCCGAATTCGTCGCCTCCCAGGCGAGCGACCGTATCTCCGGCGCGCATCATGCCGGCGAGGCGGTCGGCGACCTGCCGGATGAGCTCGTCACCGGCCGTATGGCCATAGGTGTCGTTGACGGCCTTGAAGCGATCGAGATCGAGCAGCAGGACCGCGATCCCGGTCTTGGTGCGGCCGAGCTGGGCGAGTTCCTGATCGAGCCTGAGATCGAAGGTGCGCCGGTTCGGCAGCAGCGAGAGCTCGTCATGGGCGGCGAGCCGCTGAATCTGGCGCTCGCGCAGACCGATCTCGCGCGCCGCGCCGCGCAAGCGTTGGATGACGTAGACGAAGATCGCCGCGAAGATGAGGCCGACGCCGACCAGCGCCCAGGCGAATTGCTGGATCATGGCGTCGCCCGGCCTTTCCGGCGTCCAGGTCAGCCAGGCTTTCACGCTCTGGTCCGGCGCGGGAATTTCGCGGCGCAGCAGCGGATCGGCGGGCATGGTGCGGACCACCCTCACGCCCGAAACCCGGTAGCGGATGCCGAGTTCGTCAAGCAGAGGCGCCGTCATCGACCGGTAACCGACGATGAAGATCCGGCGCCCGCCACGCATCTCCTCGATCCCCGGCAGCGCCGTGAGCTCCGCGCTCATCAGAGCCACCGTCTCATGCCCGTCATCGATGAGCCTGAAGCTCATCTGGTCGCGGGCGGAGGCGGCCTCGGGGCTCTCCGTTCCTTGCGGCGCGGCGGCGCCCGGAAGCGAAGGGCCGAAATGCTTGAGCCCTTCATAGCTGGCCTGGCCCGCCGGCTGGCCGGATTCGACACCGGCCAAGACCTGCCCGGAGGCCGTCACGAGATAGGCGCCGTTGAATTCGAGGAAGCGGTTGCTGAGCTTGGTGAAGGCCCATTGCAGCGCATTGGCGGGCACGCCGGGGGTCAGCACGAGCTGCAACGCGCCGGTCGCGGCGAAATTCTCGAGGCGAAGGCGCCGCAACCGCACCTGGCTTTCGATGGCTGCCTCGACGCGGTCGCGCTGCCGCGCGGCTTCGGTTCGGTTGGCCTCATGGGTGATCGCGAGCATCGCGGTGACAGCTGCGACGATGACCAGCACGAAGGCGCAGCCCAGCGTCGCGACAGTGCTCGTGAGCATGCGCGCGGAGGAGTCCGCGTTGGTCGTCTTCGCGACAGGGGGCGAATGCATCAGCTGTCTCAGAGGCCCGTCAGTATCGGCACTCTTGCAGCGGTTTGTTGATATCCCGTTGCCAGCCAAGCGTGTGGCCGGAGAAAATTCAAGCGGAAGGCGGACCGTAAGGTGGGCGCGGAATGGCGGTGTGGGCGGCCCGCAGCGCGGCAGACCAGCGCTCGCGCAGATCGTGGAAATAGGGCTCGCCGGCCTCGATGCGACGGTTCAGCTCGGGCTCCTCGGCATCGCGGCGCATGACGATGATGTCGATCGGCAGGCCGACGCCGAGATTGGAGCGCATGGTCGAATCCATCGAGATCAGCCCGACCTTCAGCGCGTCGTAGAGATCGGTCTTGAAGGTCACGGCCCGGTCCAGGATCGGCTTGCCGTATTTGTGCTCACCGACCTGCAGGAAGGGCGCGTCCATGCCGCATTCGATGAAATTGCCGGCGCCATAGACCATGAAGAGCCGCATTGGCTGGCCCTTGATCTGGCCGCCGAACAGCATCGAGACGTCGAATTTGAGGCCCGCATCCTTCAGCGCCGGGCCGTCCATGTCGCGCACGGCACGGATCGCGCGGCCGACGAGCTGGGCTGCGCGGAACAGCGAGCCGACGCTCTGCAACGTGTCGATCTCGCCGGTCTCGACATTGGGCAGGCCCTCGTGCAGCAGGCTGACGACCGACTGGGTGACGGAGAGGTTGCCGGCCGTCGCCAGCGCGAAGGTGCGTTCGCCCGGCCAGGAGAAGACATGCAGCTTGCGGAAGGTCGAGATGTCGTCGAGCCCGGCATTGGTCCGGGTGTCGGCGATCATCACCAGACCATCCTGCACGAGTAGTCCGGCGCAATAGGTCACGGGCTTTCAGTCCTTCGCGTTCACGTCACGGCTGCGGCTTGCAGATCCCGGACGCCGTGGCTCCGGCTGCTATCAGGCGATTGTGACAGCCGCAATCGCCACGTCACTGGCCGGCGAGCCGGCCATTCGTATCGCGGGCGCTGACGAGCACGGCGAGATTCTCGCCGCTGCCGCCCTTGCGCGCGCCGCGGATCGGGGCGGCGTCGGCGAAATCGAGCCCCGCCGCAACGCGTATATGGGTGTCGATCGGGCACAGGCCGTTGGCGCAGTCGAACCCGATCCAACCATAGTCGTCGAGATGCACCTCGGCCCAGGCATGGGCGCCTTCGGCATCCGGCAGGGCCACGGCTTGCGCGACATAGCCGGAGACGTAGCGAGCGGGGATGCCGAGCTGCCGGGCGCAGGTCATGAAGACATGAGCGAGATCCTGGGGGATGCCGCTGCGCGCCGCGAAGGCAGCGGCCGCGCCGACCCCGGTGCGCTGGCCCGAGCGGTCGCAGGCGAGCTCATTGTGTAGCGCCTCCGTCAGCGCATGCATCTTGGCGAGCGGCGTCGCGTCAGTGCGCGTCGCGGTGACGGCGAACTCGCGCAGCGCGTCGTCGGGCGCGGTCAGCAGCGTGTCGCGCCGGAAGACCTCCGGCGGCACGCGCTCGATCGCACCGCGCACGGCGCCGGCGAGGTCGATGGTCTCGATCTCGCCATCGACCTGGATGGAAAGCCCGGAAATGGGGCCATCGGCGTAGAAGGTGTGAGTGATGTTGCCATAAGGGTCCTGGCCGGCGCGCAGCCGGCCGTCGATATTCGGCTCGATCCGCCAGGACATCACATGCTGCCCGTCATGATCGCGCGGCGTCAGCCGCAGGATCTGCGTGATCTGCCGCGCCGGCTCGTCATAGGCGTAGGTGATCGAGTGGGAGATCCGGATCCGCATGGCTGCTTGCAGTCTCGACGCGCGAGGAAGTCTCGGGTTCCTGTCTTAGCTCCCGGCCGTGGGACAGGCGAGCCCGGCCGTCCGGCTCATTGCAGATATTGCTCCGAGATGGTGACGCCGAGGCGGCCGTTCTCGCCGATGAAATCCGAGATGAATTCGTGCAGCCCGCGCTGGAAGATGCTGTCGATGCGGGTGTTGGACAGCGAGGCGAGCGTCTTGCGGGCCTGGCGCTGGGCCGGCCCCTGGCGGCCATAGGCGTCGCCGAGCGCGTCGAGGAAGCGCGAGATGTTCTCGTAGCAGCTGGCCAGCGAGCGCGGCATGCGGCGGTTGAGGATCAGCAGGTCCGCGATCAGCAGCGGCTTCACCGCCTCGCGATAGACCCAGTGATAGGCGGTGAGCGCCGAGACCTCGCGCAGCATCGTGGTCCATTGGAAATAATCGAGCGAACCGCCGACCTGCTCGTTCTCCGGCAGCAGCACATGATATTTGACGTCGAGGATGCGGGCGGTGTTGTCGGCCCGCTCGACATAGACGCCCAGCCGCGAGAACCAGTAGCCGTCATCGCGCAGCATGGTGCGATAGGCCGAGCCGTCGAAGACCAGCGAGACGTTCTTCACCCAGTCGAGGAAGCGGGCGAACTCCTCGCGATCCATGCGCTTCTTCTCGAAGCGCTGAAGCTCGAGCCAGGCGCCGTTCAGCGCGTCCCACATTTCGGAGGTCAGCGCCGTGCGCACTGCGCGCGCATTGGAGCGCGCCAACGCGAAGCAATTGCGGATCGACGAGGGGTTGTCGGGGTTGAAAGTCAGGAAATCGCAGACATTGCGCTCGTTGGCCTCGCCATAGGCCTTGGCGAAGGTCTCCTCGCAGCCGGCGGTCGAGACCGCACTGTGCCATTCGCTGCCGGCGCCGCCATAGGAGGAGGGCAGGTTGGTCAGCCTGGTCGTCGCGTCGAGGATGCGGGCGAGATATTCGGCCCGCTCGACATAGCGCGAGACCCAGTAGAGGCTGTCGGCGGTGCGCGAGAGCATGATCAGTTCCGGCCTTTGCGCGATGCGCGGGGGAGGGGTCTCAAGTCGGATGTGCTGAACCTCGCCACGGCCGTCATGCATCGATCACCCAGGTGTCCTTGGTGCCGCCGCCCTGGCTCGAATTGACCACGAGCGAGCCCTCCTTCAGCGCGACGCGGGTCAAGCCCCCCGGCACGCAGGAGATGCCGTTGGCGCCGGAAAGCACATAGGGGCGCAGGTCGACATGGCGCGGGGCGACGCCGGAGGCGACGAAGGTCGGGCAGGTCGATAGCGCCAGCGTCGGCTGGGCGATGAAGCCCTCGGGCTGGGCCTTCAGCTTGCGCCGGAAGGTCTCGATCTGGGCCTTGTTGGCGTGCGGGCCGACCAGCATGCCATAGCCGCCCGAACCGTTGACCTCCTTGACGACGAGCTTCTCGAGATTGTCGAGCACATAGGCGTTCGCCTCCGGCTCGCGGCAGCGGAAGGTCGGGACGTTCTTCAGGATCGGCTCCTCGCCGGTAAAGAATTTCACGATCTCGGGCATGTAGCTGTAGACCGCCTTGTCGTCGGCGACTCCGGTGCCGACCGCGTTGGCCAGCGTGACGTTGCCGGCCTTGTAGGCGCCGATGATGCCGGGCACGCCGAGCACGGAATCGCTGCGGAAGACCAGCGGGTCGATGAAATCATCGTCGATGCGCCGGTAGATCACGTCGACGCGCTTGGGGCCCTGCGTCGTGCGCATGTAGACGACGTCGTCCTTGACCAGGAGGTCCGAGCCCTCGACCAGCTCGACGCCGAGCTTGTCGGCCAGGAAGGAGTGCTCGTAGAAGGCCGAATTGTACTGGCCGGGCGTCAGCAGGCAGATCGAGGGATCGGACGAGGCGCTGCGCGGCGCGACCGAGCGCAGGGTCGCCAGAAGCTGGTCGGGATAATTGTCGACCGGGGCGACGCGATGCATCGCGAAGAGCTCGGGAAAGAGCCGCAGCATCACCTCCCGGTTCTCCATCATGTAGGAGACGCCGGAGGGCGTGCGGGCATTGTCCTCCAGCACATAGAAGGTGTCGGCATCGACGCGGACGATGTCGATGCCGGCGATGTGGCAATAGATGCCGTGCGGCACCTGGAAATCGACCATTTGCAACTGGTAGCAGGCGTTGCGATAGACCAGATCGGCCGGGATGATGCCGGCCTTCAGGCATTCCTTGGGGCCGTAGACATCGGCGAGGAACATGTTCAGCGCCGTGACGCGCTGGCGCAGGCCCTTTTCGAGCTTGGCCCATTCCGGCTTGGTCAGCACGCGCGGAATGATGTCGAAGGGGATCAGCCGCTCGGTCGATTCCTCGTCGCCATAGACGGCGAAGGTGATGCCGATGCGCCGGAAGAACAGCTCCGCCTGGCTGCGGCGCAGAGCCAGCATCTCGGGGGGCGCCTCCTTGAGCCAGCGGTCGAGTGCGTCATACGCCGGCCGCAACTCGGCTCCCGTGCCGCTCATCTCGTCGAATGCGACCATGCAGGCGTCTTTCCCCGTTTCGGCCAGCCTATGCGCATTCGCTTCAGTTGGGGAAGGGGTCTGTTGCCAGCGCTTTGAGAGGCGTCTGCCGCTTTCTTGGGCAGGGCGGCTCGCGGCTGTGGAGGCCAGAGCGCCGATGGTCGAGGTGATAGCGCGGCAGCCTGTCTGAGGGTGGGCCGCTTGCCTACAGCCTGCTCCTTGCAATCGATACGATGGAGCGATGTGTATCCGCTTCGTTCTCGCCTTAGTTCGGCGCAATCCCGGCGTTGCGCAGGAGCGGCTGCCATTTCGCCATCTCGGCCGCGACGAAGCCATCCGTCGCCTCGGGGGAGGAGTTCCTGGCGACGACGATGCCGAGTTCCTCGAAGCGTCGCGCCAAAGTCGGGTCCGCCAGCGCGGCGTTGGTGATCCTGTTCATCGCGGCGAGAATCTCGGGCGACGTGCCAGTCGGCGCGAGCACCGCATTCCAGGTGTAGGCTTCGTAGCCCGGCAGGGTTTCGGCTACGGTCGGCAGTTCCGGCAAGGCCGGCAGCCGCTCTTTCGTGGTCACGGCGAGCGCGCGCAGGGCGCCGCCCTTGACCTGGGTGAGCGCGGTCGCGGCGCTGTCGATCACGAGGTCGAGCTGGCCCCCGATCAGATCGGTGACGGCCGGTCCGGCGCCGCGATAGGGGACGTGGACGAGTTTGACCTTCGCGAGGTTCGCGAGCAGTTCGGCAGCGAGGTGCTGGGCCGAGCCGATGCCGGCCGAGCCATAGGTCAGGCCGCCCGGGTTGGTCCGCGCGGCCGCCAGCAGATCGGCGAGCGAGTTGCCGGCGAAGTTGTTCCTGACCAGCACGATCTGCGGGACGGTTCCCATCAGCGCGATGCCGCGGAAGTCCTTGACGGGATCGAAGCTCAGGTTGGCGTAGAGCACCGTGTTTACCGCATGCGCGACGGTCGCGATCAGGAAGGTGTGACCGTCCTTCGTCGCCGCGGCCCGAGTCGTGCCGACCACCGTGCCGGCGCCGGTGATGTTCTCGACGACCAGCTGTTGAGGCAGGCGTTGGGACAGCGTCTCGGCAAGAATGCGCGCGGCAACGTCGGTCGGGCCGCCGGCTGCATAGGGCACGATGAAGCGGATCGGTCTTGTGGGCCATGGCACGGGGCTTTGCTGTGCGAAGCTCTTTCCACTGGCCATGGCGGCAAGGCCAGCGAGGAACAGGCGGCGGTTCATAGCGGCGTCTCCCCCATGAGTTCGGCCCGGCCGGAGAGCCAGCAGTGCTCGTCCTCGCGCTCCACGCTGATCTGCGATGGCCGGCCCATAGCCTCGCCCTGCCGGACGACGACGCGCGGCTTCGAGGTGAGGCCGAGGTCCCAGACGCTCCAGGCCAGCGCCGCGGCGGCGATGCCGGTCGCTGCGTCCTCGGGATAGCCGGAGGAGCGCGGGAACTGCCGGGCCGAGAAGACGCCCGCATCCGGATCGACCGGAGCGAACGGGTAAAGCCCGGTCGAGCCGATCGCATCGCACAGGGCTTCGATCCGCGAGAAATCGGGGCGAAGGTTGTTCAGAGCCTCCAGCGAGCGCAGCGACACGAGCGTCTTGACGCGGCTGGTCGCGGCGTTGAGCAGAGGGTAGTCCAACAGGTCGGAAGGCGTCAGGCCGAGCACGTTGAGCACGGCGTCAGGATCGTCGATGCCGGCGGCCCGCCCCCTGGGCTGGCTCACGCTCGCCTGTCCACCTTCGATGCGGGCTTGAACCGGCCCTGACAGCGTCGCGATCGAGACGGTGCGCCTCGGCAGTTCGCCGAGATGGTGGAGCAGCCAGACCGTGCCGAGGGTGGCATGGCCGCACATCTCCATTTCATGGTTGGGTACGAAGAAGCGGAGCTGATAGTCGCAGCCGCCGCGCCCGGGCAGGACGAAGGCGCTCTCATGGCCGTGCCGGGCGGCGACCTGGCGCATCGCTTCGCCATCGAGTTGCCGGGCGTCGATAACGATGGGCGCCGGGTTGCCGCCTCCGGGGCCGTTGCCGAAGACGTTGACCGTGAAGACCTGTTCGGCATAGCGCCGGGCTGAATTGCGTGCAGCTGTCATGGCCGGAGCTTGCCGGCCAACGCGGCATCCCGCGCGTCCCAACGGGCCATATCACACGACCCAGCGGGCCAGAGCGGCTCAATGAGACCCGCACATTTCTCTGAATGTGCTAGGCTGACGTCGCATGCTTCGATCCTTCGAGCACATCCGGCATTCGGCGCCGCCGCCGCGTCTTCTCGATGCGAGCGAGCAGCGCGCCGCCGTGACCGGGGGAGGGCTGCACTATCGGACGCAGTGGCATTGGCACGACTGCGCGATGATCCTGGTGCCTGCACGCGGAGCGATCGCCTTCAGGGATGAAACGCGCCGGTCGGTGACGTGGCTCAGCGAGGATCGGTTCGTCGTCGTCCCGAAGATGCAGGCGCACGAGTCGCAGGCGCTCCGCCAGTCGAGCAATCATGTGGCGCTCTACCTGACTGAAGCGGCGCTCGCGCAGCTTGCGCCATCGCGTCCGCTTGATCGTCGGATCAGCAAGCCGTCGCTGTTCGCCGCGACGCCGCTGATGCGGACGCTGCTGCGCCTGTGCTGCAACGACACTGTCGATCGCGCGCCCAGGGCGGCGCAGGACCATCTGGCGGCGGCACTGCTCATCGCAACCCTGGCCCGCATCGAGCAGGGCGAAGCGCTCTCCGGCGCGAGCAGCGATGACCATGGCAGCGCGCTCGTCGCCGAGATTCGTTCCGCGATCGACGGGCGTCTTGATGAAGATGTGCCGCTCGACGAATTGGCCGACGCTTTCGGCCTGTCGCGACGGCAGGCGACGCGCCTGTTTCGGCAGTTCAGCGGCATGTCGATCGGCGACTACCGAAACCGGCAGCGCATCGAGACCGCCCGGCGCCTGCTCGCCGACACGACGCTTCCGGTCGGCGAGATCGCCTGGCGCACCGGCTTCGACTCGGGTTCGGCACTGGCGCGGGCGATGCGCCGGACGCTGGGCGTCTCTCCCGGCGCGGTTCGGGCCGCGCTCAGATCAGCCCCAGACCCTTGAAGCTGGCATGGCCGTCGCGGCCGACGATGATGTGGTCGTGGATCGCGACGCCGAGAGGCTTTGCGATATCAACGAGTTCGCGCGTCATCTTGATGTCGACGCCGGATGGCGTCGGATCGCCAGACGGGTGGTTGTGGACGAGGATGATCGCAGAGGCCGAGAGTTCCAGCGCGCGGCGCATGACTTCGCGCGGATAGACGGGCGTGTGGTCGACCGTGCCGGTCTGCTGCACCTCGTCGGCGATCAGCGTGTTCTTCTTGTCGAGGAAGAGGATGCGGAACTGTTCGCGCTCGGCGAAGGCCATCGCCATGCGGCAATAGTCGAGGACGGAGGACCAGGACGAGAGCACGGGCCGCTTGGCGATCGCGCCCCGCGCCATGCGCTGCAGCGCGGCAGCGACGACCTTGAGGTCGAGCGCCACACCCTCGCCGACGCCCTTGACCTCGGTCAGACGCCCGGCTGGCGCGCCCAGCACTTCGGCGAAGGAGCCGAAGCGCAGGATCAGCTCCTTGGCGAGCGGCTTGACGTCGCGCTGTGGGATCGAGCGGAAGAGCAGGAGCTCGAGCAGCTCGTAATCGGGGAGGGCGTCGGCCCCTGCCTCCTGGAAGCGGGCGCGCAAGCGTTCGCGATGGCCGTGATAATGGGGCTGCGTATCGGCGAGGGCTCCCGGCGGCGGGACTTTGGGTCCGCGCTGGTCGCCATCGGCGCTCATCGCGCCGTGAGCGGATTGTCGCGGCCGGCCGGCGACAGCGTGAAGATCTCGCAACCGGTGTCGGTGACGCCGACCGTGTGCTCGAACTGGGCCGAGAGCGAACGGTCGCGGGTCACTGCCGTCCAGCCGTCGGACAGGATCTTCACGCCGGCCTTGCCGAGATTGATCATCGGCTCGATGGTGAAGAGCATGCCGGGCTTGAGCTGCACGCCTTCGCCGGGGCTGCCGTAATGCAGGATGTTCGGCGCGTCGTGAAAAACCTGGCCGAGGCCATGGCCGCAGAAATCACGCACCACCGAGCAGCGCTCGCTCTCGGCATAGCGCTGGATGGCGAAGCCGATATCGCCGGTCGTGCCGCCGGGCCGCACCGCCTTGATGCCGCGCAACAGGCTCTCATAGGTGATCTCGACCAGCCGCTCGGCCTTGCGCGGGATGTCGCCGACCCCATACATCCGGCTGGAATCGCCGTACCAGCCGTCCACGATCAGCGTATAGTCGATATTGAGGATGTCGCCTTCGCGCAGCGGCTTGTCGTCGGGAATGCCGTGGCAGACGACATGGTTGATCGAGGTGCAGATCGACTTGGTGTAGCCGCGATAGAACAGCGTCGCGGGATAGGCGCCATTGTCCATCGCGAACTGGAACGCGAGATCGTCGAGCCGCTGGGTGGTGACGCCGGGTTTGACGTGCTCGCCGAGCATGTCGAGGCCCTCGGCCGTCAGGCGGCCGGCCTTGCGCATCGCGGCGAAGGCCTCGGGACCATGAAGTTTGATGACCGGGTCGCGCGTGCGCGACCGTCCCAGGCTCTCGTCATATGTCATGATGCGCAAGCTGCTCCTTGCCCATCATATCTATTGCGTTTGGCCGGAGGTGCAAGACGCTTGCAGCGCGGCGGCCGCGGCAAGCCGCTGGCGTCCGCCGGCTTTGGCGTGTATCAGCCGGCCAATGGCACTGAACGACATTCAATCCGCTGAGGCGCAGCCCTTCGGCACCTTCGCGCCGCAGGGGCTCGTGGCCCGCATCATCCGCCGGACGCGCGGAGCCTCCGACAGCTTCCTCGGCCGCAAGCTCGCCTATGCGCTGCGCCGCCTCGGCCTGCGCTCGCTCAAGGGCCAGCCGGTCGACATCGAGTCGCTGGGCGCGCGGATGCGGCTCTATCCCGACGGCAATGTCTGCGAGAAGCGCGTCCTGTTTACGCCGCAATATTTCGACCCGCGCGAGCGCGAGTTGCTGGCGGCGCGGGCGCGCGGGCGGGAAGGGTTCCGCTTCATCGATATCGGCGCGAATATCGGCGCCTATTCGCTGTTCGTGGCCGCCGAGGCCGGGCCCGGCGCTCGCATCCTTGCCGTCGAGCCGCAGCCGGAGATCTTCTCGCGCCTCACCTACAACATCGCCCAGAACCCGTTCGGTTCGGTGAAGGCGGTGGCCTGCGCGCTCGCCGACAAGCCCGGCGAGCTGACGTTGTTCCTGGATCCCGCCAACCGCGGCGAATCCAGCGTCCGCATCCTGCGCTCCAGCGTCGGCAGCACGGTCAGGGTGCCGGCCACGACGCTGCTCGCGCTGATGGAGAACGAGGGCTACGACCGGCTGGACGCGATCAAGCTCGATGTCGAGGGGGCCGAAGACCTGATCTTCGAGCCGTTCCTGCGCGATGCGCCCGAGGCGCTCTGGCCCGATTTCGTCATCATCGAGGATTCGCGCGCCCGCTGGCAGAGCGACCTCACCGTCCTGCTGGCTCAGCGCGGCTATGAGCTGCTGGTCCAGACCCGCCTCAACCTCGTCTTCGAACGCAAGCGCGGCTGAGATTTTCGCTGCCGAGCGGCTTCCCGTGCATAACGGGACTGTCCGATGCGGCGCTCGCCCCGCTTGAGCCCACCGTCCCAAAGCCCTAGCTCTAAAGGGCGATCAGGATAGCGCATGCCTCACAATCTCGGTGGGCACGCGCGGGCGGACGGATCATCATCATCGTCACGAGCCGGCCGCATGCTCGCGGCCCGGCAACGGAGGAGCCGGCCATGACCGACGCACCGCTGCACCACCCGCCCGTCACGGCAGCCGTTCTGGTGATCGGTGACGAGATCCTGTCCGGCCGGACCAAGGACAAGAATATCGGGCATATCGCCGAATACCTCACCAATATCGGCATCGAGCTGCGCCAGGTCCGGATCGTGCCCGATCTGACCGACGAGATCGTCTCGGCGGTGAATGCGCTGCGTGCGCGCTATACCTATCTCTTCACGACGGGCGGCATCGGCCCGACCCATGACGACATCACGGCCGATTCGATCGCGGCCGCGTTCGGCGTCTCGATCGATTACGACCCCCGGGCCGTCGCCATGCTGTCGGAACGGTTTCCACCGGACCAGCTGAACGAGGCGCGCATGCGCATGGCGCGCATCCCGGAGGGGGCCGAGCTCATCGCCAATTCGGTGTCGAAGGCGCCCGGCTTCATCATCGGCAACGTCATCGTGATGGCGGGCGTGCCGGCGATCATGCAGGCGATGCTCGACGTCGTCGGCCCGACCCTGAAGACCGGCACCCGCATCCTGTCCGACACGGTCCGCGCCGGCCTGCGCGAGGGCGATATCGGTACGGCGCTCGGCGAGATCGCCGCCGCCCATCCCCAGGTCTCGATCGGCTCCTATCCGTTCTGGTCCGAGACCGGGCCGGACACCAATGTCGTGGTGCGCTCGCGCGACGCGGAGAAGCTGCTCCAGGCGATGGCGGCGGTGAAGGCCATGCTGGAGAGCGAACGGGCCCGGCTGACGGGCTGAAGCGCCCTTATCGTCAAGGCCGCTGGGGACGCAGGACAGCTGGCTCTTGCGCCGGCGCTGCGGATGCGCTTTTGCGGAATGTCCGCATATGCGCCCTCGTCCGGAGCCCGCCCCATGGCCGAACCGACCTCCAACAAGGCCTTCCCCGTTTCCTGGGACCAGTTCCACCGCGACGCGCGCGCGCTCGCCTGGCGGCTGGCCGAGAAGGGGCCGTTCGAGGCCATCGTCTGCATCACGCGCGGCGGGCTGGTCCCGGCCGCGGTGATTTGCCGGGAACTGGGCCTGCGCCTGATCGAAACGGTCTGCGTCGCGAGCTATCACGACTACAGGAACCAGTCCGAGCTCAAGGTGCTGAAGGATGTCGCGCCCTCGATCAAGGCGATCGGCGACGGCAAGGGCAAGGGCGTGCTGGTGGTCGACGACCTGACCGATACCGGCAAGACTGCCAAGGTGGTGCGCGAGATGCTGCCCAACGCGCATTTCGCCACGGTCTACGCCAAGCCGGCCGGGGTGCCGACGATCGACACCTTCGTCACCGAGGTCAGCCAGGACACCTGGATCTATTTCCCCTGGGACATGGGGCTGTCCTATGTCGAGCCGATCGCCAAGGACCACAAGGGCTGAGACTCAGGCGGTGCTTCGCGCCCTGAGCGCGATGACCATGCCGGCGACGGCGAGCGCCATGCCGACGATCTCGGTGGGCGAGGCCTTTTCGCCGAGCAGCAGGTAGGCGGACAGCGCCGTGACGACCGGGACGAGCGGCAGGAACAGGGCCGCGCGTCCGGCGCCGAGCAGGGCGACGGCCTGGGTATAGAGAAAAAGCGCGGCGGCGCCGACGATCAGACCCTGATAGATGGCCTGCAGCGCGACCGCCGCGAGCGGAACCTGCGCCAGATGCACCGGCTGGACGAGCGCCAGCAGCGGCAGCAGCGGCACCGAGAGGAGGCAGGTCGCGATCGTGACCTCGATCGCGTCGGCGCCCCAACGCCGGCAAAGCAGGCCGAAGGCGGACCAGAGCACGGCGATCAGCACGAAGAGCAGGTCTCCGATCCAGGCCCCCTCGCGCGTCGGCGTGTTGGCGAGGGCCTCGATTGAAAAGACCGCGACGCCGAATACGATCACGCCGAGGCCGACGAGGCGGCCCGGGCTGGCGCGCTCGCCGAGCACCCACCAGGCGAAGAGGGCGGTGCAGACCGGGATCAGCCCCGGCGAGATCACCGAGGAATGCAAGGCCGGGGCGAAATGCGCCCCGCCGACCAGGATCAGGCTGTAGGTCGGGCCGACGATGGCGGTCAGGATCAGCGCACGCCGCCAGCCCAATCGGCCGACCGGGAAGGGCCGCATCCGCCTGGCCGCGAAGGGCAGCAGCACGAGGGCGGCAACGGCGAAGCGCAGGATCGTGACATCGGCGGCCGTGAGCCCGTCCGCGACCGATTGGCGGGAGACCACGGCCTGAACGCCCCAGATCAGCGCCGCCAGGATGCCGCAGGCGAAGCCGAGCCAGGGATTCTCCGGCCTGACGGGGGCAGGGGCTTGCGACCGGACGGCATCAGTCACGTGAGGGCTTTCAGAACAGGACGCCCCAAATGGGCGACGGCACGGCGCCATATGCGCGGCCCCGCCATGGCGCGGCAAGCGCGGGCGAAAGCAGGGCGTCCAGACCGGTGCGCATGACGCTGCGTCGGCATTGAAGGCCGGCCCATAGTCATCCCGTCGTCATCGAGGCGGCCTAGGCAGCGGTCACTCGCTCAGGACCTTTGCGCATGACCCGTCGAAATGTTCTCCTGATCGTCGTCGACCAGTGGCGCGCCGATTTCATCCCCCATCTGATGCGGGCGAAAGGGCAGGAGCCCTTCCTCAAGACGCCCAATCTCGACCGGCTCTGCCGGGAGGGCGTGACCTTCTCCAATCACGTCACGGCCTGCGTGCCCTGCGGTCCGGCCCGCGCCAGCCTGCTCACCGGCCTCTACCTGATGAACCATCGCGCCGTGCAGAACACGGTGCCGCTCGACCACCGCCATTTCAACCTGGGCAAGGCGCTGCGCGAGATCGGCTACGACCCGGCGCTGGTCGGCTACACCACGACGACGCCGGACCCGCGCAGCGCGTCGAAGAACGATCCGCGCTTCCTGGTGCTCGGCGACCTGATGGACGGGTTCCGCTCGGTCGGCGCTTTCGAACCGAACATGGACGGCTATTTCGGCTGGGTGGCGCAGAACGGCTTTCCGCTACCCGAGAAGCGCGAGGACATCTGGCTGCCGGAGGGCGAGGATGCCGTGCCTGGAGCGACAGAGCGGCCGGCGCGCATTCCGAAAGAGTTGTCGGATTCCTCCTTCTTCACCGAACGCGCGCTCACCTATCTGAAGGGCCGCGCCGGCAGGCCGTTCTTCCTGCATCTCGGCTATTATCGGCCGCACCCGCCTTTCGTAGCGCCCGCGCCCTATCACGACATGTACCGGCCGGAGGACATGCCTGCCCTGGTGCGGGCCGAGTCGCCCGAGGCCGAGGCGGCCCAGCATCCACTGACCAAATTCTACATCGACTCGATCAAGCGCGGCTCCTTCTTCCATGGTGCGGAAGGGTCGGGGGCGACGCTGGACGAGGCCGAGATCGCCCAGATGCGCGCGACCTATTGCGGGCTGATCAGCGAGATCGACGACTGCCTCGGCAAGGTCTTCGCCTATCTCGACGAGACCGGGCAATGGGACGACACGCTGGTCGTCTTCACCAGCGACCATGGCGAGCAGCTCGGCGACCATCATCTGCTCGGCAAGATCGGCTTCCATGACGAGAGCTTCCGCATCCCGCTGGTGGTCAAGGACCCGCGCGGGGCGGAAGGGCGGCGCGGCGCGGTCGAGGAGGCCTTCACCGAGAGCGTCGACGTGATGCCGACCATTCTCGACTGGCTCGGCGGCGAGGCGCCGCGCGCCTGCGACGGCCGCTCCGTGATGCCGTTCACGCAAGGCGTCCGCCCGCCCGACTGGCGCAGCGAGCTGCATTACGAATACGATTTCCGCGACGTGCATTACTCGCAGCCGGAGGCGGCCCTCGGCCTCGGCATGGACGAGTCCAGCCTCTGCGTGGTGCAGGACGAGCGCTACAAATACGTCCATTTCGCAGCCCTGCCGCCGCTCTTCTTCGATCTCGCCAAGGATCCGCACCAGTTCGTCAACCTGGCGGACGACCCGGCTCATGCGGCGCTGGTGCGCGACTACGCCCAGAAGGCGCTGTCCTGGCGGCTGACCCATGCCGACCGGACGCTGACCCATTTCCGCTCCAGCCCGCGCGGGCTGGAAGAGCGCAAGCCCGATCCCGAACTCGAAGGAGGCGAACCATGGTCCGTTCCGTCACGCGTCGCGGCGCAATAGCGCTCGGCGGCTCCGCGCTGATCCTGCCGCGGTTTGCGATCGCCCAGGCCGACAACCGGCCCGCGATCACCATCGCGGTGCAGAAGATCGCCAATTCCAACCTGCTCGACGTGCTGCGCGAGCAGTCCAATGTCGGCGAGCGGGTGTTCTTCTCCTCGCTCTGGGAAGGGCTGATCGGCAGGAACTGGCTCGGCAATCTCGAGACGGTGCCGGGTTTGGCCACCGAGTGGAAGCGCATCGACGACAAGACGGTCGAGCTCAAGCTGCGCCAGGGCGTCAAGTTCCACAATGGCGACGAGATGACCGCCGAGGACGTCGCCTTCTCCTTCGGCAAGGAGCGCATGTTCGGCGACACGCAGCCGGCGGCCGGCAAGACCATCTCGGTCGATTTCGTCGTCGGCGGCGGCAGGGCCAGCAAGGAGCTTCCGGCGGAGGTGCCGGCCGTTGCGCGCCGGTCCTGGCCGGCCCTGCTCGGCGTCCAGATCGTCGACAAATACACCGTGCGCTTCGTCAACGGCACGCCGGACGTGACGATGGAAGGCCGCATCTCGCGCTATGGCAGCGAGATCATGAACCGGCGCGCCTTCGAGGAGGCCAAGACCTATAGCGACTGGGCCATGAAGCCGGTCACGACCGGGCCGTATCGCGTCGCCGAATACCGGCCGGACGTCTCGCTGCTGCTCGAAGCCCATGACGAATACTGGGGTGGCCGTCCGCCGCTGAAATCGATCCGCTTCGTCGAGGTGCCGGAGACGGCCTCGCGCATCAACGGCCTGCTCTCGGGCCAGTACCAGTTCGCCTGCGACATCCCGCCGGACCAGATCGCTCAGATCGAGCAGAACTCCGCCTTCGAGGTGCAGGGCGGCACGATCCTCAACCACCGCCTGACGGTGTTCGACAAGCACCATCCCCAGCTCGTGAACCCGCTGGTGCGCCGCGCCATGACGCATGCGATCGACCGCCAGGCCATCGTCGACTCGCTCTGGGCCGGCCGCACGGTGATCCCGAAGGGGCTGCAATGGCCCTATTATGGCGAGATGTTCGTGGCCGACTGGGCGGTGCCGGCCTTCGACCTCAAGCTGGCGCGCGATCTCGTCAAGCAGGCCGGCTACAAGGGCGAGGCGATCCCTTACCGCCTGCTCAACAACTACTACACCAACCAGACCGCCACCGCGCAGATCCTGGCCGAGATGTGGAAAGAGGCCGGTCTCAATGTCGAGATCCAGGTCAAGGAGAACTGGCAGCAGATCCTCGAGCGCACGCCGAGCCGGGCGGTGCGCGACTGGTCGAACTCCGCGCCCTTCAACGATCCGGTCTCGTCGCTCGTCGCCCAGCATGGGCCCAACGGCCAGCAGCAGCAGGCCGGCGAATGGCGCAATGACGAGCTGAACACGCTCTCGGTCGAGCTCGAGACCTCGACCGACCACGCCCGCCGCAAGGCGGCCTTCCGCCGGATGCTGGAGATCGCCGAGCGCGAGGACCCGGCCTACACGGTACTCCACCAGAACGCGACCTTCACGGCCAAGCCCAAGGCCATCGCCTGGAAGGCCTCGCCGGCCTTCGCCATGGATTTCCGCGCCGAGAACTGGGGCGGCCGGAGCTGATCCCGAACGCTTCGCGGCGCGCCCTTTGATGGCGCGTCGCTCCCATTTTCGACGATCTCCCGGAGGGTTCGATGACCCGTCTCACGCGCCGCGGCGCACTCGGCTTCGCCGCCGGCTCGGCCAGCGCCCTGATCCTGCCGCGCCTTACGCTCGCGCAGACCGATAATCGGCCCTCGATCAGCATCGCGGTGCAGAAGATCGCGAACTCCAACACGCTGGAGACCTTGCGCGAGCAGTCCAATGTCGGCACGCGCACCTTCTACAGCTATGCCGAGAGCCTGATCGACACCGACTGGATCGGCGATCTCTCGCTCAGGCCGGGCCTCGCCACCGCCTGGCGTCGCATCGACGAGCGCACGGTCGAGCTGACGCTGCGCGAGGGCGTGAGGTTCCACGACGGCGAGGTGATGACGGCCGAGGACGTCGCCTTCTCCTTCGGACCGGAGCGGATGTGGGGCGGGGCGACGCAGGCCGGAGCGGCCGGGCTCTTCGGCTCGGTCACGGGAGGCGCGGCCGGCAAGCAGCCGCCGGCCGAGGTCGTGGCCGTCGCCAAACGCGCCTTTCCCGGTTTCGAGCGCATCGAGATCGTCGATGCCCGCACCGTGCGCTTCGTCAACCAGACGCCGGACGTGACGCTGGAGGGCCGGATCTCGCGCAATGTCGGCATCATCGTCTCGCGCAAGGCCTTCGCGGAGGCGGCTTCCTGGCTCGACTGGGCGCGCAAGCCGGTCGGCACAGGGCCTTACCGGATCGCCGAGTTCAAGCCGGACCAGTCGCTGACGCTGGTCGCGCATGACGAATACTGGGGCGGCCGCCCGCCGCTGAAGCAGATCCGCTTCGTCGAGGTGCCCGAGACCGCCTCGCGCATCAACGGGCTGCGTTCGGGCGAATACGACTTCGCCTGCGACATCCCGCCGGACCAGATCGGCGAGATCGAGCGCGACCCGCGCCACGAGGTGCTGGGCGGGCTGATCTCGAACCATCGGCTGACGGTCTTCGACAAGACGCATCCCCAACTCGAGAACCCGCTGATCCGCCGGGCGATGACCCATGCCATCGACAGGCAGATGATCGTCGACGCGCTCTGGGGCGGGCGCACCCGCGTGCCCAAGGGTCTGCAATGGGAGTTCTACGGCGACATGTTCCAGGCCGACTGGACGGTGCCGGCCTTCGATCTCAAGCTGGCGCGCGATCTCGTCAGGCAGTCCGGTTACAAGGGCGATCCGATCCCCTATCGGCTGCTGAACAACTACTATACCGGCCAGGTCGCGACCGCGCAGGTGCTGGTCGAGAGCTGGCGCGAGATCGGCCTGAATGTTGCGATCGAGACCAAGGAGAATTTCCCGCAGGTGCTGGCCAAGGGGCCGAGCCGCGCGGTGCGCGACTGGTCGAACAGCGCCTCCTTCAACGATCCCGTTTCCTCGATCACCGCCCAGCACGGCCCGACCGGCCAGCAATGGCAGATCGGCGAGTGGCGCAACGAGGAGATGGGCAGGCTCTCGCAGGTCCTCGAAACCTCGACCGACGGCGGCCAGCGGCGCGCCGCCTTCCGCCGCATCCTCGAGATCTGCGAGCGCGAGGACCCCGCCTATACCGTGCTGCATCAGACGGCGAACTTCACCGCCAAGCGCAAGGCCATCCAATGGAAGGCGGCGCAGTCCTTCGTGATGGATTTCCGCCACGGCAACTGGGGCGGAATGGGCTGAAACCTGTCGATCTCAGGAGAGAAGGAACCGTCATGAGCCTTTTCATCTCCCGCCGCACGGCGCTTGCCGGGGCAGGCGCTCTCGTTCTGGCCGGCGCTGCGCGCGCCCGTGCCGAGGGGACGCGCCGCATCGTCGTCGCCATGCCGAACTCGCCCAATGTGGCGACGCTGGAGCCGTCGCGGGACTACGGCAACGTCTCCTTTCGCATGGGCTACAATCTCTATGACAACCTGATCGGCATCGACTATCGCGCCGGAGCGAAGCTCGTGCCCGCGCTCGCGACGAAATGGGAGCGCAGCTCGACGACGACGGTGGATTTCACGCTGCGCGAAGGCGTCGCGTTCCATGACGGCGGCATCATGACCGCCGAGGATGTCGCCTTCACTTTCGGGCCCGAGCGCATGTCCGATCCGAAGGCGCCGGGCTACCAGCAGACGCGGCCCTTCCTGCCCACCATCGAACGCGTCGAGGCGACGGGGCCGATGGCGGTGCGCGTCACCACCAAATCGCCGGATCCGCTGCTGCTGCGGCGGCTCGCCGGCTGGGGCGGCCAGATCATCTCGAAGAAGGCCTATCTCGCCGCGCCGAGCTTCGCCGCCTGGGAGAAGGCGCCGGTCGGCACCGGACCGTTCAAGCTCAAGGAATTCTCCTATGACCGCCGCTTCGTCTTCGCGGCCCATGACGCCTATTGGGGCGGCAGGCCGAATGCCGACGAGCTCGAGTTCCGCGTCGTGCCGGAACTCGCGAGCCGGATGAACCAGCTGGCCACCGGCGAGGCCGATTTCATCACCGAGGTCTCGCCGGACCAGCTCCCGATCATCGAGGCGATGACGGGATGTGAGGTCGCCGGCGGCGCCATCCAGAATGTGCGCTCCATCGTCTACAACAAGTTCGACCCGGCGCTGGCCGATCCTCGCGTGCGGCGCGCGCTCTCCTTCGCGATCGACCGGCAGGTGATCGTCGACAGCCTCTATGGCGGGCGCACCTGGGTGCCCAACGGCCATCAGGATAAAAGCTATGGCGAACTCTATCTCGCCGATTATGCCGGCCCCGGCTTCGCGCCGGACAAGGCTCGCGCCCTGCTCAAGGAGGCCGGCTATGACGGGCGCAAGATCGTCTATCGCGTGCTGAACAACTACTACACGCTCCAGGTCCAGACCGCGCAGATCCTGCAGGAGATGTGGCGGGCCGTCGGCCTCGATGTCGCGATCGAGGTCAAGGAGAGCTGGTCGCAGGTCTACCAGCCGGGCGTCGGCATCTGCGACGCCTCCGACACCATCTTCTGGCAGGATCCGGTCGGCGCCATGGTGCGCCGCTACGGTCCCGCCAGCAATGTCCAGGCGATCGCGAAACTCTGGAGCAACGACGAGTTCAACGCGCTCTGTCCGGTGCTGCAGAGCTCGCTCGACACCGAAGAGCGCAAGCGCGTCTTCCACCGCATGCTGGTGATCTACGACGAGGTCGATCCGCCGGGCACCGCCCTGCACGACCTGACCATGTTCTACGGCAAGAAGAAGAGCGTTCCCTGGCAGGCCTACCCGGTCGAGTACATGGATTTCCGCGCGGCGAACATGGTGTGATCACCATGAAAGCAACGCCCGAAACCCTGGTCGCGATCCGTGACCTCGCGGTGGCCTTCGACGGGGTCGAGGTGCTGCACGGCATCGATCTTTCGATCGGGCGCGGCGAGGCCGTCGGCCTCGTCGGCGAATCCGGCTGCGGCAAGTCGGTGACTTGGCTGGCGGCGCTCGGCCTGCTGCCGAAGAAGGCGCGCGTCACCGGCAGCGTCACGCTGGAAGGGCGCGAGCTCATCGACGCCGAGCCGGCGCTGCTCGACAGCGTCCGCGGCGGGCGCGTCGCCATGATCTTCCAGGATCCGGCCAGCGCCCTGAACCCGGTGCTTCGCCTCGGCAAGCAGGTCGGCGAGGCGCTGGCGCTGCATCGCGGGCTCTCGGGGCGGGCGATCGGGGCCGAGGCGAGGCGGCTGTTCGATCTCGTCGGCATTCCCGACGCGGCGCGCCGGCTCGACGCCTTCCCGCATGAACTCTCGGGCGGCCAGAACCAGCGCGTGATGATCGCGATGGCGCTCGCCGGCGAGCCGGACCTGCTGGTGGCCGACGAGCCAACCACCGCGCTCGACGCGACGATCCAGGCGCAGATCCTCGAATTGCTGACCAGGATCAGGCGCGAGACCAATATGGCGCTGGTGCTGATCAGCCATGATCTCGGCGTGATCTCCGAAACCTGCGACCGCGTCTGCGTGATGTATGCCGGGCGCGTCATCGAGACGGCGCGCTCCGACGCGCTGTTCGAGCAGCCGCTGCATCCCTATACGCAGGGCCTCCTGGCCGCCTTGCCGCCGCTGGAGGGCGTACGCCGCCGGCTCGCACCGATCGAGGGCAATGTCCCGGAGCCGTGGAACCTGCCGTCCGGCTGCGCCTTCGCGCCGCGCTGCCCGCGCCACGAGCCGGCCTGCGACACCGGCATGCCGCCGCTCGCGAAGAAGGGGCCGGAGCGCCTCGCGGCCTGCATCAGGACCTCGCCTCCGAAAGCTCCGGCGCAGCGCCCGCAGCGGGTCTTCGCATGAGCGCCTCTCCCTTGCTCCAGGTGCGCGGCGTCGCGCGCCGCTACGCGATGCGCCGCGGATTGCTCGGCCGGTCCGTCGCGGTCCGCGCCGTCGATGGCGTCTCGCTCACCGTTGAGCGCGGCCGGACGCTCGGGCTCGTCGGCGAATCCGGCTCGGGCAAATCGACGACCGGGCGCCTCGCGCTCGGCCTCGAAGCGCCTGACGACGGCGACGTGCTGTTCAACGGCGCACCGCTTCCCCCCACCGGCGCGCTGCCATGGCGGCGGATGCGGGCGCGCATGCAGATGATCTATCAGGATCCGCTCGGCGCGCTCGACCGGCGGCTGCCGATCCTGCAGCAGGTGCGCGAACCTTTCGACGTGCATGGCCTGGGCGAGGCGAAGCAGCGCGACGCCATGGCGCTCACCCTGCTGCAATCGGTCGGCCTGCGCGCCGACCAGGGCGGGCGCTACCCGCACGAGCTCTCAGGCGGGCAGAGGCAGCGCGCCGTGATCGCGCGTGCGCTCGCAACCAAGCCGGACCTGCTGGTCTGCGACGAGCCGGTCTCGGCGCTCGACGTCTCGATCCAGGCGCAGGTCGTCAATCTGCTGGTCGACATCCAGCAGGAGCTCGGGCTCGGCATGCTGTTCATCAGCCATGACCTCAAGGTCGTGCGCCAGGTCAGCCATCGCGTCGCGGTGATGTATCTCGGCCGTATCGTCGAGGAGGGCGAGGCCGATCTTCTGCTCTCCAACCCGACGCATCCCTATACTGAGGCGCTGGTCTCGGCCTCGCCGGTGCCGGGACGCCGCGCCAGGCCGCGCATTGTCCTGCAGGGCGATCCACCGAACCCGGCCTCGCGCCCGAGCGGCTGCGCCTTCCATCCGCGCTGCCACGCGGCGCGCGAACGCTGCAAGGTCGAGAGCCCGGCGCTGCTGCCGATGCCGGATGGACGGCTCACCGCCTGCCATGTCGCGCAGGATCAGGCCAGTTTCCTCAAGGCCGCAAGCTGATGCTTCGTTTCTTCCTCATCCGCCTCGGCCGCGCCGCGCTGACGGTGGCGCTCGTCGTCACCTTCGCCTTCGTCGTGCTGCGCCTGTCCGGCGATCCGGCCTTGATCATCATGAGCGTCGATGCGCCGCCCGAGGCGATCGCCGCCTTCCGCAAGGCCTGGGGCCTCGATGATCCCATCTGGCTGCAATACCTGCGCTATTTCAGCGCGATCGGGCAGGGCGAGCTCGGCCTGTCGATGCGCGACGGCCGGCCGGCGATCCAGCTCGTCGCCGAGCGTATCCCGGCGACGCTCGCGCTGACCTTGCCGGCGCTGGCGCTGAAGCTCGGGATCGGCATTCCCGCGGGCATCCATGCAGCGCTGCATCGCGACAGCCTGACCGACCGGATCGTGATGGTGACGGCGGTCGCGGGCTTCACCGTGCCGAGCTTCGTGCTCGGGCTCGTCTTGGTGCTGGTCTTCTCGGTGCAGCTCGGCTGGCTGCCCTCGGGTGGGCAGGAGAGCTGGCGCCATGCCATCCTGCCGGTGCTGACGCTCGGAATCGGCGGGGCGGCCGTGCTCGCCCGGTTCACGCGCAGCGCCATGCTGGAGGTGCTCGGCCAGCCCTATATCCGCACCGCTAGCGCCAAGGGCGTGCCCTGGAGACGGGTCGTGCGCGGCCATGCCTTGCCCAACGCGGCGGTGCCCACGGTGACCGTGGTCGGCTTCATGGTCGGCAGCCTGATCGCCGGCGCCGTCGTGGTCGAGAGCGTGTTCTCCTGGCCCGGCGTCGGGCGCTTGCTGGTGGTCGCGGTCTCGAATCGGGATCTTGCGGTGGTCCAGTGCATCCTCTTGCTTGTCGCGATCACGATGGTCAGCGCCAACCTGATCGTCGACCTGCTCTATGGCGTCCTCGATCCGCGCCTGCGCAGCGGCGTCAAGGCGGGAGGGCATTGAGATGGCCGACATCGCATCCGCCGGCACCGCCTTGGCCGCGTCATCCGAAAAGACCGCCCCCAAGCCTAAGCAGCGCATCCCGCTCATGGTCTGGTTCGGGCTGATCTGGATCGCCTTCATCCTGATCGTCGCCCTTACGGCCGACTGGATCACGCCCTATCGCTTCACGGCCTATGACCTGCGCAACCGGCTCGCCTTGCCGTTCCATCCGCAGCATTGGCTCGGCACCGACGAGCTCGGCCGCGACGTCCTCTCGCGGCTGATCGTCTCGATCCGGATCTCGCTCTTGGTCGCGTTCGGCGCGACGCTGATCTCGGCCGCGCTGGGCACGGTGCTGGGCTTCCTCGCCGCCCATTTTCGCGGGCTGGTCGAGCAGTCCGTGCTGATGCTGGCGGATTTCCAGGCCGCCATGCCTTTCCTGATCCTGGCGCTCTCGGTGCTCGCCTTCTTCGGCAATGCGCTGCTGCTCTTCATCGGACTGATGGGCCTCTATGGCTGGGAGCGCTATGCCCGGATCGCGCGTGGACTCGCCATTTCGGCCGGGGCGCAAGGCTATGCCGGCGCGGTCCGCCAGATCGGCGCCAGCCCGGCGCGGGTCTATCTGCGCCATATCCTGCCGAACATCGCCTCGACCCTGATCGTCTCGATGACCCTGACCTTCCCGGAGGTGATCCTGCTGGAGAGCGGGCTCTCCTTCCTGGGGCTCGGCGTGCAGCCGCCCATGACCAGCCTCGGCAACATGGTCGGCTATGGCCGCGAATACCTGACCCGCGCGCCTTGGATCATGCTGGCGCCGGCCTGTACCATCGTGCTGACGACGCTGGCGGTCAGCCTGGTCGGCGACTGGCTGCGCGACCGTCTCGACCCGACGCTGCGCTGATCCCGGAGATTCTCATGCATCCCAATGGCGTTCGCGGCTACGGCATCTCGGCACCGCATCCCAAGAGCGATCTTTCCGACCTGCCGGCGATCCTCGACCGGGTCGAGGCGCTCGGCGTCGAGACGATCGAGCTGCCGACCTTCGATATGGACCTGATCGTCGGCGGTCATATCCAGAAGGGGCATCTGGCGCTGCTCAAGCGGGCCTGCGTCGGGCGCAAGGTGGCGTACACGGTGCATGGCCCACTCGCGATCAATTTCTTCGACGATCCCGCCCGGCTGCCCCGCCATTTCGAGGTGATGAAGGCTTCGCTGGAGATCGCGGCCGAGGTCGGGGCGATCCATTACATCGTCCATTCCGGCATCATGCCGGTGCAGCCGGCCGAGGTCATCGAGGCCGCCTATGGCCGCCAGCGCGATTGGCTGGCCAGGATCGGTGATGTCGCCAGGGATCTGAACCTGCTTGTCTGCGTTGAGACCATGTTCGGCGGCCACCATGGCACCATGCACGCGTCGCTGCCGTCTCGGCTGGCGCAGGAGCTCTCCGAGATCGGCCATGCCAATGTCTGGGCGACGCTCGACTTCAGCCATTCCTTCCTCCGCACAGGCTATTTCGGCGGCGACTACCTCGCCGAGATCGAGGCGCTGGCGCCCCTCGCCAAGCACCTGCACATCCACGATTCCTTCGGCCGGGCCGACGTGATCGAGACCTACAGCCCGAGCGAGAAGCTCGCCTTCGGCCATGGCGACCTGCATCTGCCGGTTGGCTGGGGCGCGATCCCGTGGGACGAATTGATGGCGCGCTGCCTCTTCCCCGACGGCGCCGTCTTCAATATCGAGCTCAACCAGCGCTACTGGTACGCCGTCGAAGACTGCGTGGCGGCCACGCGCGACCTTGCCTTGAAAGCGCGCACGCGCGGCCTGAGGAAGAGCGCATGACCACGACCATCAAGGCCGACAAGATTGTCGTCTGCGTCTTCGACGGCCTGCGCCCGGATTTCATCACGCCTGAGCAGACGCCGAACCTTGCGCGTTTCGCGGCGCAGGGCACCTGGTTCCGCGAGGCGCGCAGCGTCTTCCCGTCGATGACGCGCGTCGCCACGACCTCGATCGCGACCGGCGCGCCGCCGCGGGTGCATGGCGTGGTCGGCAATGCCTTCCTGTTTCCACAGGTGACGCGCGAGCATGTGCTCGACATGAGCCGGGCCGACGACATCGCGCTCGCCGAGGCCTCCACCGGCGGTCGGCTGGTCGAGGCCGCGAGCTTCGGCGACGTGCTGGCGCAGGCCGGCAAGCGGCTCGCCGTGGTGCATAGCGGCTCGGCCGGCTCGGCCTATCTGATCAACCCGCGCGCCAAGGCCAATGGCCACTGGACCTTTTCGATCCTCGGCCGCGAGCACAGCCAGACGCCCGAAGCGAATGACGAGATCCTCGCCCGGTTCGGGCCGCTGCCGCCACGCAGCCTGCCGCGCTTCGAGGAGATCGACTACGCCGAGCAGGTGCTGCGCGAGCATGTGCTGGCGGTGATGAAGCCCGATGTCGCGCTGATCTGGTTCAACGAACCCGACACCTCGTTCCATTACCGCTTCCTCGGCTCGCCGGAGACGCTGGCCGTACTGAAACATGTCGACGCCGCCTTCGGGCGCATCCTCGACTGGATCGCGGTCCAGCCGGATGCGGACGAGTATGTCGTCATCGCCGCCTCGGACCATGGCCAGATCTCGAGCCGCGATGCGCTCGACCTGGCGGGCCTTCTGCACGAGCAGGGTCATGCCGGGCGCCGCGCCGCGGAGCGCACGCTCGCAGGCGCCAGCTTCGCGATGACGGGCGGCAACATGGGCGAGATCCGCATTCTCGAAGGCGGGGCGGCGAAGCGCGACGCCATCGCCGCCTGGCTGCGCGAGCAGGAGCTTTTGGGGATGCTGTTCTCAAGGGCCCGCAACGAGGTCGAGGGCGAGGTCGAAGGCAGCTTCGCCCTTTCGCTGGTCGATCTCGATCATGCCCGGCAGCCCGACCTGGTTTATGTGCTGCGCTCCGACGATGCGCCCGACAGTTATGGCAATCCCGGTCTCGGCCTGATCACCAAGGCCGATGTGCCGGTCGGCGGCGGCATGCATGGCGGCCTCAATCGTCACGAGCTCAACACGGTGCTGATGGCGCGCGGGCCGGGTTTCGACCCCGGCGCCATCGACGGGCGCGCATGCGGCGTCGTCGACATCGCGCCTACTGTCCTGACCTTGCTCGGGCTCCCGCCTGCGCAAACCATGACGGGGCAGGCGTTGATGCGACAGGCGGATGCCGAGGCACCCGTGCGTTCGTTCGAGATCGGCGCCGCAGGATTTCGTCAACGCCTCGACCTGGCCGAGCGCGGCGCATCGCGCATTCTCCTGTCAGGGGTTCGCGCCTGAGGGATACCCAAGGCGGGGGTTTATGTCCCCGACAAAGCCCGCGCAGGCGCGAAGAAACCGGTCCAGGCGTCGTCGGGCGCGCCGTTCTTCATGACGTCCTTCGCCTTGTAGTGGTCGGGCTTCAGGCCCTCGCCGAGTTCGTCCCAGGCCACCGGCATCGAGACGGCCGCTCCCGGCCGCGCCCGGGTGGAGAACGGCGCGATGGCGGTGGCGCCGCGGCCGTTGCGCAAATAGTCGATGAAGATCCGGCCCTTGCGCGCCTTCTTTGACAGCGTCGCAGTGTAGCGCTTCGGGTCAGCCTGCTCCATCGCCTTCGCGAAATCGCGGGCGAAGTCCTTCACCTTCGCCCAGTCGGCCTTCGGCTTGAGCGGCATGACGACGTGGAAGCCCTTGCCGCCCGAGGTTTTCAGGTAACTCTCGAAGCCGAGCTCGGAGAGACGGTCGCGGACCTCCGACGCGGCATCCCGCACGCGCTCGACGGTCACGCCCGTATCAGGGTCCAGATCGAAGATCACCTGGTCGGGCGTCTCTATCGCGTCGATCTTCGCGCCCCAGACATGGATCTCGACCGTGCCGAGCTGCACGAGCGCGGCCAGCCCGTCGAAATCGCGGAGATAGAGCAATTCCTCGCCGTCCTGCGGGTCCTTCGCCGTGGCGATCGCGCTGTGCATGCCGGGCGAGGCGTGTTTCTGGAAGAAACTGTGACCTTCGATGCCGTTTGGGGCGCGCAGCAGGCTCAGCGGCCTGTCGATGACGAAGGGCTGCATGCGTGGCCAGACGGCCGCGTAGTAATCGAGCAAATCCTGCTTGGTCAGGCCGATATCGGGCCAGAGCGGCTTGTCGGGATTGCTGAGCTCGACGCTACTGCGCGGCGCTGAGCGGCTCGCCGGCCCCTTCCGCCGGGCGGGTTTCGCCTTGCTCGCAGGTTGCGCTTTTTCCACGACGACCTCCTCGGCAGGCTTGTCCTCGCGCAACCCGAGATAGCTGGCATGCCGGAGCGTCTTCGAGGCGGTCCAGGCACCGAACTCGACCTCGGCGACGAGTTCGGGCTCGACCCAGACGATACCACGTTCGCGGCCCGCGTCGCCCTTGAAGGCCGAAGCGTCGGTCTTGAGTGCGTCGAGCGCTTTCTTCAGTGCGGCGGCCGATTTGCGGGTGAAGCCGGTGCCTACCCGCCCGGCCGGCTTGAGCGAGCGGCCCTCGCGATAGCCGACGACCAGCGAGCCGAGCTCGCGGCCGGAGCCCTTTGACGGCACATAGCCGGCGATCACGAATTCCTGCCGCTGTGTGCATTTCGACTTGATCCAGTCGCGCCCGCGGCCGCTGCGATAGGGCGCGTCGGCCCGTTTCGAGATGACGCCTTCGAGCCCCATGCGGCAGGCATGGCTCAGCATGGTCTGGCCCGGCTCGACGAAATGCTCGCTATAGCGCAAAGGGCCGCTGTTTTCGGCGCCCTGCATGAGCTCGTCCAACCGCTCCTTGCGCGCCAGCAGCGGGTCGGCGCGCAGGTCCTCGCCGTCGAGATGCAGCAGGTCGAAGGCGAAGAAGACGAGATCGCCCGGCTCCTCGTCCGACAGGGCCTGCTGCAGGGCCGAGAAGGAGGAGATGCCCTTCTCCGAGAGCGCGACGATCTCGCCATCGATCAGGGCGCTCTCGCAGGGAAGCGCCGCCAGCGCCTTCGGGATCGCTTCGCCGAAACGCGCGGTCCAGTCGAGCCCGGTGCGGGTGAGGAGCTTGACCTGTCCGGCGTCGATGCGGGCCTGGACGCGGTAGCCGTCGAACTTGACCTCGTGCAGCCAGACTTCCCCCGATGGCGGCTTGCTCTGCAGGGTGGCCAGCGTCGGCGGCACGAAGCCGGGGAGGGCGGCGGCGCGCTTCGCGGCTTTCCGGCTCGGCGCCTTCGCGGCCCGGGCCTTCGCCGGAGGTTTCGTCTGCGCCCAGACCCTGGCCGGCTCGTCGGTCTTGCCGATCTCCTCGATCGAGAGCCCCGATTTCACCGAATTCGGCGCGGTCTCGAGGATGTCCTCGTCGTCGCGCGCCGCCTCGTCATCGACCTTGATCAGCAGCCAGTTGTCGCGCTTCTCGCCCCGGCGCGGCTTGAGACGGACCAGATGCCAGCGCCCGGCGAGCTTGTGGCCTTTCAGCTCGAAGGCGAGATGGCCTTTCTCGATGCCGAAGGCGGGGTCGCCCTCGGGCTGCCATTGGCCCTCGTCCCAGATGATGACGGAGCCGGCGCCGTATTCGCCTTTCGGGATCGTGCCCTCGAAGCCGCCATAATCGAGCGGGTGGTCCTCGACATGGACGGCGAGGCGCTTCTCGCCCGGGTCGAGGCTCGGCCCGCGCGTCACCGCCCAGGACCAGAGCGCGCCGTCATGCTCGAGCCGGAGGTCGTAATGCAGGCGCCTTGCGGCGTGCTTGTGGATCACGAAGGCGCCGCCCGCAGCCTTGGCCTGTTTCCGCGAAGCCTTGCCGCGCGGTTCCTTCGTCCGGGAAAAATCGCGCTTGGATCGGTAGAGGTCGAGCGTGGCCATCGCCGTGCCCCGTCAGGCGCTCTTCTTGCGCGGCGCCGGGGCCTTGGCCGATGGCCGGGTCTTCTTCGCCGCCTTGTCCGGCGCACCATCGGCCGCCAGACTCTTCTTCAATGCATCGAAGAGGTTGACGACATTGGCTGGCCTTTCGGTCGAATGGACCTTCGGCGGCTTCTTGCCCTTCTTCTTGGCGGCGATCAGCGCCAGCAGCGCGTCCTCATAGCGATCCTCGAAGTCCGACGGATCGAACTTCGCCTGCTTTTTGTCGATGATATGGGTCGCCAGATCGATCAGGTCCGGATCGAGCTTGACCTTGGGGATGTCGCCCATGACCTCGTCCGGCTTGCGCACCGTCTTCTCGTAGCGCAGCGTCGTCAGCAGCAGGCCTTTCTCGAAGGGCTCGATCATCACCGGCCGCTCGCGGCGGAACAGGACGATGCGCGCCAGCCCGGCCTTCTTTTGCCGCGCCATCGCTTCGCGGATCACCGCGAAAGCCTCCTCGGAGACCTCGTCGGACGGCGTCAGATAATAGGGGGTGTCGAAATAGATCGGCGGGATCGCGGCGCGGTCGACGAAGGATTCGATCGCGAGCGTGTGCGAGGATTCGATCTGGACGGCGTTGATCTCGTCCTCCTCGATCAGCAGATACTCGTCGTCGCCGATCTCGTAGCCCTTGACCTCGTCCTCGTCGGAAACCGGCGTGCCGGTGACGCCGTCGACATATTGCCGGCGCACGGTGTTGCCGGTCTTGCGGTTGAGCACACGGAACGAGACCTTCTCGCTATGGTCGGTCGTGCCGGTCAGCTCAACCGCGCAGGAGACCAGCGAGAGCTTGAGATAGCCCTTCCAGGATGGGCGGGGCGCCATCAGGCCGCCTCATGCGCAAGAGCGGCCCGCGGGCGCATCGCAGCGACCAGCCGCTCGGCATCGGCCAGATCCTCGCGGGTCACGACCGGGATCGGGTCGGTCAGCATCGCCACCAGCACGGCACGGTCGAGCTGGCCGTTGGCGATGACATGCGCCAATGCCTCGCGCGTGTCGCGCTCCGCCCGCAGCTGCGCGCTGAGCGCGATGATGAGACGGTCCTTGGCTGAGGCAGACATGAATTTCACTCCCGACATCACGTTTTGATGGAAACCGACGGCATGCCGCGAAGTTCCCGCCACGGCCGGTCACGGCCGGCGCGGGGCGGCATGCCGTGGGTCGGCCAGCTGCAGCGATTGCAACCGGACGGGCGCCCGCTACGTTGCCCTTGAGGAAACGCCACGGGAGCAGAGCCTGACATGGCCGAAAGCCAAGCCACCGAAGCTCGATCCGCCACGTCGGATTTCGACGCCGCAGCGGCGCGGACCACCCTGTTTCGCGCGCTGCTCCAGGCGATTGCGCGCCATGGCAAGGCCAGGATCGCGCTGGAGGACCCCGAGCGGCAGCCGGTCAGCTTCGGGCGGCTGGTTCTCGGCGCGCTGGTTCTCGGTCGCAAGCTCGCGGAGATCACGGCGCCTGCCGAGCGCGTCGGGCTGATGCTGCCCAATGTCCAGGCCATGGCGGTGACGCTGTTCGGGCTGAGCGCCTATGGCCGGGTGCCGGCCCTGCTGAACTTCACGGCGGGGGTGAAGAACCTGAAGGCCGCTGCCGAGCTCGCGGGCCTGAAGACCATCGTCACCTCGCGCCGCTTCGTCGACCAGGCCAAGCTCGACGACGAGATCGCCGCGCTGGGCGAGGGCAGGCGGGTCGTCTATCTTGAGGATGTCCGCAAGGCGATCACCAGCCTCGACAAGGGCTGGGCGGCGCTGCAGAGCCTCGCCCCTCGCTTCGCGCTGCGGGCGCATGAGGCCAGGCCCGACGATCCCGCTGTGATCCTCTTCACCTCCGGAACCGAGGGAAAGCCGAAGGGCGTCGTCCTCAGCCACGCCAACCTGGTCTCGAACAGCGGCCAGATCTTCGCGCTCGCGGCAGGCTTCCTGTCGGCGCGCGACATCGTCATGAACGCGCTCCCGGCGTTCCATTCCTTTGGCCTCACCGCGGGGCTGCTGATGCCGCTCTTCCACGGCATGAAGGTCGTGCTCTATCCGAGCCCGCTGCACTACAAGCAGGTGCCCAAGCTGATCGGCGAGATGGGCTGCACCTTCCTGTTCTCTACCGACACCTTCCTGCAGGGCTATGCGCGGGCGGCCGATCCAGACGATCTCAAGAGCGTGCGCTATGTCGTCGCCGGGGCCGAGCGAGTGAAGCCCGAGACGCGGGCGATGTGGCAGCCCTACGGCACCACGATCCTGGAAGGCTATGGCTGCACCGAATGCTCGCCGGTGCTGGCCTGCAACACGCCGGTGGCGACGCGCGAAGGCAGCGTCGGGCGGCTGCTGCCCGGCATCGAGGCCAGGCTCGATCCGGTCGAGGGCATCCATGAGGGCGGGCTGCTCGTGGTGCGCGGGCCGAATGTGATGGCGGGCTATCTCAGCGCGGACGAGGCCGGCAAGGTCGTGCCGCCGGAGGGCGGCTGGCACGATACCGGCGACATCATCGTGATTGAGGACGGGTTCGTGACGATCCGCGGCCGGGCCAAGCGCTTCGCCAAGCTCGGCGGCGAGATGGTCTCCCTCGCTGCCGTCGAATCGATGGTGGCGGGGCTCTGGCCGGGCTTCAACCATGTCGTCGTGGCCCTGCCCGATGCACGCAAGGGCGAGCAGCTCGTGCTCGTCACCGAGAAGCCCGACGCCGACAAGCGGGTGCTGCAGGACGCGGCGAAGGCGCAAGGTTTTCCCGAGCTCTGGGCGCCGCGCGCCATCCTGGTGACGGGCTCGATTCCGGTGCTCGGCAATGGCAAGATCGACTATGGCGCGACACGCGAGCTCGCCGCGACGATGCGGGCGCTGCTGTGACGCCATAATTCTGGGATTAAAGCCCGGGCCATGATCATGACCGCTGCCTCATCCTTCGCCGCCACCTTGCGCATCGCCGCGCTGCTGCCGGCGCTTTCCTTGACCGGACCGTCCGACCTCGCGGCGCAGGGTCCGGGGCAGGTCTATGAGCGGCGCGACGAATGCATCGCGGCCGGCCGGCTGAGCGCGTCGCAATGCGATTTCGCCTATCGCAACGCGCGGGCGGAGTTCGAGGAGAAGGCGCCGCGCTATGCGTCGCGGGCGCTGTGCGAGCGCAGCCACAAGCGCTGCGGCGCACAGGTGACCTCGACCGGCGGCTGGGAGGGTTTCGGCCGAGGCGGGGCGAGCTATGTGCCGCGCTTCACCGGCGTGCGCGTCACGGGCGAGGGCGCGGCGAGCCGCGTGCTTCCCGTCGTCGAAGGTTCGGCGAAGATCGCGTTCTCGGGCCGGCAGGTCGGCTCGCTCGACGACAAGGTCAAGGGGCGGCGCGGCGTCGTCGGTCTCGCCGCGATGGGCGGCAGGGGCGGGCGCGGCCAGGATCCGCAGCACAGCGCGCCCTATGTGAAGCGCGGCGACCGGGACGATACGGTGCCCGTGCCGATGGAGCAGAAGCGCATCGGCGCCGATGTCGCGCCCGGCCTCTATGTCGATCCCGACGGCGTCGAATGGTACAAGCCGGCCCGCCGGCCCTGAGGCGCTTGCGCGGCCCCTTCCACCCCGCTACGCCTGACTGCGAGCGGACGTGGCGAAACTGGTAGACGCAAGAGACTTAAAATCTCTCGGCCCTTGGCCGTGCGGGTTCGATCCCCGCCGTCCGCACCAAATTTTCCAGCAGATTCCTTGCCCGTCAGCCGCGCGGACCCCGGCGGAAGACCAGGCTGAGATTGTTCGCGGGCATCTCCGTCACCTCCGGATCACTGAAGCCGTTCTCGCGGGCGAGGCCTGCCACGGCGTCGAGCTCGCGCAGGCCCCATTCGGGATTGCGGGCCCGCAGGCTCTGGTCGAAGGCGAGGTTGCTGGGCTCGAGCTCGCGGCCGGGGCGGCGATAGGGGCCGTAGAGATAGAGCGGCCCGCCTTCGGGCAGCAGCCGGCCGGCCTGCTTCATGAGTCCCATGGCGGCGGCCCATGGCGCGATATGGATCATGTTGATGCAGATGATCGCGTCGGCGGCATCGACCGGCCATTCGGGCGCGGCGGCGTCGAGCAGCACGGGTTGGCGGATATTGGCAAGCCCGGTCTCGGCGATCCAGGCGCCGGTGCTGACGAGCGCCTCCCCGCCGGGGTCGGAGGGCTGGAAAGTCAGGTCGGGCAGGGCGGCGGCGAAATGCACGGCATGCTCGCCCGAGCCGCTGGCGATCTCCAGGACCAGGCCGGTGGATGGAAGGATCGTGCGCAACAGCGACAGGATCGGTTCGCGGTTGCGCTGGGCGGAGGGTGCGAAGAGGCGGGAATCGGTCATGGGCAGCCAGTCGGTTCGAGGAGATGGCATCCAAACCGCTCTGCGGAGCAATGGAAAGCGTGGCTCGTGCGGAGATGCTGGTCGCCGGCGCGGGAAAATGCCACTCCAACCCCATCGCCATGAGACAGCGATGCGCTATAAGGGGCTGAAAGCAGGCCGATATCGAGTGCGGCCCTGCAGCTTGCGGGCGGGTTTTGTTAACCGAGATCCTGATTGTCGTTGCCCTGACCGTGATCAACGGTCTTCTCGCCATGTCCGAACTCGCAGTGGTCTCGTCCCGCCCGGCACGGCTCAAGGTTCTCAGCGATCAAGGTAGCAAGGGCGCCGCAACGGCGATGCGCCTCGCCGAGCATCCCGGCCGCTTCCTCTCGACCGTTCAGATCGGCATCACGCTGGTCGGCATCCTCTCCGGCGCGTTCTCGGGCGCGACGCTGGGCACGAGGCTGTCGGGCTGGCTGCTGGAGCAGGGCTTCTCCCAGGCCGTGTCCGACGGGTTGGGAGTCGGCTCCGTCGTGGTCGCCATCACTTATCTCTCGCTGATCGTCGGCGAGCTCGTGCCGAAGCAGATCGCGCTGCGCGATCCCGAGCGCGTCGCCTCGCGCGTGGCGCCGGCGATGTCGCTGCTGTCGCGGATCGGCTCGCCGCTGGTCTTCCTGCTCGACATCTCGGGCAAGGCGGTCCTGGCGCTGCTCGGCCAGAAGGGCGAGGCGGAGGAGCGGGTCACCGAGGAGGAGGTCCGCACGATCATCGCCGAGGCCGAGACGGCCGGCGTGCTCGAGCGCGACGAGCGCGAGATGATCTCGGGCGTGATGCGCCTCGCCGATCGCTCGGCGCGCGCGCTGATGACGCCCCGTCGCGAGGTCGAGATCATCGACCTCTCCGATTCGGCCGAGGAGCTGCGCCAGCAGGTGCGGGCCTCGCGCCGCTCGCGCCTGCCGGTGCAGGACGGCGAGTCCGACGCCATCGTCGGGGTCATCGTGGTCAAGGACATGGTCGATTTCCTCGCCGATGGTGGCGAATACGACCTGCGCGTCCTGGTTCAGGAAGCGCCTGTGGTGATGGACACCGCCAATGCGCTGATCGTGCTCCGCGAGATCCGCGCCTCCCGCGTCCATATGGCGCTGGTCTTCGACGAGTACGGCCATTTCGAGGGCATCATCACGCCGGGCGACGTGCTCGAGGCGATCATCGGGGCGTTCCAGGAGGAAGACGAGAGCGAGCTGCCGATCGTCACCCGCGCCGACGGCTCCTATCTCGTCGCCGGCTGGATGCAGGTCGACGAGTTCTCGCACGAGCTCGGCATCCACATCCCGCGCGACGCCGATTTCCAGACCGTCGCCGGCTTCATCCTGGCCGAGATGAACCACCTGCCCAATGTCGGCGAGACCTTCGACAAGGGCCATTGGCGCTTCGAGGTCGTCGATCTCGACGGCCGCCGGATCGACAAGGTGCTGGTGAGCCGGATCGATTGAGGCGGCCGCGCCGCCGGCGTGTTGCACGCTGTCGCCTCGCAGGCGGACTCGGGAATTGACCGAGCCCGCGCGGCCATGATCTAATCATGATCAAGGGGTTCCTCGCGACGACCCCGTGAGGCGTCAGCCCAAGGATCGCGTCCGTTTTCCTCGTTTGGGATGGACGCCATGTCTTCCACCACACAGATCACCGTTGCCCAGCTCTCCCGGCGTGTCGGCCTGCCCGACGCGCCTGCAATCGTCGATGTCCGAACCTCCGAAGACTTCGAGGCGAGCCCCTATCTCGTGCCCGGCTCCAGCCGGCGGGACTACCGAGGCGTCGCCGAATGGGCGCCGCGCTACCGGGGGCGGCGTGTCGTGGTCCTGTGCCAGCGGGGCCAGAAGCTCAGCGAGGGCGTCGCAGCCTGGCTGAGGCATGAAGGCGTTGCCGCCGAATCGCTCGAGGGCGGCTACGAGGCCTGGCGGGAAGCCGGAGGGCTTGCCGTCGCCGGCGCCAGGATACCCGAGCGGAACGAGGCAGGCGCGACCGTCTGGGTGACGCGCGCGCGTCCCAAGATCGATCGAATTGCCTGTCCGTGGCTGATCCGCCGTTTCGTCGATCCGGCCGCGGTCATCCTGTTCGTGGCGCCGCCGGAGGTTGCGGCCGTGGCAGACAGATTCCAGGCCATTCCCTTCGATATCGACGGAGTGTTCTGGAGCCATCGGGGCGAGCGCTGCAGCTTCGACATCATGCTGGAGGAGTTCGGCCTGGCCTCGCCCGCCCTCGAACGCCTCGCCACGATCGTCCGCGCGGCCGATACGGCGCGGCTCGACCTCGTGCCCGAGGCTGCAGGCCTGCTCGCGGCTTCGCTCGGATTGTCACGCATGTTCAAGGATGATCTGGCACAGCTCGATGCCGGCATGCTGATCTATGACGCCTTCTACCGCTGGTGCCGTGACGCGACCGAGGAGACCCACAATTGGCCGTCCCCGCTGAAGAAGAGTTGAGGCCGGCCATGACAATCGCAGCGACCGGCGAGGTCGTGGCCCCGCCGCGCATTCCGACGCTGCGCGAGGCGACGCGGGTCTGGGCGAAGATCGGGCTTCTCAGCTTCGGCGGCCCGGCCGGGCAGATCGCGCTGATGCACAAGGAGCTGGTCGAGGAGCGGCGCTGGATCGGCGAGCAGCGCTTCCTGCACGCGCTGAACTACTGCATGCTGCTGCCCGGCCCCGAGGCGCAGCAGCTCGCGGTCTATATCGGCTGGCTGATGCATCGGACCATCGGCGGCCTGATCGCTGGGCTGCTGTTCATCCTGCCCGGCGCGCTGGTGATGCTCGGCCTGAGCATCCTCTATGTGCTCTATCGCCACGTACCGCTGATCGACGGCCTGTTCTTCGGGGTCAAGGCGGCGGTCCTGGCGGTGGTCGTCGAGGCCGGGCTCAGGATCAGCCGGCGCGCGCTGAAGAGCCGCGCCATGGTCGCGATCGCGGTCGTGGCCTTCATCGCGATTTATCTGGTCAGGCTGCCATTTCCGGCGATCATCCTGACGGCCGGGCTGATCGGCTGGCTCGGCCATCGCTACAGGCCGCAGATGTTCGGCAATGGCGGCCACGGCGCCGCCATGGGACCGGACGTGACCGGCGTGATCGACGCGATGTTCGAGCGCGGCGAGATGGCCCATGTCCGGGCCTCGAAGGCCAAGGCCTTCCGTACGCTCGCCATCTGGCTGCCGCTCTGGCTCGGGCCGGTCGCGCTGCTTTGGCTCGCGACGGGGACGGGCAGCGTCTGGGCGCAGATCGGCGCCTTCTTCAGCGCGATGGCGGTCGTCACCTTCGGCGGCGCCTATGCCGTGCTCGCCTATGTGGCGCAGGCGGCGGTCGAGACCTATGGCTGGCTCGCAGCCGGCGAGATGGTCGATGGGCTGGGTCTTGCCGAGACGACGCCCGGCCCGCTGATCCTCGTGCTGCAGTTCACCGGCTTCCTGGCCGGGTTTCGTGCGCCGGGCGGCCTGCCGCCGCTGCTGGCAGGCGGTTTCGGGGCGCTGCTCACGCTCTGGGTGACCTTCGCGCCGTGCTTCCTCTGGATCTTCCTGGGCGCTCCCTACGTCGAGGCGCTGCGTGGCAACAAGGCCTTGTCCGCGGCGCTCGGCGCGATCACCGCCGCGGTGGTCGGCGTGATCATGAATCTCGCGCTCTGGTTCGGGCTGCACGTCGTCTTTCGAGAGGTGCGCCGGGTGCCCGTGCTCGGCCTCGCGCCCGACCTGCCGGTGCTGGCATCGCTCGACTGGCGCGCAGCGCTGCTGGCAGTAGCGGCCATGCTCCTGATGCTGCGCTTCAAGGTCGGGATGGTCGCGACACTCGGCATTTGCGCGGCAGCCGGCGTGGCACTGACGCGGCTTCCCGCCTGAGCCGATGTGGCGTCAGCGCCGCGGCGGCTCTCCGGGCTCGATCACGCGGTATTCCGCGTCGATGACGTCGACGCGGGCCTCGCCCGGCCGCGCCCTGGCGAAGGGGTCGGATTGCCCGAAGCCGGCGGCCTTGAGCCTGCTCTTCAAACGCCAAGCGGCGATCGCGCCGACAGCGAGCACGATCGGGATCAGGATCAGCGCGAGGCTCGCCGCGAGCAGGAACAGCGTCACGCCGAAGACGAGGCTCGCCGCCATGGTCAGCCAGGAGGCCCAGCGTGGCATGCTTCTCCTCTGGCCGGCGAGCTGCTCGTAAAGATTGACGCGGATCATGTCGTCTCCGTGCGGTGGGTCAGCACCAGAAATAGGAAGCGAATGCGGCGAAGGCGAGATCGCTGGAACGCTCACCGATCAAATTGAAGCAGGTCGACCGGGCCGCGCGTTCTGCATCAATGGCTTAAGGCCGGGTCCGATGAGATTGATTCAACCTGGCCGGAGCCGGCTTCATGCCGGCTGGCGCCAGTCATAGAGCCAGGCGTTGCGGCGGCGCATGCCGTCGGGGCCCATGCGTTTCATCACCAGATCGCGGGCGAGGCTCCAGGGCCAGCTCAGGTGATAGGCGCGCCCGTTGCCGCGGCTCACCTCCTGGACACGCGCAACCCGGTCCCGCCTCGCTTTCGCATAGGCGGCCAGCGCCGCCTGTGCGGCCGAGGCCCCGCCTTGCCGCAGATGCGCGGTCAGCTCATGCGCCAGGACGCTGGCATCCTCGATCGCGAGCGCCGCCCCCTGCGCCATGAAGGGCAACACGGGATGAGCGGCGTCGCCGAGCAGGGCGATATTGCCGCGCGCCATGGCGGCGGGCGAACGGTCGAACAGCGACCAGACCTGCCATTGCGGCGCCGCAGCGGCGAGTTGGCGCAAGCCGGGCTCGGCCCGGGCGAGATGGCCGGTGAGCAAGGCCGCGTCGCCGTCGCGCGACCAGCCTTCGCGCGCCTCCGTCGCTTCGCGAATGATCACGAGATTGGTCTTGCGGCCGCCCGAGACCGGGTAGTTCACGGCGTGCCGGCCCTGGCCGACATGCAAGGTGACCTCGGCAGCGGGCGCGGCGCCATTGCCGCCATTCGGCACCATGGCGCGCCAGGCCTCGTAACCGGTGAAGACCGGCGGCTGTGCGTCGCCCGTCAGTTCGCGGGTGCGCGACCACAGGCCGTCGGCGCCGATCAGCGCCAGGGCCGGGACGGTTTCACTCTGGCCCGACTCGCTGATGAAGGTCGCGATGACGCCATCCTCGGTCTGGGTAGCCTCGTGCAGTCCGCGCCCGACGACGAGGCGGATGCCCGGCAACGAGCGGGCAGCGTCCAGAAGCAGGCCATGCAGGTCGGTGCGCCGCAAGGCCCGGAACGGGGCCGGCATCGGCCCGGTGCCCATCGGCATCTCGGCCAAGCCTGCGCCATTGGTCCAGCGCCTGACGACGAGGCGGTCGAGCGGCACCGCCTCGCGCTTGACGGCCAGGCCGAGATCAAGCGACTCGAGGACATGGCCGGCATTCGGCGTGATCTGGATTCCCGCGCCGGTCTCGCCGAAGCCGGTGCGCTTTTCCACGACCGTCACGCTGAAACCCCGACGCGCCAGGGCCACGGCAGCCGTGAGGCCGCCAATGCCGGCACCGGCAATCACGATATGGGGAGCAGGCATGGCAACGGGTCCGGCGACGAGGGGCGCGGGGTCAGGCCAGGATGGTGTCGGGCTTTAGTCCTTGCCGCGGCCGTCGCGATCCGGCGGCTGGTCAGGGCGCGGCCAGGACGGGTCGGCCCAGGTCCGGGCATAGGGTTGGGCCTTGCCGCCGATGCCGAGCGAAGCCTGCTGATAGGGCACGCAGCCGGCGAGAGCGGTCGCCGCCAGGAACAGGGTGAGGGCGGCGATGCGAGCGCTGGTTTTCATCATGCTGCCTTTGCCGTTTCGTGGTGGGCACAGTCCGGCGGCGTGCAGGCGCCCACCGGAAGCGAGGCCTCGTATTTGAACAGCGTCGAGCAATAGGGGCAGACGATCTCGTCATCCGAGCCCATGTCGAGGAAGACATGCGGATGATCGAAGGGCGGCTTGGCCCCGATGCACATGAATTCCCTGGCGCCGACATGGATCACGGCGACGCCGGACTGGTTGTGGAAATGCGGAATGCCCGTATCGGCCATGGTCATGCTCGTTGCGTTGATTTGGGTGGAGTTTATCCCGTCAGGTCCTATGGCGCCAGTGCGCCGATGGGATCACGGCCTCCGGAAACAGGCCTGGGCGACGGCGCCGGTGCGCAGGCGCTCCTCGTTGTTCAAGGTATTGGCCAGCACTTTCCGCCAAAGCCCCGCCTTCTTGAGCTCATCGACGGCGCAGGCGCAGGTCTTCTCGCAAACCGAAAGGGATGTCTGCTCGGTCACGCAGCTGCGCTGGCAGGAGACCAGGAACGGCCGCTCCTCGTTCGCCGGCACCGCCGCGAGCCGGGTCGCGAGCAGGAGCATGCCGATGAAGATGGGCTGATGGGCGAGATAGACGATCAGGCTGTTGCGCCCGCCCCAGGCGACGATGCGCGCAAGCGGGGACCGGGCCTGCCAGCGGCCCCAGCGCGCGACATGGGGAATGGCGAGCTTGCCGAGCGCCATGCCCATGAGCACGCAGCCGAACCAGGGCACCAGCGGCACGAAATCGGCCGTGGACCTGTTCAGATGCGCGAAGCCGAGCCAGAGCAGCCAGGGCTGGTCGAGCAAGGCCGGGGCGGGAAAGAGCGGCAAGGCGAGAAAAACAGCCGCGAACAGCGCGATCGCTGGCGCCGGCAAGCGCAGGAAGGGCAGGGCGAGGACGCTGGCGAGCGCGATGTGATGCAGGATGCCGAAGAAGATGAAGTTCTGCCGCATGGCGAACCAGGTGCCCAGCGTCACCAGCGCCGCTGCTCCCGCGACCATGGCGAGGCGGCGCAGATAGGGCCGGAGCTTCAGGCCGTTGCGCGTCGCCAGCACGAGGCTGAAGCCGACGATCGTCAGGAACGAGCCCGCGATCATCCGCGCGAAGGTGCTCCAGGCCGGATCGGCCGGGACATCGACCGCGATCAGCCCGAAATAGGAGAGGTCATAGGCGAAATGGAAGACGAACATCGCGAGCAGCGCGAGGCCGCGGGCAAGATCGACGATGTCGATGCGGCGGCGCTCAAGCTGTGATGTCGGGGCCGGCTCGGCTTGGCTCATACCAGCCTTCATAGGCAAGTGCTGGGAACGCCGCTACACAAACCCGCCTTGCCATGGCAGTTGAGAGAGCATCTTCCGCTGTTGTCGCAAATGGATCATGCAGAGCTTCTCATCAGACGGCGTCGATCTCGCCTATATCGATCTTGCTCCGACGAATGACGCGCCCCTGAACCGGGCCGTCGTCCTTGTCCATGGTTTCGCCTCGAGCCACGCCGTCAACTGGGTCAACACGCAGTGGACAAGGACACTGACCCATGCCGGCTATCGCGTGGTCGCGCTCGACAATCGCGGCCATGGCCGAAGCGACAAGCCGCACGAGCCCGCGGCGTATTCATCCCAGATCATGGCCGAGGACGTGCGCCGGCTGATGGACCATCTCGGGATCTCGCAGGCCGATGTCATGGGCTACTCGATGGGTGCGCGCATCGCGGCGCATCTGGCGCTCGCGCATCCGCAGCGCCTGCGCTCTCTGCTGCTCGGCGGGCTCGGCATCCATCTCGTCGAGGGCGTCGGCCTGCCGCTCGGCATCGCCGACGCGATGGAGGCGCCCTCGCTCGAGGCGCTGACCGACCCGATGCAGCGCATGTTCCGCGCCTTCGCCGACGCCAACAAGAGCGACCTCGAGGCGCTCGCCGCCTGCATCCGCGGCTCGCGGCAGACGCTCACCGCCAAGGAGGTCGGGCAAATCTCCATGCCGACCCTGATCAGCGTCGGCACCAAAGATGACGTCGCCGGTTCGGGACCGAAACTCGCCGCGCTGATCCCGAATGCGCGCTCCTTCGCCATCGAGGGGCGCGACCACAACCTCGCCGTCGGCGACAAGAGCCACAAGCAGGCGGTTCTCGATTTCCTGACGTGATTGGGCAGGCGTGCGGCGCGCGCTGGGGTATTTGTAAAGTCTTTTCTGTCAGAGGCTTGCGCGCCGATCCTTGCAGATTGAGTCCGGCGCCCTTGCGCCCGGGGCGGGGTGCGGCTGCATTCCGGTTTGGCGCCGGGGGGCGCTGCCGTGCTAGAGTGTCGTCCTGAACGAAGCCGTATTCCGGAGAATGATCATGCCGTCAGGGCGCTCCGCTGTAGAAGCACGCGATCCAGTCACCGGGCTCGACCGGGTCGATCCGGTCTGGACTCGGCTGCGTCGCGAGGCAGAGCAGGCGCTCGGCACGGAGCCGGCGCTGGGCGGCCTGATCCTGACCTCGATCCTCAACCAGCCGAGCTTCGAGGCGGCGGTGAGCCATCGCGTCGCGTCGCGCCTGGCGCATCCGGCGCTCGGCGCCGACCTGATCGAGCAGGCCTTCGCAGAGGCGCTCGCCGGCGATCCGGAGATCGCGCAGGGGATGCGCGCCGACGTCGTCGCTGTTCTCGATCGTGATCCGGCCTGCAACCGGCTGATCGAGCCCGCGCTCTTCTTCAAGGGCTTCCATGCGCTGCAGGGCCACCGGCTGGCGCATTGGCTGCTTTTGCGGGGACGACGCGATTTCGCGCTCTACCTGCAGAGCCGTTCCTCCGAGGTCTTCCAGACCGACATCAACCCGGCTGCGCGCATCGGCAAGGGCGTCTTCCTCGACCACGCCACCGGCCTCGTCGTCGGCGAGACCGCGGTGATCGAGGACGATGTCTCGATGCTGCAGGACGTGACCCTCGGCGGCACCGGCAAGGAGGGCGGCGACCGCCATCCCAAGATCCGCAAGGGCGTGCTGATCGGCGCCGGCGCGAAGGTGCTCGGCAATATCGAGGTCGGCCAATGCGCCCGCATCGCCGCAGGCTCCGTCGTGCTGACTGAAGTGCCGCGCAACAAGACCGTCGCCGGCGTGCCGGCCAAGGTCGTTGGCGAGGCCGGCTGCGCCGAGCCGTCGCGCTCGATGGACCAGATCCTCGCGGGCGATTGCGGCGCCTATATCTGAGCGCCGTCCAATCCGGACTTCCGTAGCCAATCCGCCACCTCCTGGCGGAGCGCATGGCCTTGTGCCGGCAGCACGAAGGCCAGGCGGTCCGGCGTCGCGAGCGCCGGTCCCAGCGGCGCGACGAGCCGGCCGTCGGCAAGGTAGGGCCGCAGCAGGCTGAGGCGGCCCATCAGGACACCTGCACCGGAAAGCGCGGCATCGAGCGCGACGCTGTAGAGCGAGAAGGACGGTCCGCGGGCCGGGTCGACCGCCTCGCTCGCGTCCACCGAGGCGAGCCAGCGAGCCCAGTCGTCGCGCCAGACGGCATCGTGCAGCAAGGTCTGGCGGGCGAGGTCGGCGACGCTCTTCACCGAAGCGGCCAGCGCCGGTGCGCAGACCGGCACGATCGCGTCGGGGCCGAGCGATGCGGTAACCCTGGCCTCCGCCAGATAGAAGAGCGCGATGTCGTGAGGCTCGCGCCGTGCATCGGGCGGCTGTTCCATCGCCGAAACCGAGACCTGCAGGCTCGGAAAGGCGCGCTGGAGCGCGGCCAGGCGCGGCGCGAGCCAGAGCTGCGCGATGCAGGGCAGGGCGGCGATCGTCAGCGCGCGGCCCTCTCCCCCGGCGCGCAGTTCCTGCAGCGACTGGGCAAGAAGGTCGAAGCCACGGCTGAGGCGCGGCAGCGCGGCGCGGGCGGCGGGCGTCAGGATGACTCCCTGCGGCCGCCTCTGGAACAGCGGCAGGCCGAGCGCGGCCTCCAGTTGCCGGATCTGCTGGGTGATCGCGCCGGCCGTGACGCCGAGCTCTTCGGCTGCCTTGGCGAAGCTCCCGCTGCGCGCCGCGGCCTCGAAGGCGCGCAAGGCGTTGAGCGGCGGCAAGCGGGGACGCGGCGGCGTCACGGGCATCGGCACCTGACCTGAGGGTTAGATTTCCTCTATCTCCGGGCGACGATAACTCGTTTGCGCGGGTGCCCGCAAACGGCTCCAATGCCGGTGGTCCGCAGAACGGTTCTGCGGTGGTCGGAGAGACGTGATGACGGCGTTGGGCAGGCGCGGCTGGGTTCCCGCAACGAGCGAGGATTATGTGCTGGAGGTCGCCGCGAGCGTCGGTGCGCAGGATCTCGACGCCACGGAACGCGCGATCCAGGCCCTGACGGCCGAGAATCGGATCATCCACGAGCGCGATTGCGTCAATCTCAATCCCGCGACCAATGTCATGAACCCCAAGGCCGAGGCGGCGTTGTCGGCCGGGCTCGGGGCGCGGCCCTCGCTCGGCTATCCCGGCGACAAATACGAGATGGGGCTGGAGGCGATCGAGAAGATCGAGGTGATCGCGGCGGAGCTCGCGGCCCAGGTGTTCGGCGCGAAATATGCCGAGATCCGCGTGCCCTCCGGCGCCATCGCCAATCTCTACGCCTTCATGGCGGCAGCCAGGCCCGGCGACTGCATCATCGTGCCGCCGGGCGAGATCGGCGGCCATGTCACGCATCACGGCGCCGGGGCGGCCGGGCTCTACGGCATCGTCACTCATCCGGCGCCGGTCGATCCGGTGAACTACACGGTCGATCTCGACCGGCTGCGGGCGGACGCGCTGCGCCTGCGCCCCAGGCTGATCAGCATCGGCGGCAGCCTCAACCTGTTCGCGCATCCGATCCGCGAGATCCGCACCATCGCCGACGAGATCGGCGCGATCGTGCTGTTCGACGCCGCGCATATGTCGGGCATGATCGCCGGCCATGCCTGGCAGCAGCCGCTGGAGGAGGGCGCCCATCTGATGACGATGAGCACCTATAAGAGCCTCGGGGGGCCGCCATCTGGCCTGATCGTCACCAACGACGCGGCGCTGGCGCAGAAGCTCGACGCCATCGCCTATCCCGGCCTGACCGCGAATTTCGACGCGGCGAAATCGGCCTCTCTGGCGATCACGCTGCTCGACTGGAAGGCGCATGGCCGCGCCTATGCGCAGATGATGGCGCAGACCGCGAAGGCGCTGGCGGAGGCGCTGATCGAGCGGCAGGTGCCGGTTTTTGCCCGGGACCGCGGGATCACGACCTCGCATCAGTTCGCCATCGAGGCCGCGCCCTATGGCGGCGGACAGGCGGCGGCGAAGCGGCTGCGTCAGGTCAATGTCCTGAGCTGCGGCATCGGCCTGCCGCTCGCTGCGGTCGCGGGCGACGTCAACGGGCTCCGGCTCGGCACGCCAGAGATCGTGCGCTTCGGCATGACACCCGCCGACATGCCCGAGCTCGCCGGCTATATCGCCGAAGGCCTGAGCGGAGCGCGGCCGGCTGAGGCCGTGGCGAAGGATGTGACCGCCTTCCGCCAGCGCTTCGCCAAGCTGCATTTCATGCGTTGAGTCAAAGTCTTACGCGCCGCCTTTCTCATAGCGATTCATCATTTCCGCGCGCAGCGCCTCTTCCGAAACGAGATGCGCGCCGCCGAGCCAGACCGATTCGACGGCGCCCGTGCCGTCGCGGATCAGCCGCGCCGCCTCGCCCGGGCTGTTGAAGCCCGATGTCCTGGTGACGCGGCCCAGGTTTGGCGCCTCGACCGTGACCTCGCCGGCATCGAGGAAGGGCAGGAGCAAGGCCGGGTTGGCGCAGAGCACCTTGTCCCCGGCCGGCACGAGGTCTCCGGCGCCCCAGATCGACCACCAGCGGCCGGTCCAGTCCTGCAGCACCGGTGAAGGCGCGCCGTGTTCGGAAAAGGTCTTCAGGATGTGGATCACGCCGTCGATCCAGGGATGGGCGAGACCGTCGATGGCGTTGGTCAGGATCGAGACGGTGATGTCCTGGCGCGGCAGCACGATGGTGCGGGTGATGAAGCCCTGGAAACCGCCGGAGTGGCCGAAACAGCGCCAGTCGCCCTCGCCGCCGGAAATGGTGCCGAGGCCGTAATGGCGGCCGAAGCTGGCCTCGTCGTCAGGCCAGAGGCGGCGGCTCATCTCGCGCCGGCTGAGCGGGGACAGGATGCTGCGTTCGGCATTGGGCGAAAGCTGCGCGAAATAGCGCGCGACGTCGGCGGCCGTGGCGACGAAGCCGGCCGCCGAGGTCATAGCGTTTCCCGGATTGTCGCCCGGGATGACGACGCGGCGGCCGAGCGGCGTCCTGTAACTATGCCCCTTCGCCATCGGACCCGACCAGAGCGTGATGTCCGGCCGGGTCTCCGTCAGTCCGGCTGCCGCGACGACCTCGCGTGCGATCCAGTCGGCATAGGCCTCGCCGGTCACGGCCTCGATGACCAGGCCGAGCAGGGCGAAGCCGTGATTGGAGTATTTGAAGCGCTGCGAGGGAGGATAGGGCTGGGCGACCGAGAGGTCGGCAATGACCTCCTCCTTGCTGCAATAGGGCTTGCGGTCGAAGAACTGGCCGTTGTCGGGCCCATCGCGCGTCAGCCCGGCGCTGTTGGACAGGACCTGGCCGATCGTGGCCGCGGCGACGTCGGGATGCAGGCCGGGCACATGGGCGCCGACCGTGTCGTCGAGCCGCAGCCGGCCCCCCTCGATCAGGCGCAGCAGCCCGGCCGAGGTGTAGCTCTTCGAATGCGAGGCGATGCGGAAGCCGTGGCGCGGCGTCAGCGGCTCGCCGGTCGCGAGATCGGCCTTGCCGTAGCCGGCTTCCAGAACGATGTCCTGGCCGCTGGCGATCGCGACGGCGCAGCCCGGCTGGTCGTGATGGCGGCGCTGGAAGGCGAGCCAGCTCGAGACATAGGGCAGGGCGGCGGAGAGCCAGGGCTTCATCGGAGGATCCATCTTTCGCGACATCTGCAACGGAGCATGGCACGCTCGGCGCGACGCCGGCAGCATCGGGAAAAAGCAGCCGCCATGCGGCCGTGGCGCAGCCCGGCCGGGCTGCGCGAGCGAGAGGAAACCGCGTTCCGGCTTGCCCTGACGGCCCGGTCATGGCATCCGTCCCGCCACTCTGAAAGGATCGATCCAGTGGACAAAGCAGAACTCGCCAAGCTCGAGGCCTATCTCCGACGCACCTTCGCCAATCATGCGATCAGCGTGCGGGCGCGTATGAAGAAGACCGATTCGGCCGAGGTCTATCTGGGCGAGGAATTCATCGGCATCATCCATGTCGACGACGAGGACGGCGACCGCTCGTTCAATTTCACCATGGCGATCCTCGACGTCGATCTCGAGGACTGAGACTTAAGGCCGCTATTCAGGGCATCATCCTGTCGACGGTGCGCCGGACGCCGCCGAGCATCAACTCCCAGTCGGCGATGATCGCGCGCGGGAAGCGGATGTTCACGTCGAGGCCGCGATGGCGGAAGGTGACGCGGCACGGCTCGTCCAGGATGACGGGGCCGGCATCGAGCGGGCAGCGCGCGGCAAAGCCGCGGCCATCGGGAACCGAGACGTAGAATTCGTCGCCCTCATAGGGCGAGCCCTTGCGGAAGCCGCGCACGACCAGCCCGCCGGGATTGGACCAGACCGTCGGCGTCAGGAAGCGCGCATAGATCGAAAGCTGGTTCGCCGGTTCGTTGACCTTGTCGGGCGGACTGAGCGTGACCAGGAGCTTGCGGCGGCTTTGCGCCGTGACGGGCCCCAGGCTCGGCCAGTCGAGGCGCAGGCGCACCATCCCGACGACGCGCGTGCTGTCCTCGTCATCGGGGCCGGTCAGCTCCTGGGGCACGATGAGCGCGACCTCGCCGATCCGCGCGGGCTGCGGCTGCGGAGTTTGCTCGCCGGCAAGGCGGGGACCGTAGAGCGTGGCCGCGGTGATGGCGGTGGCGCTGAACAGGACCAGCGCGGCTGCCTTGAGCAAGGCGCTGTCCGCGCGCGGCAAAGGCGGTGGCGGGCGCTTGAGGCGGGCGCGGACCATCGTCGTGAGGCCGGCGGCGCGCTGCGGCGAGTGATGCTCGTAGACGGTCACGGATCCATGCCCTGCAAGATGCTGTGGCTACTGAATCAGACCCGGCTTAATGCTCCGTAAACCATGATGCGCGCCTCGCGGCCCGGATAGCGCGGGGCAGGGTTAACCATCGCTAACGAGTTTTCTTCACACTTCGTAAACCATGCGCCAAGCTCTCCCGGTTTCCCGTCCGGAGCCGCGACGTTGCGTATCGAACCTGCCGCCGTCGAGGCGCTCCAGTCCCTGTTCATCGGTTTCGCTTTCGCCGGCCTGCTGGCCAGCGGATTCGAGCTGTTCACGCAAAGGCGCGCCGATTTCCGGCTGCTTCAGTCGGGGGGCCTCGCGGCCGTGGCGAGCGTGCCCGTCGTCGTCTTCAGCGCGCCCTTCCTCATCCTGCGCAACACGGTGAACGGCCGACGCATCGAGGGGCGCCCATTCACCTTCGTCGTATTGGCGAGCATGGCGGCCTCGCTCTGGAGCGTCGCCTCCGGCCGCGTGGTGCTCGATCTGCTGCACTATCTCGGCGGCGCTTGACGGGGCGGGCGGCCCGCCTGCAATCCTCGCGGGTGCTCGCAGAAGGATGAACCGGACATGCCGCTCTATTCGCTCGATGGGACCAAGCCCGAATGCGCCGCCGATGGCCTGTGGTGGCTCGCGCCGGATGCGCATGTCATCGGCCGGGTCCGGCTCGCGGCCGGGGTCGGCATCTGGTTCGGCGCCGTGCTGCGCGGCGACAATGAATGGATCGAGATCGGCGAGAACAGCAATATCCAGGAAGGCTGCGTCCTGCATACCGACATGGGCTCGCCGCTCAGCGTCGGCGTGGGCTGCACCATCGGCCACCGCGCGATCCTGCATGGCTGCACGATCGGCGACAACAGCCTCGTCGGCATGGGCGCCACGGTCCTGAACGGCGCGAAGATCGGCCGCAACAGCCTGGTCGGCGCCAACGCGCTCGTCACCGAGGGCAAGGAGTTTCCCGACAACTCGCTGATCGTCGGGGCGCCGGCACGCGCGCTACGCACGCTCGACGAGGCGGCGGCTGCCGGGATCTCCGCCTCGGCGCGGGGCTATGTCGCGCGCTGGAAGCAGTTCGCCGCCGGGTTGAAGCGGCTCGACTGAACGACTGCCGCCCCAAAACGAGGCGGGCCGGCGCCTCGGGGAGAAGCGCCGGCCCTATGGCGAAACCCGGCCTAGGGACGGGTGGGGTGGGGACGTGACCAAGCTTCGCCGTCCAGGAGGTCGCGGCCGGAACGCGGCCGTGACGAAATCGTTCTTCAGCGCACCGAGGCGACCGTCGGCGTCGAGAGCCCGCCGAGCGAGGTCCAGCCCGTCTGGTACTGGGACTCGCGCTTGACGTAGACATAGCCGGTCTGGTTCCACGGCAGGATCGCATTGCGCTTGTTGTCGAGCACGTAGTCGCCGCGGTCGGTGCGGATCATCAGCACGGCGTGGCCGGCATTCTCCTCGTCGATCACCACGGTCATCAGCATGGCGCGACGCGGAACGCCGAGTTCGGCGAGGCGCTTGCGCTTGAGCAGGGCGAAATCCTCGCAATCGCCCTTGCCGTCGGTCGGGATGTCCCAGCGGTCGACCACGCCCCAGTGGTCCTGATCGGTGACCGCCTCGATCTCGCGGTTGATCCTGCTGTTGAGCGCAACGATCGTCTTCCAGAGCTTCGGCGTCATCTCGACGCTCTCGGGCTCACGGGTGTTGACCGCGCATTCGCTCGGGCTGCGCCGGCAGAAGGCCGTCCAGGCATAGGGCGCCCTGGCGTCGCCGGACGCCACGATCGGCGCGCCGGCGGCCGGCAGCGACGCGACCTGCTGGGCCTGAGCGGATGATGAAACCCCAGCCAACGCCACCAGCGCAGCCAGAACCGTACCCCGATAAAAAGAAAGCATGTCGTCCCCTTTCCTGTCCCTGGGGCAGACGATGCGCGGGTCAAATGGATGTCGATTGAAGTGAAAGCGAGCAATTTTATGTAATTCCGCGTTCTATTCGCAGATCGACTATCAGTATAAATCGGATTGGAATGCGGAAGTAAGAAATGTCAGCGCTCGCGTCACGATTCGTTAACTGTGGCGATGCCCGCGCGATGGGGCATAACTCATTAACCGTGCGGCTGTGGGTCGCCGGGCGGCGGGATGATGTTCGGCTCTTGCGGGTCCTGCCGCCCTGGGCGGCGCTGTTCCGGAGCACTCAGGCGCGATGCCGTCATTGCGAGGAGCGCAGCGACGAAGCAATCCAGGGGGGCGTAGAGTTCTGCCGCCCTGGATTGCTTCGCTTGCGCTCGCAATGACGGCCAGGCGACTCCGGATCGGATCAGACCGTGCCGTCGTCAGGGCGAAGCTGACGCGGCACGTCCGGAATGACCAGGGCAGAAGCGGTAGATGATGGCGGGTTTAGGCGAGGAGGGGCCTCGCCCCCGTGGCGATCAGAGCTCGAGATTCTCGTCGAGCACGTCCGCGGAAAGCGGGAAGCGGAATTCCGCGGCATAGCCGCCGTCGAAGCGGCGGACGATCTTGGCGGCGGTGCCGCCGATCTTCACGGGTGTGTTGATCGGCAGGTCCTGATCGGTCGAGAACGCGGCGCCCGACAGCGAGATGTCGATGATCCGCACGACATGCTCCGAACCGTCCTCCAGCGCCAGCGTCGAGCGGGGATTGCGCGGGACGATGCGTTCGTGGCGACGGTCCTCGGGCAGGCCGAGTTCGTCGCGATTGGCGAGCCAGGTGAGCTGGGCGGTGAATTTCTCGCGCTTGCGGCTGGTCGCGGTGATGGTCATCGCGAAGCCTTCCATCGTGGTGCGGACGGCGGTGCCCTCGATCCGACCAAGATGCTCGAGATAGACGATGACGCGGTCGCCGGGATTGGCCTTGGCAGGCGCGACGAGATGCAGGCCTCCCGGCGAGATGTCGACCGTCTGGCAGGGATATTCCATGCGATTGGGCAGCATGTAGCGGCCGAGCAGCACGACCTTCATGCGCTGATGCCGCCTGCGCTCGACAGGGCGTATGGCCGGACGGGAGGTGTGCAGCGCACTCAGCATCGAATCTGCCTGATTTGGCGCGATCCTAGCGGCGGGACGGTTAACGGTACGTTAGAGTCTCAGCTCCGGCCGCCCGGCAGCACCAGAAATTTCGGAGGCATGGCGCGCGACACCGGCTCGGGCTGGCGCTGGGCCTGCGGAGAGGGCCAGAGCATGCGCAGCGAGATCATGCGCATGCTGTCGAGCGTGTCGAGACCGAGCCAGTCGGGAGCGACGGCAGGCGACAGGGCGCCGAGAACCCGCGCATGGGTCCGGCCGCGATAGCGCAATGGCAGCAGGAGCAGCTCGAGATAGATCGGCGAGCCGCTCGCCGTCTCGGCCGAAAGGCCGGCGACGGCGCCGGCCGTCTCGTCCATCACGGTCTGCACCAGGCGGCGCATGTCGCCCTGCGATTCGACGTCCGGCCAGAGCGCAGCGAAGGTGCGGCCGCGCAACTCGCGGCCGAAAAGGGCGCAAAGCCGCGTTCCCGCCAGCCGGAAGACCGGTCCGATCGGCTCGTTTTCGAGCACGAAGGTGTCCGCCAGGGCATGGCGCAGTGCGCCCGGTTCGATCTCGCCCCGCTCCGGCGCAGCGCGTTCGCCGCGCAGCGCGTCCCAATAGTCGAACACTAGGCGGGTGCTCATGTTTTTCATTTCGACATCCTGTCCTGCCTGCGCTCCTCGCCTGCATAGGATGCGTGCCGGTACGGCACATATCCGTCAGAAGCGGGGACAATCGGCTGTTGCCGACTCACAGGACGCAGTGGTCATGCCGTCTTGCCATGGGCATCCGGCAGGGGGGACCGGCAGGGTCGCGTTAGGGTTAACGAGGCGTTGACATTGTGGATAACCCGTTAAAATGCGTATCAAATGCAAGATAGTTTCACGGGCTGCGCGGCGGGAGCCGGTCCGGGTCAGAGAGGGGTGGAGGGGGATGTGACCGTGGCGCAGGGGCCTCGAGCCCAGGCGTCGGCCACAGCCGGAAAGGGGAGGGCCTTGGCCCTCCCCTTTTTCATGCGGGATGCCTTGGCGCTGGCCTGGCGGCTTGCCTCCCGCCGTGGCTTCGGCAAGGGTTGGGACGCATGTCCGAGAACCCCGACCGATCCTCCGCTCCCTCCGGGCGCGAGCCGATCCTGAACCTTCCTTCCGTCATCGTCTGGTTGATCGCCGCGCTCGCGCTGATCCAGGCCGGGCGCGCCGTCCTGTCGGCCTATGACGACTTCGTCCTGATGTCCTGGTTCGCCTTCGTTCCGGCGCGCCTGAGCCTCTGGCTCGCGCCCGAGCGGGCGCAGGAGATGATGGGGGCGCTGACGCAGCAGATGGTGGGCCAGGACCTCGCCGACCGGTTCCAGCTCGTGCGCCTGCTGCTGGCCGATGGCGGGCCGCGGCTCTGGACCCTGCTGAGCTACGGCCTGCTGCACGGCTCCTGGCTGCACTTGATCACCAACCTTGTCTGGCTCGCCGCGTTCGGCAGCCCGGTCGCGCGCCGGTTAGGGACGGGGCGCTTCCTCAATCTGATGGCGCTTTCCACCATCGGCGGCGCACTGCTGCACTGGTGGTCGCGCGAACTCGACGTCCTGCCGCTGGTCGGCGCCTCGGCGGCCATCTCGGGCGCGACCGCGGCGGCGATCCGCTTCGTCTTCGCGCCGGGTCTGCGCTTCGGCGGCATGGCCGACGACGCCGTGGTGCGCGCGATTCCGGCCGAGCCGTTCGGCGCGCTCTGGCGCAATCCGCGCGCTCTGCTGTTCATCGTAATCTGGTTCGCGACCAATCTGCTGTTCGGGGCAGGGCTGGTGCCGATCCTCGGCGAGGATGTCAGCATCGCCTGGGAGGCGCATATCGGCGGCTTCGTGGTGGGGCTGCTGCTGTTTCCGCTGCTCGATCGCGGTGCGCTGCGTTCCTGAGCGGCCTACTCGCGAAGCGGCCTCTGCGCCTGCCGCCTTGCCGTCGCCGCCGTCTTCGCCCACACTCCAGGTCTGCGAGGGGCTTGCGACGGCCTTTTGGCGAATCATTCCGTCATCGGCCGGACCTCAGGGCTCCGCTGATTTTGCACGCCGGCCAACGGCGTCGCCAAACAAGGAGGAATGCGTTCATGAATGTTGCGCAGATTCTCGGTGGCAAGGGCCACGATGTCGTCTCCGTCCAGCCGCATCGCACGCTCGCCGAAGCGATCCGCACGCTCGGCGAGAAGCGCATCGGGGCCGTCGTGGTGATGGGCGCCGATGGCGGTCTGCTCGGCATCCTGTCCGAGCGTGACATCATCCGCGCGCTCGCGGATGCCGGGGCCTCCGCGCTCGACAACCCGGTCTCGCGCGCCATGACCGCGAAGGTCGTCACCTGCCGTTCGGAAACCAGCATCGACGAACTGATGGAGATCATGACCTCGGGCCGGTTCCGCCATGTTCCGGTGGTCGAGAGCGGCCGGGTCAAGGGCATCGTCTCGATCGGCGACATCGTCAAGCACCGCGTCGCCGAGATCGAGGCCGAGAGCCGGGCGATGCGGGACTACATCGCAATGGCCTGAGCGAACGGGCAGCCCTGTCCGGCGCGAAAGCCGGACGGGCTCACCCGGCGGGAACGTGGTTGCTGGCGACGACGACCTCGATTTCATCGAGGGCGCGTTTGGCGGCCTGCCGGCCAAGCTCGACCGCCTCATCGGCACGATGGAAGTCGAACAGCCCGACGCGGGCGAGCTTCGGGCCGATCATGATGTCAGGCGGGTCGCCGGCCAGGCGCGAGCGCGAGATGCGATCCTGAGTGATGTTGAACGCGTCGACCATGACCCCGGCTAGGCCGGGCTGGTCGTTCGAGGCACGGCCGAGAAAGCCGCGCATCCGCCGCGCCGCGCCGCTGATGCCGTCGAGCCAGCGCGAGGTCGGGCGGACGTCGAGCTCGGGCAGGATTTCGGGCGCCGGCGCGGGATCAGGGTCCGAGCTGTGGTTCTGGATCGTAGTGCCGCGCCCGGAAAGGTCGCTGTTCAGGTTGACGCAGATCACGACATCGGCGCCGAGCGCGCGGGCGGCGGTGACGGGCACGGGATTGACCAGCGCTCCATCCATCAGCCAGCGCCCGCCCAGCTTCACCGGGTCGAAGACGCCGGGCAGCGCGTAGGAGGCGCGCAACGCCTCGACGAGCGGGCCGTGGGTCAGCCAGATCTCGTGCCCGGTGCCGAGTTCGGTGGCGATCGCCGCGAAGCGCAAGGGTAACGCCTCGATACGGATATCGGCGAGATCGCGCTCGAGCAGCCGCTTCAGCCGCCCGCCCGCGATCAGGCCGGCCCCGCCAATGTGGAAATCCATCAGGCCGACCACGCGGCGCTTGGTCAGGTTCTCGGCAAATTCGGTGAGGGCCGGCAGCTTGCCGGCGGCGAAACAGCCGCCGACCACCGCGCCGATCGAGGTGCCGGCAATAACGTCCGGCGCATATCCGGCCTCGACCAGCACGTCGAGCACGCCGATATGGGCCCAGCCGCGGGCTGCGCCACCGCCCAGCGCGAGGCCGATCTTGGGTCTGCCGCGTCGAGGCGGCGCTTCCATGCTGAATTCGTTCATCGAGGCCGCGCCGCCGCTCGTTCCAAAGGCCCGTCGAGCGATATCATCCCACAACATGATCCCGACCCTCCGCGGGAGGGCCAATGTCTCGCGAAAACGTGAGGGGAAGCTGAATCCATCGCGCAAGGGCCGCGCTTAACAAGCGCATTTGACGAAAAGATGTAAGCTTGGTGAAAGGATCACCAACGCCGCCCCCTCATTCCGCAGCGAAGGCGAGGGGCGCCGCGGCGGCCTCGCGCAGCGGCTTGACCCGATAGAAGCAGGAATGCCGGCCGGTGTGGCAGCAGCCGCCGTCTCCGGCCACCTTGACCTTGAGCCAGATCGCGTCCTGGTCGCAATCCACCCGCATCTCGACGATGGTCTGGACCTGTCCGGAGGTTGCGCCCTTGTGCCAGAGCTCCTGGCGGGAACGCGACCAGTACCAGGCTTCGCCGGTCTCGACGCTGCGCTGGAGCGCCTCGGCGTTCATATGCGCGACCATCAGCAATTCGCCCGAAGCCGCATCGGTGGTGACGCAGGTGACCAGCCCGCCGGCGTCGAAGCGCGGCGCCAGCACGGTGCCTTCTTCCAGAGCGTGCTTGTCGGACAGAACGGGGTAGGCGGTCATCACAGGCTCCACGGCGGGACGGGCGCATCCCGCGATGCGCCCTGCATAATCCGGTCGAGGCGGCTCGCCAACGCCGCATCCTTGCCGCCTTACAAGGCGGGGGACTTGACCATGGTGAAGAACCGGACCTGCTCGGCGGGGTCCTTGAACACGCCGGTATATTGCGTGGTCATGGTCGATGAACCCTGCTTCTGCACGCCGCGCATCGACATGCACATATGTTCGGCCTCGATCAGGACGGCGACGCCGCGGGGTTCGAGCGCCTTGTCGATGACCTGGGCGATCTGCGCCGTCATCGCCTCCTGGGTCTGCAGCCGCCGCGCATAGACATCGACGATGCGCGCCAGCTTCGAGAGGCCTACCACGCCCTTCGACGGATAATAGGCGATATGGGCCTTGCCGACGAAGGGCACCATGTGGTGCTCGCAATGCGAATAAAAGGGGATGTCGCGGACGAGCACCATGTCCTGGTAGCCCTCGACCTCCTCGAAGACGCGGTCGAGAATCTGGTCCGGATCCTCGCGATAGCCCTTGTAGAATTCCTTGAAGGCCTTGGCGACGCGCGGCGGCGTCTCGATCAGCCCTTCACGGGACGGGTCGTCCCCGGCCCAGAGGATGAGCGTGCGCACGGCCTCCTCGGCCTGCTCCTGCGTCGGCTGCCTGACCAGAAACTTGTCTGCGGAGGGGCTGAGCGCCCGCTCGACGGACAAGGACTTAACCACAGGGATCATGTGGTGCCTCCCGTTACGTTTCATCTCTGCGGCGCAGCGGCGATGCTCGGGACGGGCTGCCCCTGGCAATCGCGTCGCGTCGAAGGGGGTTGCGACAAGTTCTGCTCCCGCAGCGGAGATCGCCCATCTCCCGCCCGCGGGCATTCGACCTTATATTGGCACGCGACGCCGGTCATTCCAGCCCCGGCGAGGACCATGCCATGCTGAGCGACGTCTATAACAAGCGAATCCTGGAATTGGCAGGAAACATTCCATTGCTCGAGCGGCTGCCGGCGCCGGATGCGACCGCGACGGCGCATTCGCGCCTCTGCGGATCGACGGTGACCGTGGACCTGACGATGGCGGGCGATGTCGTCACCGGTTTCGGGCATGACGTCAAAGCCTGCGCCCTGGGCCAGGCCTCGTCCTCGATCATGGCCCGCCATGTCGTCGGCTCGACGGCCGAGGAACTGCGGCTGGTGCGCGAGCAGGCGCGCGCGATCCTGAAGGACAACGCCGAGCCGCCGGGCGGCAAGTGGAGCGATCTTTCGGTGCTGGTGCCGGTGCGCGACTACAAGGCCCGGCATGCCTCGACCATGCTGACCTTCGACGCGGTCGTCGATGCGATCGGCCAGATCGAGGCGTTGCGGAGCGATCCGGGGAGCGATGCGAAGATCGCGGCCGTCAGGTGAGCCCGAGCACCTTGCGGATTTCGTCGCGGGTGTCGTCGAAGCGGGCCCGGAAGGCGCGGTCGGCCAGGAGCGCCTCCGCGACGATCCGCCCGGCCTTGTCGCCCGCGGCGACGTCGCTGCGGTAGTGGAAGCCGCAAACCAGCCGGCTTTCGCCGTAGGAGACGACGCGGGCCCCGAATTTCTCGCGCAGCTCGGGAGCCGCGGTGCTCAAGAGAACCGAATAGAGCGATGCGGTCGCGGCGTGGCCGGCCGGGAAGGACGAGCCGACCGGGCGCCCTCCGGGGCAGGGCTTGACCCTGACCTTGCCCGAGACGGTGAAAGGCCGCTGGCGCGAGGTCAGGCGGCGCAGGCCGACGAGAACGATGCCGAGTTCGATATTGGCCTCGCGGAAGAGCAGCCGCACCTCATGATGCGTGGCGAGCGAATCTTTGACGCCCATGCCTTCCAGGAAACGGGCGAGCGTCTGGTACTGATCGGCGATCGCCGCCTTCTCGCGTTCCGGGGTGCGGTTCAGGGTGATCTGGAGAACCTCTTCGAATTCGCTCTTGCCTTCCGGCGAGTTCGCCGGTGGCGGGCTGCCGATCGCGCGCGAGATGTCGAGCTGCCCTGGATCGAGCCAGATCAGGCTCGTGCGCTGTTGGGCGTCGGCGGGAGCGAGCGACACCAGGAGGGCGGCGGGCAGGGCAAAAGCGGCCGTGCGGATACGGCGATGGAGAACCGATCGCGAAACGTGGCGAAGCATGGGCGAATCTCAAAATGAAACAGGCAAAGACGAGGCGCGATGAAATGGCATCCGACCATGCCTTGTCACGTCTTTTCGCTAGGGCACCTCGCCGCGGGGCGCATTGGCTGATCCGGGGCTACCAGCTCAGCCTCTCGATGCTGATCGGCCGGCAATGCCGGCACTGGCCGAGCTGTTCCAGCTATACCGACGAGGCGATCCAGCGTTTCGGCCTCTGGCGCGGCGGCTGGGTCGGCTTCGCGCGGGTCTGCCGCTGCACGCCGCTCGGCACCAGCGGCATCGACCTGGTCTGCGAGGAGCTGCCGGCGGGATCGGCCTGGTACAGGCCGTGGTCCTATGGCCGCTGGCGCGGGGTCAATGCGCCCTCGGAGGCCGAAACGCCCCGGGACTGAGCGATGACGATTGCCTGCGCAGGCCGGCTCGTATAGGCGGAAGGGCCCGCAAGCTGCGGCGTCATTGCCGCCCTGCGCCGGCGCGATCCTCCCCCGGATACGGATCCCGCCGAAATCCCATGTATCCGGCCTTGGCTTACGGGGCTTGTATCCCCGAGTGAGCAGGAGCGCGATCGATGACGATCTCCCTGACATTTCCCGACGGCGCCCAGCGTGCGTTTCCTGCCGGCATCACCGGCAAGGAGATCGCCGGCGGCATTTCCCCCTCGCTGCTGAAGCGCACCGTCGCGATGGCGCTCGACGGCACCGTCGTCGACCTCGCCGACCCGATCACCAAGGATTCGAGGATCGAGTTCCTCAACCGCGAGGACCCGCGCGCGCTTGAGCTGATCCGCCATGATGCGGCCCACGTGCTCGCCGAGGCGGTGCAGGAGCTCTATCCCGGCACGCAGGTGACGATCGGCCCGGTGATCGAGAACGGCTTCTATTACGACTTCTTCCGCAACGAGCCCTTCACGCCGGAGGATTTTGCGCCGATCGAGAAGAAGATGCGCGAGATCATCGCGCGCGACAAAGCCTTCACCAAGGAGGAATGGAGCCGCGACAAGGCGAAGGCCTTCTTCCGCGACAAGGGCGAGGCCTTCAAGGTCGAGCTGGTCGACGCCATTCCGGCCGACCAGACGCTGAAGATGTATGCGCAGGGCGACTGGATCGACCTCTGCCGCGGCCCGCACATGACCTCGGTCGGCAAGGTCGGCAACGCCTTCAAGCTGATGAAGGTGGCCGGCGCCTATTGGCGCGGCGATTCGAACAATCCGATGCTGACGCGCATCTACGGCACCGCCTTCGCCAGGCAGGAGGAGCTCGACGCGCATCTCAAGCAGATCGAGGAGGCGGAGAAGCGCGACCATCGCAAGCTCGGCCGCGAGATGGACCTGTTCCATTTCCAGGAGGAGGGGCCGGGCGTCGTGTTCTGGCACTCCAAGGGCTGGCGTCTGTTCCAGGAGATCATCGCCTATATGCGCCGCCGGCTCGCCGCCGACTACGAGGAGGTCAACGCGCCGCAGATCCTCGACAAGTCGCTCTGGGAGACCTCGGGCCACTGGGGCTGGTACCAGGACAACATGTTCGCGGTGAAATCGGCCTCGGCTTTCGAGAACCCGCAGGACGCCGAACGCGACCACCGCGTCTTCGCGCTCAAGCCGATGAACTGCCCGGGCCATGTCCAGATCTTCAAGCATGGGCTGAAGAGCTATCGCGACCTGCCGATCCGGCTCGCCGAATTCGGCAATGTCCACCGCTACGAGCCCTCGGGGGCGCTGCACGGGCTGATGCGCGTGCGCGGCTTCACCCAGGACGACGCCCACATCTTCTGCACCGAGGAGCAACTCGCCGCCGAGTGCATGCAGATCAACGACCTGATCCTCTCGGTCTACGAGGATTTCGGCTTCACCGAAGAACTGGTCATCAAGCTCTCGACGCGGCCGGAGAAGCGCGTCGGGTCCGACGCGGTCTGGGACCATGCCGAAGACGTCATGACCAAGGTGCTGGAGACGATCGCGAGGCAGTCCGGCAACCGGATCAAGACCGAGATCAACCCGGGCGAGGGCGCCTTCTACGGCCCCAAGTTCGAGTATGTCCTGCGCGACGCCATCGGCCGCGACTGGCAATGCGGCACGACGCAGGTCGACTTCAACCTGCCCGAGCGGTTCGGCGCCTTCTATATCGGTTCGGACGGCGAGAAGAAGCAGCCGGTGATGGTCCACCGCGCCATCTGCGGCTCGCTGGAGCGCTTCGCCGGCATCCTGATCGAGCACCATGCCGGGCATTTCCCGCTCTGGCTGGCGCCGGAGCAGGTCCTGGTCTGCCCGATCACCTCGGAGGCCGACGCCTATGCCGAGCAGGTCACGATCGCCTTGATGAACCGGGGCCTGCGCGCCCGCGCCGATCTCCGCAACGAGAAGATCAGCTACAAGGTGCGCGAGCACTCGCTGGCCAAGGTTCCGGTCATCCTCGCCGTCGGCAAGCGCGAGGCGGAGGAGAAGACCGTGACCATGCGCCGGCTCGGCAGCCAGAACCAGACGGTGATGAGCCTGGACGCGGCGCTGTCGGCCCTGGTCGAGGAAGCGACGCCGCCGGATCTCGCGCGCCGCAAAGCCCTGGCCGCGGCCTGACCCTCCTGCCGGGCTCGCCAAAACCGCGCCCGGCATGCCAGGATGTGAGCGATGCTGACGGGATCCTATCGTAAACGGCTCGAAGCCGATCTCGCCCGCTGGGTGACCGAGGGGCTGGTCAGCGCCGACAGCGCGGCGACGATCCGCCGCTCGATCGGGCGTGACAGCGGTGCCCGGCTGCCGGCTTTGCTCGGCATGCTCGGCGGCCTGCTGATCGCCGCCAGCGTCGCGGCCTTCGTGGCGGCGAACTGGGAGGAGATGCCCCGGTTGGTGAAACTGGGGATGATCTTCGCGAGCATCGTCGCGGCACTCGGCATCGCGGCACGGCTGGAGCGGCAAGGTTCCGAGCTCGGCGCCGACGCAGCCTCGACCTGCGGTGTCCTGTGCTTCGCCGCCGGCGTCGCGCTGGTCGGGCAGATGTACCATCTCCCCACCGATTGGCCGGGCGGCGCATTGCTGATCGCACTCGGCGCGCTCGCGGTCGCATTCCTGCAGCGCTCCGACGGAGCGCTGATCGTCGCCTTCGTCGCGCTGGCGAGCTGGAGCTGGGGGCGCTGGTCGAGCAGTGGCGGCGTCCTGCAATGGGCGTTTCTGCTGGCTTATCTTCCTGCTCTGTGGATGGCGCTCGGCCGTCGCGGCCGGCTCGTCCATCATGCCGCCGTGCTCTCGCTCGCCTGCTGGCTCGCGCTCGTGCCCGGCGACTGGCTGCGCGGCTCCTTCGATTACGGGCTGATCGCCTACGGATTGGCGCTGTCGGCCATCTATGTGCTGCTCGGCGCCTTCGCGCTCGATCGTGGCGGCCCGGCGCTGCTGACCGCCTGCCTGCCCTGGGGCCTGATCGGCTTCACGATCACGCTCGGCATCGAGCTGTTCCGGATCCTCGATACCGGCCAGTCCGAGGCCGGGCTGGCGAGCCTGCCGATCTATCTCGCTTATGCGCTGGCGGTTCCCGGCGCTCTCGCCTTCGTGGCAACGGCGCGTGAGCGCCGCTTCGCGACGCCGCTCGCGATCGCGCTGCTGCTGGCGCTCGTCGTGCCGGCGATCTTCTGGAGCGGCAGGGTCGTCAGCCTGCCCGGGAAGGTCGTCGTCGCCAGCCTGATCCTGGCGAGCTCGGTCGCGCTGGTCGTCGCCGGTGCGGCCGGCGGCATCCGGCGCATCCTGGTCACGGGCGCGGCCCTGTTCGGCGTCGCCATCCTGATCCTGCTCTGGCAGACCATCGGCAGCCTGCTCGACCAGTCGCTGTTCTTCCTGGTCGCCGGCGCCGTTCTGCTGACGCTGGCGGGCGGCGCGCGCCGGCTGTTCGCGCGCCTCGCCAGGCCGAGCGAGGAGCCGGGCTGATGCGTTTCCCCGAGGCCGGCAGCATCGCCGGGCGCATTCCGCTGATATGGCGCGCCGCTGCGGCGGCGCTGGTGCTGTGCGGGGCGATCGGTATGCTGGTCGAGAGCCGCGCCCGGATCCTGCGTTCCGGCAGCGAGGTCAGGCTCAGGACGGCGCCGGTCGATCCGCGCGACCTGTTCCGCGGCGACTATGTCGTCTTGAACTACGATATCAGCACCCTGGACCTGAACGGCTTGCAGGGAGACCGCGAATTCAGCCGCGGCGAGCAGGTCCAGGTCGAGCTCGCCCCCGATCCGGAGGGTTTCGCTCGCCCGGTCGGCATCTACAGGACGAGACCGTCCGGCAACGGAGGCGTCTTCATCGACGGCCGGGTCGTCTCGACAGGCGCCTGCCCGAGGACCGAGGACGGCCGCATCGATTGCACCCGGGGCCGCAACGGCGTGCGCATCGCCTACGGGCTCGAGAGCTATTTCGTGCCGCAGGGCAGCGGACGGGCGATCGAGCGGACGGAGCGCAAGCGGATCGAGGTGGTCGCCGCCGTATCGGCCTCGGGCCAGCCGGCGATCAAGCGGCTGCTGATCGACGGGCAGCTCGTCCATGACGAGCCGCCCTATTAGGGCAAGCTGTAATCTGGCGGAATCGGAACGCTGTCATCCCGGACAAGCCGCGTAGCGGCGCAGATCCGGGATCCATCGAAGAGCACCGCGCTCTACGATGGATCCCGGCACTCCGCTTCGCTGCGGCCGGGATGACGCGCGTTTCGATTTGAAAGCAGCAGGCTCTGGGGCGTGGACGCGCCGAGTCTCCTCGGTTTGCGGCGCTGCCCCGTCGCCACTCTCAGCCCATATTTGCCTGACACACAGATGTGATTCCGGTTTTCGTAGCGGCTGCGGCACCGTCGTTGTATGAACGCCAGATGAATGGATTCGTCAGATGCTGTTCATGTTGAGCGCCGCGTTCCCCAGCCCCGCCAAACCTGAAACCTCATCCGACGTCGCCGTTCATGGCCTTCTGGAGCAGTCGTCGGTGCCGGTTTCCTCGTCATTCATGAGCTATTTCCTGCGCGGCGCCGGTGCATTGGCCGTCACGCCTCCCGGCCGCGACCTGCGCATCGACGCGCTGCGCGGGCTCGCCCTGCTGATCATCTTCATCAATCACATGCCGGGGAATGTCGTGTCGGCCGCAATGCCGCATAATTTCGGCTTCTCGGACGCCGCCGACATCTTCGTGCTACTCGCCGGCGTCTCGGCGACGCTCGCTTACGGCTCGCTGCTCGACCGGCGCGGCCTCGCGATCGGCGCGCTGCGGATCGGCGGCCGGATCTGGACGCTCTACATCGCCCATATCGCGGTGTTCGTGATCGTCTGCGGGGTGGTGGCGCGCGCGGTGACGCGGACGCAGAACCCGCTCTATATCGAAGCGATCAACATCCAGCCCTTTTTCAACGACACGCTCTCGGCGCTGGTCGATGCGCTGACGCTGACCTATCAGCCGCATTATCTCGACATCCTGCCGCTCTATATCGTGCTGCTCGCCGCATTTCCCTTGATCTACAGGGCGGTGCGGATCAGCCCGGCCCTGACGCTTCTCGCCTCGGTGGCCGTCTGGCAGGTCGCGGTCTTCTTCCACCTCAACCTGCCCAATACCGGCGCTGCCGGCTGGTTCTTCAACCCGTTCGCGTGGCAGCTCGTCTTCACGATCGGGGTGGTGATCGGGCGCGGCCTGCAGCTCGGCGTCGCGGTGCCGCGTTCGGCCGTGATCACTGCCGGCGCCATCGGCGTTGTCATGTTCTCGCTGCTGGTCAAGGTCTCGACGGGCAACCCGTTCGGCCTGGCTTTCCTGAACGACTGGATCGACACCGTTCAGCTCGGCAGCGACAAGACGAACCTGGCCTGGGTCCGCGTGCTGCATCTGGCTTCGCTCGCCTGGCTCTTCATCCGCTTCGTGCCGCGGGATTCCGTGCTGGTCTGCGGACGGGCCGGACGGAGTCTGGCCGTGATGGGCCGGCATTCGCTGGAGGTGTTCTGCGCCGGCATCGTGCTGGCGATCGTCGGGCAGATCATCCTGGCCGAGACTTACTTCGCACTGGGCGTTCAGTTGCTCGTTTGCCTTGGTGGCGTTACGCTACTGGTTGGGCTCGGGAACTTCCTATCGTGGTATCAGTCCATCGCGCTTCACGGCTCCGCGGGAAAACCCGCTCCAGCGCTGCCCGCTTCTGTGCCGCGACCCTGACGATCGGCCTGATGATGAGCGCGGCCCAGGCCGGGCCGATGACGCTTGCCGGCATGACCGACCTGCGCTGCCGCTTCGGCGCCGCCCAGCAGCCGTTCCAGCCCATGCTGCCGGCGGCGAAGAAGGCGCTTCAGGAGACCGGGAAACTCACCATCGTGGCGCTCGGCTCGTCGACCACGGCCGGCGCCGGCGCCAGCGAGAGCGGCCGCAGCTACCCCGCCGTCCTCGAGGCGGAACTCAAGCGCCGGATGCCGGACACCGAGATCCGGGTGATCAACAAAGGCATCGGCGGCCAGTCGGCCTATGACATGCTGATGCGCATGGACAGCGACGTCATCGACGAGAAGCCGACGGTGCTGATCTGGCAGACCGTGGTCAACGACGCGATCCGCGATATCGGCGAGGAGAAGCTCGCGAAGATCCTGCGCAAGGGCGTCAAGAAGGCCAGGGCCGCGGATATCGACATGGTGCTGATGGACCTGCAATGGCTGCCGCGCGAGGATCGCTACCCGAAATATGACGAATACCGCGCGGTCCTCGCCAAGACCGCCGACGAGATGAGCGTTTCGGTCTTTCCGCGCTACGCCATGATGAAGAGCTGGTCGAAATCGAAGCACTTCACAGCCGAGGAGCTCGTCGGCATGGACGGACTCCACATGGTCGATGCGAGCTATCGCTGTCTCGCCATCCGGATCGCGGACGGGATCGTCGGGGAACTGACCGGCGCGAAGCCCGAACTCATGGAACCGCCGAACCCGACCAATTGAGCCGAGGCCGCCCGGCTACTTCGTCGCGATCACCTCGATATCGCGATCGAGCCCCGTCTCGACCTTGAAGTCCTTCGAGAAGACCTGGCCTTCCTGGCGTGCGATCAGCACGTAGTCGCCTTCGGCCAGGATGACCTGCGGGAAGGCGCCGATCGCCTCGCGAATGACGTCGCCGCCGGGGGTGAGGACGCTGAAGGCCGTGCCGGCGAAGGCTTCGCCGCCAGGGGAGGCGACCAGCTTCAGGGTCACGCGGGCAGCGCGGTGATGCAGCGTGGCATCGGTGACCTTGCCCGATTCCACGGTGACGTCGGCGCGCTGGATCGCGTTGGAATCGCCATAGGTCGAGACGACGTGATAGGTGCCCTCGGGCAGGCGGATCAGGTCGCCCGCCTTCGCGTCGCCGACGACGAGCCGGCCTTCCGAATTGCCCTGCAGGGGCACGAAGACCTGGAATGTCAGCTGCGATGCCTGGATCGGCGTCTCGCCGATCGAGCCCGCGAGCGTCAGGCCGCCGGCGCTGATCGCGATCTGCTCGCGCAGGCCTTGCTGCCCGAGTGTCACCCGCTTGGTGCCACTGGCGAAGCCATAGGCCGCGTGCAGGACATAGGCGCCGGGCTCGAGCGTGAACTGGGGCTCGGCTTCGGTCGAGCGCGCGACGATGCGCGGCGGCGAGCCGTCCGCGGTTTCGGCGAGGATGCGCCAGACCAGGCCGGAGCGGATCGGCTTGCGATCGCCCGAAAACTGCGCGCTCAGCGTCAGGCTCGCGGGCCCGGTCGAGGCCGTCGCCGGCCCGGTCTGTGGCAGCGGCACGCTCGCAGGCGCGTCCGGGCGTGTCGGCGGCAGGGGCGGGACCTGCGCGAGCGCTGCCGATGCGGCGAGAAGCCATGCCGCCGCAGCGAGCCCAGCCCGACCCAATGCGCGCAAAGGTGGTCGCGTCTTGCGGCGCATTGTCCGGAATGCCTCCAGTTGAAACATGCTCATCGCCCTTTGCGCCCCTGCATCAGCCTCAGAGCAGGCTTGCTTGTCCTCTTCATGGCAAACCACTAGTTCAGGGGCCACACGGCAGGCCACGTCGCGCGGGTTGCCGACCGCTCCTCATACCCGGGTTTCTCATGACCGATACGCTCGCCCTGCTCAAGCTGCGCCGTTCGGTGCCGCCGCAATTCCTGACCGCGCCCGGTCCCAGCTCCGACCAGCTCACCGAGCTCCTGACCATCGGCGCGCGCGTGCCGGACCATGGCAAGCTCGCGCCCTGGCGTTTCGTCGTCTTCGAGGGCGAGGCGCGCGAGAAGGCGGCCGATGTCGTCGCCAGCGCCTTCCGCAGCAAGAATCCCGAAGCCGACGCCGAGAAAGTCGCCTTCGAGCGCAAGCGGCTGACCTATGCGCCGCTGATCATCGGCGTGGTCTCGCGGGCGCGGCCCCACGTCAAGATCCCGGAATGGGAACAGGAGCTCTCGGCCGGCGCGGTCTGCATGAATATCCTGGTCGCGGCGCAGGCGATGGGCTTCGGCGCCTCCTGGCTGACCAACTGGTTCTCCTTCGACCGCGACGTGCTCACGGCCTTCGGGCTGGCGGAAGACGAGCGGATGGCCGGGTTCATCCATATCGGGACACCCGAAACCATTCCGGCGGACCGCGAGCGCCCCGTTCTCGCCGATATCGTCAGCCGTTACGGAGCCTGAGGCGATGATCTATTCCACCGCGCTCGAGGATCACGGCCTACCGCATGATCCGTTCAAGGCGATCGTGACGCCACGGCCGATCGGCTGGATCACCGCGATGAGCGCCAGGGGCGAGATCAACCTCTCGCCTTACAGCTTCTTCAACGCCGTCTCGTCGCGCCCGCATATCGTCATGTTCTCCTCCGAGAACAAGAAGGACGCCGTCTCCTTCATCGAGGAGACGGGCGAGTTCACCTGCTCGCTGGTGACCAAGGCGCTGGCGCAGCAGATGAACCAGACCTCGGCGCCGCTGCCGCGCGGAACCAGCGAATACGAGCATTCCGGACTGGCCATGGCGGACTCGCAATTCGTCAAGCCGCCGCGCGTGGCCGGCAGCCCGGCGGCGCTGGAATGCAAGCTGCTCTCGATCCAGCAGCTCAACGACCTCGATGGCAAGCCGGTGCCGCGCTGGATGGTGCTGGGCCAGGTGGTCGGGATCTTCATGGACGATCAATTCGTTCGCGACGGCCGGTTCGACACGGCCGGCGCACATCCGATCGCGCGTTGCGGCTATGCCGATTATGCCGAGGTCGACCACCTGTTCTCGATCACGCGTCCGGCCGGCGGCTGAGCGCCGTCGATGGCTCAGCGTCCCGGCGACGACGACGATTGGCGGACCACCGTCAATCTGCTCGCCGTCATCGTGACGCTGCTGCTCCTCGGCGCGGGTGTCTGGCTGCTCTTCGAGCTCGACCGGGCGCGGAAGGCGCAGGACTGCCTGTCCTCGACGATGCGCAACTGCCGGCAGATCCAGGTGCGCTGAGGCGCCGGCCCTAAACCTGAATCATTGGAATCGGCTGGGCCGATTCATTGACGCAGCTTCTCGGCCCGCTCCTTGAGACGTTGCGCCCTGACGAGATGGGGGCGGTCCAGCATTTCGCCGTCGAGCCCGATCACGCCCATGCCGGGATTGGCCGCAAAGAGCGCGATGATGGCCTCGGCCTTGGCGACCTCGTCCGGCGCCGGCGCGAAGACCTCGTTGATCACCGGAACCTGCGCCGGATGGATCGCCATCTTGCCGGTGAAGCCGTCGCGGCGGCCGGCGACGCATTCGGCCCGGAAGCCGTCGGCATCCCGGAAATTGGTGAAGACCGTGTCGACCGCATCGACCTGCGCTGAGGCCGCGGCGAAGAGCGTGAGCGAACGGGCGAGCCGGTAGGGGTCGGTATAGGAACCATCGCTCAGGCGGTTGGCCTCGGCGCCGAGATCGGCGGAGAGGTCTTCCGCGCCCCAGGTGAGCGCCGCCAGCCGGTGCGTCGCGCCGGCATAGCTGCCGAGCCCGAAAATGCCCTTGCCGGTCTCGGTCGCGATCGGAATGATCCGGGTCGCGCCGTCCGGCAGATCGTTCTCGGCCTCGCGGACCGCGATCTTGGCGCCGAGATGCGAGACGTCGGCGCCGCCCTCCGACTTGGGCAGCATGATCGCGTCCGGCGCGCCCGGCATGACGGCGTCGAGATCAGCGTCACTGAGGCCGGTCGAGAGTGCGTTGATGCGCACGATCAGCAGCGGGCGCTTCGCCTGCCGGCGGGCCGTGCCGAGAAAGTCGAGGCTGATCGCGCGGGCTTGCGCCTTGGCGTCCAGCGCGACGGAATCCTCCAGGTCGAGAATCAGCGCGTCGGCCCCGCTCTCCAGACCCTTCTGGAGCTTCTTCGGGCTGTCGCTCGGCACGAACAGGAGGGAGCGCATCCGGTCAGGCCGTGGTGGTCAAGGGTTCGGGATGCTTGCGCATGAAGGCCTGCCGGCGGCACTGGGCCACCAGCGTGCCGTCCTGCTTGTAGGCGCGGTGGTGGAACTCGACGATGCCGGCATCGGGCCGCGAGCGCGATTCGCGCTTGGCGACGATCTCGGTCGTGCAGTTCACCGTATCGCCCTCGAAGAGCGGGGCGGGGAAGGTGACGTCGGTCATGCCGAGATTGCCAATCGTGGTGCCGATCGTGGTGTCGTTGACCGAGATGCCGATCATCAGCCCGAGCGTGAACAGGGAATTCATCAGCGGCTGGCCCCATTCGGTCTCGGTGGCGCAGAAATGCGCATCGATATGAAGGGGTTGCGGATTGAGCGTCATGTTCGAGAAGAGCATGTTGTCCATTTGGGTCACGGTGCGGGTGAGCCCGTGCTCGATGAGCGCGCCGACCTGGAAATCCTCGAAATAGATGCCGCCGCGCTTGTGCCGCCTGATCTCCGCCATCAACGCTTCTCCACTCCAGCGGCCGAGCCGGCCGTTCCGGCCCGACGAACCGGGGCCTTTAACGCTTCGCTTACCATAATTGCGGCACTCTCCACAGGCGCTCGGGCACCTTGCACGCGGGCCGCCCGAGAGTCTCCATGTTCCTGTTTACGACCCCTCAGACACGCGAGACAGCGCCGACCAATCCGATCGTTAACGCCATCCGCGAGGGGGCAGAGCGGACCGGTGCCGGCTTCGACTATCTACTGAAGACGGCTCAGCGCGAATCCGCGCTCGAGCCGGATGCCAAGGCCAGGACCTCGAGCGCGACCGGGCTGTTCCAGTTCATCGAGCAGACCTGGCTTTCAATGGTGAAGCAGGAGGGGGCGAAACAGGGGCTGGCCAATTACGCCAATGCGATCAGCGCCGACGAGAGCGGCCGGCTCAGCGTGAGCGATCCCGCCACGCGCGAAAAGATCCTGCAATTGCGCAACGACCCGCAGGTCGCCGCCGTCATGGCCGGCGCGCTGACGCAGAAGAACCGCGACCAGCTCTCCGCCGCGCTCGGGCGCCAGCCGAATGCAGGCGAACTCTATATGGCGCATGTGCTCGGCTCGCGCGGCGCCTCCGATCTCATTCGCGCCGTTGGAAACGACCCGACGCGCGCTGCGGTCAAGGATTTTCCCGATGCGGCAGCCGCCAATCGCGGCATCTTCTTCGACAAGTCGGGCCGCGCCCGCAGCGCCCAGGAGGTCTATGGCGTGCTGGCGGCCAGCCACGCCAATACCCAGCTCGCGGCTGCGACCGCGACGGGCGATGCCAGGGTCACGACGGCTTACGCATCGCAGGGCGCCGATCCGCCCGTGGAGATCGCGGCGGCGCTCTCGCCCGGCCGGGCCAAGGGACTGATCGGACTGTTCTCGACGGAAGGCTCGCGCCAACCCGTCTCGAAGGCCGTCGCCAATCTGTGGACGACGCCGCGCGGCGGCGCCTCGCGCCTGGCGGCGCTTGATCCGGCCGACCGGTTCTTTCCGCGGCAGGCGCAGGGCGGCGTCGCGCCCGCTACGACAGCGTCTGACGAGACGGCGAGCGCTTCCGCCGTGCCGCTGGCCGCGACTCCGGTCGCCACCAGCGCTCCGCTGCCGCCGTCGCGCCCCGCTGATCTTGCTCAGGCCGCCGCCGCGCCCGTGCGCGTCGCGGCCAAGCCGCGCCGCGGGCCGCTCAATCTTTCGTCCTTCATGATCCAGCGGAGCGGCACATGATCGTCCGTCGCTTCCTGCTCTGGGCCCGCACGGCCAATGCCGAGGCACGGGCCTCCGGCGCCGCGGCGCTGGCCGGAGCCTATCTGCGCTCGGGAATGGCCGAGGAGGACCGTCGCGAGGCCGAGACGGCGCTGATCGCGCTGGTCGACGACCCGTCGCCGCTGGTGCGCCGCGCCATCGCCGAGGAGGTCGCGGCCTCTTCCCGCGCACCGCGCATCCTGATCCTCAGCCTGATCGCCGATCAGAGCGATGTCAGCACGCTGGTGCTGGCGCATTCTCCGGTGCTGACCGAGGCGGACCTGGTCGATGCCGCCGCCGTCGGCGACGCCCTGGCGCAGCGCGCCATCGCCTTGCGACCCAACCTGTCGTCCGGCGTCGCGGCTGCGCTGGCCGAGGTCGGGCATGTCGAGGCGCTCGTGACGCTGGCGAGCAACCGCTCGGCCGATATCCCCGATTTCTCGCTGGAGCGGATGTTCGAGCGCCAAAGCGAATCGGGCGCCCTGCGCGAGGCGCTGCTTGGCCGCCCGGACCTGCCTCCCGGCCTGCGCCAGGCGATTGCGGCACGGATGTCGGATGCGCTAGCGAATTTCGTCTCGGGCTGCGGCTGGCTGACGCCGGAGCGCAGCGCCAGGCTGGCGCGCGAATCGACCGAACGCGTCGCCGTCTCGCTCGCGGCGGGCGGGGCGCAGAGCGATGCGCCAGCCATCGTCGAATGCCTGCGCACGCTCGGCCGGCTCACGCCCGGCCTGATGCTGCGCTCTCTGCTCAGCGCCGAGCCTGCCTTGGCCGAAGCGGCCTTCGCCTCGCTGTCGGGGCTGCCACTGGCCCGCGTGACGGCATTGCTGCGCGACCGGAGCGGCGGGGGCTTGAAGGCGCTCTACCGGAAGGCTGGCATGCCGGCCTCGCTGCAGCCGGCCTTCACGGCGGCGGTGGCGGCGCTGAACGTGGTGGGCTTTGCCAGAGTGAGCGGGACGAGCGGAATCGACCGTGCGATCCTCAGTGCCGTCCTGTTCGCCTGCGAGCAGCTCGAGGGGCCCGAGGCGGATGCCCTGAACGGCCTGTTGCGGCGGCTCGACGCGGAAGCTGCGCGCGAAGAGGCGAGGAGCATGGCCGATTCGCTGGCTGACGATGCGGCGTTCGCCTTCCTCGTCGAGGCGGATCCGTCGCTGCTGGTCGAGCTCGAGGCCGACGAGATCCGCGTCGCCGCCTGACGGCAGCCGTCAATAGCCGAACTGCTCGCGCAGGATGCGCTCGTCCAGGCTGTGGCCGGGGTCGTGCAGCATGACGAGGTCGACGCTGCGGTCGATCTCGATCTCGACCGAGACGACATTGTCGATCTGGATATGATCGGCCATCGCGCTGACGGGGCGCTTGGCCGGCTCCAGAACCTCGATCGAGACCTGGGCCTGATCGGGCAGCAGCGCACCGCGCCAGCGGCGCGGGCGAAAGGCGGCGATCGGCGTGAGCGCCAGCAAAGGCGCGTCCAGCGGCAGGATCGGGCCATTGGCCGAGAGATTATAGGCGGTCGAGCCGGCCGGCGTCGCCAGGAGCACGCCATCGGCGACCAGTTCGTCGAGCCGAACCTGGCCATCGACCGAGATGCGCAGCTTCGCGGCCTGATAGGAGCGGCGCAGCAGCGAGACCTCGTTGATCGCCTTGGCCTGGACCGTCGCGCCGGTCTGGTCCGTCGAATACATCGAGAGCGGGTGGACGACGCTGCGCTGCGCGGCCTCCAGGCGCTTGCTCAGGCCGCGCTCGCGATATTCGTTCATCAGGAAGCCGACCGAGCCGCGGTTCATGCCGTAGATCGGCTTGCCGGTCCCGAGGAAGCGATGCAGCGTCTGCAGCATCAGCCCGTCGCCGCCGAGCGCCACGATGACGTCGGCCGTGGCGGGATCGGCATTGCCGTAGCGCGCGACCAGCTTCTCCAGCGCGGATTCCGCCTCCGGCGTCTCGCTGGCGACGAAGGAGATGGCTCCGAAACGCTCGGTCATCATGAAATCCGGAACAGCCAGTCCAAAGCGACGTGAGCCGGGCATAGCACGGGCGCAGCAGAGGCGGCGAGACGCGCCGCGCATAAAAAAGCCGGGGTCGCCCCCGGCTTGGTCGTCTCGGATGGACGATGCTCAGACCGCCGGCGTCCACTGCACGGGCACGAGCTCGAAGCCGTTGCCCGCCTTGGCGATATGGCCGGTGGCGGGGAAGGGGGCGTGATAGAACGCCACCTGCATCCGGTCGGCCGCGACCATGTCGAGCAGCTTGCGGCGCGTCGCGGCCGCTTGCGGCCCGTCCATGTCGAACACCGCCGACCAGTCGGGATTGCGCACGAACAGGGCAGGGTGGTTGGTCGTGTCCGACATCACCATCATGCGGCCGGAGCCCGAGGCGAGGGCGAAGACTGTGTGGCCCGGCGTGTGCCCGGGCGCCGCGACCGCCGTGATGCCGGGCAGGATCTCCTTGCCGCCCTCGAACTGCTTCACGTCCTTGGCGATCGGGCCGAAGACGCGGCGGACGCCGCCGAAGGCGCCCTTCATCGCGTCGGGCGCGGCGCTCATCTTGGCGTCGTCCATCCAGAACGCCCATTCGGCGGCCGGCACCATGACCTCGGCATTGGGAAACACGGCGGTGCCGTCCTTGAGGCGGAAGCCGTTGATATGGTCGCCGTGGAAATGGCTGAAGACGACTGTCGAGACGTTCTTCGGATCGAAGCCGGCGGCGGTGAAGTTCTTCATCCAGGTGCCGGAGGTCGGGGCGCCGGAATCGCCATTGCCGGTGTCGATCAGCGTCAGCTTGCCGCCGCTCTCGATGGCGAGCGTGGTGAAGGTGATGTTGAGCGCATCGGCCGGCAGGAAGGCCTGCTCCATCGCCTTCTTGACGTCGGCGAGCTCGGCATTGCGGACGAAGCCCTCGAGCGGGCGGCGGCCGAAGCCGTCATTGATGGCGGTGAGCGTGATGTCACCGATCTTGTAGCGGTAGAAACCGGGTGCCTGGTTCACGGGTGCTCCTTGCGCTTGGGCCCGGGCGAAGCCGGCGGGCAGGTCGAGTGTGGTGGCGCCAGCGAGAGCGCCGGCACCGGCGATCAGGGTGCGGCGCGAGAATTCGAAAGCCTGCATGGTGCTCTCCCTAGGCTGTCATTGAGCCTGGGCTGCACCCTAGCGCCCGGATGGAACGCTTCAACCGCCAGGCGGTTGCGCAAGGTCAACTTTCCGTGAACCGTGCCGCCTAACCGGCTCGCCCGGGAGGCTTTCAGTGCGAAGGCGGTGGGCGGCGACCGCGCACCAGGCCGTCATGCCGGGCGAAGGCCCGCAGCATGGCGGCGCAAAGTGCGAGAGAACCGAGCACGGCATTTCCCGAACATTCCGCGACCAGGGCCTGGAACCCGGTCGTGTCCTCCTCGGTCAGGCATTGCAGGCTCCAGCTCCAATCGGGAGCCTTTTGCCGCAGCAAGGTGATCGTTACGTCGATATTGGCGCTGACCGTCCCGAGCGCCTTCCACAGCGAGCCTTGCTGGTAGATGCCGCCGGCGGGCGCGCGCCTGCTGACGAGGTGGCTCGGCTTGCGCCGCACATTATAGCCCAACGCCTCGTAGATATCGGCATCGAGCGCGCGATCCGGCTTCTGGGCCGTCTCGCAGCGCTCCGCCAGCGTGAGCAAATGTTCCTTGTCCATGCAACTCGTCCAGTCCGAAGGCATTACCATCGCACGTGCAGGCCGCGTCGATGGTCAATCCCACACGACGCCGAACTCTCGATATATGGTGCCGGCGGAGAGGATCGAACTCCCGACCTTCGGTTTACAAAACCGCTGCACTACCGCTGTGCTACGCCGGCCCGGGTCAGCCCGATGCGGTTACCAGCCCGCCGCGGCGAGGGCAAGGCGGAAGGCAGCCGATGACCAGGCCCGGCGCGCTCATGGAACATGGCGCTGCTCGCGGACTTCGACGCCGTGTCTGCCCTAGAGCTCGGCACGTAAAAAGCCCCGCCCGGATGGGCGGGGCTTTCCCCTCTGGTCGTTTTGCCGATTGACGACTTACGACTTGTAGATGTCGCGGTCCTTGGTCTCCGGCAGGAAGAGCAGGCCGACGACGAAGGTCATCAGCGCGATCACCACCGGATACCAGAGGCCCGAGTAGATGTCGCCGGTCGAGGCCACGATGGCGAACATGGTGGGCGGCAGGAAGCCGCCGAACCAGCCGTTGCCGATATGGTAGGGCAGCGACATGCCGGTGTAGCGGATGCGGGTCGGGAAGAGCTCGACGAGCATCGCGGCGATCGGCCCGTAGACCATCGTGACATAGAGCACGAGGATGAACAGGATGCCGACCATCGACCAGAACTGGCCATTCAGGCCCTTGGCGACGTTGACGATGCCGGCGTCGCCGGCCTTGGGATAGCCGGCAGCCTGCGCCGCTGCGAGGATGTCGGCGGCGAAGGTCGCCGAAGCCGGAACCTCCTTGCCGCCGATCTCGACCTTGGTGGGCGAGCCGGCCGGACCGGGGACGAGCTGGTAGTTCAGCGCGCCGGTGGCGAGCGCCTTGCGGGTGGTGTCGCAGGGGCTGGTGAAGGTCCGCACATTGACGGGATCGAAGAGCGAGCCGCAGGTCGCGGGATCGGCCGTGACGGTGATCTTGATGTTGTCATGCGCGTTGTAGAGCGCCGGATTGCCGATCTTCGTCAGCGTCGTGAACAACGGGAAGAAGGTCAGCGCGGCGATGAGGCAGCCGCCCAGGATGATCGGCTTGCGGCCGACCTTGTCCGACAAGGCGCCGAAGAAGACGAAGAACGGCGTGCCGAGCAGGAGCGAGAGCGCGATCAGGACGTTCGCGGTCGTGCCGTCGACCTTCAGCGTCTGGGTCAGGAAGAACAGCGCGTAGAACTGCCCTGCATACCAGACGACGGCCTGGCCGGCGGTGCCGCCGATGAGGGCGATCAGCGCGATCTTGGCGTTCTTCCACTGGCCGAAGGCTTCGCCGAGCGGCGCCTTGGACAGCGTGCCCTCGGCCTTCATCTTCGTGAACGCCGGCGATTCCTGCAGCTGCAGCCGGATCCAGATCGAGATGCCGAGCAGCAGGATCGAGAGCAGGAACGGCACGCGCCAGCCCCAGGCCGCAAAGGATTCGGCCGACATGCTCAGGCGCAGCGCCAGGATGACGATGAGCGAGAGGAACAGGCCGAATGTCGCGGTGATCTGGATGAAGGAGGTGTAGAAGCCGCGGCGGTTCTGCGGGGCGTGCTCGGCGACATAGGTCGCAGCACCGCCATACTCGCCGCCCAGCGCCAGGCCCTGGAGCAGGCGGCAGGCGATGAAGGCGATGGGCGCTGCGATGCCGATCGCGGCATAGCCCGGCAGCAGGCCGACGACGAAGGTCGCGAGGCCCATCACCATCATGGTGACGAGGAAGGTGTATTTGCGGCCGATGAGATCACCCAGCCGGCCGAAGAACAGCGCCCCGAAGGGGCGGACCGCGAAACCGGCGGCGAAGCTCAACAGCGTGAAGATGAAGCCGGCTGTCGGATTGACGCCCGAGAAGAAGTTCGCCGAGATGTTGGCGGCGAGCGAGCCGGCCAGGTAAAAGTCATACCATTCGAAGACGGTGCCGGTCGACGACGCGATGATGACCTTCTTCTCTTCCCGCGTCATCGGGCGGTGGGCCGCCCCCACTTCCGAATGTGTTGCCATGCTCATGGCGTTCTCCCCTGCATGATGCCCGGCAGCTGGACGAGTCCGGGCTGCGTGATTCCGTGTAATCGATGTCTTGGTGGCCCGATTTCTTGCGACACGATGCCACTGACCGCCGGCTGAAGTTCTTGTTGCACTATTCCGGCAAGTTCAAACCAATGAGCGCATGTCGAACGCCGCGCAATCAGGCACTTGGTCTTGCACCATTCGACGTAATACTTAGGTCGTGCGACTTTTCGCGTGTAGGAACCTCGCGAGCGCGAGGCCCGCGCCCGCGACGGCAACGACCCGTCGGGCGCGAAAGGGCGCCGAGGCTGCCCGCAGACGCCTCTGTCGATGTCCGCGGCCGGGGGGTGAGTGAGCCGAGGGCGGTCTCAGCCGCGCCGGCTCGCGGCGTAGAGCGCGATCGCGGTCGCGTTCGAGACATTGAGGCTGGTGATGGTGCCTGGCACCTCCAGCCGGGCGAGATGGTCGCAAAGCTCGCGGCTGCGCTGGCGCAGGCCCTTGCCCTCGGCACCCATCACCATGACAAGCGGCCGGCGCAGCGGGATCTCGTCGAAGGCGGTGGCGCCTTCCGAATCGAAGCCGATGCGCTGGAAGCCGCGCTGCCCGAGCTGGTCGAGGGCATCGCCGAGATTGCGCACCGCGATCAGCGGCACATGCTCGAGCGCGCCGGAGGCCGATTTCGCCAGCACGCCGGTGGCCGCCGGCGAATGGCGAATGGTGACGATCACGGCGGCGGCCGCGAAGGCGGCAGCGGAGCGCAGGATGGCGCCGACATTATGCGGATCGGTGATCTGGTCGAGCGCGAGCACGACCGCATCGTCGGGCAAGCTGTCGAGATCGGGTGAGGGCAGGGGATCGCAAACCAGATAGAGCCCCTGATGCACGGCGTCGGGGGTGAGCAGGCGGTCGATCTCGGACGGGCGGACGAGCTCGGGCTCGATCGGCAATGCGCCGATCTCCTCGCGCAGCCGTTTTGCGGCATTCTCGGTGGCGAGCAGCTTGCGATGCCGCCGATTCGGGTTGCGCAGCGCCTCGATCACCGGGTGGACGCCGTAGAGGACCGCCTCGTCGATCTCGCCCGGCCGATGCGGGGGCGGACCAGCGTCGCGGCCGCGGCGCTCGAAGGACCTGCCGCCGGGCCTGGCCGGCTTGGAGCGGAACGGCGCGGGCATGATGGGCCTCCGAAACATGACGAGCCTTGCCCTGCCACGGCACGCCGCGCTTTGCCAGTGCGCGGCGAAGGGTTTTGGTGCCGGGCCAGGCGCGCGGCCGGCCGAAAAGTTGGAAAAAGAGGAAAACGGGACTGCCATGACGATCGAATGCCAGCGCCACACCATCATCACCGGGGGACCCGGCTCGGGAAAGACGACCTTGATCACGGCGCTCGCCGCGCGCGGCTTTGCGACCTTTCCCGAAGCCGGACGCGCCATCATCCGCGACCAGGTCGCGATCGGCGGCACGGCGCTGCCCTGGGCCGATCGCAGCCTCTTCGCCGAGCTAATGCTGAGCTGGGAATTGCGCTCGCATCAGGCGGCGCAGGACGAGGCGAAGCCGGTGATCTTCGATCGCGGCGTCCCCGACATCGCCGGCTATCTCCGCCTGTCGGGGCTCGACATTCCCGACCATGTCGACCGGGCGGCGCGACAGGTCCGCTACGGCCGCCTCGCCTTCATCGCGCCGCCCTGGCCGGAGATCTTTGGGCAGGATGCCGAGCGCAAGCAGGATTTCGCCGAGGCCGAGCGGACCTATCATGCCATGGTCGAAGCCTATCGCGGCTATGGCTATGAGCTCTGCGAACTGCCGCGTGTGGCCGTCGCCACGCGAGCCGATTTCGTCATCGCCCGGATCGGAGAGGGGTGTTGAACGGAAGCTCGGCCACGATGTCTGATCGCGCCTTCCGCCTGACGCGAAGAAACGAGGATCGGCGGCTTTTTGCCGTTGACAGGCCGGACACCGGTCACCATAAGTCCGCCCGCGCCTGTTGCCCGTCACGAAACTGAAACAGGCGGCCGGACGATGACCTCAGGGTCCGCGTCCGCGACACGGCGGGGGAATGTCCCGAGCGGCAAAGGGGGCGGACTGTAAATCCGCTGGCTATGCCTTCGCAGGTTCGAGTCCTGCTTCCCCCACCACCTCCTTTTCGACGAAGCGCGATGGTTGACATCGCGTCCCCGCGTGAGGAAGGTCGGCGCCCGGCGCGGGTGTAGCTCAATGGTAGAGCAGCAGCCTTCCAAGCTGAATACGAGGGTTCGATTCCCTTCACCCGCTCCAACGACCTTGTGCGCCCTGCGCGATGGTCGCACCCGGCAGGAACGCCTGCGGATGTTCAAGCGTAGCGATCTCGCCTAGTTCTCTTCGGCCCAGCAGCCGAATGGACCGCGCGCCGCATGACCCCGACCGATATCGCAACGCGAACCTATAATCACGGTTGGCGGCTTGATCCGATCATTCGCAGCCTGCTCGACACCGATTTCTACAAGCTCCTGATGTTGCAGATGATCAGGCGCTTCCATCCGGACGTGCAGGTCACCTTCTCGCTGATCAACCGCTCCAAGCATATTCGCCTGGCCGATCTCGTCGACGAGGACGAGCTCAGGGCCCAGCTCGACCATGCCCGCGGATTGCGCTTCAGCAAGAAGGAGCTGATCTGGCTGGCCGGCAACAGCTTCTACGGCAAGACGCAGATGTTCTCGCCCGATTTCATCGCCTGGCTCGCGGAATTCCAGCTCCCCGACTACGAGCTCAAGCGCGTCGATGGCCAGTACGAGCTGCATTTCGGCGGGGACTGGAGCCACAGCACGATGTGGGAGGTGCCGGCGCTGGCGATCATCAACGAGCTTCGGGCGCGGCGGGTGATGAACGGGCAGAAGCGCTTCTCGCTCGACGTGCTCTATGCCCGCGCCAAGGCGAAGATGTGGGGCAAGGTCGAGCGCCTGCAGGAGCTGCCCGAGCTCAGACTCTCGGATTTCGGCACGCGGCGGCGCCACGGTTTCCTCTGGCAGCGCTGGTGCGTCGAGGCGTTGAAGGAGGGGCTCGGGCCGCGCTTCACCGGCACCTCCAACGTCCTGCTCGCGATGGACAGCGATCTCGAGGCGATCGGCACCAATGCGCATGAGCTGCCAATGGTGCTCGCGGCGCTGTCGGATAGCGACGGGGAGATGCTGGACGCGCCCTATCGCGTCCTCGACGAGTGGCGCCGGGTCTATGGCGGCAACCTGCTGATCGCCCTGCCGGACGCTTTCGGCACCGCCGATTTCCTGCGGCGCGCCCCGGACTGGGTGGCGGATTGGACCGGTTTTCGGCCCGACAGCGCGCCGCCGATCGAGGCGGGCGAACAGATCATCGCCTGGTGGCGCGCGAAGGGCCGAGAGCCCAGGGAGAAGCTGCTGGTCTTTTCCGATGGGCTCGACGTCTCGGCGATCGAGCAGGTCTATCGCCATTTCGACGGCAAGGTACGCATGGCCTTCGGCTGGGGCACCGACCTCACTAACGACCTCGTCGGCTGCTCGCCCGACGGTTCGCGCGCGCTCGATCCGATGTCGCTGGTCTGCAAGGTGACGCGCGTGAACGGCCGGCCGGCGGTGAAGCTGTCCGACAATCCCGAGAAGGCCTCGGGCGATCCCGGAGAGGTGGCGCGCTACAGGCGGGTCTTCGGCGCCGCCGCCTGAGAAAGGCGGGCTGCAACAACGTCTCGCTGGTCCTTCATATGGAGGATTGACCCCCACAGCGACGCATGCATTCGTGCGGCTTTGCGGCGGAATGTTTCGACGGATCGACCGGGCGGGGAGCGGTTTTCGAGATGCTTGGCTTCCTGAAGCGCAAGCCTGAAGCATCGAGTGGCCGCACCGTCGAGGTCGGGTGGATCATCGACGCCGACAAGGCGAGCTTCATCTGGGAAGCGCCGCGCCGGCTTTCGCGCAACGACGACCCGCAGATGCGGCATGCGAAATCGGTGCGCGGCTGCCCTGCGGTGACCGATCACGAGGCGCGGCTGTTCGAAGTGCCGTGCCCGATCGACCTGCACCTGCGCATCGAGCTCTCGCCGGAGGGCGGCGAGCCGAAAGTGATCAATGCGGCGGGCGACCAGTCCACGATCAGGTCGAAGGCGCTTCAGCAGATGTTCACCGTGGTGTCGCGCAAGGAGTGGCGGCACCCGCAGCGCCCGGTCGTGCAGATCTTGACGCCATATCTGTTCCTCGCGGACGAGCAGGTTTTCCTGTCGCAGCTGCCGCCTTTCGCCCACTACCGTTCGGACGCGCTGCCGGGCGTCCTGATCGGCGGACGTATGCCGATCCATATCTGGCCGCGGCCGATGATGTGGGCCTTCGAATGGTACGAGCCGGCGCGCGACCTGGTGCTCAAACGCAGCGAGCCCTGGTTTTACGTGCGATTCGAGACGCCCGACCCGTCGCGACCGGTGCGCCTGGTCGAGTGCCAGATGACGCCGCCGCTGCGAAATTATCTCGACGGACTGTCCGGCGTGGCGAATTACGTGAACCGGACCTTTTCGCTGTTCTCGACCGCGAAGGAGCGTCGGCCGGCCAGGCTGATGTCGCCGGTGAAGCGCTAGCGCCCGCTCCAGCCTTGCATCACGCTTCAAAACACCCTAATTCGACCGCGTTTTTCCGGCCGAACATGGCCGTCGTCGAGGAAAAGGTGTCATGGCCAAAGAGAAATTCGCTCGCAACAAGCCGCATTGCAACATTGGTACGATTGGTCACGTTGACCATGGCAAGACGTCTTTGACGGCAGCGATCACGAAGGTTCTGGCCGAGTCTGGCGGGGCGT